>JGI24508J20089_1000029_pt1 | contig 675352 bp, 753 predicted proteins | sample LinPmetageLP24_FD_20089 | JGI IMG/M metagenome (IMG submission 20089) | reverse complement strand
AGGGAAAGAAAAGAGACAAGACTGACTTGTTGGCTGCTGTTGTGGGACCCCAAAGACCTGTCACAGCACGTTGGATGGAGGGATGGTTCTTGTGGTGGTGCTGGTCAGGTCAGGTAGTTCGAGTTCAAGCAAACTTTGGCTGGATGGACTTGAAGAATCAGGGTTCAGCGCCACAGACGTCACTGACACGAGGCGCGCCTGATTGTGATAATGCACCCTTGTCAAAGGGATCGTCCCGGCAGATAAATGAATAGCAATTGAATTTAATGTTGTAGTTCAGCTTCGAGCTGGCCTTTGCCTGCTTAATACAATACAACAAGCGAAGTGATGCATCAGATGAAAAGGCAGCTGAACTTCGTCATATCCGTGGTTGTCAGGGAGGGAAAAAAGAAAAGCTTGCATCATCTTCTGCTCAAGATCTGCACCGTGGCGTCCTCTCCAGGAAAAAGGAGGGGAGACCGCAACACTGGACTCGAGGCTTAAACGGTCCATTTGATCCAGACCAAGTGATAAACCTCTTGGAAATATCCTGCTCTAAGGAGGCGATAATGATTCGTTCGGAAGAGATTCCGCCGTTGAAATCAGTCTCACTGTCAAGATTGAAACCATGAATTTAAGTATCTTTCCATACTAATTGGAGATAATCTTCGTGATCAAATTCGAAAGCAATTGTAGCTTTAGATAGTATGTTGAACGAGTGGTGACTATTGCGCGGATGACGTGAAGTTGAATGCTTTATGCACTCTTGGACCCCTCCCCTTCCCTCCCCTCACTCGGAGCTCAGTCCGGCTGGCCTTGGCTGAGGTACGAAGCCACCAGCTCCCCTTTCTGCAAAGATACAATCAATCAACCGGATTCAATGTCAAATCAGACCCAAGGAACCGCCCTAAATTCGTAACGGTATTTCTTGAAATCATCTTTCAGACTTCGAGCGAGACCTTCTAGAACGACTCTCACACCCGGGGAACACTCGCAAAGAAGTCAGTTTGGGATGGGGGCCGATGCGACTCGTGGAGATATTGTCCGAGACTAGTTGCTATCTCCGCTGTCAGTACAGAACAATAATGATCTAATCCCGACCAGAGATCTCACCCCATCAACATCATCCTTACTATCGCGACGACGACCAGGAACCTTTGGTAACAGACCAGGAGTAGCGACAACATATTCGAACCACGATCCTCCTAAGCATCTTACTACTGATTGGTGATTCGATCCTACGATTGCTGACCGAGATTTGCTTTGCGACAATATTCCTGCACAGCGTAATTCTACTACGCCCGTAGGCGCATGCCATTACAACCATGGAACAATCAATAGAGCCTCCTTCGGATGTCAAACATCGGCCGAAACCTGCAAGTCCTTCGAAGCCTCCACGGAAAAGGAAGAGAATCGTTATATCATGCACAGAGTGTCACCGCAGGAAGCAGAAGGTATGCATCAACGGCCGCGCAACTCTTTAATCAGCAGACTTACCAGCCCAGTGCGACCGACAATCGCCTTGTAGTAACTGCATAGCTCGAAACAAGCAGTCCCTCTGCCAGTACGAGAACGAATCCGCAAGGAAACAGCAGCTGCTGGAAGAGAGCACAAACGAGAACGGATCTTCTGAAGATGGCGGGGTATTCAACGTTCTCAAGCAGGAGTCAGAGACCGCCGCTCAAGTCAGCGCATTCGGGTATGCGAAATCCAATGGGAACAATAATACTACTCTCGGGATATTCAAGAAACTCGAAAACCTTGATGCGGGCACATCATCTCCCTTGTCAATGATGACTGCGAATTCAGCAGACCATGGAGGACTGAAGGAGAAATATAAGAGCATGATTCGACAGCTACCGGCCAAACCATATATCGAGAAGTTGATTGCATGCTATTTCAGGGAAGTGAACTGGCAATATTCTCCATTGGATGAGGGAACATTCAGAGATCTTCTCAAGAACTGGCACAGCTTGTCATTTTCGACGTTAAATAAAGGCCCTCTGGAATTGCCGCCTGATTTACAATTCTTCCCAGCACTTCTATTTCAAACACTGGCATTGGCACTGCAGTTTCAGCCAGTCGACTACGATCAGAGCCTGGACTCTCTGAAATATGCCGCGGGCATGTCTTTTGATGATCTTGCAAGTGATTACAGCGAGTCCGGTTGCCAAATCCTCTGTTTGCTTGGCAAAAGGCACACGACTTTGGTCACGGTCCAAGCCGGATTTCTTAGGACTGCATATCTCAAGAATTGCGGACTTGTACCCGAAAGTTGGCATTACCTATCTCAAACCATCAGAGATGCTCAAGAAGTGGGGTTGCACAAGGTGAATATTACGCAGCATCATCGAAAGCCTGAGGAGAAGCCGGAAGACGTGCTTGAAAATCTTTGGCAAGAACAGCTTAGAAGGAGGATGTGGTTGATTCTATCTCTTTGGGATATCCACATGGCCATTGTTCTTGGACGACCAACAACTGTTGATCCACGAGACGGCAAGCCAAAATTCCCAATTGATGCTCCTACTCCCAAGAATCGAAGGGAGGTTGCCCCGGCACCAAGAACGGATTCAGATCCTCCTACATCTCTCACCATGCTCCTCTGGAATGCAGAAGTAGCTGCTCCACTTTGGGATATTTTCAATCTTGAAAAAGAGGATCCGAACCAAAACAACTACCCCAAACTAGAGAGGATGCATAAGATGATCAACCAGATCACTTTACATACACCTCCTTGCTTTCGAACTGAAAACCCAGACACCACCTTCGATTCTCACCCAGATTGTTACTGGCTTCCATGCGCGAGAGCGATCTTCCAAAACGGCGCTGCCTTTACAGTAATGGCACTTCACAGACCATATATCTTCACCAATTCCAACAGCCGAACCGCAGCACTAAAAGCAGGTCTTGACATTCTCCGTGCCCAGCGAACATACTTCAATCTCCTCAGTATCCGGCACTACAAAATGTTCGCTCTTGTCTTAAATACCTTCGACGCCATAGTTCTTGTCGCAGCAATCTACATCTTGCACCCCACGGAGAACCCCGAGTATCTCGACGACGTCCTCCAGCACTTCCAATGGGGCATGGATCGCTTCGAGACCATGGGCGACCGCAATGCAATGGCAAACGCCGCATTGAGCGTCCTAAAAGTGATCTGTGTACGACTCAAGAAAGCCCTCAACCGCCCAGCCAAGACCGACGCCCCATCCACCATATCAGCGAGCACGACCCCGGCAGCTCCAACGCCAGATTCCTTCCCCACGCCCCAGTATACCGCTTCGTCCCATCCATCGATCTCAAGCGCCTCAACCAACTCCTCAGCCAACCAAAGCGTAAGCACAACTACAAACACCACCAGCTCCTCCGCAACTACAGGATACACACTCCCCACCATATCCAACATGACGGAGTCCGCGCCGGCGCCAGCTGCTCCAGCACCCACTTGGGAGAATTTCTCCATGCCTCAGACCTTCGACTTCTCGTCTATGGCGCCTTTGCAGCCAATGCATGATTTGCTTTTCAACGATCTCGGGGGTACCATTGAAGGCGGCTTTGATCTTGGTGCTGGCGGCTTGCAGACGCCCGGGATATGGGGCCCTGGAAATGGGACTGGGTCCGGAAATGGAATTGGTAACGGGTTGCCTGATACGACTTCGCAGTGGCAGTTCGAGGGCGACTTTGGGAATGACAGCTTTTGGGGTTTTATGAACACGTATAACGCGTAATATGGGGGGAATCTATCTCCAGGAAATGGTATCTTACAAAAGAGATGGCTCAGCTCAGCTTAGGGAGGTACATAGAGGGATCTTGGTCTGATCATTGGAAGAGACGGCAATGTGGCGTACATGGGACATAGCGTAGACGGTCCGTCCTCTGCCTCCATTTCACAGCTGCGGCTTGAAAGGCGTTTTCTTTTCGGCAATTTGTAGTAGCACAGCATATGTAGCGTCCGTCTTTTGAGCACATACAACGCAGTTACAATTCGCTGCCGATAGAGTTGTGCATCCACACCTCATTACTTCCTGGCAATGTTAATTCCTGACCCTTTCACTTCAATGACGCCTGCAGACGTCAAGTACAGTATGGCTCAATACATCCTGAATGGTAGCCATGTATCTTGCGGGCATCTTATACTTGATCAAGCTGTGGTCAAACTCAAGTTGAGTGTTCTGCATTTTCCGTTCCGCTGATGTGATCGAGCTGACGGCCATGCAGCTGGTCTCCCTTACAGCTTTTTGTTGGTTTGTCTACCCAATACGAGAAGCAGCTTTGCACAAAGGCGCTACATCGACCCAGCTACCCAGTTAACGAGCTACCCCTCCATTGCTCAAGACCGAAGCCAACATTTGGCGACACCCGATATGTCTTCCTCTCCAGTAGGTCGAATACGAAGCTCGTTGCGGTGTCCAGTAGTCGTCTACCAGCAGATAGTCCTAGCAAACAAGTGGCAGCACTTTCACTCACAAAAGCTTCTTCACGGACAGTACTATCAAATCAAGTCCTTATAGCTTGATGTGATGGGCTTTTGCATGTCATGACAATGTCGATGCAAAAACCTATAGAATGGCCGAATTAAGCGAATGTGCCATCCGGGAGGAAGGAACTCTTCGTCCCTTGCTTTCCCAACTCTCTCACCTACCATGCAGAGACATATGCATCGGAGGCAGCGGCCATGGACTCTAATCCCTGGACTGTCACCCCGGATGCGTGGATCTCAGCTGAGGGAATGGCTGCCAACAGATGACCGAGTGAATCGAGGCCTCTACATGACGCTAGTGCTTTTTAAGCTAGAAGTAAACTCCACAGCTCTTCTCCCCTTAGCAACGATCACAGCTCATTCTCTTTCGTTCTTCTTCTCAAGCCACCGACTCACGCCTTTCCCAAACTTCTCGTGTAACCTCGCACATCCCATGCCCAGAGATGGAGAACGTCAACCTCAACTCCCTCGGCCTCATCACCCTCCTCTTCACCAGCACATCACTCCTCAGCATTGCCTTATACCGCCTCTTCCTCTCACCTCTCTCACATGTCCCCGGTCCTCTGCTTTGGTCCATCTCCCGGTTGCCCTACGCTTACCACGTCTACGTCGGACGAATAATCTACACGATTGCCAGCCTTCACGACAGATATGGCCCTGTTGTTCGTGTGGCGCCAAATGAGATCTCGTTCATCACACCAGAAGCATGGAACGATATATATGGTACGTTTAAAGGTGATGCTGGAGGCAAGAGCCAGATGAGGAAGGATCCGGATTTGTTCTTCAGGCCGAGTGAAGGCAGTCATGATATGACCTTTGAGCTCGATGATGCGGAGCATGCTAGGCAAAGGTTAGGCTCATCTTCTTTCCGCCATCTAATTTCTGAATACATGACTAATGACATGTGCCGACTGTAGAAGAGTATTCTCTCACGCTTTCTCAGACAAGAGTCTTCGTGACCAAGAGCCGATCATTGCGAGCTACATCAACAAGATAAGTGACCAACTTCACGAGATATGTGACAAGCCTGTCAATATGTCTGCGTGGTTCAACTATGTCCTCTTTGATATGAGTGGGGACTTGGTCCTTGGAGACTCTTTTAAGTGTCTTGAGAATGGGGCTTTGCACGTAAGCTTTCAATGCTTCCTTGTATGTGCTGCTGCTAATCAAATCCTAGCCGTGGATCAACAACCTCTTCTCCGTCACCAAAGGCATCACCCTCATGGGCATGACGCAGCGTTTCTGGCCTCTAACACCGATCTTAATGTTCTTCGTATCGAAGAAAGTGCGGAACATGGAGAATGAACATCGAGCTCTGATTAAAGAGCAATTGGAGAGGAGATTCGCCAAGACAACTCCTAGAAACGACATGTTTGTCCCCTGTCTAATTTCTGTCGTTTGCTATAATATTTGAAGGAAGTCAGCGGCGTGCAAGTTACTAACCTGTCTTCAGAATCTCAACCATAGCACCATTCCTCGATGCCCTAGGATCTAATAGCATCACCACCACAGAACTCTACCACAACACCTCAATCCTCGTCCCCGCCGTCTCCGAAACAAGCGCTACGACCCTGACTGGACTCCTCTACTACCTCCTCTCCAACCCTCGCACCCTCATCCATCTCAAAAATGAGATTCGCTCCGCCTTCTCAAACGCCAGCGACATCACCATGGAATCCGTTATGTCCCTAACCTATTCAAACGCCGCTATCAGCGAAGCATTCCGCCTCTTCACTCCCCTCCCCGGCTCAATGCGACGGATCACCCCTCCAGAAGGGAGCACTATCTCCGGCATCTACATCCCCGGCAACACCATCGTCGCGGTAGACAGCTACGCAGCCTCACACTCACCATCCAACTTCCGCGATCCAGAAGCATTCATCCCCGAGCGCTGGCTTGCGCTTGAAGACCTTGCTTCTCACAATGTAGACCAGGAGTTCGCGGCGAACTTCAAGGATGATAAGAAGAGTGTTGTGCAGCTACCGGGCCGAGGAATTGTATTGGGCAGAGGCTGGCGATGCGCAGATAAGGCTGATTGTTGCGAGGTTGATGTGGGAGTTTGATTTTGAGCTTGAGGGATGTAATGGTTGGGTGGACGGGATCAAGGTGTATACGATGTATGAGCGGCCGCCGTTGATGTGTAGATTGAGACCGGTTCGTGAGCGTATGTGACACTTTAGGTGTGAATAATAGCGGCGGGCTAGGATGTGGTTAGGTTGTTATGAACATGTGCTGTCCTTTAGCTTAAGCTTAGCTTCGCTTCTGAATCGTTTGAGAAAGTCAAGAGCCAATATTGAAGTACGGATGGAATGTAGCTAGCAATTCTCGTAGGTGCAGATGGCTGCCATCTCTGTAATGGTGATGAAATAATTTTAGTGGATGAGTTTGAAAGCAAAACCAGATCAGTGTAGTGACCCTAGATCTTGTCTTGTCGGCAAAATATCAAAGAGCCCTCAAAATGCATCTTCTTGTCTCGGTCCCTCTGCTTTCTCACTCTCCACCACCGAACTTATGGGATCTACCCAGCTGATCAATGTTCTGAACATTGTTGTGGTGGGTACATGAAGCAGAAGTTGATCAGAAGCAAATGGATTGAAAGCGGGCATGAGGAAGCTTCATAGAGAAGAACGTATGTGTGTTGTAGATACTAGCATGGGAGATGTCCCTTGAAGTGCTTTCATTGTGCCCACCAGTGCAGAGGAAGAATACAGCGCGCATTTGCAAGCTGAATGACAGAACTTCCGGGACAGTAAGGAGACAGGCACTATTTCAGCCAGCCCATTCACAAGCTGGCTTTTGTAAACCTCCACTCCCATCTAGCATGCTAGAATACTTCACAATAGTGAACTTGGCAACAGTCTTTCCATCGTAATTTGGGGCCAGAAACGAGAAAGTAAAAAAGACGGATTTAAGTCAAATTATACATAGAATTTGAAGACGAAGAACCAAAAGCAGGCTATGATACATGGAACCTGGCAGTCCTCCAAGCCAAGATATTCCATCCATTCCATGCGCCGTGAGAGGTCCCATATTTCTTAAGACAATGTGTGAATACGAACACTTCTATTTCTCGTACCTGTAAAATGTTTTCCCTTGTTGGTCAAATGTTCTCATACCGCCGCATAACCCCCTCTACTACCACCGCCTTGCACGGTATTCAGAACCCTTCGCATCCAGTCTTTGAAGAGATATGGGACGTCTCTGATGGTATCGCCGTGAGGGAGAAGGTCCCAGCCTCGAGCACCGTATCGGTTGTAATTGAGCCAGGAGCCGAAGATAAGATAAGTCGCGGTGGAGAGGAAAGCGCTGAACAGAAGGTTAGCAGTGCCCGTAGAAGTTAACTTTTGAATCACTTACATGATGATAAACCAGGTAAAGAATCCCCATCCTGCTGGCTTCTCTTCTGGATCCGGGTTCTTGATTGCATCTTCGCATGCATATTTCGACCTCCATTCTAGGCGAAGAATATCTTCAACGTCTCCAGAGGTGTCGTATCTAACGAACTTGAGACTCGGTTCTTGGGAGACGTCCTTTTCTGGCTCATCATCCTTCTTATCATCTCCCTCGGCCCTCTTGACTTTCTCTTCGTATTTATCTTCCGGGTCCCAGAGATTCTCTGTTCCTTCCAAGTTTTTGTCACAGATGAACTCCACGATGGCTTTTTGTGGCCTCTTCTTCTTGTCAACAATCGTCCATCCTCCATTCATCGTCAACCTCAATCCCTCCTTCTCCGAGTCCGTATTTGATCCATCTGCTGCCAGTCGTACCCATTTAGCATCCAGATCTCCACCTCCTTTTTCTTTCAATTCTCCTGCAATTGGTATGATCTCCCCAATAATCTCATCACCTGTCTCCTTATTGATGTCGCGTTCGATAGCACATACTGGTTGTAGTTAGCAGAGCTCTAGTATATCCAGTCAATCTTCTCAAAGCTTACCTCGAGTATTTCCCGGACACGATTGTTTCGACTCCCGCCTTAGAGGTTTGCAGATATCGATGGTGTAGGTTGTGTTTCTCAAGCTTGCTCCTCTATCATCGCTGTGCAGCGCTGACCGCGGGCCTCCCAGCTTGTGTAGATCCCAATGATGTGTCTTGTCTATTACAATCTTGTCGCAAGTGATTCCTCCAGCTGCTGCGGCGAGTAGGGGAAATAGGATAGCTGACAGCAACGCCGCGTCGGCCGGATTTCGAGGTAACCGCATTTTCGAGACCTGTGAAGAAAGAAAAGAGGGTTGTGGTAAAGCAAGCTGTGAGCGAAACTGATAATTCTGAAGAGAAGAAAGTGCAGATACGAAAAAGTTGTGTCGATTACAAGCTGCGATGGTGAGAGCGTGGTGTTGTCAAGTTGTCGGAATAGCTTGCTTGCTCCCAAGTCAGGATGACGAGCCTGTCAGGCTGCAGGTGTCTTTGATCCCTGTACATCACGTGAATGCGATACTTGCCCCCATTAAATCTTCGCCACCACTAAGCGAGCATCAAAACACATCTGATAATGATACATTTTTCAGTTACTTTAATGGTTACCATTGGCTCAGCAACAAGTATTCGACAACCCAAGTCTCTTATCTTGCAGTGAGCTTGCGAAAGTTCGGAGATTGTGGGTGAATGCACGGAGTCAAAGCTGCTTGGTGCAACCTGGTAAGGATTCGGGCCAAGTGAAAGGGTCACAGAACTAGGAACAATGTTCTTTCTCGTGGTCAGCTTCCTTTGGATATAAATAGGTATCATCTCAATCGTGGATAAGGTGGGATCTTTCTTCGAGTTCATCACTGCCTTATTAGACTCGCTCAACATCTACAGCCGAGTTGCGAGACTGCAGGTGCTAAATGCTAAGAGATGGCCCTCCGTGACAATTTTCTGCCTCTTCAACCGATATCTATCCATCCATTATTCTTCATCAACGAACATTTATTCTTCCAGTCAGGTATTCGGGCGGCAATTTCGTCTGACGATCACAAGACCGAGCGATTTCGGGGAAAGAGTCAAAGCTACTCTCTCAGCTTGTTCAGTCTACTCTCACAATGAGTCAGGCAGCCACAAGCTTTCATACTTTCTCTACTCCTCCAGGAGAGCTTCGGTCAATGATATGGGAAATCTCAGCTGCATTTTCCCGCTTTCTTGAGTTGGTCTTCAAGCCCAATTACACCACAAGCAGTGCACCAGTCGAGCAAGGTTTCGTGTACTTCCTAACCGCCACCGACTTCAACAGCAAACTTCCGGGGGGCTTGATGGATATTAAGAAAGTTCGAAGGGCCATTCTATCCCAATACTCTCATTTAGAACTGGGGACTCACCACGTCCAAAGGCCGGAAGATGTCGAATTTTTGTGGGAGCTGCACCTTGATGCCGATCCTGACAACATGGCTTTGACTCAGGTCCTGTTCAATCCTGAATGTGATATTTTGGTGCTTCACGTGGGACTTGTGCTGTTCAAGCAAGGCGTTCTTCAGGCGAAGATATCTAGACAACTGCGACGGACGCGTAGCACCAGGGCCGGCCAAATGTCTCTACATATACAGAACTTGGCTACAATATATTTCCCGTGGGATACAGACAATGAGACACCGGATAGTTGTGATGATATGGTCGAAGCTTTCCTGGACTTTCGCATCTATACGTCATTAGGCAACGGAACCAGGACAACGAGTGTGATTGTGGCTACTGTTCACCTCCTTCACTGACTATCGACTCCCAAGAGCAAGTCAGAAATAATGTCATTGCAACCCTTCAGAGAACCATGGCACGAAAAGTACTAGACAGTCAGACGATACCGAATGATCGCACATGCTCACTAAACCATAACGCTTCCAGTCAATACGACCGCCGGCGACCCTGGTACGGTTTTATCAGGCCCAGGACAGAGTTTAGAGATATTCAAGATGCTTCCCTTCCATCCAATGGAGAGTCCATCTTCCGTTTTGAAGAGGATGGACGAAGGGCATTACAAGAGGATATGGAGGATAGAGATTGAAACAGTCATGATAGGAATACAAATGGCAGCAGAGGGCTTGGCGGGGGAGATTCAAGCAGCAGCAGTGGAAGAGGTAATAGAGGATGCGGCAACAGAGTCCTGGGTCTCTAGTTCGAAAAAGACTCAAGGCTCTCTCGGTTCGTGCTTATCACTGCCACGCGGCTTATCTCACAAAATACTATTTCAAGCTCATCAACCATTAACCATCAACCAGAAGACACCTCAAATAGACCATTGGCTGACACTCTGGCATTGCAGAATATTCTTTCCCTGTCTGATCTTACTGTGGCTCCAGTGCTTTTGCTAGGTGGCTGATTATCGTGATCCGAAAGGGGAACATCCTGTGTATAGTGACACTTTAGGAATCATTACTTGCTGCTAGACTATTATGCACGGCTTGAAGAAACAGCTTCACAAGTGGTATGAGAGCTAGAGCTCGTCGAGCCTGACATCCACGGGGTCTGTATCGCCAAATTGATCGTAGCCACTTGTTTTCTCTTGTCTCGAGCAATTCGAAGTGCTACTATCCTTCGCCAGGTCTTGTATTGTTAAATGAGCTTAATGGTATTACCCCAGAAATGCGAAAGGGGATTATACGACGAGGAAACGGCAATCATTGCTGAAAGTGAAGAAGTCGCGGAAAATCAGGCCATATATTTGACAACACGCTAAGCGAGGCTAGACAAATCACCCCTCTTCCGGTGGTCCGATTCATTCTCTTGGAACATTGAATCCAGACTCTAGCTTTTCAATTGCAATTTCATCGCTTTTAATCATCATGGCTCGCAAAATCGCAGTCGTTGCAGTAAGTCTAGAGCTATCTGAATATTTCTGCGTTCAACGTACTTAACACCCCGCAATTCCCCCCTTTCCATCTCATTCGGTGGTATTGTCATGCTGCTAACTATTTTGGCAGACGCCAACATCTCCACTGTTACCTCATCTGTTACACGTCTTTCAGCATGAGCCGGACTTAGATATTACGGTCCTGACTCGCCAAACGAGTATCTCAGTCTCAAGCTCAAGCGTAGACTCGCACTCTCATACGCACGGCCACAATGGAACCACAAATAGACATCACCACTCCTCAGAAGTCAAACACATTCAGACCGACTTCTCTGACTCCGAACTTCAAAGCCACTTCAAAGGTGTAGAGACCGTGATTTGCACCCTCACAGGCTCAGATCTCCATCTTTCCGGCCCTTTGATCGACGCAGCGTCTACTGCTGGGATTAAACTCTTCATCCCCGCTGAATATGGACTAGACACGTCAAATGCCAAGATCAGAGCACTCCTACCTCCTTATCGAACACGATTCGAGATTCAGGAGAAACTGAGAGCCAGTGTTATGGACTGGAAAGTTGTCTATTCCGGCATCGGACTCGAGGATGCGATGAAAACTGATGGTGTAATGGGGATCGATGCGCTTTGGGCGAGCGCCGTTGTATTTACTGGTTCTGAGAAGACGGAAGTGGCTATCTCTAGCTATACAGATATTGCCAGAAGCATTACAGGCATCGTAAGAGGAAACGAAAAGAAGGCGGGAAATGAGGTGTACACCTGTGGGTTCAGATGCACTCTAGAACAGGTCATTGCAGCGGTAGAGAAAGAGCTAGAAAAAGACTTGGATCGGTATGAGGGTGACCTGAAGGGCGCGGAAAAGGAAGCTGCTGAGAGGATGAAGATGGGGTATTTCGATGGTGGAGTTGCACTTATGGGACGGGTGGCAGTCTGGGACCATGGTATTGATGCTTGGAGAGCATGGAATAACCAGAGGGGAGATACTACAGATGAATGGGAAAGTGAGCTGCGAAAGGTGGTGAGGCAAGTGAGGAGTGGAGATATTGTAGGAGACGGATGTGGGTGTTGACTAAATTCACCCAGGCCCATCCGCAAGTCAGCATCAAACAATTTTCATTACATTAATTTGGTTAAGCCATGCGAGAAAGAGCTATTTAACCTAACATCCGAGAGATCTAGACTTGCATTCTCCGTCCTTGCAGTATGTGTCTTGATACAAGAACTGCTGGCAGCCCTTGCATCTCCAGTGTCCGCAAGCATGACAGCGCGCGTCTAGCTTGGGTTCGTCATCTTGCACTTGCCGAGTGTTATTTGCTGTCACTCTAATGCGAGAACCAAGGGTAGAGACTAGAGTTATTTTGTTCGAGTTTGGAATGTCGAGAAATATTCTTAGTGAGTGTCTGCTGACGATCGTAATTGTTGGAGGCAAAAATGCCGTCTCTCTAGATGACGAGATTACCATTTATTCATCTCTACCATGTAAGGCCTCGGAAGACGTTATTAACTGCACCGAATACACTCATGTTTCGCTCGCCTCGTTGGACAGTATTTTCTCCAGTGAACCAGCTCCATGCCCTGCAGCCACTCCGTAATTTCCTTCAACCAACTCCCCCCCGACCCAGTCATCAACACCGTGAATCCTACGAAAACCTGGACCAAATCCGTGTGCCTTTACTCACATCTCCAGCGTCCTGCCTTCCTCCGCTGCACCCACGTCACTCATCCAATTCCCCTTCCTTTTGCAGAAAAACTCTCTTTCAGGCGCCCAGCTCTTCCATTCTTCGTCAGCCAAGTCCAATACCCCAGCCATGATGGCAAGGTTATCTGGAAAGTCATCAGGTGTCGCGTTCCAGAGTCTCGATCCACAGTCGGCGCAGAATGATCGATGAACCGTTCTGGACGACTGGGGTGACTTGTCAATGTAAGTCTTGATGACCTGAGGTGCAGTAAGTGGTGAGATGGTGAGTTGCTAGATGTCGTTAGTGTGTGACAGGACTTCGGGAAGGGAACGGACTTACAGACGTGCTGTAGTAGTTATTTGCTTGAAATAGGGACCCAGACACTTTCTTGCAGCTGATACAATGACATAGAAGCCGCATCAATGGAAGACCAGTGACGGAGAACTTGACGGCCCCGCAGAGACATGAGCCTTGAATCTCACTGGGTACTTTTCCCGATTCTTGTACTGACTGCTTCAAGGCCATTGTGGGATAGTGGATGAGTTTCTGAATGAAAGCTGTAGATGAGTGATAAGAAATTTGTGGTTAGTCGATCGTGAGAGAAGAGAGCATGACGTTTGGTTTTGTTGCTTCTAGGCTCATATCAGATATTGTTGCCTGACAGTGAGTGGCTCTATTGAGTGAAATGTAGCGCTGGATCGACCAAGTGGTTCTGGAAGCTTCTCATCCCGAAGTGACCACTGCATGAGCCTAGCTTATTCACCCATTAGATGAATTATATCCTATCCTCAGAAATCATCAAGCAAAATATGATCGAATTCTTGATATTGATATACCAAAATGAGATACCAGATCACTAAGAATACCTACAGTTCCAAGAACAGTGAAAGGCGCATTATTTGGATATTGTTTACTTCTCATCCGCCTCCCAGAAAATGCTGGGTAGAAATTACCGAAGAGCGTGTTTGTACCCCTGAAATTGCGGGGAACTAACTGTTCGCTAAACTTCATCCTGCTGGAGCAGTAGGAGGCCCAGCTTAATCTACAGATAGGACAATATCATCTTCTGTCAGGATTATCGATTACTTTAGGTAGCTCTCTATTCTGCTCGACATGCCCGTGGTTGTGAAGAATAATTTTACGTGCCCTAAAATGATCAACATCATCACGAAAGAAGGTGATAATGTAAGCACCAGGCAATGGCCACAGAGGTCAATCATACCGAAACAGAAAACATCTGATACCTTCCAATTGAAATCGCTCAATTGAAATAAGCTGTATGCTAATATTCCCTAACCCGCTATGCAACAATCACAAGCTGACCCTTCACTATTAGACCTTCTCTTCGCATCTACTTTTCGTCCTCACTTTCCCTCTACTTGCATCTCTCTCCCTCTCCAGATCCGCCAACTCCTTTTCCTTTTTCTCCTTCAGAAATATACAAAACCGACTTCCAGCTCTTATTGTATCTCCCTTCCACAGGAACAAGAATGGGATAACACACATTCCTAAACTCAGAAAACCCAGCAAGCTACTTGCCCACGGCACACCTAGCTTTCGATACATAGGCGTCGCTGCAAAAGGTAACACCGCGCCAGCAAGACTTCTAGCACAACTCGCAGCCGCCATGGCGGAAGCGGCGAAGATCTCGTAAGCATCAGTAAGGTAGTTGAGAAGAGCCATGAAAATAAGCACGAAGCCACAACCGAAGGGCAGACCAGCTAACATGGGGACCACAAAGTGGACATCTTTATCTGCCGTCCATCCCAGCCAGAATAATGCTACGACGTACAAGGGTCCACCTACACAAGCGAGGGGTAGACGTCGAAACTCCTCTTTGTGCGTCCATGGTTTGTTCTGTGCTTGTGCCTTGCGCAGGAAGGAGTCGTACCAAAGGAATACGGCAATCGCTGCGACCGTGCCTCCACCTATGGGTAGGAACATCAGGCCTGAAACTCCGAGAGATTGGCCGTAGATGTCTTGGAAAATGATTGGGTATGCTTCGAAGTACATGTAGAAGATGCCATAAGCGAGCGAGAGATAGAGACATGTCGCCAGGACGATGAGTTCGAAGAAGAGCATGCGGAGGGGTCGCGTTAGTGTCACAGTTGCCATTTGCTTCCATCCTTTCTTTTCGAGCTCGATGGGTGCGAATATATTTGGGTTTCCTGTCGTTTTGCGGAGGTTTGCTGCACGCCGAGCGAGGAGGATCGGTCCGTATGTTTCGGGTAGCCAGAATAGAGGTATCCAGGATACACCGGCGACGATGAGTCCGATCCAGAATGACCATCGCCAGCCAAGTGAAGGAGCTGTGAAGCCAGATATTGCTGGTGCTATGATCGGACCGATACAAGTTCCCTATTAATATTAGGACATTAATCGAATAAAGCGAAGAGGCTACTGACTCCCATAAATGTGGCCATTGCACGACCTCTCGTCACAGGATCATTGTAAACATCTGCGTACATTCCTCCTGTCACTGCGATGGGACTACTAGCATTGATGCCCGTCAAGATTCGGAAGATCAATAGAGCAGGGTAGTTGGGTGCTAATGCACATGCCATAGTAAAGACAGTGAAGCCGAAGAAAGTCGCAATCATGATGCCTTTCCGTCCGTAGGACTCAGAAAGTGGTCCGAACAATACTGGCCCAACAATATATCCGACGAGATACATGGAAATTGGTAGGATTTTGGCGTATGATGAAGTTATGCCGAAGTAGGAGCTGATATCTGGTATGGCATTGGAGGGTAGGGAAGAGCCCATCGTGCTGTTGATCACTACCAGCATTCCAATAAGTACGACGTTGACTTTCCGGCCCTGAAAACAGCATCAATATCTAATTTAGATATCACAGGTATAATGGAACATCATCTACCTTTGACCAGTTGTATGGATTTTCAGGATCTCCATCGTGCCAGGATATAATTTTCCGGTCCGCAGGAGCAATACTAGAAGAGGAGGATTCTGGCTGGGAGAACTTGTTGTCTGCTTCCTCTAGATCATATCTCCGCTCGGCATCCACCTCATCAATTCCAGATACAACTCGTGATAAAGCATTTCGAGGTTCTGAATATATGAATATATTAGCAAACATTTTTGAAGCTCTCCCCCAACGTCACCTACGCTGTGGATGCGGGGTCCCAACGAGCCCCACATCGCTTGCCTCTCTGCTTCTTGACATATTGGACTTCACTCGAAGCTCAAAGTCAAGAGCTTGAGTGGAAACATATCGAGAGAAGAAAGCATCAAGCCGTTGATGAAGGCAAACCCGAGAACGGACGTCACGAATTTCTAATCCTACCTAGGTAATAACATGCAGAAGTGGGAGTCTTAACAGAATAGCGGAATTTGAAGCCGCCATGAAGCCCACTACCCGATTCATGATCTCTTATTCGTCACTTGAAGCCTTGGAGGCTGACGATTATCTTTATCCCCGCAAGCGACGACTTTGGATGATCCCGATGGGCAAGATATTTGCTCCATTGGTCCTTTGCCATGCAAGATGCCGATAACCGTAACTTAGGTGTGCGGAGGATGATTCCCGGCGGAAATTGACCACGAGGAGCTTGGCGTTGAAGAGAAAAGGCTGAAGTTTAATGGACTCTTTGAGCAATAGTGACAAGGCTGATGAATTTTTGACTCGCAGACCATAGCCTTCTTCTGCTGCAGATTCGGGTGACGGCCTCGGAAGGCTCTTGCAATGTTCATGCGTACCCAATGTTCTTATCTGAACTACAGATTTCCAAAGAGTACTCATACGTGGTGTGTCCCCAACAGAATAAAATGGCATGCAGAAGAACCCCTGAAGACGTATTTGCCGACATCGGTTTGACCTCACACATTCTGCACCTCGTGAGCCTTGCTCCCGTTTCTGATTTCCACTCTCAAGTAGTGCCACTGGACCTTGCCTCTCTGTTGGGTATCATTGTATTGTGTCTCCGCCCTATGTCTCCAGATTGATGCTCTTTCCGAACCTGCCATACAGCTCCACCTTCAATTGATCCATTTCCTCCCTCGTCGTACTCAGCTTCCCCTCTAAATCCGAGACACCTTCGTCGATCTTACTCGTGGACGCCTCCAGCATTTCTTGGACTTCGGAAAGAGGTAACGAGATGAATGAATCGCCGATTTTGTAACTTTGGCTGTGTCAGCTGCTGCCCTTACAGATTGGCTTCGGGAAAGGAGGCCTTACGGAATTTTGTCGTCCTCGTCTGCCAGCTCTAATTCGTTTGAGATGTCGTCGAGGTCTTCTTTCTCTTTCTGCAAGCCAGTTGTCAGATTCAGTTTCTGTATTTCTCGCAGATCTGCCGAGTACAAACATGTTTCGTCTTCAGCTCCTCCTCGAGTGCGATTTCCCTCTGATGCAGCCGGCTGAACTTATTGATCTTGTCTTGGTCTTCTCTGCGAACTTCCACCTCGTCCCCGCCTGTTGCAGCCTCGTCTTCTTTCGTTAACTGTTAGTGGATAGTTAGCAATTGTAAAGAACTACGAACAGGATATGTTGAACTGCACATACCATTCGACGCTGCATGATGATGTGTTCTCGTGTTGACGATGGCGGGGTGCTCGATAAATTGAGCTTTGGGAGCTTCGAGCTTGCAAACAGAGCAAACAAGATTTCACGTGATGGGAGAGAAATGTTAGGCCATTTGCCTATCTACTACCCCCCCAGGAAGTTATGTGCCATCCTACCTTTCAGCCTTTCAGGAGCCTTTTAACAAAACGGCTCAACTCATGGCTATTGGAATAGTGGTTCCGATCTGGAAGCTTTTGTCTACATTTTGGCTCTTATTTTCACATCCCTTTTGTCACAAGCGACGATGGAAATTTTGGGACCCTTCATTCAGCTCAAGCAGCATCCAGACTTTGAAACATTCTCACCACGCCGAAAGAGTCAATGGCTCTGCTTTACTTTAACTTGAAAGAAGATTCTCAGCTTGGTTGACCTCCAATTCGATTTACACGTGACTTTACAGGGGCTTTCCCGCTCCGGAATTTGCGGTGTCCCAATCCATCAGCATCACACAACAGGTCCAACAGTGAACATTTGCTGCACATCGCAGCCTTTCGCTTGACTCATGCGGAGCTGTCAAGATCTGTATCTTGACTCCTCTCTTCAAGTTCCAGATATGGTATCTTCTCTACACTTCCAACACCAGAACGCGCGACATGAAGTTTGCGCGTCCTGAGGCTGTCATCAAGGCTCAGTGAAGAGCTAAACGGCCAAGATAACAAGCATCCAGTTGAAAGTTTAATAAATGGGGTCATGGAGAAGTCTCCGATGAGTATTGATACGTGCTTTGGTGGTAGGGTCACGAACTCTTCCACATCGGCAATTGGGTGACCTGGCTGTTCCTCACAATTATTGCATATCATGTTATCACTCATTGTATTATATGGGAGTACGTACATTTCACTCCCGAACAAAGCTCTGGGGGCGTCAATCTAGACAGTTCGAAGTCAAGAAACAGCTAATCTAGCCGTGATGGCCAGAGCAAGAGGATAGAACTGCCCTCCTCGGTGCTAGCGTTAAGGTTTCACCTCCGCCTGATTGGCAGCCAGGGGGAAAATCAAGCCTGTCAAGCTCCCTTGGCCGCTTCGACCCCGCTGTTATCCCTGCTATCAAAGCCACCTGCTGCAGCTCCGTATCGTCCTGCAGCTCTTATCGGCTGTCTGTTACGACTTTCCTCGGGCTTCATGGTCAGTATCCAATGATGCATCAGATCTGCAGTCTAGGTCCAGATAGTAGCATGGGCCTACATGGCACGGCAGCTATCTTTCCAGATACTTATTTGACTGACGTCCCAAGTGGTACGATCATCCTCGAATTCTTGTACACTTTCTTCTTGCGTACTTAGAGGTCGATCGATTAAAGAAGCTTCGAATATGGCGTCCACGGTCGCCAATGGCACAGCTCCAGATCTGGAGAAGAGTGCAAGTAGGCTCTCGCAAGGCAATATTCCTCCTAAAGAGCTCCTGGCTGGGGAAGCCGACACGGAACTGCTAGGTATCTCTCCTTCATCTGCTTGTCTCATGCCGGATCTGACAGAAAGACAGCCAAGCTCGGATATAAACAAGAGCTTCGCCGAAACTTCTCTATGATCGAGGTCTTTGGAATTGCATTCAGTATCATGGGCTTGCTACCATCCATCGCATCGACACTTGCATTCTCAATTCCGGCGGGTCCAGCTGGGATGGTTTGGGGTTGGTTTCTTGCATCCATGTTCATCTTTGTTGTGGCTCTTGCTATGGCAGATCTTGGATCAGCAATGCCGACAAGTGGGGGTCTGTATTGGTGGTATGTACTAGACAGACTGCTCACGAGCCAATGCTAATCGCCGCAGGACTCACTACTTTGCGTCCCCAAAGACTAGAAATGCTTTGAGCTTCTTGGTGGGATACTCCAACACTCTCGGTCTAGTCGGAGGGCTCTGCAGCATCGATTATGGATTTGCGTTGATGTTCTGCTCTGTGTGAGTGATGATCCGATCTCCATCGATTTTGGTGCTAACAAATTAAGTATCGTCATTGCTCGTGACGGCGAATGGACGCCCAGTAATGGAGTTGTATATGCAGTCTTCCTAGCCTGTGTCTTGTGCCACGGAATTCTTGCTTCGACTTTGTCTAAAGTCATGGGCAAGCTTCAGACCGTCTTCGTGGTCATGAACCTCATCCTCATCGCTGCAACAATCATTGCCCTGCCGATTGGCAAACACCACTCAAGCGAACGAAACGATGCGAAATTCATCTTTACTCGTACTGAGAATTTGACCACTTGGCCGACGGGTTGGGCTTTCATGCTCGCTTGGCTCAGTCCCATCTGGACTATTGGAGGCTTCGACAGCTGTGTTCACATGAGTGAAGAGGCTGCAAACGCTGCCAAAGCAGTGCCATATGGCATCTTGATGTCTGTTGGCTCCTGCTGGATCCTTGGTTTTATCATCATGATTGTTCTCGCGGCCTGTATCAACCCGGACCTCGAAGCGGTGCTGGGATCTGCATACGGTCAACCCATGGCACAGATTTACTACGACGCGATAGGCAAGAAGGGAACACTGGGTCTCATGTCTCTTCTCTTCATCGTACAGTTCCTGATGGGACTTTCTATCCTCGTTGCCGCTTCCCGTCAGAGCTGGGCATTCTCTCGAGATGGGGCACTGCCATTTTCTGGCTTCTTCAGACCCATCTCAAAGAGATTTGGATACATCCCTCTCCGAGCGATCTGGGGCTGCGTCTTCCTGGCTGCCATCCTCGGCCTCCTGTGTCTCATCGCCCCAGCCGCAGCAGCAGCACTCTTTTCTCTCGCGGTAGCAGGCAACAACCTGGCGTGGGGAACACCCATCTTCTGTCGTGTCGTATGGGGTAATCACAAATTCGTTCCAGGTCCTTTCTACACTGGCGAAAAATTCTCTAAGCCCATCGCATGGCTTGCAATTATCTTTCTGATCTTTGGCATCACGCTCGCGATGTTCCCGAGTGGTGGTCCAAATCCTACGGCTGAGTCAATGAACTACACTGTTGTGATCAATAGCGCAGTCTGGGGTGGAGCCTTACTATACTACTTTGTTGATGCCAGGAAGTGGTTTACGGGCCCGAAGACGACTGTTGAGTCGCAAGTACTAACGCTTGAACAACAGGCAGTCATGGCTGCTGAGGGAGGGAGTTTGACCGTTGGTGAGGATGTTTCCCCTGGGAACGCGCATGTAAAGGGTGTCAAGGAGCCTTCGGGCGAGAAGAATGAGAGTGGGGTAAACTCCGCTTGAGAGACTACGGAAAGAATTGAACGGGAAGGGTAAAGTCCCAACGTACAGCAGCTTCTGTGTTATTATTGAAATTTATCAGCCTGGCTATCCTGGTATATCTACGTCGCGCGTGGGTTGAGCCTTTCACGAGATGTTATGTAGATTAATAGGGCCCTTCAGCTGATCAACAAAACTTGTGTTCTCGAGCCCGCCAGTCCACATCACCAAAATGCGCTCAGCCAAGACGCAACCACGCACTCAAGAGCCAGTGATCGGAGCTGGGCCTCACTTTCGAGACTTAGATCTCTGCCTTAAGCGCTGGTATCGGAAGAGATATCCGCAGCTTTGTTTACTGATCCGCCAATGTGAAATCTGACGAACACTATTCGCTGCTTCGTACATCGTATATCTCGCATAGCAAAGGCTCAGCGAGCGTCGTCACAGCAACTCTGCCAAGATTTACTGGAAATATACGACGAAGCGAAGATACGATAGATGAAATTTGGGTATATATCAACAATGAAGGTGCAAGATTTTCGATATCCTACGTACAGTTCTTCAACGTCTCCGCAAAGATCTCCACCATATTACCCAAGTGTATTTCCAACAACGATCTCCATTTTTGAACGTAGCGGAGCGCCGTCAACATGATCTCGATCGGATATACAGACAAGATCACGAAGTTCAGAGTTCATGTCCTTCAATTGTGTCTCATCATTATCTGTTTGATCATATCTATCGCACGATTTGCAAGTAAAGCTCGCACGACTCGTTCACACACCTGGTTCTTTGCGGTGGTAAATGTTCCAGAATCCATTGACACTCAAGGGGCCTTGCTCTTCTCTGTCCCGAACTCTGCACCACTTGCTTCATTCCGGATCACGCTCGGCTAACAACTCCCACCAGTGTCTGAAATCCGTCCTCGTAATCACCTACCAACTCCTCTCTGAGCACCACCACAAATTCCAAAAATGGGCCAGCCTCAAAGCAAACGCGATTCTCAACTGCTTTGAGTTCGTCTTCTGGTTTGCGGCGTTCATCATGATGTGTATGGGGAATAGTGCGGGTTGCAGTGGAGGAAGCTGTGCTCTGAGTCCGATCTTGGCGGTCCTGGGCTTGATATTATGGTTCGTTCCTTCCCGAATTTCGGCTTAGGGGCTCAGTAAGGACGATCTGGGAAAGCAAGTCCCAAAAATGAATTGTAAAAAGCTGACTCTGGTTATGATACAGTTTCATCGGGGCTTTCGCTGCTGTTGTATCCGTAAAGGACTGGAAGAATGGGAAGAGGGGTAGTGGATTGTCAACTTCCGTCGGCAGCAACATCAAAGATGATTATACACGAGGCGAGATGGCATAGGATGCCATGTAGGGGCAAAAGTAACTCCCTCCATTCTGGCTCCATCTTAGACAAACGATCGCTCCGCTCTTGCTTGTGATGACAGTTTTATGGAGGGGGCAGGATCGTCTTCTGCTTGCCATTGCACTTCGATCGCTTTCACCTTCCTCTCCAAAAGGCAGAACAACATCAAAATTCTTATTCTTTCTTCCTCGCCTTTTACTTTTCTTCTCTGGCCATCGTTAGCATCAACAGCAACATCTACATCAATATCTTCAGTACCTTATCGCCATCACAGCAAAAGCATAATCTATCAACAAGCCACCTCAACCTTCGCAATACGCAGCCCTGTCATCAGAGGCCCAGAGCGACTCTTCTCCAGATACTTAACTCAACATGGGTCGCAAGACGTCTAATCACAATTTCAACTACAAGCACGAGCACGATCTCGATTTCGTCCTCCCTTTACATGCCAAGGCTGGTCATCTCGCCAGAAACACAACAGAACTGTCAACAACCCTTATACTCCCTCTCGAAACACGACTTGGACGAAGCGTCTACGAGCATTTCTTTCTTAAGAGGGTCTATATTCCAGGAGACAAGGAATATTGGGACCACGGGCTTGATATGCGCGAACGTCTGGACTTGTCTGGAACAGATTTACGAGTACTTGACATGCTCCAACTGGAAGCCGTCTTGAATGCATTTTTTTTTCTGAGACCAGGGCAAGGAATGTCGCAAAAAGAATCATCAACGCGGTCATACAAGTATTTTATATGCTGGCACTGAGCTTATGCGCAATTGTCTGACTTGTACACTAGGGAAACGCACCCCCTCCGCCGCCTGCGGGTGGAAATAATTCGACGAACGATGATTCTGGAGACGATGGATCAGGAGATGATGGTTCAGCAAATGATGAGACAGGAAACGATGACCAAGCAGATCATGACGCGGCGAGTAGGACTCCGAAGAGCTTTGACCCTGTTTCCCTCATGGCATTTTTGCGTATGGCTTCGACATAGGAAGGTCTGGGTTAAAGCTGTTGCTTTGGTATCTCTCCTTCGACGAGAGGGCTGGCTGTCTGGAGTCAAATTTGTTGAGGTAAATCGGCAGATTGTTGAAGCGTATTCTTTGGAGTAAGCGGTCCTGGCTCGGACTTTATAGACAGCGTATTCGACTTTTCCACAAAGACGACTCCACCATTGACCATATGCTTAGTATCCTCCGTGCTTTCATTTACCATGACGCCCTCTTCTACCAAACATTGGTGAAGGAGAATGCTTGGCCAGCCTGAACACGTTCGTCTGTTGCTTCGCTGATTAGGAGCTTTTCTGAATTTGCTCAGCTCTGAAACAACTCCATAGTTTATTACGAAAACTGCAAGATAAATTTGTTCTAGACAGTACTTCAGCATCGGCGAACCATGACGAATACTAGTAATCATAATATCGACCGCGCAGCAGAAGCAAACCCAGAGCATGCCTGGCTCCCATCATTCGATAGTAATATTGTCGACCGCGTAGCGTAGAGCAGGATAAGATTCTTGGCTGGTGTCGATGAGATTTTCCTCATCGGCGCAAAGAGTAGCGGGAAGAAGAGTGGTGCATAGTCCTTCGCGAAGCCCAACAGAAGACTAGCCAGAAATAAAGATTTTTGATACTATCATTCAAGATGATGAAAGTGTTGCTGTATTTCGAACTATCTCGACAACTCAGCCGGACCAGGTAGCGCCTCTCAGGCAAGATTTCTGGCTGATCTCGGCACATGAGGAATTGGAGAGTAAAGAATTTGGAAGGAATGTTTTGGTTGTGGTACAAAACAGTAGTCGTGGGCATTTGTAAACTTAGTGCGTATCTAGTCAATTGAAAGCGAGCTGCAACATAATATCAGAGACAATGATGTCCTCTTCTTCCAAACGTGGCAGTATCGTGCCTTCTTCAATCAAATTTGGCCATTCCACAAGTGGGTCTTTAAGCGAGATCCTTTATTGACTTTGCTGCGTCGCGCTCACAACATCCAAACACGACCTCCGATCCCGACAACAGTCGCCACGATCCTGCAACACGCCATGTATCCTATTGTGATTCCCACGATCACGGTAGCAGAAGTCGCAGATTTCCCCGCTCGCTCTGCTACCCCTGCTGAGGTTCTCGAGTGGGTAAAAAGCCGATGCACCGAATTTTTCCTCAACTCCGGCCAACCTTTGGTCGAGGTAAAGGCATTCGATGGTGCAGCACTCTATACTACTACCAACGCTTCAGTTATGATGCGGTGGTTGAATTTGATGGGCTTTGGAGGAAGCAGCGGCTCGAGGCGGCGCACTGCCAAAGCCAAAGAAATTTGCGGATTCATCTTCGGTGTGAGAAGGTTCTTGGTAAGCGTCCTTGTCGTGCAACTCGGTTCTGTTATGAGGGAGTTAATTTGCCAATTTTGACTGCACTGTAGTACTGGAGAGCAGCATATCAAAAGAGAGCAAGTTGACGCGCTGGATATGCAACTTTCCCAGATGTCCGCCAGTAACAATGATGAGCTGTCAACAACAATCACCCACGCGTCTTCTTCGCATCTTCCGACTTCTCTTTCAGCACAGGCTCTGGAGCAACAAGCGTCTATTAAGATTGAGACCACTCTCAGCTCCACTTCCCTCGCCGGTCCATCCACTCCACGAGCCCTCCTCCCCTCCCCAATCTTCGACTCCCCATACAAGAGAATTGCCAACGAAACTAGGTTCGAAAGCGACGGCGAGGAACCAATCGATGCATTTGAAGTTTCAGATAATCCTGATTCTGGTCAACGAGCGGAGTCCAATTTAAGCAAGAGTAGCGGAAAGATTTTGACTTACCCCGAGGTAGATGACGACGACGAGGAATACGAGCTGATCGAGGAAGAATATATCAAGTACGATGAGGACCTCACTCTTGTGAGTTTGATCGAATACATATTGCGATAAAATTGATTGGGGAGACTGCTGACTCGATACATTAGAGCCAGTTCGGCGAGTACGAAGAAATGACGCCTCTCGAGGACCGTATAAAGTGGGGCATCACTCCTTACGACGACGATGCCGAAAAGCAACACTCCTCCGAAAGTGAGCATGGAGAGGACGATGGATACGATCTTGATGCTAGGCTTGATGCTTACCTGGAGCAAGGGCTGGCTAGTGACGATGGACTTGGGGATGCCGACGATGAAGATTCTGAATATCAAGCAGAGACTGACACTCGCAGTGAGATCTCGACACAGGCCAAAAATAGTGACAACAGATACCAGAATTTCGATGGAGAGGAGATCGCCGAGGATGCCACCTATTACGAGGAGTCCGAATGCATGCAAGACGAGGAGGAGGGAGAGACCCACGACGGTACAATGCAGACTGGAAACCGTGCCAATCGCGATTCAACCCTTCAGGACGTCATGGAGGAAGACATTGCAGGCGAGGATGAAGAAGTCGAGGACATGGAGAATAAGGAGAATGAGGAACAGGCAGGAAAGCATGGCGGAAGTAAGATGTCCTCTAATCCGAGCAAGCGTGTCAAGCTTACTGAGATGGGGCAGTCTGAAAAATCTCCTGTTTCTGGTCACACGCGTGAGAAGTGTGCTGTCGATGGAATGCTGTATGGCTTATTTGCTGATGATTGAGACACCTGGCTAGTTGTTTGCCCTGGGGCTTTGGTGTGAAGACCGGATTGCGTTCTTGTACACTCCTCCCTTTTGGTGTTAGTGGATGCGGGATACTGTGTATTAATTTGTGCTGTAGGAAATGGTAACGTGGGCTGTGGATGGCACGTTCACTATCAGCAGAGAAGTTGGTCGCTATCCAGCCTAGCACAACGAATGTAGCACGTCTACATGTACTCATAATTTGCCGTGCCAAAAACTTAGTGTGTAGTATTACTACATAGGTATGCTGTATTGAACATGGGCTGGGTATTGCTTGGGGGCAAACAATTTGGAAGCAGCTACACCAGTCAGCACCAATTAATCGGACCATCCTGCTCTGCAGGCAAATTAGACATTATGCATGCAACAATTGAGCACTGAGCAGAAAATCGTTCGTCTATACTCCTCCATCTTAATTGATGTCAACCGTATCCCCTGTCCCTCTTCTCTACGAGCTTTCGTCCAACGTTTTCTCCTTTGGATGCGTGCTGAAAGAATTCGTGTTGACGATCTTTGATTAGTTGATACCAGAAGTGAATTTAGGTATGGAGAGGCGGAAAAAGATTCCCATAGATTAGATAGAGCGGATAAAGTTATTGAATTTCGGGACACTAGATGATTAGTATCCATTACATCTCTGGGGCATTAGCATCCGTCGGAGTGCTTGGGTTGGAAGTGCCATATGGACAGGCAAGGGGGTCAACGCCGGCGGAGCTGCTGAAACCAGATTAATGAACTTTAGCTGTGAATTTTTTTTTTTTAAAAAAATGTGACCTCACACACACAAGGCGTTTGTAGTATCCATTCCTTACGTTGTTTGTCATGTCTGTCTTGCAATGGTGATGTCTACGTAGGCTTGGCACTACCATTTAAGCGAAGCCCAATGTCAACACCACGTCCAGCGAAGAGAAAGCATTTGAGAATAAACAAAATCAAGTTGATTGTTATACAACACATTGTTTCCCACGCTTTCCGTCACATTTGCTGGTTGTATTCATGGTTTATGTCTCGGCTGAGTATTTGCCAATAAAGTGGTTGGAGGGTATTTACGATTGGAAGGACAAGCCTTGGACATTTTAATTCGCACGAAGCATGAATCATAAACTATTAAGAAGCAAAATAAACATCTGGGGCGACTAATCAAAGTCACAAAGATGTATCTGTATATCTCTTGAAGTGTATATACCATCTCTAGAACATAAAATAAACTTCGTTGCAACTGTCTGAAGTCCTCAGTGGACCACTCCTCAAAGCTGAACTCGTGAAGAAGTGCACTCTATCTACTATCAACTTGATAAAATAAATCAGGCAGCTACGCGAAAATAAAAAAGTACTTTCCTCGAAGGTATATAAACGCGACCTTCGAATGTTCACACACAACTTTTCACCTCAAACTACAACACCACACGACAACAGGAAAGGCAAGCCACCTGCCACCACAGGTCAAAGATGGTTCTCGCCTTTGCAGAAACTCTTCTAAACAACGATAAGATCGTCACCACCCCTTTCAAGACCGTCCACAAACACAAACTTCACAAATTCCCTTTCAGGAAGTCATTCGAGCCGGCAGACAACCTTTGCGATATTGAGGAGGACGAAGTGCTTGATCAAGATGAGGATTTTACACCAAAGCTGGAGATTTCTTCCTCCTGCCTCCCTGGTGCTAGCTTCAAGCCTGACTCCAAGGAGTTCGATCCTTTCTTTGCTGCTACTCCTAATCGAAACGCGACCATTGCAGGTGTCCAGGTATATATGAAAATCTTTTCTTCGTCTTTCCTTGGAATCTTCAATCACTGCAATATCCAAAGGTGACCTTGACTAACTGCTCCACTAGTCTTGGCTCAAGTTGTGGTTCGAGGCCATCGGTACCTTCACCAACGATCTTCGAGTCCCGGGCTTCCTCGCTTCTGTCGCCATGGACGGCAATGTCCTCCACGACATTCCGGACTTTGCCTGGATCGAGAGTCTGTTAATAAATAGCAACTACAATCCAAATGGCAACAACAAGGTGTGGTTCGCGGAGGATATTGTTGTCAACCTCGCAAAGGTGAATGCTTTTTCCTCACCTCAGACGGTTGCAATTACTAAAGTCGGACTAGTACGTGTTCTACGCTAAGGTTCATGCCAAGAAGGATTGAGTTGGGATGGAAGGATCGATGGATGGACAATAGTAGCGTAATGGATGACAGTGGATAATAATGGTATAATGATGAATGGATGAGTGCAAAGTAATGACAAAGACTTGGGACATCGAAATATGACTATCACTGCTAGTGATTTGATGAATGCCCAAGGGTGGATACGAAAGCTCATCATCCGAACTTTGAACAAAAGTGTCTTCAAACGGACTTGGACAATGTTAAGGGACACAAATAAGATCCAGCATCCGATCTTAGCTTCCAAAATGCCTTCAGACCACCTTGGACAATGTAAATCAATACTTCAAGACGTTTGTAACCATGCACAACGCCCTATGCTCAACGCCCCATGTTAAGCCCGCTGCGCTAAAGATTGAGATGATGCCCGCAACAGAAACCTTCAATGCGCACTTCCTCCACTTATCTGCGATCCATTCTCACTCGCCGTCCTGGTCGTCCCCATCCCACTATCCGCACTTGTCGAGCTCGTCCTCGTTCCCATGCCCATGACCATCCTAGATCCAGGCCTCTCAAAACCCGCAACGCTCTCCACACTTTGACCGCCTACTACTACCCCATAGCTCGGCGGCTGCGCTTTCATAACTCTCGCATCCAGCGCCCGCATCCGAAGGTACTCCTCATGCACAGCAGCTTCTTCTTTGTGGAGCTCCTTGACAGACTTGCGGCGCGCACGCCATCTAGCAATGGGTGTCAGTCTAGAAGGGTTGTAGAAGCCGAGGGAAAATATGCATGCGAAGAAAGAGAATATTCTGGAGCGGAGAGAGGGTGGCTGGACTGAAGAGATGCTGTAGAAGGACGTGTATGTGGAAGAGTGTTTCGATGAGAGAGGTGGGCGAGTTGAAGAAATTAAGGTCGGAGAGGGGGTTCGTGTAAGAGGTAGGAGGAGAGGGATGGAGAGACGGGCACCATTGCAGAAGCAAGGGTTAGGGCAGCATTCAGTGCAGTGCACAGGTGGTGGGCCTTGTATGCTTGCATGCTCAAACATGAAGAGAGTGCAATGGAGGAGTGACCTCTGTTTACGACGTCTGCCAACTCCTTCAGGTCCTTCGGATTTTTTGAAATCCTGAAGACAGCTTGAACTTAAATATCATCAATTTCTTCGGCGATCGCCGATGAGAGTGGTAAAAACTCAAGGACTAAACTTCCCACACTTCTCAACCTCAATCGGCGATATGAACCAATACGCCAAAGTGTTACACTAGCAACCAACAGAACCAGCTCACGATGTAACGTTAAAGACTACAGAGCTTGGTAACGAGTTCTGATATAACTGATAATTGACAGAAGTGGAGGACAACTCACTTGCTAAACACCATTTTGGCTACGTCCGCGTGCTAAGTATATGATTTTCGTAGGTGGATCTGGGGTATGCGGAGTAGCCTGTCCTTGGGACCAGAGTGTACCAGGAAGCTTTTCGAATGGTTGTTTTGAAAGATAGGCAGTTCTGCAGATAAGGATAAGGCTCGATCAATCAAGAGCTGTGCCAGATTTCAAAGTTGACGGTCAGAAGACCGCGCCGATTCAATGAGGGAATGGACGGAGGAAAATGGCCTGATCGGTAGCCTCTAAATCGACGATGTGTATTCAAAAGTCGAGACGCAAGATGTTCCGACAGCCGCGGCAAGAACGTACAAGATTTCAAAAATGAAAGAGAAAGTTGGGAGTCGAGACCAGGTTCGAGATGGAAGTACAGAAGGAGACTTCAAAGCTTATATCAGACACTTGTCATCAGCTCGTGAAAGTTTTCTCACGCCTGTGCCTCCCTGCTCACTACACGTCACACTCGGCGACGAATAGCTTCAGAGTAGTCTGACCTCTGACCTTAGCTGATCATCCGTCGATTCCGTATGGAGCTATGAACAATCTGCTAAAGCCTAATTGTGAAGCTAGCCAATGAACATGCAGATAATTCGGAAGTGCGGATGATCGAAGCTTGAGACGAACGTCGGGTGCTGGATATAAATCGGGAATGGACCGTTTCGTGTGGTCAGAGATGCGTTGGTGACATGCAAGAGTCAGTTGCCGGGCCCGAGTTGGCGTGCTTGGGAAGGATCCGCGGCTCATTGTGGATAGGAATGCTCGATTTGGAATTCTGTTTGGACATCCGACAATGCTTGGTCTCCGGCAGTCAACTGAAGCCTCGGTACTCTGTCAACAGTGGAGAGAGGGAGGTATGATGTGTAAATCTTTGCACTGTAAAAGATATCTGAGCTCGCAGGAGACGAGGGATGACATGTCGTATCGCATCTCGGTCAGGAGGTGAAGTCCACTCGGGCTTTTAAAGGTGGTGATCTGAAGCCAAATTCTGACAGGTGGCTGAGGTCAAAATACAAGTATGCTCGTAATGGGTGATCCAGCTGTCAGCGGGAGGACGTCATTGAAGCTGTCACTGCCAATTGGCAGTTGTAGGTAAGGATCTGAAGCTTCTGATCAGGGTATTTGCCGAGCACCGAGAGGCCAGTGTTGAGGCTATCTTTGGGCTTACTAAGCAACCCCTCCAGGATTCACGAGGTCTTTCAAGTCGCGTCACTCAACACGCTCTTTGTTGTTTACAACGAGCATCAATATGGCACCACACTCACCATCTCCACGGTCTTCGTCGTTCCTTCCGAGTTTCCGATTACGCCCACAATGGGCTGCTCGTAATGGTACTCCGCCTGCGCAGACTCCCGTGAATGCTCGAGTTGATTTCGATGAGAGTCCTGAGGACCATCATGGCCAATTGAATGGCGAGCATCATGGTAATGATGAAGAGAGTGGCATAGGGGACGAGAGCCTGGATGGGGAGGAAAATGAAGAGGGAGAAGGCGAGGAAGATGAAGGAGACGAGGAAGACGAAGAAGGAGCGATTGAAGAAGGTGTGTACTTTAGTTGCTTCTCTGTTCATACCTCGTCCCATTCCTCAAGAGTTACGGATGCTTGCCCAACGGGTTGGAAAACAGAGCGACTCGCATTGCACACCGATGTGCTCGCACATGGCCTGTACCAATATTTCAACATACTGCTCAAATCCTCTTCCAAGCCTAGCCTTCCTAGCAACGTACCGGATAGCGAGCTGCAATGGCTAGAGAACTTCTTGTTAACCGTACTCTTCGAAAAGTGCCTATGGAGATTGACTCTCCCTTCGACCCTGCGGCTCTCGGACTGAAAGAGATTGGGAACCTGGCAAGTTGGACTGTTAGCAGCTGTAAGCCAGGCTGTGGAGTGGATGCATTGAGGGATGATGATACGGGATTATTCTGGCAGTAAGTTTCCATATTCGTAAGAATCAGCATTCCTGCTAACATTACGATAGATCCGACGGTCCGCAGCCTCATCACCTGAACATACATTTTTCACGTCTCGTCTCCATCCTTTCTATCCGCATCTTTCTCGATTTCGAAGCCGATGAATCCTATACCCCGACACGAATCACCCTTCTGGCTGGTACGGGCTACCACGATCTCATACCATTCGCAGCGCTCAACTTCGAGCAACCGAAAGGCTGGCTTGATGTGCCTCTAGACCACGTTGGAGGCGGTCCGGACGGCAAGACCTTACGAGCTTTCCTGGTCCAAGTCCGTATCGTGGAGAATCACCAAAATGGAAAGGATACACATGTTCGGGGTCTGAAGATCTACGCTAGGGATGATAGGGCTCGTGCTGGACTTGGAGGCTTGTTAGGTGACGAGCCTGTTGATAAGCAGAGTTATGCGAAGGCGCAGGGAAATGGCATAGAGAGGAGTTGGCTTGTTGAGCCGGATTGGATGGGCGAGCCCGAATTGAGGTAGGAAAAACAGCATTGGCTCGGAATCGGCGTTTGGAGTTATAATACCCATGGAATTTGAGGATATGAAATTGGTTCGGGGTTTGGAAGAAAGCCCAATATCAAGCATAAATTTTCTCTTTTTCTGCATCTCTCTGCCTCTTTTGCCATTTCCGTTCGCTAAGTTGTAAGATTCCGCTTACAGAACCAACAGTCGTCTCCAAGCGGGTGGTGTCGGGCTACTCGTCCTGCTTTCTCGGATGATTACTCATGTGATTCTCTGCATTTGAGCATTTCAATCCATCCTTCGAAGTACTTCAAGCCATCATACTGCATTTTCCTAATTCATCACTCTCAATCATTTTCCATTATTAAATTACCGATCTCGTCTAAAACACCAAAACTACACAAATCCTGACTTCACAAGAACAATGCCGCCCCTCTCATCTGTCATCATAGCACTACAGGGCCTCTTCGGTATCCTCAACGGAGCAGCATCTCTCATCTCTTCAACCGCTCTACAAAAGAATCTAGACACCTTACAAATCGATTCCACACCCGCTCTTCACGCCATTGCGTTGGGATCTGTGTCTATTGGGTAAAAAAGCTCTCTTCTTCACGTTCCAGTCAAGAATCTGACGTACTCCCAGAGCATTTTACATTAACGCAGCGTATCGCCATGACAAGAGTATTATGTGGCTTTGTGTCTTAGGGAGAGCCATAGCTATCCCTGTGTTTATGACGCATGGCGGACCGTGGAGGAACGTTGCGGTTTTTGAGGCTGTTTGTGGGCTGAGCGTTGCAGGTGCGCTTCTGTGGGACCGGTATAATATGAAAGGGAAGAGGATGGCCCAAGGGACGAGTACATAAACCAAAAAGGATATGTGAGCTATCCGCTCCGCACTAAACCTCGCATCAAGAACAATTCTGACTAACTATTCCGAGGAGACCATGCTGGAGCCGTCGGTACACCTGAACCAATCGTCCTCCAGAAGCTCTGCAGTCGATGGACGCAGATTCGGTTCATACTGCAGCATCCGGCGCAATACAGTAGTCAACTTTGCCAATTCCTCTTCATCCATCTGCTTTGGTTTCCATTTCTCAAGCAATTCATCGAGACTGGGCCCGATATAGATCTCGGATTTCGATGTCTCCGACGGGCCAACATCAGTTCTGATCGACTCCATATTCGGTCCAAAGTACCTATCAAAACGGGCTCACTTTTTACAAAGAATTTCAGGTAGCCGGCCAAGTGTGTCATGCATCTGGAGGAGGTGGTCATTGTCAACTCGAGATTGTGGGACGGCAGAGCAGTTAGGGACCGGGAAGAGGGCATTTCCTGTCAAAAACTCGTAAACCAGACAACCAAAAGTCCAGATGTCGATGCCATGATCAAGTGGAAGTCCGAGAATGGTTTCGGGAGCACGCAGTGCCATTGGTGTGGCGACTTTTTTGGGTGGCCTGTCGAATCGAAAAGCTGTTGACGGTTGTTAGTCGAAATTGGAACGTACAGACTTTCAGATGGATAAGAACTGGTGTACCTGATCCAAGATCGGACAACTTTAAGCTGTGCGGTTTGTGAGCGACCCAACAGCTCAGTTAGTGATTATGTGAAAGGTACAACTGCTTTGGGCTCCATTTATCCTCTTTGCCATCTCTTCTCTTGACTGCTGGCGAAATCTTGTTTTCGCTAGGCTGTCGGCATAGCTCGGCGGCGTCTTCTTTACTGAAGGGTTGTAGAACGGAGAGAATGTTTCCATAATTAAGATCGCCATGTGCGACCTGGTTGCTGTGGAGACAATGCAATACAAGTAGGACTTGTATCGGCATCATTTTTGCTCGAGTATACGAAGAGGGAGAAGGGGACATGCTTTGCAGTGCCTCTGTGACATTCGGTCCCAGAGGCTCGAATACCAGGCGTCTGTGTGTACCATTTGGCCCTCTGTGCTTAAATTTGTCCAGCAGAGTAGATACGACTTTCAGCACAGTCGTCAACCGCTCCTTGTTGCAGGCGTTGGAACATGTGAACTTCCTTCTTGGTCGCTTTCCGTGCATCAGTGCGTGCAACTCTGATCGCAACTATTTTACAGATCCTTTTCATCATTATTAGTTGCTCAAGGTGGAAATCAAAGCTGCGTGTCCTTGCGCACCTGCTATCTTGTGCGAGCCATACAGTTGAAGAGGCTCCGTAGCCAAGTTTTTGGAGAATTTTGTATCGTCCATTATGCAATCCGTCGCCAATTTCGATGGGATGTAAGCCTCCTGGATGATATGCTTCGATCCATTCGGTTGGCTGTGTCATGGGGTAAAATCGCCAATGACTTTCTTCTGTTGGATCCACACTGACCGGCTCTTCATCAGTCGGAGCTGACATAGGCTGGAGCTATGAAGTGACGGTGCAGCTTCCAGGAAGCTTGAAACATGAAGACGAACGATCTTAGGCAGACACGCCGAAGGTGTCGTTGAATGACCCAGAGGTCGTGTTTGTTGGCTTGGATGTCTTTTGGGACTTGAGCCACACAGGTAAATCAAGCTATAGACTGCTGCACTAGAGCTCTCGAAAGAAAGAACTTAAGCGAGGTGTTGTTAAGGTACAGAGACGTCCGTTTTGGGGGGAATATACAAGTCATGGCGGCAAGAAAGATCAGAGAGTAAAGCCTCTTCTTTGTTATCAAACTTTGTTAGATATTGACTAGCTCAGATGCTTTCCCCCGAAGATGCTGGACAGGTTCGTCCCACTGATCAATTACCAAGCTGTGTTTTTGTTGACATTGATGTTGCTGCGATCGGCATTGTCGTCGTCCTGATTCTGTTGCACATATACAGAAGAAAAGCTTTATCGAGTTATGTTCTCTGCTGAAATCATTGCTGGGCGAACGGTCCCTCCATGAGGCTCACAACACAATTCCGAAGCCTAACATTGGATGTAAACATCGCGGGCTAGAGCACCTGTGAGAGCACAAACCCATACTTGCGAACGCAATACGCAGAGGACTATCCGGATAACAGGATGAGTTATCACATTCAGTCTTTTCCGGCCACTTGGGACCGAGACGTGTTCTTGGTTTACTGTAAATTGACTGAGCAACGAAAGGGAAAGAGTTTCTCGTATGAAGCAGTAGAATTTGCCAGAAGTACAAGTACAGGCCAAGAAGCGAGAAACCCCCTGAATTTAGCGAGCCAAAGCCTGAAGGTTCAGCGACCAACCATATTTTGGATGCAGTCATTCATTCTTTTGGCTCTTACCGAATAGCCGAAGGAATTTTGCATAATGAATTAATTAGAAACCTTAATTCATGTCAACAGAAAATAAAGCGTATACAATTGATCCCGATACTGCGTGTTTGGCAGCCTTTCTGTNACAAGGCTGGGCACGGCTGAAAACGCACGGACGCGTTCTTGCCGCCGAAACAAGAGAAGGCTGAAACCTCGAAACCTCCGTCCTAGGAGAAATCGTCTCATATGTCAAAGTCCAGTCGTCCGAGTTTCTTTTCCTACTTCCTTACCCTATATTCGCTCCGGCCAGCGATTGAACACCTCTCTTCTTCCCATTCTCTATATTTGTTTCCTCCATAATCTAATTGTGTTGTCCATACCAGCATTTCTGTTTGAATATCAACAAACAATTCAGCAGTCAGTCAAATAACTGGACCAAGATGTCCTTCCAACCACCCCCGTCCAGAGAGCTCTCCTGGGCAAAGCCCCTCTCCATCGACCTCATCCTCAAAGTCCTTAATGTGACCTTTCTACACCCCTTCGTAGCATGGATGGTGCCGCTGTGCATGCGCGCGCAAGCCATGACATGGACCGCGACTGCGATGCAAGTCGCGATCGGCTACGCCAGTCTCCTCACAGCACTATACTTCCTCGGTGTGCTGAACAGACAGATCGCGTACTCGAAGCCGCGGAAGGTGGATTTCTCCGAGGAGGTCATTGTGGTGACGGGCGGCGCGAGCGGGCTGGGCCTGCTGATTGCGGAGGTGTATGGTATGCGAGGTGCCACAGTTGCGGTGCTTGACGTTAAGGATTTGGAGGCCGGTGAGGCGAGAGGTGTTTCGGTGTATAAGTGCGATGTTGGAGATAAGGAGCAGGTGGCGAAGGTTGCGGTGGAGATTGAGAGAGATGTGAGTTACTTGCTTCCGTCATTGAGTATGAACTTCACTGACAACGCGCAACTAGCTTGGTACTCCTACAATTCTGATCAACAACGCCGCAATCGTGAATGGCAAGCCCCTCCTAGACCTCTCGATAGACGAAATCGACCGCACATTCCGTGTCAATGTCCTCTCCCATTTCTATACCATCAAAGCCTTCCTCCCAGGCATGATCCGCGCAAAGACCGGCACAATCGTCACGATATCCAGTGTACTCGGCCAGCTAGGCGCTGCCTCCCTCTCAGATTACACTGCTTCGAAAGCAGGAATTACAGCACTACACAAATCACTAGCTGCAGAGCTAAAAGACACGCCTGAGATCAAGACGATACTGGTTTCTCCTGGCCAGCTCAGCACACCACTTTTCAATGGCGTGAAGACGCCGAACTCGTTCTTGGCACCATTGTTGGAGCCGGTAGATGTGGCGAAGGAGGTCATTGCTGCGATTGATTCGGGGAGCAGTGCGGTGCTGGCGATGCCGTTGTATGCGAGGTGGATCGACTGGATGAACGTGCTGCCGGTGGGCGTGCAGACTATTGTGAGGAAGATGGCGGGCCTGGATTCTGCTATGAAGGGGTTTGTGGGGAGAAATGTGGGGGAGAAGGAGAGTTTGATATGAGAAGGACAAATTTCCATGGCAGTGCAAGCTTAGGAGATCTTTGCTAGACAAGCTCTGCTCTAACTAGCATGTGGACATTTAGTGTCCTGGATAGATGCTAGGAATGCGGGCTCTGTAATTCACAAGAGCTATTTACAAAGTAGGTAGATGTTTTGTTGCTAAGCGAGGAGCCAAAAATCGTGTTTTTGGTCGCTAGAGACTCAACAAAAACAAATTATAGAATTGTAAGATATCTATGCAAATTGCTTCTCAGCTAAACCCGTGTCTTCTCAACCCAATCTTCAGACTCCTTACCACACAATGACCGTCTCCTTCTCCACCATCTCCCCAACACCCCCTTCCCTTACCCTAACAGCAACTGTTGATTTCCTCCGCACCAAATCCGTCTCCATCCTCACAATAGTCGCAACCCTCTCCTCAGGCACATACTCCTCATTCCCATCAAGTCCCGTCTCCTCAATCTCCGCAACCCACGCCATAACCCTACCCGTGACATCAACATCCCAGATCCCCTCTCTCCGCTGCACCTTTCCAAACGTCTCGATAATCCTCCTCCTCAGCGCCCGATGCCGATGCTTGTACCCAACGACAGTCAGCGGCATCACGATGCCTATATCTAGAGAATAGGCATCGCCGAGGAGAGAGTGCGTCGTGTCTTCGAGAAGTAGATGCGCGAGGTCGACGATCTCGGTCAGTTCGCGCGTATAGCAGCGCTGGTAGTATAGAGGGTGTGGGGTGGTGGCTGCTAGGCAGAGGACGCCGGAGAGGTAGTGGATGCGGAGGAGGGTGGCGGCGTGGAATATGGAGCGGCCTTTTGGGCCACGAGCTTTTTTGAGGAGGGGTGCGAAGGCGGTTTCCCAGCGTTTGTATTCGGATAGAATATTGCATTGGAGAGCGTAGATTGGGTCGACTGTTGAGATTGGGACTGAGACCGTGGAGGGAGGTAGAGAGGAAGATGGGCACTCGGTTATCCACCAGAGGTCTACGATTGATGGATGGACTGTGTGGTCGACCTCTCGCTGGCTCATGGTCAGATGGATGCCTCTCAGTACGATCCGAGTCATGGGTAATCGAGCTTCTTTCAAGCTGCGAAACTCTGCAGGCATATTCTCGACCGCGTTCTTTCCACGGTTTAACCTTTCTAGATGCAGAGCTCTGCTTCGTCGGTCTTGGTACGTCNTAGCTTGGATCTCGAGGACTACGAAGATGCGCACGATTTCTTCGTCGATGGGTGGTAGCCACTGGTCTGAACTGGTGCGAAGGTGGTTGTAGTCGTCGATGGCTTCGATACCGGCGAAGACTTGTGCTGTAGCTACATCTCGGTTTCCGTGATATGTTTCGAAACAAGCGAAGAGTAGGCATGCGAGCAGTTTCGTTCTGATATCAGTCTGGCCTCCTGTGTTTGCTTGCCGCATCCCTACGATGGCGGAGTTGTACTCGTGGTAGGCAAATTGTACGCGTTTCTTCTCCAAGTTGGAATTTTGATGCTGGTGCGAATGAGGAGGTCCAGCAGGGGAGAGTGATGCATCTCGCCAACCTTTGAGATTCAGCGTCCCGATTGCGGTCACGGCATGTCGGATGCAGGGCGCTGTTTCGCTGGCTTGCAAGACGACGCGAGACCAGAGATCAGATTCTAGGCAGCCGGTTAGTTGGGCTGCTGATATCTCGCAGAAGCGTTGAAAGTAAAGACGTTTTTGGTCGTTAGCGAAGACGTCTCGGCGAGGAGGGCGGTAAAGTGGATGGATTGGGATCAAAGCGTTCGAGTGATTATCTGCATTGGAGATGGTTAATTGTGCTTCATGGGTACTCCCCCTCAATTCGTCATCTGGATGTGGCTGTGTCGATAGACATGATCTTTTTTGGATGGAGAGTGTGATATACGGGCTTTTGGACCGCGATATATGCCTCTTGAACTGGAGCCAAAGGTCGAGGCTTCCGCAAAAGTTCGGACTGTTTGAATAGTTGTCGCACTTCATACCCATCGCATGGTATCCCGAACTTAAAGCATCTTGTGCAGCCTGGTTTACCTTCTGTGAAGAGTGTCAATCGAAAGCCTATTGTTTTCTATTAGGAGACATACCATCACATTTAACCCTTCGCACCCTATCAGAAACAATTTTAGCTGGCTCTCCTGAGTCTTGATACCTCAAAAGGAGAAAGGTAGAACACACTTGCAAGTATTACAACCAGATCTCACTTTAGGTCCCAAAACCCTCCTCTTTTTCACAGGCTTTTTGAGAAGGACTTCTGCATCACCTCCAATCTCATTTCCACTCATGCTCCACTTGTCAATCCGGGACGCCACATTACAATCCAGAACCTTTTTTGTAAATATGAATCCAACTCAAACCACAAACAAAGATCCTAACGAAGAACAGTGAAGTCCTACACCCACATATATTTATCGGTCAAGGCAGTTCGAAACCACGATACCACCTTGCAAAGTAAGCAAATGAGCCTTGTTGTCTGGTCGTCTCTCGACTGCAGCAGCGAGGCACAGTCCCGACCCTTCAAAGTATGCTGATTGGACCGCTCGTATCGCAGGGAGGGAGAGACAGGGATATTTTGACCTCTTAACCCCAAAATATGGCTCCCAATGCGCTATGATGGTAGATCATCTGAACATGTGAGTGAGTCGCGGGTTATATAGTTGGTCCTTAAGCTTTCTCGAATCGACAAAGCTCGGTGGAACGAATCAGTCCCCGCAGCTGAGCTTTGTTGTTTCCTCGCGTACTGAGCTGAGTGGATGAGCTCCCTACACACATACAGTAAACACATTACAAACTTCCGCATCCTGGCTATTTCCTACCCGTCTCTTTCCCTTATTTGTCTTTCAAAGCCCCCATATACAACCGAATCCCAAGCGGTATCAGGCACCGCATCCTTCAAATGTTGAACGGCGGAAGCGGGATGCTAGGAAGCGAGCAACTGCAGGCCTGGTAGAGGTGTGAAAGACTTCCAATAGCCACCGCGCCAGACTTGTCCCTTACTTACCACTGTTTACTCTTCTGTTGCGCTAAGTTCAGTCAGAGTCAGTATCAATTATGAGGATTCGTAAATGGAAACAGGTCAGCATGAATGTTTCTCAATTTCTTGATATGCCGGCAAAAGCGGTAAGTTCTAAAAAGTCCAACGCGCGCATCGCAGACTCGACTGAAGAAACGCCACGCTCGATATGAATTCGTTTCCCTTCCTTTCCCAATGCTCATCGCTCAAAGACAGTCAACCATGCAACCTTTCCTCCGTCCCGCTAGATACTACCCTTCACGCAGTTGTCACAAACACGATGATTGCATTTCTTGCATGACTTGTGTATCCTGTGGTTCTCTTGCTCGCATTCCTAGTTCATCAATCAGTTGGTTGAAAGTTTACAGACGCACGAGACTATGGCTCACCTTTCCATCGACCAAGCCACAGCAATACCACTGGGTCCAAGGGGCTTCACCTGTCTTGACATGGGTAGCCCAGAATTTGGAGTATTCCTTTGCCTTGCTGGTGATCTTTCCGAGAGTGCCTGTTGCTTGCTTGGTATCTGAGGGTTTCGTGTCTTGAGAGGCCATCTTGTGGTTGTGGATACAGGTTGGCGTGGTCACGGGACTGTTGCTTGTTGACTTCCGCTTGATTATTATTCAGATTTCCGCCTGAGCTGGTACCGAGGTTGTTCCTGTACTGTGCAGAATGGAAGTTTAGACGTTAGGTCGTGAAGAAGTATTGCTGAACTTCCTCCTGGTGAATGGTGAAACGTGTGTGGTTCACAGCTTTAGAGTTGCAAAGATTTCCAGCAGTTCACGAGGAAGGCAGGAGCAGCTCCTAGAAAATGGTCGAATGTGATTGCAGATGCCACAACAGCGATACGGAGAAATCGTCCCAGCTGGCAGTGGATGAAAAGAAATGTTCTTTCGCACGCGACAAATTAAAGTGGCGAAATGGGGCTGTACAGCACACACGTCTTGGCAAAGTATATGCTTGCGACACCATTGCCCCAGCCACACCATGTCCAACAATTAAGGCGAATATGTGTACAGTCTTTGTCGTTGGTCTTGGTCCAGCCAAGGCAACTGATACCAATGTCCTATATTTGTACAAGATAATTGTATGCGAAACAGGAGGACCAGCGCCTGAATATTTGTGCTTACTTCTCAATAGGGCCCTCATGACAGCAGATTACCACCAAGTTGCATACCGAGGCCTGTATGTTTGGTAGCTCCAGGTCCGTCGCGCATATTGGGGCTTGCGTTTGGATTGTCAAAGTCCAAACGTCTCCGGGCTACGGTCAATGGCGTTTTGGCTGTCCGAGGAGTCTTTGGCCATGCCTTTTGTGCTGGACTAGGAGTGATATTGACAAAGTCGGCAAAATCGAAATGCTGCGATGGAGTGTTTGGCTGAAAGTTCATGAACCCACTACCGCTCCCTCCTGGGGTGTTCATCATTGACGAAGGTAGCGCAAGCTGTTTGGGAGGTGGAGTAGATGGTGGTTGCATTCTCGACCGAGTTGGATTCGCAGGAGATGGTGAAGTCGCAAGGTAGAGCAATAAATCTGCGCCCTCTTCACCAGACTTTCCATTCTTCCGACGTAGACTTCCCTTGCTACGGACTGGTGATGGCGTCCGTGGTGGAGAGGAACGTATATTGAAAGAGTGCTCAGGAAGGTTATTTTCCTCATCATCTGATATGGCAGCAAAATTATTGTGCATGTCATTGCGAGAGCTTCTTGCATAAAAGGAAATATCCGGGCCGGAAGATGTTGTGAAGTGAGGCTGTTTCCGTGGCTTAATAGGAGAGGACTGAGTGAGCTGATAGCCACGATTATTGATTGGCTTTGTTGGAGACGACCGAAATCTCTTGCGTGAACTCGCACTTGAGCTTGACTGCTCGAAGGTGTTGTAGTGTCGTTTCCTGTATTCGCTGCCACTTCCACTTCTTGGTCCGACCTGATCCGAGAAGATTGCGGGATTCTTGATTGGGGAGCTCCTGAAATCAAGGGCAGCACTGGACGAAGAATCGGAAAACATGTCCCCGCTTGATGTAGGCCTTCTCTTCCTTAGCTCCTCCTCGACCTTGGGTTCGATGCTGTCAAGGGTGAGATCCTCCCAACCCCGAGCGGCCTTGAATTGCGCGAGTGCGAGACGAGTCTTAAGTTTCCGGCCAATCTAGCACACTGTATTAGTTTTGCGAGAGACTTGTAGAATGTAGAGGTCTCTCTGTACCTTGCCAACTTCCGCCCGTTTCAACACAGCGTCTACCACCACCTCTGGCTGTTTCTTCTTCCACGGTGACGACATGCTGAATTGAAATTTGCGACTATATATTTGTGTCTTCGCACGACTCCAACACTGACAAGGTCGTCTCTCGTAGGCCTTCGAAGTGGGTTATCGCTCTTTATCGGGTCAGAATGAGAGGTCGGCGTCAAATCGAAAGGGGTGGAGATTAGATTCCTCTCGCTTCGGAATTTTGCAGGGCTGAAAACACTCGTGGAAGGTGGGGATTTCTTGAATGCAATGGTGCACAAGTGGATATGTAAAGGAGATATCCTGAGGGTAAAAGAGGACGATCGATCGAGGGGCTGGTACGTGTTGTAGTGGCCGGGTTTAGTCAAAGGTGAATGAGAGAAGAGGAGGAAGATTGCATGGTGGACGAGCCCATTCTCAACTTGGCACGGGAGTAGTTGGAGGGGAGACGCGCGAAATCTGACTTCAACCAATCATATGCGCGTAGGCGAAGGAGCGAGATCACGTACGAGTTGCTCGTCTTTGCTTCCAGTCCAATTGAAACGGACTGAGATATGCCGAGCCTGCAGCATGCAGCACAGTAATCGCGTGTCCTATTCGCTCTATCGCTCCGTGCGCGTACCTTCGTCATCCTTGCAGAGTGCTGTGGTGCTGCGCTGCGCTGCGCTGCGCTGCGCTGCCCTGCCCTGTTGGCTGTCGCAGGATCCCGGAAGGCCAGAGGCCAGAGGCCAGCCAGAGCAATCCCAAGTCCAACACCCACGCCCACGCCCACTCCCACTCCCACTCCCATGCCCAGGCTATTTTCCGTGACAGGGATCCCAAATGCCCACCCACCGAGCGCCGACCTCGATGACGCTGCCGAGCAATCAACTTCCAGTTTCTTTCTGCTCGTAATCAGCAAGTACAGTAACGCAAAACCCAAAACCATCCGACGAACGACTTCCCTCGCTTTATTCCACAACCACAACATCAGCAATAATCTATCCTCACCAATGCCACAATTGTCTCCATTACGAAGGATATTTCAATAATTCCCTGGGTTTTGCACAGCGCATCATCACAATGCCTCAAGTTATCAGGGGCGTACGATCAAATTCAGAACCAAACAATAATACCGGCACTCCCGGAAGTCCACGAGCAAATGAAAACAGACGTGTAACATTCGATCATGGGCAGGATCGCGAAGAAAGCGAAGCATATTACGATAGTCGAGCGGCGACACAGTACGAATTCCAGAGACGTGCAAGCACATTGCAAACATACTATTGCGAACACCCCGAACTTCTACCTCAATTACCTTTCACATTTCGACATGGCTTCAAGCGGTGGAGACTTGGTGGCTACATTGCGTTGATGGTCTTCGATGCGTGCGTCGTCCCGATTATGCTGTACTATGTCATGACCTTTGCAGGGGACGTTGAAGGTTTCATCACATTTGCTGTTATCACGGCCATCTGGGGTGGGCCTACATATGTCGAATTTGCGGTCCGATCGTTACGCTTGATCAAGCAGCAGAGGTTTTACAAGCCGTTGGGTGTGGATAAGCGATGGGCCTTTGATATCACGAATTGGATATTGGTGTTGACGATTACGGTTGTGACGGCTATCCTGATCGTTGGCGCTGCACCACACGACGTCTTCCTCCGGGTTCTGTCTATGCCGGGTCCTGCTATCCTTTACTGCATCGCTGGACCGATCTTTCTCATGAGTCTGTATAATCACTTTGGGTGGAAGGCGCCGTTCCGGATCAGTTCGACGCATAAGGGGGAGCCGGTCTTGCCGGGAATATTCTATATCGTTGAGGATATTGTGGCGGTCAACTCTGGGGGTGGAAGACCGTTCAGGGAAGGCATGTTTGCAAGATACAGAGCCAGTCCTCTGTTCCGGAAGATGATGAGAGACTTGTCTTGGTTTTGGTCGATTCCTGGATTGATTATGGCTTCGGCCATCACGGTTGTGGTGGTCATAAACCCTGTCCCCGAGCCAGTCTCCTATGGAATCGGTATGTTGAACATCAGAATCTTTGACTTCACCCGGTACTAATAGTTTTCAGGATGGGGTGTTCCTTTCCTATGGGCTGGGATATGGGCCGCCATAACAGTACCCTGGGTACGATCAGTAATGAAGAAGGAGAAGGAGAGCTGGGAAGCTGAGACAAAGATGATGACTTCGACAATGTCAAAACCACCTTCGGCTCAAGGGTCGAAACCGCCGTCTGTCCACGGCACGGAACGTACAGAAGGCACGGAAGCCACAGAAACGACACAGGTGTAGAGATTGCAATATACCCAAGATGAGCATTTGTTTTAGAAGCATGACAGCGAAGATATGAGCCGACGATACACGAGTAGAATGGCTAGCTACAGAGAGGGCTTCGATCGGAAGAAGGATTAGAGCGGCATTCAGAAGTCTTAATTCTGGTGATGGGTCTCCAGCCAGTTGGCGCGATCACGCGTCTGTAATTATAAGGGGCTTTCACTCTCCGTTTCGAAAGCAAGACAAGATAGATCTTTGTTCAAAGCAGGAGAGCTAGGAGATTCCAGTAAATGAATGAGTTTCCAGAATCTTGATCTACTGGTCCCAATATCTCCCATGCAAACCAACGATGTCGGAGATCCTTCAAGCACAATTACCGCGGCTATCCGATCCCTTCCCAAAATTCAATATCGATGGCACGGAATTCAATTCACCAGTCTCCCACTTTCGGTCCAATATCTCCTAACTAATCGTCAATTACAGTGGGAACCCCCTGAATACTGACTCAGTATTCGCTTCCGATCCCACTGACCGACCGGTAACTCGGCTGGCTGTAACTTGGAGCCCCCGCTAAATTCCCCATAACTAACCCCGCGCGGGCCAAATAGGGAAGGCAAGCCACCCGCGTAGCTCCTGTACATCAATCAAGTCCCCTCTTTCAGAAGCTCATTCTTTGGTTCTCTTTTCTATAAACACCACAACAATCATGAGGTCGAACGTCCGAAGAGCAGCACCGTTGATCCGGTCTGCTATCCAATTCCAACGAAGGAGCTTCTCGGTCTGCAATGCTAGACAGGCACAGTATGGCTTCATAGGCCTCGGGCAGATGGGTACGTCATCCGCAGCATGCACGCACGCGAGCGACTCTGTTCTTTGTGAATACCTTCACGTATTGACGGATTGGGTTGATAGGCTATAATATGGCCCGAAATCTACAGGCCAAGCTGCCTTCTACAGATACAATTCGGGTTTATGATATCAATGCCGAGTCGGTTGACAGATTCGCAAATGATACCAAGGCATTGTCAACTGGAGCTTCCGTGCAGGTTGCGGCTACAGCTCGAGAAGCTGCCGAGGACTCGGTATGTGATGCAACCTTCATGCACTTGCCTTTCGTGGTTTTTTCGGTTGAATTCGCAATATACACTATGTGTAAATCCGGGGTAAACGCTAACTCTCGTCCCCACAGGAAACAACTATCACCGTCCTCCCCGAACCCACCCACGTCAACAATGTCTTCGGGCAAATCCTTAAGCCCCCGCTCTCCGAATCCGTCGTCTCCAACCCCGATCGCCTCTTCATAGACTGCTCTACCATTGACCCGTCGTCCTCCCGCGAAGTCGCCAACGCCGTACATGCCACACAACAAGGCCGCTTCGTTGATGCGCCCATGTCCGGCGGCGTCGTGGGCGCTACAGCCGGCTCCCTTACATTCATGCTCGGAGCTCCAGACTCGCTGCTCTCACGCGTAGAGCCGATCTTGCTCATGATGGGCAAAAAAGTCATACACTGTGGTCCACAAGGCGCTGGCTTGTCTGGGAAACTAGCAAATAATTACTTGCTTGCTATCAACAACATCGCTACGGCGGAGGCCATGAATCTGGGTATCAAGTGGGGTCTTGACCCCAAGGTCCTAGCCAATCTGATCAATGTCAGTACGGGTAAGTGCTGGCCCAGCGAGATCAACAATCCCGTCAAGGGCGTGCTAGACAGCGCGCCTTCGAGTCGGGATTACAAAGGTGGGTTTGGGATCAGTCTTATGAGGAAGGATCTGAACTTGGCGATTATTGCTGCTGCTGAGGCCGGGGCGAAGCTCGAGTTGGGGGAGAGGGCGAAGGAAGTTTATGAGAGTGCTGAGCAGCAGGAGGATTGTAAGGGGAGGGACTTCTCCGTTGTTTATAGATATATTGGGGGTGCGGAGTAGATCTTTGGTTTTTACTTTTCGTTACCTCTTTGGATGCACAGGAGGCTTTGGCTCTGTATATATGGAGTACCCCTAGATTGTATGGTCCAGAAGATGAATCATTACCTATCACCGGCACCTTTGGTTCTGTCTCGTTGAGAGCCTCACTTGTAAGTACAGAGGTTTGGCTGGAACGTTATCCTCCTATCTCGCTTACACTGTTTGTTTTCAGATCGAAGCACAAGAGTTCTCAGCATTTTCAGACTGCTTAATGGATGGGGTGTCTCTGCGAGGTCGTCCTCCTCCCATGTATCGTTTCTGTCAAGTCTGTCGTATTTTCCACTCATCTGAGCTAGGAGATTTCCTTTAGTGATGGCTGTCGGCTACAGTTCACAAACGACTCCTGCTGGTATATTGGTATTTTGACCTTCAGGAAAGACGAGATGGTTGGTGTACTATGTCATGAGCGCTGATCTGATAGGGGGCATGAGCCTTCTGCCATTCCTATCTGGTTATTCTACGGTGGCTGGGGAAAGTGGTGAATACGTGCAGGTTTGTAGCTCGTGTGAGGAGGGTGTATGGTCGATGGGAGAGACTTTGTGTGTCAGACTTCATTGTGGACCAGTAGCTGTATCTAAGTATCCTGCCTGTTCACATTCGGGTGCTTCCAACATCATATGGATGCTCTGAGAGCTGATAGATGTTGTTGAAGAGTGTGTCTCGGTGCAGGTGGACAACAAGGTGAGGTCAACCCCACTATATTTCCAGGGGCCACACCACTAGAAACGCCCGCCGAGCGCTGCCCAGAGATGCCCAGCTCGACACGCCTTCAGTGCTGCAACACCATCTCCTCTGAAAATAGTTGACATTCTCCTCATGTTTTCCCATCCCTTCCGAATCACGACAGCAACTTCATCTCAGAAATTTCTCAAATTCATACGATGGACACAACCCCTCTTCAGCATGCATCCTGACCCTTGCTCGGAAGAGTACAGCCTCTGCATTTGCAGCGCCCGCCAATCAAATGCCCAGATTCAAACCCGTGATGGCAGTGTACCTGCAACTCTTCTAGAAAAACTAGCCGTCTCTAGCATCATGGACCTCAATTTGGGAGTACGTTGATTCTGTAAGAATGGGGGTCTGGAGAGTATAAAGATCGTTCCTTCCTCTCGTAAAGTGACATTTGCATGTTGCGACAGGCTTGTGGACTCTTGAGGTCTTAGGATTAGTTTGAAGGGATCGACGTTTTGACAGATATTGGTAGAAGACTCCTTACTGGTATCGTTATCTTGGTAAATCACCATTCATCACCTCTTTGTGCTCTCGATTCTGACTGCATTTAGGGTGTGATCGGACATCAGTTCCTTAACCAGTTGTTGGCTCAGTCAATATCACAGGCATCTACCATGGCACGGGCAAAATTGAACCTCATCGCCCTCTTCGGCATCTTGTCAACGGTAGCGGCTTCGATCGCCAAAGATCTCCCTGGTGCAGCTTCTTTCGTTGTCCCTACAGCATTTCCTACCTCGGTCTTCTCCAGTTACTACGTCAAGCCCGCTCCTACCGTTGAGCCTCAGCCAGCTCTGTACGATCCAATTCTCAACATTACCTACCCGCTCAATCTCACGGACCCAACTACAGTTCAGACTGTGAATGAGGACCCGGTTTTCTATCCTCCTGGCATTGCAAACATCACGAATGCCACCGCCGAATCTCTTGTGGAATTTGCTCTAGCTGAGATCAAAAGCATTATCTACGACGAGGGAGGTCTGTCAGGAAATTGCTCAAAATGTATTGCCGCGCTCAGCGTTGGCAAATTCCTGGCTCAATCCGCGCCAACATTCGTACCTGATGCTATGATCTCGCTGTGTCAGGCTACAGGCTTTCAGTCCAATACGACTTGCAAGAATACCTACGCGCCAGGTGCTTTTGGGGCCATCTGGACACAAGTCCTTGCCTTGGCGGACGTGACCGGACTTGATGGTCAATACATTTGCAGTTCTCTCAGCACTAATTTTTGTCCGACGCCTGCCACGAGTCCCTTGAATACGACGAATCTGTTTCCAAAGCCAAAACCAGCAAATGCGAAGGCGCCGAAGGCGAGTGGGAAAAGAGTCAAGGTCCTTCACTTGTCCGACTTTCATCTTGATCCGAGGTATCAGGTTGCTTCGGAAGCGAATTGTACGTCTGGGTTATGCTGTAGATACTCTTCGGCTCCCACTTCACAGGCTGTGTTCCCTGCACCTCTATATGGAGCGTACAAGTAAGTACTGCAGCGATCTTACAATATTTGAGTCACAATTAACATATACAGGTGTGACACTCCGTATTATCTGGGTCTTGCTGCGTTGCAGTCCATTGCTTCTTTGACTGGCACAGGAACCAAATATGCCAGTCCGGCCTGGACTCTCTACACAGGCGATCTCGTCTCTCATGACTCTCAGAACCAAATGTCTCGAGAGTATGTTGAGTATACGGAGACTAGTATTTACGACATGTTCAAGTCATACATCAAAGGCCCTGTCTTCCCAGTTCTTGGCAATCACGATTCCAACCCTGAGAATATCGATGGGCCGCACGGTCTTCCGGGACCTCTGGGGAAGCAGTTCAGCTGGAACTATGACCACGTATCGGCCCTTTGGAAGAACAATGGATGGATCGACGAAGCAACAGCTGAACAAGCTGCGATCCACTACGCAGCTTACTCTGTCAAGAATCACTACGGACTACGCATCATCACTCTGAATACTGACTTTTGGTACCGAACCAACTACCTGAACTTCATCAATACCACCAATCCAGATGTCTCCGGCACATTCAGCTTCATGATCAAGGAGCTACAGGCTGCTGAAGATGCTGGGGAAAGAGTTTGGATAATCGGTCACGTTCTGAGTGGCTGGGATGGAACTAACCCACTTCCAAATCCAACGAACCTGTTCTACCAGATTGTCGATCGTTACTCGCCTCATGTCATTGCAAACGTTTTCTGGGGTCACACTCATGAGGATCAAGCTATCATCTACTACGCCAATAATGGCACCGTTCGAGACTCAGCAAATGCTCTGACTACTGGATGGATCGGGCCGTCAGTCACACCTCTCACAAATCTGAACTCAGGATACAGGATGTACGAAGTCGATACCGGGTCCTTCGATATTTACGATGCGTACACATTCTACTCAGATGTCAATTCCTATTCGGCTCTCAATTCAACGGGTCCTACCTATAAGTTCGAATACTCCACCCGAGAAGCCTACGCCAGCGCTGTAGGATGGCCAAAATCCGCACCACTCAACGCAACATTCTGGCATGGTCTTACGGTCGCCATGGAGTCGAACCGAACCTTGGTCGAGACTGTCAATACTTATCAAGGGAAGTCAAGCGTCCGGAGTCCAAACTGTACGAGCGATGCATGTGCTGCTGCGAAGGTTTGCTACATGCGATCTGGTAGTTCTGCGTTGGGAAGAGCCTGTCCTCAGGGATTCGCTTCAGTGCAAAGTCCGTATACTGGAAAGAACTTCTGATTGGTATTGATAGAATATACTTGCAAGCAGAGAACCGACGCCTCATAAACTACAGTACATCAAAATCCTCAGAGCTTTGCCTCGATCCTGAGTTGCTTCCCCTCATAATCTTCAGGTAAGAACCAGTTCAGGTACTTGTCCGCCATGATCTTCGTTATGTTCTTCTCCTCGTCCATCATCTCCTTTCCGTTTATATACTTGTACAGCTCTGCATCTGCGTGTTCCTCCGCATCATAGGCATAGACACACAACGAAGTCGTCGGGTTTCCATACAAGTTCGGACTTCTCAAGANCGGCTTGTCGCCAAGTTCCAAGCTCATCGCCTTGTCTCTCGCTTCCTGTGCAGGTCCATCTGGCAAATGCCAAATGGCTCCATTCAGGAACGAGACCTGCTGCTTGAAATGCGCTTTCGGCATCCTGCCTTTCTCATACACCTCGATCGCTTGTGCCAGCTTTAATCGGCCCTGCACAACTTGCGCGATACACCTCCCCAAAAACGCACCATCCTCCATACTTGTCGCCGCTCCCTGCGCCATATGATTGACCATCGAATGCGCCGCATCTCCCATCAAAACAACATTCTTACCCGGCGAGCTCCAGCTCTCCAACGGTCCAGTGACCAGCAAGGGCCATCTCGACGCCTCAGGAATCATATCCACGATCCTCTTAATCCTAGGATCGTAATCCTTATACTGCCTCCTCACCTCCTCGACATCGACCTCCTCTACTTTATCCACTAGCCGATCAACGTGATGAGAGAGCACGAGATTGAAGTCCTGCCCGGCAGAGATGGGGTACGTGATGATATACGACTTCTCAGCCATCCAGACCTCCATCGTCAGTTTCTCAATCAGTTCTCTCGCGATGGGGTCTTTCCTGATCTGTTCATATGGCACGATAGCCCTGTATGCGCAGTTCGTTGTTGGAGGCGCGGGTTTGACGTCTGGGAAGAGCGTGCGTCGAACGATGGAGTTGACGCCGTCAGAGCCGATGAGGAGGTCGAAAGTGTGGGTTGGATGGGTGGGAGATGAGGTTTGCACTTTTACGGAGGAACTACTGGTGTAGTCGAGTGAGGTGACGCGCGAGTTGGTGTGGATTTTTGCGCCGTGTTGGAGGGCTGTTTGGACGAGGCCGGAGTGGAGGTGTGCACGGTGGACCACCCACCACCTGATATAGGCTTTCAGTATGTATGCACATAACCTCGAGACTTTGGGTTTGGGATGGGAAGAGAACTCACGGGTAGCCGAGATCTCGTCGGACGTTGGGAATCATGCGCGTGTAGCCTACTTTCGTGCCATCTCGACGCCGCATGTTCAGCTCCTCGAATTCGACGAGGTTGGTGCCGATTATGTCTGCTACACCCCATTCTATGAGGAGCCGGGAGACGTTGGGTGTCATCTATGTGTATGGAACCGGTCAGTGATACATAGGTCCGAAGAATGGAGAATATAGTAGAAACTTTTAAGTATCTGCCCTAGACGAGAAACCAAAAGTGAAAAGGGAAGACCTTACCTGAATACCAGCACCAATCTCTCCAAGCTCAGCAGCTGCTTCAAGGACGGTGACTTGAGCTCCTGCTCGACGGAGAGCGATTGCTGCTGCTAGGCCACCTATTCCTGCACCGCAAAGACCGATGTGTATGTTTTGCGCAGGCTGGAAGGAGTCAGTAAGGTCACCACGATCTTACAATAGGAAGTTTCCGCTTGAATGAGGTAAGGGACGTTTATTTCACCATTTTTTGGAAGATCTGAGTCTTTTCTTTCGAGTCAGTGCTACTGTAACAGGAGATATCAAGGGATATATGGAGAGCACTTGTGGGGTTACTTTGTAGTAGGAGATTTGGTGTTTATACTTATTGAGACAAATCTGCCTTTCAACATTTCTAACTAGTCCATGCTCTATTCAGCATATCGAATTCAAGAGACACGGTCTTGAAACCAAACTTATTCCCGTCCCGACATAAATCTACTCATCAAATCCATTGGTCAAGACCCCGCAACTTACTAATGACTTTCAACAGGAAACCAATATCACGATTCGTACTTGCTGTTAGCGAGCTGGGAATATTCGGGTATAACTTTGCGTTGGGCTGTGACATCTACATCTTGCATCTACTAGTAGATTCCCTCACAAAGTACGGGATCTAGGATATAAGTGTAGAGGGAGATACCTGTCAAGTGAGGAGGCTCAGGAGCGTGTGAGTTGGAAGGAGGAGAGGGGAGTGGGGCTGGGAATATTCGGTTTTAATTTTGAGTTTGGCTTTACTCGATCTGGTATTTAGATCGAGATATCTTGGTCGTGCCTAGGCAGCCTGGCTGGGGTAGTACTACTCGGACTTGCTAGGTGTCATGGTATGTCAGAGATGAGCTATTTGTCTTCCATGGTCTGCCGTTAGAATTGACAATTGAATATCCTATTCCCGCTCCAAGCGAAGAGGAACATGTGAACAGGACCTCAAGGATTTTGACTCTAGGTACGCGTTGCGTCACCGAAGGAGCAAGTATCATCACTAATACTCTCTTTCCTAGCCCTATTTCTGAGTGGCTCGAACAATGGGAGCGTCGGAGCGCCTGTTGAGATCGTCGCGGGACCAGATCCCGAAAACCTGGTCACTGACCGTCTGAATCCAAGTTCGGGGTGCACCCTCGAGGAAAAAACCGACTGCGAGGGATCTCCGAAGTGTTCTTCCCCTGACCCCGAATTGATTCCTGTCCCATTGTGCCGCTCGAATATGCGCTTCGGTGAAAACAATTTCCGTTGTTGACCTTGCGTATTCTATTCTACAGCTTAGGGAAAAGGAAACATGTTTCCATACCCGAGCATTCGCGCATGAGTATCCACCTCTTGAAAGAATTTAAGAATAACAGGCTACTACTAGTAAGTTCTTAATTTTAATAATAGTCTCATTTATATTTGACTATTGCTCTATTATCCGTTGAGCTCGCTAAAGTCCTGTAGAAAAACACAAAATCCTGTCGTGGGTAATACAGGCCTATGATCTGTCATGATTCAAGCGGTGTGGAAATTTTATCAGCCGTTGGACAGATACATCACAATGGGTGCGTTGCAGACGCAGAGTACAATGTCTGCCTACTCCGCTTGGTCAGAGGTTGTTGACGCAGCTTCCCGCTTGGGGTTTGAACAAACAAACATCGCTTCCGCTTCTGAGGTTGTCTAAATTCGCCTCGACCTCAACCTCAAGCTCAACATCTAACATCGATCTCAACGAAATTGTCTCGAGAATCGACCTTGTCAGGAGACACGATGGATGATATTACTCTGGAATCTCTGTTGAACATCGGTCGCCTTTTCAGCGACCCCCAAACTCCAAGTCGTCTACCTTCCAGCAATGTGAGTTCACCTTCACCTCAAATCATGCGATCTCATGAACACCTTTTATTCTATAGAGATATGATCAACGATACTAACATGATACAGAAGTCTGAAAAGTTGACAGCCAGGCAAATTCACCAAGCTCAACAGAAATCTCTGTCTTTTCACTCCAAGCGCCTGTGCCTCCATTCCGATTGGGACTACATTCGATCTCACGAAGAGGAATTTCCGTTCCAGCGCGAAGCTGAGCCCGCGAAAGAAAGCATATTAGCTCTCAAGAACAATCCTTCGTACTCTCAGTCTGGTATCATCCAATCATATGGCAGAGAGAACTTCGGCGACGATATCTGCAGCTGCTGTGCTGGGGTTTTCGCATCGGGCCGTACGAGGACTTGGAAGGGCTGCGTTTCGTTTCCGATTGATTTGACATATCCTGATCGGCCGGACGGCTCTGTTCCTTTCTTAGGCCAGTGTGCGAATTGTCATTGGGGAAGTCAGGGTTGGAAATGCTCCCTACGCATTGGTGGAGGTAAGTCAATAATGCACAATTTTCTAGGGGATTCAGAGGCTCACTGCGTGTCCAGTCAAAGTCCCCCCTCGTCGTCAACGAGCAGATCTGTTCCAGAGCAGCGTCTTCAAACATACTCATCTGGGTAACAAGCATGATATGGACACCATGCAAGGTTGCGTCGACGCTCGAAACGAACTCCAAGGCATGATCAATCAGATCTCCCGTCGCATTACAGACCTACGAAACAACCGAGCAATTGAACAGATTGGAGAGGAGAATGCTCGATATGATGAAGATCACGATGATGTTTCCGCTAGTTCCACGAGTTCTCGCTCAATTGCTCAGGTCACTCCCACCACTGGCGCTCGTCGAAGCGGAAACTCCCACACTCCTCTCACACCCAAGACTTTTCGTACCCCTCGGCAAAGTTCCCGAAACGTGGTTGTTAGTATCGAAGACGATGATGACAGCGATTATGTTGGTCCACCAAGTTCACAAACGATCTCTACCACGAAACGCCGAACTCGACAAAGCTCCAGAGCTCCCTCTCCACAGCCAAGTTCTCGGATCGAGGTTCTCATTCCTCCATTCCGAGGGTCCCGCCATCGTTCGTCCCGGAGATCTACTTCACGTCGGGAGGAAGATCGATGGACTTAGGGCTATTTTCGGCTCATCAGGAGTCTTTGAAATTACTTGCTGCAATTCTGTTCTCATATTGGCAAAGGATTGATCTGCTGGTCTATGTTCATGGAGTCTGTTCATGTTTTCGGTCTTCGCAGACGGAGGTGTATAAAGGATCAAAGTGGCAGTGCGATGATCCAGAAAGGAGTCTAGGTTTCTATAATCCCAAGATCACGAGTTCTCAGTGACTTTACTGTGAGGTATTCTCAGCATAACATAATGGTTTCCTTGTTCCGGCGGTCCACCAAACTTTGCCATATCCATCGACTCCGTCCCAATAATCTCAAACCCTTGCATTTTGAACATCGGCATAGATGCTGGCACAGCGATAACATATGTCGTCCCTCCTTCCTCATCAACAATTTCATTCAGACGTTGAGAGAGCTTGCTTGCGATTCCTCTTCTCTGGTACTCAGGCAAGACGACTATCCCTTTTCGGTCTGTTTTAAATATCAGCATATGTAAAGCCGACGATATCTGATTCATGTGAGAGGGATAAGACTGACGGTAGTGTGTCGCTGGATCATAGCCATATTTCTTCGCAATTCCAACCATAACGGCCAATTCCTTCATCCACTCTTCATTGATACCCTCTGGCATAGGTGGGACCCCAGATGAAGCCTTAACCTGCTCTTCTGTCCAGATCCCTAGAAAGCTTAGGACCGTGAACCCCACAACTTTTCTATCGCGATGTGGTGGTCAACAAAGTTCCATATTTATTTCAGGACAACGTAAGAGCTTACCCCGTAGCAAGTTCTTTAGCGAGGAATAGCCTCTTGTCAGGTAGCTTCCAACGAAGCTTGAAATACTCCAGCTGCCACGCTAGCCAATCCTCAACTTTCACATCCCGCATCATTGACGACCAGTGCAATTCTTTTGACATAGCTGCTACAAATAATTGGGACACAAGTTCGAGATCCTCATCAGAGCCCTCGTATATTTCGACGTCCATTTTTGGCATTTTCCCGACGAAATCGGTACTGATGTCGTGGCGTGTTGATTTGACTTTGAATAAGCGATGGCTGCAAGTTGACGTAGATCTGTTCTACCAATGAGCATTTTTTCGAACGACTTGTCGGGCTTGGCTGGCACTTTTATATGGAGTTCCACGGTATGAGTTGCCCATGCTTATCTTCTGTGCCTCACACTAGCTATATTTTATGCAGTCAGCGGAGGCTTACTTTATTAGCAATTACAAGGAGTGGGCCTGATTGAGTAACTTAACCCACTCATGCGACTTTGATTGAGAACGAATGCGAGTGCGGAGCTACCTTTGTGAATCCACTAAGTTCCGAGCTGTAATTTATTTCAATAAATTCGCGTCTGCCCTCAGATATCACAGGAAGAAGAATTACATGGCAATTACATCAAGAGCTCATAGTGCCCTCCCCCAAATCTCGCTCCCAGCAAGACTTTCACATCCAACTACTCTCTCGTCCTTCATCACCCCATATTTAGCGCTTTTCACCAGAGATCTGATTTCATCTTCCGTCCCAAAAAGAGCGCGCCGTACAAGTCTCCCTTTCCTGTCCTCTTCGCTACCAATCACCTCACCATAACGAACTCTCAGCTTCTTCAACGATGGGGGTGCATTCTCACTGGCGCCTAAACAACCTCCGGCGGCTGCGTTCTGCAAGTTACGACTGCCGGTCGAGGTGGTGATTAATTGTATGAATCCACCGTCTATTGCTGGTACTCCATTCTGGTACAGTGCCCAGAGACCTAGGACGATGAATGATAAAGCAACCAGAAGACTGGCAGAATAGGGTACGATGAGGTTGAGAGGTCTACTGAATCGGTAAACGTTGATGAAGCTATCGATAGTGGCATTGACAGTGGTATTCCAGAAGCCGTATGCTGTGATAGTGGACATAGTGACGTTCATCAGCATTTCATTCAAGATATCTCGCGTGATCTTGAACCTGATAACTGGTCCGTGTTCACTCAACTCAGTATTTCTCTGCACGCGGCCGAAGTACTCGTTAAGTTTCGAATTGGCAATCAGTGTTCCGTTAAAAGGCCCTGGATTCGTCAGAGTGCTTTGGGACAGCTCATAGGCTGAGAGAATTACCTGTGAGCGAGAGGCCATTACCAAAACCGCTACTTGAGGTAACTTCAACGATTGCGTCCAGCCAATCAACATCAAGGACCAGAGCATATCTCCAAATCCTGGAATAGTTACGTTTGGTTCTGTTCGGTTCTCCCATGAGAGAGCTTTGTACCCGCCAGCTATCGACGAAGAAAGGGTGTCGATGATATTGATAAGATTGAGATCATGATACCACAAAAGAGACTGTTCGGTTCAGTTCACAGGCCCAGTCCCCAGAGCAAGAGACTTGTCGTAGAAACCTGCAAGCAGAAGTCCGGGCACAGTGTTGTTCCTGTACAGATTCTCCATGGGGATCTGGTAGAATGAATTGAGAGGTCGAACGGAACCGGCTGTTATGTTTGTTGATAAGACAGTATCCCGGAAATTAGTCCGAACAGTATATTGAGCTGCGGAGCAAGTCATCTCCTCCTTGGACATCAGGACCAACCCTCTGTCAGCTGACATCGCGATTGGCGACTGTAGCTTGGTGACAAAGGTGGCATTAGATCGTCCAAGAGCTGCTAGGTCTGGCGCAGTGTTGATGAAGGTGTTCGTCTCTTTACCACGCCTCTGATCCTTGAGATCGTCACTAGTGAAGACGCCAGTGTAGGCTTGTGGCTGACCACCAACCATCTTCCTGACGTCGACTGTAAAGTTCGACAAGACAGTCACGCACTGGACGTAGGGGGCATCGAAGGTTGTCGTGTAAGAATGACTAGCTCCACAAGGAGATGGTATTGGGTTAGCTGCACCACTGACTATCACAGAATTTGAGAGACGTTGTAGAGAACTTGAAAATGTCGAGCCAAGCAAAGATCTGCCATTGGTTAAGGTAGGCATACCACGTGTTCAGCTGGCTGACGCACCTTGAGGTTAATGAAATCTGGTATGGTTGGGACGATTCTATCCAATGCAAATGCCATCTGCTCCCGTCCCGTTTCCCATCTGCACTTGTCAGCCCAGCTCAGTCACAATAAAGTCAGAAAAATACCGCAGATCAAGTGGCGACTCACAGATGATGCATTGAACGTTGGGACGACTGTAAGAACAACTTTGGTAAAATTTGCAGGTTCAACCGTTAACGCTCCAGGAGGAAAACTGGTAACGATGTACAACGCCCAGATGAAACCCGCCATGAAACCAATAACGGAGCTGTCTTTAGATTCGATAGACGAAACAGGAAGAAGATCTGAGATCGTAGAACGAAGAGATTCTCGATAGCTGCAACTCGGAGAGTGCGTACTCGCAGCCAGTACCATAAATACTAAACAAAGGAGCATCCGAGAGAGGCTTGGAGGAATACTTGGAATCCAGTTGCGAGTATGTTTGATGCTGTGGTAACATACGATTGCTGAACCTTCCGATCTGGTCCCTCGGCGGGTAATTTATCGAGATATCTGAACAGCACAAGATGTAGAGCTGCGAGCACGAGTGCTATCAGACTCAGTCAGAAGTATAGATGTCTGATGTGATAGAAGCAGTACCAAATAAGTAACATGTCAGGATGAACGATGGCATCCGCCAACCAATGCCCCAATGAGAAAACGTCACTTGCTTGTCTTTACTCTTAGGCAGGAACGATTCCCGCTGGTTGGTCCCCATAATGCAGCCAAAGTATTGTCAATTTTCGAGAACACAAGATCTTTCATTTTGAAAAAGTTGGTCATAGCTATGGGCATGCTGCTTTTATGAAGATTGCTGGAAATACCTGCCTTAATGCAGGCCAAGTTTCAGGGAGAATGATGATGACAATTAGCTGACCAGAAACCATTATAAAAGTATATCACCCCGCGCTTGCGGCAGTCTCAATCTATAAACATGGAGCCGAGTTTGACTGAATTTATAATTAGATAAGGACTGATGATTTGCTGACATTGGACATTGTCACTGGCCGCAGGTTTCAGCTGGCGCTCGAAATGTGACTGAGCCCTTGGAGGCGGAATGTGGTAATTCGGTGGGAAGCCGCCAGTAATGGGAAAGCGAGCTTGGGATTCTCCTTGTCGTCATTGCATTGAATTCGAAGAACTTCTAAAGTCCTCAGTCAAACTAGTATATTACATACTCAGACTCCTCATCGTCTTTCCTGTCCTTCGGGGTATCTAATCATGATGCCTCCACCTTCTTCGCCACCAATCCTCATGGTGAACTCTCCCAACAGCTCAAACCCCAATTTCCTGTAGAGGAACTCCCCTGCGGGACTGGCAGAAAGACCCACAATAACTCTCTCTCGTTGTGCACGTTTGACGGTCTCGGTGACAAGCATTCTCCCAAGACCTTGCCCTTGATAGGCGGGACTGATGACAACACTTGCAATATACCATCTGTTGCTCCTCTCAGGATGCGACTTCCAATAGGTTTTTTGATCTCCATTCAGAGACGCGAGGAACTGCTTTGTTGCTTCCACGTCACAAGATCTATCTGGCCAAACATAGTTCACCACCTTGTCATAAACCCAAAAGAACCAACCAAATACGAAGAAGTAAATTCTTGTCCACAAGCTGTGCTGGCTCATGTAGGCTCTGGCTCCCTCATCATTGCCCAGTCGAGTAGATTGGGCATAACCAACAGGATACGCAGTATCGGATTTCTTGCACGCGACGAGAGATAGCGTTCGAGGATTGAACAGACGTGTTCGAATCCCTTGATGAAAGTTCCGTACGAAATCCGAGCGATATTTGGCTGCATGGGGGTGAATGAACTGATTCACTGGTCCTTCCCTGTGATGATCGGGAAGTCAGCGGTTGTTTATCTACTCGTGACTCAGGAGTATGTTTGAGAGCAAAGTACTACCGAGACACTGGATTCGGGGAGATTAGACACTGCCTGAACAACGTACCAGTATGCTTCAGCAGATTGGCCAGCAAGTATAGAGATATCATTCAGTGTCATTGGTCGTAGACTGAATGTCTGGAGTGGAGGCTTGACATCCGGGTTCGAGTCACTGAGTAGAGGACCTTCGCTAACAATCTTGCCAGCGGTGAGGGTGGACATCGTGAGAAGTGAAAGAAGCACCTCAGATGAGGCCTCAGATGAGGGACAACCAATACGGAAGTACTTTGACTTATACTTCTCAATCGATTTTTCGTTGCTCTGTACAGACGTTCTGATTCGAGATCAGTGACGACACACGGTCTGACTCAGAGACCCCAGGCAGCTGCTGCATACTGATGTTCGGCGGTAACTCCGAATAGCGCTGCAGATACCCTGCTAGCGAAACAGGCTTCATACGTCCACAACATCGCAACTTCCCGAACCACCTTAGGCTCGTATAATGGGTAGACTTGCTGATAGCTGGTTCCGAATCAGGGGGTAATTTCGGGATATGGAAGTTAAAAAGTGTCAATCATCAAGGTCGTCTACCGAATGCGGACCGTTCCCGTGAAACTCTCTCTTCCGGAATCTTCTTAGGCCAGTTCCTGGCAATGTCGATGGCATCTCTTGGCGCAAGGAATTCAAGCATCAGGAAGATGAGATAGTCAATGACGACGCAAAGACAGAACAGCTTTCCAGCCCAGATTCCACAACCATAGTATCGCTTCAATCGGTCAATCAGTGCAAAGCTTTGCACTCCAGCTCGCCCTCTAGTTGCGCTCCAGCTTGTGGCATCGGCAGCATCATAGCCATAAAAGTCTGCTTCGCTCAGAACGCCCGATATGCCATCGTAAACCCTTTCTGTCCTTTCTGCGACGTCGGTCCAGGAATACATCATTTTCACTTGATCGTGAAATTTCTCTGTTCTGACTTTATTCGCTCGCATTGAGGCGATGGCCTTTCCGGTTGCAGCAACCAAGTCGTCCTCTTCTGGCTTCGCAAATACTGTCATATGGGCGGGAAGTACTTCCGGGATCCCACCCACTTGTGTACAAACGACATATAGCCCGCAGCTTGCAGCTTCCACAATGACGGTCCCGAAAGCTTCTGTCAAGCTTGGATGAAGGTATATATGACCACGAACCATGACATCTCGGACCTCTTCGTGTCTGACAGGGCCTAACATCTCCACTCGATCCTGCAACACGTTCCTTTCAATCATCTGTTCCAGATCTATGGCTTTGGGGCCAGAGCCAGCAATGACAAATCGCACATTCGGATGACTGGCCAGAATTCTTGGAATTGCTGCAACCAAAAGATCCGTCCCCTTATTGTAGAATAGTCGCGATATAACGACTATTGTGATCACACCATGGGGCCCAAGATGCTGAGGAACAGGCACAAGATGATTATTGAAGTCGGAGGGGTATGAGGGGTGATGCAAAGGACGAAAGTTCTCGGCGACGACTGCGTTGGGAATAACGGATACCATGAGAGGATCAAGGGAGGCTCGCAGGACGGTATTCTCCTTGCTGAAGACGGTCAGTAGAGCCAATTAAGCATAGTAGTATACATACCACGTATGACTGACACAAATGACATGGTCTACGTCACTGAGAATGAATTTGAGAAGCTTGTTGGTGAGGATACTGGCTGCGTCTGCGAATCCGAACAACGAATGATCCGTAAACACAGTCCTCAAGCCCATTGTCCTCGCATGCAGAATAGCTTCATGGCAAAGACTGCTCAGACTCGCGTGTCCGTGTACAATTTCAATCTGCTCTCGAATGACGATATTCCGAAAAATTGGGAAGAATGAGAAAACTGTCGGGAAAGTCGTGGCGCGGTAAACGATGAAGAAGGGAACGTAGTAAACTTTGAGGCCATTTGTCAGGTATCGTACACCAGTCCGGCCCTCGTACGCGTGGGTTATTACTACTACTTTATGACCCCGGTCAATAAGCTTCGTAGAGAGCTGGTAAATGTGACTTTCAACTCCTCCTGGTTGGGGAAAGAAGTTGTCGCTGACCATGGCAATATTGTACGGCATCGTTGAGGATTGACAGACAGCTGGCGCTGTCGCAGATGGCGGGCCTAAAGGGAGAGTCGCATAATCGATAATTGGGGATCGTCAACAGCTCCTGATGCTTGTGTAGAAAGTTGTAGCGCTGAAAGTGTTGTGTTCAAGTGAAGTTATCATGGCTTTCCAGGAAATGAGACATCATGGCAAGTTAGGGGCTCTTATCGCCTTATCGGAGCTCCCAGCCAGGCACAAGCACGACAAACTTCCTTGGAGCTTCCATGCCCAGCCTCATCAGCCCAGCGCCGCGCAACCTTGCCCAAGGATTCACAGCACTGCCAACAAAGCCAACGACAACACTCGCCACATTCCTCTCTACGCTCATTACATATGCAGGCATACCATACAATTTGATCGAATCGCGACGGTTCCCGCGACTGATTTCCTTTCAACAATCTGTCATTCACAGTTCGAACAATATACGTTTATCGGTCTTACAACAATGCCTTCCCCATATCTCACTCAGCTTCGCAAATGGATGCTCGAATCACCACCTGTGGAATGGGGCATCAATCAGCTGCGGGAATTGCTGATAGGTGCTCTGAGGCAAGGCTCTATACCGCAACATGTGGCTTTTGTTATGGATGGGAACAGACGGTTTGCAAGAAGTCACAAGATCGAGACGGTAGAAGGGCACAATCTGGGATTCGAGGCTCTAGCTAAGGTATGTGCTCAATGAATTTGAGTACTTTGCAGACGACTGACTTGGTTGGGTTAGATCTTAGAAGTCTGCTATAAATCTGGTGTCAAGGTCGTTACGGTTTATGCTTTTAGTATCGAGAACTTCAAACGGTCGAAATACGAGGTGGATGCTCTGATGGACATGGCCAAGATTAAGCTTTCCCAGCTTTCTCAGCATGGGGAATTGTTAGACAGGTACGGCGCGAGTGTGAGGGTGTTAGGGAACAGGGACCTACTTCGACCAGACGTCTTGCAAGTTATTGACAAGGCAGTGGATATGACGAAGAACAACGGAACGTAAGTTCGCCCATAATTCCACGCTAAATCTCTCTGACAAGACCAGGTGTGCCCTCAATATTTGTTTCCCATACACATCTCGAGACGAGATCACTTCGGCTATCAAGTCTACAGTCGAGGATTACTCAAAACCTCTACCAGCTCACGCGAGGCCATTTTCTCAGACAAGAATCACACAAAAGATTCGTTCACGGAACCTGAGCACCTCACCTCTCCGCTCAAGTTCCCCTTCATCCGACATCGACGATTCCGTTTCTTCAACCACCACATTATACCCAGAGTCTCCTCCAAATGACAGCAGAGATCATCTTTACCCAGATCCAGAGGCCATCACGTCTGAGACGATAGGAGACCACATGTTCACAGCCAAAGATCCTCCTTTGGATATGTTGATCAGGACGAGTGGTGTGAAGAGATTGAGCGATTTCATGCTATGGCAATGCCACGAAGACACTGAAATTGTGTTCTTGGATTGTCTTTGGCCCGAGTTCGATCTTTGGCAGTTTCTACCTGTATTAGTCGAGTATCAGTGGAACCAAAAGCATGTTGAGGACAGGAAGATTAAAATCAGGTGAAGCTCAGGATTTGTAGCTTGGTGTATCGTTGGAGTTCGGGCTTTGTAGCGTAGCGATCTGCGGAATGTTTCTTCATAAATTCTATAAGACCTTAGATATAACGTGTTGTAGGTCATGAGTGTTACTCAAAAGTGCAGGTCAAAGTAGTGTATTGCCTCTTGAAGCCCATGCCAAGGCCCCCTTGAATTGATTCAATGGGTTCAGTTTATGCCGTAAATTAAGATGGAGCAAGGGTACAGCATTCACTTACTCATTTCAACGACCAAAGCTACGCTACCATCAGAGCCTCTTTAGCTTGCGCAATGGAGGCTCCTGGCTTTCATCGATGAAGGTCGAGGCTGGCCCGTCGCCTTGTGGTATGCGGCACCTGCGGCCGCTTCAGCGGAAGCCGACCAACTTTTTTGTTGTGCAGCCTCGTCTACATACAATTTCTAGCTAAGCATTCAACCACAATTCAAAAGCTGTGAGACCATCACCTTGCGGCAATGGCTTCTCAAATCTACTCACGATATGTCCCTCCAAGCAGAAAGGCCAATCCAGTATTACGAGAAAATCCTGCGCCAATTTTGGATCGTCCAGATCCTGAACCTTCGCAACCCACCCCGCCTATAACTCGACACGATGCTTCCTCAACATATGCACGATATGTACCTCCCTCGAAGACCAAATCCAAGCCAGCAAATATACCTATTGAGCATTTAACAGAGAGCTCATCACCATCTATTGCGAAACGAAAACGAGTACAAGAGACCGAGTCCCCAGAAAGTCAGACTCCAGTCAAGAAACCCAAGAAAGAGAAGAAGGTTGCGCAAGCAAAAGACACGCAAGATACGGCAGGTGCTGAGACTAGGCAGGCTGTTCAAGGGGAACAGAATGATGATAAGTCAAGCTTAGATACAGACGAGTTAGAGGCAGACGGGGATGGAGCCATTGAGAGGAGAGCAGCGAAGAGAAAAGACCCGAAGAGGGAAAAGGCCTCAAATTCTTTGGCGGAGGTCACAGGTCCAGCGGAGTTCACAGCGTTGGAACAGGCTCCTAGCGGCGATCCCGCGCTGAAACTGTCGAAACAGAAAAAGAAGAAGCGGCCAGGAGAAGAAGAGATACCTGGAAATAGTCTCGATGGCGACGCTGAGGATGCGCGGCACAACAAGTTGATGGAGAAGCGGCAGAAGTCCCTGAAGAAGGCAGAGAAGCTCGCAAAATCCCAGGAAGTCCCTGTTAAGGAAGATACACCCATGCCAGATGTCCCAGCAGAAGTCCACGACCTTGGACCTCTTCCTCAACCTGATCCAGTTCCTGAGCTTCCCTCCCTTCCAATATCAGCCTCGCTTCCCAAATGGCTTGCATCGCCCATACGAGTCTCACCTACTGCTACAGCTCAATTTCAGGCAATTGGGATTTCAGTGGACGTTACAAAGGTGCTTCAACAGAAAGGTTATAGTCAGGCTTTCGCTGTGCAAGCTGCTGTCTTGCCACTTCTTCTACCTTCGGGAAATATTGATCCCGGAGATGTCCTTGTCTCGGCAGCTACTGGTTCTGGAAAGACATTGTCATATGTTTTACCGATGGTTGAGGATCTTAGTCGATATTCAGCCAGAGGTCTACGGGGTCTCATTGTGATGCCAACAAGGGAGCTCGTTACACAGGCTCAGCAAGTTTCAGAAATATGTGCTTCGGCATTTGCCCGAGGGGATGGATATACCCATCGAGTGAAAATCGGGACAGCAGTAGGAAACGAGACAATCGAGGTCGAACGGCGAAACATAATGGGCGACCATTTAGTGTATGACACTGAGCGATATGATGAGGATCTGAGGGACGCCAATGCTCCATGGATCTCGACAGACGTCGAGTTAAAAATCTTTGGACGAGAACAATCTCAGTCGAAAATCCGGGGTGATGTAGTCAAGTCCTGGCCGCAAATCGACATCCTCATTTGCACCCCTGGAAGATTGGTGGAACATCTTAAATCTACTCCCGGATTCTCGATCTCACACTTACAGTGGCTTGTCGTCGACGAAGCAGACAAGTTACTGGATCAGAGCTTCCAGCAGTGGTTACCTACTGTAATGGCGGGAATAGCACAGAAGCAAGCTGTCAGAAAAGTCATTCTCAGCGCTACCATGACAAGAGATGTTGGCAAGCTGAACCAATTGAAGCTCGTCCGCCCAAAATTCGTTGTTCTGGATGGCACAGCTCACGATGACAATGATACGAGTGGCACTGGCCATGTTATTCCTTCACTTTTGATAGAATCGAGTGTCAAGGTTGACGATGAAACAGTCAAACCATTGTACCTTATGGAGCTTATGAAACGCGAGAAGATCGTTCCGTCAACGGAAAACTCGGTAGATGATGATTCTTCCTCCTCTGAGTCAGACGCGTCAGACTCCGACTCGTCCGATTCTGATGACAGCCCATCAGATACAAGCTCAGCTGTCTCCAGCAAGAATATCTTGACCAAGACCACTTCAGATGTAACTCACGGTGTGCTTATATTTACCAAGTCCAATGAGTCTGCTGTCAGATTGGGACGTCTGCTCGCTCTTATATCTCCAACATTGTCCTCGGCCATTCGAACTCTGACAGCAACAACACCGCGAGCTTCTCGAGAACGCACCATCTCCTCCTTCGCCTCTCGTAAGATCTCAATAGTTGTGGCCAGTGACCTCGCCTCTCGTGGTCTCGATCTTCCAAATCTGGCACATGTAATAAACTACGACGTCCCAAGTAGCATCGAGAGCTATGTTCACCGCATTGGAAGGACTGCAAGAGCTGGAAAGAAAGGGCACGCATGGACTCTGTTCACAGCTACCGAGGGAAGATGGTTCTGGAACGAAATTGGGAGATCGGAAAGCATAGAGCGAGCAAAGGGCTTAAAAATGGGTAGGCTGACTATCAAGGAGGATGCCTTCGCCTCTCAAAGGTCAAGGTATGAGGAAGCATTGGAGATTCTAGGGAAAGAAGCTGCGAGCACGAAGGTTGCGAAGGCATAGTTCGAGAGAATAAAGACACTTCTTTGAGCTCATATCAGAACGATATGTCAACATCACTCGCTAATTGTTTCTATTTCGATGTGTTTCTTCTCGCTTGTGGAGTTCAAGGAAAACGGGATTCATTAACCCGAAAGACTTGGCAAGAGATCTTCCACCACTCACCTGTCAATTGACTCCAAATACCAAGACTCCAAGGACTCAAACGATTTTGAAGGTGTAAGACATCTGTGATCCAAATGTCTGTAAATTAAACACATTCCTAATCTTCTCAAGTAAACCCAAAAACCCTCAGTCAAACTCACAATGTCTCTCAATACATACTCTCAGCAATTAGTCTCCACGCTCTCCAAGGTGGGACTTGCACCAGGCTCGATTCCTCTTATTCCAAGCACGTTCAAACTCTCCACTATATTAGGTATCAAGTTCGGTGATAGACCCGTGACATACGGAGACATATTCAGAGTTAGCGAATGTAAGGTTGCACCAACGATATCGTTCGCCCCAGAGGTAAACAACCAACCTGTGATGCTTCCCATTTCGTCGATCTAACCAATCGATAGGAAGGAAAGGATGCATCAACGAGCTACACGATCATGCTAGTTGACCCCGATGCACCAACTCCAGAGGAGCCTAAGTTCGCGTTCTGGAGACATTGGGTTGTTTCTGGACTTCAACCGTCAAAAGCTGAAACAGGCTCAGTAGCCACCGAACAAGCTGTGGCCACGAAACCCCCTTTGACTGAGTATCTTGGTATCGGACCCAAAGATGAGTGAGTCTTTATCCATCTTCAGTTTCTTTCGAATGGCCTAGGTACTCATGGTTCTTCGTTCTTTAGAGGAACTCCTCATCGATACCTCTTCCTGCTCTTCCGAGAGCCAGCTGGAGGTTTATCGTTATCAAAAGCAGATATAGGCGGCGAGGAATTCGTGGATCGTCGATCTTTCAAGGCTACAGAATGGGTAGCAAAGCATGGACTGGAACTCGTTTCTGTGAACTGGATGCTGGGTGCAGGTGACGGATGGAGCGGCATTGCACCAGGCCAAGCGAAGGAACTTTAGATAAGTAAACAGTACGTGTCAAGTAATTCATATCTCATGAATGCTACAGACAGATAGGCTAACATATAATTTACAGTCAAAATAGACCCGCTTTCCGAGCATCATCATCATCATCATCATCATCATTTCTTTATTTCATCAGTAAGCTCCTTTCGCACCAGGAAACCTCTTGAACTGCGAAGTATCAATCTTCTCCAGCTGCGGACAGCCAAGTTATGCAAAAACAGGAGCAAGCGCACTGTTCAGCTGAGCCAGCGGTTTCGTGACACTAGAGAACAGCCCCTTCAGGACATCCGGAGCAGCCTGCTGCGCAAACTGGTACGCAAAGCACATAGCGTTATTTCCCTGCGCGAGATTCTGCGCATTATACACGCCGCCTGTGACATTAACAATATCAACGCCTGCGAAGGAGTTTCCTTTTCCTAAATTCCCGCCCACACTCAGGAATTGCGGATATTGCAGAGCTGCAGCTGTAAGATCCGAGTTGAAGAAGGGAATCGTGTATTCGTCGCCGATGGCACGCTTATACCAGTTATCCGGGATTTTTTCATACCCCTCGGTCCATTTGAAGTTCCCTTGCTGTCCAGTGATAGCGAAGAATGATTTGAGGACGTCGCCGCTGAGATACCTGTCTGGGTATTCGGCGGATTTGTTGGACATGAAGCGGTAGATGAAGGTATACGCTGCGGGCTGAACGAGTACCCCGCTGAAGGGGCCGTTGAAGAAGTAGGGGTTCTGCTCGATCGATTGCTGGAATCGCTTTGCTCGGAAGGGTGTCAGGGTCGGCAGGTCATAACCGCGGGGACCTTTGGGCTGGCGATACATCTCTTCGAATTGCGACATTATGAGTTTGTAGTCGTTTCCACTGCTGAAGTCAGATTGCTGATTGAATAACCGCTGTTGGGTAACTTACTACTGATACAGGTCGGGTCGAGTAGGACTGACATCTGATTCATATCTGTTATGGGAACCAGAAATCCCTCGAGGTGTGCCGAGGAGTCCTACTGATCCTAATAAACCAGCAGGTGGTGGTCCTCCGATGGACCAAGGTGTGAGATCCCCATCGAAGATGGCGCCGTAAACAGCCAGGAAAGTTCCAAGATCAAGTCCCATGCCAAAGACTGCATTACATCAGTATTTTCTTGCATGCCCGCTCTGAGGATATCGAACTGACCGTCATATGTTCCTTGAATGAACTGTGAGATGGTAGCTATCCCATTGTGTGGAATGTAGTTATGATTCGCCATAGCATTAAGTCCCGGGCATGGTCCTCGCAAGTCATTCTTTCCTGGAGGAACGAATTTGTGTGCTCCATTGTTGCTCACATACTGCAGCGAAGTGTCGAATCCGGGAGCACGAGAAGCGAAGTCTCGTTTCGTGCTGGATTCAACTGCGAGGGAGATTCGTGAAAGTTCTCGTTTCTCATCTTCGCTAATCGAGAGATCGAAGATGTGTGCTGGGAATGCAAAGACTTTGAGAGGCTTGCAACGCCAAAGTGGCTAGGCATATTGAGTACTTCATACTTGCGGGCTCTTTCGACTGTTGCTCGTTAGAATGTTAATCAAGGTCTCTTGAAGGTCAGACTAGGAAATTGTATTTTAGTATCACAGCAGTGGGCTCTCTTCATGTCTTCATAACTCTTCGAGGGGTACCGTCAATATCATTCGAGTCTTGACTGGTAATTCGAGGGTTCTGGGAAAAGCCGTCACTAACTGCAGCTAGAACCTACTCAGTGACATTTCCTTGGAAGCTCTCAGTCCCCCCTGAGCGTAAGTGTTTCCTCCACTTGCGTAATTCAAAGAAGTTCGGCATTTAGAAATGCTCACATGCCTCTTCTGACAGGTCAATCGGAGGCCACTCTAAAATATTGCGGACAAGTGAAGCATTCTCATTGCTCAACTACAGTACGCTACCCCATAACAGACACTACTCCAATGCGCCTCCTACACAAGAATTAGACACTGAATGAAGAGGGGCCTTTGTGGCGTCCAGCCACCGGTGATGTGGCGCGGATAAGAAGATCCCCTCATCGTTAAGCTTAAACTAGCCCGCCAGATCGGGGTGAACATGGGTCTGGGCCTGCTACTTCGAGATATTTGGCTTTCTCGGGAGGGGATAAACCCACCGAAACCAACATGCCCATGACGTCTCTGTACGCCAGCCTCGGCTCTTTGGAAACCCTCGAGAGAATTTGTGTTTTTATTTTGCTGGCTTTGTGCGGATGAAATGATCAGAGAAGAGGCGGAAAGATTGTTGAAGGAATCCCACCCACTTTCTAGCAGTGCCCGGAAACGTAATGCAAATGGTCGTACAAGCATCAACTAATAACTCAGGTTCTCAACCCGAGTCTACACTTTAGTACGGCGGCAGGAAAATTGGCTCCTTCGTCTTATGCTCGGGCTTGACTTCACGAGGTCGCTCCCTCGTCATGGCTCGATTCGAGGTTTGGGGAGGGGTCTTAATACAGTGGGGCTGGAGCCAACCCCGCCAACTTCACAAAATTATAGAGATCAGATGCTGGATCGGATCTGGAGCTCGATGAGAATGGGCATCTTAGCTTTTGTTATCATTACATGATGCGTTACCTGTCAATCGCTGGAAGAAAGGCAGGATATAAACTCGCTTAACTGCTTCATTGTTTACACCCAACCTATTCTCTTCCTGCCTTGTCTTTAACGCCTGGAAATACAAAAGCACGTTCTATATCATAATCTAAAATGCTCAAGCAACTCTAGTAGTCTTCTTTAGCCACCATCAATATGCTCAATGCCTCCCTCTTCACCCATACCCGAACATCAATTAATCCCAACGGTAAATACACACACTAACAAATTTCCAGACCATACCCTATTCCTATGATCACACCCCAACTCCCAACCGCCTATACACTCACCTCACCTCTTTCAGCCATCAGAATAGCACTGCCACCAGACTCCCTCTTCCCAGCCATCTTCCTCTCCTTCCTACTCAGGATATCACCCTTCTTTCCAGGCATGACCTTGCCGGGATGAACAACATTGAACAACGTCGACGCAATAAGCATAAGCAGCGAGTCAAGACAATACTGGTAGACTTCGTGGCGCGGAATAGCGCTGTTTAAACCACCTGCATATTCCACGAGGCGGAAAACGATACGTGCCTGGTTGGCAGAATTCATTAGCGACCTCTGAATGATTCAAAACCAGCTGGGTGAATAAGAAGATACAGTGGGAACTTACACCGATGAGAAAGACTGCTATGTACATGACATATAGCAGCAAGAACGCTTGGTTCTCCTTCCCTCCTACCACTTGCTTGATAGAGAGTGGCTTCGAGATACCAGACCTGGTGTTGCGAACCATCTTTTGGCGCAAGTGTAGGGCGAAGTAGAGGAAGACGCATATGAAGAAGAGCTGGAAGCCGATACCTGCCATGTAGATATGCAAACCTGTGATCACCAATTCTATTAGCTTAGCTTTGCAGAAACCACACGCTTCACCTTGGAAATGCTCATATTCGGCAATAGAAACAGAACATACCTCGCAGAATTGTCGCTTGTGGCGAATGCGCATCTGATGCCGTACCTGCACCCCAAATCTGGATGATTGCCGCCCTGAAACCATGCATTAGCAAAATAGCATCTCACATCACTTGTATATTGAATAAAGGCAACAACTGTCAACAAGTAGCTGGATACAAAAACTCACACAATATCCAACACCACAAACAACTTCCCCAACCGCCAAGCCGGCAAACCAAGCAATTTCCCATCCTCAGTGAAATTCCACACCATCCTCCCTAACACCATATACACGAACGCATTCGTCCATATCGGTGCAATCTGCTCGGTCCCTCTCTAGTCAGTAAAGCAAGATCAACACAAACCAATCCAAATATCAAATAGAAGTACGTCCATCTCAGAGTCCCAAACTCCAAGCCTTGGAGAAAGGGGTTTTAAGGATATCTCCACTCACCAAAATCAAAACAAACCACCCAGCATAAAACCCCAAACTCGCCGGATGCAAAATACTCAATACCCTCAGCAAATACGCGAAAGCTTGTAGTAGACCGCTGATGACGAGGATCCAGCAATATGGTTTATGGTAGCGGAGGGCTTGGAAGGCGTGTAAGAGGGTGGCAATGGTGAACGCGGCGAGGAGGATGTAGGATGCTGAGAGGGAGGGGCAGAAATCCCAGAGCGTGTTGGGTGTTGTTAGGGCTGGAATTGGGGAACGAGTTAGTTGATTGTTGTGAGAGGGGGGAATGTATGGAAGGGGAGAGGGTGAGAGGTTCTCAAGTTAGCGTGTGTGAAGCAAATCAGAAAGATGGAAAGGGAAGAGAGTGGTTCTTACCTTTGCACTGTTCCGACATGGCGAGCTGAAGACTTGGGAAACGGATCAGAGTGGTGTGGATGTTGATATCAGAATTAGACTCTTTGACGCTGACCAAGAGAAGAGACAAATAGATACTAAACAAACAGTAGATAGAATGCTCTTGACTCCCAGCAAAAGAGCAGAAGAAGAGATACAAACCCTCTTAAATATCACCAACACATAGCCTCCCCATTCGACCAGAAAACATCAGAACAGGATCCATCACCCAGTCCGGGACTTTCGGTCACCACCCTCCCCCGAAATCAACAATCAACACATAGATGCCGGCTGACCGAACCCATACAAGTGAGCAAGCATCGCCAGAACATAGAAATACCGTGTAAGAATTCGAAGAGACTTTAGGCATGAATGACATACCATCCGAAGAAATCGGATGAACTTGTTGCCCGTGGGTTCCTTCCAAAGCGTGTCGTGGACTTACTCTTCCCGATTTGGAATAGACCGCGCGATCCTGGTAGGTGGACGTGTTTCATCTGAACCTGAGCCTGACTCGGGAGCTTGAGACTGAGATTCGTTGCTGAGCGTGATTTTGTAGTATTGCACTTCGGTGCTGATTCTGTTGAAGATTTGGAAAGACTTGTTACGAGAGGAAACATGATCTGATGCGTCTATTTCTATTTACAGATTCCGCATTCTCGAAGCCATATCCAGAAAATCGCTATTAGTTGTAGAGCTGCACGTAATACAACGCCACAAAATATTAAACCAGTTTGAAAATTTCACCATTGAATGAGCTCGAAGCAATCAAAAAAGTGTTTCTCCCAACCAGTAAATGCTCACTGCACCACACACAATGGATTTTCGTATCTGGGCACCGACCATTCACCACCTGAAAACCCTCAGTACACGTTCAACAAATCCCAGAAACCATACATGGCCCAACTCACAAAGATAGGAAGCAGAATCATGAAGACTTACCAGTCTCAGCCCGAGGCCCAAAGGTTTTCCACACCAGCTCCGCATCCCCAATACACATCTCCGCGACCCTGAATCCCATGTGCCTGATCCTCTCGAGCAACTTCAGTACCCTCTTTCTTCCCTGCACGTCCCCAATTTCTAGTACCAAAGCCATAAGGTGAGAAAGGTACGACACTGATTCCAGCCCGGCCTGTTCTCCAATTCTCTTCTCGAGATGGTTGAGCGCAGAAGCGGCGAACTCCTGGACCCGGAATTCCGCGATTTCAGGTGGGCGGGCGAGTGTGTCGATCTGCCAGGCCGGGTGGGAGAAGAGGCGGAGGATGCCCAGTTTGAGGATGAGGCAATTAGCCGCAATTATGCCATTGGGATTTGACTGCGTGTTTGGAGTGCTGAGAGGAGTGTGTTCTAGTTGTGAGATGTCTTGGATGAGCTGTTGAGCTTGAGCTAATATGCCTCTGCCTCTGTCGAGATAGGCAGAGTAGGAGCGAAATTCTGTGATGCATATCTTTTCTTCTTGGATCCAGACTTGGTTGCTATATGAGAGAGAGATGAGTCGAGCTGGTCTATTGATGGGTAGAATGAGTACGTACGTGACATTGAGCTCTGCAAATGTGGTAGCATGGGTGCAGATTGACGAAAAGAGCTCATTGATCTTGCTGGATCTACCATTGAGTACAACCTGACTGGGTTCCGAGATCGTCGGTTGCCAATCCCAGTTTGCTATTTTGGTCCTCTGGTCGCGCTGTAAAGCACAGAGTACGTGAAGGAACCTATAGATTGGGAGAAAGCCCTTTTCCAGATCTGTTGAGAACACATCTGGTCCTCGTGGTGTTACGATATGTGCTGTAAATTCGTCTAGTACATGGAGGAATATGTTGTTAGACTCAGCAGTCATCAACTGAATACCTTTAGCGCAGGTGAAACTTGAATATTTAGTGCCAGCTAGGTATCATACCTGCAAGAGACATAGTAAAACAGTGAGCGGGAGAATTGAAGGGTCCCGATGAGCATCAGGGTCCTTGATCCGTGCTAGGTACTTTGCGTAGAGACTCCTTCGTATGGAGTCCACAAGATCCATCTCCCCAGGAGAGCTAGCCGTGGGATTGGTATGAGCCAGATGAGCGGCTCCAATCGCTATTACAGCATGGCCAACGTTCTCATTGTCCCTAACCAAGCGTAGGAAGTCGCTTGTGGCGAATGGCTGTGTCCAGGGTGATGGATCATGACCAATGACTTGAAATGCGAGTTTGAGATAGTTCACCATGGACTTCGCTTGAGACTTGGGCCATGGAGGGCGAGAAATGGATTGCGATGGCGTCACTACCAGTGAATGGGAATGTAGGACAATTGCCTCTCTCTCTCCATAGGGCTTTTGGGTCTCACAACGAGTGGACCGAGACTCGCATGCGTTACACGGTCTGCCTCCGACGCACTGGTTCAGGTCAGCCGAAATAGAATCCAAGATCAGCCTTGTACGCTGATCGGTTGGCTAGAGAACAAGCCAGGCTATTATTTACCCTAGTACGACTGATTCGGCACTGCTCACATCGTCGTGTCCTGCGACGCTTGTCAAAGGGTCCTACCAGAGGCATGGTACTGCGCAGTTGTGAGGCTCAGCCGCTCATCGGTTGGAGAGGAATGAGGACCAACGAGATGTGTGGCTATACACTTCGACCGGTGATATGAACAAAAAGGGCTTCAGCTCCGGGCTTTCTCTAGCAGTTCGAGACAGAATTGCTGTTTCTCTTCGTCATTGCTGTTCAGAGGGAGGGAAAAGTCGTGCGAACCCTGAACACTTAAGAGAAGTTGAGAGCGAGGCCCGAAGGCGCGAAACTGCGAACGGACGCCAGTGGGTCGGGATCGTAGACCCCGGAAAGCAGCAAAAGAAAGTTTACTTTAAGTCTCAGCAATTCCATTGGAAGGAAGTTTGATCTCACAGCTGAGTGTAATTGAACGGTCGCGCCTTCCACTTGGCGAGGTAAGTACTGTAGCCGGGAATACCCAGCCATCTCAGGACAACGTAAGTAATTACTGGAAGGGGATATATCACAGCCGCAGTCCAAGGGGACATGAAGAGTGATCCTGATAATCTATTCGTGCTAATACTGCAGAATGAAGTTAAATATACCATGAGAGGATATGCCTTGGGCTAAACTATGAACTGCCTCCTTTGCGATTGACAAAGTCGAACAGGGCCTACGCATTTCCAACGCATGTCAACACTCTAATTGGGGTTCCGCGGAAACCCAAGCCAGCTGCTCCTGAAAGGATTCCAGAGGCGGACTAGGGAGAAACCAGGTGTGAGACTTGCTAGCAGTACCTGACGTCCGCTTACAGACCGAGACACAGCGCACTTGTCGTGGCTGACAAGGACTTGGAAGAGAGCACTCTACGAAGTCACCAAACCATCGAAGATCCCGCATGGTTTTTGAAATTGAACAAGCTCTTGTCGTTAATTATGACCAAGACTCGTACCGAGACAATAACTGGCGCTTGACCTTTCGATATTGCACGCCCGTGAGGTAAAGTGGTCTTCGAGCATCACTCTTAGATTTTCAACCTGAAGGTTTCCTATGGGCCACAGCAAGACCCGCCCAAATGAAGGGACCTGATCGTGCCCGACGAGAAGGTCTTTTGATGAGGATCGTGGCGCGGGGTAAAGCGAGGTGTGGCCGACTCCTCACTCCTTCAGCCTCTTCATAGGTCGCGTGTCATCCGGCAAGCCACTCCGCTTCGTACCAGGCAGACTGCTCGTACGGATGTCATTATCATCCTGACTGACTCTCCTATGAGGATATTCCGCCTTTATGCCCTCGAAACAATTACTGCTGACCTTGTCGCCTGTGCTGAAGAATGGGTGCTGCAGTGCCTGCTGAGCAGTAAGACGTCGCTCGGGATCGTATTCGAGAAGTGACGACAGCAATTTGTAGCCTTCTACGCCGAGGGAGGCGTTAGACGAAGGCACACTAGTGCCACCATGCGCGTTGATGGTGGCGTAGTACCACTTCTCGAGATTTGATCCAGACTTTGAGTGGGAACTCGACAGCGTACTCAGTTGATTGTACTCAGGCATGTTAACCAGATGCGGCCACTTGTCTTTCGTCGGGATGCCCATAATCTCCACGATCTTTTGCATCTGATTTCGCTGGAAGGGCACCGTTTTCTTGCTATCCATTTTCGCCTCTTCGCCCTTGAAGATCGGCCGTAAGGACAGCAGCTCTGCAAATATGCAGCCAATAGCCCACATATCAATGGCGGGTGTGTAATGTCTTGATCCTAGCAATAATTCTGGAGCTCGATACCAGATGGTGACGACGACTTTGTCACCAGAGAACAGGCTGTGTAACGGTTTGTGGAACAGTCGTGCTAAGCCGAGATCTCCGATGCGGACCTCGCCACTTGAGGTTACCATGATATTGGCTGGCTTGAGATCCCGATGGAGAACCCAATTTGCATGTAAATATTGGCATCCATTCAGTAGTTGAAACATGATAGATTTGACCGTTGATGGTGGAATTGGATGCCTGGTTGGTTGTGTGTGATGATGAATAATTTGAAGTAAGTCATGCTCGGCATATTCGAAGACCATGAATATACATTTGTCTTCCAGGATGATCTCGATCAGTCTGATTACATTCATATGACTGAGCTCAGAGCATAATGCCATCTCTCTCACGGCTGACTGTGAGATTCCGGTATACTGGATTTGCTCGCCTTCCTTATCTGGATATCGAGTCAGCATGCTGTTTCAGGACTGGAAGGGGAACTCATACCAGGCTTAAATTTCTTGATAGCAAACTCCCCAGTCTGGCCATGACGGCCAACGGCCTTGTAGACTCGTCCATAAGTACCACTGCTAATAAAGCCGATGACTTTGTACCGGTCTATGACCCGAACTTTGCTCTGATACCCCACATTGGGGCCAATACCACGATCCGCCGGATCTATCGTTCATATCAGTAACAATACAAGATTGAAGCAAGAGCACACACGGAATGGAGGTCGTCTGGCTGGAAACATTGAAATAAAGATGCTTCAAGAGGGGAAGGTCAGATGACCCTAGCCTCGTCTGTCGGAAATAGGACCAGAATGACGAAGTAGCACGAAAGCATCAAGGGAAGCGAGCAACAAGCACACAGATAGAACTATGAGTAGAAGCACAGCAACACAACGAAGATGCTACGAGAGAAGGTTGAATACCGTCAAAAGCCTGCTGGACGCTCCTCTTCAAGGTCTGGGTTCGTTGCTGTGCGGCAGCCGAAGATGGGCCACCCGATGATGGCGGGTTTGTTGCAACGTTCATCGATTGCGAACTAGGAGTCTAGGTAAGATGGGCGCCTCGGGTCGGTAAACGGCGTTTGTGAGCGAGGTCAGGAGTACTACGAGACCACGCTTGACGCTGATGCACGGCGGGCGTTCGTATGCCCGTGCTAGGAAATAATGCGGTCGAGTCGGTGGGGGAGGTAGGGTTGTTGGTTGCAAATACTCTATGGTGATGGACAATCTGTGGGGGGGATGAAATGGGGCGGCTGCGTGGTCCCACCACTTGTGAGAGTTGAGAGATCCGCAGCTGGAGTCAAGAGGGACCGATGCGAAGAGGGGGCACGACGAAAAGCTGGGCAACGTAACGGGGTGCTGGATATAAGAGGCCAGGTCTTGGTTTGAAGATATGATTGATGCGATTGACTGATGGAAATGCTGGTCCGTATTCCGTGAGAGGTGTGGAAGTGTAATGTGGTGGAGTGGAGGAACAAACACTCTCGCATAGAACTACGGGACGGACATCCGATGTGAGACGCAACTTATGTAATCTTTGTGACACATGGCCGTGGCTGAAAGACAAAGTTCCTTCAAAGGTACTAGAAAGTGGTAGACTTTAATAATGTATCCCATAATTCTATGTTTTGTAATTATTGGTCTCATTAGTACTTGATATCTTGGGAAATTGCTCGTCGTGCATCCGGCTTTGCTTTCGTGCCACAGTATTCGGTGGCTTGTGGATGATGGCTGTGACTTTCAGCTCACAAGATCGTCGCCTTGCTTTTCAAACAGGCTTATCTTACTGTACCTACGCCTAAAGTATTTTCACATCCGAAAATTTGCAGGATGGTGGCCACTTCACTGGAACAATAAGACAACATGATTGAACGGCAAAAGGCAGTGCATTTGCGAATGTTACATTTGATGTACACGGCAATGGGAAGCCCAATGATTCCTTCGCTAAGATTCAAGGCCGATCATGTTTGAACGCCGTACGCCACTGATCCAAGGACTTTTGCTTGTGACCCATACCCACTTCCCTTCCATGCGAGACATACGAAACCCCTTTCTGCTGCTCTCCTGATCTGAACAGGCCATCCAACTCTACGGACTGTCTTGCCACCGCAGCTGCGTCCAGCTTTGGTGCGTCCAGTTTGTTCTCCCTTTCGATAACACGGATCGCCCAAAGTAACGTCATGAGTGTTTCCACACTCGCTGAATCCCTGGTCCCAAGACGACTCGCATCTACAGTAGAAAGACAGTCACGGAGCTGCTGTTCAGACGCTAACCGCATTACTACCATCGTCGCATCCGAAAGTGGACGCGCCAAATGGGGGTTGCAGGCTAGTAGTCTTCTCAGCAAGCGAATCCGAAGACTGAATCTCGGGCGCAGGCTGGTCGTCGTGGTTGAGGAACTCATCGAAGTGGCTGTCTTCAAAGACGCCGTCGTTGTTGTGAGCCAAATTATCAAAGAAATGATCGAACTGGTTGGCGGCAGGTAGGACCCGGTTGTCAAGGAAGTCAAGATCTGACTGAGAGGTTGAAGGAAGGTCCAGATAGCTTTCGTACCCATATTGATCATGAGTGTTATTGCTAAGATGTGAGAGATCGAAGCCGTTGAGGTCGAATCCATCCAGGGCCGGGGCTCTTCCGACTGACACGGCAGGTCGCACAACATCGCGGCAGGATGTTGTGTCAAGTCGGAAGAATTGGCGTTGGAAGTGGAATCGGCGACTGGTCCCATCTCTGGGGATAGAGAGGCGGGATTGACGGTTTGGACTACTTGAGAATCGACAAGAGATTGTGTGCTGATTGGTTGTGGGTCAGCATCTCTGGGACCGAAGAGGTTTTGTGAGAATGTGATAGATGGTCTGGGTGTTTGGCGTAGTTGCTCGGAGGCTCCTGGGGATGAGGCAACTGATGATGAATTAAAGGCACTCATACCACCGCTCATTTGTTCCAGTTGGCGCTCAAGGAGGGCATTCTTTGCCTCGGCGTCGGCCAATCGTCTCATGAGATCTTGGTTTGTTTGTTCGACAGCGAGTTTTTGTGCCTCAAGAGCCTCGACTTCTTGGCGCTTGCGCTCCCGCGAAGATTGAGCCGCCCGACGGTTGCGTAGGACTCTCTCGACACGGCGTTGCTCCTTCTCATCTTCGGTCTTGGCTCGTTTCCTAGAAAGCGGGTTAGCCGATTGATCCACAATGGTGAATTTCATGTCGAGTATGTACCTAGGTGGAAGATTCGTCTTTGGTTCTGGTAGTTGTTGGCCCCAGGACTTCCTCTTCTTGACCGGCTTCTTCTCTGGCGCTGGAGTTCCAGCCATGCTTCCTCCATTCATTGATCCGCCGAACATGCTCTCATCGTCGAATGACTGAGGAGTCATGACCTCGGATGGATCCATGGTATCGTTTGGGTGGAAGAGCGAAGGGTATGCTGTGTTGGGTGTTGAGACAAAGCTGTCAGCAAGGCTGTCGGCTGGTGAATGCTCGAACTTGATATGTGGTGAGCCCGACATCGTGATAATTGTGAATGGCGATGTTGATGGTTGGTGGATTCAGTGTCTGCAGATGTAATCGCTGGCTGATGTGCGTGTGGCTGAAATGATGGAGACTGGGGAAGAGAGCTTTCGGGGTGAGGCCAGGATGTGGTACTAGTTGTACAGTATGACCTCGCCCATAGTGAAGCTGAAAGGTGGCCTCTTCGGTAGCAGATGAGTCAAAGAAAACAGGCTGCCGTTTGGATAGGATGGGTCCAATGAGAGATGAGAGAGGGAGGAGAGGGGCGGAGGAAGAGGAGGATTGCCCGGTGGTGTGTGGTTTGTGTGAGAGATGCTTCGTCGTCGAGGTGGGAGGAGATCTGGCTTTATGTTAAGGACACGTTTAGGCGAAAGCTGACCGGAGCTGAGAGCCCAGACCTGCGCCTTCCTCATTTGCGTTAGCGTTCACGCAATGCGACCCCTTCGCCCCCCGTCTAAATTTATCCGGGCGAGTTTAACGAGTTTGATCACCTCCCGCACGGAGCATGGCTGGCGAGGAACTTCAAGGAGATAGGGGCCAGGAGGAGAAGAAGGGAGAAGATGGCACAAGGGGTCCGGGAAAAGGGGTTCAACCAATATATTTTGTTTTTCCATATTATTTATTATCCCTTGAGTCCCCCGTGGCCTGCTGTAGGAGAAACCTCTGTCTGACCTTGTGACAATTCGAGATGCAGCCATATTGCGATTGGCGGAATTGATCTGATGGTGTGCAACGTGAGGAATTTGAGATCGCCGTGCCTTGCAGTGGTACAGTACAGCTAAGGTACGGAGGAACAGTAACAGGAGTACAGTACTTGTACCTCCGTGCCTCCCTCCGAGAAGAGACGAGTCAATGGATTCTTGTCTGATACAGCACCAAACTCACCTGGAAAGCTTCGCCGATTCTAGACTTCGAGACTTCGTACTCTGGATAGGCCCCATTCTCGGTGGAGAGACTCGTACCAAAGTTACACGAATCATACGAATTCATACGAGTCCAATATGCCGCACGATGGATATGAAACTGAAACTCGCCATTCTTACTCCTCGATTCGATTAGATTCGATTCACTTGTTCCACCCGCCTTGCCTCCACTAAGTACTACTTGCCTTCCGGAAGGGCGGGCTGACGGGCTAGAAGTCACAGCTTGAGGAGCGAGCGGCACTGCAAGGTCCGTTCCAAGGGAGCCGGGACGCCAGGGCCCAGGACCGAAACGAATGATAACGCGATAACCAACCTCCGCAATCAAAACCAGCAAGATTCCAACCTCTTCTTACTCTTCATCAAATAGCAAAGCCTTTCATCAAGCGTTACTGTTATCCAATATGGTAGCTGCAAAACAGATCGTCCATAGGAGTACAAGGTGAATCGACGGCTCCTGCCATCGGTATCAAATTTGATTTTCTATGGCTCCGCTCGGTTTATTTCTAGCGTCGCTTGTTTTTCAAAATTTCTAGACATCCCGTCTCCATCAAGCACAGAATCATGTACAATACCTACCTACGTACTCAATAAAATACCATTCAAGCTCTAAGCTCCAATCAGAATCAGAGTCACTTTCGCAATCACTATTGAAGAACTAATTACAGGCGCTGCAGCAATTCATAGCTATTCGCCAGTTCCACTCGAATTGTCGCCCACGCCCATATTTACAATGGACCGAAGAGTTGGACTACTCGGCGGTGGGCAGCTTGGGCAGATGCTCTGTGAAGCCGCCAATCCCTTGGGTATCTCGGTAACCATATTGGATGCGGAGAACTCACCAGCGAAGCAAGTAAATGCTAAGGTTCCACATGTGAGTGGTGATAGATGACCCCTCATCCAGCATGTCTCAAGATATTCTCGACATGGCAGCTGCTGACAACACCATTGCCTAGGTGGATGGATCCTTCATCGACCCCGAGAAGATACGCGAACTAGCTAGAAAAGTGGACATACTTACGGTCGAGATCGAGCACGTCGATACTCATATACTCGAGGAGATCGCAGAGAAGGGCGTCGAGACTGTAGGAGAAGATGGCAAGAAGACAACGAAAAAGGTGGAAGTCCAGCCTAGCTGGAAGACGATCCGAACGATCCAGGACAAGTACCTTCAAAAGGACCATTTGACCAAGAATGGTATCCATACTGCGATATCAAGAGCTGTTGGATCGGGCGAGAAAGACTTGCAAGACTTTGGACGGGATTTCGGTTACCCTTTCATGTTGAAAGCCAGAAAAGATGCATACGATGGAAGAGGCAATTACCCAGTCAAGTCTGACTCTGATATCAGGGAGGCTTTGACTGTTCTGAAGAATCGGGACCTTTATGCTGAGAAATGGGCCAACTTCAAGATGGAACTTGCTGTGATGGTTGTCAAGACCGAAGATGGTGTTTCTACTGAAGGAAAGGGTACCACGGTCTATCCAGTTGTTGAGACAATACATGAAGACAGCATATGCAAGCTAGTCTATGCTCCAGCTCGTGGAGTCTCGTCTTTGATACAGGATCAAGCTCAAGAACTAGCTCGGAAAGCAGTGGGCAGTTTGTGGGGAAAGGGTGTATTTGGTGTAGAGTTGTTTCTTCTGGAGGATGGTAAGTTCTTCACGTCTGCCGGTGATAGAATGCTGATTTTAAGAAGACCGACTGATTGTTAATGAAATCGCACCGTGAGTCCAAGCCTTTTCCTTAACAGAGACATACTTACACCTCTCAGTCGGCCACACAACTCGGGACATTACACAATTGAGGCATGCCCAACAATGTCCCAGTACAAATCTCAACTCCTCTCCATCCTCGGCATCTTCCCCCAGATGTCAAAGATCCCAGCAATGTTCCCAGCAACCATTATGCTGAACATCCTCGGTGGAGCCTCCAAGGGTGCTCACGAAGAGTTAATGAAGAAGGCTGTGGCAATACCTACAGCTTCTCTACACATGTATGGCAAGGAATCAAAACCAGCCAGGAAGATCGGGCACATCACAATCGTTGGAACATCAATGGCACAAGGTGAGTCTCCAACGAAATTCCATCCATATCATCAAGGTTACTAACATAACACCAGCCGAGAAAGTTATCAATCCGCTCATCACCCTCACTGAATCTATCCGCGCTGAGAGAAAAGGCATTCCAACACCCTCGAAATCATCAACCAACTCCCATTCATCCTCACAACAATCCACGACCGACAGCCAACCCCTCGTCGCCATAACAATGGGCTCGGACTCCGACCTCCCCGTCCTTAAACCCGGCCTCGCCCTCCTCACCACCCTCAACATCCCCTACCACGTAACCATCACCTCCGCACACCGTACCCCTCACCGCATGACCTCCTTCGCCGAGTCCGCCGTCTCGCGAGGCTTCAAAGTCATCATCGCCGCCGCCGGTGGAGCCGCTCATCTCCCCGGCATGATCGCAGCTAGCACACCTTTGCCTGTCATCGGTGTTCCGGTGAAGGGGAGCACGTTGGATGGCATGGATAGCTTGCTTAGTATTGTGCAGATGCCGAGGGGTGTGCCGGTTGCTACTGTTGCGATCAATAATTCCGTAAGCTTTCCCTTCTCCCATTCTTTCTTCCCAGAACTCGTCCTCCACTTTTATCTCTTGAGAGTCAATTTGCTCACACGTACTTACAACCTACCGTAGATCAATGCCGCCCTTCTAGCAGCCCGTATACTCGCCACGAACGACGAAGAGCTTCGAGAGAAACTAGAGAAGTATGCCCGCGATATGGGCGAGGAAGTTGAGGGAAAGACTGCCAAGTTGGAGGATGTTGGTTTTGAGAAGTATTAAGCGAGCTAGATAGAGTGTTTGATCCCCCAAAAAAGAACACCATTGAACAAGAATCGTTTCTTTTGAACTGATTCAAAAGGGGCGGTAGACCTCTTGATTTTGTCGGATTACTATTGATCATGATGTAGAACTTGAGACTTTTGAAACTCTGGTTGTCTATTTATTGCATCTTCCTAACTTTTACAAAAGGAGCAGCACCCAGCACATGGTCTGTTCGTAAGTATCAGCATTACCTTTAGTTATACAATATCTCCTCAACTACTGACTGCTCGATTGAGAACTAGGATAATGTGATTCAAATGAAAAATCTCAATAGTACTACCACCTAATTTCAATCGATGGATTTTTCACGACCTTCCATCTCACAGTACGTCTCATATCCATATCCTTCAACTCGTAATGTTTCTATATAAATGCTAGACTAATTTCTATTATTCCCTCATTCCTCTCATGTTGATTGTCTCCTTCTCGTCTCTTTAACCAGCGTCATGAAAGGCTCTTTCCAATAATTGTATACCTTCACGCCCACTTGAAGCAAGTAGGAGAAGAGAGATACTACGTATGCTGTACGTACTCCACAGCTTCGGTGATCCTTACCAATTGTAGTCAAGCATTCTGGGTAGTCACTTCGGCACTGAAAAGTAGTGTTTGTCATGAGAGTCTATCATTTCAAGATCTATAGCTTTTGCCTCACGTCGTGTATTTTACACCCGTCCTACCAGTTTTATGCACATAACTCATATATACCCTTTCAGAACCGCCGCCTCAGCATTCAGTATCGAGCTTCCCGCTGCACCAATGACAGCTATTTCAACAGTCAGCGTCCACTCACTTTGCAGCAAAAATTGGAGGACAAGAAGAAAGAAGTACTCACTGTTATGACTCAAAGCCACAAACTTCAAATCAAAGATCCCACTCTCATCCTCTCTAACTCTCCCCACACTAACCGTATACCCATTCCCCGTATTTCTATCCAATCTCGGCTGCGGCCTATCCGCCTCCTCCATAACCATAATCGCTGGCTCCGGCGCAGACGGACACCCCAATGCATTCGCCTCACTAACATACTCCCTCATCGCCTTCTTGACCTGCTCGGCGCTCGGTCTCGGCCCGTCTCTATTCTTAAATCGCAACGACACACAAGCCATATGTCCATCCAGCACCGCAACCCTATTACACGCCGCTGAGATCTTCAGGTCTGACTGATCGCTGAATCCAGTCACGTCGGCGTTCACACTCCCTAAAATCTTCTGTGCTTCCGTCTCGAGCTTATCTTCTTCTCCAGATATGAACGGGACTACATTATCCAGAATATCCATACTGCTGACACCGGGGTATCCAGCGCCAGATACAGCTTGCATGGTAACGACGCTGACCTGATCGACAGGACCGAAGGCTTTCTGGATAGCAGCGAAGGGGATGACGATGCCGATGACGGCACAGTTGGAGTTGCAGACTAGGAAGCCTTTCTTGAGGTTGTAGTGTTTCCGCTGGTGGGGGATGACGTCGAAGTGAGGGAGGTTGACGGTGGGTACGACGAGGGGAACGAGAGGGGAGCGGCGGTAGTTCTTTGCGTTGGAGAAGACTGCTAGTTCGGCTTTGAGGAATTCCATTTCTGTTTGATGGGGGTTGTCAGTACGGTCTTAATCTCATTCCAAACCCAATTCCAATGCCAAAATCCAAACAGATATACTTGTGTCCTATCAAGCAAAAAGGAGGGAAGGGAAGTAGATGGTGAAAGAGGTAGAGTAGAGGAAAAGGCAAACACACCAATATCTCCAGCAACATCAGCATCCAACCCACTAAACACAATATCACAATCCGCGAACTCGCTCGCCTTGCACTCCTTGACCACCAATTCCTCAACATGCTTGCCCATTGGGAAAGCCTGCTTCCACTTCACAGCATCCTTGTACTTCTTGCCTGCGGATCGCGAGGAGGCGCCAACGGCGTGGAGGACGAAGTGTGGGTGTTGTGCGAGGAGGAGGATGAAGCGCTGGCCGACGGATCCTGTGCAGCCCAATACACCTGTGAATTTTGTATGAGTTATCTGAACTGAGGGGTGAAATTGGTGAGATGGCGGGGTAATTTTCTCTCCAGATGTATGCAGAAAAGTGCAATTGACATACCGCATTTCTTGGTAGGGAATTCCGGTGCCATATTTGGAGATTTAGAGATTCAATTGGCGTAATTCAAAGGTGGCTGTTGTGCAAAAAGAGAGATTTGTGTATGAGGAAGTGTTCGAGTCACAGCTGTCCTCGAGAAATTTCAATGTCTTGCCGATCGCGGGGCTTCAACTTGCAAGGAATGTTATAATCCGGCCTGAACTTGTCCGCGGGGTGTGAGTGTGGCCTGAGGCATGGATCCTCCCTCCCTCTTGGATTCCATTCCTGACAGAATTTTCGACCTTGCGCACTTCACCCTTTGGGCATCCAACATTTATGTCCAATCGAAATCTATTCAAATGTCTGGCTTTGGGGTTCATTACTTAGACATTTGTCTTACCTCAATTCCACCAAATTTCGTAAATTCTCCGTTTTCCTCTTCCTCGAGATGCAATTGCCTGGGCTCAGCTTCAAAGTCGAGCAAGTCCTTGAAACCAAGATTAGAACAACACGTAAATTATTTTTGAAATACCTTTCAAGAGATACAGTCCCATGGGTATCTGTGGCCGATAATATTTCTTCAAAAACAAGTCGATGGGAATCTGGATTTGCAGCGTCAAAACTAAGCTACTTGCATATGTACCCTTCCAAGGACTTTGACGGCTTTGCGAGCCAATTCTAAGGTGTCAATTGCATATCATCTGCGAAACGAACCGATAATGTCCTGGATTTCTATGATAATTCTTCAAAGCCACGGGAGACTCCCTTCTCATTCTCTCCGACTGTTTAAAATAACATGACTATGTTGAGATCATAGAAGGAAAGAACTGCGTGATTCGGTGAAGACTCTGGATATGCACTTGCAAGCCCCCCAAACCAGTCAAAGTGGCTTGCCAACATCGCCAAATATGACAGAAACCCCAGTGATAGATATATTCTGGCCATCACACAGTCAGGAATGTTCCTCGTATACAACCTCGTCCAAAACTACCATTCCCGCTTTGAACCATTGTACTCAAGGTACTCTCCAGATTTCGTGTCCTTGCTCTTCAACAGCTTCAACATCCCGGCAATGCTCTCCTCCTTTTCGAGCATCGCCTTTGGTCCACCCATATCGGTCTTCACCCACCCCGGATCAATTGCCAAAAACTTGACTCCCCTCGCCTCCCATTGGCCCGCCTGATGAACAGTCAACATGTTCAGCGCAGCTTTCGAGATGGAATAGACAGTCGCCTCGGCAACCTCTTTGCTAGCATTGTACGAAAGCGAGCCGAGACCGGACGACATATTCATGACTACAGAACCCTTCTGAAGATGCGGCGTCAAGACCTGGACCATTGTGGCTGGCCCCATGACGTTGACGGCGATGTGGCTAGTCAATGAGTCTGGTGTCATTGTCTCACTTGTCTGCTCGGGAGTTGAGTTGATGCCGGCATTGTTCAGCAAAAAATCGATTTTTGTCTCAGTTCCAAAAGTCTTCGAGAAGGTCCCCGCAAACTGGTTGATGGATCCTTGAGATCCCGTGTCGCACTCTAGTATGTGGAGAGCCGAGGTTTGAAGAGATTTTAGAGCTGAGTGATCGTTTGAAAGTGATCGAACCGTAGCGACGATGGTGTTTGAGGAGTCGGTAGAAAGTTGAGTGACGAACTCCAGGCCTAGGCCCCGGTTGGCGCCAGTAATAATCCAGATTGGCATGTTGACAGAATTGACGGTGCAGATTTGACAGATATGACAGTTTCCGTTACAGTAAACACTTCAGAATAAAGAATATGTAGCAAATCTGTTATTGTACCTGGTGTCGAAATGCTGTGTTTGTCAGCATATCCCAGGATGACGCAAGGACTTAGTCTGGAGTGCATCCCGACGTTAATTCCTAGGGCTCCCCCACTCTTGTCAGCGTCAACGGTTGTTTTGCTTGCCGTTGAAGAATTCCCACAATCGTCTTTGTGGCGCCTCACGACGTGTCTCACTCGACCTTCGGCTCTTGGCTTACTGCTTTGTTGATTGACTTTGCCAAGGAATTGAATACGAAGATTCTACCGTGACAAATATGCTTCTCTCACGCAGCAATGGCAAAGTCTTCAAAAGGGAGCGACTCGATAATACTCGTTGTGAATTAGTACGAACTGCAATGCATCAAGTTGGAAAGAAGCGAATATTAAATAGTCTTGCCAACCTGCTTGTACTGGACCATCAGGACCCTCGATTCAGCTTGATCTGCTCGGAAAGGGTCGCTGATACGAAAGGCATGTCTTGATACACCAACACAACCCACCAATAACAATGCCGTATCCAAGGTCCATGTCAAAGGGAGCAAGGCCGCTGTTCCGTCATAGAACCTCGTGCATACAGTTTCAAGCAGATCTAGTGACAGGAAGTCACGTACAGTCGAACCAGAACGCTGTATGGTATCCATATCCATGAATGGAAGCTCGTTTCAAAGATAACAAGCGTGGCTGTGACTCGCTTATGAAGCAATTCCCTGAGATCTGGTCAGCTTGAGTCTTTTTACTGCTGGCTGACGCTCATCAATAATTGCTTCTTTTCCTCGCTTACAGGTTGTCAACAACCTGCCCCCTTTTTTCGATGGTGCCGAAGCGGGATATATTGTCAAAACAGAGGCGACGTCAAATAACGATTGGAATAGGTAAGCTCGAGTACTGAGGGGCGGGTACAATTTCAAGTAAGTAATGGCCCTTTCAAGTCCATCGTACGATACTTTGCTCGAGTGGAAGTAGAACCTTGACACTATCAGAATGTCTCTCGTCAAGTACATTTTGGCTGGAGGTCGATGTATCCGGTCAGGCTATGATGCAGGAGGCGCTCTGGAGTCGGGACTTTCCTGTATTGATGATTTTCTTTTCATCAAAATCCTTGGCAGACTTCACTTTCGTCTTTCTCCTACCTCACAATAGGCTGCGCAATGAAACCATCAACCATCTCGGGGACTATTGAAAAGGTCAGAATAGTTCAGCCAGCCAAAGCCAGCTCTTAAAGAGCCTAAGCCTGTACTTACGCGTTGTGGTATTAGCGCGAAATCGCAGCCGAGGACGCTAATATTGCCCCTTTTCTGATGTCACCCCGTCCACGTCCTTCAGAACTTCCTAATTACAACACCACTAATCCAGGCTCTGTGAGGCCATTCAGCGCAACATTGACTTATAGGAAGTCCATTGTTTGCTTGAGCTTATTGTTAGCATAGTCGAAGCAAGTTCACCGGGTCGTCTGCCGACTGCACGAACACCGGCTCGAAGATCCGGATTCCAGCTTCGTCCAATGTTGCAATTCCGATAGAATATTCCAGCGGCTCGGCTCCTATCGCACCTAGTAGTACTAGGTAAAGCTCCGCCTTAGCTCAGCTCAATTATTCTAAGAGTTCATTAGCTACTTACTGGTCTTAGCCCAAGGGCAGAGGATCTGGGTTCTTCAGCTTTCGGAGTCCTCAATCCTCATCTCTTTTTGAGTGCTTGTGGCGTCGCTGGTCTTCCGTCCCGTTTTGCGGTGATGTTTCCATTTTTGATTGTATTTGCATTGCTCCTTTTCGCGACGCGGTCATTTCTTACCTCAAGCGAGGTTTTCACATGGCAATTGTGACCCATGTTGAAGAAAACGCCTGTGTATCACGCCTGTTGATCACAACCTGTGAGAGCAGGAGAAGCTCCTGCAGACGTTAGTGATCTTCAAGCCCACCCCCGCTTTCTACCCCATGCCCAGACAGGCATCGTTCGGACGACAACCTTCAACCGGCGTTCTCTGTTATCTGGTAGGCTCGTGGTCCTCAGTCGGAAGCTGTGCGCGCTTGCGAACCAACGGTAATAGCGCAAAGTCTAATACCCCTAAGTATTTTCCTACCGTCGCTGAAGATCTCTAGTTCCAAGGCAATTAGCACGCTGCAGAATCCATTGCGCCTATCTATTTTTCCTGGCCCAAAGCTCGATCTTACATGAGCCTCGGGCCTCTATGGCGTTCAACTATTGCCCCCTTTTGCCTGAAGTGTGCTGAACATGATGTCCGCCAAAGCTACTTGAGGAGCCGCGGTGTATTTGTGGATTTTTGAGCCCATGCATAGCCAGCCATGTGCCTGGAGGCGTCTGTCCGGTCGAGGATCCCAGCTGCTAGCACGATAGCACGAAATGAACCCATCGTCGCGTTACTAAATTTCACATATGGTCGGCACTCCCCCCTAAAACGGGTGAAGATCCTCTCACCCCGCTTGATCTGATGCCGGGATTCTGACCTCAATTACGTTCTTTCTCGACTCTTTCTTTTCTTTCACGTTCCAAACTTTGCTCATGCTCAGGGTAGCGAAGTTAAGATTATCCCCTACGATGAGGCCCGCGATGTCACCCACGAGAACCTCATTTGGTAATCGTGTTCCAAAACAGGTTCAACGATGTCTACCCCTCTACCTTGCATTCATTGTATTCATTATTCTCATCACCAACCTCGATCTGGTGCGATCTGGAGAAAGTCATGTGAAGCGTGATGTTATCTTACGGAAAACGAAGTCAGGAAGCACGCTTTCCGCAGCAGAACCTGCACAATTCCCAAAGAAGATCTGGCAGACGTGGAAAGTCGATGCATTGGCTTTCGAGGAGCGAGACCTGAGTCGTGCCAGGACGTGGACGGCGAAGAATCCTGGACACAGATACGAGGTGTTGACGGATAACAATGACATGTACTATGTCGAGCAACATTTTGGTCCTGAGGGTATCAACCGCCCAGATATTGTGGACATGTACAGGTCACTCTCTGCGAGAATCATCAAGGCGGATCTCCTCAGATATCTGGTTATGTACGTCGAAGGGGGTGTTTACGCTGATATTGACGTCGAAAATTTGAAGCCTATCGATCGATGGATTCCAAAGCGATTTCAAGAGTCCGAGTTAGATATTGTCATTGGTATCGAAGTGGACCAGCCGGAATTCGCATCACATCCCATTCTCGGCCAGAAATCCAAGTCTTTCTGCCAATGGACTTTCATGTGCAAACCAGGAAATCCTCTCATGATGCGCTTGGTGGACGGCATCTTGAACTGGCTCAATGAGATTGCCAAGAAGGAAGGCAAGCCTATTTCTGAGATTACTCTTGACTTTGACGACGTTCTTACTGGAACCGGCCCTTCTGCATTCACAATCGCTACACTCGCTGAGATGAGCATGCGAGAGGGCAAACCAGTTGAGTGGGATACATTCCACAATTTGGACGAAGCAGTTCTTGTTAGTGGCATTCTGGTCCTCAATGTTGAAGCCTTTGCAGCTGGACAAGGTCACTCAGATTCCGGAAACCACAACTCGCGATTCGCGCTCGTCAAGCACCGATATCACGCATCTGGCTGGCCATCTGCCCACCCCAGACATACCCATCCCGCCTATGGAGAAGTTGAGAAGTGCAATTGGAACGCCGAGTGCGTAGCCATGTGGGACGTCAACACAGCCGCCTACGAGAGTTTATCTGAGGAGGACAAAGCCAAGATGATTGAGATCAAAAAGGCAAATGACATTCTGGAGAAGGAGAAGGCAGACCAACAGTCACGCTTTCTGGAGATGCTCGAGAAGCAAGAAGCTGAGAAACCGAAATTCGATGCTGGACCCCAGCTTCCTCCAAAGGACGAGCAAGCTCCTTTGGTAGCAGTCGACCCCGCTGCACCACTTGATGCTGCTCCTGTCGCAGCTCCTCCTCTACCTGAAGCTGCGCTTGCTGCTCTGCTCCCTGCGGAGGTCGTTGGTGGAAAGCCAGAGGAGAAGGCTGGTGAGGAAAAACCTGCCAACCCCGCTGCACCGGCTCCAGCGCCAGGTCCTGAAGCTGTACCGGCCAAGGACGCAGCACCTGCTTTCGAAGCGGCTCCCGCACCTTGAAAGAAGACTTAGACACGGCGTTTTTGGTATATATCACATGGCATCAATTCTCAATAAAGCAGCACAAGACAAGCTACACGATACCACCCAGGGAGAGGCGACAAATCCAACCGAGATGTCTACAATAAGAGCAGGAGATACCACATGGTAGACAATTCGAGACTGTCGAGTTGGGGCTGGATTTAGGTTTTGGGTTGCAGGTGGTGGCTCTCTTGGCAGGTTACATTTCCCCCATGCGGGATTGAACATGCGCATTGCAGCATTGGCTTGCAGAGGATCAGATGAGAAAGGAACAAAACAAGATTCGCACACTGATTTCTTTACTCTATCATACGATCCGATTCTTCTAGGCTGGTTTACCAGTCAGTGCACACTGCACGGCTAGGGATTTGTTGAACTTTCAAACGGCGTTGGGGCGGACGGGCATGAGGATACACTACTTGTACAGCTGCAGGACTTCAACTTTTTTCTGTCTCTCGAGCTTGTTGGTGAACAATGGACGGCGTCGGTTTATTCCACATCTTGTTATATAATTGGTTAGAACGATAGACTTAGAACTTGGCATGTGTATGAGAAACAAACTTCAGAAAGTTTATTATATCGCATCATCATCATCACCGCTTCCTCTTACCTCACAATCATGATCACTCCAGGTCCGACATGTTCTCCCCTCCCCAAGTTCCTCGGGTGGCTGAAAATTCCCACCTTGACATACAATAATATGGATACCAAAAGCTTGTGATGCTCCTCCTCCCAGGTTCTCCGCATCGAAGATGGATGTCTTTCTCCGAGCAACCCCGCCTTTCCCTTCCCCCATCTTCCCCTCCCTCCTCTTGGATCGCATCAAACTTCTCGATACGTTCGATACGTTCGGACGGCATCAGCCATGACAGTCCACCCCGCTAGATCAATCCAGGAAACCGCACCGACGAGACCCCTGCGTCACACATGCTGCTCGCATCTCGGTCGCCACAACGTGCAAAAACCTCGGCAGGTCGAGATGTGGGTGGGGCGTCCTCGGGCGTGCTAGTACTTTCAGCCTTCGGTAGAACTACTGCTCGAATAGGGTAGACTACAGTAGCTGGTGGTAGCAACCGCGCTGAAGATTTATTAAGCTCGAAGCCGTTTTTTCGGACCATGGTTCTCTGCCGTTCCTGATACCGATGTTGACTACTGCATCCAGGAACGGGTGTTGGCGAAGGAGAGAAGCTGCCGACGGGAGAGGGCGAATCAGAGGGCTCGAATATATTTCGTGATGGAGTCGAGACTTGGTGATTGCGTGTCTATCGCTGATAGTTGATAGATAAGTGCTGCTCTTTGCTTGATGAGGGTAAGTCATTTGACGGAAAATATTGAGACCCCGGCGTTCGTATCTATCTCTTGCAAGTGCTGTAACCAATTGATAAGATAGTCTGTCTAGGTAGGATTATCGACGTAAATAATGCCCTTGTAGATGCAGCTGTCACAAGATGGAAGACAGAAAGTGGTATTGGGTAGAGGGGCCAGGATGTCTTGCGAGGAGTGATGTTCAGCACCATCTTCGCAACTCCCAACCTGGCTCCTGGTTCAAGCACTCATCGAAAACTTGGAACTAGGATCGAACAGGAGGCCATGCAAATCGGTGACTTCCTTTTATATGCTTCAAATAGTTGATGTAACCCCAAGGGACGGTCCTTCCCGCATTCCCCGATTTTGTGTCGCACAAGAGTTGTATGGCCTATCTGTGGAAGAGATGATCGTCTCTCGAAATTCCATCCTCTGGACTTGTGACCATTGGTGTATGTATTGAAATTATCTGACTTAGAACCGCTTAAACAAGGCGTTATTAATTAAAAAGACCCCAACAAACTTCTTGATACGTTGTTGTTTCTGGAAATTTGGCTTAGATGACCCTCGCTTGGATATCATACATACATAAAGTACGATCAAACAAGACTTCTTATACTTCTGGACCAAAACCTCTCGGCCTAACTACCAACCCCTCTGCTGTCTTTTGTTGTCAAGCCCCTTGTAACCAGAGTCTTGCGACTTATCACTTTCCAACCTATCTATCTCATGCAGCCAAACAATCCTACGCTATACGCCCCTTCCCAGACAATGCCAACGTCGCCTTGCCTCAAACCTAAAAACCCTAACCTCGCTTGTCATTTTGCTTCATTGATGTTGTGTTGTGCTTGTTGGTCTGCATTTACTAGAGTGACTCGGAGTTCTATCTTCAGTTCTTTCTTCTGGTTAAGAGCTTCGTTCTCGTAGGACTTGACTTAAGAACTGAAGATAGATTGACTCTTGACAGCCGAAGTTAAGCTTTTGCTTCCTGGCTGTCTCGCTCTGTTGGCTGCCTGTCCTGTTCCTTTTCCTGGACCATCCCACCCCGTCCAGAATCTAGTGAACACTGGTTATGAGAATAGGTCAGGGAGCACCTTCCTTGACGGATTCTAGAAAATGGAACAATTTGAAGCTCGCTTAATTTTAGTGACGAGTGGTATTGATTTCTCCAGTCCACACCTGAGCCTGACTTTGAACCCGGGGCACATTGTGCAAGCTTCTCTCTTTCCATTAGTTGACGTGCTTTGGATTGGGAACCTCAAATAGAAAATTAACCGCAATATTCCCTTATGCCTCGGTCATGATAGGGCATTGGCAATGAAATGCAGCTAGACCAGTACAGAATGATAAGGGCACCATCTTGGAATTGATTTCGAAAAGCAAAGATAAGAACACAAATGCTCGATTACAAAGACAAGAAAGCTCGTACTTGTAGCTAAGACATGCATGCTGTCACGCATCGACTGAGCGTTGGTAACGCGACTATTCCGTCCTTGGAGATGTGCTTTCTTGGTTGACCAAATATGATACCGAGGATTTTTGAAATCCTTGCTGAGCACGTTCAAACTGAATATGGTGAAATATGCAGTATGCCTACCTGCTTGCTCGGAAAGCACGCACCCGAGAATTCGAATTGGAGCAAGAGGGAAATCATGAATCTCTGAAATCTCCACACAGCACCACATCCTCTCCAAATGGATGCCACTGGACATGCCTTAGCCTCGCAGCAGTAATTGCTTTACCCTCCTCAGTCCGTCGAGGGGGCGATACTACCACACCTCCTTCTCCTAACCATGTCGGAGCAATAGTGACAATGACCGAGTTGATGACAGGCAAGTATTCGGGCACCAACAGGGCATTGATGACAGCCGCGCCACCTTCAATCATGACACTCTGCAATCCTTCTGCCTTCAGAGCTTGGAGAATATCTCTCCATTCCAGCTTGTTACTGCCTGGTTCTGGTGCTAGTGTGATATACTTGCCTCCAGCTTTCTCCAGGATTGCTGCTTGCTCAGAAGGAGGGTCCGAGAGTGTAGTGATGATGTATGGCGCCCTTCCCTTGCCATCTTTAGCCAATTGGAAGATCTTATGGTTCTCGGTGAAATTCCAGCGTGCTTGGGGATCAATGATAATCGGTCGTGGCTGTCCTTCCAATCCCTCACTCCCATATCCTCCCACACCTGCAATGCGGCAATTCAAGCCAGGATTATCTGCGACAGCCGTACCAACACCAACTAGTATCGCATCGTGTCGGGATCGAAGGTAATGTGTCATTGCTTTCGATTGAGGGCCAGAGAGAACTGTCTGGGTTCCTGGGGAGAGTGCGAGCTGGGAATCGAGAGATGTTGCGAATGTGACGGTCGTGAACGGGTATGGAGAGCTGTCGTCTAGTACTTGCTCAATTGGTGGGAGGTAGGAGTCGAGAAACGCTCTGCTGGCTGCTGGGAAATGCAGCGCGTCCTTTGGAAGTGAAGACATGGCAGCTAGAGATGTACCGCTATGTTCTTGTCGACGAAGACCTCGATGCCTTTGGGCAACCTGTATTTCAGCTGAGGAACCTTTGGTCGTCGAGCTGGCCGCCGACACAAATGCGAAGCATAGCAGACTTGTACCGTCCCTTTCGCACTCATCCCATCTTGGGTCGAATTGGAGACTTGAAGTGCTGGAGGGGTGGCGGGGTTGTTTTGATATTTAGAAGGAGCTAGGTAAGCATGTGAGTGGGGACCAGGGAGTCGCCCTTTCTGCATTAACAACAGGGAAACCCATTCAACCAAACGCAAACCTCCCCATCACATCCTTGGCAGATTCTCCACGCAATATCGCGAGCTCTTCGGATCCGCGGATTCACCAGTACATTCCTCCGATACCACAAGTCATGTCGTGGTTCTCAATACTACCGCCGAGTATCTCATTCATCGAAACATGGGCTATTCGTATCTTCGTAAGCTACTTCGGACCTTCGCAGAGAACCTGGCATTAACAACAACAGCTCATGCTCGGGATACTAGCAATCGGCCCATGGTTCCTATTGATAATCTACGACATGATACTCTACGTATTCCGAACCGCGACGTATGAGGTTCCAGTTATTGGAGGAAGAGCAAGAAATAGACCACGACCGAGAGCTCCAAGCTTAAGTGAGCGGCCGAGTGGAAAACCCAGAAGCTTCAGTCTGACAAGTCCAGGAGTACCTGTTGATTCTGTGGACAGTACAATGGGAGGCTTGAAGAAGCGGTTGGAGAAACAAGGACACAACAGAGGGAGCAGCAATGTCACATAAGGATGGGTTGTGTCAGAAGCAACAACTTTTATGCATTATGGTCGCTGCTTGAAGGAAGATCAAGACAAGCGCTCCAGAACTTTTATCAAGTCTCCAGTTACTCCCATAGCTGTGACATCGCCTCCGGCTCCAGCACCTTGGATGATCAAGGGGTTGGCTCCGTACCGCTTGGTGTAGAAGCTGATGATGTTATCACTTCCCTTCAATGCAGCAATTGGATGAGAACGATCGAACTTTTCTAGTCCGACCTTCACTTCCTTCTTAGCCACATCAATGCTTCCCACGAATCGTACCACCTTTCCTTCCTTCTCAGCAGCAACTTTTGTCTCCTCCATCTGCGAATCGAACTCGGGCAGTTTCTGCAAGAACTCATCTCCACTTGATACGCTCTCCAACTCCTTTGGAATCAAGCTTTGGACCGGGAACGAAGTAGGCGACTCAACCGGTAGTCCAGCCAAACGAGCCAATATCGTCAACTTTCTAGCAACATCTAATCCGTTCAAGTCATCTCTTGGGTCTGGCTCCGTGTATCCCAACTCCTTTGCCTTCTTGACCTCCGCAGACCATTTACCACCCGATCCTTCCGTTGGTGCGAACGAGTTAAACAGGAAGGACATAGTGCCGCTGAAGACACCCTCGATCCTTGTAACCTCGTCTCCAGTATCAACCAGCTCCTTCAGGGTAGAAATTACCGGAAGTCCCGCGCCAACAGAACTCTCGTGGTAAACCTTTGCGCCGGACGTGGATGCCGCGGAGAAGATATCCTGCCATAGCTTGTATGATCCCGAGAAAGCCTTTTTGTTCGGGGTTACGATGCTGATTCCTTTCGCGAGGAAATCTGGGTATGCATCTGCTACATCTTGTGAGCTAGTATTGTCGACTAGCACGACCTTTGCAGGAGCTGCGGAGAGGTATTCGATGATCTTTGGTACGGACAGGGGTTCCTGCTTCGAATCTGCGAGGGCGGTGGAGATGTTGTCGTAGGGCAGAGCGGTGTACTTCGGACTGTAAAGGGCTGTCTTGCTCCGTGATACGAATATGAGTGATAATTTGCTGGAGGAGCGCTTGGAGAGGCCTTCAAGCTGGGAGAGGAAGCATTTTCCAACCCCGCCAGCACCTGCAAGCTATTAGCTTTGCTCAACGAGTTTGGGAAAGCTGTAGCGTACCGATCACTGCAATGAAAACTTCTTTAGCTGCAGGCATTGTTGAGGTTGAGGCTTGAAGCGGTGAACAGAAATTGAATTTCGATTGGCAAGCCTCAAGGAATCTAGCAGACAGATTTCAAGGTGAAGTTGAAGTTGTTAAAGTTTGGACGCGGGGTTCTGTTAGTGGTGGGGCAAGCTTTTCTGAGTGCCGAAGTCGGGGACCTAGTGGTCTCAGATCAGATCCATCCAAACAATTGATGTACTGTATTCTTTTCGAGTACTGACAGCTTTTCAACGACATTGGAGCACAGCAGTCACTCAAGATAAGCATCCTACATTTCATTTGTACATCTCAAGCAGCTGTACGACTGCATCATCTCTATGTATCTGAGATGATGTATGGAGGGGAACCGATTGGACCTCTCCGTTGCATGTCCTTCTATCCCACTTTGAGCTTCCTCTCAAGCTCCACACGTAATGATCAACGACCACTACTGGATAGACTTCATCTATCTCCCTCCCTCGCACACGCACTCTGACGCCGATAAAGCTTCCAAAAAAAGCTACCTCCCGTAGCAATTCCCTTTCCCAGGCAGAAAGATGGGGGTTCGTCAGCGGCGTTGGTTCGAGTACTTAAACCTGCGAGACCCCCACGCTACCTCAGATTTGTACCCCCAATCTATATTTCTGAATTCGTAGAAAGTATATCTTCATATTTCAATACCTATTCCTTTCTATCTTATAAGTTCGAATATCTAAAATGGGTTCCATCACCCCCCTCCCCTACAACCCCGGTCCCCACCCTCCCTACCCACTCCACCACTCCATCAAAGACAAGCTAGATCCCGTTTACCGCGCTTTCTACGAGGAGCACATCTTCGATAAGCAGCAGGTGCATCTGCAGCCTGTCGAAGCGTCGAGGACGTCTGGTGTGCTGATTCCTGGTGGAGGTGAGATGGTGGAGGTGGGTAGTACGAGGGATTTCGCGGTGAGGAGGAGGGAGACTGAGGGGCCGGATGTGATGGTTAGGGTTTTTACGCCGGGGGGAGAGAGACCGGAGGAGGGGTGGCCGGTTATGGTGTATTATCATGGTGGAGGTTGGGTTTTGTGAGTATATTTTGTTTGGTTTGGGGAAGTCTTGAGGGTTGGTGAAGGAGATTATCTTGAGTTATATTCCCGAGCTTGGCTGTCCAGATGATGGAAGAGACTCAGGGTATATGAATCTCGAGCAAGCGAAGAGGACTAACTAAATCTTTTTTGTTCAGAGGGAATATCGATACAGAGAATGTAGTGTGCACAAACCTGTGCACCAGAGCAAACTGCGTTGTTATCTCGGTAGATTACAGGTATGTTATGTTTACTTCCTTTCGCTTACCGTTCATGTTCTCCCTCCAGCAATCTCTCCATCGACAAGCCCACATCCCGGTTCAAAGTCACAAAAAGCACACAGAACTCCAAAATTCACTTGCTGACAATCCATAGACTCGCCCCCGAGAACCCTTACCCAGCAGCCGTCCAAGACTCATGGGAAGCTCTTCTCTGGCTCCAATCAACCGCAGCATCCCTTCTCTGCCTCGACCTCACCAAAGTCGCCATAGGCGGCTCCTCAGCAGGCGGAAACCTTGCTGCAATCATGTGCCATAAAGCTCTCTCCGCACCGTCTATAGTCCCCAAATTCGTCGCACAATTGCTTATTGTGCCTGTGACGGATAACACGGCGGATACGAAGAATACGGTTTCGTGGAGGGAGAATGAATTTACGCCTGCGCTGCCGGCGCTGAAGATGCTATGGTGAGTTTTGAAGGGTGTTTCAAGAGAGTTCGGAGGTACTTCGTATCAGTTTATGAGCATGGAAACTTACTGTTCTTTCTACGATATAGGTACAGGAAACACTACCTCCCCAATCCTAAAACCTGGTCAGAGCCAGAAGCTAGTCCCCTCCTCTATCCAAGCGGATGGGAGACGCAGCCTAAAGCGCTAGTTGTGGTGGGTGAGTTGGATGTGTTGAGGAGTGAAGGCGAGGCGTATGCGGAGAAGTTGACGAAGGCGGGTGTGAGTGTCGATTTGAAGGTTATGAAGGGGATGCCGCACCCATTTTTGGCTATGGATGGTGTACTGCAGCAGGGAAGGGATACGATTACTTATATGGTGGAGGCGCTGAAGGAGGCTTTTGCTTAGGAGGAATGGTCCGAATGGAATGCAAGGAGGCGAGGGTCGGATGGTCTTGGGCTGCGTGGTTGGTCTTTAGATTGCTTTGGATGATTTTGATAGCACTTTTTAGGAGGTTATAGATTTCCTTTGGGAACATTGGTAGGCAAGGATAGATGCATAGATTGATAGAAGCTAATAGATTGTCAAGTAATTAGAAAGAATCATCCTCGTTCGCTAGTCTTGTTCAATGGCCCATAAATATTCATCTGTCTAGAGAACCAAACCGCCGTGAGAGACGCCCAAAGCTTGCGATTCAATTTGGCGATCTAGGATATCAACAACTTGCGCACCTTCCTTCGAAGTCGCCCTCCACTTCCTCCACTGGTCATCGACTCTGTTGACTAGTGCGGTGGCATTGGGTCGATCAGCTGGATGCATCTTAATCATATCTCCGATAATGTCTCTTAGCTCTTGAGAATAGCCTCCATCGTTCATCCGCGATACCTGCCAGCTGTACTCGTAAAGTCTGGGTGGTGGAATGCCCGTCATCATCGTGTAAATGGTAGCGCCAAGCTGCCAGATCTCGCTTGCCCGGCTGTGGGAATGTGTGTTCTTGTAAACCTCCTGCGACAGTGGTCAGAACTACATGATATCGTGATACTTGACAATTGAACTTACAGGAGGAAAGAAGTACTGCTTCTCAATAGGAGCATTCTCCACCTTTGGCGCCATCGCCACACTTCCACCTACTGCCCCAGTGACTTTTGCCCACTGAAACCCACCCAGCTTGCACTCTCCATACGTCTCTTCTCCTACTGGTCTCTTGAACCATATCTGTCCTGGACTAACGTCCATAATCAGAATAGCATGCCAGTCGTCGTCATGCTTTTGGAAATCTCCAGGTATGCCGATAGTCTCCTTGACACCATAATGCAACCAGAGAAGAGCACGAGAGATACTTCTCAGCACATGCCAGCAAAGACCTTCGGGAAGGGCAGGACGAGTATAGTTTTGCGAGGCGAGAACATGCCAAGTCGCTTCGTCGTGAAAAGGTGGGTAGGTTGATGCTGATGGTAGGAGATAGGATAGCGAACCAGCATCCATATCTTCCCAGACGGTGATGTCGCCATATGGACCTGCTGCAGTGGAAGTGCCCTCCAAGTTGGAATTTGTGACGATATCAACGAGGGAGATGAGGTTAGGATGATTCAGGATGAGAGATATAGGCACAGCTGCCACTGGTAGGATGACATCTGCTAGTAATGTCTTTGTAGAATTTCCATTGGTGTCCTTGACGAAGACTTTTGGAACCTTGGTTGCAAGAAACTTGCTCTGGTCGCTGGTACGCACAACTTTGATTGTGGAGGCAATATGTTGGAGTTCTGAAGGATCCTGGGGTATATAACGCGGTTGAACTGGAACCTTGGTCGACTTCACGGGTATTCTGGGATCCATGATCGAGAGTGTTCCTCCAGGGAGACGATCCAAACAATAATGAAACTTGACTTACAAGATGAAACCTACACTTTTTTGAACTTGTAGCTATCGAGTTCTGTAGCTACCAAAGTGGGAATGAAAGGACTATCCTGAGGAATGTGGTACTTCCTTTAATTGAAATATTCACCTGAAGAGCTAGCCTTACTCCGGAGCCAAGTGGCCCGTACGAGGGTACTCAAACGAAAGCAGTATCGATGGAAGCAGCCAATGCCGGAATATCACAGAGATGCGAAGATCCTGCAAAATAAATAAAAGTTTGATAGTCGATGGTTGAGATAAGAAGGATGAAAACATGCAACATGCATTATCCTGTGAGATGAGGCTTATGTAAACAACGCGAGCCAATTATTTGGTTGGTCTCGGTTCATCCTTCGTTCCTCTGCCGCGCCTCCATTTTTCCCATTTCATTTCAGGGGCAGAGAGCCCAGACCACTCGTTTTGCCCGCTTGTGCCTGCCCCCCAGCGCCCAGAAGTCCTTGCCCAGTGTGCCCACCTGCACTCAAACGAAGGATCTCCGCCCATCTCGACTCTCCTGTCCCACCCGCCGTCGTGTCGCTCGCTCGCTCCCTCTTTGATCTTCAGCACCAGCACCAGCACCTTCGCTCAACCATCTCCATCGATCGACACCCACCGTTTAACGACAGCTCATCGCCGCATCGCATCCTCAAGTCATTGCTCTGTCGCTGCTGCTTGTGTGCGCGTCGACATCGATGCCGATGTAGGTGTCCAGTCCCCGTCAACTTCAAACATAGAGCTTGTTCTCTTTCACACTCGTTATCGTTCCTCAGCTCCTGCGACCGCAGCCCCCAGTCAGCCTCTCGACCACCCACGGCAACTCGCAGCTCTTCGAACAATCCTTCCTTCATCTCCCGAATCTGTATCAGCGATACGAATTATTTTCAACGAGACGTACATTCTGATATTCCGCCATATCCTGCGGTGCAGACATTTGGGATCCTTTGAAAGAGAGCCCTTCCTTCCATCACGACCTCTATCACCACGACCATTACACCATCTCTCGAGCCTCACGAAGCGTCAATCATCTACAGTTACCTACCACTGTTCAGTCCATAATCCGCATCACAAGCCAATATGGCATCCTACGGCTCAAGTTCGTGATCTCCTGTTCCCTCCCAACTGCACCAACTAACTTTGATGCAGCCTCTGTCTCCAACCTCTTTCGACGATGTGTAGAATGCGAAGATGTCACACCTAGCTGCCCGGAAACCTGTCCAAGCGGTCAAATCTGTTCCCTTGTTCCACAAACTTGTAATGAGTGCTCAAAGACCACTTGTGTCGCTTCATCCGCAGCTCCCTCTACAATCTCCACGGCACCAAAGTCATCGAGTTCGGGACCCAACGTCGGAGCTATTGCAGGTGGTATCATCGGAGGAGTTGCCGTCATCGCGATTGTGACTTACTTGGTATGGAGATTCTGCATCAAGACGAAGAGGCAGCAATACGAACAAGAGAACTGGGCCGAGGATCCGGATGATGCGATGGAGGCAGAGAAGGATTTCACCATGAGACGAGACGCAAGAGCTTCGACACACACAGTTGCTTCCATAGCATCTACTGTTCTTACTCGGGCGTCCAACATTATCCAGATCGCTTACATTCCCGGCGTAACGAATCGCTCAGCTCCTTCAACTCCTGGTCTGTTGGTTCCACCGGTTCCTCCGATTCCGATTGCCTTGTCCGATGCTGGCACTCCACGATACGAGCAAGAACACTTCTTTATGCCTGGCGACCTCAGAGACTCAACCTACTCGGCATTGAGTGATAGGACATCATATGCTAGAACCAGTGTTGCTTCGACAATCTACGGCAAGAATGCTGTGGTATCACCAGTACCTGCTCAGACTATGATTAGAGGCAAGGCTGCTGTGGTCAGTGTCAAATCCAATGGTCAATCTTCTGGAGAAATGACCCCACCTGTACCCTCCGTCGACTATAGCAGATTCGGTCCTGGTGGACCACCTAGTCCTGCTTTCAGTGTTGGATCTACCTTCCTGAACAACGCCAATACAGCTACACAAGTCAGACCTCAAGTGGTCAGAGTTGTGAGTGCACAAAAGAAGGGAACTCCAGCTCCATCTGTATCGGATGGGGAGATGACCCCACGTGCCAGTGCCCTGACTCGAGATTCGAATGCTATCACTATCATCGACGATACCCCAGCAATCGATCAAGGTCCTTTCAGCGACCCTCCGCCCAACCTTCGTCAGTCCAGTAACAGCAGTCTCACTGCCGTAATGGAGGAGACACCAGCGAAGAAGACAGAAAGGTCGCCGAAGAACGACAGTGGCCTCTTTGGAGATCAGCATGAGCTGAAAGAGTGATTTGATCTTGCTGGGTGATGATCTATCTACTCTAGTGTGACTTTATGGCTATTTCTTTGACACGACCGATTCGGATTCTTCTGTTTATATTCAAAATCTTTTTTTCTTCCCTCGGCGATATGGGTGGCGCAACTAGGAAACTGAAGGGGTCGGGTCATCTTGTCAGCTCCTTAGGAGCTTTCTCCGTAGATTACTTTCCTTCCAATACCAAAGTCTGATTTTCTCAAATCGTGTGCTCCGGCTTCGATATATCGTAACGATGAGTGTAGTGCTAGGTAATGCTCGACATGTAACGCTCCGAACATGCTTGAAGGGTCACCGAGACGGTGCGGAGAAGTACGGACAGTCGACACTCTTCATAAAACCAATCAAAAACTAATCATTGTAATTATCAAGTCAATTGCACGACTCACATCTGCACATGGCGCAGAGCCGATTTGAGTCAATTGTAAATGCAGCAGCCAGCTCAGGTCAGGTCCGTGGCAGATTTTCCGATCCGTGCTTGGCAAAACCTTTATTTCTATGATCAACAGCAAGAGCTTCGCCTTCAAACCTCGAAGTCACGTCGCAACACCATCAAACGAGTCGATTTATACCTACCACAACCGCCACTAGATACGAAAAAGAACCACTGCGTAGCAAGCGCAAGAGGTACGTCTAACACTCTCAAGTGGCAAACGTACAATCATTCATCATGTCGTACCCCCCACCTCCAGGTCTCCCATCTAAATCCACATCCTCACCTCATCCATCTCTACCTGCTCGACCACCGCCATCCTCGACACCAGCCTTCAAGCCAGCCTACAATGCCGGACGAGGTGCGCCATCCTCATCTTTCGCAGGCTTCGCACCCAGATCCGTAGCTGCTCCCGCCCCTCAACCAGCCTACAACCCATACCCACAACCAGCATACCCTCAACAAGGTTATAATGGATACTCTGCACCATCACAGCCAGAAGCAGCTTATGGCGCCGCACCACAAATCCGCAATCCATTCGCACCTCCCAGTCAGACGCCCGGCGCGGTAGGAAGAGGCTATGATGAAGATCCAGAGATGGCAGCGCAGATCGCGCAATGGCAATCGGCATATGCTGGCAAAGACGCCTCGACAGCTTCCTCCGGTGGATATACTGGTATTGTGAGAAGATACCCAACGGGTGAGACTTCAGGTGCTGCGACCTCGGCGAATGCTGCTCCGTTGGGAGGACGGAGTGATGGGCCCAGTATGAGCAACGCAGCTATGAACAGTGCAGCACACAACGACACAGGTGTAGCAACAGTCGTGAACGATGCGAAGACCAACACAAAGACCGTCGTACGTTCTGGTGGTGGAACGACATGGACTGATTCCTCACTTCTCGAATGGGATCCAGCGCATTACCGGCTCTTCGTAGGCAATCTTGCTGGCGAAGTCACAGACGAGTCACTCCAAAAGGCATTCTCACGCTGGCCATCTGTTCAGAAGGCCCGTGTTATTCGAGATAAGAGAACAACCAAGAGCAAGGGCTATGGATTTGTCAGTTTCAGTGATGGAGATGACTTCTTTCAGGCTGCGAGGGATATGCAGGGCAAGTACATTGGAAGTCATCCGGTTTTGTTGCGGAGAAGTACTACGGAGATCAAGGCTGTCACGCCGAAGGATCAGAGAAAGGGCAAGAATAAGGGGAAGAATAATGGCAAGGGTGAGAAGGACAAGACTGGTGCTGGTGTTCAGAAGGCAGGAAGCAAGACGAAGGGTGGATTGAGAGTCTTAGGATGATTCGGCTGCTGTTCATGTTGATTTGAGATTGCGGATGAGAAGCGAGGGTTATTGGCGTTCTGGGATGGTCTGTGGTGGAGCGAGCCTTGCCTTGGGATGGATGAACGATGGATAAGAGTACAACCGTCACCTAAGCGGTGTTCATTGTAGAAAATTAGCTCCTGAGATATAATTCAGCCAGCATCAATAAAAGAAAGATAGTAATTACATATTTAATCAGAGGAATCAGCGCGATCAGCGCGATCAGTCTTGATTTGCCTTCAAGTCCAACTTAGCTTCTGGGAGTCGCTTAAAATTCTCGACTTAGAAAGACGAGAGTGAATGCGAACAAAATTGCTAATTTGTCGAGCTTACATATACGTCTGCTAGACCCAACGTTACTTGAAAAGAAGCAACTATTCACCGTCCCATGAAGTTCCTATCCAACCGGGAAGCAGAATATTAGTCGCCCTTCACCAGATCCTCGTTTCTCCCCATCCGCAAAATTTCGATCTGACAAGCGAGTTTCTCACTCCTATTCACAACACATCCTCAACCTCGACTTCAAAATGCCCAGCCCACCAGCAGTAACACCACCGCCCTCGTTTCTTCTTAAGAAGGCCCGTATCCTCCAACAGCTCTCGGTGCCCATTTCAGAATACGATGATCTCTCACCTAAAGGATCCGTTGATGTGGGGATCCGTGACCTGATCGATGAGATTAATGGATTGGAAGGATGTGTTACGACGAGTAGTTGTGCGGGGAGAGTCAGTGTGTTTTTAGAGGGGCGGAGGAGAGTTGAGAAGGATGAGAGAGACGCAGAGAGAGGGGCAGGAGAAAGGGAGATTGGTGATGAGGAGGCTGGTGCTGGGGGTGAGAGGACTGCTGCTGGTGTTGGTGGGAAGGGTGGTGGTGGGAGGTGGCTGTTTGTTTCTCACGATCCGGTGGAAGTCGAAGATGGAAGCTGTGGAGGGAAGAGGAGCTGGGTGGAGTTGCTGGGTATGCAGAGGCTGGAGGAGGGTGAGGAGGAGGTGAGGAGGGTGATGGAGGGGGCTGTTGGGGAGAGGAGACTTGTGCATTTGAAGTTTGAGCCGATGGTTTGCTGCCCTATTTCTTTTGCTGCTTTCACGTTGTACTATGGTGGTAAAGGATGGAATGGCTAAGGTTGTATAGATTCTTCATGTCCTTACAGCATCTCTTCAACAAGCTCAAATCGTCCTCTCAGCTGCCCTTCAAGCAGGCTTCAGAGAGAGCGGAGCTTTGAACCTCACTTCCTCTACTACAGAGCCACCTACCCCAATGGTAGGTATACGGTCCATGGGATTGGCTCTTGAGTCTGTTATTGGTTTTGAGAACGAGGGCAGAGAGATTTGCATGGTTCCTGAATGGCAACTGAAGCACTTGGTTGAGATTTCGAATCAGAGATTCGTAGAGAATACGAAGAGGATTGGGAGATTCAGGACGCTACTGGTGGAGATGAGTGTGAGTGGTGCAGGGCTGGGAAGAGAGGTTAGGAAAGGAGAGGATGGTGGAGAATGGGAGGATGCGGTAGTGAGGCGTGAGAGGAAGAAAGCTGAGGGATTAAGGAGGGCAGAGGATCTGAGGAAAGCTAAGGAGTCAGATGGGGGGCTTCAGCATGCTGAAGAGGTACCCGACTTGAATGCCTTAGACCAGAATTTATAACGTCTCTCTACACAGCTTCCGGCTTGCGTCCACGCTGGGATTTCTGTGTCTTATATGTTCAATCGTGTGATCCATCTGTGACTTCCTCTTGTTCATCATACACATAGTCTACAGTCCAGTCCTTCATATTCCCCCGTCTTGAGAGAAACCAATCATCTCACAATCTTCTCCACCCAGGTGCTCTCTAGCCTCCTGACCTCCTGTCTAAACGTCTCAACCTCCTTCCAGCAATCCAATGGCCTCCTATCATTCGCCCTTAAACACTTAACAACCTCGCTCTTCGCCTTCTCCACCCCCTCATCCACATCCGCCAACTTCTTCCTCTGCTCAAGCTTCTTCCTCAGACCCTCAACATCATTCTGCACCGCCTCGCGTCCCAACTGCCGCAGATGGTCACCTTCTGATTTTCCTCCCGACGCTTTATTCTTGATGGAGTCTTCAGCAGCGGAGATCTTGGCCGAGAGCTCCTCGAAGTCTTTTGCGGCTTTGTCTTGCAGTTTCTTGAGCTCTTCCGAGACTCGGGATTGGATGTGGAGTTCGAGGGTTTTGGCGCGTGTGGAGTCGGTCTGTGGTTCCCAATTGATAAGTAATTGAGCGATTCCTCTTGAAAATGAATTTACATACCTCAGAGCTCGACTGTAGAGAATCTACCAAGCCCTGCGAGAACCGGACGGGTGTTTCGCTGCTTTCCTTATTAGCTTTGTTGCGCGCATTGTTGGGAGAGGAGGAAGTTGCGTACCTGGTCCAGACTTGTGTCTTGGGAGCTGTATCCGGCTTGGAAGATCCGGAACCCATTGTGTGTGAGTTGGGGGTGCAATGGCTGGTTTGTTGACTTCGCTGCTGCGATTTTGAGGTTGCATGCTCTGATGTTCTTAGTCCGCTAGGTCGAGGCTTACGTAAGGTTATCAGTGGTTAAATCGTCCGAAAACCCTCCTGCATCATTTGAGCGTTCTAACCTCGATTCCAGCAAATAATCGTTGCAAAACGATATTTCAATTTCTCGAATAGCGATGTGCAACAAAACCTTCGGGGGCTTCTGCAAGGGATATAGATCAGCTGCACAAGCTTCCACGTGTGACCTACAACCCAGACAGTTCCCCATTTTGGGCAGCGGTTTCTATGTCTACAGACTACAGCCATGCTTGAGCTTTCATTCATGATCTTCAGGAGCTGGGCTGACCAATCGAGGCCCAGGGTTCCAAGAGATGCTGCATAGATGTATCCCTATTTGATTAGGTAAGTCCAAAGGGACCATTGGAAGGCGTTGAAGTGCGGCTGTAGTGCAGCTTCAGCCTCGTCACCCTTTGAGCTGTTGGGCTTCCATTCAAAGCTTGCTAGGCTGTCGACTTTTGGAGAAACAAATATTCGTCGTAATAGCGTTCTCCTTCAGCTCAAGTGTCCAAGATGCAGCCTTACCAATACTCAAGTTTGACAGCTCCCGACAAGATTCGGATCCTCATATTGTCTCCCGGAACAGGCTCAGAGCCGCTCAAATGCCAGCTCAAGCACGCCCTTCTTTTCGATGATCCCAGATATGATGCGATATCATATGCTTGGGGCGACCCAAGTAAGCCGAGAGGGATCATCTGTGGGGGTCGCTCCATATCCGTCACGGAGAGCCTCTTCGCAGCTCTCTGGCATCTGCGTCAGGAGAATGAGGAGATTACCATCTGGGCGGATGCTGTCTGTATTCATCAGGGCTCTGACACGGAAAAGAATCACCAGCTTGCTTTGATGGGACAGATCTATTCACAAGCCGCGCGAACTTTGGTTTGGTTAGGAGAAGACAAAACCAACTGTGCAGCAGTTGCTTTCTGACTCATTTCTTACTTGTTCCGGATCGATTTGAAGAGAAAATCGACCAATGATGAACTTCGCCAACGAATCCTTATCAACTTTCAACAGGAGGGCTGCAAGACTTTCAACGAGTGGTACATGAGCTTCATCGATATCATTGCGCCGTCCTCGGAAGCTCATACTTCTACCGCCTCTGGGTTGTTCAAGAATTTGCTCTTGGAAGGAACACGCAGCTCGTTTTTGGAACAGCAATGCTGTCGATGAATGAGTTTGTCTCCGTCTTGTCTAACTTCGCTCGTCTTGAAGAAGGTTCTCTGTTTCAAGAGAGATACAATTTCCATGCTCTATGCAATCTCTTGGACATGGATAACATCAGAGTGAGCTACCGAAGAACTCAAAGAAGGTCAGATACCAACCATACCGGCAGGCCATCGCCGCCTGGTTTCCCGCGAATCCTCGACTTGATTCGTTTAACTGAGCGCCAGTTCTTCTCTGATCCGAGGGATCGACTGTATGCAATTCTTGGTCTCTCCACAACGCCTAGATTCTCTGCTGATTACACCTCCACCATCCAAGAGACATTCATGGGTTCTGCTTCTTGGGCTCTCACCTCCTTTCCAACTCTTGCCCTCCTGCCAACCGCTCGCGGCGTGTCGGATACCAAATCTTGCTACCATCATGGACTCTTGCACCTGACATGGCTGGGCTTGACTCGGTGGGATTAAGAGGACCGTGGGATACCCCGCCCCGACTATCCAATATGCCGCCCTGTGGACTCCCCTTGAGCTTTCTACATGTTACTCACTTCAACGCTTCTGGGCTTAGTTCATCGGTTACTGAAATTCACGACAGTGCACATTGGTCGATTGGGGCCGAGAACGTACTTCAGCTGAAAGGTTACATCCTTGATAGTGTTCACACCAGAGGTGATCGCTGGCTGCATACTGCGAGATCGCAAGACAGACGTGTCCCTGATCGGCGCAGTCATCCTCGCCAATGTTGAGACCCTCGATCTTGCGGACGATAGGTACCGACGGTTCTGCGCGGGAGTGACTTTCGAGCTGAGCAGTCACGACACTCCTGCGCATCCCACATAGTATGCAGAGTTCCACGGTTATGTTCGTGGCATCATACACATTTCCAAAGGTAGAGAACAGCAGTACGAGGGGTTCTTAGACGTTAATGGAAGATTTGCAGAAATGTATCTACATTAAGCGCGATATCGTTTCTTCTGCCTCACGACTTCGGATCGCTTCTCCTGGGTACCGCACCTAGCAGAGTCTGGTGACAACATCTGCATCATACAAGGCTCACGCGTTCCATACGTCCTTCGACCTCATTCGGATGGTAACTACATGTTCGTGGGAGAATGTTGGAGTCAAGGATACATGGAAGGCGAAGCGCTTGATTTGCCTGGATTTAGTTGGGAAGATCTACACTTGGTGTAATCCGAGCTGATTTAAGACGAAAATCTTCCGAATTCTTCGAAAAGGTCGGACTTATCGAGATTTGCTGCAGAGGATTTGTTCGAGATAAATGAGCGGAAGACAGGCAAGGAGTCTGCCCGGATCAGCTGAGATATGGTGTGTTGTAGTGTTGTTGTGTTTCGAGGATAAGCGAGATACGTCCCTGATTGACTGTTGTATTCAGAAGAAAGCAAAGAATCGCTTAGGAAGTGAAGCAATGTAAACAAGGCTGCGACGTGCAACAAAACATTTTGTAGCGATCTAGTAGATTGCGTATTCGATGAATGTGTGAGCAGTGAAAGGTGAGCGGATGAATATTTGGGATGAAGACGGCTGGAGGTGACACTCGCTTTCGGTGTTGGATGAGATAGAGAGCTCTAAGACGCTAATATTTTTATGGGATCTTGTGTATAGCTAGTACTTCAGATTCATGTAAGTACCAGGAAATGTGGATTACAACGAGAAATTGATATACACTTCCTTGCTTGAACTTTGAAAGCGTATCTAGCTTCTGAGGTCTGGCTGACGAGTCAGTTGGGTGAAATCAGATTTGAGCAAGGTGTTTCGAAGAATGCCATTGTTAGGAAATTGATCTCCATTCCCCAAATATGGCGAAGGTTCTGAGATCCGCCATGGAGCATCATAAAGAGTCCATGCTTCATCAATTAGCCTGTACCTTCGAATGTCCAGCTACAAAAATACCTTGGAATGACTGCATAGTCAGAATGGCTGCTGTGCTCAAACAGGATGGGGAGAGATAGGGAAAGTGGCGATTTATGGAATTGCATATGTAGCTAGCACTGTTAGGTCTTGAATGGATTATGTGTACGGTTCTATCGGAACTACTGATCGATTTGCTCGTGGAACCGCTTCCAAGATGAACGAACGACATTCAAACAAGATTTTGGTTCAACATTTCGACCCAATTTCTTTGGGTCTCGTTCCCACTGTGACATCAATAATCATTCATGCATCTTTACATCGATCGATCGATGTCAACAACAGCCGGCGCCTCATCAAGTTGAGCCGCTTCGCCCCCTGACGATCCTCGAAGCGAGCAAGTCACGAGACCACACACAACAAATCCACTCCACTTCGAGCCCACAACCCCATCTCAAGATGGAGCATGAACTGCCAAAGGTGGATCAGCGGAGCAAGACTCCAGAGCCCCTCACCCAGACACGTGGGCTCGAAATCTAGACTCGTAAATGACTCGTATGCGTATCTCGAATCTTCGAAGTTCGATCGTGAACTAAAATTTTGATCTCGGGGGATGTCGGAGAATGAGGGCGATGGGATGGGGATCCACTTGGTATTTTACCGGTCCGCCAACAGAAACTGATACAGATCGTGAAAATGGAAAATGAAAGTGTGAATTGCCTCACCGAGGGTCGGAGGGATTTGCTGAACAACGGCCCGTTTGTGCCTAAAGAATGGGCATGGGCTCAGCTGGAAGACTTGCAGACGGGGGAATTAGGAACGGCAATATCAGGGTCCGTTGGGCTGAAAGGTGATTCCAATGCATGTGCAAAGTAAAGTTCAGGTAGATACACATGAAAGAATGTGATATGGATGGATGAGGGAAGATGCATATGAAACGGGTAGGGAAGAGGGAGATATCTACCGCTGTACCCGTGTGGAAAAAATAAATGGCTCAGCTCAAGCGAAACAGAGGGCAGGATGCAAAACAACAACAGATCGCGAACACAAGAACGGGAACCGAAGGAAACACTGCATTGAGGCTGTGTACAACCTTACACAGAAAGGCACGATGCATGTGGATCTGTTCAACCCAGCAAATGAAGATTGGCAGAGTGGAAAATTCTGTTATTGGCTTCTCACCTTCCTGCAGCCCGTGTTGGATTTGAAGGTGTATCGTATCGGCGCCGGCGGCTTAAACATCTCACGATATCTGCGTACTTCCGAAGAATAAACGGGGAGATGCGTATGCCTGAAGGCCTGGGCTCAGATTCAGAGTGGATAGGCACTTGAAGACCAATTAGAGCGGGGTCCGGGGCTGGGGCTTAGAGGCGATGCTGGTGAGTGGGATAAATAGGACCGAGGTGGGTAAATGGATGAGGTCCTTTGTAAAGATAACGACGGAATAACTTCAGTCGGTTATGGATGAGTAAGAAAATGGTTGTGAAAGAACGAGATCATGAAACCTCAGAATTTGAGAAGGCTGGCAGCAACAAGTGATGATGAGTTGGAAAGTCGGTGGGGACTTTTGGTCCTGATGTAATATTACATGGAGGGGTAACAAAGGAGGGGTCATCAAATCACAAGCAAATACTTGCTCGTGCGCTTTCACGATAGCATCATCGACATCATCAAACATCATCCCACTCCCTTGGCCGCATGAGACCGACTAAATCGCAGACTGAACTAAAACTTCGGCCCGCGAGCGAGTGAGCAGTGAAAAGGCAAAAGTTTCATGCAGATAATCGAGCAATCAGGAGGCTGGATCCGATCCCCGATTCAGTCACGATCGCCCCCTTGTCCGGACGTCTTTCTCCTCGTCGCTTGCTTGTCATCATCGCAGGCCAAGACTGCCTATAGCTGAGCCTTACCTTTCTTCACTTCAGGACAACAACAGTCGATGTCAACATGCCCTGCGTAAACCCCTCACTCACTTACTGATTTCTGCTCCACAAGTATCCCCTCGCCCGTGATCCATTACTCCATTATTCCAGTGCGAACGCACCGACTCATTGCGTCTGCATCTGCATGAGAGCCCATGTAAAAAGGTAAAGAAAGGTGCGTCTAAAAACGCCCGCGCATGCCTACCTCAGAGGAGGCTTGCTTGTCTCGCCGATGCCAATATGCCCATAATGCCCCTCCTTACCGGGCAAAGCAGGTAACAGGCCTCATCCGGCAGCTTTGCGTCATGGTTGCCAGCCCACCAATCCCAACGCCGCATTCCCAACGTCCACCCAGTCATAGGCCACGGATCTGCTGCTGCCCCCCGCAAGTGGGCGTTTGCGGATGAGGCATGGTACAGACAACTAAAGACGCATCTGCATTCGACCACTCACGATACGCCTCACTCACCCCTCACTACTCGCTCAACCACTCAATCTCACTTGTCCATCCCAGCCCGGCTCCAGCCTTGCTCTAGGATTGAATCGTGTTTCTGGTGCCGTTGCCGTATCGTCGCTTCCAAGTCCTCCACCATCATACAGTACTACGCCTCCCCTGCCTCGTTCCCGCTTGCTTCGCTTCACTTGGTCAAGTATAAGTAGTGAGCCATATCTCTGTCTCGTCATTCTTTCCCACTCCCTTTCCCCAATTCTGTATCTTATCCAGATATCCATCTCATCCTCACAACTGAAATCTTCACCCTGCCACTTGCGGCACATACTCAACCACTTACAGATATCACTACTACCAACAAGCACTTACTTGCTACCATCTCCATTACTACCTGACTGACTGCCATACCCCTCACCTACCTTTTCAGCATCACTCCATCACCCGCAAATATGAAGGCAGTACATTTCGGTGCCGGTAACATCGGCAGAGGATTCGTTGCCGAATTGTAGGTTTCCCCTCTCAAAACAGCCCACAATTGGCCCATCAAGCCACCAAGTGGACGAGAAACCAACGAAAGACACCTGCTGACATTCCTCTTCCCAGCCTCCACACCTCAGGTTACGAAGTCGTTTTCTGCGATGTCATGGACAGCATAATCGACCAGTTACAGAAGTCCAAGTCCTACAAAGTCATCCAAGTCGGCGCAGAGGGCAACAGCACAACCACCATCTCCAACTACCGAGCCATCAACTCGAAAACGAACGAGGCAGATGTCATCGACGAGATCACAACAGCAGACATTGTCACCTGCTCAGTCGGCCCCAATATTCTCAAGTTCATCGCCCCAGTCATCGCAAAAGGTATCGACGCTCGCCCCAATGACGCAACACCAATCGCAGTTATTGCCTGCGAGAACGCCATCGGCGCAACTGACACCCTCGCCGAACACATCAAGCACCCCAAAAACACCTCCGAAGAGCGCTTAGACGACCATCACGAGCGTGCCCGCTATGCCAACTCCGCCATCGACCGTATCGTACCCGCACAAGATCCAGATGCGGGCCTTGACGTCAAGCTTGAGAAGTTCTACGAGTGGGTAGTTGACAAGTCGCCGTTCCATGACCACGAACCCCCAGCGATCAAGGGCGTCAAGTGGGTGGATGATCTCATCCCATACATTGAGCGCAAGCTCTTCACTGTCAACACTGGTCACGCTGCCGCTGCATACCACGGATACTACCACCAGAAGACGACCGTCTACGATGCTCTACAAGACAAGGAGATCCTCGACGAGGTTCGCAAAGCGCTTGCGGAGACCAGCACGTTGATCGTCGGCAAGCACGGCATCGAGGAAGACGAGCAGAAAGAGTACGTCGAGAAGATCATCACTCGTATCGGAAACCCGCATCTTGAGGATGCAGTTGAGCGTGTTGGACGTGCGCCGCTGCGAAAGCTGAGCAGAAAGGAGAGGTTCATTGGACCTGCTGCCGAGCTTGCTGAGGAGGGAAAGTCATTCGATGCGCTGCTTGATGCGGCAGAGATGGCTTTCCGATTCCAGAATGTGGAGGGTGACGAGGAGAGTGAGGAGTTGGCCAAGATCATGGCCGAAAACAACGCTGAGGCAGTCGTGGAGAAGGTGTGTGGCCTGACGAAGAGCGATAAGTTGTTTGAGCATGTTGTCAAGGTTGTAGAAAAGGTACAAGCGGAGGCGTAAGGGTCTGGTTTGGATTTTCGCTTCGGTTGTTGTTTTTGGGTTACAAACTTTTTACCTATTTGTTTTTATAATCGTGCAACATTCAATGGTGTTGTACTGGCTGGCGCTTATTGGATATGGTGTCAGGATAGCGAGCCATTGTGGAACAATCGTGCTCGTGGTCACGAAAGCGAAATATGCATGCTGATGGGGGATGAAATTCCACAGCTCATAGCGATACGATATGAATACCAAAAATCATTTCAAACCGATTAATGTTGACAGTCTTCTTCGATTGCTTGCTTGCTTACTTGTGATATGCCAATCATCCTGACGCCTGGGTATGCTATCCCAAACTCATCTTCCTGCTTATTAGTACACGTGTATACCTTCTCTTTGCACGATCCCTTCTCTTCAACGTCTGGCCAGTCACTCGCTAACCTCCTTCCCAGTAACCAACTTCTTCCTCTCACTCGTCCTCCCCTCCTCCCTTTGACTCGAGCCTTCTCCCCTCCTCGGGCCATAGAACCCAGGGCTCGGCAAGATATCCCCATCGCTCGTAACATACGTGCCGCCCGGCTTATTCCAATCCTCGCCCTCACTCTCCGTCCCCTCATCGTCCCCATCCCCATCCCCATCACTGCCCTCTCCGCCTCTAGCAGCAACCCTCGCTAGATGCGCCTCGTGCTGAGCATCCTCCCTCATCTTCCGGATCTTGATCCAGTTATACGCCGCTATAGCGCCTATCGTTACAAATAGACCAGAAATGTTGATGGGTGTGAGAGGATCGTGGAACACGATTCCTGCTGCGGAAATGGTGACAACTTCCTTGAAGATGCCGGCAATGGAGAGCGTGACAACAGATGTCCGTTGCAAGAGAGCGAATTCGGACGCCGTCATGCAGAATGCTATGGCGCCAGGGAAAAGCAGGAGTGCTGGGCCTAGGAAGGGACCTTTCTTCTCGATGAGAATGCGGAAGCCTTCGCCTAGAGCGGGGAATCCTTCGACAGGAATGGCGATGATGAGGAGAGAGGCGAACATGATGGGCGCGAGGTAGAAGATGGAGCTGAATGGGTTGGAGGTTGCTGGGTTGCGGAGGAGGAGGATTTGCGTGAGACCCCAGCGGAAGCCGGAGAAGAAGGCGGCGCTGATGACGAGGATGAAGCCGAGGATTGAGAAGTCGACTTCGCCGGCTACCATCATTATTACGCCGACGGTCATGGTGAAGATGATGGCGACGAGGCGCCAGGAGGGAATTTCGAGGCGGAAGAGGAAGGCGAAGAGGAGGACGAAGGCGAGGGATGAGGATTTACACATTGCTGGATGGGGTTAGTGTGTTTACATAGAGTGATGGGGAAACAGCTTACTGTAAAATGTCAGAGTAATAAACTTCAAGCTCATATTCCCCAATCCGATGTCTAGTCCTGTTGCCATTCCACACGGTCCTATCCGTGTAAAGTAGAACATCCGCGTCATAAGCGGCTTCTTACTATCTTCCTCGTGCTGTTGTGCATTGTCGTCTGACACATGAGTGTTGTGAGGATTTGAGATTGAGTCGTATCGTGGTCTGAATTGGGGTAGGAAGAAGAGAACGAGGGAGGCGAGGGTGAATTGTACAATCATGTGGAAACATGTTGTGAAGAGGGGGAAGTGGAAGTCTAGATGTTTGGGGTCGAACATCCATTTGTTGTACTATACATTTTGTAAGTACAAATTCATGGTTGGTTGAGATAGGGGAACTTACAATCGATATCGACAACGAAAAGACATACCACATGGCTATCAACAAGCCATTGATCAAGCTCTTCTTCACCACATTTTGATCTGCCTCTTTCTTCTCTTCGTCTGATATCACGACCTTCGGTTCCCCGGCTATCCTCTGGTCTAGTAAGGTATTCCGCCTTCGCTTGCTTTTCCTCCTTCCTTTATCTTTACCCGTCAATCCCGTCTCTTCGTCGTCTTGTAGTCCATCATCACTCAAATCGTCAACCTCTCCTTCACTCAAGCTGTCGTCCTCACTCCTCTCCAGCTTTGGATCTTCTGTCAGACTATCATCTGCACCTGTAGCTGCCGCTCCAGTCCTCGGACTTCCTCGCCGCCGCTGTGACTTCCTCTTGCTATCCGCATCCGAGTTCAACGGGTTCATAAGACTACTCCGCCGCCTCCTATGTCCCGACTGCTCTGGCTCCATTCCGCGATCTGAATCTTGTATCTCTGCGAACGCAGCAGTTGCATCAGGGGCCCAAAGGTCGTCAGTCGAATGTACAGATAGGTCTGATGTGGATCGAAGTCGCGGTAGGGGGATTGAGGGTGAACTGGGTCGCAGAGCTGGCGAAGAGGATGCAGAAAGAGAATCAGGAGAAGCAGGTTGTTCGTTGTTGACCATCATAGCCTTCTCCACTCCACATCCACTTCCCTATGGGGTCTCGTGGATCACTGCTCAGGGCACTGAGTCGTCGGTCTGAGCTACCAGACCAGACAGGGGATGCGAGTTTTGTGACGAGTGAGCGAGATCATATGCGACGGGTCAGGACTTGGCGGGAATGGGAGGGAGCTGCCACTGCCGACGCTTTCAACATCCGTTATTCAGCTTCATTTGAGACAAATGTACAAGACAGTGAGGAATGAGTGACTTCCGAAGTATGGGTATGGTGTTGAACTCACAACCATTGCGGCTTCTTGGTTGCCATGCGGTTATTGCTGGGATATTACTGTACTGCACTCAGCACTGGTCCGCGCATCCCTGACATCTCGGCAGTGAGACGTCACACGGCCCCTGATAAACAATGTGCTTGGCACGTGGAGGGTATTGAGAGCTCGCGAAGTCGCGACCAAAGTCAACAAGAACAGTTTGATTTGTACTACCGCCAACACATCCATTCACCACATACCGACAATAATGCACCGATGGCTAGCTTCCTCCTCCTACCCTCTACCATCCGCCATGTCTCCTTCATGGCCAGGACTTGTCCCATCCTCAAGCTCCGATTCTCAACAACAGCTAAAATGGCCGAACAACGAACGTACGCCGAAGCTATCAAGCTCCTCGACTCTCTACAATCGAACAGGGCAATTGTGTCCTCGATGTCTACTACAGCATCAGACATGAACCTCAATGCCATCCCAGAAATGCTAGAATGGACGCGCAAGGCGGGGTATCAGCCGAAAGATCTCGCTGCGCCAGGACTGAAATACATACACGTTGCAGGGACGAAAGGCAAAGGCAGCGTGTCAGTGATGGTGGAGAACATTTTGCTGAAATACTGGGCATCCAAGAGCAAGCCTGAAGCTCTTGGGAGAATCGGGCTCTATACATCACCACATCTGATTCACGTTCGAGAGAGGATAAGGATTGATGGGTCGCCAATATCCGAGGCGTTGTTTGCGCGGTATTTCTACGAATTGTGGGATCGATTTTCTCTTGCAGGCGAGGGGCCTGATCTAGAGACGAAACCTGGGTACTTCCGGTATTTGACTCTGCTGGCTTTCCATACTTTCATACGGGAAGGTGTTGGGACTGCGATTGTGGAGTGTGGCATTGGCGGGGAGTATGATAGTACCAATATCCTGCCACCGGAAGCTATTTCCACGTGCGCCATTACCTCATTGGGGATTGATCACAAGGGAATGCTTGGAGATACGATTGAGGAGATTGCCTGGCATAAAGGTGGGATCTTGAAGACTGGAGTACCAGCTTTCTCTTCGCAGCAGACTCCTGAAGCACTAGCTGTATTGGAGAAGCGAGCTACCGAAAAAGGGGTAGACTTGACTGTGGTTGAGAGATCACCTATTCTGGAAGACGTAAAGCTAGGTCTGGAAGGTGATTTCCAGAAAGACAACGCAAGTCTAGCGATTGCCATTGCAGCTTCACACCTTCAAACCTTAGGCGTGACAGAAGTCCCAACCTCAACCAACCTCCCAGAACAGTTCATCACCGGCCTCAAAACCGTCTCCTGGCCAGCCCGCTGTCAATACCTCATCGATGGCAGCACCGAATGGCTCATCGACGGCGCACACACGCACGAAAGCATCGCCTCGACCGCAGCCTGGTTCCAAGAAAAATACGCCTCAGCACGCGCATCGTCTCGTCCTCCAACAGCCACGATGCTCATCTTCAACCAGCAAGATCGCGATGCTCGCGCTCTGCTCACGCATTTGATCACCAGTCTGAGGAATAGTTCCGAGCCGAAGAGAGTGCAGGATGATTCGTTGCAGGCGCGGTATATGAAGGGTAGGATGTTCACTTATGCGGCGTTTTGTAAGAATCGGCCGTTCAAGGTCTCGGATGAGGAGGAAGGGAAAGAGGATGTGGATGTTGAGTTGCAGGATGGGCTTGCGAAGCTGTATATGTCGATTGATAGCAACCCGTTGAATATGGTGTATGAGAGTGCTGAGGAGGCTGTGGACCTTGCGTATAAGGTATCTGAAGGGGATGAGAGGGTGTTGGTGCTGGTGACGGGGAGTTTGCACCTTGCTGGGGCGGTGTTGGAGGTTCTTCAGAAGAGGGGATTGGATATAAATGGCGATAAGAGGTAAGAAGTTTGTTAAGAGGTGAATTTAGTGGGCTTGAGGCTGTTGGGTTGATGGGAAAGAGGTTCGATGACTGGTGAGTGATATGATTCAAGATGGGATGGAAAGGTAGAGGGAAGTTTGTGTTATTTTAAGATACCCGATATTTGACATATCTTGCGATTCTGCTTATTGATTGATCGTTGGAAGCGAAATGAATGGTTTATATGGACAATCTAAGACCTGATTTGGTCCCTATGTTTTGCAACCGAGCTGTTGTTTTGTTCGAATGAAGCGTCCTTCGCTTGCGTTGTTGTATTCACTCACAAGAGAAGTCTTACCCTTTTACCGCTAGCCTTTCCTTCACTCTCACTCTCATTACTCTTCACGAAACATCACAACTTCAGCAATGTCAAGTATGAACAATCGATAGTATTATCTATCCATTGTTCATCTGTCTCTCTCACCTCCTCAAAGCCAGCCAGCCGAGTCGGCTCTCTCTCCAACCTACTCCAGAAGAAAAAGAGAATTACAATCCAAGTATATATGTCAATGTCCAAGGCTCGACAGATAGACAGGTTTCAAGCCAACACATAACTCCATCCAAGTAACGCCAAAATGTACAGCCCAGTTGTCAAGCAAGCAAGCACACGATATTTACAAATGATTCATTCGCCTTGCTCCCCCTCCAATGCACGTGGTATCGATCGGTATCCTTATTCCTGGTATCAGTTCGCTATTCCTCCTCTCACTCCAGATCCTTAGCCTGAGAATGGCTTTCATGCTCGCTCTTGGCGTCCATGGCTCTTTCATATCGTCGTTTTATTTGGTGTATCGTTTGTTTTGATTCAGATTCTTAAATGTGGGTCATTTAGAGCAAGGCGAACATGAGCAGGCCAGCAAGAGGCAGGAGCGAAGCCTGGGCGAGGCTTCTTACTGCGGATGAGGATTGACCATCGGCGGTGATGGAGTAGACGTTGTTGAAGCTGATGTCGGAGCTATTGAAGCAGTTTGTCTCGTTTACTTCGGCGACGTCTTTGGGTTCCGTGAATGTGATGTCGACGCACTAGAGATGGGATGTTAGCCATGTTGTCTTTCCTACTCCCTTCCTCTTGGGAAAGATAGGGATGAAATTGGGATATCTTACCGAGAACAAACTCGCTCCATGAATTGCCGTCTCCACCACCTGAATCGTCGCATTATCGCCGACTTTCACCGTCGTGTTTGCCGGCAGCGGAACTTGTGGGAGGCAGAACGTTCCTGGATAAGGGTTCTTGCTAGGACCGACGATCTGGAAGACGGGTACCATGGGGAAGGACATGTTGGGTGGGCCGTGGTCTGGTCCATCGGTTCCGAAGCCTAAGTTGATGTAGAAGAATGCTGTGGCGTGGCCTTGGAACCAGCCTGGTTGAAGAGCGATGGCTCCGCCGGTTAGGGGCCAGTTGGTTCGGTTTGTGGTGGTGCGCATGCCGCCGCCTAGAGGAGAGGTGTTAGTGAGGGTTGCGATAGGTGTTGTGTTGAGGTGCTGAATGATATGTTGGAGACAGGTGGATATGAAGTGAAAGATCGCATGGAGATACAGCACTTGACTATTTGTCCATCTACCACCTCCAGATAATGATTCCCAGTTGAGCCCTCCATTGCCATTCCCATCTCATCCTGTTCCCTTTCATCCCATCTCGTTTCGTGTCTCCCACTCCATTTCCCCACCTCCAACCAAACCAGCACAACAAAACGCAGCAAAACACAAAGAAACTTTCTACTCACAAGGATACATCCATTGCATTCCATATGGAAACGTATCATTCGTGATCAAATTATCGCCTCTCCATCCTGGGTACGTGATAACAGTGTGCGCGTCGACGAGAGCAAAGCTCGCTATCGAAGCGATAACGGCTAATATCGACGATGAGAACTGCATCTTGTCTAAATGTGTATATTGTCGTCGCGAAAGGAAAAGAAAAACCAGAAACCGAAAGCTGGAAACCGGAAGCTAGATACAGGAATCAGGATCCCAGAATTAGGATCTCGAAAGCTGTTTTGTGGTTATAGTGTTTGGGCAATGAAAGAGGGAGTGGCAGAGTGGAGGTGTGTATTTTTGGGGTCGGTTTTTTCTCTTTGACAGCCATTTTGGCCGGGCTGGCGACCCTCGCCTTTTTGTTCCCTCTCTCCTCCCATCGTTCCGTTGCCTGCGCTCTCCTCTGGCGCTCACTTGCCCATGCGATCCAGCCATGCGCATCCAATTCGACGAAGCACAGCACAGCAAATGCAGTGAGCGTTAACCTGAACATCCAGTGCAGATTGTTCGGCGGCTGTAAGCACGTTGCAGCCAGTAAGAGGCCGGGACGGCGAGGGGAGACGGGTATTCTATGATGCTTTGGGCGTAGTGTGTGCGATGCTAGAAGTTGATTTGTACATGGTTAGCCAATGGGTGTGATGGAGGGGTAGCGCCCGTGTGAAATGCAGGGGTGCGATGCTGGGTGGAAAGGCGCTTGCGATGTTTATTGGGGGATGTGAGCGAAGGGTCCAGGGTCCAAGGTCCGGATGGGATGCTGTGGGTTGCTGCCAGGAAGAGGGGGCTTTGCATGGGGATGGCCCGGATGGAGGCGTGCATTTCGTGCGTTACTGCTGGTTCTGGATCGTCAGGACAGACATGGCGGATTGGCGGATTCCTCATCCTACAAGGGGCACTTCATTATTACCGAACTCGAGCACCGCATAGCGTGGTATTTGGGGGCGGTTCCCCTTTCAAGTTCATCAATTCCATATCGGTACCGTACCGCATCTTGAAGATGGGTGTGGCTGTTCACGATGGTGGTGGGTTTATTTTTAACGGAGTGCATACAAATGCGTTGTAAGCGAAGCTTACTTTGGGGGGAAATCTTGGAATGCTTCTTCCCTTTGGCCTCTGCCAAGAAGAGTGAGAGACGTGGAAGAGTAAGCTTACTCCATGATCATCAGTCACTACAGTACCGTCGAAGAACTTGATATGGAAGGACGTTTGCTTGTCTTAATTCGCCATTTCCTCCGGCCGGAAGATGCCTTTGCTATGTTCTCACCCACGTCTCGCCACCCTTCCGATGGAACGAATCACTTTGGGTAAGTGCCCATCTAGAAATTCGAGATTGAGTATCCCGAACGAAATTGAGAAATTTAATCCTGAATGAGATCGGAACATCTTACTTTCTGTAACCGCGTACACCATACCATTTCCCACTTTTCATGTTCCAATATGCCTTCGCGTGCTTGAAGTATCGTCTCATCTCGCTATATCACAGCGCTTCGCCCTCGCTTACCTGGCAGAGAGGTATCGTCACATTTTCAGGAGTCGGCTCGGCTAGTGATCATGGATTTGAATATGCAGATGAGGCAAGTCGGAACTATTGAAGTCTCTTGTACCGCTGTGATTGTTTTTGATCTGAAGCAATGGTGAGATTTGAATACGTCGTTCGTGCTGTACGCGGGCATGGCGCCATAGGGGTTTTGGCGAATAGCGTTGTGTATTGGCCATGATGTTGGGACGGGAGTGGTTTTAGGGTTGTCTAAAGCAGGGGGAAAGAAGCTACATTCCTGTAAACAGCACTTCTAGCAAATTACTCTTTCCAAGCCAGCAGAGTGAGGTATCGATCGGTTGCATCACGTGAGGAAGGTTGAGGCATAAATGCATGTCATTTCTCTCCCACACAGGCATAACTGTTTCCTTCCACAACTGAGGAGTAAAGACAGAAGATAGAAAGTCGGATTCTCGACCCAGCCTCCCTCGGATGTACCTAGTAACGACAGCAGCCTGAATGCCTGGGCTACCTACCCACTCCCATACTCTCACTTCACATCACACACTTTCTTCTGAGACGAGAGGAAATCACCAATTTGCCTCCTACAATTCAAATGGCATATTTGAAGTTCGCAGGTAACCCTTCGGATTGCAGTGTTGTCCCTACAGAGTCGTATCCCTAAATCCACACTACTTATTCGTGACCGCGAAATTTCGCTAATGAATAAACAAATACTTGTCCAGCTGATTGATAACGTACTTCCTTGTCGAACGTGTTCTGGTATGCTCAATCCTTCAGATCAACATCTATTTCCCCGTCCAAAGATGAGATGTTTGTACAGTACATCACTTGAACAGAATCAGATCCACAATGGCTGAGAACTGCGCAACTGGAGCCCCCCATTAGGATTGCATTTCTCACAACGCGAAGGATCTCTCCACGTTTACTTTCAGAATCACTAATGCTTCCGAAATTCCGTATGGAAGATCTTGAGTAAGAGGGAGCTTGGCTTTCCTCCAGTAGACCGATCTGAACTTGGAGACAGCCCGTTCAATCCTGAAAAGTGGCTTCCTCCTACGGACCTTTGATGCATCGTTATCAAGTCGTGCGAATCGCGCAGAGCACAGCATATGAATGTCGCCTGCACATAAAGTCATCCAATTCATCAATCGTATCTCGTAATCCTCCTCACGTTCAGATCACCTCCGGATCCCCCTCTCCGATCATGTCCCCAATCCTCTTCAAATGCAACACCAGCCTGTACGCACTATTCCCATTCAAATAGTACCTATGCAACTTCTTGCTCCTTATGAAACCTAACCTCTCATACAACTTCATAGCCGGTACATTTGTCTCCTCTGTCTCGAGGACCACCTCGTCTGCTCCGCGCTCGATCATAGCGTCCAGCGCTTTCCGCACGAGTGTTGTAGCAATGCCGTGGTTGCGGTACGCGGAGGAGACAGCCAGCATAGCGATGTAGCCACGGAGCGTTGGTGGGGAGTGCGATTGGTGGAGTTCGAGTTTGCAGACTATGACGCCGATGAGGGTGTCTGTGGAGGGGTCTAGGGTCTGTGGATCGTCGATGTTAGAAAGACTCTTGCAGAATAACTCGCAGACAGGATGAAAGTGATGGGAATACAGTACCATGAAACACAGATCACCCCATTGGTAGAGAAAATATCGGTACACATAGATACTATATGGTTCGCTCAAGTCCTTGGAGATGATGGCGCGGATGGAAGGCAGATATTTTCTTTCTAGGGCATGTTCGTACTGGATGTAGCGAAGCTCGGATGGTATGTCGCCTTCTGTCGCTTTCAGCCTTGATTCTGCTGCGCTTTTACCAGCGGCGTCTGCCATCTTCCTGTTGTTGTTGAAGTGCGGGAGCAGGAGAGATTAGGCTGGCGGTGTTGATGTTTGCTTTCACATGCAATTACTTCGTAAGCTCAGCGAGACCAGGACAGGACGAGGCTGAGAAATACTTTAGCGTCAGGGGTCGGCAGAACTTCGCATGGCAGAAAGAAGGCGGCGCGGCCGGGCCCCACAACTTCCTTCTGACAGCCTTCCAGGTTCTTCAGAGGAGCTCTGCTGTTTCCCACGCTGTTGCAATCATAGGACCATCTTCCGGAAACATTCAATTGGATCAACTGCAAAGCCCGACTTCAAATGCCAGGAAGAGTTATCCCAATGTGGTGCGGATTAGCCATCATCTGCCCATCTGCTTCTGGTGCCGCGCATCATCCAAGAAAGGTGGGGTTGATCTCTGTACCCCGCAATCGGGATTCCTGATGCCAAGCTACAACATCACGAATCACTCTACGAGTACACGGCGTCTACAATTTCCATTTTGAATTTGGGGGAAGAAAACTTACCAAATAGATTTCACCTTCCTAGTCCCTAGAACCTTTCGGTAACTAAGATACCGAAGTACTTAAAGGTGGTTCTTGTGAATAATGGGGACAGGTTTGGATTTTTGGACCACCGAAAAGTCCGAAACATCCCCGTCAGTGATCGATGTTATCATGGTGGGGTACTCTGATCATGATACCACCTCCTGCAGGGCAAAGAGCTTTCCCCACACCGAGACCACCAAAGACCAACATGCCGAAAATACCCCTCCAGCAGCACCTTGTTGGAAGGTAACTCGGAGACGTGGACATATAGCTTTCTCCCGGACAAACCTTGAGTGGCTGGACGGAGAGGATGCTCCCTAGTAAAGTGGCTGTAAGTGGAGGGAAAAGGGTCAAACGGCTCTGGCGAGACCACTCTTTGGGTGGATAATCGTCTCAAATTCGGTGGTACTTGTCCTGCTGTGCACTAGATAGACAAATCGAAACTGCTTCGGCACAAGGTAAGGAAGCTGGTAGGTACGGGATCTAGAAGAAAGAGGGGAAGCTGAGCTGACGATAATGGATCGATGGGTAAGGCAAATGGGTAAGGGAAGGGCAATCCAATCCCATCCCAATCCATGGCAGGAATATAAAAGGAAAGAGCTTCCCCCAAATGATCTTGCTTTTAACTTTCTTCCCAATTCATCCTTACTCATCCAACCATTCGCCTTTGAGAACTTTCAACTCTCACCCTGCTAAGTCTAAATAAAGGTATGTTACTGCTTTGATACATCGTCATACATGCACTCCTTACATCAAACTCCTACTGTTTCTACCACGACTCTTTTCTCAATTCATACTTCCTATCGCCCGGCACTTCCACTGGAACTTTCACTGTCAGCCGTTACGTAGCTCAGGTCTGACGTTGTTGTATAGCTACCCCGCATTCCACACTCCGTACTATCCCCGAGCATCGAACAAAATCCTAAGCTTTCCTCCTCGATTCTGCCGGTTCATAAACAAAAGCAACCTCACAAAACAGACAGCAATTCAAATCAGACACAATGGTATTACTCACTCGTTCAATCTGCCGTCTCGCGCGTCCTGCCTTCACCTCCTCCCTCCACACAGCAGCAAGACCGTCGGCAACATCTCATGTGCTGTCGCGGGGAGCTTTGGCATTACGGCACAACAACCTTGGAAGTATCAGAACGCTGACGGGGAAACGTGAAAAGGTCAAAGTACTACTTGTATTGTACGACGGCAAGAAGCATGCCGAGGAAGTAAGTGTCTCGTCACTCAACTCAATTGACCTCCAATGGCTAACAATGGCTCAGGTTCCAGAACTCCTAGGTACAACAGAGAATGAGCTCGGTATCCGCAAGTGGCTCGAGGACCAAGGACACACTCTCGTTACTACTTCAGACAAGGAGGGCGAGAACTCCAAGTTTGACCAAGAGCTCGTAGACGCTGAGATCATCATTACCACACCGTATGCCACTCAAGTCAGGTGGTCAAACACATACTAAATGGAATAGATTCCACCCGGGTTACCTCACAGCAGAGCGTTTGGCAAAGGCTAAGAACCTCAAGATCGCCATTACTGCTGGTATTGGATCCGATCACGTCGACCTGAACGCAGCCAACAAGACCAATGGCGGTATTACTGTTGCCGAAGTCACTGGCTCAAACGTCGTCTCAGTCGCTGAGCACGTTGTCATGACCATCCTCGTCCTCGTACGCAACTTTGTACCAGCGCACGAGCAAATCCAAGCTGGTGAGTGGGATGTCGCCGCCGCCGCCAAGAACGAATTCGATCTTGAGGGCAAGGTTGTCGGTACCGTTGCTGTTGGACGTATTGGTGAGCGTGTCTTGAGACGTCTCAAGCCATTCGACTGCAAGGAGCTCCTCTACTTCGATTACCAACCATTAAAGCCTGAGATCGAGAAGGAGATTGGTTGCAGACGTGTTGAGAACCTGGAGGAGATGTTGGCACAGTGTGACGTTGTCACCATCAACTGCCCACTTCACGAGAAGACCCGTGGTCTCTTCAACAAGGAGCTGATCTCCAAGATGAAGCCAGGTATGTGTATCGTGCTTTTTCGTCATGGTTGACCATATACTAATATAGTACAGGATCATGGCTCGTCAACACTGCCCGTGGTGCGATCGTCGTCAAGGAGGATGTCGCAGATGCTCTCAAGTCCGGCCACCTCCGCGGTTATGGAGGAGACGTCTGGTTCCCTCAGCCAGCACCAAAGGACCACCCACTCAGATACGCAAAGAACCCATTCGGCGGCGGAAACGCAATGGTTCCTCACATGTCCGGTACCTCCCTCGATGCCCAGAAGAGATACGCAGACGGCACCAAGGCTATCTTGGAGAGCTATCTGAGTGGCAAGCACGACTACAGACCACAAGATTTGATTGTTCACGGAGGTGATTACGCTACCAAGGCTTATGGTGAGCGTGCGAACAAGAAGTAGAGCGTTTGATAGGTGCATATGGGCATGGCCGGGTTTATTCTTTCATACCTCACTTGTAGCTGTATTTAGCAAGGCTTTTCCCTTAATGATATAACATGAATCAAAATCATCATCATCAGTTCTAAATGAGAGAGAAATTCCCACATGCGTGTCTCGTCAGAATGCTGAGCCTGGATAAAGTATACTGTATAGTCTGCCTTCCATCACTTGATACACTTTCGCGCTACCATGATCCGTTCTTTCTGAATGCTGAGCTCGAATCTAAAAATAAAAAAAATAAAGCATATCATCTGCCGAGAGTGGAAGAATACTTATCCGAAAGTTTGTACAAAACTTACACACATCTCGGTGAAACTCTAGCGACATCTCTTGGGCACTTGTGGGTACATCCCCATCTCTTTGAGACTGAGGAACACAGACACGAACGTAGATTCGCAAAATGTTCAACTGCCGAATGTATGATTCTTGAACTAGCCAACGAGGTACACTATTGAGTTTAAGTGTGGAAGGTAAACAGATAGGTTCGTGAAGTGTAGGCTGGGCGGACTGCGCGACGGAGATATTTGATGATGTGATGATGTGGATGGCCCGGGTGGAAGTGGAGGAGAATAATAAGGAGAGGAGGTGGGGGTGGGGGTGGGGGTGGAACGGTGGCGTGAACGGACGATAGCAAGAAAGCGGAAGGGGACAAAGGGGAGATTGACTTGTGATGAAATGTCACCAAGTGAGATAAACAACTCCGGTTCCGACTTTGAGCGGCTATGAAGAGGAGAGAGAGAGAGAAAGAGAGACAGCAGGATGCGATCGATGGATTATGTAGAAGAAAAGACTAGGCTGAAGATAAATATGATAGAACGTCAATACATCCTACCAGGCGCTGTGTCACCAATTTCCAACAGATTGAGTGATGCGGTGTGATTTGGTATATTTCTTATATTTGACATGTTTGCTAGCTTCACTCTCCTACGAGTCTGTGCTACGCTACAGAATATATAAAGCGAGGCGAATGCTGAAATGCTGCCGAGTACTAAGGAGGACGGGCCAAGTCTCGTGAGGTCCTAAAAAAATGCCCATCCACAAATTATCACACTCTTCCCGACCGAAGAAATCTTGCTAAATAGGAAGACAGAAAGAAGCGCTCTCTGAAGGTGGTACAAGATGAGCAGGTTGGGTATTGTTTATTTCATTCTCGATGTTTTGTTCTATGAGCTTGGCTGGACGAGATCTCGCTTCGAGAAAGTGGTGCGGAAGCCCAATTGTCGGACGAACCACGCGTTGTGAACGATCCAGGACTTGGATGGATCTTCGAGTTGGATCTGAGGCATGTTAGCATTTCCAGCTCATGCAAATCAATTAGTAGAGCAAAAACATACCTCGAACCTCCTCAACAAGCTAGGAACGACCTTGTAAATCTCCAACAAACTGATGTTCTTGCCAATGCAAGTCCTGGCACCCATACCGAATTGCAGCATGATACCACTCATCTCTTTGACTCTCTTCTCCTCGGCCTCTTTTCCTCCAGGAGCATTCTCATCAACAAGCCATCTCTCAGGCCTGAAAACATCGACATCCTCACCGAAAACCTCGCGGTTGTGATGCATTACCCAGGCGGAAACACCGACAATGGTACCGCCTTTGATGAAATGGCCAGCGATCTCCGCACCAGAAGGTGGCACGATCCGCTCCAGTGGCAATCCAGGTGCAGGATGCATGCGGAACGCTTCCTTGATACAAGCATCCAGGTATGGCAGAGCCTGACTTTCGCTCCACGTCACAACGCCCTGGACATTATCCTTGAAATGACCTTCCCTCGCCTTCTCATCAAGCTCCTGGTACAGCTTCTCCATGCACCGCGGGTTCTTAAGCAGGTAGTAGAAGACACTGGACAGGGAGATGGCGGTCGTTTCGCTGCCGGCGAAGGCCATGCTCACGGCCATGGTCATGACGAGGGAGTCGGTCATGAATTCGGGGCGGTCGGTCTTGGCTTGGATGAATTTCGAGAGGAGGTCTGGCTGAGACATGGCTTTGGGCTCGGTGGATGGGAGGACGGATTTCTCGCCGTCTTTCTCCTTGGGGAAACGCTCTGCCATGCGTTGTTGTGCGAAACGGGCGACGGGGAAGGTGGCGTCGATGAGTCCGTATCTGGAGGCCAGGAGGTAGATGGGATTCTTGAGGAAGAGGAGATCGAGGAAGGGAATTTGTCCGACCTGGGAGGTGTTAGAATTAAAGTGCTGCTGATTCCTGAGTGGAAGGGGCTTACTGGAGCTACATAGTTGAACAGATTTGAAATGTAGTCGATGATTCCATCGACGTCCTTATTCTCCTCCAGGAATCCATGTCGTTTGCTGTAGGTCATTTCGCCAATAACATCGAAGGCGTAGAACTGTAGCCATTTTGCAAAATCACAGCCATCCCTTGTCGCTGCATAGAGCTTGTCTGTCTGGTTGAGGAAGAGCTCGGTCGTGCTGTCTACGAATGGCTCGTACTGGATCAGCGTTGACATGGAAAAGGCGCTATTCACACTTCGTCGTAATTGAGCATGGAAAGGTTCAGAAGTTGTGCTGAACAGGGATGGTAGACGATGGCCTCCAGCGACGGACTGCTGAACGGGGTAGAACTCTGACTGTTGACACTTAGCATTACTCCTCCAAAAGTTTCATCCCACATACCTTTACAAACCCTTTGTTCAGACCATAGATACTTTTCAGGGCCTTTGGATCTGAAAATGATAGGTTGTTCGGTCCCAATCGCACCACATCGCCATGTTTCTCGTGCAACCGAATATGTTCAACCTCCGGGCGTCTTTTGTAGACAATCCAGAACCTCCACCAATCTGTCAACGAAGCAAGAAATGGTCCAGGATATTTGTTCAGTCCTCTGTTGAATCGATTACTAGCAAGATACGCAACGAAGGCCACACTGAGCACAATCGGCCAGTTGTGCAAAAGAGCAATTGCGATGGATTCTACAGCCATGATTTTTGTTTTGTCCCTGCTCGAGAAACTTCCTCAAGTTTCGACTTGTTTATGTTCTGTGGGTACAGCTCGATTCGAAATCCCAAAGGGGCAGTCTTCCAAAGATGATGATTTTTCAACAGGACTTCGGTAAAGAACCGCGAGCTTTTGCGCACATAAAGGGAAAAAGTAAGAGAGTGTTTGAGCAACGGATAATAAGAATGTCCTTAGAACCGCTCGGGACATGCAAACGGCAGGAGACGAAGTATATTAGCTGCCAGCCGCCAACACACGGCACAGCCCGGCAGAGGTCTATCTGGCAAGCAAGTAGCACCAACTACTCAGCTCGCAGGCCTCCCTCACTCACACGTAAAGCTCAATCTCCACACCAACAAGCAGTCGTCTCATTGTACTGCGTTTTGTTACGAAACTTTCGCACTAGGCTTGGCAGTGGACGTCGGGGAGGATGAACGTCCTATAAGACAGCTGCCGAACGATACTTGTGACACCTCCACCTCACATCGTTCCTTCATACGAGGCTAGTAGTGACGCGCACGACCTGCTCGCACTCCCCGAATCTCGTCTCTTCTGACAAGGAAAGCCCCTAACTAATCGACATTCGGAACTAGAGCCCGCTGTCAAGCTTGACTGATTATTCCGGGCCCCCGAAATGCCCTGTCTCTTGCGTTGGAACTTGGAGGTCTGGCAGGGTGCTCGGTCAATGTGACGGAGTGATGAGTCGTGCTAAAGTTCTCAACGGCAGATACATACGGTTGTCATCCGGGTTTATGGGCAAGAATAGCTCAGCGTGCAGCTGTCGGACAGGCATTCAAAGTATTAGTTGGGAACTGGGAACTTTGACCCGAGAGCACCAGCATTCTACAGTATGACCCCGCCATTTGTGGCTGGCATAGCGACTTATGGGAGGAGGGGTAATGGAGTCTGGGCGGGCTATTGGCCGGGTTGCCGTGATAATGCCTTTGATCTGATGGGTTGGACTGTGGTTCTGGGATGAGATCGGACTAACTTTGCCGTGTTGCATGAAGAAGATGCTGAAAGGTCGTGTCCTTTGAGACGGGACGTTGGAAGTCCACAGAGCCCGAAGGTGGGGGGATTCAAGTGGGGCCGTAAGAAGTGAAGATCACGAGATCTCACACATAAAGTTGACATTCGGCAAATGTTCTCTCTTCACTTGCCGTGCTTCACGCGAAAAGGGGAATCAAAGTTCGTTGGAATCATCTTCCTGCAGGGCATCAGCATGTCTTGTCTCCGCCTCATCTTATGTTGGATTCAAACATTTCACGGCAGTTGTTTGGACCTGCTCTGGAACTTAAAAGATCGAAGATGATCGGAGAACCCCCACAGAGTGGATCGAACTGGCAAAACGTACGGCTTTATGAGACCGATCCAACGATCCCCTTTGGAGGTTTAGTAACCCAGATTGAGTTTGGCGATGGCGCTTTGTATCCGCCCAGCGAGAGAAGATCCCATGAATAGGGTACTCATTCTAATTGGTCCAGAGAACGATAGGACGCGGTACGGAAATAAGGAATTCGATTTTGGAGGCCCTTAACCACTCTATCTACAAGTATCAAAGGGAGAAAGATACCGATCAAGGCCGTGATGTTTTTAACGCCTCCATTTCAACCATATCCTGTCTTGCTGGGAATTTTCCAACGCCGATACTCAAATGACCATGTCACACATTAATTGAACCAAAACGCCGTCAATACCCCATACTCAAAACTGCAGAACAAGTTAGCGTAAAACACTTTCGTGCTATTGAGAAACATACCAGTTTCAGTGGCGTGCGATTGAGACCTCTCGAGAAGTTACACATCGCACGCTGCTTAGTCGGTCGTATTTGTAGCCTCCTAAAAGCCTCCTGAATATGTCTCGATTCGACAGGCGTGCGTCCTTCAGAAGGAGGGTCAAACAATCCTTGGATTTTGCGCTTCTTGCCTGTCTGCTCTCCACCTGTCTTGTCCTTCACTAAATCCTCTTGCTCCTTGATCTTGAGAGCCTCTTCGGTCAAGGTCTGTACAATCTCGAATGTCAGGAAACCCAAGATATCGACGATATCATCGTTGGGTTTGGAATCCGTGATGACGCTGAAGCCTGCCCACTCCTTGAATCTCTTGCCCTTGCGGAAAGTAAACGATGCTTGACGATATTCGGACCAAGTGACATACTCTTCCTTAGTCATGGCTTTCGTACGCTCATCTGCCTTCTTGAGACGCTGCAGAGTCGCATAATTCATCTCTTCTTCATCCTCGTCATCCTCGTCTTCGCGCTCAGGAACTTCTTGGTTGTAGAATGATGGAACTTCCCATGGTAGTCCGACCTTTGCCTTCTTGTTCTTTTTGGCAGTGTCAACAACTGGACCACCTGCTGCTGCACCAACTGGTTCATCTCCCGTTCCGATATCAGCATCTCCACCCTTATCATCGGAATCTTTGACGTTCTTTCTGACGTCTTTCCACGAAAGGAAGGTACGGAGTCGTGATACCTTGGCCTGGTCGTGTCGGATTAGGAAAATCAAATCATCGGTCGATATTGATCTGCTACCTCGGCGTGAAGCTTGCTCGGTACATTGTCGAAGCTGTATTCGGTCACTTGTGATCTTTCGGTGGGAAGTAGAGGGTACGTAAGACCTACCATTTCAATGACCTGCTGCCGTACAATCTCCTCGATAATGCCCGTGGTCTCAGCAGATGCTTCAGCTGTCTCTCCAGACACATACATCATCTATTGAAATGGCGAATCAGTTTGCGCATTCTTTCATGATATCGGTTACCCCTCCAGCCCGAAAACTACTGGACGTCGCAATCTTTGCCATGGAGGGAGGTACTGCTGGATTCATCTCACCTGCTGGATCTCCGTCCGATATTTCGCTGTTTTGTCCGCCATCTTGCCTGTATTCTATGCCCTCCACGCCCAGCCAGTTGTCGCAAGTTGCACAAGTCAGGTCTGACGCCGAATCGCTGCTGTTTGCTTTGTACACCAAGAATAAGCTTCTCAAACTTTCCGTATTCCGGAGCGCTCGAAAGCAATACCTTAGCTGCCCTCCTTAGCTCGTAGTGTGAGTGTTGTCGACGAGTGCTCGTGAAGTTGTCAAAGAATGAATAGTGAACCTGTGCTGATGTCGTGAGGCTACGCGAGGCTACTGAACGACCGCGGAGCGACTAGCGGTTTTAGCGATTCAGGACAGCCTTTCTATTACCTGGGGGTGTGGAGTGATGGGGAAGGGCACAAATTGGTCTCTCTCTCATGAATATGATTCAATCGGCGAGCGGAACATGAAGTGTAATTGCTACGTTAAGGATAACAGTATGGCCATCGGGAATCGCCGCACGGTATTCTTTTATTAGAATGCACTCTAGACAATTTTGAACTTGATATGCATGTTACATTTTTTATTCTATAATTCTTTATCAAAACATCGTCACCGTGGCAAACCAACCATGAAACTCCCTATTCGCTGCAGACTCTTCGGGCATACCCGATTGAACCCCAATGAACGCCTTTCCCAACCGCCGATCAATGCATACACTTTCGATGCCATTTTTGATCCTGATTTACCAAGGCATTAAGCCTGCTGGTAACATAGGATACTCTTCTCCGTCAATCCACTCCGTCTGCTCCCCTGCCTCAGCACCGTACATCCCGTTCCATCCCTGCTCCGTGCGCTTCCAATTGTTATGACAGTCGCCGGGCACGAATTTGGCCGCATCCATCTTGAGCATCATCTTCACTTCTGGGCAGTAACCCCAGATATGTTTCCGCATCTCAGGAGTACCCCAAATGCCACCGTGAAGAGTCTCTCCACTGCCTCCGGTGTGGTAACCCATTGGCTCGTAGAAACCATCTCTCCAATCGTCGATTCCTTTGATCAATTCTCCCGCTTTCGTTGTATCGCCAGGTTTCTTCGCCTTCTTCTTGTCTGCTCCAACCTTCTCCCCTGGCCCCCCATGCATTTCTCCACTGAACGTTAAACTCATAGTTCCGTTGGCGAGTTTTGCGCCTGGTCGATGTCCAAGTCGGTCCGTAAGCCATACATCTTCTGGCTCTGTGTTGGGAATGCGCTGCTGGTTCCTCAGTACATCAATGATCTTGCTCACTCGTCTGAGACTAAGTCCACCATTGCCACCGAATCGTCCATTTGGATTCCATGGTGCTCCGACCCAATCGTAATCAAGCCAGCTGTTGAGAGTTTGTCTGCTGTTTGCGCAAAGCATGCTATCTGTCTGGAAAACCAGCAGCCATTCAGCAGGCTGCAGTACCGTCTCGTACAGCCACAACGTGGTTAAGAATCTGCTAATTTCTTCTTGACTGCCGGTCGTCATGTTCGCAGGGATATACGTAAGATCCAGCTTTCCGCTCGCGACATGATTTCGGATTGCTCGACTAGTATTGAGATATTCCACTGATTCGAGAGAGCCCATGAAACGAAAGCGCCAATCCGGAGGCACGACGGACATGAAATGTAGCATGAGCGGTGCCAGAATCGGGTTCACTCGATTTTCAATCAAGAGGGCAACTTTACTAACGTTGTACGGCGAGATAGGACCATCGGTGCCATAGTCGAGGGAAAGAGAAGGTAACCTGGGTAGGGAAGGTTCTGGGATTGAAGGTCGGAGGAGAAGGATCGCGAGAATGCTGGACGTTTGTCAGTTTGATGCTTGAAAAGAGAAGAGAGCTTTCTTGGAAAGGAGGAGAAGCCAAGGACGCACAAGAATATCAATACTGCGCCTGCTGCGCGCATTCTTCTAGTTGTCTTGGACCATCCTGCGAGTACGACAGACTTCACAGATTCCCAAGCATCGTCGATGGTCATGTCACTCGTAGAAGAGGCCATCTTGTCGGTTGGGCCCAAACCAGTCGCGGCGCCGCCTCGATTTTGGTGTGCGAAAGACAATTCAATGTCTTGTCGATGAATTGAAAGAGCCTGCTGTGAAAGGGCAGCGTCGTCGACGAAGAGAAGGTGAGGTTGCAATCGGGAGATTGTCCTCGTACCAAGGGGAGGGATGGCAATCTTGGTACGACAAGGGGGTGCGAGTCCACTGGCACTAGGTCTGACATGACCCCTAGGTAGCTTGGCGCTCTCTTCGAGCGGACTAAACCCGGACTGTATTTAGTGACCCGCATTTGACATCGAAGACAACTGTATGACAGTTGACTTAAGGGGAATCGTCAGCTTCATCATGAATTGAATATTAAGTCACCATAATAATGTTCAAGCGTAATAGAACTTCCGAAAAAGTCCAAACTTCCGCTACGGCCTGAATGGCGTCTTTTTTCTTCCATGCTATTTCGTCATCTTGTACAGATTTATATTTATATCAGAAACATTTCAATCGATAAGAACTCGCGACCAGCTGGGGACAAGACTCTCATTCAAAGGACAGCCGCTTTATGTACTTGAAATGATTTTGTAGGGTATATAGTCCCTTGGGCTTTCATGGTCGATTGCACTTATTATTCTCCATACTATTTGCTGACATCTGGATACACATCGAACCTCCTCTGTCCGTAAATCGGAATGCCCTTCCTCGTATCAACGATCTTCGTATTCTCCAAATCCGCAAAGACCGTGTCCTCAGCCTCCTCAGCTTCCACCATAACCGCCGCCATAGGATCACACACCAAGCTATGTCCCCATGCATGGTAACTAGCACTCATGTCTCTCGCTGGACTGCACAATGCAACGTACACTTGGTTATCCATAGCCCTAGCCTGACCCTGTAGCTTCCAATGTAAAGGACCCGTAGTGGTATTGAAAGCACCCGGATAGATCAACGCAAAGCATTCTTTCCTCGCTGCGATCATGGCCAGCTCCGGGAATCGAATGTCGTAGCAGATAGCAATGGCTATCTTTCCATATTCCGGCAGATCAACGATCGTAACTTGGTTTCCTGGGGAAAGGACCTCTGATTCTTTGAATGTGATCTTGCCTGGGATATCTATGTCGAACAAATGCACCTTTCTATGTGTAGCTAGCAGCTTGCCTTCAGGCGAGAAGGTCAAGGATGTGTTGTAGTATTTCTTGGTCTCTGTGTCGAGTTCTGGAATCGAGCCACCGACTAGATATGCTTTTGACTCTGCAGCCATAGCAGAGAGGGCGTGGAAGGAGGGTGACTGCTCTTTCGTAGGTGGGGATGGGAGGAGGGTTTCCGCGTAAGAGGGGAAGTAGTCGCAGCCATAAGGCGAGTTGAAACATTCTGGTAGAACGATGATTTGGGCTCCCTTCGATGCAGCTGAGAGGACTTTTTCCCGCGCATGGGCGAGATTATGATTCTTGTCCGCTCCTGTTCGTTTTGTAAGCCTATAAGATCGGTCTCGAGCTGTAGCTTGAGCTGGAGCTTCAAGCTCGGATAGCCCTACCACTGGCGAGCTGCACAAGTGCCAGCTTGACTGGCTTCCTTAGAAGATCTGTCATTGTAGATATGCTTCTCCTGGGACTTGTGAATGTACGAAATGTTCGAAAGGTTTGCAAAGCTCTGAACATATCGAAAGGTAGATCATTGTTGGGGTGAATGTAGATGATGGCATCGGCTTAAGATCCCACTATCGGGCTCGCATGCCGACAGATAGTGGGATACAACCTGGTAGCTTGGCAGATATTCTCCTTTTCCCGATGCTGTGGTTCTTTTCCCGAAGCCTTATCCTGGCTGGTGCATTGGGAAAAGATAAATTGTGGGAATAAGATCCGATTTGTTTGTATCAGAATCAACCTGGCACATCTGAGGTCACGGTGGCAGCGTTTCGTCTGGTACCGTAACAGATTGGATGCCAATGCAACCCTAGACATACAGTACTCCACCGCTTGGCTGTGGAGATAGCAACAGGTTCCTAGGACTGTTGTCTGTTTCTGTAGAGGAAGAAGGAATGAAAAGTAGTACGGATGTAATAATACATTAAAATTCTTTCAGCAGATGAAATCCGAGGTCAATGTCTGATTTTTGCAATCCAGCTGACCCATATCTTACTGTTTATTCACCCTCAAATCACCTCTCCCCACAGACCCCATAACTACTGTATCCACTTTGATCTATCCATTTGCTCAGGCTATCAATCATCACAGGATTGATGTCCCTATTGGTCTTGATGAACAGTACCTCGAATGGATGTACACTAAATCCCGCATATTTGCCTTCATACAACATGTCTCCCTCTTGATTACAATTTTCGAACTGATAGTTCCGTTGGGACTGAAAGATCGTCGTCATCACATCGACATGATAACCGGCAGATTTGATCAAAGGGGTCGTTCGGATGGCACCCTTCATTGCGTCGTCCAGTGTTCGAAAGCATTCTCCTATTCCGGCCGGAGTGAGCATGAGGTTGAGACCAGTGGTGTCAGTAGCCCAGATCATTGATTGCACATATTGATCCCCTCCTCCGCGGCAGTCTATAGACGCTCCAACAAGCTGAGTCTGTTAGCTACGACTTGTAGAGAAGTCGCAAAATAGGAGGACATACTTTGACTCGATCGTTCAGTTTGCTCAGATATGCTTCTGTCCAGCACTCTTTCGACCAATGCGGAACGAATGGCCCACGAACACTTGCATTCATCAAGATGAACCGCTGATATATGTCTCGTAAAGCTTTTCCGCCCCTCTTCCTCGCATTGAGTACCTCGTTATGGGAGCCGAGATCGTAGCATGTGTTCTTGCGCTTCACAATTTTGATGTTAGGTTTGTCTCGAGGTATCATCTCATCGGCATTGGTGGGACCATTAAAGATGAAGACGAAATCAGCAGCAGCGTGGAGGCCATGGCTGACAAAAAATTGGAGATTGATTCTCGCGTATTCAGACTCCGTGTAAACGTATGAGATCAAGGGGACATCTGGTCTTGCCAACAGTTTTGGCGGTGCGCTTGAAGGGAGGGCAATATCAAATCTGTCGATTGGGGCTGTTGGTTCGAGAATCTTGAGGGCTTTCGACGCAGTCTTCGTAGGAATCTTCTCCAGCTTTGGAGCCTCTATTTGAGGTTCGCCATAAGTTACGGAATGTACCGGTATGTACTGTGAATTGTTAAGTACTTGGGAGATAGCAGGGCTAAAGTGTTTAAGAGGTTCACAGAGAAACGGAAACATACACCATGATTGATTCGCAGGAATCCCAAAAGACAGACAGCTAGAACGACAGTTCCGCACACTATGCGAAATAGAAGGGATAGAAAACTGTACCCAGGCATTGAAACGAAAGCCGAAGTTCAATCACAAAGGTAAAAAATCTTGCTTGAATGCAAACACGGGCATTCTGGACTTCCAGTACGTTGATTGAAGCATCCCGCGTGAGATGAATTCCATTGTCTAATGTGGAACGGAAAGCTAATCCTCCTTGCTTGAAGCGACAAATTACTGATCATATTGTAAGACTAGTAGTGAGACAACAATGACTGGTCTGGTACTTAGGAATGCGACGATATCTGATCTTGATATCTCAGAAACGAGGCGGGCTGGACATGACTTATCACGACAGGGTCTAGTCAGAGATCCTGGACCTTGCTGCAGGCTGCCCTGCCCTGCCGTGCCCTGCCTAGATTATGTTTCAGTGGGCAGAACGAGGGCGGTGGGCCGCGCCGCGCAATTAAGGAGCGACATTTCTTAATCGGGAACCCTTCCTCTCCCTCTCCTGTCGCAACGCCACATAATTCTTCGATTCACTTCGTCCTACTCGACTCTTAAGGCCAGCTAGGAATGTCGTGATCGTTATTATACACTCATTACTTGACTCTATACTTTCCAGCAGAAGCTTCAATTCCTGTCCTTCCAGCAACAATGGCAACCGATCGCATTGTATCAGCGAGTTCCTCCGTAACTGCGGCTGAACCATACGATGACAACGAAAAGATGAGCGAAGGGAGACTAAAGACTCCAGATGAGATGGACATTGGGGATGATATCGAACGCGCAGAACTTCTATCGGAACACGATGAGGGGGAGAAGCCAGCACCTGCACCGAAACCAGATACTTCAACGAGGACAGCTGTGATATGGATGGTTGTGAACACATTGGCGACTATTGGCATTGTATGTTTTCGCAGACTGCAGTACCTCTGATCATGTGCATGTACAATCTCTAACCTACAGCTGCAGGTCTTCACAAACAAGGCCATCTTCTCGGATCCCTCCTTGAAGCTTGCGCAGTTGACATTCGCGGCCTTCCACTTCTTCATTACATGGCTTACACTTTTCACCATCTCCCGACCTCGATTCGCGTTCTTCGTACCGAGGAAGGTTGCAATCAAGGAGATCATTCCCCTCGCGATAGCCATGTCTCTAAATGTCATTCTGCCCAATCTGTCACTGGCCTTCTCGACAGTCACTTTCTACCAAGTTGCACGAATCCTCCTTACACCCATGGTTGCCCTGATGAACTTCGTTCTCTACAAGGCCACACTTCCACGAAATGCTATTTTGGCATTGATCCCGGCCTGCCTGGGTGTTGGAATGGTATCATATTACGACTCGCTTCCAAGCGCGGATGCCAGCGTGAAGACCACCAGCAGCTTGGGAGTCATTTTTGCTTTCAGTGGAATCTTTGCCAGCTCTCTATATACCATTTGGATTGCCAGCTACCACAAGAAGCTCCAGATGAACAGTATGCAATTGCTGTTCAACCAGGCACCTCTGGCAGCTTTCATGCTTCTTTACGTCATTCCGTTCGTGGACACTTTCCCAACATGGACGGAGGTGCCAATTAATAGATGGGTCATGATTATGATGGTAAGATGATCTTACTCCTTTCCAAATTTGGCACATTTTCAGCCTCGTATATGCAGAAGTCAGCAACTAACAGTATACTAGTCTGGTTTATTTGCCTGCGTAATCAATATCTCCCAATTTTTCATCATTGCCCAGACTGGTCCCGTATCCAGCACGGTAGTCGGACATGTCAAGACCTGCTCCATTGTTGCACTAGGCTGGATCACTTCTGGCCGAGCCGTTGGCGACAAATCCATCGTTGGAGTCTTCATCGCCATTGGCGGCATCATCTCGTAAGTTACATCATAATCTATGCCTCAAAACGACATCCCTGGCGGCTGCTCTGCAAAGTTCACGGACAAGACTTGTAAAGTTTCAGACTTCTTCGCGGCAATGTCCTGAAAGAGCGAGTCCGAACGTTCGCTTGTCTCGGATATCTCATTTCGAAAGCGTTTGCAAACAAAGTCAAAAGAGAAATACTAATTTATTGTTTAGCTACTCAATCGTAATGCTAAAGCACAAAGCCCAACAAGGTAAATAAACCATGATCGGACGAGAGTTTCTCGGTGTCAGTTTCAAAATTCGTTCTATGCTTGAAAATAAGCACTACTTGGCGTCGTCCATTACGCGTCCTCGATTACAAGTAGGCCAAGAAGAAGTGAAGTCTCTTGGTTTTGCTCTGTTCTACGAAATGGTTTCAAAGACAATAGATCGTCACCCTTTAGCACTTGCGTTTGGGTTTGGGCGTTGAGAGTAGGGATGGCATTTTGGCAAGAGCTCGGCTACAACGGAACGGAAGGCAATTCGCGTCTAGGTGGTTGGAGTCGCACTATTCCGAGGAGTTTTGGTAATAGAACAATGGTGGCTTGTTGTATGATGATGAAAAAGAATTGCTGATCTCTCAATTTGCCTCATCTTGTGAATGTCCTCAAATATAGTAGCTCCTGGTCTCGCTAATGCTTTGCATATGAAAACAAACACTTTACACCACCAGTGCCAATTCCCAAGTAAACAAGAGCATCATGGCAAAACAATCAAGTTTTATTCTTCTCATCACCCCATCTAATCTTCTCCCCATGCTTACTCTTCAACATCCCCTCTTCAACCCTATCATCCTCCCTCAAATCCTCCTCCCCCAACCCATTACTCGCCCAGATCCTCTCAATACAAAGCTCAAACGGCCCGGGCACCCTATCAATCAAGCCAATCCCCACCGTCCTCACCTTCTGCCTCAACAGCTCCGTCTGCGGCTCAACCACAACCCCGTGGTTCGTCCGCACAAATTCGTTCCACTTGATCAGCACCGTCTCCCACTCGCCCGGCCGCCGCGCATACAGTCTATGCTGATGCAGATCCGTAGGCACAATACTCTCCGTCTGGATATTGACGAAGTACTTGCGGCCGTCGGACTTTATGCGGAGCGCGAGGAAGGCGTAAGGGTCGATGTCCCATAGCGATTTCCCGAAGATGGTGAAGGAGCGGTCTTTTGTTCGCCAGGCGGCGTAGCCGCTCCGTTGGATGTGGGGTTTGTTTGGGGGGAGCTCGATCGATATGTTTCCGTGGAATTTGGCGTAGCCGTTTTTGTTTTCTGAGGATGGGAGGGGAATGGAGGAGGAGGATGTGACGGGTGGTATGAAATCTAGGTGTGCGCGCGAGAAGCCGCCCATGTCGGCGTCGGACATCAACTTGCAGTCTTCGAGGGTTGAGGCATCGTGGAAAGAGGTGAGGACGTAGGGTTTCGTGGCGTGTTTTGTGGCTTCTGCTCGGAGAGCTGTGAGAAGGTTGTTAGCATTTGATGTTCGAGCAAGCAACCCAGCCGTTGAGCTTGGAAGACGTACCAATTCCTGATAACCGCTTGAACTCGTCTACGCTTCTGCCAAGGAAGCCTTTGGCTAGTAAATTGGGTGTCGGTCGCATGTTGAGGTACTTAGGGCGTCTCCTGTATGTGTTGGAGAGCAATTGGATGTCAAGATGGAGCTTGGTTGATGTCGTCAACGAGCTTGAGCTATCTCGGACCCCTGTACCTCAGAGCCGACAAGCGCTATAACTTCAGGGTTTCATTCGCTAATGTGGAAGCTATCAGCGCGGGCAGCGATCGCTACAGGGACAGCCTCCAGGCTTCCCGGGCGCTTTGTGGGGTTCGAGCATTGAATTATTAGTGACTCTCATACGTGCTATTCCCCGGGAATCTACGACAACAGTCCAGAAGTCAATGGGAAGTCAATGAGCATATTCTGGTTATATTTAGAAATCATTCCTGAACATTCTGTACGATTAGATGGCTTGCGATCTGCTTGTTGGTGAATAACAGTCGGCATCACAGACTTGAGCAAGATGAACGGGGTATCATTGGCATTTCGATATACAAGGAGATTACACATCGCTACACACCGATTCCCAAATAATTCTGCCAGAATCTCATAGAAGAGTATCTAACGGCCGATCCCGCTAATGCCCATCCTTCCCATCTTCTCTATCTGGGACATAGCTCGTCTCTCCCAGCATCGCAGCTGGTGTCTGCACATTCGGCTGCGGTTGAATCTGTACACTTGGGCCTGCCTGGACAGGTGGAGGTGCTTGTGGTTTTGGTTTCGATGTTGCTGCGTTCAATCGCTGGTCTAGTTCTTTCAAAGCTAATGCTCTCCTCCGCTCCGCTTCTTGCCTTGCGCTTCCTGGAGTGCCTCGCTGTACAAATGTGTCGCCTCGAGATGCGGATACGTCTGCAGCAGAAAATGGCGTGCATATCCGTACTGAGACCAATATGTTATATATCTGGGCAGATATCGAAGCTACCAATGGCTTGACTGGATCAGGGAAGAACTCTGCGAATGCGAAAGATTCGCTAGGATCTCCGCGCAGAGACGACGACTGGTTTGCATCGAGATCTGGGAATGCTGCCTTGTAGAATCGCAGGTAGGTCCAGCTTGTAATGAAGCCGTTTGTTGCCAACAGGAAAGATGCTGCACTTAGCAAAGGAGAAAGGGACAGGAGGAAGACTCCCAGAATGTGCAGGAGCGGAAACCTTGGCACTCGAAGAGATATGATGCCGCGGAATAGAGTGACGGTATGCGCAGGTACTAATTGGGAGAAGGCGACCAGGAACGAGATCTGTAAAGGGATGGTGCCATTGATGGAAGTCAAACTAGGGGGCTTTGTTAGCTGTGGCAGATATAGGCAAAGAATGACAACTTACGTCCAGCGCATATCCCCCGTTACCGCAAAGAGGGTGACCAAAGTTCCAAAGCATAGTATATTGGGTATCAAGGCCGCGACTAGTAGGAACTTTGCGAATTCCGCTGAGGTCCAGGCCCTCTCCAAATACCTCCCTCCATAGAAAATGGTAACTCCAGCTATACCTAGCGTAAACACATTATTCTCCACCAGAGTCGTCGTGAGGAAAGTCCAAGGATATATGAGTGATAGTTGCGGAACCAGTGCGAGGTACGGAACCACGATATCAGACTCCTCGGACCATTGTCTATATCGCAAGGCAAAGCTCAGTAGGGACTGGGCGAGGAGCGCGATGAGTAGGATGCGCGTTATAGGAGGGATATTGAGTCTGGGAGGCATGATTGCGGGTGTTTGAGAAGCTCCAGACCTCGAATCGTATGTGTTCGTGATAGGTGCTGGCTTTCTACTTCAATCAAAACATGGGGAAGTTGACAGACTTCGAGGTTGCGACTGAAACCCTGGAGAGGCACGGACCATCCACGTGATTGACGAGGCTGCGAGGCTGTGACAAGGCTGAGATCGAGGACTTCTCTGCTTGGAAGAAGAGTGATATCTATTGAGAGCTGTGGGCTATCCTATAATGTGGAGAAAAAAATAAGGTTTCGAGGATGCATGGTATTGGCCCTTGTTCTGTGCTGATTTGGGTGCCTTCGTTTGGGTGCCTTCGTTCTCTAGTCGTCGGTTGAAGCAAAAAAGCACGAGGTATGCGAGCCACAAATGCCTCAGGGCGAAGATTAAAGCAAAGGACCGTACAGATCTGTGGCTTCATGGCTTCGGCGACTAAATAACCACTTGCGACGAGATATCCGGAGCCTGTGTCCTTTTTCAGACGTCGGACTCGATTGTTCACCTGTCACCTCAATTCTCAACCTTTAGCTGCGCAGCTATGATTTCAGGTTAGTTATCAGCAGTGGAAGTCTGCAAACAAGTAGAAGCAAAGACAGAGTATAGGTTAGAATCTACAGCTGTGGCCCTGAGAAGTAAAATGGAGGGCCTGATGAAGCAGAAGTATATTTCTGTGAGGGCAACGTCTTGATCATTAGTCTGACTTAGGATCTAGATTGAAGTAGATCTAACAAGCCAAGGAAGTCACAATAATGCAGATAAGTGTTGTGCTCGACATTCGGGACCTATGGCTGGGACGGACAAGGATGTCTTCCACGAGCGATCCACCGAAGTGGATGCTACTGAATCTAATGCCTGGATGACTCGGCACAAGGGAAGTACTCTTGAACTGATGAACAGCAACAGGTGGAATTTGTTCTTCAGGATTCAAGGTTACTTAGACTCTGAGTGGTTGCTCGTTCAGGATTGGTGAACAAAACATCCGATACTGCAAGGCTCGCTTAGCCCCCATCACGCAATACTAGGTCAATATTTGGCGACTTTATTGAACCCTGATCTTCACCACCAGATTGTAAATCCTTATCGAAAGTGGGATAATGCTCAAATAAATACCTCGGGGGCTTGTCGTGTAGTGAGAGTGTTAGACTGATCAAACCGGCAACTGTTTCCAGACCTGATGCGACGTGGTTTCATCTGCATCTTGGATACAGAGAGAACGATAGCCAGAACTGTCTTTACGAAGTTGAAGGCTAAAAGTTACAGAGCAACAAGCCATGACTTCGACATCTTCGAAATGTACACGATCGGGTTTCCGTTCAGACGAAATATACAAATCACAATCCATAGAGCAGTCCCTGACGCCTCCAGAAACACCACCGTACGACAAAATTGCAACACAACCCCTCCATCCTTGGCCTGAACCAGAGGCCGCCCCAGTTGAAAATGCTGTACGCAAACGGAGGAAAACATTGGTAGAAGATGTGGAATTCAATATCACCCACCAGGAGGTCTTACTCCTTCATGCTCCAAAGCAGCGCTACGAACACACCAAACAACAACCTATACCGGACCTGAAAACTGATAGGGAGATGCTAGTCGAAGTTGAGGTGGTTGGACTGAACCCTATCGACTGGAAAGCACCGTATGTTTTCGCAATTAAGTTTTGTTTTGATGGGTCAGACTGATCAAATGCAGCGACTTTGGATGGGGACTTCCAGCTCTGCCATGTATCAGCGGTCGAGACCTTGCGGGCAAGGTCGTGAAAAAACCAAAATCGAAATCAAGATTCGATAGAGGAGACAATGTAAGTTCTGCATGCGTCTGAAGCTGTCGTCTTGCTCACTTCCCAGATCATGGCGATTTCGACAGACTACCGAGACAACAGAAAGGCAGCATATCAGCAATATGCTGTAGTCTCAGATTTCAACGCCTGTCGACTTCCAGATCATGTGAAGTCAACAGATGCAGCGCCGCTTGGAGTTGCATTTGTTGCTGCTGCTCTAGCACTCGGCATCTGCATGGGTGTCGATTTTGGTCGATGTAGTGGTGCCCGAGGTCCTAATCTCCTTCGAACTGTGCATTCCCTTCCTCGAGATGCTCTACCAAAAGACATCCAGAAGGAATGTTTCGATAGCATAACGGAAAGTGATGGCGCGAAGTCGGGTGACTGGATTGCTATCTGGGGAGGTAAGGACATCGATACCCTCTGTTACAGAAACAATACGCTGATAACATTAGGTTCATCTGCCTCTGGATGTTGCGCCGTTCAACTTGCCAAACTCGTTGGTCTTAAAGTGATAGCTATCATTGATGTTGCGTGCAATGGAGAGCGAATGCTCAAACATGGTGCTGATCTGCTTGTTGACCGATGTGATCCCGACCGAGCCGTAGAAATAGTAAAAGGTATCACCAAAGGAAAGCTTCGATTCGGTCTCGACACCAGAGGCAAGGATAGCGCGAAGCTTCTCGCCTCAGTAATGCAATCGGCGAGCGAAGGTAGTGAGTCGAGAGCTCATCTCGTAGGGTTGGTAGGAATTCCGAAAGAACCTATAGATGGTGTCGTGTACCATTCTGTACCTATCAAGTCTTTCCACGAGGCTCCTGCGGTTGGAGAAGGATTGACGATCTGGCTAGAGAAGCTGTTGGACCAAAACCTCTTGCATACTCCTGACATCGAGGTCGCTGCTGGTGGTTTAGAGGGAATCAACGCTGCCCTGGACAGACTTCGGGATGGAAGTGTGAATGGTCCTCGAATTGTTGTTCCTATCAAAGTGTAGATATGTCACCTATGTGAATTTGGCGTGGTGAGTTTTACTTGTAGCTCACAGGCCAATACCATATCAAGCTCTTTTATGAAATTTCCATCCTTTGAAGTCTTATGCCAAAAGTGACATGTTCAAAGGAATTTCCATGATTGGCTAAAGTTCAAGTGCAAGGAAGTCCAGCTTGCAATGAAATGTGGCGATACATGCATCCCCTTGAGCATGTTGTCTAATTGAGAAGAGAACGCGAGAGACTTTAATGGTTTTCAGTATGCCAAGTTAATCTTAGGTAAGCAACTCTTCCCCTGCGTGCTGGGACTCTCCCAATTTGTTTATTTAACATCTGTTACATCAACATCTTCCTCCATCAAGAATGTCGTCCCAAAACTTAGATTTGCAAAATCTTGCGCGGGCATTCGAGGGGAGAACAGATATCCAAGATGCCATCCGGAATGCTTCAGCGGGTACGTACATCTTTTCTTTCCCACTTTAGTTTCCTAGAGCCTTGCCACGCCTTGCGTTTGCCACAAGGCTGAACATAAAATTTTGTCCGCAACTTTGGAAACTACTACTTCTGACCGAGGAATCTAACTTTATGTATAGCTGGACCTCATTATATCGAATTGTTCAACCAGATCTCTCTCCATGTCTGTGGCGTGATTTCGAGCCCAGAGCCGGCATCCAAGAAGAGACGCATCGATGATCAAAGTCTTGTTGCCCGACCTGCCTCCAGTGGCACAAATGGACATACTTCGAATGGTGTTGAAACTGCGACTGCGAGCGCAAATGACCCCGTTCTGCTTGAGATCAAGGATATATCAGTAGTGGTTCCTCAAAGGAAGAAGTACACTCTCTGCTTCACATCTACACATCTCTACGGACGACTGCCAGATTCCAAGGAACCGGCTGCGGGAATCAGCTTTGCATGGAGTGATATAGGTATGAATGTTGAAATCTAAGAAGCTACAGACTCTGGTTCTAATAGCGCACAGAATACGTGTTCTGTCTTCCTGTCCCCGAAAAGACCCAGAAGCAACACAATTACATCCTATTCCCTAAAAACTCAACCATAACGCCCTCGCGTCCCGTACCAGGCGCGCCTCCGATACCCGAGCCTTTAGTCTTTACAATCCCCGATGCAGCTCCCAAGCCAGGGACGATTGGTGGACAGGATGCTGCAGCCGCGGCAGCTGTGTCGGACGACTCCAAAATGCTCTTCAACTGGGCTATAAATACAAGATTAAAGGCTGCAGGGAAAGGCAGTATCAAGATTGTGCAAGCAGATGAGAAGCTGTTTGCTTCGGAGCTGAAACAAGCACATCGACCTGGCGAAAAGGCGGTTCATGTCAAGGCATTCAGAGGATCGAAGGATGGCTATTTGTTCTTTCTACCGAACGGAATCCTATGGGGCTTCAAGAAGCCTCTCTTATTCTTACCGAATGAGCGTATAGCTGCTGTCTCGTACACAAGTGTCTTACAGCGTACATTCAATCTTGCTGTGGAGGTTGATACAAGTATACCTGGGGAGGATGAGAGCAAAGAGGAGTACGAGTTCGCGATGTTGGACCAAGAGGACTTCGGGGGTATCGATACTTACGTCAAGAAGCATGGTTTGCAAGACAAGAGCATGGCGGAGCAGAGGAAAGCCAAGAGGCTGAATATTAATGCTGTGAAGGATGAAGATGGCAATATCATTGGCAGCGCTGAATCGACAGAACTAGCGAAGGCAACGACAGAAGCCGAGCAGGCCGCAATGGACGAAGAGGATGAAGACGAAGAAGACTACGACCCGGGGAGCGAAGGAGAGAGTGAGGGGTCCGGCTCGAGTAGCGAGGACGAAGACAGTGATGGCGGGGGAGGTGACCAAGATGAGGAAGGGGAGGATGACGAGGACGAAAATGACGAGGATGAATTGTAGGCTAGAACCAGGCAATACCCCAAAAACATTATATCTTCATGGCAATCGTCTTGTGTCCAACGCAAGTCAGACATGTCACACACGACAACTTGAACAACGAGTTAAGACCGAGGAGCATGATGGTCACGCAAGCGTTTCGGTATCTTGTTTTGGTTTTGGTGCTGCTCAACCCCGCATCTTGACCTCCCCGCTCCCCCTGGCCGACGGGACTGGCTTTCCCTTCGATCAGTCGCTGGCCAACTGGACGAATGGCTGACCTCGATGGCTCAAGGTCCAAGGTCCAGGCACAATGGGATTTGCATTTTGGTATAAACATAGCATGCTGCTCTTCCCACCTCTCCTCCTCTGTCTCTCCTCATTTTCTGTTTCCTCCGCTCTGCTATCTCTGCGTGCTTCCTCCCCCCCTCACTCGCCTACTGTCAGATATTCATATGCCCACCAGTTTATTGGCTACGCCCGACAAGGCTGAATTTTGACAGGCGCCGCTCCTCAGTGGACGGAATCCGCTCGCCCAGCGACCCATTGTTTTCTCCTTATTCCCTTGCCGGTGCTCAGTTCCAGTGCCAGGCCGCCTACAGTCCAGTCCAGTGTTCCCCCACCCAAACCCACTGATCCCCGACGACGAGGGCAAGAGCTCCACTGCGTTGCGCCCAAGCTTCGACGCTGACGGCGAAACCAAAGCCGGTGTAATTCCCGTCAGTTCCCCCAACCAGCCTAGTGCACCCGTGCAGTAAGTCGTTCAGCCACTTCCTGAACCTCATTTCTCCGTATCACGGCGAGCGAGAGCTGTTACACGCGCTTTACCACGGCTATCGTAGCTAAACCTCCCGATTTCATCTCGTTGAGATGTGTTTACCAAGGTAGTTCTTGGGATAACCTCCGATGCGGTGCCAATCTGGAACTGTCTGCTGCTGGGTTTCGGAAGATCAAAGTAACTTGGCTTCGTCACAAGCAAGCAGGACTCACTCCCATACGTCAATCAGCCAGTGCTGAGACGCCTGTTCCCAACATCAACAGAAAGAATCCTGCGTGCATATTTTATATAACCTCTCAACATGTCCCACCTGCAATCTGCTGCTTTGTTTTGGTTGCTCTTCACTCCAGGAAGCTGACAGCTCCTTCCTCAACAAAGCTGTAAGCAGCTTTCAAACTGCTAGACCTAACTATCATCTACCTCCCCTCCTCCTCCTCTTCAACATACCCCGCCTCCGTCGCCGCAATGTCAACCTCAAATTCCATCAAGCAAGCCGCCGAGGCGACTCGAAACAAGACGTCCGAAGCAATGGAGGCTACAAAGCGGATAGCAGATACCGCCAAAGCAGACCCCATTGCCGCGAAGAATGACTTCCTCCACACGCCCTTCATGCGCGGAGCTCTGCCCTTCATCAATGGTGGAGTTGCAGGAATGGTAGCAACAACCTGCATTCAACCTATCGACATGATCAAAGTACGTCTTCAACTCGCTGGCGAGGGAGCTCGAACAGGCCCCAAACCAACCCCTCTCAGCGTAACAAAGGAGATCATCGCTGCAGGCAAAGTAATGGATCTCTACACCGGCCTCTCAGCAGGTCTTCTCCGTCAAGCCGTCTACACGACCGCTCGTCTAGGATTTTTCGACACCTTCATGAAGAAGCTCACAGTGCGGGCGAAAGAGAAGGGAAACACTATTGGTTTTGCCGAGCGTGCAAGCGCGGGCCTCACAGCCGGTGGTCTGGCAGCCATGATCGGCAACCCAGCAGATTTGGCGCTCATCCGCATGCAATCCGACGGATTAAAACCTGCAGCGGAAAGGAAAAACTACAAGTCCGTCATTGATGCTTTGAAGAGCATTGCAAAGGCGGAGGGTGTAGGTGCGCTCTGGGCTGGAGCTGCGCCGACTGTCGTACGAGCTATGGCATTGAACTTTGGGCAGCTGGCTTTCTTCTCGGAAGCTAAGCAGCGACTCAAGGATTCGAATATGAGCCCGAGGGCGCAAACGCTGAGTGCGAGTGCGGTGGCTGGATTCTTCGCAAGTTTCTTCAGCTTGCCATTTGACTTCGTCAAGACAAGGTTGCAGAAGCAATCGAGGGCACCAGATGGGACATTGCCGTATAAAAGTATGATACACTGCTTCACGAAGGTTGCGAAGGATGAGGGTATTTTGAGATTTTACAGAGGGTTCAGTACTTACTATGTGAGAATTGCGCCGCATGCGTAAGTCATTCATTCCATCGTTGTGATAATCATGTGCTGACGATATGTACAGGATGGTCACCTTGATTGTTGCTGATTATCTTGGCTTCATCACTAAGTGAGCTACACTGACCACCAGATCGGTTACAATTTGCAAGAATGGTAAGGAGGGGGAGCATGGTACGGGATACCCAATCGGACTTGGGTTACATTTTACATGGCCACAATGTCAAGATCACTTTTCCTTTCTGGTCGAGGAGTTTGGTAGGTATCATCAGTGCACTTACTGCATGAATGATTGATGCATTATTAGTCTTTAAATTCTAGTACAGCCGTAAAAAGAACCAAAAAAAAGTACATACGGAGAATCTACAAATGTCTAAGTCCCTTTCGTCTCTTATCTTGTTCGGTATATCGTCCGTCTACCGCTTCTTCTTGGTCCCATTCGCATTATCAACCACACCAGCTAACATCCTCCCTGCCATGCCTTCCCTCCTCTTAAAGCCACCATTAAATATCCCCGGCAAGATCATTTTACTGTTCGCATGCTCAGCAGCAAATCCCACTCCCGCCGAATTCCCCAACTTATCCCTCGTAATCCTCACAGCCTCTTCCAACAATTCCGTGCCAACACCTTTCCCGCGATACTTATTCCTCACCGTCCAAGCCCTCACAACACCATTTCCTCCATTCTTCCCGCCTCCTTTCCCTTTCCTCTTCCCATTCGCACCACCACCACCTCCATTCCCATTCCTCTCCAATCTCAACACCAAAGCACCAATCAACTCCTCTCCAAACCAACTCCCAATCATAAGATCCTCCTCTCCACTACCGTCCTCACTCCTCACAAAACCCCACCCAATCTCCTCGGCAAGGACCAAGTACCCACCCGTCGCACCCCTCACAGCCACCAAACACGCCATCGTCACCCCAGCCCCAGTTGTAAACAGAATCCCTAGATCACTCCGAGACTTGTAAAGGAATTGGCTTATAGTTGCCATGAGCAGGACGTAGAGTGCTAGCGTGAGAGGGTGGAAGATGATGGCTCGCGCGGCGTATTGTCGTTGTTGAGCGACGCTGTCGGCGATTAGTTTTAGAGCGGCGATTTTGGAGGGTTCGGTGGTGAGGGGGGTTGTTGTTAGGGGTGGAATGCCGTCGAGGGGGTTACTGGTCTGGGGAGAGGAGGAGGTGGAGGAGGAGGGTGTGATTTTTGAGGGAGGGAGGTCGGAGTCGGAGGGGTCGAGGGAGGACATGGTTGCGAGGGAGGAGGTTGTCAGGAGGGGTGGGAGGGTTTGAGAGGAGGAGGCGTCGAGGAGGGGGGTGGAGGTTGTGGAGTTTAGGGTTGAGGGGGGGAGGACGAGGTTGCTTCGGAGGAAGGTGAAGAATGCTGGTTTGGTCAGTTTGTGGTTTTCCCTCTGTTTGGTTTGGAATGTAGTAGACAGGAAGGGGAAAAGACTTGACTTCAAGCATTTTAACAACGGAACAGTGTAGTAACATTACCTGAGTGAACACTCTCATAGAAAAGAAAGGAATGTAGTAGCAGATAAGTTCGGGTGAAGAGCAGACACGAGAATGATTTTGAACAGAAGCAAGTGAGGTCTGGCACCAAATCAAAACAGTAGCCGAAGACTCAAATAGAGGGTAGGAAACAGAAGTTTCAACGACGAAGAAAAGAAATAGGTGGCTAACTGGCACTAGTCCTGAATCCAGGCACCACCGAATTAATACGATCCGCCACGGTTAAAACACTATCCAGGTCGAGAAGATGATGGTGCAGAGACTCCTTCAAAGGCACGTGTCTAGGCATTTTTCTCCCTCTTCTCTCCCGGGGGAACAAGCCTTTCAAGGAAGGGTAGGGACCCTATTACATAAGACCGACGATACTAATCGAGGATAAATTGCAAATTGCTACTTTGAGACACATCCACAAGGGCAAAAGGGAAACCGGATGCCATGGATATCTTTATATCTTCAGATCGTCCTTGGCGAATCGTTCCCGCACGTGTAGAGAGACATCATTGGTCTGTGCTGATGTGCGATAACGATAAGACCAACATGAGCCAGAAAGCCAAGGGACTTTGATTGGAAGCGCTGGACTGTGCAGAAGGATGTCCGGATCGACGACGAATGACTGAGGCTTGAAAGCAGATGATAGTAAGGCACCAAGATCCACCGCCAACCTGCGAACTTGTCTGCAATTGGCTGTAGTCGGCCCCTGGAATTCCCGACTAGCTTTTCAGGGTCCGATTCGCTGGGAATGGCAACATACTTCCTTCCAGCTGGCTGCATCAACACCAATCGTCAGCGAGGTCAGCCCATCGTCCCTTGAAACCTCTCCCCCACGAAAATCCCTTGAAAAGCCTAGCCTGGTCGCTCTTGCATCACATCCCACCCTTCACACCCGACCATACCCCGACAAAGCCCCAGGAGAGGCAGGAGTCCACCAGTCAGTCACTCGACAACAAGCCAGCCCAACCCAAACTAAGCCAGCCTTGTGGGCATACATATCTCGACTTCTTCATTCCTCTTTTCAACCGCATGAATGTCTCACAGAGGTCATCCGACACCCCTATCCTCCCATCCACCATCCTCAACTCCCAATGCACATCGTACGGAAGTAACTTTCTCACCAAACACTTGGGAGCCTTCGCCGCATCGCCCCGTGTCACGAACGTCCTCAAGGGCAACATCCCGAGAGCCTGCAATCGCGTCATCAAAGGCCAACGGGAACGGCTCTGCGAAGTACACAAGTGGGAAGAGTACTTTGTCATTGGGGGAGGAAGATCACAGTGATCTCGATTCGGACCCAGATCTGGAAGAGATGGGTGACAGGAGGCCCCCTCTACATAAGCCTGCCGATAGGCGATCGCAGCAACCTCTGTTGCACAAGGACGATGAGGAGAGAGGCAGGACAGGATATGACAATCTTCCAGATCCACCGGATAGGCCACCTCTCTTCACGAGGCGCTCGACCATGAGGAGCAGAAGTCCAGACACGCAGGCAAAATTGGCAACGAGGAAGAAGTACACGTATGCCGCTTTCTTCTTGGGTTTGAGTCTGGTCAGTTTTGTGATACAGACGGAGACTGCGGTTTATATTCAGCATGAACTGGGATGGAATAAGGCCTATTGTATGCTGTAAGTTCAAGACACGTTGAAGGAAGGTTGGCAGAATCTAACGCTTGGCAGTTATTTCACACACGGATCCTGGTCGCTATTATGGCCCTTTCAACTCCTCATCCTTCGATTGCAGAAATGGAAAATGCCCTGGGAGACATTCTGGCGGAGACATGTATACCTTGTTCGAACGACCGCTCAGATGGTTGAAACACAAGAATTATCCGTTCCTCGAAGTCAACATTCACCCATTCCATATATGCTCCGCAAGACAGCCCTCGTTACGTGTGCCTTGACAGTCGCGGGAGGATCGTGGTACGTTGCTGTTAATTTGACTTCACCGTCAGATTTGACTGCTATCTACAACTGCTCTGCTTTCTTCGCCTACGCTTTCAGTGTACCTCTGTTGCATGAGAAGCTTCGACTGGACAAGTCATTTGCAGTGGCTGTTGCCATTGTCGGTGTTCTGATTGTAGCATATGGGGATGCTACGCCTACAAAGCATGGTGGGAAATCAGGAGGCTCAGTAGGAGGTGGTGACAAGGAGGATAGTGAGGCAAGCAACCGTGTTGCTGGAAATCTCATTATTGGAGTTGGAAGTGTCCTTTACGGATTCTATGAAGTCCTTTACAAGAAGCTGGCTTGTCCTCCGGAAGGAACTAGCCCAGGTCGAGGCATGATATTTGCCAATACCTTTGGATCTCTTATTGGAAGCTTCACTTTGCTTGTTCTCTGGATTCCCCTCCCAATCTTGCACATCACGGGACTGGAGATATTCGAATTGCCTCGAGGCGAAGCCGCTTGGCTGCTCTGTATTTCCGTTCTGGCCAACGCTACCTTTTCGGGCAGCTTCCTTGTCCTCATCAGTCTCACCAGTCCAGTCCTAAGCAGCGTCGCCGCGCTCCTGACGATCTTCTTAGTAGCTATTGTGGATTGGATGTGGACAGGCGTCCCTCTCAGCCCTGCGGCTGTTGTGGGAGGATTGCTCATTATTGCGGCGTTCTTGCTACTGAGTTGGAGTACCTATAGAGAGATGGCTGAAGAGAGAAAGAAGAAGCAGATCGATTTGAGTGATGAGGATAGCTCGAATGAGGATTGAGTAGATGGATTACAAGGAGCACCGCATTTTCGGGGGGAATGTATTCTAGGGAACTGCATTTGTATGCTGGCAAGGGCATTTGGCATATCACAAGGCGTAAGGATAGGATGCATTTAGAGGGCGTTTCCAAAGAGAATCGACCACTTTAACCAATACAGACATTTATCTGTTTATGATTATCCTGGCGTTGCAATCCTCCCAGTTTGAACAGACTTCTTTTCACCCTCGTTCATCAGTGTCTGACTTGCCTCCGCACAAAGCTCTGCCCTTGAGCTTTCGACTTCCGAAAGTGAGATATCGGGCTCCTCCGATGAAGGTATCCAAACGTGACCACTTAGCTTCCGCGCTAGCGCACTCAAAGCTCTTGTGGACCTCTCACGTATCTTTAATACAGGTACCCTGACTACTCCCTAAGTACCATCAATCTTGTGAGAAGATCATCAAGTACTCCTCAGTCAAAACCTGCAAATATGTCTCACGAACACTCTCACGACCATGCTCACTCGCATGACCATTCCCACTCTGCACCCGATCACGGCCACACGCACGAGATTCTCGATGGTCCAGGAAGCTACATGGGACGAGAGATGCCCATTATTGAGGGGAGAGATTGGTCTGAGCGAGCTTTTACTGTTGGTATTGGAGGGTATGTTGATGAGCTCCTTTGCTGCGTTGTTGGTAGTCTGAAATTCGGGTTGGCGGGGTATGGCGGGGTAGGTTCCAGCACAATGTTTGTCAAGTGACTGTGCCAGATGTTTGTTTACTCTTAGTGATCGCTATGCTGCATCCTTTTTTCAATTTTTTTTGGACCTTTGTCAACCCTCTATTCATGTTTATTCTGTTAAGGCTACTCAATAGATGCTAACATATCTCCAGACCCGTGGGTTCCGGCAAGACAGCTCTCATGCTAGCACTCTGCAACGCGCTCCGAGAAAAATACTCCATCGCCGCAGTAACAAACGACATCTTCACGCGCGAAGACGCCGAGTTCCTCACCAAGCACAAAGCTCTTCCCGCTGAACGCATTCGCGCCATCGAGACAGGCGGCTGTCCGCACGCCGCCGTCCGTGAAGACATCTCCGCCAACCTCGCTGCACTAGAAGATCTCCACCATGAATTTACGTCAGACATCCTGCTAATCGAGTCTGGCGGTGATAACCTCGCGGCCAACTACTCCCGCGAACTGGCTGATTATATTATCTATGTAATTGATGTTTCTGGCGGCGACAAGATCCCGCGAAAGGGTGGACCGGGAATCACGCAGAGTGATCTGTTGATTGTTAACAAGACTGATTTGGCGGAGGCGGTGGGTGCTGATTTGGATGTTATGGACAGGGATGCGAGGAAGATGAGAGAGGGGGGACCGACGGTCTTTGCGCAGGTTAAGAAGGGTGTTGGTGTTGATCATATTATTGGGTTGATTGAGAGTGCGTGGAGGGGAAGTGGTGCGGAGGCTGTTAGTAAGTCGAGGGGTGGTCCTGTTGCTACTGCTGGACTGGATAGCTTGAAGTGAGGATGACTTTGAGATGAGATGAGATGAAGGGAACAGCTACGACATCATGTGGTATGTCGCTCAGATGCTCAGAGATATCTCATGATAGCTTTCAACTTCCAGCACTTCCCTATTACCTCTCTTTCCAATGCTCGAGGAACTGTCTTTGCAAGGAGATTTAATGAACCATGCAAGGGGATTCGCACAAGCATAGCCAAGCATAATTTCATCCTAAAATTCTGTTTGAACACGATGTCTTGAGGTTTTTGACACAAAACATAAATTGCAAGAAGTTGTTTGTACCTTGAGCTTGACTTGCTCCTATGCACGGACATAAAGTTTCATGTCTCACGGCAACTAAAATAGCCACCGCTTTTGAACCAGAAGTCTTGAAAGGTTCAAGACGATGCAAGAATTCAAAAGCTTAGACTAGAACTAAACGAGCACCAATCGACGCCATAAATAATAGCGGCATTTGCTCTCTCAGGGTCCGAGTCGTCCGAGTCCCCAGTCAAACCCACTTCTATCGTGTCAAGCCTATCCAACCCCAGTCATTATTTTTCGAACTCTCAAGTCTTTGACGGACGACGCGCCACCAAGAAATCACTCTATGGACGTGTACTCTTCGTCACCGCCTCATTTACTTCTCTGCTTTGAAAATCGCTAGCTGTATTTGTTTTTGCATCGCAATCTTGTATTGGTTTCTAAAGTTTTCATCACGAATTCGCCATTCCCCCTTTCCAAAGCTTTTTCCTCACTTGTTTCAACCCGAATTTCTGCCAACTTCAAGCATCGATGGGCGGACAGGAGCCTTCTATCGTCGAAAACGGACCTGACGAAGCCTTCTTTACACCTTCGGATAATATCGTTCTTGAGGAGCTGTTCAAGGATATCAAAGATGTCAAGAGCGGAGCCAAGCCCACGCTGGGCGAGGACCGTCCTTCCCTCAAGCTTTTGGATAACATGAGCGATACCAAACATCCAGACTTTCAACCAACCATATTCTCGACATGGGATTACAACCTGGCAGACCTGGACAACAAGACAATCAATTCCATACGGTCCGCAATTCTACGCAATTACATCACGTGGGCGAGGACAGTGGTCCGCCACGACACAGATGTGATCTTCCTCTCGCATATCATCATGTACTTTTGTACCTCGGTACCGAGTGCTCTGTATTTGTTCTTTGGAAATTTCACCTATCTTCACGGCATCGTTCATTTGCTTGTTACGGTGTGGTACTCTGGGGGTTTCACCCTCATGATGCACAACCACATCCACAACAACGGAGTCCTCTCCAAACCATACGCTGCTTTCGACTGGACTTTCCCATATATACTCGAGCCACTTATGGGCCATACTTGGGATTCGTATTACTATCATCACGTCAAAGCCCACCATGTCGAAGGTAATGGCCCTGACGATCTATCAACGACGATTCGCTATCAACGAGACTCCATATGGTGCTTCCTCCAATACGAAGCTCGATTCTTGCTTTTATGTTGGTTTGATCTCCCTAAGTATTTCGTCAGCAAACGGAAATACAACCTTGCTTTCAGAGTCACCTGCACCGAGCTCTCCTCCTACGCATGCTTGTATCTGGTCGCCAAATGGCAGTTCAAGCCGGCGCTATTCGTTTTCCTGCTCCCGTTCACGATCATGCGGATCGGACTGATGATTGGTAATTGGGGCCAGCATGCCCTTGTTGATGATTTGGAGCCTAATTCGGACTTTCGGTCGAGTATCACTTTGATCGATGTTCCCGTAAGTTTTCTCCTTATGTGTTCAATGCCAACCCTACGAAGAAGGTTTGGATTATTGTCCTTAAATACAGAATTAACGCACTGCAGTCTAACCGCTTCTGCTTCAACGACGGCTACCACACCTCTCATCACCTCAACCCGCTCCGTCACTGGCGCGATCACCCACATGCATTCCTCAAAGCGAAGGAACGCTATTCCCAAGAAGGTGCCTTGGTCTTCCACAACATCGATTATTTGGAGATCACGTTCAGAATATTGACGAAGAATTACATGCATCTGGCAAAGCAGCTTGTGCCGATTGGTGATCAGATAGGCATGACGCAGGTGGAGCTGGCGGAGATGTTGAGGAGGAAGACAAGGAGGTTTAGTGAGGAGGAGATTCGGATTAAGTTTGGGAAGAAGTAAGAGATGTCACGGTCCTCTTCCGGAGATCTGTAAATGAGGGCTTAATACATTGGCTCGGTGTATATAAAAGTACTGCTGTCGGGAGGTTTTGGTCTTTTCATCATCACCTGGATACCCAATCATCACAAATTGTTCGATATCGTAGTAAATGAAACATTTGATTCACAGTCGGGTCCTAGCCTGCTTCGGTTAGAACCATGAAATGATATGATATGAAATGAATTTACCTCAATAGCCGTACTGTATGTCACGGGAGGTTCATGGCAAGACCCTGCATCCGGAGAGCTCTCCAGTCTCGGCAGATCGGGCTACCGGTACTTCTCGCCAAGAGGTGGGATGAAGATCGGAAAACTTTGTTTTCTTCCCCTGATCTCCTCTATCAGTCATACCCTTGTACATATTTTCTTCATCAAGACTTTCTAACCACCTTCCTCTTTGTCAACAAATAAGCCTTTCCGGGTTACACCTCGCTTTCCCCTTCCAGTTTCAAGGTGTCATCAATGTCATCTGCTATTTTCCGTTTCCTTTTACTCCGAGGCCGGAGAAGTCGGTGTCGGCAAGAAGGCGCGCCCTTCCCTTGGGTGGTGCGGTTGTTTTCCTCTTGGAGTCAAGAAACTAAGGCGAGGCCGGCTTGCAACGGCCAGAGTGACGCTTACTTTCACTCCAGTGAGTCAAGTGCAAGTACGAGTGGCCCCACGCTCACTCGAAATTTCCAATCCTCTGTTTCTTTACCCCGCCATATTACATTGTTCGAGTCAACTCCATTCCATTGAAATTTAAAGCATCTGCATCTTTTCCCTGCATTTTCAATTTTTGGTACCTTGAATCTTTGGTTTATCTATTTCGTTTTAAGCTTCAAGCAAATGATCAACGATCACACAGGCAAAATGGCCACTGAACTCCCCACCACCAGCACCAATGGCGATGCCACCAAGAAGGGCGACAACAGCTTCACTGTCAAGACTGGATTGGCACGCATGCTGAAGGGAGGTGTCATTATGGATGTAGTCAATGCCGAGCAAGTAAGCTTTTCCATCTTCAATTGACCAAAGAATGACTTTCTGACTCAACTTCACTGTACAGGCAAGAATAGCTGAGGAGGCTGGGGCTGTAGCTGTCATGGCTTTGGAGCGAGTACCTGCAGATATCAGAGCTCAGGGCGGTGTGGCACGTATGTCTGATCCAAAGATGATCAAGGAGATCATGGCGACGGTTACTATTCCAGTGATGGCTAAGGCAAGAATCGGTCATTTTGTGGAATGCCAGGTACGTATATTCTTGCTGTCTTTCTCTTTCTAGACAGTCATAAGTACTGCAGCAAGTGTGTGTACAAAACAAGTTCTGATTTTCAAGTAATTAGATCCTCGAAGCCATTGGCGTAGACTACATCGACGAGTCCGAAGTCCTCACGCCCGCCGACCACGCCCACCACGTCGAGAAGCACCCCTTCTCTGTCCCCTTCGTCTGTGGCTGCCGCAACCTAGGTGAAGCCCTCCGCCGTATCTCTGAGGGTGCCGCAATGATCCGCACAAAGGGCGAAGCAGGAACAGGAGACGTCATCGAGGCCGTCCGACATATGCGCACTGTAACAGCTGAGATCCAGCGCGCAGGCACCATGTCCGATGCGGAGCTGCGGATACTGGCTAAGGATATCCAGGCACCGTTTGAGCTGCTCAAGGAGACTGCTAAGTTGGGGAGATTACCTGTTGTTAACTTTGCCGCTGGTGGTATTGCTACGCCTGCTGATGCGGCGCTGATGATGCAGTTGGGCTGTGATGGTGTCTTTGTGGGAAGTGGAATCTTCAAGTCTGGAGATGCGGCGAAGAGGGCGAAGGCTATTGTGCAGGCTGTTACGCATTACAATGATGCGAAGGTTTTGGCGGAGGTCAGTGAGGATCTGGGTGAGGCTATGGTTGGATTGAACTGTGGGACGATGGATGCGAAGGATAAGATGCAGGGTAGAGGATGGTAGATATATGTCATGTAAATGGTGTTAACTGGCCTGGGAAAAGGAAAGGGAAAAGGGACTGTTATGTCTGATACGTTTAGCTGGGCTACCTGTAGGAGCTCTTTATATTTGAGACCTCAACTCTTCTCAATGGCTTGTTGACTTTCTTCGTTTGGCGTTAGAACATCGGAAAGATACTTGATCATTGCTTTTGAGAGCAAGACCGACATAATTAGTCGTATAGCTTCCGTGGGAGTCCCTCTGCATTAGGACATGGGATTAACAGCAATGAAGTGAAAGAGGAGCAAGTAGAGCTTACAAAGCATGTTCAAGTGGAGTATAAGATCTCAATTGCAATTCTCAAGCTAGCATCACCCTTTAAGTTCCGAACAGAATCCCAAGTACTGAAGCCAATCTGCTATTCATTGGTTGATGCTTCTATCTGTTCACAAAGTCCTCGGGCTTTACACGGTTTTTCCCTAATCGCAAAGTCTGCAGGCAGACTGGCTAGTGCTGCTCTATGAGGCAGAATCCTCTGAGGAATTATATCCATACAACGACAGCCAAGCACGTAGCCCTTTATCACAACAATCCTATTTCAAGCCATTCCCAAACCAAATCTCATACAACACCATTGACCAACCCAGCCGCCGCATTCGCACCACTAGCATTCCCTCGCTCCAACCCACTCAAACTCCAATCCCTCACACCCCCCTTCCAATCACTAACCCTCCCATCCGTAATCCTCACAACCACAACCCTAACCTCCTCTCCCTCAATATACATCTCCCTCCCCCCATCCTGGGCTTCCCCCCAGAAATTTGACGTCCCCTCCCCCTCAGCCCCCTCGCTAAAAGTGTTATTCTCCAAATGCATCTCCTTGTAATACGCTTCTTCATCTGTGCCCCTATCCACTACTTTCGCCGTGCCGTTTATCGTCGCGGAGATGCTGCTCATGGCGCTGGTGTTTAGGTTGAGCAGGAGGGAGGCGAGGGAGGAGCGAGAGGCTTCTGGAGGGGGAGAGCCGGTACGGGTGGTGCTGGAGCCGCGGCGGTTGGTGCTGCTGGTTGTTGGGGGGCGGTGGGAGACCCAGTCGTGGACGAGGAGGGAGACGTTGGGGTTTGAGATTAGGTTGATGGTTTTCTTGGAGGAGGGGTTCGTGGTCATTACTATTGTTGGGGAGGTGCTGTAGGGTGCTGGGGTAATGTTAGTATAAGTATACAATTTTCAGTTCAAGAAGTTCTCTTTATTGGAGGGATGAGGGCGAGGATAGACTTACATGATGGTAGGTAGGTGTAGTTCATGAGCGAGACGTGGGGGAAGAGGTTTGTACATGTTGCGAGATGGAGCTATGATATATTGTTAGATTTTGAAGGTGACTCGAAACCGGATTTCAATGTTAGGGAGATAGCCGGACGTACAAAGCGTGCATTCTGCAGACATTGTACGACTTCTGATGGTAGGCAATCTGCTACTTGAAGGTGCGTTGCTCCTGCGGAGGCCTCATAGTTGAGAGGAACTTCTGCTGCCATGACTTCGTTTCGTTTCGATCTGTAAGCTTTGGTGGATTTCAGTGGGAAAGATGCTTGGTTTGGCTGTTGTGGAGATATTTCGGTGCTTTTGATGACCGTTCTTTTGAGATATGATCTCAGGTTGAAGTGGTACTTTGGAACCCCACCAAAAATGCGCTAGTGATAGGTATGATTTAAGGTTTGGTGCGGGCGCATGAACCTGGCCCTGGATCTGGCTTGGACTCTTTAAGAGCTCCAGTGATGCAACCCCACACGATAACTCATTCGCTCACCAAACTTCTTTGAGCTGAGCATCTTTTGTACAGATATATTGTCGCCAACCTTTACTTCTGTCACCTTGTCTTTCCTCATTTGCTTGTAGCAAGCATATCACTACGCGACGCTCTCCAGCTAGCTACCGTGTTTGCGCAGCTGTCAAACTTAAAGTCGCTTCAGCCCAGCCAGGCGCGTCCAAAACACCAATTCGAGGCTCAAACAAAAGACGGATGACAATTTTCTAATAGACCAAGATGCCGGATTTTGGCCTGGATGACGATGATCGGGGTATGGTATCTCCGTTTTGCTGTACCTTCCATGCTAACTGTTTAGGGTCCAATGGCAGCTCGGACAATGAGCAGGACGAATTGAATGAAGAAGGGGACGACAACGAGGTGGATGCAACAATGGATGGGGATGGGGACGATGATGGTGAAGGCGACGGGGATGGCGACGGGGATGATGAAGAGAACGATGATGACAATGGAGACGACGATCAGGACGGAGGAGACGACGATGATGATGCCCCAGCAGCACGCCCTCGAAGACCCAGCATCCCCACGACGAATACCAGTTCAGACGATACTCCTATTGCCAGTCAAGTCAATGGCGTAGGCCCTACATCACATCCCAGACCAGTTCTCACTCGCACATCTGCCTCTCCACGGGCAATCTCAGCGCCTCTTCAATCGCCCAAGTTTCGGTTCGAAGTGCGCGCAGAAGCACTGACCGCATCTTCCTACGACATAGTTCCCACAATGGCAGCACCCCAGAGTACATCAATAAACGCAATCACGGCGACACCGGATATGCGATTTTGGTTCACAGGTGGCTCAGATTGCTACATTCGGAAATATGACGGAGCAGCTACAGTAAATGGCAAGACACTTCTCACTGTGGCGCAAAGACACCCCTTCGTGGATAGTGTGGTGAAAGCGGGAGTATTGATGAGCTATTGGGACAATGAGGAGCCATTGGCGAAGACTGCAGGGGAAGATCCCCCCTTTTCGCCTGTATATTCCTTGGCGGTTCAGTCGCAAGCCTTGTGGATGCTCTCTGGACTGGAGTCAGGAGCTATAAATTTATACTCTGTACGCCATGATGAAGGAAAGCGTATCGCATATATGCTGAAGCACAAATCGGCGGTTTCTGTTTTGACTTTGGCTCAGGATGAGAAATCTGTACTATCTGGAAGTTGGGATAAGAATGTGTATGATTGGGATCTGAATACTGGTCAAGTCAAAAGAGGTTTTGAAGGAAGCGGTGGTCAAATATCAGTTATTGCGGTCCGCCCAGCATCGAGCCTGCCCGTGCCTGAAGAGTCTGGGGAACCGGCACCAAAGAGCGAAACATTTTCGAGCAACAACGAGAAGCCATTTACTAATGGCAATGGAATTCATGGCACAAACGGTACGGAGGTAGGAGGTGAAGATGCACCTGGATCACCAGCGGGATCGTTATTTGGTGGTGGTAGTGACAACGATTCGTTATTTGGGGAGACAGCCGGGGAAGGGGCACCGTCTGGTGGTGTTTTTGGCGACGAGGACGATGAATTCTCTCGAGCTATCGAGTCATCCACACTTAACAATCAAGAAAATCTCGATTCTCAAGGCGACGTGAGTATGGGAGAAGCCCCAGCACAACCAGAACCTGTACCAGAACCGGCTCCCGTACCAGAAGTAAATGGAGATCACATGGAAGCGGAGCCTACAGCTCCCGTCATTGTAGCTGAAACCCAAGATGCTGTGGCGACGTCGGACTCAACTTTTCTTGCTGCTTCAATGGATGGAACAATGAGAATATGGGACAGGAGGCAGCCCGATCCCGTGGCACGTATGTCAACAAGACCTGGGGTGCCACCTTTTTGCATGGCAGCATGCTGGTCTCCAGATGGGAACTTTGTCTACGCGGGAAGAAGGAATGGCACCGTGGAAGAGTTCAGTTTACACAAAGGCCTGAAGATTCCAAGTCGCACTTTCAAATTTCCCCAAGGGAGTGGAGCAGTCAGTGCCATCCGAGCCATGCCCAACGGAAGGCATTTGATCTGGTGAGTCCAATGTCCTCTGCTCGGTGTTATCCTGCTAACATTCCAGTGCCTCACATGACATCCTGCGTCTCTATGATCTGAAAGAACCTCAGTCAACCAAGCATTCCACTGTGCCATTTCTGATCGTACCAGGGCCACCGAGAGCAGGTGTTATCAGTGCTTTGCACATTGACCCGACCTGCAGGTATATGCTTTCAGCTGCAGGCAACCGTGGATGGGAGGGCAGCAGTACAGAGGTCTTGATTGGGTACGAGATTGGTATTCCTCCGTGAGCGATAAGTGCCGTGTTATGAGCTTGGTTGGCTACGAGATTATCAATGACAGCTAGGATCACTGCATGGAGAGGAGTTTCCGGATTCAACCCCGAGTGTGTCCGAAATCTCGCTCCTGTTCAGATGGGCAAAGATCTCGGTGTTCGGCATCGTATTCGTGGAGTGAAGATAGGGATATCTCTTGGATACTCTGCGTCAGTTGTTTCACACAAATAAAGTTGACCTTACCTCCGTACGAAAGGTCAGCAACGAAGAAAGGGTTTGGTGTTATGGGACAGGAGGCGTTCATATACCACAGGGCATGCTGTATGGAGCATCAAAATCACATGGGGGCATCTGCAGATCTAGGAGCAGCTGCTATAACGGATAGCAATATAAGGAGGTTATAGTCGCATACTCTCACCTCGCTCTATCTTTGCAAGACGATACTTTCGGCAGTCAATAGTTCACTTGAGATCAGCACAGCTCCCCGGATACATCATCAGGCTAGTCGAGGCTACGAGAGCCCCTAGAGGTGGAGAAACTTCCCCAGAGATGTTTGGCATATGAACTCTGCGGATAAGATGGTAGCTCGCTTCCAAAGTCTAATGTCAACATGCTTCACAGGGGCACTGAACAAGCTTCCAACAAGGCTTCTTGCACTTCTCATCTGAAGCAACATGAAAACAGCCAATCAAACCGCAACTGTTCTTCCGAGGATTAAGCAAGCAAACAACACTAAAATCCCACATGACACCAAAAATGCATCCCCAAATTCCGGTGGGGGCAATATTCCAGCCAGTCGCGGATTCAAATCGCTGTGATTGGTGCGCATGCACGTTCTTAGTCTTGGTGGGGTATTTCACCCCTCGTCGGCCTGAACCTCCCCGACCCCCGCGACAGCATTTCAACTTACTGCTGCTCAGCAGGAGCGCGAAGAAGCTCTGTGATTCGTGGGGCAATAGAGGACAGGCCTAGAGGAGAGTATTGGTTTTCTTTTCTTGTGTTTCTGCCTCCATCCCACCTTTCCAAGTCCTCTCCTAGCCTCATTTTCATTTCTTGCTGCTGCTGTATTAATACGTGAAGGACGCCGCGGTCCAGAGGTCAGTCGATCTCTTTCTCCTTCCTCCTCCTCTTCCAACTCATCCGACAATTCTGCAACACCTATCTGTACGCCGTTGGGATCCGTCACACGCGATACAAGACAATTCCGGACTTTCTTTTCAACTATCATAAGGAGAAACTTATACCAACATGGCTCCCTCAGCAACAGAAATCATTCCGGTGAAAATGGATAAAGTATCCAAGCCCAATATTGGGGTATACACGAACCCACAGCACGACTTGTGGGTTGCAGAGGCGGAACCTTCGCTAGAAAGTGTACAGAAAGGGGATACTCTGAAGGAAGGAGAGGTGACCGTTGGAATCAAGAGCACTGGAATTTGCGGGTAGATTCTTCCACATCCAAATCTATAGATTAAGCCTTTGCTAATACAATTCTTCTGCAGATCCGATGTCCATTTCTGGCACGCTGGATGCATTGGCCCCATGATCGTTGAAGACACACATATCCTAGGCCACGAATCAGCAGGCGTAGTCCTAGCTGTCCACCCCTCTGTCACATCTCTCAAGGTCGGCGACCGAATCGCAGTCGAACCAAATATTATCTGCGGAGAATGCGAGCCCTGTCTGACAGGCCGCTACAATGGTTGCGACAAAGTGCTCTTCCTCTCTACCCCACCCGTTCCTGGTCTCCTGAGGAGATACGTCAACCACCCCGCAGCTTGGTGTCACAAGATTGGAGATATGTCGTTCGAGGACGGAGCGTGCTTAGAGCCATTGAGTGTTTCTCTGGCGGCGATGCAGAGATCAGGTGTCAGTCTCGGTGACCCAGTGTTAATTTGCGGTGCTGGACCCATCGGATTGATCACTCTGCTATGCTGTCAAGCAGCTGGCGCATGCCCGCTCGTTATCACAGATATCGACGAAGGCAGACTTGCATTCGCGAAGAACCTCGTCCCCTCAGTCACCACCTTCAAAGTTTCTCGGCAAACACCCGAAGATTCCGCCAAAGCGATAGTCGAAGCATTCGGCGGCATCGAGCCAGCAGTCGCGTTGGAATGCACAGGTGTCGAAAGCAGTATTTCCGCCGCGATCTGGGCTGTCAAGTTTGGCGGCAAGGTTTTTGTTATTGGCGTTGGCAAGAACGAGATGAACATCCCGTTCATGCGATTGAGCGTGCGAGAGATCGACCTGCAGTTCCAGTACAGATACTGCAATACTTGGCCACGAGCTATCCGGCTCGTGCAGAGCGGCATCATCGACATGAAGAAGTTGGTCACACACAGATATGAACTGGCAGACGCGGTGAACGCTTTCAAGACGGCGGCGGATCCTAAGACGGGTGCTATTAAGGTGCAGATAAAGAGTGAGGACTGAACCGTTTCTTTTGGAGAGAGTGTTAGCATATAGATGAATATTAGCATGATATGTATTCCATCTCTGTTGGCGTCAAGTTAGGGCAGTGTACATATTTCAGAACAACATGAACAATTCAACAAGAAGTCCGCCCTCTAAGTAAGCAAAAAGAGAAGTTCTCCTCTCATTGTACAGTGCAAGCCGTATGCTCGATTTCCAGTCCATCCTCATTCATGGCACAAGGCTGGCCTCTCTAAGGGAAATGGGAGTTCTTCGCTTAGATTTATTGACATAAAGAAAAACAGTTTCACTGCGAATGTTTAAGCAGCGGGGATGGAGAAGTTCTCCCATCACAGTGTATAGCGCTTGATCGACTTCAATTGCTACATTAAGAACGACTCATGGCCATACATGATCAGACAACAGTCTGTGGCAGCACCGTAGCTGGCACAGGAGTGACCGGCGCCTCGCCAGCCTTAACCTCCTCCTCCTCACCAAAGGTCTCTCTTCCCTCCGCAAAAACCTTATCAAAGTCATACTCACTCCACCTAATATCCGGCGACAACCCCGCAAACTTCCACACGCCATCCACCTTCTTATACCAATGCTGATTCGTGCTGTGAGCATGGCCCTTGACAGCAACCTCCTTCATCGTCGCATCCTTGTACTTCTGATGCGGCACGCGCAGCTGGTGCCAGCCGATGATCTCGTCATCGGAGACTTTCTCCCATTTCGTGCCGCCGATGAAGTGTTGGGTTTTGAGGAGTGGGTTGCCGAGGACGGCGGGGTTGGAGGCCATGATTACAAATTCGTCGGAGGGCATGGCTTCCCACATTTTGTCGAGGAAGGAGCGATAATCGACCTGAGGAGTGTCAATTTGGATGTTTTTGCTTGGGAAATTCGGTAGAAAAAGTGACTTGGAGACGAATTGAGACTTACTCGTAGAGTTGGTGCAATGCACTTTCGAAGTCTTTCCCAGTCTTTGGAATCATAGCTATCTGCCCACTCGAAGCATGCAGACATGCACCCCATCACCTCTGCTCCAATTAGTATGCTTACCCACTGGATTGAGAGATGGAAAGGAGAAAGAGAACATACCTTCAAATGTCAAATCAGATTTTTGAACACCCATTTTGCCAATATCCTTCGTCAATTGTTCTTTATCTTCGATGGTAGTGGTAAATGTATTTTTTCTCTGTCCAAAGCAGCAACGAAACATCTTATCTCAATCATAACGTCCATAGCTCTCCTATTAAGTCACTTTTCAATTGCTCGCAGGTCCTGGTCCTCGGACTCGGCGGACTCGCGAAAGCATATTGTACGGACTGCTTGGGGATCTCCGAGCTAGAGCTCCAACCGTGATAGCTACCCCTTGCATTAGGGCCGGGTTGAGAATAAAACAAGGAAGGTCATAGGTCAGAGAGCGAGGCTGATGTTTAGATGATACAGGACAGTTGTGCGAAAATAGATGTGCTGCAGCAGTATGAAGCTGCGTTTGGAAGTATACGGTGTTGACTTTGTCCTGGTCCGTGATGTTTGGACGACCCCGCGATTCGGATGAAATGGTAAATTCCCGTTCGGGGTCCGGATTTACACATTCTGATATTAAGCGGACCGGGAGTGTATATTGAAGGAAGTTCACCATGCTGTGACTCTGCTGATTCAAGAGTATAGAACTACTTGAACCGGTGACTTCGTTGTGAGGCTGACAAGGCTGAGAAAGAGGGTCACTAAAAGCTTGGGCCAGGATGTGAACCCCTGTTAAGCGTCTCGAGGCTGACCTCGCGTCTTCCATTTTCGCCACCTCGACTTGCCTGATCCAGAAATCATTCTTCGAAGTCGAACTTGGGACTAAATATTGGAAATTTCAAGCAACAAACATGGAGCGACAAGTCACTCCTCCACATCGGCCGAATGTGCGGCCAAATGCTCGATCCCCTCCCACTCCGGAGGTGACTCGAAGAATCGTAAGTAGCGCCCCTCCTCTCAATGTTGCAAATCTAACAGAGAACAGGAAGAAAACAGACTCAAGGCAAAAGCCATTCGAGAGCGCCGTATTGCTGAAGAAGCTGCTTCTCAATCTGTATCCTCAAAAATTTCTGCTGCGACCGCAAGTCTGAAGCGCAATCATTCCTCGATATCCTCCTCCGAAAACCCCACAACTGGTCGCGACCTCAGTACCAACCGCGATGCGCGAGATGCCCACGATGTCATATTGCCTGCTCGGAAGTTCAAGAAGTATGTCGACCATGACTTCAGCAAAATGACGGATACGAAGGGTGGTTTCTTGAATGCAGACGATGATCCATTCAATAAGGCTATGCATGCGTCCAACGAAAAGGATGAGAAGCCTGCGCATATGACTTTGAAGGAGTGGGAAAGACACCAACTACTCAAGAGTTTGCGGAGAAGAAAAGAGGGACCTTTCGAGCCTGGCTTGGGACTTGGTGCGAGAGAAGTCGGAAAGAAGTGTGCGGACTGTGGAAGCCTTGAGATTGACTGGACTTGGGACGAGGTGTTCAATGTGCAAGTCTGTTCAAGATGCAAGGATAAGAACGAACAGAAGTACAGTCTCTTGACAAAGACGGAATGTAAGACGGATTATATGTTGACAGAGCGTACGTATCTCGTCTGATCATGTTATGTATGAAGCTAACAAGACGACAGCTGAACTTGCTGACACCGATCTCCTACCCCGCCTTCTGAAACCAAATCCTCATAAAGCCCACTGGCACGATATGAGCCTGTTCCTGAGATTTCAAGTTGAAGAATACGCCATCAAGACCAAATGGGGATCTGCAGAAGCAATGGATGCCGAGTTCGAGAGGAGACAAGCTGGGAAGGAGGTACAAAGAGACAAGAAGTTCAAGAAGGGCCTTGCTGAACTTGAGAAGAAGACAAGAGGAGAGTCCATGCTCAGAAGAAAGAGGGAGAAAAACAAGAAGGCACAGTTTGGCGATCGAATAGATGATGGCAAGCATGTGCATACCTTTGGCATCGGGGTCGAAGGCGAGGACGGCGCTACGATTCGGACTTGTACAGAATGTGGCCATGAGATTGAGGAGTTCATTATGTGATGGAAAGGGATGACGATGATTACGATTTCAATGCAGCGTTGCTATCGAAGTGCTCGAGCAGCTCAGGTTTTTGACTACTTTTGAGATTTGGTCAAACTGAACCTGGTCATTGTACAATAGACCCCTAAAAGATCAGTAAGATACAGAAAATTCAATCGACAAATTGAAGGAAGTGAGGTATTACCTGACATTGTCTATGTAAGATTAAAAGGTAAACCATATCAACGTTTACTCAAAGACCAAAGTTGTCTGCCCACTTTTCTCACTTCACACGAGAGAAACATGAGACGGAATATCACCAATCAAAAGCGAGTTGTTGACCACGGACCCACTTGAGCCGGCGCCACATCGGCAAAGACCCCACCAAAAAGCATCACCGCATTTCTGGGAATCGAGTCATTGTTCTCCCCCGCCATTTCCATCAACAAAGCACATTTCTACTTCTTTCTTTGCTCCCCCAGCACCAAACTTTTATTGCTAGAGAGATCTCAATCATACGCATATCATGTCGGTACGTCCAATTGAAATCAATTCCTCGCAGAATGCGCATAAAATAGAACACTCTGACTCACGTCACTTTTAGACCTACCATATCACAAACCCCAATGTGGGCAATAAGGAGGACACTGAGGATTGGCGCAGTAAGTACTCATGAGGAGGAATTTGAAGAGCATATCAATTGACATCAGTTTACAGTTCGTGGATACAACCCTCTCACTCCCCCCGATCTTCTCCAACACGAAATTCCCCAAACTCCCAAGTCGAAAGAGACCGTAGTCACAGGAAGAAATGAGGCAGTTGAGGTCGTCACAGGCAAAGATGTCAACGGGCGTCTGTTAGTTATTATTGGACCCTGCTCTATTCACGACCCAGCCGCCGCTCTCGAATACTGCGACAGGCTTGTCGCGCTCAAGCAGAAATACAAAGATGATCTCCTGATTGTCATGCGTTCCTACCTCGAGAAGCCCCGTACAACTGTTGGCTGGAAGGGATTGATCAACGACCCAGACATCGATAACAGCTTCAAGATCAATAAGGGACTGAGAACTAGCAGACAGTTGTTCGTGGATCTGACGTCAAAGGGCATGCCGTTGGCAAGTGAAATGCTGGATACGATATCGCCGCAATTCCTAGCTGATCTGTTGAGCGTTGGTGCTGTTGGTGCAAGAACCACAGAGTCTCAATTGCATCGTGAGTTGGCAAGTGGTCTGAGTTTCCCAGTTGGGTTCAAGAATGGTACGGATGGTACACTTGGTGTTGCTATTGATGCAATTGGGGCTGTCAAGCACCCACATCACTTCTTGTCGGTTACAAAGCCCGGTGTTGTGGCTATCGTTGGCACGGTAGGAAATGAGGACTGCTTCGTTATCTTGAGAGGAGGTACCAAGGGCACAAACTACGATGCGGAGAGCATCAAGGAGGCAAAGGCGGCGTTGAAGAAGGCTGGTGTTCGGGAGAGATTGATGGTTGATTGCAGTCACGGAAACTCGCTGAAGAATCACAAGAACCAGCCGAAGGTTGCCGCTGTCCTAGCTGAGCAGATTGCGAATGGAGAGGACGCGATCATGGGTGTGATGATTGAGAGCAATATCAACGAGGGTAAGTCCGCTCAAGCAGTCTTGAAGAGTTCTGTGACTAACCAACCCAGGTGCACAAAAAGTCCCAAAAGAAGGCAAAGCCGGTCTAAAGTACGGTGTCAGTATCACAGATGCTTGCATTGGCTGGGAAGACACCGAGTCAGTACTTGAGACGTTAGCGAAGGCTGTTGCTCAAAGACGTGAGGCAGCTAAAGGACCCAATGGACATGCTTGATCTTGATGCATTTGTTCTATATCCTTGGAGTTCTGGGGCGACATTTCCAATACAATCTCGTGGTTGGATTTGCGAAAAGTGTTTGTTTGATTGGAAATATTGTACATATGAACTCAGTGCGTTACCGGAACAAAACATAATGAAGCGGGGGGGTTTCTTTTTTTTGAAAAGCCCCTTTGGAGTTTCTACCCTTCTTGGCTCATAATATGGCTACCAATGGCTGAATGATCTCGATTATAGAAATAAAATCCTGCGAGGGCATACTGACTTCCGCGGGTATGCCGACGCACATTTTTGGATTTTGGACGGATGCATTACAGATGTAAACATACCCCGCAGCGAGATGCCCCTAGAGACGTGAGAACCGCAACATAAGATGGATAGCGCTTTCCTGGTCTATGAATCATGGCTGTCAGAATGAAATCGGACATTCTGAGGACATTCTGATTCTCTATCACTTTCTGATCAAAGGAAAAAGGTCCGGGAAAGTTCCTGATAATGACGTGGGTTTACGGTCTAGAGTGTTGATCTGGCGCTTGAAGCTAAGCTATTTGTGAAGCTTCTGAGTCTATAGCTTGACTTTATTTTCACATCAGCACTTCCTTTCCGCGCTCTCTATGATGCAGAAGCACTTTGCGGCTCTCATCCCCTAGCATTTATTGTCCGATGTCATCCGAGTAATTTAGTTTTGAAGCTTTCTTGAGAAATGATAAAGGGGCCCAAGCCTTCCACCTCAATTGAGATTGGTTGAGAAGTTTTTTTTTGGCAAGCGTTCTCGATTGTGTATTTCCTTTCGATTCCAATATGTATTGTTCGAGACTGCTCTCTCTATGGGTTCTGCCAATTGTTTCTGTTTTAGCAAGCCCGGTATTCCAATAGCGTGCTGATGCCTCCCGATTTACTCTATACGACCTGCCAACACCACTGAAAGGACCTTGCGATCTGGAGCATGGTCCAGACGGTGCACTCTGGGGTCAAGGAATTCTCAACAATGTCATCTTCCGCATCAATCCAGACACCGGATCTATAAGCGAATTCCGATTCCACTTACCACACTTCTCGATCCGACACCCATCGCTCTTCCTGGCGTACTGAAGAAAGTCACCGACAGAACGGCACTCTCCTGTGCTATCCGCAAAGGTGCTGATGGGAATCTATACGCTGCGAATGGTCTTCGGAACCAGCTCGTTCGGATCGATCCAAGCTCAAAGATCGACATCTTCGAACCAACACCGTTGAATCCCTTGAGCAACCTCCTGAATTTCAACGACATCTACACCGCCAAAGACGGAATATATGTCACCGCGACGACAAGGAATACCTTCTCCTTCTTCTCATTTGCAACAGAGCAATTTACTCCGTACCAAGTCCCTACTCTAGCCGCTCTGCCCCTGGGTCTTTACATTGCTTCAGATGGCATCGCCTACGTCGCCGAGCTCGTCGGCAACAAAATCCTGACATTCGATCCCAAGACCGAAAAGATCAACGAGTATCCTCTCCCACAGCCCCTACAATTCCCAGCAGTCATCCGCGCCGAGCGAAACGGCTACGTCTACTTCTCTCTCTTCATCGGCAACGGCATTGGCAGAATCAATATGTCAACCCATAAAATCGAGCTCTTCCATACCAATCAACTCCTCCTCCTTGGCGCCGAAGACACAATTGATAAGTATGGAGGTGTGTGGCTGAGTGCATTCGATGCGAATGTTTTATCGAGACTGGACACAAATACGTTGAAGTTCAGTTACGTAGCACTGCCGGAGACGTTTGCGCAGTCTTCGAATCTGGCTCTATCAGGAACCCTGGGGGACATCCCGTCGTATATTGATGTGGCGGTGAATTATGGACCGGGTGATGCTGTTTGGTTTGCGGGAATTACGAATAATCAGGTTGGGAGGTATAATATTACTGGTTTGTATAAGTGATGGGGACAGTTGTAGCGTTATAGAGTGGGATAGAATGGACGATGATGTTTTACCATAAAATGGCGACTTCTATTGAGCGTTTCCATTGGTGAGAGTATCATCAACCCAGCTAGCGATTTCTTCGCTGGTAACTGCTCTCAGCCTGTATTATCACCGACATGAAACTTTCAGAAACCTCCGCGAGAGTTACAGAAAATTTGTGTGACTTGAGGATCCTACTTTGATATTGAGTCCCCATCCTTCCAAATAACGACTTGATGTCAGACTCAATGGTCTCTCAATTCGTTCTGTCCTTATAAGAAGTTGCTTAAGCTTTGCAAAAAGCCTTGAAACTGACCGTCGGTGAATTGATTCCCATTTGTTTTCATTCGCTTCGATGCACGCTCTGCCTCGTTTGTCTGCTCCAGGCCAATCAGATCAGAGTAATGCGTTTTCGTGCTTGTGATTTCTACTTAACCTTCAAGTAATACCAGTTTAGAGTCGATCAATCATGCAACATAATAGGCCAGACGTGGTCTATTCACAACATATCCTGCATTCAGTAAACCTCGGACTTTAGCTGCTTGGGGAAGGTATACGCGCCGTTGGGTCTTCGGAGCGAACGCTAAAGCGAACCCCTTCACGCCGAGCTTCGTAGGGCGCGGCTTGTTGCGGGGTTGGGATAGCTATCAATAATAAAGATATCACACGCCACTCCGACCCCACCTCCCACTTCTGTCTGTACATAAAGGAAATTCTTCCCTCTTAATCATTGAACTCCGAGAGAGAAAGCTGAAGATCCTTGAGTATTCAATTCCTCGAAATGTCGTCTCTTCGAGCAGCAGCGCGTTTGCGCCCAATTGCGTCTCGCGTTACTCCATCTCTCAGAACTCAACGCCCATACTCAGCTGCAGCAGCGGTCAAGACCAGCTCAGAACCCTCCGGCGAGCAACCTTTCTTTCCAAATGAGCCCTCCGGACCCACGGTCAAGACTGCCATTCCAGGCCCAAAGAGCAAGGCGGCAATCACTGAGCTGGATAAGGTGTTTGATACCAGAAGCTTGAACATGCTGGCCAACTACCAAGAGAGCTTGGGAAACTACATCGCAGACCCAGATGGAAATGTGCTGTTGGATGTGTATGTCACTGCACTTTCTGCCAAATGAATTAAAGCTAATTGAATAGCTATGCACAAATCGCCTCTATCCCAGTGGGATATAGCAGTCCCGCCCTTCGCGAAGCTGCCACCAGCGAACAGATGATCTCCGCTCTCATCAACCGTCCAGCTCTCGGAAACTTCCCCCAACATGACTGGGCCGACATTCTCAAGACTGGAATCTTGACCGTTGCGCCCAAAGGTCTCGACCAAGTCTTCACCGCCATGGCCGGATCCGACGCAAACGAGACAGCATATAAGGCAGCATTTATGTGGCGCCGACAACATGAGCGTGGAGGAGCACACGTCGAGTTTTCAGAGGAGGATATTGCATCTAGCATGTTGAACCAGGCACCAGGGGCCCCTCAACTATCCATCCTCTCGTTCAAGACCGCCTTCCACGGCCGTCTATTCGGTTCCCTCTCAACTACACGTTCCAAACCAATCCACAAACTCGATATCCCCGCATTCGACTGGCCACAAGCCACTTTCCCCCTCCTCAAATACCCTCTCGAAGACCATATTCAAGAGAACGCCAAGGCCGAAGCCGAAGCCCTCGCAGACGTCGAGCGTCTCATCACAACCCACCACCTCCCACCTTGCGCAGTAGTAGTCGAGCCCATCCAATCCGAAGGAGGAGACAACCACGCCTCACCCGCCTTCTTCCGCGGTCTGCGTGCTCTCACCAAGAAGCATAACGTCCTCATGATCGTGGACGAAGTACAGACTGGAGTTGGCGCAACCGGCAAGTTCTGGGCGCACGACCACTGGAACCTCGACACACCACCCGACATGGTGACATTCTCGAAGAAAGCCCAAACAGCAGGCTACTACTTCGGCAACCCTGAGCTCCGCCCTAACAAGCCATACCGCCAATTTAACACCTGGATGGGTGACCCAGCTCGTGCGCTCCTCTTCCGTGCTATCATCAAGGAGATTGAACGTTTGGATCTCGTCAACCATACCGCGAAGGTTGGAGATTATCTGTATGCTGGTATCGAGGGCCTGGCTAAGCAGTACCCTGGAGAGTTCCAGAACCTGAGAGGCAAGGGACAAGGAACTTTCATTGCTTTTGACAGCCCAAGACGTGATGAATTCCTGAAGAAGGCGAAGAGTGTTGGTATCAATATTGGTGGAAGTGGAGAGCGCGCCGTGCGATTGAGGCCCATGTTGGTCTTCCAGCAGCACCATGCTGATATCCTTTTGGATGCCATGGAGAAGATAGTCAAGTCGTGAAATGGTTGAGGGGTATTGGAATTTGATGTTCAGCAGGCGTACTGGAAGGGGCAATCCGCAAAAGCAGAATGTTGTTTTGGATTTGCATTGGTGTTTTGTGTTGATTCCGTGCCTGGCTTGCACACGATAATTGAATTTTTGAGTTCTTGTCATAATGATTTGGATATTGGAATGGACCGAAAGCAGATAATAAACATCTGCTCCCACCATCCTGTTCCATGCTGGTTTAATTGACCTACGTGCTGCTTTATATCGTGACATCTTGGTATTCTCGCTTAGCCCCTTTCCTATCGCCTCAGGAAGTACATCTACCGTCTAGTTTACAGGAGCAGCCTCCTCGTCCTCATCAATCTTCTTCTTTGACTTCTTGAACTGCTCCTTCCCATCCGAAATATAAGCCACCACTTTCTGGCCCGCAAAACTCCTGCCATCCATAAGTCCCACACACGCCTTCGCCGCCTCTGCGTTCGCATATCGTACACTCGCAATTCCGTCTTCCTCCAAGTCGAAGAGTACGACATTTGTGACCTCTCCTAGCTTGCTGCATTCCTCTCGAATATCCTCCTTGATATCCAGTATTGCAGCTGGATCCTCAGCGAGCTCCTCCAGCGTGAACATATGCTTCAAGATAACCACCTTCTCCCACCGCGAACTTGTCTCCACGATACTCGATGGCTCATCATCACTCCAGTCCGCTAACCTTGCATCCAGTTTCTGCGTCTTCTTGATGATCTTCTGCTTATCCTTCATACTCGTCTTCTTCTTCTCCGCTGCCTGATCGCCTCCGTCTGTATGCTGCACTTTCTTATAACTCGATTCCGCAGCCTGAACTCTCATCCTTCCACTCGAGCGATCGCCAAACCGGAATTCTGTATCGTCTAATAGCGTGATGGCCATCTGTACCGAAGGCGCCTTGAAAAACACTACCAAAGCGTCGCCCTTGAAATCGCCTTTATCGTCTGTATACAGCTTTATCCTAGGCTTTCCGCTATCGATTTCCTCTGCGATGACGCCGCATTTGCGCGAAAACACCTCGTGTACTTCTTCTACCGTAGCATCGTGCGGAAGCCCTGTAACGTAGACTGCGGTATTAGGGCGGGGTGGTAATGGAGCTTTTGCTTTCTTGGGGGCTTTGGTTGCTCGTCCGCCTTCCTATACAATCAATCAGTACTGCTTTGTGCGCTCGGTATGTGGGATGTGCATACATCTTCACCATTAACATATTCCTTCTTCCTCTTCCTCTTCAGCGCATCAACAGGCTCAGCTTCGTCGACTCCAGCTACGACATATGCTTTCTGCTGCTCCTCGAGTAAGGCCTCGTCAACGACTGGGACCCAGCGCTTGATCGCATCGTCGAACTCGAACTCGGTGCCATCTGGCTGGACCAGGACGAATTTGTTGTCGAGCTTCGAGAAGGATATCCGGTCGTCGGAATCGAATTCCTCTGGGTTTGTGGGGAAAGGGTGAGCTTCGAGCTCCTGAGGCTGTCTTTGCTCCATGATTGGGAATTAACGGTGTTGGTGGAGAGGTGTGGTTGTTATAAGATGGTTGTTTTGGTTAATCCAGGTTGGGCGACGCGGGGCGTTGAAGAGGTGCCTTCATTTGGCTACGCTAGTCCTCTTTGAGTGATGTTAATGAAGCTTCGCAGCGAGAATGTTCAACTTCCATACTGTACGGTGAGTTTTATACCAATTGTTATGTAATGAAAGCGTCAAGAAGGTCTTATAGGAAGTGCCACTACGAGGCAAGAATTTTGAAAGCTACCCAAAAGGCACTTGGTATGGGTTACTAGGAATTCATTGCGAATTATAGCAACTGGGTATTCGCATCTGCATTAATTCTTCCCCAACTTCTGCATGCCTCGTTTCCTCTTTCCTCCAACTTCTCTTCCCTCCTCAATCTCAAGCATCGCTTCCCGTTTCTTCTCGCCTACAAGCTTCAATGCTTCTCTGATAACTCTAGTCTCGAGGTTGACACCTTCTTCCTCCCAAGCCTCCAACTGTCGCCCAACTCGTGCCTCAATAGCTTGCACAAGCTGTACATCTCTCTGTCCAACAAACGTGACTGCATCACCCTTCCTTCCAGCTCTTGCAGTTCTTCCAACACGATGAATATAATCGTCCGGATCACGAGGAATGTCATAATTGACTACCAAGCCTACCTCGGGGATATCAAGACCTCTGGCCGCAACATCTGTAGCGACTAGGATCCGAGCTGCTGAAGCACGGAAACGGCCTAGATTATCAATTCGTTGCCTTTGTGGGAGTTTAGAATGTAAAGCTGTGACACGATGTTCAAGGAGACGTAAGAGATGTGTAAGGTAATCTGCGGTGGCGGTGCGATTGCAGAAGATAATGACTGATTTGGGGAGGTTGACGTCTGTGAGGAGGAACATGTGGAGGTAGTGTTCTCGGTGGGTGACAGGGATCTGGAGATGCATCTGCCTCAATGAGGCGGGGATGGCTAACTTCTGCGTGTCGACTTCACAGACGAAAACAGGAGGTTTGCCAGGGGTCCTTGGGAGCTCTTTCAGGGCACGCACTTCTGGCGTAATGGTCGCTGTAAAGAGGAGGGTTTGGCGTTTTGCCGGAGGCGGGAGAATAGAGAGACATTCCTCGACATCTGGTAGCATGCTTCCTGTGCTTCCACTTGCTAGCAATCGATCGGCTTCGTCTAGTACCACCATTCGGACCCGTCTCAAACCGCAAATCGTGTCCTCTCCAGATGTTCTTATATGATCGGCCAGTCGTCCTGGTGTAGCTATCACAATGTGTGGTCGCTGTGCGAGAGCCGTTGCTTGAGGCCGCATGTCAGATCCGCCTGTGATCAAAACAGCCTTCAATTGTTGAGGCGAAGAGATGGCTTTGATTTGCTCAAATATCTGCAGCGCAAGTTCCCTGGCAGATTTAGCTAGATGGTTTAACAACGTGACAAGACCTCTTACCTCGTTGGGGTCAGTATGACGGCAAAAATACCAAAAGGATCTTCCGCCCAAGTCTGTAGAATCGGCACAGCAAAAGCAACTGTCTTTCCCGAACCAGTCCTACTTCCTCCTATACAATCTCTTCCCTTCAGAATTTCCGGAATACATCCTTTCTGAATGCCCGTAGGCCTCTTGATCGCCATAGCTTCCAGAGCTCCTACCAGCCATGGTTTGACATCTAATGCAGCGAAACTTGTCTGGTGATCAACGGGTACCGAAATACCACTTTCGGCTATCTTCTTCTCCACGGCATTATTCTGGGTTTTCGCTTTGAATCGAGATGGAGCTTCTGCTGCTATAATTGGAGGCGCATCATCTTCGACTGGGGCAACTTTTCGTCGTTTCCGGGAGGTCTGACTGTCGAGAGAATCGGATTCGGATTCTGAGGAGCCGTTTAAGTCGTTGTCTGAAAGGGATTGGGAGGACTCGAAGTCTGTTACATCTTCCTCCGTGGGTATGGTAGGCACATATGGCCTCTTGCTCTTGGGTGGAGCCATGATTGTTTTCTGGTATTTGTCGTTTTGAGAGGAAAGTCGAGAACTTTTTTCTCTTATCGGCGATTCGGCGCTAATCTTATCTTATCGAACCCGCTCAGTGCTACCCCTCGAAACTATCATGAAGGGCAACAGATTTCACAGTTATAAAGTTCGACTTTTTAGTTATACAATTTAGTCTATTTCTATCAGGGTACTAATCACTTGGGAGGACCGTTGTACTAGAGGATGGCGAGCGAGGCCACCAAATTTCGGAGGTAGCTCTGTCATTACAGGCTACTTCTGCTCCCAGATCTATCAAAGTGCTGAGAGTATATTCAATAAGTGTAGAATATCATACCTCCACGGTATGCGCTCCCACCATTGGAAGATGCACTGCTTGCCGTTGATCTTTATACCCATATCGTGGTATTGTCCAGACACGAGCGGATAGCCTTGCGTGCGCTCGTTACACGCGATTCGGCACTAAGATGTTGTCTTCATCCCGCCTTCCGAGATATCTCAGAATCATGTAAAGGACTACGGAGCTTTGTAGCATTTTCGTGTCTTCTTCAACATCCAGTCCAAGACACATTCCCTTCAGCAATCCATCACTTGTCTAGCCCACGTGCTTTGACAAATCGATTGATTTGCTCTCTTGTAAGCTTCTCATTATACTGTTCCTGAACTTCGTAGAACGAAATAATCTCTTGCGTGCAGTCAACGATATTTTCAATGTTGATATTGCTCTCAGCAAGCCAGTTCGCAAGCTTTTGGACTTTGGATCGTGGCCCTCCGCCTTGCTTCTCATTTCCTACTGAGCTAAGTGCCGACTGTGCTGCATTTGCCATGTTGCTAGCTGAGCCACTTGCGGATTGTACTCCGGTTGTGTTTGGACGAAGTACAAGGGCGAGAAGGATTGATGTGATGGCGATGATGTGCGGTGCAAACAGAAGAGGCAGGTCGGTCATGTAGTGATCGTTGATGATTGACCAAGCAAGAGCCGATTCTTCTTGAGTGAGCGAGAAGATGCCTTGTAGTGACGTGAGGCTCCGGTACGGGTGGTGGATGATCATTTGAGAGCTCATCTCTGATATGAGGAAGAACTCGCACTCGCCAAGTTTTGAAGTATCGCTACTGAAGAAATCTGCGCCGAACAGTTAATTATATGCATTGTGCGAGTGCTCTGAGACGTACCTGGCCAAAGTGACCGACCCTCGCTGACTACCAGCCTAATATGGTGTGGACACTCCTCCATTTTGCAAGCTAGATATACTGCTGTAGCGATGACCAAATATGGATTTGTTCGTCTGATCTCCACCTTCAAATAGAAGCGGCGAATGTATAACTGGGCTGTGACCATGGCTTGTTGGCGGACACCGAGTCGTTTGCCCAGTCGAGCAATCTCTGTAGCAGACACATATTAGTCAAGCTTATAACATGATATGAGTAAACATACGCTGGTTGAAATATATGCTTTGGTGTCTGACTTCTGGAAGCGGGTACATCTTCACAAGGTTCTGATCTTCATCTTCCAATTTCTTGCGCATATCCTCCAGCTGCTGGCGTGTAAATTGCCAGTGCCGCCGTTGTGTTGACTCCCAATAATTCGCAGCCATATCAGGCCTTGGATCAAGTTGAGAAGATATGTATTCTGAAGTGTATAAGGCCCAACATGAAGGCTTCCTCTTTATCGATATTGCCCCGGTCAAAGGCAGTGTTGGAGAAGGCTAGCTGAGTGCGAAAGGATATATTATGCTTCTTTTTGAGTCTCAGCAAACTTGCGCAATGGATAGGTTAGTGGAATGAGTAGCCCGGCTTACGATGGATGACCGCTGCTGGCCTTTCATAAGAAAATGAACATGAAAATGAAGCTTCAAGAAGCTCAAGTTGATCCGACGTCGCGATAATCTCAGGCAGGGTAGGCTGAAGCGAATCACTAATTCTGGCGCTTGTAGTGGGGTGTGGCGGGGGAGAGCCCTGAACTCCTATAGTGAGGGGTCCTGGTCCTTGGCTCCTGGAACCAATAGGGGAGGCTTGTTTTATCGCCCGCCATCGACGTCAACAACACGCTTTGCCATTTCTCGATAGATTCCCATCAGCCCAACATGCCTTTCTCATTTACTCTGCCGACAACATCTTCGTTCTCATTCTCGTCATTCTTTGAAAGCAGTTCTCACCCCTCGCTTCCACTTGCTGCAAGCACATATCGAGGGGTACTGAGAGACACTCTTAAAAAGCACAAGCGCTTGAGTCCTTCAGAACAGACACCGCATCTCTCATCCGTGCTTCTTGCTCTAAACAACTACCTCCCCTACTTACTGGCCATCGACAACGGTCTCGCAAGCCAGCCCGTAGCAGGAGAAGAAGTTGACGTTGTGCTGAAGTCCACCCCAACCCTAGAATGGAGACCGACCTTATCAGACAACCTGGTGCCCGGACAAGAAACTGCACGTGTGAAGATCAAGTCCTTGGAATATGAGATCTATTTTATTCTACAGACATTGGGGTACACATACACCCTACTATCTCGATCTTCACTTCATCTCCTATACTCCTCAGCCACCGCCTCACCTAGTGCAGAGCAGAGAACTCTAGCCATCACAACTGCGACTAAGCATCTCCTCGCCGCTGCTTCAGTACACGATTACATCCCTAAACGCTCAGATCAGATATCATCATCTCCACCTTGTGTCGATATCTCCCAATCCACAGCAAGCGCCCTGCGCTCTCTAGCTCTAGCCGAAGCCACTCTTCTGGCTGTCCTGAAAGATGATCCATACCCAGCAATCGTGGCTCAGAACAGAAATCAGAATGACAAAGACTGGATGATTATGGCGCCTGAGATTCCAAAGCTGAGAGTCCATCTCTTTGCGCGTCTGTGTCTGGCGGCATCAGAGCATGCCGCGAATGCCTCCTCGCTTCTTCAATCGAGCTCCACTAGAGGCAAGGGGAAGATTGACGGAGACCTTTTAAAGTATGTCGAGGACTTAAGGAGGACGGGGAGAGGAAAGGCTTGTAGATTCTTTGGTATCGATGCTGAGATGGTGGGAAAGACCGGTGATGCTATTGCGTGGCTGACAGCTGGCATGAATGAGCTTGGTATTGCCGTGAAAGAAGAGGGGAAGAAAGGACTGAGCTTTGGGAGAATGAAGAAAGGATGGGAGGAGAAGAGAGAAGACAAGAGGGTGGAGAAGGGAGCTCAATGGGGAGCTGATGCTGGGAGGGCTGAAGAAGGCAGAGTTCTGGAGATGCTGCAGAAGAAGTGGAATAAGATGAATGATACTGTAAGTATCCCGTCAAGCTTATGATTCAAGGGCTAAATCCTATCAGATCAACACCCAAGCAATACCTCCAGCAGGCCCATTAGTAGCATCAATGCCCTCAGGACGGGAGATCTATACATTAACGCCCTGGAATGCACCAAATCTGGACACTTCAATACTGGAGAACATGAGAGCACCTCCGGATCGAGCAGATGATTATGGAAGCGACGCTAGCTCAGATGACGAGAATCAACAGCAGGATCCTGTGGGCGCCTTTCCCGGGACGAAGGGTGATTATGCTGGAAGTGGCAGCTATTACTGATGGCGATGCTGTTACACATAGATATGTGTCGCCGCGCATCACACTGGGCTACGTATACTTGATACTGCGGCACTGAATGTGGCCAGCGAAGATAGCTTAAGTCTTGCTTAAGGATCGCTTGTATAGCAAGATAGGTACAGGTATGAGTGGAGATGAGAGATCAGCTGGCGGGCTACTCTTCTTATTGCAATGTCACGGCCCTCGGGTTGTTGACTGATTATGGACATCAGTATGGCATTCACTCGTGTGGTCATCACAGTTGGGGACAGTCAGAAGTCAATGAAATCTGTATGTTCAGGTATTCTAGTCCACAGAAGAAAGAAACTGTGGTATAATGCTCTTCTAAGCCCAGCACATACTTTCATAGAGGCCGCATCTCAAAGCCGTACGATCACTGAATCAAGGTCTGTACCTCCTCAGCAGTGAATCCAAAGACGTGTAAGAGATCCAACAAGCTCTCGCCATTCAGTCTCGCTTCGGCTTCCATCTGCACTACTGGCTTCGCGTTCCACGCAACTCCCAGCCCAGCCGCCTTCATCATGAGCAGATCATTTGCACCATCTCCCACAGCTATCACTTGTTGCAAAGGCGCTTTCTCTTTAGCTGCTACTTCGAGGAGGAGGTCGCGCTTCTTCTCTGCATTCACGATCGCCCCGACGACTTCGCCGGTCAGAAGGTTGGTACTAGGATCTGAGGCTATGGTGTTGGCGAATGCGTAATCGATACCCAAGTCATCTGCTAGCCATTGCGTGAGTGGGATAAACCCGCCTGAGAAAACGGCGGTCTTGACACCAATGCGCTTCAGTGCTCTGATCAACTCCCGTGCTCCCTTGGTTGGCTTGATTACTGTCCGAAGTTTAGTGAAAATGTCCGCATCCACGCCTTTCAGAAGCTTAACTCGCTCCTTGAAAGAAGATGAGAAATCGAGCTCGCCATTCATAGCACGTGCTGTGATCGCTGACACCTCTGCTTCGACGCCGATAGAGGCAGCGATCAGATCAATCACTTCTTGTTCGATGAGTGTAGAGTCCATGTCGAAAACCACCAGCCGCGGATACCGTCGGAGGACAGTATCTTGCTGCAGGATCACATCAACATTCCATTCTCGCTCGAATCGGTATATGAGCTCATGTTTGCGCAAGTCTTCCAGAGTAAGATATGCGGGATCGGGAGTGGGTGAGAGGGTAAGCTCGACGATGGAGGGATGATCTGCGTTGTCGAGGCAGCGGTGGGAAGAGCTGAGCACATCTGCGCCCTGGCGGGTAGGGAGGAAGGATATAAGATGGAGGAAGGAGGTCAGGCATAACGGCGAGATGTAGCTGCCGTACAGATGATCGAGAGGTTCTGGGTCTGGTGGAGGGGGCTCAAGTGGGAAGCTTGAAAGGGAGCGAACAGGAGCGAGATTTGGAGGTATGGCGCGAGACTTTGCGGCTGATGGAGAGGGAGATCTATCAGGCGGGTAGTCGGTAATAGTAACTCGAGGGGACTTTGTCTTGTAGATTATCGTTGCGATGAGTCGATCCGAGTGAGTTCCTCTTGCAGGCTGGCAATTTGTATGCGACAGAGTGTGGACAAGACCGCTATCAACAATCTTGGGCGGGGTCTTTTCAGATGGAACTCCGTTGTACTGCTGGTAAGGCTTGCGCGGCTCGATCCTTGTGTTCTGCACGCCCTCGACGATGCTGTCGATTCCCTGATGGCCATCTTGTTGCGGTGGTCGATACTGCTGATGCTCTTGTAAATAACTGGCGGTGCGCATGCCGCTCCCAAGGCTGGGACGGGCAGGTTTTGTCGTTTGATCGACTTCAGCCATGTTGAAGGTTTGTGGATCTCAAGTAGAGCAAGGAGAGTTGTTGTAACGTTGTCTATCGCATTTGTTCAGCGATGGAGGGGTCGACGAACTTGAAAGCTGAGTGCCCACCACACTTGTACTCATCGGGCCAAGCTGGGTAGCGTCGCATGGGAAGTCCTCGGTACCCCTGTAGATCGTCAGGAACTGGGAATTCCAATTCAAAACAAAGCTCCTCACATTCGCCTCTTTCAGAACCTGACTTTGATTACAATTAATGTTTCTTGCCAGAGTAGCACGATTCGAGTTTCTTCGAAGAAACTGTCCATGTTGCCAGAAAATCGTGATACATATTCTTACACAGCTTGGACCGCCACTGAGAAGCGCCGTAAGCTTTCACTCCCGTTCTCCCCATATATCCCATCTTGCTGGAAGATCTCAGATATCTCTTCTGATGGCGAAGAAGTAATTCCCAACTTTTTCACTTCCTGAAACCTCTTTCCAGCCGAATCCAGGCACATACACAACCCCCATCACCCTGGGGCTGTTCCAACCTCCTGCCTTCAAAAAGTATCCTCTCAGTTCATCTTCGTTGATGTACTTGTCCCAATCATGCGTCCCTCTTGGCACAATTCTGATCAAGTCTTCTGCCACGACCTTCGTCGTAACCCAACTCATCCATGTCCTCGCAATAGTACTCATGACAATCCATCCTCCAGGTTTCACAAAAGGTGTGCAAAGGTCCAGGAACTCGGCCGGATGAGTAATATGTTCAATGACCTCAAAGACCGACATGACATCGAATTGCTCCTCTATCGACTGCGGCTTGGGGAGCTCTTCAATGGAAGTATTCAGATATGTCAATTTCTCCTTCAACATTGGATCCTTTTTCGCATGTCCCTTGGCAATAGCCAGCACCTCTGGGCTTGGATCAATGGCTGCCACACTGCCCGTACTGCCCAGTCTTGCGGCACTTTCTGCGAATATGCCTCCTCCGCATCCAATATCCAGATATCGTAGGCCACTAGTAGGAGGTGGATCAGGCTGCGCTGCGTGGCATCCGCGAATGAAGTCGTGACGGAGAGGGTTCATGAGATGAAGCAGCCTCGAGGATCCATGCGGATCCCACCATGTTGAGGCCAGAGCATTGAAATGTGAGACTTCTTCGGGATTGACTGATGATGATGTGCGCTGAGTTGTGCTGTGATGCCGGAATTGATTCTGTACGAAACGTGGCGCTGTTCGTAGGAGGAGGTTAAGGTTCCTAAGTGAGGTATGTTGAAGGGGAGATATAGGCGTCATTGTCGATGTAATTGTGGAAAGGGCGGCAATATCACAAATTCGTATTTCGTCTTTTTGATTCCTCAAATATCAAAGTATCCTTTTGCGCAATGTCATTGATAGCTCGAGGATCAAGGATGTGAATGATGTCCTTGTTGCTTGTTGACGATGATTTGTCCAAAATATTCCCAGCTGCCGAAAAGGAAGCAGCCTCGCAGCCTCGCATTTCTGGCGCTGCAAAACCCCGCTGCTCGTCCCATTTCAACAACCCCTCTATTTCCACGACTCTACAAAATGGAAGACGACGATTTAGCACAGGTATGCTCGGTTTGAGGTCCGGTATTTGCTCTGCTAAAACATCGCATTACAGATCAGAAAGGCTCGCCTTGAGCAACTGAAAGCACAAGGAGGAGGTGGAGGTGGAAGCAGCGGGGGAGGACAAGAACAGAAGCAGTAAGTTATCTCTTCTTACTTCAACGCCTGCTACAAAAGACTAAGCTAAATTGCCTTCAACAGACAGCAGGAGTGTAAGATCCTCCTTTAATTTCGCAAGATAGTTCCCCAAGGTATTTATAGTCTAACACACCATGCAGCAGAAGCACGGCAGTCCATCCTCTCTCAGATTCTTGAGCCTGAAGCAGCCGACCGACTCGGACGCATCCGCCTCGTTAAAGAATCCCGCGCACAAGATGTCGAGAATAGGTTGATCATGTTGGCAAGAAGTGGACAACTACGGTCGAAAGTTACAGAGACACAGTTGAAGGAGCTATTGGGCGCTGTGGCGGAGAACAAGGAAGAGGAGAAGATTGTGGTTAGTCGGAGAAAGGGTGGATGGGATGATGATGACGATGATTTGTTTGCGGATCTATAAGGAAAAGGGGCTATGGCAGAGGAGAGAGATACCCTATTGATGCTGGCGGTATCTAGCATTGGTCGGTGAAAATTGGACCCGTTCGTGGGATGTCATGGCGTTACATTTAATTCGGATTACGGTCTGACTTTCAGTAATTGAACGGAGTTACAGTGATCTGTGGCACAACATGATATTCAATTTATTCCTAAGCTATCTCCTGACCGTTCTTTGGCCTCTCTCTCGGCCTTCTTCTTTAACCTTTCAGCCTTGCGAATGGCCCTCAGGTCGATAGGTTTCTCAATACCTAGCTCGGCTCTCAGCTCACCAACATCCCTCTCCAGCTGCTCTTCCCAATATATATTGATGACTTCTTTCGAGCCAACGCCGTTCTTCACTGCCCACGGCAGGTAAATCTTCCAGAACCTCTCCTTCTCCTGCGGCTTTAGCCGTACATATGCAAAGAGACTCAGTCCTGTCATAGGCAGCAGAGTGTTGGCGAATTCAAAAGCCTTGACAGCTATCTCTCCCTCGATGATAATCGGCAAACCGGTCAACGCGTGGTAGAAGTCGTGGCATTCCCTGTACCGCTGCATCACATATGCGCACTCCTCGTCATCAATGTACTGAACCGCGCTTCTTGTGTCCGGGCTCACGCCCTCCAGGTCCAACCAATCTGCATATGCCCTCCCGACTGTGTTCTCCGGCAGGGTCCTTAAGTATTCCATCTTCAAAGTCTTGGAGGTTAATCTTGGTCGATCTTTAAGGATTCGTCGGCCCGTGGGGGATGCAAGCATCGCATCTCGAAGACGATAAATGAAGTACGGCGTCGCGGTAGCTTCACCAAGAGCTGCTATCAAATCTATTTCCTGTTAACATAGCTGTAAACGGAAGTAGGCTTTCAAACATACCTCCACGGTATGGGTTGTAGAGAGATCCAAATGCAGAACCTAGTGCTAGACCTGCCTTTTCAATTCTCGTAAGGGGGATATGGCCAGGGTAATTCGGGGGCGGGCGATTGAGGACGCTGAATTGCCTCGAATTGAGAGAAATTGTGCATGTTGCAAGTAGCTCCCTCGGCAGACCAGCCTTCAGTGCACTCTGGCGCAGAAATAAAGCCATTATCTGGTTGAAGAGATCGAACGCAAGTGAAGGTGTTGATGATCAGTCGATTTCTGGGAGCTAGAGCTTCTCGTACAGCTTCGGCTTTCGGATGGGATTTGGACAAGCGGGCCGTGCCGTTTTTCAGACAACAACTCTCGAGCTCTTTTCCTAAACGTGACTCATCTATCACTTCAAAATAAGCACCTACAATGGACGGTCCATGATCCAGTCAACTTCCTAAGAATGGAAATTCACGAGGCTTTCGCCGAATGGGCATCGGAGAGGGGCATCGAGATCAATGGCATTGCTGCACATACCTTTGAAGGCAGAGGCGTTGGCATCATTGCTGAGAAGAGGCATGCGGTATGTCTGACAGTTCAACCTTTCATCTTCCAAAGCGTTATGTTATTGCGCGTTGCTTTCTGATTTCACTTTTTCTGCTCCTTCTCATTGTTGGCCCTACCCATTCTGACTCTTATTCTGTCCATGGATGCTAGTAGGCTTCTGGTACATTGTCAAACTGTCTGCATCGTTATGTCAATCTTGTTTACTGCTCAAGTGAGATTACCTGCAGTTGTAGACTCGCCTGAGTGGTTCTTAAATATTTAAACCCATGAAGTTCATTGGGAACGACTACTGCTCAACCACTCCATCCTACCTTCATTGCTTGGCAAGCTCTGTTCATATATTGTTCAAGTTATTTACAGCAACGCATCCTCAATAATAACAATTTCAAAGACGAGAAAGCAAGTCCGGGTACTCCTTCCTCGATTTAGTGAGAATCCAGCATACTCATTCCTCGATTTAGTGAGAATCCAGCATTTGAATCAAGCGGTGGAGCATCGTCTGCTATTTACAATTTTCATCAAACCCTCTTATTTCCTTCCAGTCTCGCTAAGCTCAATTGCTGATGTATCCTAGGCAAACACAGTACTCCTGACTGTTCCTCTATCAGCCTTACGTACAGCCAACACATTGTCAAAGGATATTTCCAAGGCACTGCCAAAGACAACAGTTCATAATCTTCTAGCGACCGATCTGACCCTCGATACCTCAACTATTCGCGCTCCGTGGCACGCTGTCCTTCCTACCCAAGACACATTCGAAGATTCCATGCCCCTCCTCTGGCCGCCATCTCTACAAGAGCTCCTCCCACCCCAGGCAGCTAAGCTTTTGGTAAACCAGCAGTCGAAACTTAAACAAGACTGGGCATTGACTTCTGCTGCTTTCCCTTCCATCGTATACGAGGCCTACCTTCACTCATGGCTCGTCATCAATACGAGAACATTCTATTTCGTCTCTCCAGCTCCAAAGAGCAAAACGAAGCCAGTACCAAAACCTAAAAATCGCGACGACTGTATGGCCCTCAATCCCTTCGCAGACTACTTCAACCACACCTCGTCTCCGTCGGCCTGCGAAGTCGGCTTTTCAGAAGATGGTTACACTATCACTTCTTCTGTACCGATCAAGAAAGGCGAGGAAGTATACATCAGCTACGGACACCACAGCAACGACTTCCTGCTCACCGAATACGGCTTCATCCTTGCTGGTGATACAAACAAGTGGGATGAAGTGGAGCTAGATGCATACGTGCTAGGTCTACTGAATGCGGAGAAGAGAGAGATGCTTGAGGAAGAAGGCTTCTTGGGAAACTACGTGTTGGACCGGGAGACAGTGTGCTATCGAACGCAGGTTGCTCTGAGACTTGCTTGTTTGTCAGTCGGCAGGTGGAGAAGCTTCGTCGCCGGTCTAGATGATGGTGAGAAAGATCAAGTGAAGGTGGATCGAGTATTACTCAAGCTTCTACAAAAGTATCAGAAAGACGTGCTGGAGAAAATTAGGTTGGTGAGTATCCTTGATGAAGGCAAGCCCGATCAGCGAGATACCTTGAAAGATCGGTGGCAGCAGATCGATGCGCTTTTGCAGAGAGCCGTAGATAGGATACAGATTTGATTCGTTGATATCTCTCAAAGCCAAAAGGGGGCACTGACTCGAAGCATGAATCACTCAAATTCTCGCATCAATCGAGGTCAAGGCTCCAAGGTCAAGGACAAATCGCAACGAACCATCTCTAGAGAAATCTGGATCTTCTCAATTGTTCCCAAATGAGAGATTAAAAATTTGAAAGTCTAAAGCTGTCAAGTCATGATATCTTAATGCAGAGGGTCCAATATAGACTTCGTCACGCCGAGCCTCTTGCAATGCATGCAAGTTAAACTTGCAAAGAAGAATAACGTGAATATTGGAATCTAAAATATATTTACATCATCAGGGCATCTATTCATACACTCATCCTTAGATTTTGACAGCCGCTGCCAAGATATCAACCAATCTGTGAAGAAAAGGAAATTCATAGCCGCCTAGCCTCCTGGAAATAAATACATAGAACGTCCAGCATCCTTAGACTCCTTCGGTCTTCTGGTCAGCTCCACCTAGTCTACTTTCAGCCCTGTCTAATATCTCATGGGACCAGAAATAGTGATCCCAGACTTGTCCATCGACTGGATTGTTTGCAGCTTGACAGTGTCATCGTCTCCAAGAGTGGCGAATCTCGAGTAGTGGTCGAAGCCCTTCGCCCCGTACCTGGCCATCAGTGGGCCGAGTTCTAGGAGCCCTGCCACGATGAGACCAATGCTGACTTCGACCGCAGACCATGTAAAGACAGGTGCGGCGTCGACTGGATTTCTCGTTAGGGAAAAGTATGGAAGCGCATGCGGCAGCAAACTTACACAGCTGGTCTGTTGACTTTTGGAGCTTGAAAATCGCGAATAATCGGATGATGTTAGCGATTGTTGCCCTATCAAATAGATTAGTCTTGTTTTTGGAGATACGTCAAAGGCTACTCACAATATACCCAAGCTGAAAATACCATAAATGTACTTCTTCAAGGTTTTGTTGATATTCTTGCCCTTCATCATGATGAATGGACTTGTCATCAACAGGATATCCAAGGTGAAAGTGACGAAGCAGAGCGCAAGACCCATGTACAGTTGTCCAGTAAAGGGCAAGCATTTTCCCTTGACGTTGGGATCGAGCATCTGCCATGCGTAGCTGATCGGCGTACATTGGAAGATGACGTAGAAAGAGAAGACGGCGGAGATGAGAACGTCCATTGCGATCGAGCCCCAGAACATCCAGATCAAGACACGATTCTTGGTCCATTGCATCATGGTGATAGCGATGCTTCCCTTCATTACACTCGTAAGACACACATATATGATCTCGAGGAACCAAATATACTAGGTTTCACTGTCAGCATCGCGACCAAGCCTGTGTGTAATAGCAGATGAAGAGCCTACTTTCAGAACATTCGAAATCTGTGGCAGTTTGGCTTGGAATGTATGGCCACCAATCCCATTCATTGCTCCGAGAATAAGCAGGGCTCCAAGACTCAAATATGTAACCTATGTCATGGTGAGATTTAGGTTCCAATATGTGTTGCTAGAAGTTCCTACAAATGCGACTAGAATTCCCACATCATTCCAATTGAACTTCTTTGTGATGACCAGCTGAGTATACACTCGGGCTCCGATTGAGAGCAAACAAAGTAGCCCAAACGCAGCCGACACCGCCACCGCAATCGTTCCTTGTGTATGAAGAGGCATAGTAACCAGTACTACTAAAGACCTTCGAAAGAAAATAAACAAGAAAATTCGAGATCAATCACGACTGGAGAGTGAGAGCAGGCGTCGGTTCATAGACTAGTTTTATGAATAGAGGGGAGCTTTTGTTTGTGGGGGATCGTAGATCAATATGCTTAAAAAAGTTTCAATTTCCATGCTTCTCAGCACAGATGCTGTCGAGTGGCAGGAATGTGCTCAGTCCAGCACACCATCTCCCAATTCGTGACGGTTCCCGACTCGGAAGTTCAATGCGATTGGACATCATAATAATTATGATGTTTGACTTGCGTTTCTCGCAACGGAAAGGGAAGGATGCTAGTTTGACGAGGCGTTTCATCACACCCCTGTTCCAACTTTGTTTTGATCGCTTCGCTAATGTCTTGGCATCGAATATCTCGAAGAATCGAAAGCAACGAATGATCATTGGAAACGAGTTCTTCAGATGAGATGCCGAGGCTCATATGACAAGTCCAATTATAACGAGTTCTAGCGGTATCTCGTGCTAATTTCACCACCCCCTCGAGTTCGCTCCGGCACAAGTTGTTGCGAGCTGAGCCCCAACATTTTTGACATTTCGCTTCGGTATTCAAAGAGGTATCGTGAATCCCCTCCAATTGGAAACCCATCTGGCATCGGCTTTCGGCAAGCTCAGATACTCATTCTCCTTCAAGGATGAGGCATAACTTTCTGTGCTGAACATTTCTTAGCTTCGAAACACCCCACCGAGGTTCAACGGATTACATCAACCCGGCCAGCGGTTCAGCTCCAGCATCGCGGCAATATGGAAACATCGAGGACTTTGCCACTTAGGAAATATTTTGAAATCTTGAGCTTTCAACATCGGTGACAGCAGGAATAGATGATCACTATTCGTCGAGGCATGCAGATGTATCTATCATGTGACAGATGAGGAATGAGGTTGCACAATACTCGACAGGTTTCCATCGCGCATCCTTCTTCCCTACGAAAAAGTAGTAGGGGGCGAGTTATCAATCCACTTGCTACTCATACATACAGGATGTTGTTTATCCCATGAGGCATTACGGCCATCTCGTTCTTCCCTTGCAATGACACCCTCGCAAGCACTACGTGAGGAATGCACAACCAGGGTAGATGTCTCCTCTAACTCATCCTTGACTTTTGAGAATCACATCAAACCATTGTTTCTCGTACTCTGTGTCGCAACTACTGACTCTACAATCTGACGTCTGATTCTCCACATAAAATAATCAGCAAAAATCTTGGCTACTTTCTCTACGATTCACCCCCAGAACAGGGCAGCAGGAAACAGCGGTAACATCCAAGAGGCCACCCATCCGATATGTTTCGTATCATAAAGTTCTATCCTTCTGCTGTTAAAGCAACCAAACGCCATTATTCTATTGCCCAAGAGTCTTTTCTCGAACTCCGAAACTCCTTGCGAGACCGATTTTCTATAGACTATATTCGATTACAACTTCAGCACCCAATTGCTCTTAGATGTTTGCCTATCTCGTCTCAAAAATCTCTTCCGTTGATCCTCGAGAGAAGTCTCTTGTCCAGTTGTGGTTGACCGAAGCGACGCTCGCACTCCTGACCCTATCTTGACTATCCGCAGGAGGCAGCCCGTTTAGCTCCGACACATCAAAAGATCTCCTTATATGTATATCGGCAGCAGACTTCGAACTCACAGACCGATTCCTCGCTATCTTGGACATATGGTTCGTGAGTACGGTGTCGGACAGGTTTCTTGTTGGGTTGGTGAAGTGCGAGAAGAAGGACGGCATAATGCGGACTGCGAGGGGTCGAAGGGACGAGAGCGATGCACAGATTATGGCAGTTCCGACTTCGATGACGCTCCAGTTGAGAGATCTTACTGCTTGGTCTGCATTAGATGTTAGCTCCTGAAGCGATGGTGAAATTTTACAGTACGTACAGGAAATATCGTAGCCGGTCAGACTCTTCAATTGGGTGAGTCTGATGATGCTTGCAACACAGGCACTACAAAGGTCAGCTGAGAGAAGGCTCATGGTGGTACGTCGAGGCTCACAAAGTTCCCATGCCGAAGAGTACGCAGACCACGACCCGCTGTGTCTTCGGCATTCGCAATGCCCAGATGGTTGGCAGAGGAAGGAAGCACAACAGCAGGTCTGTGGCAATGTTGAAACCAGCAGCAATATAGAAGTACATCACAATGTCGATACATTTCCTGTCCATTGAGTAATCCCAAGCTCCTTGCACTGGGGTGCATGTGAAGATGATGGCGAAGATTGAGCAGAGCCAGAAGCACGTCACGATTACACCTGCTGCGTAGACCGTGTAGTGAAGTCTACCTTTGGGGAAGATCCTCAGGTAGGTAGCCATTATTGAGTACTTCGTGAATGTGATTGCAGTAGCGTATGCCAGGTAACAGCCATATAACGACTTCGTGATCTCTCCAACGCTTTGTGGCAATTTGGTAATGTCCGAGTTGAGGTTCCATAAATGCTTCCCAAGACCATAGTGCCTCCCTAGAAGGCATGAAGTTGACAATAGTAATGCAAATGTGACTGCTATAATCATAAGGACTAAGGACACGTTAGTGAGTGGGCTGTGAATTTGCAGCTCTTATTCTGGGTACTTACGATCGTCCGAACCGGCAGACCGAAGCATACGGAAACGGACCACAAACCTCAAGCCGGTAGTGAGAACAATTGCTGCTACGAAGATGATATTGACTTTGAGTATTGATGGTTGCAGTGAAGAGAAATCCGTTTTGCTCCCAATAAGATATGGAAGCAACTCTGGAGGAATTTCGAAAGAAGTCATGACTAGATCACAGAAGTTTAGGCAAGACCACAAGCTGAAAAGAAAAAGACGAGACAAATGTGCTTATGAGGGAGCCATAACGGAGAAGAGCATGAAGCTGTGCCGCCTCCGACTATATCATATCGATGGTGTACGCCTCCACGTGCCTCTAAGCCCAAGATACGACACAACAATTGAGGGAGCCAACATGATCAAGTAGAAGGACGGCAAGTCCGCCTAGACGGCTCACCGAGGCTGTGAAGTGGTGCATGAGCATTATGATAGTGACAACTTATTTGCCAGCGGGTGTGATGTGCACTGATATGTGATAGAGGCCGCATGTTCACCGGCAGATGCCGTGCCTATTCTCCTGAGCAGATCAAGGAACAAGGCTGCTTTTTATGGTGCTGGTAACGTGGAAGCGGGTTGCCTTTCCATTGAAACGCAATAATGCACAGCCGTCACCTCAAAACGCCACAACAAGGGAGGTTTTCGTCGCCGGGGCTGGCTTTGACGAGGGAGACGGCACGCACAGGCGGCCCGTCATTGTGACCAGTACCCCGCTCGTCCAGATTAATCATGGCAGAAGGTGAGTCTTGCAGATGTCTTTGAAAGCAATTGTAATGTCGTGGAAAGTCTATCAAGATGAAAATTGTGACTAGTCTCATGAATAGTCAAATATCGTGATATGATAAATCTTGAAACGTATGTTGGGTTTTGCTTTCTACTCCCACGCTTCCTGCAGGACTTCCGTCCCCTTCCTAAAGCATCAATAACAAGGCATATTGGAACAGGGGACATATAACGATACCAAAGAATTACCGTGTCATTCCCACGTCGGATCACGACCAGGCCCCCGATCTCTCTTCCCAGCTCGCCTTATCTCCACACTCTCTCAGCCGCTATCAAACCTGGAAGTTGCGCCGAAGATCTCGGTGCCCTTTTAAGATGTGGTTCGTGCTGAAAATGAGGAAAAGAAAAGTGACAGGCTGGGCACGGCACGAAAGTCGTGGCTGCCAAGATTAAGAGGCGCTACGTTAGACGGTTGTGAAAGAGGTCTAGCTCAGTAGGAGAAATGTTGAGACATGATCCAGCCGTTATCTATTGACTAATAGGAACTCATTACTTCAGAGTGTAATAAATGGAAATTTCCGAGTAGCCAAACGTCATAATTCGGAATCCTTTCTCACCTCGCTTCGCAAGGCTGCCGAGCTATTTACTGCAGAAGTGGGTACTTTGGAGTTGAGAAGCGCAATCGAGAGATATATTCGCATAACGATCATTGACGCGTCATTAGGACCTACATAGTCAAGCTCCGGTTGACTTGCTTAGGTAGTGAGTACAGTGCTAGCGCCAAATGATATCAAGTAAAAAAAGAGAACTTTCAACTCCTTGCTTCCCAAGAGCAGCCTTAAGCGAGACCCACCCGAGCTCCACTTCAAACATAAACAAACGCCAGTGGCCTGCCCAAAATTCACATCATAGCCTAAGACCACCTTATGACCAGTACATCGATTGGACCCCGGGAATGTTCGGATGAATCTCCACGTAGCAGACTTTTGGCCACCGTTATTTGTCAACTTCTCTCCTGCTAGCGAACCAGCCCTTCCTAACCTCATCCATCACATTCGGTACCAGGCAGTCCTCCGTCATCTCATTGAATTTTCCATATTCTATAAGCGAAGCAAATAGTAATACTATCACGCAATGCCTCATTTCCTCCTTCATAAGCAACATGATCTCAACAGCATCAACAGTCTCCCACCACCAGATAATCCTTCGGTCATCAGGCCCACGGCATACAATCATATCAAGAGCATTGCTTTCCTGTCCGTTCTGAGGCACGCCAATATGTGTTAGGCAGTCCATAATAATGAAGAGAATGGTAAGACCTTTGGGTTTCGTCTGGCTTCTGATTGCGACGAGTTTACCTATACGGTGTAGGAATGGGATGTTCTTTGCGCGAAGGTCATAGAGTAGGCGGTTGAACATCCAGGGGATCGCCAGGTAGCTCCTGTAGTGCGCTCGTGCTTGATCATAGAAGTCCGGCTGGAGGGAGGGATGTAATGACGATTCTGGGCCGAAAACCTGTTGAAAAAGTTGGTCATGGGTTTTTGAAAGTCTTTGGTCATGCTGTCACTTCGAACTCTCTCTGTATAGCTCAGATCGGTAGAGATTACTGCGGGAAAACAAGAGTAGTGACCGATCGAAAGCAGTTATAGCGACCTCCACTGAGTCCAGGTCAGGAAACGCAGCAAGTCCACTTCCAAGCCAGACGAACGTCGCAACAATGGCAATCGGCATCCTCTTCCAACGGTGTCCCCGATCAACAATCAGCTGCTTCACAATCCCAAGATGTTGCTGTGCATCCGCAGTGGAACAGCCAATTCTGTGCTCGGCAAAGCGATAGTTGGAATCCTAGTGATCGCCGTGTCAAAGTAACTAGACTTGGGAATGCTGAGATCTTCCCGAGCAGAGCGATAGATTGAAGCTCTATGTGACAGAACTAACATCGATACTTCTGCTGCTTTACTGCCAAGGATATCGACTTCTGCAGGGAGGATCACGCCTCGAAGCCAGTCATTGCATCGCTGAACGAGTATGAATGTCCGGTCTTGTACTTGACAAACGTGCGATGCCTCATGAGTTCCATAGACGCGAGCAGGAGTAATGATGAGATCTGCAATTGAGTGAGCTTTCAATATGTACTTGAGAATCAAGTGAGGCTTACAATACTGTATCAAGTTTCTCTCATGAGGAGTTGTTTTAGCAGCAAGTGATATGAAGGGATCAAGTTGCTCGATGAAGATCGAATCACATGTAGGATTATCTGGGACGCATGTAGGTTAAGGGCCTGTACTATTGAAACTTGTTGATTTTTACCTGCTTTGCTCTTCTCCTTGATTTGCTGTACCGGTGACAATGGCTTGCGGCAATCGAGTCGCTTATTGGATGTTGACTTCTTCGAATACCTCGTGGAATGTTGCCGTCTCTGATTCTGAGTCACTACTTGAGCATGAGAGTTATCTATAGTGATGTGGTCCTTAGACGCAATGTTTGAAGCATTCTTGTTGACCCAGGCGAACTGGCGTGCATCGGTCATGGTCAACCTTGAAACGACAAGTGTTGAGTAATGATCGGCCAAGGTTTAGAATCGGATGATCTGAAAGGCAAATAAAGGAGTATCGTAATCGTAGAATGCCAAAATACGGTTATTTCCGTCTCCATTGACCTTCCATTCACGGTGGAGATGAAAGATGCAAGACTGCTTACTAACCAAGAAGGGCGTGAGACATATCCTCCAAGATCGTAAAGCCGACTGGACACAGCATATTCATACCTTACTCTCAGAACTCATTGGCAGGATAGGGACAGATACCTGCAAGGTTGCTGTATGCCCAAACGAGCTAACATCATATCGACATATATGATGTTCAAGAGCGAGGTCAGTTCTACAGTCACGAACGATTTACCCACTTGGGGCCAATACAGAAGCATCATGGACTTGCCATGCTGTCCAAAACACTCGCGCCGATGTGACGGCTCGTGCCGCAGGCCCTGAGTACTAGGTCATATCTCAAGGATAATTCCTGGGGAAAGAACGTGTATCCAACGCATATGATCACTCAGAATCTCCACACGCAATAGGAAGGCAGAGAGAGAAAAGGGCACGTTGTGCAGCAGGAGAAAAGAACGGACTGCCAGGGCGCTGCTGGTGATTGTTGGTATTTGTCATGATCCTGTCATTAGTAAGTCGTGCAGGAGAAGTCGACTGGATGCCTTGATACCATGCTGATGGCCATCCTCTGCTGATAGGTACTTTCAACCATCGTCAGAAGTCAAACTTTCGATGTGGAGAGGACATCATAGAGTTGAAGAGCCCTAAATTCCGAAGTTGCATATTGTTTCTCGATCGAACATTACGACATGTACGTAGAATCTGAAAGATGCTTGAACAACATGATAACAATAATAACAGAACTTGGCGCTTTATCGCTGTCCGAGGAATGGATCAAATAGCAACGTTCTCCACTCATGTGAATGCAATAAATGACCAGGCACTGACCCTGTGCTCCATGATGGAAAAAAATAGCAGATATAATGATATCCAGAGTTCTCCGAACACCAGATGCCTATTTCCCTGACCCGAACGCCGTATCCATCTATCTATCCAACCAGCTACCCATCAATCATTACTCCTCCTCACTCTCATCGCTCTCATCGGCATCTGCCCTCAAAGCTTGTTCAAGGTCCTGTTCCAATTCGGCCGCAAGATCCATTTCTATATCCTCATCACTAATTCCACCATTATTGTTGTTCGCAGGACTTGGCAATTTGAGGTGGTCCACGTCTTGATTCCGCTCTTCATCCTCATCAATCTCCTCTCCTTCAGCGTCTTCATCCTCGTCACTTGGTTCGCTGACAGCTCGGTCAAAGATTGGGGTGGACTTGTATTCGTAGTTCGGGGGCGCTTCTGGGTATTCAATCGTAAGCCCATCGTCAGAATCTTCCTCCTCCGGCGTAGGTTCGCGAATGACCGGTGCTGGCTTGGGCTTCTTTGGCTTCTCAACTTTCCGGCGGGGTGGCGCGGCCTTCGTTGGATCAGTTTTCTTGGATCCTTTTGACACTTTTCTTTGTGGTGCCGAGCTTTGGCTCTTGGTTGTAGGCAGCTGGGGATATTGTGTCCGTAATTTGGAAGCATCTTGTATCCAAGGAGCACTTGTGAGGTTCATGTCAAATGTAGAATCGACCTGATGTAGAACGAAATGTTTCTTTTCGGGGTTGAAGATGAGGACATATTGATCGCTGCTTGAATTTCGCACGCCTTGATAGGAATAATCGTCGGAGTCGTCTTTGAGGGAGAGGTCGTAGCCGTTATGATCGGAATCTGAAGGTTGGAGGTGAAGGGAATTCTGTGACGAGTCTGCAGAAGGATCTGGTTTGTGGTTATCTGCCCAGATATTGTCAGCCCTGATCATTCAACGAGAAAGTTGTAGTACATCTGATTCCTGTAAACGTCTCGGTTTTGCCAGTTGCCCTGCCCAGTAAGGCGTCGCTCAGGACGATAGGATAATTGCCTGGCTGGTCCATATCTATTGAACCACCCGCCATGGCTACTGGAAGTGCTCTTTCGACAGAATCCCAGGTGGCAGGAACTTCTGCGTGGTGAAGTGTAGTGCAGGTTTGGGAAGTGAGTGAGTAAGAGCGAGAGTGATGTTAAGGTAAAGTGAAGGCAGGCGATCAGCACTACCCGGAGGCTAGACCCCGCGCCCGAAAGCTGCTAGGATCAGGCGGTTCAGGGGACTCATAGAAGCTTCGGTTAATGGCCCAAGCCCTCTGCATTCCTTTCAGAGGAATTTGTGTCACTCACGCCAGCTCGGAGTGATTTACTTGTAGACGGCGATGTGATTCATGCAAGACCACTTCGCCTCCAGGAGATTTTGTACTGAACAATGGCAAAAGCAAACATCAAACATTTCATTCATATGGTATATATCCGAGCCGCTGACAACTCCAGTAGATTTCCAGCACCAGCCCACCCAAACAAAAGAAAGAGATACTAGTATATTTTCAACCCATCTTCACATCGGGAACTCCACCGAATCCATTCATACCGCTGTTCATTGGCGGTAGTTCCGAAGGAGGCTTCTCCATGGGCGAAAGAGGATTTTCCCGCTCGCCATCTTCTCTTCGAGAGCGTCTTAAACGTTCACACCATTCCTCAGCACTGACGATTGTGCCATCTAATACTCCAGATACTTGCGCCATCATATCTAGCCCTTCTTTCGCCAGCACCAGAACACGGTTGGCGCCCTCGGTAACCTCCATATCAGCATTCTCACCACTTCGGCCACCTTCTGTTGGCCTCGAACTAGCGAGTCTAAATCGTTGGGGTAGTGAAGTGAGGTGTCTTCGGACAAGCACCCTGGCGTTTTCTGGAAGGGCGCCACCAGCATATTTGGACACGATATCTACAACTTCCTTGAGAGTTTTTAGGACATCTCTTTTCAGTTCAGCGATTTTGGCGTTCAGTTCAGAGCGCTCTGCATCGCTGCGGACAATAAGCTGGCCAGACTGCTCGGAGCCTTCGATCGACCCTGAGTTGTTTACTCTGTTGCCGTTGTCGTATTGTTCCAGGGCGCTCTTTAGAGCCAGGATGACTTTTCCGATATGCTCATTTGCCCAACGAAGCCAACCAAGACAGTACTTCAGGCTCCGGAGGGATTCTTCGCTCATTGCGACACTAAGACCGCTCGTTGATAAAACGAGTCGCGACTGCCACGAACTTCCTGGTGATCTTGGCTCGTCTTGCGACTGTGTAGGAATCAAAGCATTGGCTTCATAGCTGGGACTACGGTACTCATCATAGGCTGGTAAACTCTCAACTGTCGATCCTTGGCTTGGTCTGCGCTGTCGGTGCTGTAGATCCTGTCTATGGACAGGGTATGATTCATGTTGGCCGTTGGATTCCATATCCACATCCTCTGTGCCTACTTTCCTCCTCTTGTTAGAAACTTGCGAATCTTGTTCCCCATCAGGTTGGTGATGACTTGGTTTTCGTCCGCCGAGGAACCAACGCACCCCTCCTTCGACACCAGTTATGCGCCCAACTGAACCCACGGTATTTACGACCGGCGTGAACCTTCTTTCAACATATTCAGCGCTCGATTTGAATCGCGGACTGTAGTTTTTCGAGGCCGAGTAAGCGGATAAAGAGCCGCCAATTGCGGTACCAATTATTGGATGCGATGTGGTGAGGAGAGAAAGGAGGGGCTCAGGTTGCGCTCCTCCAGCTGGATAACTGCGAGGGGAAGATGGAGGTAAGGATCTGCTATTTTGCTGAGGCGAGCCTACGAAGTCTGTAATGAGTAAGTTATACTGCATTTACCTACATGTTCCTTAAAGTTACGTACCTGCTCGAAGATCTCCCAGCGCTTCAGCCGCAAGTCGCACATCCGGATCGTCAATAGACAACACGCTTCCACCTCGCCGTCCCCTGCTGTCCGTCCCATCAAGATCCATCGTCTGCGGAGAGTCCATCCCCATGGAGCTTTGAGTCTTCGGTGACAATGCCGAGGGTCCGGGTTGGTAATATGCTGTTAACGGATTCGAGGACGGCCAGACAAACTGGTGCTCCTCTGCTCGAAATCGTGGCTCTGCTGGCTGAGGTGGTAGCGGCGGTAATACACGTTCATGGTGGATAGGTGGTGGATCTGCTGTGGGAACAGATGGAAAATTCAGAGACTGGGGATCGTGGGATTGTGTATATGAAGGAGGCTGCTCCCGTTGCATGTGATCCTCCATCTTCGCTCACAACCGCCGATGGTAGGTTAGGATAGTGCGCCTTATGTTGCAAAGAAGTCTGGAATGCGTGCAGAGATAGTCCGTGTCGAAATCGTACCGTCAACTTTCGGGCCCCATTCGTGACATAGGAGGTATACTCGGCGCAGATTCGGGTCGCTGTTCGGTCGAAGCGGTCAACGACCAGACTTCAGTCCTCGATGTACAACTCAGTCGATAATGGGTGCGCTTAGAAGAAACAACTTGTACATGGGGAGATGAGCGACATGTGTTTGTTAAGTGTCACCGTCATCATCTGCCTCGGGAGAGTTGGGTTGGAGGCGGAATTGCCTTCGTCGCATTGTCACATGCGATATGTGAGCACTCAACTCGTCCGCAGCCGCAGGGCAGCAATTCCAGGTTCTGAACATCACATGCCAGTTTATGCCAAGACATCAGCTGTCAAAGCTTAGTCACTCAGGTTTCTCGCTAAGCCTGTGGTCCGTGCATTTCGACAAGACAAAGGTGGGGTGCAGAAGAGGGGCAGGAGTTCAAGGTCTGGGGAGCCTGAGTTATTATTACCGTGCAGCGGGATACCGGTAGGAATCGTGACACTTTGCTAAGAAAGCACGCAATTGGTGATCGGCACCATATCCAATCCTCGTCATTGTCGATACAAAAGTAGGTCTATTCGCATATCTATTTTCTCAATATTTTCTTCCTTCTGTTCTCTTTCTTCAAGGTAACAAATCTACTTCTAAATTGATTCCGCTTCACTCGACTTACTGCAAACCACTATGGCACCATCACTTCTCGAAACTCAGCCAACGGCACCCCACCAATTGTCAAACCCCTCCCAAAAGTCTGTGGACAGAAAAATATTTCCTGACGGTATTAAGACCTCAGGTCAACATCCACCGTTGCTCGACCATATCAAGCCATACTCAAGTTTCCCCAAGGAGATTACAGGCGAGACTGTCTGGAAGGCAGAAGACTACAAAGATAGTCCGGAGAGATGGGTGCATGTTTTCAACGATGAGGAAATAGCCGAATTGAGCGCTGCTGCGGATAAGTTTTTGGCTGATAAGACACCATTGACTGGAATTTCTAAGGTTAGCAGACCCAAAAGTCCTCTTCGTTCACTACTAATGCATAGTACCAGGAGAACTTCATTATCCCCAAGCTTTCGGTCTTGCTGAACTCTGTCCGCACTGAGATACTAAACGGCAAGGGGTTTATCTTGTTCAAGGGCTTCCCAGTTGAGAAATGGGGCAACCACAAATCTGCAGTTGCATACATGGGCTTGGGTACTGTTCTTGGCTACTTTGTCAGTCAAAATGGTCGAGGCCATGTCCTCGGTCACGTCAAAGATGTTGGCGATGATCCAACACAGACTCACAAAGTTCGAATCTACAGGACAAATGCACGGTATGTCCTTTCCGCATTTGCATGATTGTGTCATACTGACTTCTACATAGTCAATTCTTCCACGCCGACGACTCAGACATCGTAGGTCTGCTCTGTATAGCGCGTGCCCTTGAAGGCGGCGAATCTGACATCGTCTCATCCCACCACGTCTGGAACACCCTGCAAAAGGAACGCCCAGACGTCGCCGAGACGCTCACAAAGCCCATCTGGTATTTTGACCGTAAAGGCGAGACGAGCGTCGGCGAAGAGCCCTACATCAAGACCTCCGTCTTCTACCTCGAGCGAGGTGAGAATGGCCGCGTATACAGCAAATGGGATCCCTACTATGTTAAGAGTCTCAGCCGGTTTGTGGACGCCGGTGTCATTCCTCCGCTGTCTCCAGAGCAATTGGAGGCGGCGCAGGTGCTGGAAGAGACGTGCCATCGCTTGAGACTGCATATGATTCTCGAGGTTGGAGATATCCAGTTCTTGAGTAATGAGCATGTGTTGCATGCCAGGACGGAGTATAAGGATCATGCACCACCGGCCCCAAGGAGACATCTAATGAGATTGTGGCTGGCGACCCCGGAGTCCGAGGGAGGGTGGAAGTTGCCGTTTCATGATTCGGCGGAGAAGAAGAGAGGAGGGATTCAGGTTAACGATACACCTCCTGTTTGTCCGCTAGATGCGGAATAGATAAAGACGTCGTTTTATGTACATATTTAAGCTTCATCTTGACTCTTCGCTTAGCATTCACTTGCTCCCCCTATTCTCCCCTCGCCTAAAACACATGTTTGAACAGCCGTACGCCAACTACACTCAAAGATGGCCAAAAGTGTGTTGAAGTGGGGAATAATAGGACTAAAGAGCAACAACAATTCCCCGGACTGACTTCACAGACTCAGCTATAAGAATTGGCAGTTGGAAGGTCATATCATCATCTTCTGATGGGGTTCATGTCTCATGGCCTCCAGTCTGCTACTCTTAGTATCCACTTACGCGGGTATACAACCAAACGCCTCGCTAATTTCCCAGACCAAAAAAAACGCCAAGATCATATTCTACTTCCATCGGACACGGACCTCCTAGCCTGCCATTTTCTCTTCACCATCCTCACCCATCTCCGCCGTCTCCACTCGCCCCTCCTACCTCTTCCTTCATTCTCAGCATCACTGCCCTCCTCCCAACTCGGAAGCATCTTCTTCGCCTTGGTCGGCGTAGCTAGATGCTCACTATCACCACCGCCATACATCAGGCCTAGGTCCGCATCATCATACTCGTAGCGAATATCATAGACCCATCTCTCCCCCTCAGTCTCGACTTCCACACCAGTAATGATGCGCTCCTCGACCCATTCCCGAGACCACAAATCAAGAGCCCATTTCTTCTCACTCCATTCCCATCCATGTGGTGGTTGCACGTCTTCGAAAAATCGTGTTCCTTTAGGACGTTCAGAACGAATTCGTGTCTCGCTTAAGGGGTCATAGGGGCTAGAGGTAAACAGCCAGCTTTCCCATTCTCCAGCTGAAGAGAGTCGTTGAAGCTCGAAAATTTCGACTTCTCGTGTTTCTGGTGCGGAGTCCAAGATGATATCCTTAGCTATCCAAGCGTCGAGATAGGACTTTGCTTCTTTCTCCCGAGGTGCGACATGTGTCTTGTGAGTTGTGATCAGCTGCCGCTGAATTGTTGGATGGCTGGACGCCGTGATGATCCACCCGATGGAGAGAAATATGATTCGCCAGGGTAGGAGGTGAGAGGCAATGAACATAACAAGCGCAGTGGAAAATGCAAAGAGGAAAAGAGTGGAAGATAGAGGCTCGTTTGAGAAGTTGGTGGGAGGCGTCAAGAGACTAATGACTTTGTCATGAACGCGACTGAAGTCCTCCATACAGTTCTGTAAATCTCGCATATTGCGAAAGAAGTCCTTAGACAGCTCTTTCACTGGCTTCACAGTTGGTGCTGGTGCCAATGGAGGCCCTGCCGCATTATATCCGAAAGGCGCAGTGTGTAAGGAGAACGTGGTAATCGTAGGGGGTGGAGCTGGATGTCTTGCTATGAAGGCGGGTATGAGGAGAGCAAGAAGAATGACTGCGAATGGCAGAACGGTCAAAAGGTACGGGTCCAGGCAAATGAAGGTGTATATTGCGAGGAAGGACAGGGTATGCGTAGGTGTATTCCATGACAGAAGTCGTATAACCTTCGCTTGGAATACAAACACTACTCCGATTCGTGCGTTGAATCGACGGAAGTTCGCAGACATTGTAGGCAGGGAGAAGGAGGGCCGAGTTGTGAAGTCTTGTGCGGGGGATGCTTCGGCTCGAGAAGCTGATAGGTCTTCGATCGGTATTACTTGCTGGAGTAATCTTCATAATGTTAGCTACTGAGAGTCTCATGGATAATCATTGGCAGGTACTTCTCGAGCAGCCGGTCTTGTATGCTGGATCCTGTTTCCGATGCTCTCTGCTGGACCTTCTTTATGTTTTCCTTTACATCCTTCCCCCGTCTTCTGAACCGGTCTCTCTTGCGGTCGACATCCGAGACATCGTCGACTTCATCTGAAAGATCCTCTGCAGCATCAAAGGAGATGACAGGTATAGGATCATCTCGATTGACAAACGCGTCCACAGTAAATTCGTCCATTGTGGCGTCAAGGTCCGATGCGGTGTCGTGGGAGTGCCAGATGGGTTTATCTTCGGTGGTTTCGCCCCATGTACAGGGCCCCAGACATGGGAGGTTGATAGATTTCAAGATGAACCAAAAATCACAAATTTCAAGCGATATCAGTCGTTGGGTACATCTGTGAATTTCGAAGGTCGCGAGGCTGGCAATTAATGTCCTAACTTGGCGCGATGACATGTGCTTGTTCTGGGGTGTAAGGCAAGAGCTTGGCTGTACCACCAATGACAGCAGCCGAGAGCTTCCAGCCTCGGCAACTCCAAGGACGTCCGGAGACGACGAGGCTTCGTTGTAGAAACAACCGATTTTACCCAGCTGTCCTTTTTTCTTTTCTTCTTGCTGTCTGATCTTCCTAAATTTTGTTCACTCTCCCCTCTACCCTCACCATGGCACCCTCTGTGTCATCTACCGGCACGCAAATCAATCAAAAGATTGAAGCTCTACCGCCAGCCATCTCGGATAAGCTTCCCCATGTTCCCGAATCAAAAGAAGAGCTTAAGGAAACGGTCAAAGAAGCCGAGAAGAAGTCACTCGCGGGTCTGAGAAGTTTGGCAGCCGGTGGATTTGGAGGTGTATGTGCAGTGATTGTCGGGCATCCTTTTGATCTGGTCAAAGTAAGGTTGCAGACTGCAGAACGGGGGGTGTATTCCAGCGCACTAGATGTGGTGAGGAAGAGTGTCGCAAGAGATGGACTGAGGAGGGGTTTATATGCTGGTGTCAGCGCGCCTTTAGTGGGTGTGACGCCCATGTGTAAGTTCTACTGAAATTGGGCCTGTTGTTAGAATGGCAATACTGATTCCTTATGCAGTTGCTGTTTCATTCTGGGGTTACGATGTGGGGAAGAGTCTTGTACGCAAGTATTCTACAGTCACAGACAATCAATTCTCTGTAGGCCAAGTCGCAGCTGCTGGTTTCTTTTCGGCGATTCCTATGACCCTCATTACCGCACCTTTCGAGCGAGTAAAGGTCCTGCTACAGATCCAAGGCCAGAAGCAGCTTGCGCCGGGCGAGAAGCCCAAATACAGTGGTGGTGTTGATGTCGTGCGCCAACTATACAAGGAGGGCGGTGTACGATCTGTCTTCCGCGGCTCTTTCGCAACACTTGCACGAGACGGACCTGGATCAGCAGCATACTTCGCGACCTACGAAATCATCAAGCGAAAACTCACACCAGTTGACCCAGCTACAGGCAAGCCTGGAGCACTCAGTCTACCTGCTGTGACTTGCGCTGGGGCAGCTGCTGGTGTTGCTATGTGGATTCCTGTCTTCCCAGTCGATACTGTGAAGAGTAGGTTGCAGACAATGGAGGGGAAGCCGACAGTAGGAGGTGTGATTTCGGGATTGTATAAGAACGGTGGGTTCAAATCCTTCTTCCCCGGGTTTGGGCCAGCTCTAGCGAGAGCTGTTCCCGCCAATGCAGCGACTTTCCTAGGAGTGGAATTGGCACATCAATTTATGAACAAGACTTTTGGATGAGAGGACAATAAATGAGGGAAGAAAAGCAGCAGGGTCTATTGAGTAGAACGTGTAATTTTATTCTGGGCGCAAAGCGTTGATGGACCATAGCACATCGTAGATAGAATCATGACTCGACCCATTTTGAACTTCAAGCTTCGTTGACTGAATTTACCCAAGTCACCGGTAGGACATTCACTTTGTGCCCAAGGAACTCTATTTCATCTGTGTCTGGCACAATAACCAATTGCCTCGGATGAGGGTTGGCTGACGCCGGTGAACGGGAAGTTGGTCCAAATTTTATCGATAAGGGTCGAGGGATCCAGAATTAGAGTAATCAGTCATTCTCACCCACCTACGCCCGGCCGGACGTCCTCCACGTACAATTTCTTGATGCCTCCTTAAACCCCATATTCTTCCTGGCACGAACGCCAGCAACAGTCCGCAATGTCTGCGGATGCGCCGCAGACTGAACCTTTACGCTCCGGCGTCGAGTCGCAAGATGGAAACCCCGCCATACCCCTCCGCATGCGCACAAATACCGCGGAGATAGACAGCACCATCATACATCCTGGGGCAGTAAAAATCAATGTGAAAGGCGCATTCATCGTGGACCATGACACCGAAGGTTCTCCCAATGGAAATCCGAATGGGGGAACCCATGAGACGAAGGACATCAGATTGCCGAATCATACAGCAGTGGTGAGCNACATAGCTGTGGACGTATGTCTCTCCTCTACACCTGCCCTCTCGGGTAGCTGCGAAGAACATATTCTAATTCCAATGGCAGATCGGAGGTTCTTTGGCAAAGCTCGTATACTTCTCTCGAGAACCACATTCCCGGGACCCTGGTGGAAGGTTGAATTTTATAACTTTCGAGACGGACCGGATAGATGACTGCATAGAATTCATGAAACAGCACAAAATCAAACAACAGAAGCTCAATGGATCCAGACCAGGAGAGCTTTGTGTTATGGCTACAGGAGGGGGAGCATATAAGTTCTATGACAAGGTTCGAGAAGCTCTGGGAGTGGATGTGTCGAGAGAGGAGGAAATGGAATGTTTGATTATCGGTAGGCACAATGCGCTCGCAGCAATCGATCGTACTCTAATCAGGAATAGGACTGGACTTTTTCATCACAGAAATACCCCGCGAGGTATTCACATACAGCGAAACAGACCCTATACATTTCGAAGAACCGCGAGCGGACATATATCCATACTTGCTTGTCAACATAGGATCTGGTGTTAGCATGATCAAAGTTTCTGGGCCAAAACACTTCCAAAGAGTTGGTGGAACTTCTTTAGGAGGTGGAACACTTTGGGGACTTCTGTCTCTACTGACAGGAGCTCGTACGTTCGACGACATGCTTGCAAACGCCGAGTGTGGCGACAATGCTAAAGTCGACATGTTAGTAGGCGATATCTACGGAGGAGATTATGGAAAGATAGGACTGAAGAGCAGCACAATTGCAAGCTCGTTCGGGAAGGTGTTTCGAATGAAGCGGGAAGCCGAGCAGGAGGCAGAAGATAGCGGGGGTCTTGCAAACGATGATTCCAAGTCATCTTCTCAATTCGCATCGTCTCGTCCAGGCGACACTCCAACACAAGAACACGCCTCGCCACCATTCTCAGCCCCTGATATTTCTCGTTCCTTGCTCTATGCCATTTCCAACAACATAGGACAAATCGCCTATCTTCAATCCGAGAAGCATTCTCTATCTACGATTTATTTCGGAGGCAGTTTCATCAGAGGTCACAGACAGACGATGAATACTCTGAGCTATGCAATCAAATTCTGGAGTGGTGGTGAGAAGAAAGCGTATTTCTTGCGACATGAGGGGTATCTGGGTGCCGTAGGTGCCTTTTTGAAGCGACAGCCGAGAAACTGGGGAAGGAGGGGAAGCTTTGAGGATGGCGTTCCACCGTTTTTGAATAAGGGGATGGACTATCCTGGATCTTGAGGATAAAAGAGATTTGAATGTGCATGGCTGTTTTGTATAGGGAGTGTAGTATCTGCTGCATCTGGCCGGCTGTTGGGTTGCATGAAATTATTGCCGCAGTGGCTAGCTTTTGAATAATGCTAGAGCATATCTGCAACCCATGAAGAGAAATCTAATGAGGAGATGCGATCCAAATAACAATGGTTCAATTTCTGAAGCATCGCCTGAGCTCGCTAAGTACGACTAGGAAATCCGCATACGCCTAGTGCGAAGTTTTAAAGAACTTCTTCGTGATACAGCTTACCTAGGAGCTTTGAATTTACTACAGGAAAACCCCTCTGGAATCAAATGGAGAACCACCAACGAGACTCCTGTAAGAAGCTGACAAATTCCAGAGCATAGTTGCCAAGGATAATTCGAGAGTGGAGTGATGGTGGACTTTGGAGTGGAGCGGCATAACTGCCGAGTCACACAAACGTCACAGATCCCACAAAGCCTACATTCCACTGTTCCACATATGTATTCAAATAACAACATTCCGCCATCACGACGGTTGTAAGTAGCCCAAAACAACTCCTCCCTTCACAACAGTTATTAACATATCAATAGGTATAGTGTAGCGGTTAGCACGTGAGATTCTGAAAACAGGATCATGTTCTGCAAAGAATGTTTCTCGAATCCCCGGTTCGAGCCCGGGTACGACCTGAATCGATTTCTTTTTGCATTTTTTTGGTCGTGAAATGTGCTGAGTCGCACTTGAAATCGCCCGAAAGGTCACTAAAATGCAAACGGGCATGCATGGTGTACTACCACCACCAGTTCTACTAGTCAGTAAGCAAGCTTATGAAAATACAATTAATATTCTGTAAATGATGTTTTCTGGTCACTAAACTTGTCCCTTGATATTTTGCGTCTGTTCTTACCTTTCAGGTTACTTTTACCTAATGACAGGCACGCTTCTTTTTTTGTGCTTCCATTCTGCTTGGTTTCAGATTCGTTCGATCCCCGACTAAGAGTCCGCTGTTTGCCGGATGGCTCATGTACGGAAGGGGGTTCCAGGTGGGTCTCGTCCACCGTTGTCAGTGACAAGGTAGTTCTGACCATAGAACAACATCGAATACTCTGATATTCTCCACAAAACTCTACAATTGGCGAAAGAAAATACCAGGCCGGACGAGACCCACCTGGAACTCCCTTCCGTACGTACTTGATCAGGAGCAATGTAATAGTCAGTGCGCTGGCTGTAATTCTGCGAGCTCTCGCGCACTGACTCTCAGGTATTTGACAAAGTGAAACGTTGAGGAAATCGATCGAGGAACAATCCTCTTTCTTCTATAGTGGATGCATTCTTCTCAAATTGGAGTCGACTAAGAGGGAATCTCGGTCACTGTTTATTCGCTTATCTCCGGTCCTCGATTGGGGAAGTTCGTAGGCGAGGTCCAAACAATGGAATTGTTGCAGTAAATTGCTGCGCTAAATTATCGCATTCTCTTGGAGCGATCATGGAGTTTGCTGTCAAGGGAATTTCCCAAGAAAATGTCATCATGCGTAACACTTTCTGCGTCGTGTTTCAATCTGGCCACAAACAGATTATATTTTCTACGTACACTACCTGTAGTCCGATTTCTCCTCCTGAACCACGGCCACAGATTTCTTTGCCAACACTCGTTCCATAACCCTCTCTAGGCGCATGACCGCTTCATCAACAATCTGACAATGAACCACGATTCTGCCACCCATTATTTTGAGTCCTTCCTCCTTGCCAACGCGAATGAGTTCCGCTGTTTCGATACCGCTGTACGGAAGGTCAAGTACCACCATATTTGTTTCCACGGGCCGACTGACCTTTCCACCTCTACTAGTCCACATCTTCTCAATAATCTTAGCTTTCTCATGTGTCCCCCGGAGTTTGCCACCCTCGCCATTTGGTCCTTTACCAAAGTTCTCCTCCACAGCAACTCGAGCAGCCGCCGAAATGACACCCGCCTGACGAACTCCACCTCCAATCATCTTCCTGATCCACCGACAGTGATCAAGGGTCTTCCGTGGTCCAACAATAACACTACCTATCGGCGCAGCCAATCCTTTGGAAAAGCACATCTGTGCCGTATCAAAACAGTCCAAATATTCCCTAAGCGAGCCTGCGCCGGCTGCTACAGCTTCCCAAATTCTGGCTCCGTCCAAGTGCATTTTAACGCCGTTCTCCCGGGAAAACGCTGATATTTTCTGGATCTCCGCAAGTGGAGTGATAGTCCCTGCAAGGGTGTTTTCGAGTGAGATTACTCGTGTTGGTGCATGGTGGATGTTACTACTGATCACGGCGTCGCGCTTGATATCCTCGAGAGTCAAGTACAACCCGTTTGCTGGGTACGACGCTTGCATATGTGCCTGTGACAAGACAGCACAGCCACCTGCTTCGGCGTTCAGGATGTGGGATCTGTGGTGGGAGAGGATTGCATGTGGCGGCTGGGTGAGGTGTGACCGGAGGGCGATTTGGTTTCCCATTGTCCCGGACATGACAAGCACAGCATCTTCCTTGCCAGTCAATTCGGCTATGAACTTCTCGAATTCGGTAGTAGTTGTATCTTCTTTGTATACGTCGTCCATCAATGACGATTGTGCGATTGCTTGTAGCATAGAGAGGGTAGGGGTTGTGATAGTGTCTGTGCGGAAATCGAAGGCAGCTGGTCCAGAGCTCAGCCATGATGAGGAGATTTTGAGATTTCCACCGGTGGCGACTTCATCGCTCGGTGGTGCTTGTTCGATGCTGCCCATAGTGTCGATTTGTGAGGCTGCAAGTGTAGAGAATGAATGCGAGAGGTAGCTGTTTCGAGGAATAACAATCAGGCAGGTGAGAGACGAACGTTTATCAAGAGATCTTTCGCAATCAAATGTAATCGCAAGCAGACTTTAAATCCCAATTGCTACGACTAAGTCCATGCATTGGGCAGTATCGTAAAGGTTGACAAGCTTCGGAGCGCTACGGAGTGGATCTCGGAGCAGACTTCACGATACGTAACCCTAGGAATTCATATAGCCCAGACTCTGATAAGAGCTCACAAGTTATGTAAACGATAAGATAGGTTTCGGAGTAGATAAGGGTCGCTCCGCTGCGAAGTGGTATTGAAGTCATCCCATCACTGTGAGCCAGCCGGTGGGCACTCGCTTAGCAAATGTTGCCCCTGAACCACCTTGTCAAGGGGTAGCTGCCGACGGTGGAGACGCATTTGTTCCGTTGCTCGGGATGTAATGCACATTTTAAAAAAAGCTATCATAGCTTGAGGTAGGTCGATAAGGAAGCACATTCGGCTTAGAAGAATTTGTAGCTGGACTTTACTGCATTCCAACCCTCACGCTCTTCCACAACAAGCAAATACATTTTCAACTCTCAGAATGGCACCAACAACTCCAATTTCAGTTTCCAGTAAAGTCAAGCTGAACAACGGCCTCTTCATTCCGCAGATCCAGCTAGGAGTCTACTTGACTTCAGGAAAGGATACCGAGAACGCAGTACGATACTCACTCAATGCGGGGTACCTGGCCATCGACAGTGCAGAATGTTATGCCAACGAGCGTGAATGCGGAATCGCAATCAGCGCATGGCTAGAATCAAAAGACAACACTGAAGGTCTCCAGAGAAAGGACTTGTGGTTCACTAGCAAAGTCAGGCACAACACCAGCTATGAAGCCACGCGCCGTTCAATCAAAGCAGGCCTTGAGAAAAGTGGCATGGGATACATGGACTTGTATCTCTTGCATAGCCCGCATGGTGGGAAAGCCAAGAGACTGGAGTGTTGGAAGGCCGTCGAGGATGCTATTGCAGACGGAGAGGTCTTGACAGGAGGAGTTTCGAATTACGGTGTCAAACATGTAAGTCAGCAAAACTACTTACTTCTAAGCGTACTAAATGTTTGTAGCTTCAAGAACTCCTGGACTCGAATCCTAAAATCAAGCCTGCCATCAATCAAATTGAAGTGCATCCCTTCAACACCCAAACCGCAATCACGATCTTTTGTCAGCAACACGACATCGCAGTCGAGGCTTACTGCCCGCTTGCACAAGCCATGCGATTTGATCATCCGAAGATCGTTGGACTATCGAAGAAATACTCGTGCACGCCTGCACAGCTCTTTATCAGGTGGTCATTACAGCATGGTTATATCACGCTGCCGAGAAGTATCAAGCAGGAACGGATCGTTAACAATGTTGATGTGGCATCTTTCGAGGTTTCCGCCAAGGATATGGAGGCTATGGATGACCTGGATGAGCATCTGGTTTGTGATTGGGATCCGACTGGTGTTGAATAACGAACTTTTGTTGTAGTTATTGCAAATAAGACAATGGATTTGAATTCTTCCATTTCTACTCATCAAACACCACAGAAAGGCTTTGTGGCACTGCGTTGGTGATCTATATTTGGCATAGACTCGTTTCCATAAATACTGAATGAGACACAGACACAAAAAATCGCACGGAACTGAACCAATCATCAGCAAATATTGTGCAGTATTGGATCAAGAGATGTTGGACTTATTTAGGAGAAAAGAATGATATGAGCATGTCATCCCTATTTGATCCTATTCTCCCTGCTGTAAGGTTGCTCCAGATCTAGGTGTCGAGGTTCCTACCAAAGACCTCGCTTACTGTGCGTCGATGCTTCTTGTCAATACAGCCTAGCTAGCTGTAGATGAGCAAATCCAATTGCTACGTTTATCCGCTATACTTGAAGGTGTCTAATATTGTCGCCGCAGCATCTGACATATGGTAATATGGAAATCCAGAGCACATGAAGTTTCATTGCAATCTATTGCTATAGGCCGAGTGTATGCCACCTTCTCGACTATCCTGTCCGCCATCTCTATGATCGAGTCGGCAACAACATCCATTTCGTTATCAAAAATCTCTTTACAAGTCTCTTTCTCCAAGACTGAGCAGTATCCACCTCGAAATCTGATTGCAAAGTTATCCCTTAACCAGTATCGTCGCCAACATAGGTCTGTAAGCTCTCATAGAAGGCTTGTATACCCCTGTACCAAGCTTATTCCCATTCGCATCCGTCTCAACAAATGAATCGCAGCTGACAACACTCTCTGTCGGCATTTCAAAGCCCGCCCGATCAAAATAGCCTTTAACTCTCGCTTTGTCCCCCGTAGTAAGACACCAAATCGTGAATCCATTCCCTCTCAATTTCGCCATCATCTTTCGGCAGCCAGGTCTCAGTTCTAGTCTCGAGAATGCTGCTTGACACAAGTCTCGCTCCTCATCAGTCGCAAATGATCGTGTATCCTCAATTCTAGACATCCACAGAGTACGGTAGAATAGTGCTTTGAATACTTCGTTGAATGGTGTGTTACCCCCCCCCCCCCCCCCGAGTTGAGCAAGAAGTTGAACTCCAGCTCTGCAGCTTCCGTCCAGGCGAACCCGAAGAGCTTGGCGTTGACAAAGTGCTTATTCAAACGAGGACCAAGAATCTCATTCATGCAATTGTAGAATACGTCTGCCGTGATGTTAGGATTGATTGGTATATTTGCGATCGAATTCACTGACCAAAGGATACGCAGGTCCCTACAATGTCGAAGACAATATGCTTTTGTGGAGCCATATTTGTAGTGGGCTTTTCGGTGACTAGATGGGGAAAGTGTTGGCTCAAAACTTTGTCTGGATTATAAGAAATTAAGAATTCCAGATTCTGTCCTATCATTTCACGATTCACAATGTTGGGTTCTTCGATATAACATAGCTCACACGCGGTTGGCATGGAGCCACCGTTCCCAAGATCACTGGAGATGCACAAGACTATCTCCCTCCGCGAAAGATTCGGAGGGTTCAGATAGAGCAGCTCAGTCTCTCCAAAATAATATGATCCGCCAGAGTCGTGCTTCAGACAACATGGGAGCAAGTATGTGCCCGCATCGGAGTGGCATTGTCGGAACGGCGCTGCGAGCTCTTCGGTCTTCGGTCAACGGGAAGGGCAATTGAGGGCCCGAGAAGAGAGTTCAGATCGATAATTCCGTTTACGAATTTTTATTGTAGATTGTTAGCATGGCCGGCATCATAAGCTCCGCTTGACTTAGGGCGAGCTGATAACAGAAGTCTGGAATAACAAAAGCAACGGGATTATACAGTAGAGTGGCACATTATACTTCATGTGCCATGATTTCGTATGTTGAAAATTTCCCCTTTTCCCACAATAAGTTTCTCTTAAAAGTTCGAATGATGTAATGTCATCACCAAGATATGTAAGGTGATATGAACAATGCATTTATTGAATTACTCAAGGTACTTTTTCCAAGCAAAGAACGAGAACGGAAGTCTTCAAACAAAATTGTAGGACCCTTCTGATAGCGAAGGTATATGTTCATTCCTATGTAAGATTCCAGAAGTGATTTTAAGTAACAAAGAATGCGGTGTATATTGTTCAATTATCATCATCAATGAAGCCGACAGATATGGCAGCATCAGAGTCCCCCGCTGCAAACCTTCCATCGTGCCCTCGCATTTCGACAATTCCGAGCCGCCTGACGCCTTTATTGCCATTAGGACCACAGGAAGTTCAACTTTCGAAGTTTTGACTTTGGCCTTGGTTCTGGTTCCGGGTTTTGGATGTAGCTATCGATGAAACCTTGGATAGGCATATCCTCCAAAGCAATAATCTTGGTTTTCTTGATGTACTTGTAGGAGAAAAACAGGATGAAGAAGATCGGAATGTTGACATAAGACGAGACGAAACTCTCGTTGTCCCAGTGGCCGTGGATGAAACTGACATATCCGCCGGTGATGAGTAAAAGGATGCAAAGAATCATTGATGCCCAAGAAATGTATGGCTGGAAGTGAACCGCCCATGGGAGAGACTTCCTGGAAATTCCCTGCTTCTTGCAGCCGTAGAAGAATCGAAGGTAGGTAACAAGGATCGTCAACCAGTTGACCAGCGTCGAGATGGAAACCAAATCTTGCAACCAGTCGAAGACAATGCTTGCTGTGGAAGAGACAGTCAAATATGCCAAGCACATAAGAACTCCATACATGGCGATCGCGACCCAGGGCACAGAAAAGCGGTTGAGTCTTGTAAAGATTTTTGGAGCCAAACCATCTTTGGCCAGACCATAAAGCACTCTGGACCCGCTCAGAATATTCGAGTTTCCGGAACTCCAAGCTGATGTGATAATAACAGCATTAATGATAGATGGGACGACTTTGATGCCGGCTCTTTTCGCAGCAATCACAAACGGAGAGGTAGAAGCAGTACCACTGTAATGGGAAAGATTGGGATCATCGGATGGAACGACGAGACCAAGCATGAAGATTGAGATGACTGTCTGTGTTAGCTAAAACTGAACACTTAGAAAGTACTGGTAGACTGACCATAGAACAACGCAATACGCCCAAATATCCTCTTGGCAGCATTTGGTATAGCCCGTCTGGGCGATTTTGTCTCCGCTGCTGCAACTGTGATACTCTCGATTCCGGAGTAGGCGTACAAAGCGTTATTCATGGCCGTCCAAACACCGAGAAACTGTCCCAAAGAACCATCTATTCCGAGGTATTGCACGAATGGCCCGGGTCTCTTCCCTGATAGACGAGGAACGTTAGCACTGAATTTAGGAATGTGTACTAGGAGCAGGACACGACATGCACCAGGAGAGAAAATGGTTGGTCATAGACAGGAGTGAATGAATTTTCAGAGACGTACAATATTTGAAGCCAATAGGTTCATGGTTGGGGCCTCCACCGCAAGTTATCACCAATGCCTGTATGCTGTGTTAGCAATGCTTGCTAGGTATGGGAGGAGAGATTTACCATAAGGTTGACACCAACAATCAGGGCTATCTTCATCAAAGAAAAGCCGAACTCCATCTCGCCATAGACACGAATGATGCAGAACCCACTTGCCAACATCAACACTCCGAATATCGTGATCCAGATTGCACCGTTGATGGTGATCCAGAATTCAACGAGCACAGTCGCAGCCACAATCTCAGCTGGCATTGGGACACTGTAAGAATATACCAAGTTCCACCCATTGGCAAATGAAAGAGCAGGGTCAACCCAATATCTCGAGTAGCGAACAATGCCTCCATTCAAGGGTACGAGCGCTCCCATCTCTGCAGTGGCCAGAGTCACAACACCAGCAACAGCTCCCATAACGAGGTAACCAATCAAAGCTCCAAGGGGTCCAGACCGGCTGATGGCACGTCCTGAACTGAGAAAGAGCCCAGTCCCAATCGTTCCTGCCAGGGCAATCATTTGAATATGGCGTGAGTGAAGACCCTTCCTGACTTCTGCTACCTCTGACATTCCTCCACCAGACTCTTCATCAAGGGGTGGAACATCGGCAGCTCGATCGAGGGCGTGTTTCTCATCCAACTTCGAGACCGTGCCAACACGGGCAGATGGCCTATCTGACGAATCAATCATTGACATCTTGAATGTGTTCAATATGAAAAGAGTATTGACTTTGAATCAAGACATCTCCTTCCTTTGACTAGTGACAATCATCCCCTCTTATACCCCGGAAGCAAGTTACGTGGAGCTCGGCCACTCTCTCAGAACTCTTATCTACGAAATGCGACGTCCGTTCCAAGTCAATAGATTGCAGAGCCTTGACGCAACTGGCAGTCTCAATCGCTAACAGCCACATCCAATTGAGATGCGTGTGTTTTCAATCATTCAAGATAGGAGCTAGATTGGGAATTTTAGTGATAAGGCGTGCGTGTTATTCCGCTTCGGAGACAGGTTCTCGGCTACGCTCCGAGACCCCAGATTCTCGAAAAGGGGTTTCGGAGTGCGCTAAGCCGACCCCATCTTTGCTCAACATACATCATACATTGGAGCTCTTATCATGTAAATGAGCCCATTGATATTTTGAAGCTTATTCATCAAATATCTGATAACTCACGTCACTTCAAAATCCATACCAGCCATCGAAAACATCACCATGCCGAAGGTATTTCTTGTCACTGGAACTTCCACAGGCTTCGGTCATGACTTGATCCAAGAAGTCCTCAATCGTGGTGATATTGCTGTTGCTACAGCAAGAAAACCCGACACTCTATCTTTCGAAAACACCACTCCATCGAACTACCTCCCATTAAAGCTAGACGTCACGGATAAGAAGTCGATAGCGGCAGCCTTCCAACAAGCCCTCAAAGTTTTCAAGCGTGTCGATGTAGTGGTCAATAATGCAGGCTACGGGCTGACGGGAAACTTTGAGGAATCGACAGAAACTCAAATCAGAAGACAGATGGAAGTCAACTTTTTCGGACTGTTGGACGTTACCAGAGAAGCAATGGTGACGATGAGGAATCAAAATCCCAAGGGCGGTGTGATTCAACAGATCACAAGCACTGGTGGGCTTTGGGGTGCAGGAGGGTTCAGTTTGTATTGTGCTAGCAAATTCGCTGTAGAAGGCTTCACAGATTCCGTTGCGAAGGAGGTGAAGCCAGAGTGGAACATCAAGTTTACCTGCATTGAGCCTGGTGGATTCAGGTGAGCGAAGAACTAGTTGTTTAGCGACTATGTTATGAGAGACTGATGTCCGACTGCAGAACCGAATGGGCTGGGAACTCTATGGAGTTTACGGAGCGACATCCCGATTATGATCATGTGGACATTCAGTCTTTCATGATTGCTCGGAACGGGAATCAACCAGGTGATCCTCTCAAGGCTGCTTCGGCAATGTATGAAATAGCCAAATTGGAAGATCCGCCTGCAAGGGTTGTTCTTGGAACTGATGCGTATGCTAAAATTGTGGCAAAGTTGGAAGCTGATAAGGAAAGCGTGAAGAAATTCGAGGCTCTGAGTACGGGAACCAATGTGGACGGACTTGTTCAGTAGGAGGGAAGCACAACATGTATGAGTTATAGAAGATGAACAGGACGATAGGCTCGAATAATTACTTCATGACTTCACATTTGATATATGCTTGGCCTGATATTCGCCGGCTTCAATGGTTGTATTTTCGATCATCTTTGTACATGAGTCAAGAAGAAGAGTCTTTCTTGAGCGTTGATGATACTCAACTTGAGTTGAGAAAGCTGTATGTTGCTTATAAGCCGTATGCTACTGTACGTTGAACTCGCTGCAAACGGGAATCACTACTTGGCAGGCAGCCAATCATTTGTTTACATTTAACTTAAGCGAGAAATTCTGTTACGAGGTTGTTCAAAATACTAGAAGCTGCCAACAAAGTTACTGAAAAGACATAGACATACACAAGCAGTAAAAATTTTTAGATCAACATTTATTATGTTCTCTTCCAGATGAACTCTTGGTTCTGTCAAGTGTATATGGTGTCGTTGGAAGGAGCCTTGGAATTCGTTCTTTGTAGACTCGCCCGACAATGACTCCACTACGTCAAACTTGTTGCACACTAACACATCGAGCTTCTAGCGAGATGATACACTCCAATTGAAAACGGAGTCCAACAGATATATACTACAGACGGGCTAATGTTAGAAGATTGAAAGCCATCCATAAGGCTGCAGAAAGCATTGGGATACACCAGTGCCTGAGAAATGAGACAAGAATAGAGTAAGATCCCAGCTGAGCAAGGTACCAAAATGGATGGGTGACGGATATGAAACGGCGTATTTGGTTATCAGGCCACTGTATCTATGGCATGATAATTGTTTGGACATTTCAAAGCTTTGACAATGCAAGCTATCTGAAGGGCGATAACAATTTCGACAACTACTATGAATAGAGCTGATAAGATGGTTGCGCTGTCTTTGAGTTATGACGTCTACTTTGAGTTACGATGCCTAGATGTACAGATAGCTACCTTAATCTTCTCAACAATTAAAAGCAGCGCAAAAAGTGCACGCCTGACTTGACACTGGTTGCATACCCTCTGTCGGCATGAACATCTAAGCCAAAGCAAGCAGCCATGCTAGAGGCGCCATTTCGAAAACACTCCACGCCATATCACAGGCATACACAGTACCTCGGCTTCTCAATACCTCAACTGTAGAAAATGAGATAGATTGTGAGGTGACTTGCCGCGATCAGTTGTCGGCAAAACATCGGCTTCGTTGTTCCGATCTTTGAGTTACAGTACTTTGTTCCGTAGTCCGCTTCCTTATCTCTACCTCCCACTTTTGAAAACTTTATAGCTCGATTTACCTGGCATAACCTTGACTCGTTATCTTCGCAAAGTGGTGATTACTATCAGTAAATTAACAACGTCCCATTCTTATCCATGCCTCTCCGAAGCTTTGATTCCGACTCTCCGAGTCTTCCTGAAATCACGGGACAGCTATGCATTATTATTCATGAATAGACGATCCTGCTCCAGCTCCGTGCAATTATACCCATAACTCTCCGCCTTCATCACTTATTCCTGCGTACCCATGTTGAGTTGAACGAGCATGCCTGGCCCCGAAACACTGCCTCGAAAGCATGCCACCGGAGCGACTGACACGCCGGAATGGACTCCCACTGTCTTGTGAACCATGTCGCAAGTCAAAGGTCCGCTGTGACCATCAAGGACCCCAATGCTCCAGATGCATCTCTCGGAAAATCATTTGTGTCTACAACCTGGCAGAGACGACACGGGCAGGCCAGACTCCTAAGCGTTACCAGCGGCATGCCAGTATTGGATTAACCACCTCGAATGTCGCGAGAAGTCCAGTTGTAAACGTACCAACGGCGAGGCCAAGTCATTCAGAAAATATCGTTACGACCTCAGCAAGTCCTGCCCATAGCACTGGGACCAATGGCAGCTCCGAGACCATCAAAAGAGTTGCACTGTTCCATAAGCAAGGAGCTTCTTATGGACCAACACGCTTCTCAGCCGTTTTCTCTGAGAACCAGACCACGTTCGCGTCGGCTATCCAAGATGTGATTGAACCTCCCGCAGGCTCGCTGATCAGCTCGCCGACCCAAGGAGTCGATGCTAAGTCCGAGCCACTCAAAGAATTGGCAATTGAGACTTTGCTCAGCTTCCCATCGCTCCGAACTTGCGAGGCCCTCCTCCAGGATATTGACTTCATCCATGATGTATGGGTTTCTCCTACGATGGTACGACATTGCCTTGGCCAGGTATGGTCACAGTACGGCGAGAAATTACATGATCGGTCGCGTGATTCAGTTTGGGCAATAGCCAAAGATTTCCACGAGAACGGGAAGCATCCGGTACCTTCAGCAGATGTCGAAAGAGAATTTGATTGGATGAACTGGTTCAGTGGTCCTAATCTTCGGTGGGAGATGATAGGCATCCTCTTCGTCTGGGCTGGCATGGCATTCAAGCGCAAGCAGGAGTGGGACCCTCTGTTTGCGTTGCCCGAGCAGCAAGGAAGAGACCGTCAAACAACGGCTGATAGAATGAGAGAGTGTGTGCTTGCTTGCTTGAAGTTCTCCCAGGACTTCTCCGAAATTAGTGACATCAATGTTTGTTTGATGAAGAACAGTGTCAAGCTTCAAAGCATCATTATCAGTGATGAATGTGAGTACATCTTCGTTTTTCCATGGGCTCAAGTAAGTTGACTGTCTCAGGTGATCAAATCCGGGTAGGATTTGGTACAGTTGCCAGCGCTTTTATCACCGCCGGCTTACATCGACTCCCTAAGTTCGACGAAGTGACGCCTTTGACTCAATACCGATCGTCTTTATCAGCATCTATGTACAGTGCTGACAAGAGAGAGAGCTTATTCAATGGAAGACCACCAATGCTCAACCAGCCGTACTGTCATTGTCCCTTACCGTTAGATCTCAATGAAGAGGACGTCTATGGCGAACCAGAAAGGCTTGCCACCGCAGTCTCAAAACTGTGTCCTGGTGGCTGGAACACTGATGGTAAGATATTCACCGCGACGTTGGTCCGTGCCGATTGTCTTCTCAGTCCCATTAGAGAAGGTATTTTGATGCTAGCATTGAATGTTGAGAGGCATTTCACCAGAGATGAAGTCGAGTGAGTTCTCCCCAAGTCTTCTGATACGTGGAAGACTTTTACTTACATGCATCTAGCACATTAATTAGTCGCCTTCGAGATGTCGTCAGATCATTTCCACCTCAGCTCCAATACTATCACAAGTCACGATGGTCTCTGAACCCAGGGTTTAGTGCGTCTGACAAGAACGCCGAAGATGCATTCCTCGTAGCTCGTATACACCTGGACGTATTACAGTGTCATTTCCTCATGCAACGACTCCTGGTCTCTCAAGCCTACGATGGGCAGAAGCTCTTCGACACAGCACAAGAGACGATGGAGGTCATCCTGTCTATCTGGTCTAATCGAGATCAGTTACAGAAGTTTTACTTCGCTTTCGACTGGATCGCAAGTTCTCCCTATCAATTACTATGATAAAGTTCTGACTAGGACAGATCGTGTGTTTCGGTATTCCAGCTGCCGGTATTCTCTGTGTCGAGCTTCTCCGAGCAAATTCGGCTTCATCAACGACGACGGTAGGGCATGTACCTCAGACTCGCATCAACATCTCTCGGTCAAAGGTGGTCCAGTCACTTGTGATGTTTGTTGCATTTCTTGATTGGATTCGACCCACAGACAACAATGCGCAGCTCTGCTGGAGATTCAGAGACGTCATTCAGAGAATCATTGATACTACCTTTGATCCTCCACATCCTCCACCGGCACATCAGAGTAGCAGACCGCCCACTCCGCAGCTTTCTTTGGATGAGGTTATTGAGCAATCTGGTCAACCTACGGGGCCTACTTCAATGGACTTTCTCCATGATATCAGCCCTTCGTGGATGGCAATTGATGATCTTGATTGGCTTGCGACTGTTGACTGGACCCAAGGAGATTGGTTAGAGCCTAGTCGACAGGCGAACTTTCCTTGATCTGTTGGTGCGTTGTCATTCGTGCTCGACGTACAGGGAAATTGACGATATGAATACGGATAAACCACCAGGACCAAGCCAACCCAGAAGTCGCTGTCATACCAAGCGAGTTAAAGTCAGCAATACGCCAGGAACAAACAGCATTGATGAATCCGAGAAACCTGGAAGAGAATTTTGACAGAGTGGTGCAGTACACCAAGTGTCTGGCACTTCAGGGCATTTCTAGCAAATGAGCATCTCAAGGAAGGGTGTGATGGACAGCCCATCTAACTACAGGCAACGATCGCAGAAGGCCTTGCTAGCTATCATCACAACTGTCGTCGGATATCAACGCGGCTGCATCCTACACGCTTGATGAAACCCAGATGGATTGAGAAGCGGAGGTTTTCGAGGAAATAGGCAAACATGGTCGGTCGTATCATACAGAAGATGTCTTACCGAAGTACTGAGAACTCCATCTATTCAAGATGGAAGCCTCGAGGCAGATCTGCAGATGCCCAGTCACGATGAGACCATCTCTGTTTGGCTCGCAGTCTCATGCTCTCAGCAACTCTGCTAAGCTACCAATTGAGAAGACCAGGCATAAAGATGTAAATATATTTAGGTAGGAAGTCGCAGCGAGGGATTATAACTAGGAATTAGTATCTTACGAGGGAATAGACAGCACTTGAGCCTTCGGATTACGGACTGTAATGATTTATAGAAGTAATCCGAAGGCACTCAAACGAGGGAAAGGAAATGTTTACCACAGATGTAGTCCTCTTCTTAGATTGAACATTTCAATTACCATATCTACCATTCTGACACCTCCCCAGGCTTGGGTTTCTGTACTCTAACAACCTTGTCGCAGTTCAATAAACAGAGAGGGTCAAAAGCCAATTTGAGCTATCGTCGTCAGCATCTGCCAGGAATTTTGTCATTTATAGAGCGAAAATACCTTTCTCATCGCATCCACTGTCGTCTCTCCCAACTCGTGATTGAGATAATCTCTCTTTACCAGTCCAACGCCATGCTCACCTGTGACGGTACCTTCCATCTCCACAGCTCTCTTGACCATGCGATGCACGACTTCTTCCGCCTTTTGCCGTTGCGAGTCGTTATATAACATGATGGCTTGTTTTGTCAGCATCAACTTCCAGGCAATATTTGGAGGACTTACTATGGAAGTTTCCGTCTCCAACGTGTCCAACGATTGCAGCAAACAGTCCACTCCTGCTGAGATCTGCCTTGGTCTCCTCAACAATGTCTGGTAATCTGCTGATAGGAACGGCAACGTCGCCAGTCCAGACATGATCAGTCTCATTCTCACGCATAGCCATTACAGACCACAACGCGGCTTTCCTTGCGCCCCAGAGATCAGTCTGCTCTTCTGCGGTCTTTGCGAACTCAAAAGTCTTGCTGCCAGTCCCCTTAGCTAGTTTTTGGACTATGCCAATTTGCTCCTTTACAGCTGACGGGGTACCAGCGAATTTGAAAAAGAGAGTTGGCGCTTCCGTCCATGTTCTGTCTGTCATCTTCGAAGCGTTGACGCACTTCATCTGCACATCATCGAGGATCTCGATGGCAGCAATGGGAACTCCTTCACTGACAACTTTAGCCACACAGTCTGCTGCCTGTCTTACGCTCCCAAAGCTGCACACAGCGACAGAGGTAGTATTTGGCTTTGTCGTGACCTTTAGAACAGCCTCCGTGACCAGTCCTAGCGTGCCTTCACTTCCAATAAACATCTTGGTGAGGTCGTAACCTGCACTACTTTTCCTGGGTCGCTGTCTAGTCTTGATGACTGTTCCATCTGCGAGCACGACAGTCAGGCTCAATACCCATTCTCGCATCGTCCCATATCGATATGCATTCGTGCCACTGCATCCAGTCCCAACCATTCCCCCAATCATTGCACCTGGTCCTGGATCCGGAGGGAAGAATAGGTTATCCTCTGCCAATTCCTCGTTTAAACGTTCCCACCCTACAGCAGGCTGAACCACAACATCCATATCCTCTTTATGCAGCTTCAGAATTTGATCCATACGTCCGAAATCCACGCAGATGCCTCCTCTGGTAGGAGCGAAGTGTCCTTCAAGACTGGTACCGCCACTGTATCCCGTAACTGGTATCCGTCTCTTGTGGCAGACTTTCATAATGGCACTGACCTCTTCCGTACTTGAGGGATATACAACCAAGAAAGGCCGCTCTGAATCCTCCCCAATATGCGAGCTCCAGTCACTACCAGCATGGTGCTCCAGATCCGCCTCCAGAGTAGAAACATGCTCCTTTCCTACAATCTCAACAAAGTCTGCCCAGGCAGCTTCCATGTTCGATCCAGAGACATCGTGTTTGGGAGGTGTGGTCGCAGAAAGGGGAACAGTAGATGCTGTTGAGAGCGTTGGAGCACTGCGGCTTCCGAAGTAATAACCACCAAGAGCCGTAGCAATGATAACTATCTGACATTAGCTAAGATCCATGCCTCCTAGATCAGGATACGAGATACCAAAAGTCAGCGCCGAGTTGCGCCCACCAGCGCCCTCGTTCCTCTGCTTCGAGAAACGCGCCTGTTCTGCTCTTTCACGCTCCAAGCGCACAGCTGCGCTCTCATACAATTGGCCTTTGAATGTGCGACCTTGTGTCTCCCCGGGTCCTGATGGCTTCTTCTCTGTCGATTCACATCGTACTTGCGTATGTCGGGCTGTAGCTCGGAGACATGGAAATGGGTTGGAGGATTTGCGGAGGGTAGCTTGAAGAGCTCTGGGCGGCGCTCTGAATGCCATGATGGTGATGACTGTAGATCGATTACAACTGGCCGTATTACATGGGAAGGATACTAATGGTGACGAGAAAAGAGAAAGTGGTTGTTGAAAAGAGCAGCTGAAAATAAATTATATGTAGGCAGGCCGTATCACTGCGCGGAATTGAAGCTCGGGGAAGCTCTCCCCCACTTTCTCGCTCTAGCACTAGCATACAGCACAAGTAACGCCATAGCTGCATATTCCTAATCATCGTGCATCCATCAATTGATGGTAGCTTGGTACCAAAATCCACATCCAATGGAGCAGTATAGTATAAGTTTTCGGGAATAACTGGCGTTTGAGAGTCTCGGACTAAAGCAACATTATTTGATGGATAGCAGCATTAATCACAAGTAAATTCGTGCTTTTGTTTTTCTTGCTTCTCATTAGTAAATACTTGTCCGCTGTTCCAAAAAGTCATTGCAGAAGCAGTCAACCGTACAGTAATACATTCATCAAAAATCTAATCCTCGTGAGAGAAATATCTGCCAACGCCGCCGGTTCTCCCAAGAGCTTCATCTCTGAGCACCAATTTGACCGTACGCCGTCCTTCTCAAAACGCGTTGTCACGTTGAGCCCTGAACGCCTCTGCTGCGACTTTGAAAATGTTTGTTGAGAATTGTTCTACATCTGGCCATTGTTCTTCCAAGCAGCAACCAGTTGAACTTGGAACATTGGCTTCACACCTCCGATGGCTGCAAAATAAGCCTCCAACTCATCATCCTGATCAATAGGAAGAAGCATTTCATTTCCGTTTGGCGGCTTAATTACTCCCTCAATACGGATAGCAATAGTGCCAGGAAACTTGACGGTGGCCAGCTGTCGTAGCTCGTCAAGCGAAGTAGAACTCATGGTGGCTAGCCAAAGTCTAGTTTGTGAGGTGACCTCAGAATTGGGATGTAAGCGAATGTAGAGGGGAAATGATGACGGTGCAGGCTGGAAAGCGGCTTGGGCTGCTTGAGCTGCATATTGTTGGTCGACGTATTGGCCAGCAAATTGATTTTGCATCCCACGGTTCATTAGAGAAGGATCGTTGGCAGCAGCTAGCAGGAGGGAAGGATCGATTTGCATATCGTTGTGATCGACCATAACCTGCTGGCGAGCTTGCTGCTGAGACTGGGTGTGGTCAAGTCCAGATTGACCTCGAGATTGGGTCCGAGTTTGAGGAAGTACTTGGTTTTGCATTTGACTCTGGGCCTGGGCAAGAGCAGCTGCTCGGATCAGACTTTCGTCCGGACCAGGCTGGAAATCCTTCAGGTCGAATGGATTCATGTCTGCATCTGGGACTGTGAAATTCGAGTCGAATTTCTTCTTTCTCGTTGGATCACGCTTGGTCTGGTCATCACGAAGGCGTTTCATGACATCTCTGCATAGAACTTCCATGGCCTTGACCTTTTCTTGGTGCTGAGGATCGGCATCTCCGGGGGCAAGAATGTTTTGGAGCAGTTCTGAGCCGTTGATCCAGGTCGCCTTCAGCTCTTTCCAGTGATCCTCACCAGCTTCAAGCTTACTCGTGAAGTGATCGGCCTTGAGTACTTGGTAGAATGCATTTCGCAATTGACGAGATTCCTCAGGATTTACGCCAAGGGAGTTCTTTGCCTCTGCAATGGTCATCCGTCGTTCCAGAGTTCTCATTCTCTTCGTAACATCACTGCATACAACATCTAAGGCGAGTTTCTTGGCTTCCTGATTATCCTCGTTCGCCCAGAATACAGACTGTAGATGTGGACTCTCTTGTACCAGCCTATCTTTAGCTGCTTCCCAGCGCTCCGGACCGGCGATTGTCTTCTTAATGATATCGGCTTCTTCACAGATTCGTTGGAAACGAGCACGAATATCACGATAGAGGCGATTGTCAAGAGACAGGAAGGCTTTACTCTCATCGATGGTGGTCTCAGAAGGGAATCTTGGAGGTCCAGGAGGATCTGCTGGTAGACCTGCCCAGCCTCGAGTCCGACGACGACGCTTTCTAGTAGCCCAACGTTCCGCAGACTCGGCTTGAAGCTTGGTAAGACGCTCCTGTCTTTTCCTCATGACTTCCGGACTGAGAGGAGGGGAGTCGCCCCGCGATGTTCGTGTTTGTGGCATAGACATATCATCCAATGGCTCATCTTCTGCCTCTGCATCTGCCATTTGCTCGCCTGGGTAGAGAGCCTGTTGAAGTTGGCTGATAACATCTTGATCCGAGTCCTTCTTCTTCGTCTTCATGCCATTGGGAACTCTCAGCAGCCATCGGTTCTTCGCGCGAACTCGCATCAACTCGCGTTCCTTGATGTCATATCCTTCGTCGTTCAATGTGCGGAGCATATCCCGCTGGGAGGTATTGCAGTCCCATAGCTCCTTGACGCGTTGCACCAAGGCTGCATTCTTGTGGGCGGGGTTCTGTTTAGAGGGGAAGTCCCAGCGTTTGAATTGTGTCTGGAAAGCACGTTTGCTGCAATAGAGGAGAGTGGAGGTCAGTACGGCTCGGGATAGAAGTAGGTAGTGAGAGTACGGACGACGATATGAATTGGTATGGGGATGGGAGCTGGAGCTGTACGGGGGAGTACGTCCGGCGCCATCACCACTATCAAACATACCTGGGTGCGAACTTATGTTCCTCCTTCATGAATTCCATTATCTCCTCCAGAGATTTTTTCTCCTCGATATACATGCGATAGCATATCTCCTCCTTGTTCTCCCAATCGTAAACCATTTTTGCGATGATGGCCTGCAAGCCTAGAGTAATTGCGCAGAAGTCGAGTAAATAGCGACGTCTGGGTCCGTGTGGTGAAGCTGGCTCATCGAGGGCGCCAGAGCAAAGTTGCGCCGATGAGTTGTTGCGGGTTCCTGTACTCGTAGCTTACGTCAGCGAGTCACTTGATTTCGCGAGAATCGCAGGTTCGCTTATTATCCTTTCTTGACTTTCCTCAAACCAAAAACTTAAACAACGAAAAACACTAGCGACAACTCATAAAAATTTACAAGCAATGGCTCCCGAGCCTGACTTCCAGCTCTTTTCGTCGCTCCGCTTCGATCCTCTTCTTCTTCCTCTCACAATCAATACTGCTGCCTGGGATGGCGAGATCAAATTCTTCAGCCCATTCTACATGCTGCCGTACCATCGCGATCGCATGCTCCAAGCTGCTGAGCACTTTGGCTGGACAAAAGCTGCAGACACCATTCGAGGCACCGAGGGTTTTAACTTTCTGCTCAAGAAGCTTAACGAGGGCCTTGATATAAACTCTTCGACGCCTCTGAGGGTCAGGATGTTGCTGAGTCACCATGGAGAGATCACGGTAGAGTCAAATCCGGTGCCGACTGTTGATCGCTACACTTTGTTTCCTGAGAGGATACCACCACCATCAAGCGCCGAGCCGAAAATGAACGTCAGTCCTCTCACGGGCGGAGCTCTCGCGATTGGTGAGAACGATGCAGTGCATGGTGATGCGCCGAAGGGACAGCCTTGGGATATCATTCCTGATACTGTTCGCACCCCGCCATCTCCGTATACGAGCTACAAGACTACAAGTCGCGATATGTATGTCAGTGCTCGGGAGCGGGTTGGTATCAAGGACATGACCGAAAAGAAAGAAGTGTTGCTTGTAAGTGAAAAGGACGGCGAGATTATGGAAGGGAGCTTGACTAGTGTGTTCTTCTGGAGAAATGGTAAGTGGGCTACACCGCATGCAAGCAGTGGTGGTCAGATCGGGACTACGAGGAGGTGGGCAATCGAAGAGGGGTATGCTGTCGAAGGAATCGTCAAGGTCGACTCCCTGGTTGAAGGAGAGGAGTGCTGGATCAGCAATGGAGTACGAGGGTTCCAATATGGTAAGATAAAGCTGGCTTGAGCTGGGGTTACTTGGCTTTCAAATGACGAGGTTTGGAGGCCGACCAGACTCTCCTTGTACCGCAGCTTCGCGCTGAATAGCGCTGAATAGAAAGGCGAGGGCAAGGCTTAAAAAGAGAAACCAACTCTCCTTGCAACAGGAAGGTCGATCGGGCTGCGCCTACATACGAGTCTCAGACAGAGATTCACAAGGAAGGAAAGTCGGACATGGGTAGTAAAGATCCAAGTCTATTTTGTTATGCCCAAATGCTTCAAGCAAGCCAATTCTATCCCACCATATCCCTACAATCGACTCCCTATGGTACAGTTAACCTACTCCATCTATACAACCCTCCATGCCCAAAACCCGATCTAAGAAGTCTTCTTACCCGGCATATCCTTACTCGTACTCCCATCATAATAATGCGCCATCTCCAACCCAGCCCTCTTATACCCACACTTAACATAGAACCCTTCATTCGCCTCGCTGCAGTCCAGAATACACTTATAACAGCCAACCTTCTCGGCCACGAAATCCAGTGCTTGGATCAGCTTTAGACCGAGTTTCTTGCCTTGCTGATCTTTTGCGACAGCGATATCTTCGATGTGTCCTACGAGTCCGAGGTTGTGAATGCTATTTCCAACATGTTAGCTTCACTTCTTCCCAGAAGCAATGTAGAATTCTGAACATACAATTTCCTCTCAACAAGCAACGCCCCCGTCCCAACGATACGTCCTTGATCTTCAATGACCAAAAGATAGTATCCTCCCTTCCCCTGCCCATTCATCCAATCGTACCGCTCGTTCCACGCCTCTTCAGAGATATCTCCCACGGTTGTGAGAACACGCAGAACATCCAGGAAACCAATTGCGTAGTCTGATTTCCGCAGAGCGCGTAGTGTGTATGTGGGTGGTAGAGAGGCGGCGATTGTGGGTGAGATGAGTTCGGGGCCAAAGAGACCTTCTGGTTCTGGTATTTGCTCGTTGGTTGGAGGGGTCATTGTGATGGAAGGGGTGGTGCCGTTCAATTGGGGGGTTGTTTGGGCGTTTTCCCGGACGTGGCTGGCTATGTTGTTCAAAGTCGCCATTGTGGTTTGTTTATTTGTTTGGATTTGGGAAAAGAAGAGTATGAGAGAAAGAGTGAAGCTTTATGTCCAGATCTTAGACTCAGGAGGAGGCTGAGGAAAGCCGTGTGCTAATTTTAGATAAACAATCCAAATCCCAACCAGACGGCTGGTCCCGCTTAGTATGTATGCATGCCTCGAAGACGAGGCTAGAATATTTGTCATTGTTGATGGCGCCATCGCTTCAATCAAATCGGCTCTTTCAGAAATTCCGTATTCCTAGAGCTCATGAACACCTCAAAGATGTTCAGAATTGGGGTAAGAACGTTCGCCACCACGGCCCGAAGGGCAGTAGAGACGGCTGCACATATGGAGGCAGCGAATTCCTATGGAATTGGCGTCTCAAAAGCTCAAGGAATTGTCAAGGGCTTGACTGGAGGTGAGTTGCCCCTCCATAGCTTATAAACCGAGCTTTAAATAACAGCGTCTCTTCTAGCAATTGGCAACACACCTCTCATCCGCCTGAACCACATCTCCGACGCAACAGGCTGCGAGGTGCTAGGAAAAGCAGAGTTCATGAACCCCGGAGGATCGATCAAAGACCGAGCTGCGCTGTACGTCGTCAAGGATGCCGAGGAGAGGGGTCTCTTGAAGCCCGGCGGGACAGTGGTTGAAGGCACAGCTGGAAACACTGGCATTGGACTCGCGCACGTCTGCAGATCCAAAGGTTATAAGCTGGTCATCTACATGCCAAATACGCAATCGCAAGGCAAGATCGATCTATTGCGACTTCTCGGCGCTGAAGTCTACCCCGTCCCAGCGGTCGCGTTCGACAATCCGGAGAACTACAATCATCAGGCAAAGCGCCATGCTGATAGATTGGACAACGCGGTGTGGACGAACCAGTTCGATAACATTGCGAACAGGAAAGCGCATATTGAGACGACGGGGCCGGAGATCTGGGCGCAGACAAAGGGCAAGGTGGATGCGTTTACTTGCGCTACCGGAACAGGTGGAACGCTGGCTGGAACGACAAGATATCTGAAGACCGTATCAGATGGGAAAGTCAAATGCTACCTAGCTGATCCGCCAGGAAGTGTTCTGCACTCCTATATCAGCTCTGGCGGAAACTTAACTGAGAGATCTGGATCCAGTATCACGGAAGGCATTGGCCAAGGACGAGTAACGGACAATTTGCAACCAGATATCGACTTACTGGACGGATCGATGAACATCAGCGACGAGAAGAGTATAGAGATGGTTTACAGATGTCTGGACGAAGAAGGCTTATACCTCGGAGCTAGTTCTTGCTTGAACGTAGCTGCTGCCAAGGAGGTCGCAGAGAAGCTTGGAAAGGGCCACACGGTAGTGACCGTTCTTTGTGATGGTGCATATAGATATGCGGACAGGCTGTTCTCGAAGAAGTGGTTGACTGAGAAAAAGCTGTTGGGTGCGATACCAAAGCATCTCGAGAAGTACATAGTACTGCCCTGAACTGTTTGAAAATGTACAAAATTCACAATCATCTCTTTCGGACTTGTACAATCAAGTAGTTGCCAGAGACAACTGATACAGCAAGCCTTCCGAGATCTTATTGTGATGTGAAGGTCTTGCCTGAATTTCCTCTTACTCAAGGTCACCTATTCGTGCATTCTCATTGATAACGACTCTACGCTTTTTAACTTAAGTGGCATAAGTGACATCCAACCATCATTCCGGTGATCCTGCTAAATGAATGCCAATCCTTCTCGTAAACTTTTCCCTAGCAAGCCCAATATGCAGAAAAGAAAAAGTGATCAATAGCGAAGTTTCCATCCGTCGCCGGAAATAATGCAACACATGAATGGAACTCTCCTCGCACGACAACGCTCGCTCGCTGAATCGCTCGACTGTGGTATCATCAAAACGCAACATCTGGTGGTTCGGCATTAGATGTCTCTCGACCTCTTAAATAGGAGCTTCGGAGGGAGTTCGAGATCATCTACACCCTCATCATCAACTTCCATACTGTCGTCGACCTCTAGACTGTTCGATGCCGGCATTTCTCTCCGGACAATTGGTGTCTTCATCTGGAGGCTTTTTTTCGAGTCTACTGGCTTAGGTTTTGGCTTGGGTCGCTCTTCCTCCTCCTTCTTCAACTTCTCGATCTCCTTTTCAGCACTCGATTTGACCTCTTCCAATCTACGTTTGATGTTCTCAATTTCTGTGCTGCAATCACCGTCTCGTAGAAACTGGTGAGCTGCGTGTTCGCACTGCCCCTGACACCATTCCAATCCCTTGTCCAAATCGTCGAAGATATCTGGTGTGTCTCCTCCGCCTCTTCGGTAGCCCCTCAGTAAACCAACGCTTAGCGAACCCCCAAAGTTGTCAGCCTTTGCCATACCTCTCGACGGGCCCATTTGTCTGGTCGAGACAAAATTTAGCTTGGGCAGCATTGGCTCTGGAATACCATCTGGTTCTGGTCCAGGTACCAGCCCAGCAGCCAGACCCTCGCCCACTTGGCTTGTAGAGACTGATTTTTGGGCTACCAATAAATTGCCAGAAATTGCAGAGCCATTTTTGAGATGATCAACTGCATCAGTCTGTTCGTCGTCTTCTTCATCGTCGTCTCCAATCTCCAATTCAGCTGCTCTTTTCATCTCAGCCATTTTTGCTGCCATCTTCCCCTTCCGCATCGAGTTCCTGCTTCCACTCACGAATTTTACCAAATCCTCAAATGCAGTCTGGACTGCACTGTCGTAGTAAACTATGATCATGGACCTTGTCCTGTATTTCGGAGCTATTGACTCGCCAGAAGCGAGAGATTCGGTTTTTCGCTTCCGCAAAACTGCAGGGCTTGTCCGTCCCTGCGCAGGAGACTGTTGTGAGGATTTTCGAGTCAATGGGCCTGGTGAGGGTCGACTGTTGGAATTTGTTTTCGGGGGAGACGTGGCAGCTGCCCGCACCGCGGCAGATGTTGGTCGCGTGAAGCCATTCTGATTCGACTTGGGAGTGTCGAAAGGGTTTGTTTGAGCATCGTTGGTATTTTCGGGTTCTCCGAAGGCGAACGGATTCTCGTTGCCATCTTTTGGTCGTAGAGACTCGGTCGAGCCTTTGTTTTTGAGAGATCGAGTGGGGGGTCGTTCGTTCTCGGTCAATCGGGCAAGTTCGATCTGTCTCAGAGCTATTTGGCTGTTGAGCTCGTCCAATCGCGTATTCCATTCAGGAATGGATGTGCAGAGAGCTTGTAGAGCTTCTAAGGTTGAAAAGGTCGCCATCGTCGAAAGCAAGGACGGCACAAGAGTGGTGAGAGGCGCAACGGGACGAAGTTGTGTGGTTGTCCTTCTGCCCGTTGGTTAATGATGGTGGAGGTACGTATCGTATCGGATCGTTTCGCATAGTTCTAGTTGGCAAAGTGGAGGAGAAGGGAGCGAGGGGGAACCACTTGCCGGTTCCGCTTGCGCCTTTCCCTCCTTGCGTCTTTCCCTCCCACATGGCAAAAGACCCTTTGGTCTTGGCAGCGGATGGCTCCTCCTTGTCCTCCTTCCTCTTTCGTGCGCTAGCAGCTGAGCCTTACCGCCTTCAAATACGGTTATTGCCACGGCTAGCCTCGCTCGCCTTGTCAGTTTTGCCAGCAATCTCCAAAGATCAGGAGCCTCACCATTGTATGCTCACCACTTCAAAGGACAACTCCCACTGACCAGGTAATATCATACGAAGACAAAATGGCAGACACACCACCGGCCCCCTCCTCGGAACCCAGCACTCCACCTTCCAGCGCTGCAGACCAGGCACGAATTCGTAAAGAGCGGCGAGAAGCAAAGATCCGCGCAGGAGGCTCGGCGAGATTGAACAAGATCACAGGGCTCGGAGGAGGAGTCCAGAGGGGTACAACAGATCATGCGCTGCCAGACTTGCACATTTGGCTAACACCGTCCAGATGCACCACCTCAACCCACAGTCTCAAAACCTACCGATGATCCTGAAGAGGTAGACATTTCAAACCACTACTATGAGCCCAAAGCTCGCTCTTCTCGTCAGACCAATCCATCCTCCTCTCCATTTGCTCAGTCTGGTATCAATGATGATCAGCTTCGCCAGATGATGCTCGGGTTTGACCCTTCGGGCACTCCCCCACCAGGCGGAAACGCAAATCCATTTGCTGGGTTTCCAGGTATGGGCGGCATGCCCGGCATGGAAGGAATGGGTGGAGGAGCAGCAGGCGAAGATCCTATGATGAAGATGCTACAGCAGATGATGGGTGGAATGCCAGGTGAAGGTGCAGGTGGTATGCCCTCTTTCCCAGGCATGCCTCCAATGCCAGGTCAAGCTGCTGCTCCAGGAGATCCATACGCATACCTTTGGCGTATTGTACATGCAGTCTTTGCGCTGGGCCTAGGTCTGTATATTGCTTTTACGACACCGTTCACAGGCACGAAGATCGCTCGGGAGAGAAGTGGGCTAGGATTTGCCGGTGGGGATGATGTGGTTATAAGTCCAAGCAGTGTGCATTTCTTCTGGATATTTGCTACCGTGGAAGTCCTTTTACAAACAAGTAGGTTTTTCTTCGAAAAGGGGAGGGTTCAGCAAGGAGGAATTATGGGAATGGTCATGGGATTTCTGCCGGAGCCTTGGAAGGGATATTTGGCACTTGTTGCGAGATATTCAAGGATTTGGACAACAGTCAGTGGGGATGCTATGGTGTGTGTGTTTGTACTGGGCGTTTGTGCTTGGTTGAAGGGTAACTAGGGGTTCCTTGATAGCCTGGGGATCACTCAATTCATAAGATTGCAATCTCGAAGACCACTTTTGACGGCTTTTGAGAAGTGCACTTAGCATATTCAGGCAGGAACGCTGAATCATGCAAAAGAGCTTCATTAATAGGCATAACTTTAGGTTCATTAGACATGTCCAGACTGATCAGACACAAGACCAGTCTCACTTAAAATTTCAAATAAGCTTCTGACCTCCGAATGTGGCCCAGGCAGTACCTGTGAGAAGTCACCAGGCACTACCCACGCAGCAGATGCCGCCCAAACATGCCTTGAAGGAGCAAACTCCGTACCTCGACGGCTGTGACGCTATGTCAAATACCAAGGAAACCTGATTGTTATCAGTTCCAGATAGCAGCTCGTGTGGACCTGAATTGCTTAGTCACATAGCAGATGACGTATCTACCACCAACCGTTCTTACCATGCATGTCACTGACTTGCCACTTTCAACAACTCCTAACCTACTGTGTTCTACCTCTTCCGTCTCTTCCAATCACTTGGTGGTATGCGGCTGGCTTACTGTGACTTTATCGGCCTTTCTTCTTCGCTCTGAGCCACACTTGGCGTGGACGCGCATTCAAACCGAGAGAGAGTCCAGACCAGGCCAGCCAACCAAAAGTGCTTTTGACTTTCAGTACAATACCTGCCCATGTCCCCTCCATTCCCTCTTTGATCTGGGGTTTCTCCCTGCTTGGGCTTTTACAATTCCTCCCAAATCCATTCCTGCGAGAAATGAGAAGATTCTCACGACGCTGGTTTCTCTGGATGAAGGCTGCAATTTGGCGTGGCCTTATGGCCATTGGGATGAAATTCCACCATCTCGCCGATCCTAAACCGCCCTCCCCCAATTTCAAGATCCTCGTTCCTTCCAGACTTTCCGCAGCTGGAGGACAATTCAAGCTTGTCTTTTACGTCCCTGAGTCGTATTATACAGATACAGACGAAGAATATCGATATCCGGTTGTGGTAAATTTCCATGGAGGAGGGTTTACTCTCGGAACGGGTACCGACGATGCAAGATGGGCGTCGGCAGTACTGAAAAATGTCGATGCCATATTCGTCTCCGTCGAATATAGACTGGCACCTGAATTTCCCTTCAGCATCGGCGTCGAAGATGGAACAGACGCTCTCCTTTACCTTGCAGCTCATGCCGAAGAGCTCCGAATCGATCCTCATCGCATGGCACTTTCAGGTTTCTCAGCCGGCGGAAATTTCGCATTTACTGTCCCCCTTATGCTTCGGGATCTCCAAAACGACGCTGGCCGACGAAGTCTCCATGACACAGCCAATACTCACCCTCTCCATAACTACAAATCGTCCTCAAATCTATCCCTTCCTCGCCCTACCTTGACCAGAACCTCCTCGGCGGCAACTTCCACACAGTCCATCCTGAAGCTTTCGGATTTAGAGCCCACTGCTCTCGAAGTTGATCAGAAGATTCCAGACCTTACTCTCCGCGCCATTGTCTCCTTCTACCCTCCTACCGACTTTCGATCGACTCGCGCCGAGAAGCGATCCACAAATCCAGTACCAGAAAAAAACCTCCCACCCTTTCTTACAAATCTATTCGATGAGTCCTACATGCCTGGATGCAATATCGACTTCTCAGACCCATACCTTTCTCCTGCGGCGGCGACAGATGCCGACCTTGCAGCGGCATATCCTGAAGACATTGTGCTATATACCTGCGAATACGACATGTTGAATGTGGAAGGAACTGCGTTCGGGACTCGACTCTCTAGTAAGCCTATAGAAAAGACACTCCATGGTGGACTTATCCGAGCTGTGCCGCATGCCTTTGACAAAAAGCCCAACCCCTTACACTTTCCTGAAGCGGCGAACAAATGCTATAATGAAGCTTGTGCGCAGTTGAAGCGTGTATTCGGTGGCAGAGTGTCTATTGAGGAGAGGACCCAATTGGATGAGGTGGAAGTGGTGGATAGATTTGACGAGGAAGAGGCTGCGGCAGGAAGGAGGATCGCCAAAGGCAAGGAGAGGCAGAGGGAGGAGGATACAGACGGGCTTTTGAAGGGCCCGGATATTTACGACCCCAATTTCAAGAAGTATTTGGATGTACCGAAAAGGTAGATGCTATTGAGGAAATCGGCAGTTTTGCAGACAGTACTGGCCGGACAGCACAGGATGCGTGGGTACTGGAACGGGGCCTGGAGGCTGTGGGGGCGTTGTTTTGGTTCTCACTTTGGAAGCTTGCAGTAAAGCATAGAAGTGATTGTTTTTAGAATGTATATACTTTGAATGTCATTTTATCAAACACAGATTTATGGAGGGCTTGTGACTATCTCATCAAGCCACCAACCCGAGAACAGGGTCCAAAGTCAAATGTATGCAACGGAAATGAACTCAAGGGTTCACTCTGTCCTTCAGCGCTTGGCTCACTGTTAAGTAGGAAATGGCCTGGCATGTGGCTTGTCAGACGGGAAGCAGAGTGAAACTCTCTTACGATCTCTGAGAGAACAGAATGCCAAGGATATGATTGAAAAATAACGCCATGATGCTCTTGGTTAGCTCTTGAATAAACTCAAATTCTCACAATGAGTAAACTAGCATTCGAATCATTCAGCCACAAACTGGGAGGGAAGAGTATTATGGCACGAGACTTTGGTAAAGTAGCGAGGAGGTGAAAGAAAGTTAAATAGTTCGTATGAGCTTGGGAAAGTTGAGAAACTTTGAATCTCGTATATCACTAGATGTCTTCGTGTTCCATTTCTCTTTCTGGTTTTCAACAGTTTCAAGAACGATCTTTAGTGATTGCTTTGTTGTTGATAAAGTCCCCTTCGGCTAAAAAGGGGCGTTCCCAAGCACGCTCCGGACCTCGGCTCGCATGCAACCTCAGCCTTGCCAATTCCATTCAAAACATCCCCAGGTTTTCGAAGCCTCGTCACCCATCCTCCCTCCCATCAATCTCCATCAATCGCTAAAATGGAGTTCATGACTGCCCTCCACTCCACCTTCGACGACCACAAACCCTCCCTCTTCGAGCTCCTCTCCGAAGCTCAACTCGCCTCCCTCCTCCCCCCCTCCCTCCGCTACCTCCTCGCCGTCGCCACACACCGACACCCACGCTACCTCCTCCGCATCCTCAACTCCTTCGACGAGCTCTACGCTCTCCTCATGCTCCTCGTAGAACGCCACTACCTCCTCACACACGGCGGCTCCTTCACCGAGAACTTCTACGGCCTGAAACGCGAGAAAGCGTTATCAGTCGGCGAGATCCCACGCGCGAATATCGCTGCTCCGACACATGTCCGCGAGGCGCTACAGCTATCTAGAGGCGATGTATGGAGGAATCTGGCCGTGATGGTGGGACTGTCGTATGTGAAGAGGAAGCTGGATGAGAGTTACGATATCAATGCGCCGCGGGCGCTGCTCGGTGCGAGTTATACGCGGATGCCTTCCAACCCGACGCTGAAGCAGCGGTTCATGCATTACTATCGGTGGTTTCTGAGACATGTGTATCCGAGTGTTAATGCGGCGTATTATTTCTCGTTGCTGGCGTTCAATATTGCGTATTTGTTTGATAACAGCAAATACCATTCGCCATTCATGTGGTTGGTTGGCACGCGGATGAGGAGGTTGGGGGAGGCGGATTATAGGGCTATTGCGGCGCTGAGCGAGCCGAAGAAGGGTAGTGGGACTGGGCCGGCGGGAGGGAATCTAGGTGTGAATAGTATTTTCAGTCCGAGGGTTATGGGAGATAGGGTGTTGGATAGCCTGAAGTTCTTGCTGCCGACTAGCATTTTCGCTTTGAAGTTCTTGGAGTGGTGGCATGCTTCAGATTTCGCGAGGCAACTCTCGAAGAAAGCGGCGGAGGGTATCGAAGTGCCGCCGCCAGTTATATCGGGATTGTCGTCGCTGTCAGTGAGATTTGGTCCGGGGAGTAAGAAGGGCGATGGGTCTACCAAGTTGGAGGAGAAGTCTGCAAAAGAGGGCGAGGAGAAAGAAAGTTCGAAAGAAGACCAGGAACCCGAGAAGCCGCCTATAGCAGCGTCATCGTTGCTACCAATCTACACGGTTCCTCCTCCTCAGGACTCAGAGCTATGTCCGATATGCCAGCAGGAAATTACGACAGCAACGGCATGCCAAACGGGGTTTGTATTTTGCTATACTTGTATACATAGGTGGCTGGAGGGGAATCATGAAAAGCAAGAGGAGTTTATGAAGGGCAGGGAGGGCAAGTGGGAGGATGGAAAGGGGAGGTGCGCTGTCACCGGGAGGAGGGTACTGGGTGGGACGGAGGGGTTAAGGAGGGTTATGATATGATGATATATTACGATCAATTAAGCAGATGTGATCGTTTTGCAAAGTTCTTTCATCACAAGATTTATTTCTGACTCATTTCACCTTCATTTAGTGCTTTTACCTCGATGCGCCCTTCAGGTGACATTTCTACCCGATCTCGACTCCCACTTTGACAGCAATTGCTCGCATGTGGCTTGCTGTCTGATATGTTCGAGACGCTCTAAGATGGCAATAGACTCAATAGTCGCCTGAGAATTCCATAATCCACTATTAACCGACATGAGACTCTTGAGTATTCTCATAGTCATTATTCTATATCGACCATGGCAAGATTTCATTCGGGAAAGTCGGGGGTTCGAGTTACTGTTTTCTCTCGCTTATCCATCCGAATCAAGCGAACAAAGTGTATGATTAGTCCTGAAAAAATGTTCATTTACACTATCTCATCGATCTCGCACTGATGGACCCCCATGCGTCGGGACTATGCCGTCCATTTGCCCACCCACCAGCATCTACACTCTCTTGACTCACATGACGACTTCCGTTCGACTTCGGTGCGAATTGCCCCATCTGCCCCAAAGTATCAACGCCAGAGCTCGGAGCTGTTCCGCTACTCGAAGCAAAAGGGTTGTTGGTTCCTGCTGCGTGCGCCGTCGCTGGCCCCGAGACACTCCGTTGTGGCTCGGAACTTTGCATATCGGAACTTGACTGCATCTGCGGCTGATTTTGCTGCGGTTGTTGAACTTGCTGAGGAACGGCTGGTGCCAACTGCGGGTAATTGTAAAGATCCATGATACTCCTCTTATCCGCCCTCAGAGTCTGTTGAGGCATCTGAGGGTAGGTTTGTTGTCTTTGCTGTTGGTATTGTGGTTGTTGATCGTTTCCTTGTTGAGGAGCTTGCTGGGATTGTTGGTTGAGGTATGGATTCATCTGCTGAGGAGGATTTTGATTCAAGAAGGGGTTCATCTGCTGCTGGTGCTGTGGTTGCTGAGGTTGCTGCATAGCGCCGTTGTTGAAGAAAACAGCTCCATACTGCTGCGCAGGTGATTGTTCCATGGGACTTTGGTACATGCTCTGAGGTGTGGCAAGCTGTTGATTGTATGGATTGCTTGCGAAGTTTGTGTTTAGAGGTGGTGCTTGAGTTTGCTGCTGTTGCTGCATAAACGGATTGTAACTGTTTTGCTGCTGCTGCTGCTGGGGCTGTGGCGGCTGCTGAGGTTGCTGCCCTGGATTCTCGTAGATCACAGACGGGTAGTATTGCTGTGGTACGGATGGAACAGGGGGAGTCATGGATTGTTGGTAGAGTTGTTGGTGAGTTAGAGGTTGTGGACCAGGAAATCCACCGGTATGGTTCGGGAATAGTGGTTGTGACGACTGCACAGACATATTCTGGAAAGCTTGATTAAGGTTGTACTGAGACTGGGATGGTGCAAGACCAAACGGGTTCGAACTTTGGGGCTGCTGGTATGGATTGTTCCCCATCATCTGAGGCGACGCCAAACCTCCCGTGGACTGGGATGATTGAGGTGGTGCGATAGATGGCGGTGTATCCAACATATCGAACGGATTAGACGAACTTCTTGAAGGTACATCTCGCGTTCGATCTATCGTCAACCCAGTAGAGGCTCCCACAGGTGTCCGAGATCGACTATTAGGAGGAGGTGCCGCTATTTCTGGCGACTTCAATCCTCCACCTTCGCCGAGGCGGACCAGAGTTTCAATAGATTTCTCCAAATTTCCACTCAAGCCCTTGAGAACTGCGGTGTTTCTCTTCTCGTCCCTGAACCCCATATCCCGTAGCTTAGCCAACTTCATTTCCAGATCATCCGTTCCCTCTGCCCCAACTGCTGCACCGAATATTCTCGATTGCTTATTCCTTCGTGGGGATGGCGATCGCTGGCGCCCAGTATCAAAGTCCTGCCTCGCTGCCTCCTTCTTCGCCTTTGATGACAATGGAAAGATAGAGGAAGCCGATCTAAAGCCAAATCTGCTACCAGGTTTCGGTGGTAATGGTGGCGGTTGATCATCCGAGTTCGTACTGCCAGTATTATTTCTCACGGGAGGGTTCGTTGCCCTCTCCACATATTTCCCTCTTATGAATCTCTCCATTGCCGAGTCTGCTTCGTCGGCGTCAAAGGGAATAGGTGGTCTCGTGTTCTGAGGATTATATCTTTTGTTTGAAGCAACATTTCCAACCCGCTTCATATTCTGCGATAGCTTAGTCAACGTAATGGTAAACATGCACAGTCAACGTACTTCCACCTGTTCATTCGACCAGGAGTCCATACTGAGCGACTTCACTTTCGTGATGTGCGTCCCCAGCTTCCTGTGTAGCGCAGCGCATCGCATGCACAAGAAGATACCCAGCTATTTCTGTAAGTGATTGCACATCATCAAAGTCCACCTAGTGTTGACTTACACTCCAGCTGGCCCATCCTGTTGATGTGAAATTAGCATGAGTTTAAATGCTGACTAGCAGACCTCAACATACCTGGATTCCTTGCCTGACAGTCCGCGCACACATTATTCCCAGGGACCGACTTTATAAGATCTTGTAGCGCGCGTTCATTGCGCGCCTGCTGCCGCTTGCTCAGAGCTCCAGACATTATAGGACCAGCTCTAGTGGAACTCAATCGCTTTTGCGGATTCTGGTAGAAAATATCGCCGAATCGAAATCCGCGGGTCAACAAGAGTCGGGAGTGAAACGGAAGCGCAGACGGTAATAGAGAGTTACAATGCCAGTCAAGAAAACGGAGATGCAGGCCGTCCAATATGAAGCAGCTGGACTTGCGAGAGATAGATGAATGATAGGGGTCGTAATCGTGAAGGTCGTTACTTCGTGAGAACCTGGAAAAGGAGAGAGAGCACCGTTGGTGGAGTGGAGTGGAGCTGGGAGCAAGTCTGGTCTGGGCTCGAATGGGACCCGAACCTGACTTCGCCGTGGAGCTAATAGTGTGGCTGACAGGGGCTGACATCGGATGTCGGCGAAATATTCTTCCAAGCTTCGAGTTCCCCCGCCAAATGAAATGCTCAAAGTTGTGCTGGCAGCGAGTCCAAGAACTTCGCGTGTGAGTTCTCAGAAGTTCACCGCACTTCTCATCTCTGCTCAACGCCGTCACCGCGCAACACTACCCTATCGTTGATGCAGACCCAGTGGTCATCACGAACCTTCTTTGTGAGTTCCTGTCTTCCTTTCTTGATGTAGACGGTATGCATCAGGTGGTGGGGTGACTGTGGAGGAGGATTGATGTTTGTGCATTTCGATTATGCAGCTGGCTTTCCCAGTATGCACTCAGTCTCTAACGAAAGTAAACAGAGGCCCCTGGACCCCTGAAACTCGAGTCAATCAACATTGGAAGACTTGCCAAGATGCCAGCCATGTTGGATGACCCGTCCAGTCCAACCATTTATCGTGCTTCTGGAGCGCCACCCTATCCTTCTGCTCATGATCCTCCTTCTCTACCCATGGATGTCTATCCTCGACAAGTGACTTTACGAGACCGAGTCACCACCGCAACCATTGTTCCCTTTTCCTCCCAACACCAGGTCCCGCGGACTCTTCTCAGCTATCTTAGTGATCAATTGAACCGGGAAATCGAAAATGGAGATACTTACCCCATGATAGAGACGATGTCTACAGACAAATTCGCCTCGTACTGGTTCCAGAATTTCGCTGCCGTAATGCTGCTAGGCAGCATTGAAAGTGCAGATGATCTATTGGAAAGTAAAGATTGGAGCACTCAATGTCTAGGAAGCTATTATATCAAGCCGAACTATCCAGGAAGAAGTAGCCACATTTGCAATGCTGGCTTTCTTGTCACGGATGCCTCCAGAAACAAGGGTGTTGGTCGACTTCTTGGAGAGAGTTATCTAGACTGGGCTCCCAAGTTAGGCTACACATACTCGGTATTCAATCTCGTCTTCGAGACCAATGTCGCCTCATGTCGAATCTGGGATGCTCTGGGTTTCAAGAGAATCGGTAGAGTCAAAGGTGCAGGAAACTTGAAAAGCTATCCTGGTCAACTCATCGACGCCATTATGTACGGCCGGGACCTTGGTCCAGAAGGCGAAGATTTTGTCAGCGAAGAACGCTTTGACAAGATCAAATTTTATCTCAAATATGGCAAATATCCCGCCGGCGCTGATCGAGCTGAGAAGAGCCGTTTGAGGAGTGCAGCAACACACTACAAACTGATTCCTGAGTCCGACAAGCTCATGCTGAAGGACAAAGAAGTTATTTCAGATCCACAGAAGCAGTACGAAATTGCTCGCGAGGTACATGCGGGCCAGCATGGTGGTATCAACAAGACTACCGCGACAATTGCAGAAAAATACCACTGGGTTCGCATCAAAGAGACCGTCTCCCTTGTTATTCGTAACTGCGCTCAGTGCAAAGAGCTCGGCAAGGCTCCCGTCGTCCGCGCCGATGGAGTGATACGACCAGCACCCCGTCTCACGCCTTCGAGTGGTCAGGCGAGCGCCAGTGCTGCTGGTCGTGCCCTTAGTATCGCACATCAAGACCAGCATATGTCTGACAACGGTGCTGGGTTCGAGCATGCTGGTCAAGGTTCTGTCTCTCCACAGGTGTTAAATCGTACTCTCCCAGGTCGAGACCAACATGCGAGTACGATGCAAAGCTTGAGGCAGCACCAGCCAGCACCTATAGCACGTATGCAGAATGATTATATGCCACTTGATCCTCAAATCATGGACGATGCACTTGTGCGACACCACCTAGGTTATAATCCTGCATCACACTCACATTCAAATCAGCACTCACACCCGCACTCGCACACTCTTAATACGGATCATGACCATCATAACCAGTACTCAGAACATGAGCATGATCACCATGACTCGGACTCCTTTCAAGCGATGCTGACAGGCAGCGGACATAGGGAGGGAGGTGGTGATGGAAACGAGGATCTGGACATGTTAATCGATCAAGAAGAAGATGGCGATGCTGAGGACGACGATGAAAGTGGTGAGGGCTCGATCATACAGATTCAGGCTGAGGCTGCAGCAAGAGCGGCGGAAGAAGCCTTACGTACTGTGGGAAGGGAGTATGGTCGCTGAGAGTGTACCTTGATCTCGGGACCGCCCGTCATTGGCCTGTGTCTGGCTAGGTTTCTGTAAAGTTGTTTGCTATCATGGCCGGATTGGATCAATGTTTGAGCGAATAATTGGAATATTTAATTGGCGCCGAGCGGGAATGTCAATGTAGACAAGCGAGGGGAAGACGAAGATGAGTACGGGACCACACTAATGCAACACACAGCTACTAGAATCAAGTATCAGCGGCTATTAGCAGAAACCCACGTGCATTGCGCTATGATAGGGTTATAATGAGCGTATGAGTCCGCTATGCAGATGATGAAGATAAAATGGTGTTGATGCTGTAGATACCAACCATCCACAAGCCAACATCATTTTTCCATAAGTTCCTATCGGCCCTCCGAAGCGTTGAAAGTACTGGCGGACATACTGATATCAAGGCTACCATTACTTCAGTACTTAGAATAAGAGAAAGGCCGTCCAGTCATTCAAATCCAAACCCCAGTTTCACCTCTTTTCCCGCCTGACTCAATCCTCTCAAACCTCCCTTCAGACCCTTCAAAACTCCACGTATCCATCAGCACCCGCCGATCTCCCTCCTTCAAAGCATCTCAGAATCCGACCGTCTGAATCGTATATACCATCTCCACATGTTAATCGCGCTTAAAAAGTCAAGAACCCTTACAGTAATCACTACAGTACCTAGGTAGGTTCCGAGCCGGGTACACCCATCTTCCCGTCCAACGGACAACCCTCCTCGGGAAGAAAAAGCAAATGTAAAACATATCGGGAGACGCACAGCCCAATATTGCATCTGGCGAGTCTCGCAGATCGAGGAGCGTTTCAAACTTTGAGGGCGGTCGAGAGGTCCATGGAAGCCTGAGATTCTAGATCGCTGTTCTGGGTGCGTGTGGCGAGTGTGGGTTCGGGGAGTAGAGTGGAGTGGATGTTGGGCAAAGTCAAAGGTAAAGGGAAGGTTTGGGGAGGGATCCCTGGTTGGAGATCTTGGGATTGTTCATGGGTTTGGTGGGGATTGGGCTGCCATTTTTTGAGACTGCTTTGTTGCTTTGCTGCCTTTTTGAAGGGTTGCAGGATGGAAGAGATGGATTGGGAATTTGGGGATCCGGGAGGGTCCTTTTGGGTCTGGGAGGGAGGGGAGTCTGGTCGGTGAGGAGATGGGATGGGCCTGGGGATGTGGTGGGTTTTAGATGCGATGGAAGACACGTTGGACGGGATTTAGATGGGAAGAGGGTTTGAGTGAGGTCATGATGGCTTCATATTCTCTTAACGGGCGTCTTAAGGGGTGTTGGATGATGACGAATCGATCGGTTTTGATATGGGAATCGGCACTGGAGTCGCAGATAGAGATATATTGACTCACGAGACACAGTTCTTTGTTTGTATTTTTTATACAAATCTGTGGAGTTTCCAAATCCACAAAAATCTCAAACATCGAGGCTTGTATTCTTGTACCTTGGGTTGGAGGAGAGGTACCTTGCCTTATGTATTCGCACCCAATGGCACCCGAAACCCCACCTCTCCTCATCCATAAGGCTTCACACAAGTACTCAGCTCCTCAAGTCTCACCACACCTCACCTTCACCGAGTATTCTAGTGGCCCAGCCAAGGCGTGTCAAACATCGGATAGCCTTTCCAACCACGCTGCAATGCAGGTCTGGCGGGGCAAGAGGAGCGAATGGAGCGAGGAAATCCTATCGGCTGCGAGGCTGATGCCCAAGTACCGAAGGTGGTAGGCAGCTGATGCTTTTCTTTTACGGAGTACGCTCAGGCTCAGGCTGTCGTACAGTAGCGAGCGGGCTGCTGCAGCGCGATGTTCGTCGCTTTGTGCCTATCATGAGCTGTGCTGAGCTGCTGTGGACAAGTGCGAAATAATCAGGAGCAACTAGCTGGCTGCATGAAGGGTATCGCGCGAGAAAATGCCTCCGGAGAGAGAAGCATACTGTACTTTGATACTGAATTCTGGACACGACAAATAAAGAAACAAGCGATGGAAGAACCGTAGAAAGCACATGGAAACAAAAGAATGGATCGATTACCAGATGTTTGCCTTGATATTGTGAATGTTGCAGGGTTTAAAATAGGCGGACAAGGGAGAGAACAGAATGACGTTGGGAGGCGAGAGAATTGAGCACTGATGAGCGTTGACGAGCACTGAGGGGGAGAGGAGAGGAGAGATACGAGGAAGAACCTGACCAAGACCCTGGGGATGTGATGGGTAATTGACTGAACCCTTGATGCTTGCTCTCCCTGTCGATTTACCAGCAATTACTCTTCGTCCCCCCTCCACGTCGTCCAGCTCCCAGTACCATCCTTGAGCCTCATCACTGCGAGTAATTGTTCTTCGTTGTTCTTCCAATGCTGAGCATTGCGTTGTGTTGATCTGTTTCTCCTGACAACCAGACTACATACCGCACTACCAACTTCAGCGAAACCTTCCTCCCCCTTACTCTGGACCTGGTCTTGCACTGGCTCTATTCCTCTCCTGCCACCTCTCGAGCTTCCAGATCTCATCAACTTGCACTACAAGTACTCGGTCGGCGGAAAATTGCTGCGAACAAACTGCAGCCTTCCTTCCGCTTTCCCACGGTATCACCTCACCTCATCGCGGGGTCAATCATTCCAAACAGGCAGCCTCGACGGAGACCACAGAACCAGAGACTCTACATCTGCACCTCCCAGCATCCTTTGCACGAATGGTAGCCCTACGACCGATCACCTGCATTGCATCCGGCAGAACAATACTGGTATGTATGCATCTCAACGGCATTTCTTTCCCTGGGGCAAACTGTCGTTTTCTCGTTGCTTCGAGGCTACAGTATTATTTGCTGACATCTGCTCACTATAGTAGCAAATCTTCACATTGCATACCCTCACGTGCGACAGCGTCCCTGATTTTGCGAGGCGAAGAATCGAGTCATAACGGCGGTTCTCGAGTCCTTAAACTCATCTCTGGGACTATTGTTTTGTTTGAAAAGGCCGGAAAGACATACGGAAAAATGTCAGATAGATACAGATACCCTCGGGCGCGATCCCCTCCGCTCCTCAATCCTGGCAGAATTTCCCTTCCAAGCAACTTCAGCAACTACCCTCAAGTCCACGAGCATCACCACGTTGTCCCTTCCTCCCGCAGAGAAGTCATTCCAGCGCCCCGAAGCAGCACAAGTTCCGTTAGCAATGGTGGCACGATCACTACGACTTACAAGGTGAAGAGCGAGGTTCCTACTCGAGGGAGTAGTGTGCGAGAAGGCAGTCGTACAAGGAGATCTACGCTTGACAATCATAATCGTCCAGCGGTTGTTACCACGACGCAGAAATATCGACCGGTGATACATAGCGGCGGCGTTGCTAGACCAGAGAGTCCTCTCAAGAATCCCTACCGATCGAGTGAGGAGGAATATGTTACTGTCCCGGCGGTTTCTCGTCATGGTCATCACCATTCGAAGCGCTATAGCGCAACAATGGATAATGCGGATATGAATCGACTGGCTCGCGAAAGGGAATCAACTAGACTGCATGTAGTGCCGGTCAGAGAGCCCGCATATACCAGTACAAGAACTAGACCGGTATACACTGGTGTTGTTACTCGTCATGCCGATACTGTTTCCGACGACTACGGCGAGGATGGCTACGGCTATACGAATCCAAGAGACTTGGTACAGTACGACTTGACTCACAATCAGCCAACTCAACATCGATCAAGGAGGGATAGCTTCGATGCTGGAAGATCAAGCAGGCCAACATCCATCACCGGATATGGAGATATTGTTCCTCGGTCGTACGATGCAAGAGAACGTGGACCACCTCCATCGACCCGAGGATTCGACAAGATAAGAGGGCCAATCTACGATCAGCCGCCGGCAGTGAGACCAGTCCGGCCGAGCTCCCCTCCCAGTTCGATGGCACCGATGGAACCTGTGCAGAGACCTGCTCCATTCGAGCCTGTTGAACCAGTCAGAAGAACGAGCACGTCTAGGGCCAGACCAACCTCTATGTATCATGAGAATCGGGAGCCTAGACGAGCACCAAGAGAGGAGTATTATGAGAGTCGGGATGATGACAGAAGGGAAAGCCGACCACACCGTCATGAGAATCCTGTGGAACAGAGAGGCTTTGGTGTCAGAACAGAACGGTCTGATCGCCCAGAACGAACGGATAGAATTGAGAGGTCTGATAGGAATGACAGGTCTGACCGAGTTGACCGATCAGACAGGGTGGAACGGGTAGACCGGTCAGACAGGGTTGACAGAGTGGAGAGGGTAGAAAGATCTGATCGAAACGATCGTCCGGACAGATCCGACAGACACGACCGGCTGGACAGCGATCGAACGGATTACAAGGAGCCTAAGGAACACAAAGGTAGAGATGCCATTGCAACTGGTCTCAGTCTTGCTGGGGCTGCTCTTGGTGTCAACGCCTTGAAGAATGCTGCTCGAGGAGACCGTGATGATCGAGAGGACCGCGAAGACAGGGAGGAGAGGAAGAAGCGTGAATATGAAGAGGACTCTCGGAGACGAAGAGAGAAGGATGACAGAAGCCCGGTGGATCTGGGTGGTAGAGATCCGAAGGAACGACGCCACAGAGATGAGGATCTTCCACCACCACCTCGGGACATGCCTCCTCCACCTCGAGATGGACCACCTCGAGAAGTGACACCCCCACAAGCAGCATTTGTAGATCTCAACAATCGAGACGCCAAAGATCGGAAGTCATCTAGAGATGATAGAGAAAGGGAACCGGAGCGTCGTGAGAGGCATCGGAATGCTTCAGAGGCAGCGTTGAATGGAACAGCTATCGACTCACGTTCTGATAGCTCATCAGACGATGTCCGACCTCGATCTCGTCGTGAACCTCTTCCTCGAAGAGAATCTGGGACTGTACCTGCTGCATTCGATCCCAAGAATACCATGGATCTGTTTGCTTTGAAAGAAGCACTCAACTCGAAAGACTCGAAAGATGCTTCCAAACTTGCTCCTAAAGAAATCGTCTCCAAGCCACGAACACCAAGAGGCTCTTCGACAAGAGAACCCCGAGAGGCAGCTGAAATACGTAAGGAACTTAACTCTGAAAGACGGCCCAGAGATCCTCTAGCTCCAACCGAGAATCGCCAACTTCGTGTTGTTTCTCCTCCACGCGAAAAGGTCGAGGAAAAGCCTGTCAAGGGAATTCTTCGTCAACCAAGGGAGAAGTTCCCTGAGGATCCCGCTCCCATTCGTGAGGGTGTTGCGCCATTGAAAGATGCAAAGAAGGATGGTATACCACCAGATGCAAGATGGACAAAGATTAGCCGGAAACTCGTCAACCCAGAAGCATTGGAAGCTGGAAAGGAGAGGTTTGAGGCTAGGGAGGACTTTGTTATTGTCCTGCGTGTACTATCGAGGGATGAAGTCCAAGGTTATGCTGAGGTTACACAACGGATAAGATGTAAGTTCCACGTACTCTAGGCACTGGTGACATATCTTACTAACACATTTCAGCCGCCCGAGAAGAACTAGAAGATATCGAAGCTACTGAACGCAGACGTGCTCGTCGCGAGAGGCACGAACGACACAAGCGAGAACGCAATGGGGAGATCCCACGCAGTGAGCGTGGTGAACGTCGACATCGCCGCCGTGCTGAAGAGGGACGCGAGAAGCACCGCGAATCAAATTCGGAATCAGACTCTACGGAAGACGATGATGTCTATGAGAAGCCGAAGATGCTCGAGGCACCACAGAAGAGAACTACGTTCCAAGATGCGCTGATGAGCGGCGGACTTGGCGAGATGGCGCAAAGCCAGTCGAATTTGAGAGAAACCGACGTTCCGGGAACTTATAGCGGGTACAGCAGAAATCCGCCGCCACCAAGCAGTATGGCTGCTGTCAGTTCGGGATCCAGTAGGAAGGAGAAGTGAGCTGGAGATTGGACACGTCTGGAACTATAACTTATGATTGATTGCAATTAAGCGAAGCCGAGCGGAGCATAAAAGATCTATCATGCCACGAGATGATTGATGAGGAGATGACTTCCGATTAACGGGTGAGCGACGAGATATGAATTTACAAGTGGGACGGATAGGATTCGACTTCATGTTCTATTCTCCTGTATAAGTAATGAATTTATGTGATGACTTGCTGTTCTAGAAGAAGAACCAAAGCACACTTCTGGTCTACCTAGATGTTCTCTGCACGCCTAAGCACATACTTTCTTGCATTTCTTCCGAACAAAACTTAGTACGGACTTGGTGTATACTTGTAGTATGAGTAAAACTAGAGTAGATCGACTGCTGAGGGAGGCAAGGGATGTCTTCTTTTGTTTTGAAGTTTCGGCGTTCTGGTGCTGCTGTCCAAGGCGATTAAGCGAGACAAGGCTGAAGAACCTCAGGCCAGAAACAAGATTTCGTCGACATCATGATCAGCCTTCTCTCTAACCTTCAGTTCCACCATACGCAACACTCAACATTAGCTCGCTGCACCTTGTAATAAATCAATCGTAATGGGTTCTTCGGCGTCTAAAGCTTCGAAAGCCGCTTCGAAACTCCCTTCAGCTGCAACCAATTCGGCGCGCAAATATCCAACTCGAACACCTCCTACATCGACGATTGCAAATGCGCAGAGGACAAGACCGAAAGCTGCGCCCGAGGGAAGTCTAGGAGGGGCATCACAGGCAGAGGAGCAAGTGAGGAGGCAGGATGAAGCAGGTTCGTGATAGTCTTCCTTCTGGTCCCATCTCAATTGTAGCACTCTCGAGACCTCAGAAGTCTTCCTGTAAAGAGTACATTCCATACAATCGAGACGATCAATCAAGCAAACGAACACTCTACTAACAATAGCATTCCCAGTCAACTCTACCCCCATAGACCCAGACTCAGATCTCAACCCCGACCCAGCCCTCAACGCCCGACTCAAAACCCTCGGCCCCGTCCAACCAAACCCCACACACTCCCCCTCCTCAACCTTCCACTCACACTCCCCCACCACATCCTCGTTCGCAGACCCCACACTATCAGCCACGCAATTCCAGCCTTCGGCTTCGAATCCCATGCAGACGATATTCCCGAGCAGTAGTTCCTCTTCAAACCACACCTCCAACTCGAGTTCCGGGCCAGATTCTAGGACGGGAGGAGGAGGAGGCCCGAGTAATCCGGCGGTGTCACTCCTGACGGCGAGATATAGATTAGCTGGGGAGGCGGAGAATGAGTTTGCAAGGACGGGGAAGAGTACTGCTGCTGAGGGGAGGCAGTTTTTGGATGTTTTGACGCTGAGGCAGATTTTGGTGTTGAGGGATGAGAAGGGGGTTGAGGCGGGGGAGATTGAGAGGAGCTTGGGGCTGAAGAAAGGCGTGGTGGAACGGTTGGGGAGGAGGGGAGTTGTTGGTGTAGGGAGTTAGTGTTCCGAACTGGCCTTTCAGAGGAAATGTGGGATAGCAAGGGAGGAGAATGTAAATAAAGCCATAAGCGAGGAAAGGCAATGAATGCCGCCAGGGGAGGTGTAAGATATCACACGACACGATACAACACAAGCACACAACTATTTTGGCAAATACAGCTCACAGACCTTTTCTTAAAAGTACACCTACAGACTTGCCTTCTCCTTTGCCTGCTCCCTCGCCCTCGTCACATGTTCCCAAGCCAACGCACTCATCGGATGTCTCGCCAGCGCGTTCTCCTTCGCCTTTGCGCTACTCGCCTGTCTAACCGCCCACCTCGCCGCAATCCCTTGATAAATACACGACGCTCTGAAGAAACCGAATGAAGCTCCCCAGCTCAGATCCGGACTTGGATCCCAGCCTGCGACCTCGCTGTACCATTCTACGGCTTGCTCCCTCGTAGGCAGGCCGGGCGTGGCGCCTTCGCGGAAGGAGGGGAGGTTGCGGAGGTTGGGTGCGTCGACTAGGTAGTAGGGCATTATGAGGTTGAGGAGGTCGGAGAGGGGGTGCCCGATTGTGGACATTTCCCAGCTGAGGGGGGAAGGTAAGAAGTTAGTACTAGGTTTCCGAATGACAACAAATATTTCCCTTCAGACATATTCGAAAAGGGGTTGGAAAGAAGACTCACTCCAGAATCCCTATGACCCTCGGTTCCGTCTTGTGAAATACCAGATTATCGATCTTGTAATCACCGTGGATAGGCGTCCCCCTATCCTTCGGCTGGGACTTCTTATTACTGAAGAACTCGAGCATCTCCTCAATATGCGGGATCTGTCCGACAGCTTCCTTCGTATCGACGTCCACGGCTGCAGCTTGCGCTTTGCTGATCGTGCCAAAAGTTCTGATTTGCCGGTCGTAGAAGCCAGAGTGTTTTCCGAAGTCTGATAGTCCGACATCAGAGGGCTTCACGCGGTGGAGTTTGGCGAGCGTGCGGACGGCGTCGTGCCACCTATTTAATTCATCAATCAGCAGCAGATCCAAGCAAACGGTAGAACTGAAAGGGATTATCTCCTCTCCTCACATCTCAGCTCTCTCTTCAGGAGAAACGTCCGGCATCGTAGGATCCTCAATGATCCTCCCATCCAGGAACTCCATGATATAAAACGCCGTGCCGACCACATTCACATCCTCACATAAACAGTATGCCATGGGTACTGGAACATCGGTCTTTTCTAGGGCGTGGATGACGCGGTACTCGCGCTCGACTTGGTGGGCGGTTTTGGAGACGAGCTTTCCTGGGGGTTTCTTGCGCATCACGTATTTGGTGCCATCGCTGGCTGTGAGTTGGTATGTTGGGTTGGATTGGCCAAAGCCGAACTATATGTTCTTTAGTATGGATTATACAATGGAACAGCATGGGAGCAAATATCAACTGCGAAGTATGCCTACCTGCTTGACATCGATTGGAAGCTTTATCCTCGGTACGTTTTTCGATATATATGATTCCAACGAATTGACGTCAATTGGTTGCCTCACTACCCCTGCCATCTTGAAGTCTGAAGCTTGGGAAAAGGAAATAGAACGATTGTTGAATATTGTAATTATCAGAAGAGGAGGTTTTGGAGTGCTGTATGCAGCTTTTGGATGTTGATGTGACCGACTGTTCCTCGGCTTTCGTTCCCCGCACCCCGAAGTCTCGGGTTCTCCAGACTTGAAGCTGAACTGGACCTCGGTCTATTCGCTGAAGCTCAAAGGCGGTGTACTTTGTGGCAGAAACGAGGCTTATCAGGCTTATCTGCTCTGAGCGAGTCAACAAACCCTGTTCGAACTTGTGGATCATTGTCAGCCTCTCCTTGGCACTGGTTATGGCCCCCAAACGAAAAACAACCTTGAATTGATTGTTTTGACCCCCAACCCAACCTCCAACATCGCCCCGCACCTTCCCGTTCGCGTTAGCGCTGATCCCCGGCAGAGTTAAGAATCTCCAACTGGAGACCAGAAGCTTCATTTGCCTTCAGCCAGCTCTTCCTACCGCTCACCCCTAAGAACAATCAAAAGCTGCGCGCCGGCGAGGCGTAGAGCGCTTCAGGCCTTCTCTGGACCATGGTATCTTCGCTTCTGGCTTAGCCTAGAGACCGAGCCAGCCGAAAGGAAAGGGGAATCACGTGTACAGGCGCAAAAGCAGACTTCGCGTCAGGTTCAGGTTAAGGTTAGCCTTTCCCGCGCAAAAGCAATTCCGTCAATCTAGCTTCAGCGAGGGCATGTCGGGCGTCAACGGGGTGCGAGGCGATAAAGGATCTGGGTCCGGACAAGGGAACTACTCTCGAGAAGATAGTAGTAGCGCAACAATGTCTGAGCCTGGCATCTTACGCGATCCAGCTACCAACAACGCGCGCAAGTGGAATACCGATATCCCCAACATCTTGCCGCATGAGAGGGTCTTCCCTATCCAGATAGGTACCGAGCTATTCAGATTGAGCGGTGCGAGTATCAGCTCTGATGGTATGTACCCTTTGCGATTTGAGAGATGGACGTTTGGCTGGAATGAAAGCTGAGAAACCTAGAGCACCCTCATACTTTTCCCAGTTTTTCCAGTGTCAGTTGAAAGAAGCTGAAGAGAAGAATAATGGCGATACGAGCCAGATCCGGACGTTGTATATCGATCGCGATCCAGTGACTTTCAGGGACATCTCCCTGCATTTGCAGGGTTATCATGTTGCTCCTAGAGATGGAAGTCATTTCGTCAAGCTTTTTGCTGATGCTCAATTCTACAGCTGTAAGTCATCACTCACGGTGAAGAAGCTGGCTTCTGACATTAGTAGTACCACGGTTAATATCACAGCTTTATGAAGAGAACATCTTCATTTCGATCGGAGGACGAGATTTCCAAATCCCTCGCGAACTCTTCTCAGAACCTGGAAACTCACCGAATTATTTCTCTCTGGGATTTGCTGTGTTCTTCAGTACCCCCACAGAAGTCTTTCCGGGTCTAAATAGGGAGGGACTACTACGACCACCATCGATCATGCCACCCTCTGTACCAAATCGCAGCGCTGATACATTCGCCCAACTCCTTCATCTTCTCCGTGGCTATCCTCTCCATATCAGAGATGAAGACCACCGAGCAGAGCTTCTTCGCGATTGTAGATACTTCCATCTCAAAGGTCTCGAGCAGAAGCTACTCCGACACTCCATATCATTCAATCTCTGCCGCAAGCGCGAGGAAATCACCCTCCGTCTCGAAGACGTCCGCCAATCCGGCATCTCAATAGCAGGCGATCCCTCCGCATCTCCTCCACCCGAATCAGAAAATGCACCCGCCTACAACCCGCCCCAAAGCCTTGTCGGCTATGTCAACTATGCTCGTCCCTTCGTAGACGACCGCGCTTACGAACTCGTCCTTGAGATTGGCGATGAGTGCGCGAGATTACATCTATCTTCTATGCGTTGCGAGTTCTTCAGCGATGGCAAAGCTCGCATCTCGCGGCTCTTTGAGGTCATTGCCACGAAACTCAACTTACCGACTTCTCAGCCTCTAGGTCTCTTGATGAAGAAGGGAGGGGCGAGCTCTCAGCCGGCTAGTCCTGGGAATACGCCTATAAGCGAGGACTGGGTGCGGTGCATCATTGATGAGAATTCATATATCTGTCTTGATGGGAAAGAGTGGCATGGACAAATTCCAGAGCCGGATAGTAGTAGTGTGGCGAGCAGCGCGAGTTCTGTTGTTGGTTTGGATGATGCGTATGGTGAGCCGACGAGGAAAAGGCGGAGGACGGATGGGTCGACGATTGGTGGAGTCGGAGGTGAGGAGAAGGAAGTCTGGGTTGTGAGGAGGGGACAGTGGCGGTTACGGGTGCAGAATTCGAGGAGTAGGAAGGGAGGTGTGGAGTGCGTGCTTGTGGCTGTTAGTCTTGAGGCGTTTGCTTTTGAGAGAGGGAGGAATGCGCAAAGAGGTTTCTTGGCGGGGTAGGAAGGCGGTTTGGTGTTTTGGCGATTGATGGTAGGAAGGAATTGAGTTCTGGTCATGATACCTCTTTAGGGAATGCGATGTTATTTGGGCAATTTTGATTCTGGGCCTTGACATTCACGTTTTCTGGCCTTTGTTGGCTGTATCTTCATGGGAAATTCATAAGCGGGATAACATGGAAAGCACCAACATCTTGTATCTCAAAATAGATCTAAAGCTTGTTCATCTATCCAACCAAAGAGAATACGGAGGGATAGCTTAGGTGCCTGATTTGTTGCCAAAACGAGTCGATCAATCATCGCTCATATACTGAGCAAGCCCAGTTAAACAATAAATTTGTTGTGTATATTTGACTCAGGGTCTGAAATTTCAGTGATGCCTTGAATGTCTTCAAAACTTTTGGTGTCATATCAACACGAAGAAAGAGAACAAGCGAGGCGTAGTCTCCAACGATCCGAAGCGTCAATACAGTTCTGAGGGCTAGTGAGACATGAGCGTGGTGGATATTTGCCAAGAAACGCCACTTCCCCTGAACGGGAACTTTCTTCGACATGAGGCTCTCACGGCAAGAGGGGGAAAAAGGGTCAGCACTAGGTTATTTCAAGCTCATCTTGAGAAAGATGTTCACATGCGTCACTTGTTGCTGACGAACATCTTTTGTGAAGTCGCACCCCAACAGCCAATGCTCCGAAATTCTTTACGAGCTCTTCCAGGTATTTTAGGATCATTGCCCCGACCCTTCCGGTGCCTTGCATTGCGGCATAGACCAAAACCAATTATTGACGCCTCTGCAGCCTTCAAGACCGCTAGACCTGATGAGGTTGCGCCGTCACACACTCGTTCCCTGTTAGCTGCGCATCCAAGGCGCCATGCATCCAGACTCAAGTCCTAGATAATTACGATAAACCATTGAGCGGGATCCTCGAAATCCCTCCTTCACACTCTCTTCCACGCTCTCTCACGACTCCGACACGCTCTCTCTGCCCTTCCAACGCACGCTTCACTCGTTCGCGATGCGTCTCTCATCTACCCTCCTCCTCGCTGCATCAGCAACTGTTATCTCCGCCCAGACGACTTATCGGACATCCTCGAAACGCGGGCTCGTATTCGTCCCTTCCAAAAACACAAAACTGCAATACGATAACCAAGTATGGGTTGAGAACGGCAGCGATCTGACCTGGTACTACAACTACCAAGCGACGCCATCTGCAGCATATGCAAACCGGACACAGGAGGAATTCGAATTCGTGCCTATGCTCTGGTCGACCGATACGGATTTCTACAGCACGGTCAAGGGGCTTATCGATGGCGGGAGGAACATCTCGCACGTCCTAGCATATAATGAGCCGGATGGCGAGTCGTCTACGGGAGGAAGTAGCATCGATCCAGCAGCAGCGGCCACGAATTGGATATCTCAGATCGAGCCTCTGCGCGAGTTGGGCGTCAAAGTGGGTGCACCGGCCGTGACGGGATCACCAAGGGGTTTTACCTGGCTCGAGGATTTCTTCAATTCGTGCGCCGACCAAGGGACGAATTGCACAATTGACTTCATTCCCATCCATTGGTATGGAGACTTCGGTGGTTTGGCAAGCCATATGGGTCAGGTTAATGGAACGTATGTTGAATCCTCCACTCTGGGATTTTACTATAATGTTATACTGATCTTACCATAGATACCCAAATGTGACCCAATGGATCACAGAGTATGCTCTCAACGACCAGCCTCTCGAAGCCACACAAAGCTTCTTCAACATGTCGGCCGAGTATTTCGACCGCCTGGATAACGTCGGCCGGTACTCGTACTTTGGCAGTTTCCGCAGCGACGTCTCAAATGTTGGTCCAAATGCTGCTATGCTCACGCAGAAGGGCGAGCTGACTGACATCGGGAGTTGGTACCTTGGTGGAGCGGCCACTAATAATATCCCCAAACCGGGTAAAGATAATGCTGCGAGCAGAGGGACAGCGACTATGGGCTTGGTGGCTTTTTTATCTGTTGTGGTGGGATTTATGGCTTTGTGAGGTGGGGAAATGGGAGGGAGTTTGTGGTGGGTTTGAGAGAGTGGGTATATAGGATGGTTGGTAGGAAGGTGTACACGAGGTTGGGAAGGGATAATGATTATAGGTAATTCTAACTTTGGGGCGTTGTAGTTCAAAGGCCTTCTCGGAAACAGCAAGGGAGCCTGGGATATCCAATTTATAGACCGACTTCGTTATAGACTAGCATTGCGAATGATCTCAAGGAGTTTTGGGAGCAAGCCTTTTCCTCGTTAGTGTGACTCAAGATTTGTTCGTTCACACTCGTATATGTGCTTGAATCATTTCATTACTTAGAATTGACTTTAAGTCCAAGAACTTTGACATAACACAATAGGCGGCCCCTCAAGAATCCACAACTTTTGGATAGGTTGAAATGGAAATGGCCTCGAGCCTTTTTCATTGAATAAGCGAACGAACTTTGAATCTAGATATTAAACTGCATCGCCTCCGAACGTTATCAGCAATACACATATTCTCAGAATACACGATGTCTAAAGCATCTCATGAAGAAGCCCTTGGTATGGGTTCATCGCAAGCCTCGAAATGAATGATTCGAACCAGCTTGTTCATTGATTACTGATACTCCTGCATCCTTGAAGAAATAAAATGTATAACCAATCTCTTTATAGTATCATTGGCCTCATATAACAAATCTCCAGTTACTCGTCCATCATTGAAGTGACAGCAAGTAAGCAAGCCAACAATACAAACCTCTCCTTTCGTCCAGGAAGTAGACGATAACCGAAGTAAATACTCGCTCGGCTTAAGGAAAGCCGCCGTAACACGGCCCTGGGAGCGAGAGCCGCTCAAATAACCGAGGCCCAGAGGGAACGAGACCATGATGAGCCCAGGGTTTATATGCAGCTATCTCTTTTCAACCTTTCTTCTGCAAGTGTGTAGAGCTCTCCCAACACTCTGACAGTACAATTGAATCATCTCTACGTGGAATTGACAATGTCGACTATCAATCGCGGTGTTCGTACAGCTTCCAGAACTCTACGGACCCCCGCCTTGCAATCGCGAGCTCCTCTCCGCACCCCTCTCGCATTCACATCTCGAGCAAACTTCACAGCTTCACCACGAACCACACCCTCTTCCCACCGCCAATTCTCAGTCATGGCTGCTAGACAATCCGGTGCTCCTCCGCCACCCCAGGCACGAGAGTATGATCCTGAAATCAAGGACATTGCAAGCTATGTTCACAACACACCTATCGACTCTGATCTTGCTGTAAGTTTATTTCCCCGCCATTCTGCCCCACTGAACGCGCTGACCATGGCTACAGTTCGATACAGCTCGATTTGTCTTCCTCGATACTCTAGGCTGCGGTCTCGAGGGTCTGCGATTTAAGGAATGCACAAAGCTTCTTGGTCCAATTGTTGAGGGGACTGTCGTTCCAAACGGTACCAAGGTTCCCGGCACACCCTTCCAGCTCGATCCCGTCAATGGCGCATTCAACATCGGTGCTATGATCAGATGGCTCGACTACAATGACTGCTGGCTCGCCGCAGAATGGGGCCACCCTTCGGACAACTTGGGTGCTATTTTGGCAGTTGCAGACTGGATTTCTCGCACAAACCGAGCTGGAGGAAACTTGGGCAATGGAAAGGTTATAACTATCAAAGAGGTCTTGGAGGCCATGATCAAGGCACACGAGATTCAAGGCTGCCTGGCTCTTCTCAACTCTTACAACAAGGTCGGTTTGGACCATGTTGTACTTGTCAAGGTTGCCTCTGCAGCTGTCGTCTCTAAGTTGTTGGGTCTCTCCGAGAAGCAGACTGCCGATGCCGTTTCCCAAGCGTGGGTTGACGGTCAGAGCTTGAGAACATACAGACATTCACCAAACACCATGTCGAGAAAGTCATGGGCTGCTGGTGATGCTTGCCAGCGTGCCGTCAACCTTGTCTTGAAGGTCATGAAGGGTGAGCCAGGTGTGCCAACTGTTCTGTCTGCTCCTGTCTGGGGTTTCTATGATGTTCTCTTCAAGGGCAACAAGTTTGAGTTCCAGAGACCATATGGCAGCTATGTCATGGAGAACGTTCTTTTCAAGGTCTCATACCCAGGTAAGTGAATTCAGGATCTCCCTATACTGCGATGTGTCTAATATTCTCAAGCCGAGTTCCACTCCCAGACTGCTATCGAAGCCGCCAAGCGGATCCACAAGCAATTGGCCGACCAAGGAAAGTCAGCAGCAGATATCAAGGGCATTGTCTGCCGCACTCACGAAGCCTGTATCCGAATCATCGACAAGCAATTCAAGCCTATGGACAACTTTGCCGATCGTGACCACTGCATCCAGTACATGGCTGCAGTCATGCTTGTTTTTGGACGTCTCGAAGCCACCGACTACACTGATGGAGGAGAGGCCGCTACATCTCCTCTCGTAGAGTCCCTTCGCCAGAAGATTAAGTGTGTTGAGGACCCTCAATTCACCGAGGATTACCACAACGAGAACATGCGTACCATTCCCAACGCATTGACCGTCACTCTCAATGACGGCACCGTCCTCGAGGAGATCGTTGTCGACGCCCCATTGGGCCACAGATTGAGGAGAGAGGAGGCCAAGCCAGAGATCCTGGCTAAGTACAAGAGGCAGTTGGGACCTCATTTCAGCGAGGCAAAAGTTAAGGAGTTGGTTGATTTGGGTAACGATGCTAAAAAGTTGGAGAGTATGGCTGTCGATGAATATGTTGACTTGTATACCGTCAAGGACAGCAAGTTTGTGTAAATATGATCTGGATTGGTATTCTTAGATGAGAATTCATTACTGCTTGACTGAAGACTACTGAGCTATGTTCCCTTTTCTGATGCTGGACCATTGTCTTTTTTTTTCTACTGTTATCCTTCTGGTCTTCGCTTGCACCGAGATCACGACGTCCGATATCTCAGAGTTATTGGGCTGCGTGGTAGACAATTATCTTTGAGAAAGAAACCCAAGTGTAGATTCACACACCGAAGATTTAAAGATACCAAAAACATCGATGTTTTCAATAAATACTTGAAAGGATAGTTTTCTTACGATCCTAGCACATGGACTTCCAAATAGACTGGCTCGGTTCCTGCCGTCCACGCTAGTTTTATTTTTACCCCTCCACCCCGCAGTCAAGATTATTTCTGAACTCAGGTACAACACCAACACGTCAATTCCTTCGCGATCTACTTTCTCAACACACACAAAGCACAGGCAAAGGATCTTATTTAAAACCTCACAATGCACGACCCACCAACCACCAAAGCCACCGTCCTTATTTCGGGCGAGGGGTCGAACCTCCAAGCCCTCATCGACGCCTCCACAACAACAATGCCCTACCTCAAGATCGTGCGCGTAATCTCCAACAAAGCCAAAGCCAACGGCCTCAACCGCGCCTCCAAAGCCTCCATCCCAACCAAATACCACAACCTCATCAGCGGGAAGTACCACGCGTCAGGCGAGAAAGACCCCTCTATCAAGCAAGCCGCGCGGGAGAAATACGACGCCGATCTCGCGGACATCGTGTTAGCCGACGAGCCAGACATTGTCATCTGCGCGGGATGGATGCATATCGTCAGTCCGAAGTTCCTCGATCCATTAGCTGAACGCAAGGTTCCAGTCATCAATTTACATCCCGCGTTACCGGGCATGTACGATGGCATCGATGCCATCAAGCGGGCGTACGACGATTATCACAAGGGCAAGCTGGTCGATGACACGACGGGGATTATGATTCACTATGTTATTAGTGAGGTGGATCGCGGGCAGCCGATTATCGTGCATAAGATTAAGTGTAGGACGCCAGAGACGCTGGAGGAGCTGAATGAGAGGGTGCATGAGCAGGAGCATGAGCTGATACTTAAGGGGACGGCGATGGCGATACATAGTTTGTGGGAGGAGAGGAAGAACAGGGGATGAAGGAGTGAGGGAGGATAGGATACCTTGCAGATTGAGATGCGGGAGGGCAGGCCAGTTGTTGGAGGGAAATGTAAGGCTGCCCTGCCTGCACAAGATTGCTTGCTGTACTGCCCTGGAAATGCTTCTATGTTTAGAAGCCACGCATTCTGGCAGATCAGCGCCGTGGATGGCTTGTAGAGAGGTCAGCTTGGCGAAGATGTGAAGAAATATCAGCCTAAGGAGGAGCGAGAATGGTAGCTTTCATACAAGCTTCAAGAGTTCACATATACCACCATCAAATTCCAGTCAAGTTTGCATATTCTCGCTTCAAGATCGCTCTATTGTTCTGCGCAAATTTGGGCACATTGTGGCTATTTAAGGCATTATCGACGGGACAGCTATATTGAAGAATGCCCACGGAGAGTAGCCTAAAACGAAGTTGAAATCTGAAGGCATGGATACTGTAATAGAGATAGAATTGACATTGAAACTTTTGTTATAGTAATGAAAAGGGTATAATATGTTCAGTCACCGAAGTCATCGCAGTCTTGAAAGCTCCAAACGCAACCACCCTTCCCTTCAAACGAAGTCATCCGTAGACATGTCGTTTTTCCAGAACAAATAATTTCCGCAACTCCAATCCATAACCACCGAAAAGCCAGCGCATGTTGTATTGGCCACTATCGCATAAATCCCTCAAGCCCAGATCTCAATTCATGAATTCATATTGCTCCATCCAAGACTCCAAGCCGGCCTTCTGTTTTCCAAACGCATCTATTCATATTGATACATATCCTAAGCCCAAAGTCAAAAAAAAAAAAAACCGCAGTCCTTCTTCCATAGGTTAAGTCGGATCAATGATACTTCGGTGCTCTCAGCCAAGGCTTGAATCGTCACTCCAGATTCTGTCGTTGTCCTGACTCCTATCGTCGCTCTCCAAAATGATCTGGTCCATCTCCAAATGTCCCAACTCAGAATCAAGAGAGCCATTTTCCAACTCAAAGTGGAACGTCCGCCCGCCGAGATCCAACTGGTCTTTCATAAGGCCGTGGTCTGGTAGCCTAATCTCCGTCTTGACCAATTTTGACTGGTCAAAGATAGCAATCCTGTGTCTCTGTGCCTCGGCGTGTTTACTCCTGTTGTATGCGCGAATGAAATTCTGCGGTATGCCGTCGAAGTCTGTTTCGTCCCATACGCAGCATCTGTGGCTATTTCTTGGATTAGCAGCGAGAAGGCAGTCGCCGGCTCCAGCGGGATAAGGCCGCAGGCGAGTGATGCAATGCTCGTGGTCTACGTGTCGATCTGGCGGAAGAGTGCCATTGTTGGCTTCCAACCATCCATCCCAGTGCTTGTCGAGAGATTCGTGCGACAATTCGTGATTCTCTAGGAGCGGTGGCTTGTCGAGCCGACATTTTGCTTGGTCTGGATGATAGTGCCTACGAGTGCATTTTGCTGTATACAGGCAGTAAGGGTCGTTGTTCTGGCATAAGCCGTCTAGCTTTGGATTATGCTCCGGTCGGTTAGCCTCCCAGTTTGCGCTGATGCGGGTTGGATCATTTGCGACTAAAGGATCTGCTGCTGAGAATGCAAGTCGATTAGGTCTACCTTCAGAGACTTCATTTGAACTGGATTTTTTCAAACTTTCAAAGAAATCGATACCTTCGCTATAGAAGCGACCCAACGAGGCCCTTTGCAGATTTTCTGCAGTCGAAATACGATCAGGGGAAACATCGCGTGAACAAGTGTCGATTGAATCGAGGTCGGAATTCGTAGAATCTTCATATTCGTCGTTATGTTGACCGAAGGCAGCTGAACGGCCACGACTTTCACTGCCAGCTACACTCAGGCTTCTTTGGGGGTGTATTGGACTGTTCCTCAAGACGTAGTGATTGCTTCGGGATGCTCGATGACTCGCCATATCCACAATTCTTGCCCAGCAGTCTTTGTCAATCGGAAGAGGATTATCAGGTTGTCTCTGAGCCTCTTTGCCTTTCTCCAATTTCGTGTTGTTCTCAAGCTCGGGTGATGCAGGAGGAGTGAGTGGTTGTATTGGACAACCGTCGCTAGGTTCAGCCATCATGCATCGCAATCGTGCTTCAAAGAGAGTATTCGACTCGTTGCTCGACAGATGACGGGTTACCTCGGTCTGATTGTCCTTCGCTGGAATCATGACACTTTTTCCGACAGTTTGTGTCCCGTCGGTGTACTGGCAGATGACGAATGACCAGAGTGCGTATTTCTTGGAGCCAGATAGCTTGCACTGCCGTGCTGATCCTCTAAAGAAGGCATTAGTATGCATCTTCCAAAGATCTTGTAAGATCAAGTATCGGGCATGAGTGTTATGAGTGTTATGAGTGTTATGAGCCCACGTTCAAACGACAAGGGGATTGAGGCTAAGCGGCACATACCCCGGAGTCCAGAGCTGCTCGCGGGATGACTTCGTTACCGAACACATGCTGGTGCTTTTAATTTTAGGAAACCAGCAAACATGTTCAATCGGGATAACTCCATTCTGGTGAGTTCGAAGATTGATAACCGGGACCGTGTCTTTGTATTCTTCGGTCCTGGAGTCAACATATATCCAGATTCGATCGTTCCGGCTATACAAGAAGTCCTCGGAAGGAGAACTGTCGCATATTGCGATGCCATGAGCTTCGATGCTTGAAGGAGAGTTGCTGACGTGTGTTCGTCGGTAGGCGTCACTGGAGTCCTTCTCAAAATCTGTCCGTGGAAGGTAACAGACGACATTCTGCTGTTCGCCGTTAAACCGTCTGACAGGAACAAGCGACACGTCCTTCGGGATATTCAACAACGGTGACTGAACCACAATTCGTTCTCTCTTCTTTTGCCACCTCGAGGGTTGCGAAATGAGCACATACTTCCGCCCGTCCACCTTGCAGTCCATGATTTCGGGCGCTGTAATACTCAGCAGTGAGCTTCAGCAGGCTGACTCGTGTGTAGTGTACATTTGAATGCAACGATGCAATTTGTGGGGAAAGCATCTATCTTCAGTAATAAGAAGACAACGAAGATCATCCAAAGCCCGAAGAGAATATGACAGAACTTAAATGACAGAAGCAGGAGGTCTAAAGCAGATCCATTTGGTATTCCGAAATGTTGGTTTTACCCCTTGCTGATAGCTGAAGAATCTATAGCGATCATGAGAATGTGGCTAGCCCAATCAAACGGTACCATCAATCATCGTCAACCAACATTTCACCCGTTGCCGCTCCAGCCATTAGAAGGCGTCCTTCAAGGGAAGGATTCTGCGGACTGACGCTTTGAGAACTTCAAAAAAGAAGTATGTCTTGCACTTGCAAGGTCCAAGCACGGATGAAACTGAGTTACTGAAGGCTTAAACCATCACTGCGTCCGAACTCTTTAGAACTAGCGGTCTATCAAGTAATCGACGATCAGGGCTGGCCGCCTTGGCTGAGATGAAGTTCTGGTGTCATGATGATCGCAAAGTATACGTAGTGGCGCTCAGTGCCGGAAAGAATTGAGGTTGAAAGAGGTTTCGGTGGATGTTGATGATTCATTGCTGTAGGGAAAGGAAGAAGGAGCACTAATGTGAGATGGACGCTGCCTTAGTGCTAGATTAGATTTGGTCACGTGTATACATGCTATCACATGGGAGTGAGGCGATTTTGGATGATGACAGCCGAAGGTACAAAATCGCTGGTCACCTCGAAAATCCACTACTGGCATTCCATTTCTTGACGTCTGCCAGCGTGGCCTAGTCACTATACCTATTCGGAGGCCATGCGACAATAGTCCAGCTTTCTTCGTCCCTCGCAAAGTCACAAACCCTGCTGAGAACACTGCGCGCGCAAACCAAACATGGAGAAGTACTCTCAGTTCCGCGATCGAGGTAGGTACACCAAGGAAGCAGGGTATACAGCGTTACTAATGCAAGAAACACAGGATCTGGAATAGCCCCTTTCTTTCCCGTCTCGTCGACGCATACAGGAATCTACTTCCCAGTCTATGTGTTCTTGTTTCTCTTCAAGCTACCCTTCTTTATCACCGTTGCGACGACCTACTTCATCTTTCTGCAGTGGTTCCCACTGGGATCACTGTTCAAGAAAGCGATACTATGGATGATACTGGGCATACCGGGGATTTGGTGGATTGATCTTCAAATCGACGGAGTGAAGAAAGGGTCTCTGGCGAAGAAGCATCAGGGACGGGTACCTCAGCCTTCAGACATAATCGCATCTTCCTTTACTTCTCCGATCGACTCTCTATACCTTGCTGCTATCTTCGATCCGATATTCACGGTATCCTACCCTCATACTCGACAAGTTCAGTACATTTCACTCTTTGGCGCAATACTCAGAGCTCTGTCGCAACCTCAGGAATATCCTCCAAAGGGTGCGAAGATGACAGATTTGAAGACTTTGGTAGCTGAGCACCCAAAGAGAGTGATTGTGGTATTCCCGGAGTGCACAACGACGAATGGGAAGGGCATACTTCCATTCAGTCCCAGTCTACTATTGGCCCCTCCAACCACCAAGATATTCCCAATAAGTCTTCGATACTCCCCTCCGGATATCACCACGCCTATACCGAGACAATATTGGGCATTCATATGGAATCTACTTTCACAGCCAACTCACTGCATTCGAGTGCGAATTGCGGAGGTTGTGTATAACACATCCAAGCCCACAGATCCAGCTGCCGAGAAGAGGGATCGTTACTTGACAAACTTCCTTGATACGCTCGGAGAAGACTCCGCCATGACAAGCAGTACGGATACGCTGATCAGTCTTGGTGATCAAGCTGCTGAAGTCAATCAAGATGAGCGGAGGGTATTGGACAAGGTTGGAGAGGCGTTAGCGCGACTAGGCCGGGTCAAGAGGGTAGGATTGACTTTGAAGGACAAAGTAGCCTTCGTGGATGCTTGGTCGAAAAGAAGGAAGTAAGCGACTTCACGAGCTTCGACGATATTTTGATATGAGAGACCGATTGAAGGTCAACCGGAGTTTTAGATAGCGATAGCATTGCCAGGAGATTCCCAAATTCAATTTACTGCTTTGACACCAGGGCGCAGTCCTACCAACTTCACCTACTGTACACTCGAGCAACCAAGTACTGTGCGCTCGACAGGGTAAATTCCGTTGCGATCTTGCGATGCGAGGCATCGTCCCCTTGGTCTCGCTTAACTCCAGATCGTCACATTATGTTTCAACGCCTCGGTTGTTTGAAACGAGTTTCGAAGATCTCCCTTTCACCTGTCACCGAGGGTTCGATAACTTCCGTGCTCAAGAGCTTCGCGATTTGTTCTTCAGGTACCCGATGCCCAGATCTGTGAACCTTCAAGAACCCCAAATAATTCCTCTGCTAACTGACCATGCTAGCTAGAGGTGGTGTTGCGCCTTTCATTGGGGCTCCTCTTCTCATCCTTTGCTTCATTTTCTGGAGAGCTCACCATGAGCCGTCGACGTGGAATTCTTTCAAAGTAACACTCTCAGCCTCGTCATCATTCGGAACAGGACAGGTTGCTCAGCAAGGCGCTCCTCAGAAAGTCCTACCAAGCGAACCCACGAATGTTAGCCCGGAGCATCTACCTCATAAAGAGCTAGTATCAGTCTCAACAGCAAATGGAAAATATTTCCCCATCGTATTTGGCGACAAGGGAGCAATCAATCCAAGTATCCTAGCTCACCCACAGCTGAAGGACACCTACATCATCATAGCCCAGCAGCAGCGAAGCAATATCAATAACACCGTCTGGTTCGCCCAGCTAGTCTGCAACGCCAACTTCACCAACGATGTCCTGGCTTGCACAGAATCACCCACCATCCTCCCCATCGCCGCAACCTACGGCGACAAGTGCAAGGACGAGCTAGTCTTCTTCAATTTCAACATCGGACCTCACGACGGCCGAGCGTTCTACGGCCCAAACGGCTCATACGTGCTCTTCGGCTCTAACTCGCACTACACGTGTTTTGGGCAATGGATGCAAGACCTGCGCGTCCTGACAGACTGGGGCATCGAATGGCGCGGCGACGACTTCCGCTCAGCGGTTGAGCTCCGCCGACACAAACCGTACGGTCGAGTCGAGAAGAACTGGTTCGTGTTCTGGGACAAGGACGGAGAGATGTACGTGCACTGGGACATCCAGCCCAAACGCTCCTTTGCGAAACTGCGACCAGATGGTACAGTCGGGAAAGATCTCGCAAAGTACGCAAAGAGCGATAAGCAGTGTATGGCCAAGTACATGCCGCGGACTGGGCCGATGATGGAGGATAACCACCAGGCGACGAATTCGCTCTCTCTCACGACGTGCAAGCGCTCCGACCCCAATTGCAAGTCTGATGATTCGAATACGTTTATTATCAATATTTTCCATTTTAAGAGCTATCATTTCTTTCATGGTGTTTACGAGCCGTACGTTATGCTCTTCCAGCAACACTCATCCCTTGCTATCCACGCAATTGGGGCGAAACCGCTGTGGATCAATGGGAGGAAGAAGGCTGGAGAGGGCAAGATGCCGGCTGTGTATAACGAGACTGTGTTTGGGCCATGGAACCAGACTGAGATGGTGTATGTGACTTCGATTAGCTGGAAGGCTCATGGATCAAGGTATCACGGATATGCGGATGATATTATGTTCCTTGGTTTTGGAATCGAGGACGAGACGACGGGTGGCATTGATATCGTTGCGGGCGATTTGCTGGCGGATTTGAATCTTTGTCAGACGCCGAAGAAGCAGAAGGGGATTGGGTATATTACGTATGGATGAAAAGCATGACGAAGAGTCTGAAAGTAAGGATATAAGCGAGTGAACAGCAGGCTGCTGGTGTTAGAAGGCGTTATTTTTATGCGGAAACATCTTTAGGAGATTATTACTGGAGTACTGGGATTCGGGCTGGACCGTGAAGTAGAGATGAGGAAATATGAATATGACGAAAATGCAAGCATTCGTTGGACGAACGTCAAATGATTTATTTGCCAAGCAGACCTTGGATTCAGACCAGATGAGAGATGTCAAATATTTTTGCATTGACTTCCAGACCCTGTAGTATTGCTACACATCGGATGGTCTGGATCCGGCATGTGTTACATTCAAGAGCATCGCTCAATCAAGACTCCAATCATCAACTGCCATCCTCCATCCTATTGTCACACCACCTAGTCCGTCCCCAGCCTCCAAAGTCCATCCCCTAGATAATGCCCTTCTTCTACCACCGGACCCTTACCCTTCTCCTTCACCTCCTTAGTCCCCATACTCAACAAGCCAACCGCACAAGCCTCCTCCTTCCCCTCCGCACATATCACAACCGGCTCTCCCTTCTCCAATTCCCTCCCACCATACCACCCACTATTCGGTCCCTTTGTCTCGCCATAAGCGCCCGTCTCTTCCGCATCGCCATTCGGTAACCTCCCACCCGTAGATGTTAGACCCGGTGCCATGAGCGTGGCGCCTGAGAGTACGAAGCGGATTGCTCCGCGGTCGATACGTATTGACGGGAAGCATGTTGGGAAGCGGTGCACGAGTTTGAGGTGTGGGAGGAGGGCGTCGGTCATGTGTTGGTAGAAGAGGGGTGTGCTGCCGATGAGGTAGAGTGTTACTCTATCTGGACTATTCGCAGACACAATGCATTAGCCAAAAATTCCAGACTCCGAAGAATCGCACATGCGGTTTCCCGTCAAAGTGGACTTGGTAGTGAGGTAGTCATACATTTTCATAGCATCCAGCTGCTCTTTCTTCGGAACAATCTCATCGATATGCGGTGCCAGTAATGGATATGTCTGTACGAGTTGCGTGCGAATTGCTCTCTGTACTGAAGATTTGACTTTGGATTTCGATCCTGGGGAGAGACTGGCATGTGTTAGCAAGATATTGCATTGCATTTCGCATTATCCAGGGGATCCATTGTCAAAAATCCGCACGGGAAAGATAGACATACTCTTTCTTGAACATCTTGAATATGGGTAGATGCTGTTGACTTTGTTGATGTTTTGTTTCTCGAGGAGGGGTAGCGGGCGCGGGGTCAAATGCGATACAAGAAATGCTAAAACCGATCCCTGGCGTTTCTAGCGCGGGGCAACTCGAGTTGCTCAGCTTAGGTAATGCTTCTGCGGTTGAAGCTCCAAGAGTCATAGTCACCAAAGAACGTATACACTCTCAACCCATTTCACGATGTTCACAGGGATTGTTGAGATAATAGGAGGTCTGTATAAGCTGATCGTTAGTGATGTAAGTTCTAACATCATCCAGTCGTCTCCGAGCTTAACCCTCAATCCGAGGACGGCGGAACAACCCTCACCATCTCCAACGCTTCCGAAATCCTCGATGACTGCCACCTCGGCGACAGCATCAGCGTCAATGGCACCTGTCTGACCGTAACCCATTTCGATAAGAACAGCTTCAAAGTAGGCGTTGCGCCCGAAACATTGCGCAGAACGAATCTCGGCTCTCTCAAACAGAATTCCAATGTCAACTTGGAACGGGCAGTATCAGCGAGCACGCGGATGGGCGGGCATTTCGTGCAAGGACATGTAGATACCGTGGGCACGATATTGAAGGTTGAGCCGGATGGCAATGCCTTGACGTTTAGATTTCAGCCAAGAGACAAAAGTGTACTGAGATATGTGGTTGAGAAGGGATATGTTACGCTGGATGGGGCGAGCTTGACGGTCACGAAGGTGGATGATGAGGAGGGATGGTGGGAGGTCATGCTGATTGCTTACACGCAGGAGAAGGTCGTTACAGCGAGCAAGAAGCCTGGTGAGGAGGTTAATGTCGAGGTCGATCAGATTGGCAAGTATGTGGAGAAGGCAGTGGAGGGGTATTTCTCCAAGGGAAGCAGTGGGGAGCCAGCGATCCTGCAAAAGATGGTTGAGAGGATCGTTGATGCCAGGTTGAACTCAGCCAAGCAATGAAGTCTTTGATTGACTACCCTTCCTTCCATTCTATGCTGCCCGCCTCTGCTTCCTGTTTCCCGGTGCCGCAACCTGCTCCTCTCCAGGGATCTGTCCAGCCTGCGCACCACCCATCATACCCTTAGCCATTCCCAGCAACCCATATCCCTTGTAGAGCCCATACGCTGGGATGATGCTCCAGACAATCCATCCCCAGTTCCCAAATATGATAACAGAGATCAGGCAAAGCCAAGTGACCCAGATGATATCGAACATGTATTCCGTCAGTCCGGGAGCAGCGAGGTCCTCACCCGCGCTCTTCAAAGTCTTGGTAGCGGCATCGTACTTTGGCCGGCCTGATGTCTCGAGGATGTATTCGGCAACGATAGAGGGGATTGAGAGGATGGTCCACGCGAGGAGAGAGCGGCGCTTGATGAGGAGGGTGAAAAGGATGAAGATGCCGTTGACTGTAGCGGTGCCGATATGGAGGTTGTTGAGGCTGGCGGTGTTGGCTTTCGCGCGGTCTTTCTTTGCCTTTTGCGCCATGGTGCTCGTGGTGCGTCAAGGTCTACAGGAATTGGAACAGGTGCTATTGGTGGTGAGCTCGAAGCGCAGGCAGGAGCTCAAGCTACCTTACGGTTGACGGTCAGCGTAGCGCTAAGAAATCGCTTCCAGTGAAAAGGGGCATTTTTCAGCGTCTCGCTTCTTATTTACAGCGCCTTTAGTGGGGACAGAAGTCTCCCATGTTGTTCTTGTTTACTGACAGAAATTCCAAAAATAAAAAAAAATAAAAAAATCGACTTCTGTCGTCGATAACCTGACAGTAGAGCGTATAAACAGAACGATATTACACATTTCAACGAAGTATTTGGAGAATGGTCATCGTATGAAAGGGTTCAAAGCAGACACCTCAAATTTCCAGAAGTCGAGGAGGATGATATGAGAACTTGATTGACGAATATACCCATTTGAGCGATGAATTGGTCATAACATCGGAACTTTGACTTAATCTTGAGATATGTCTCTGTTTGTTCCAACTTTTTTATGTTTTGCAGACGCACTTGAGATTTATATTGATTCTGGAAGTATTTAACTTCGGTGATTACTCCTCACCGACACGCGCCGAGTCTGGCATCACCGGCAGTGGCAGACAGATTTGAAATGGGCCAGACACCAAACGTTCATTTACATCATCTCTCCCCAGGATTCAGTCCCAGTCAGCGAGGATAAGATCTGATTATGCACGTACAAGCACCACAAAGGCAAACGGACGTAGAACCGGACGGCATCTGATTTCAAACGTAAGCTAAGGTTATGCTAAGCTTCTGACGTGAGGCAGATTTCTTCATCCGCTGTGAAGTCTTGTTTGACGTTACGGTGTAGCACGAGTAAGCTTTTGAGCCGCACGTTCTGTCAGAGAGGGATCGGCAGTCAGACCACGATGCGAAGGACAAAGTCACACGACCACGACTCATGTTATCGGAACCGCAACATCAACGTTCACTAGCGACAGCAAGAGGCACCTATCAAGGTAACGCCAGAACGTTCTGAAGCCTGATCTCCAGGCATGCATTTCTAAGGCCCGTAGGCTCTTCTATAAGATACATCAAATCATCCAGGTATCGCTGGCACCTTTAACGCCGCCGTGATGCTTTTTCCATAAATATGCCATCGCTCCATTTCAACGCCGTAATGCAAACCCATCCCATCATACTGCCTTTCATCATGCAAGTATCTTCTCAATACGCTCCTGCTTCAACTCCACTTCACCGAGCTTAGCGGCTAACTCCTCTTGAAGTCTCTTCTGCTCGGCCTCATACAAGAACTGTGCATACTTGCTTCTCTTGTTGTGGATACCGCACTCGGTCTTCGCTTGACCCTTCCATCGTCCAGCTCTCTCATCCTCGCCCTCCTTCACTGGCTCGGTCGAGTGCCAGTCACCGACACTCTTGTACCCCCGGTCGAGCAACTTGTTGTATGGAACATTGTTGGTCTTGATGTAATCATCAACTTGCTTGAAGCTCCATCCAGCCAAAGGGTTGATCTTGATCAGACCGGCCTCGTCGATCTCGATGATGTCTAATGACTCTCGCTTGGCTCCTTGCGACCGACGACGTCCAGTCAGGACAGCAGCGACAGCCAGGTCAGAGTAAGCTCTTTGTGCTGGCTCGACCTTGGCAACCCAGTCATACAGATCAGCGTTGGTCTTCCATAATTCCTTGCCATGTCGTGCTTCGAACTCGGCTGCGGTACTGACGCCTTCTGGCTTGTAGACGTGGAGATGGACGTTGGGATATCTGGCCTTGGCTTTCTCTACCAGGTCGAGAGTTTCCTGGAAGTGGTAAAGTGTGTCGAGGAAGATGGCATCGATTGCGGGTGCTGATGGTGTTTCGGCCTGAAGTTTTGAGAGCATGTCAAGGGTGACGAGACCGGAGACGCCGAAAGCAGTTGTTTGGTAGAGATTTGGGAAGGTGATCTTGGCCCATCGTAGGATATCGATCGGTTCAAGGTTATTGAGAGTCTGGTTCAGAAATTTGAGGTGTTGTTTTGTGAGGATGATGGCAGCAAGAGATCCAGCCGAGGACGCTCCTGAGGCATATCCTGATTCGAGATTCGATTGGTTCGAACTGGTTGATTCCCGGTGGACACCCATTGTGGCTTGGGGAAGTTACTTTGTTCTTCTGTACTTGTGACGCTGAAGTATTTGGGGGTGAACGACAGAAGAGCAATAGTGTTTTTGGTTTGTACAGAGGGGTGTGTAGGAAGAAGAGAGGGTTTGGTTAAAAGACGACATGGCTTTGGCTATTGTCATCATGATTTCAAACATAGACAAAATATAGCGCCGATTTCGTGATCTTGAGAAGCACGCAATCGATATGTGGGGCGAGTTTTTCAGCAGCACGCAATCCGATTTCAGGATTGCGTGCTTCGCTTGCTTTGATCAGAGATTGTCCGTCCGTTGCTTCGCTTAAATTCTATGGCTGACAAACCTGCGCTGGGAAGGGGTTGTTTTTTTCTGCAAAGTCGAAAGAAGAAGGCGGTGTAGGATGACATCTTCTGAGTTTAAGATGTTGATCTCCCGGCGGCTCAACCACAGTGCACCTCCCGGCTTGATTGTTTAGCTTTATTTTGTGACATTTGCTGCTCTTATTAAGCAAAATGATTAGACCTAATTGTAATGCATTTCTTCAAGAAAGGGGTGACTTGATTGTTTATGAAAGTTTGATAAATAAGGAAGAAATACAGAGCAGCAAATGTTCCGAGATCGCGCGAGACAATTATATACTGGGGGGTACACTGGACAGTAAAGATCCATTGAGAGCCAGGATTTACGTCATCCTTTAACAGCAACCAGGAAAAAGCCCCCAATGAATTCAAATATTGACAAAAGCTGTCAAAAGTCCTACGGAAGTTTCAGGACTTGGGGAGAACTTCTCATTCTTTCGAAGAAGAGGAGACATAATCTGGCATGTCTGAGCTCATCTGCGAGCCAAGACTAAAGTGCCGGGTATACTTCGGCAAAATATCTCAAAGAACGCTAAATTATTCTCGTCAGTATGACAACTTTCAGCCTCCTCACTCTCAGCCTCCTTCCCAGACAACTATGCCTGTAAGTTTCTCTACCAAGTGATTACATCTACCACGTTTTCAAGTCTGACAAATTCTAGCTAATAATCGTCACCGGCTACCCCTCATCAGGGAAAACACACCGTGCCACACAACTCCAAGAGTACCTCACTTCAAAAATATCCAGCCTCCCCAGCAGCTCACCCAGTTCCTCTCTTCGAGTCCATCTCATATCTGACCACACACTCGCCATATCTCGCAATGTCTACAATCTCTCCACCAAAACACAACATGAACGCTCGAATAATGCCTCCGAGAAAGATGCAAGGGCTACAATTTATGCCGCCGTGAAGCGTGTGCTGAGTGACAAAGACATTGTGATTCTCGATGGTGCGAATTACATCAAAGGCTGGCGCTACCAGCTCTACTGTGAAGCCAAAGCAGTAAGGACTCCACATTGCGTCGTGCATGTCGGAACAGCTGTGGAGAACGCCAGGAGCGTGAATGAAGAGCGATTAGCCAAGGACGGTGAAGTCAGAGAAGAAGATCTACCATATGAGAAAGAGTGCTGGGAGAATCTGGTCTACAGATACGAAGAGCCGAATGGTTTTACTCGGTGGGACAGTCCCCTGTTTACAGTCGTGTGGGAGGATGAACTACCGCCTTGTGAAGCGATTTGGGAGTCGCTCGTTGGATCAGAGAATGGCAAGAAAGTTGTTCGACCAAACCAAGCGACAGTTCTGAAAGCGCCTAGTAGTGAGGATTACCTCTACGAGTTGGATAAGGCTACACAAGGGATATTGAACAAGATATTGGAATGGGCGAAGGATCATCCTGGTGAAGGTGGTGGGGAGGTCAATGTTGGAGATGCGACGGAAGAACTGGTGGTAGACTTACCTGCGAACCCAATTGGCCTGCCAGCTTTACAGAGGTTGAGGAGACAATTCATTTCGCTGAACAGACGAGATGCTGTACCAGTGAAGAGGATCAAAGAGAGTTTCGTGGGATATTTAAATGATGCCTTTGAAGCGGCATAGGAGGCATATTGGTGCATTACTTGGAGTTACGGAATGGAAGATACCCTGGCGTCTAGATATTCTACAGAATAAAAGCCTGCTTGATTTTACTTTTTATTACTTGTTGCAACCTCATTCTCTCTTCATTTCACCCGCAACAGGTCCTCTCGCTTATCTGTAAACATATTTACGCATCCTCAATCCACTTCACAATATCCTCACCCCATTTCTCTCCCTCCTCATCACCACTCATCAAGCTCATCGGCGGACTGATATGATTATGCCCCTTCAGAATTTCCACCGTTAGACCCTCCTCCCCAAAAACCTCCTTCCACTTCCCAGCAAAAGCCTTCATAGGCCCAGCAATCTCATCGTCAGGATCGAACTCCCCAATCCCCATCCACATCTTCCGAGGAATCCCCAACTCCTCCCTCCCCTTCCCACTCTTCCCCACACTCTCAAGCAACCCACAAACACACTTCTCCTTAACATCCTCCTCGTCCCCATAATACGTCTTCAGCACCTCCCCCCTACTCTCCTCCGCCTCCTCAAAATGACACGGCACAGCCAAATCCGCAATCCCCTTCACCACAATCCCGTTCCCAGTCTTCGCAGTATACCTCATCCTCTGCTCTCTAAACCCCTCATGCATCAAGAACGTCGAAACATGAATTCCCCCCGCCGAGTTCCCCAACAAATAAACCTCTCTCCTCCCCTCCTCAAAGAACCCCTCCAACCACTCCAGCACCAACGCTACATCCTCCCCACCACTAGGAAACACCGCTCCCTCCCCACCACCCTGGAAATCAACTCTCCGATAATTTGGAATTACGGTAGTGATACCCCGCTGTGCGAAGAACGAGCCTACGTTGGCGTAGACCAGGTTCTCTGGGATCTGGGGACTGATCTTGTCGCCGCGGATGAGGCCGCCGCCGTGGAAGAAGATGAGGATAGGTGTGGAGAGGGTGTCGGTGGGGGAGCGGTAGACGTCGAGTTCTTGGCGGGGGTGAGAGCCGTAGGCGTGGGTGGTGGAGGGAATGGATTTGATGGAGGTTTTGTTTTTGAGGAGTTGGGGGGCGAATATCTTGAAGGTTGAGGGGAGGATGGCGGTAATGGATTGGCCGGAGGTGGTATTTAGGTCGCGGATTTCGTCCATGTTGGCGTTGTCGATATGAGATTGAAGGTTCACGGTCTGGTGCAATGAGATTTGTGATTACTTTGTCGATTGTGGCTTGGAATAGACGGGAGGTGAAGTCGTTTGAGGTTGACAGGAGGCTAAAGGACTTGCTTGGTTATAAGTACCAAGTCCACTACTACTTCAAGCATACGGAATTTCGCAAAAGTTCGAGGCCGAGACCGAATGAAAGAGCCCAAGTATTATTGCTAGATAGGAGTTTGGACTCTCTGTTATGCCGAGCTCCTGATCCGTTCCAGCAGCTCTCCAAGCTGTTGTCCACTTCTCTTCGAGATCCGTCCACTTTTCACCCCGCATCCCCACCGTGTGACGTCCACTTCGGGAGAACCCCTCCAAATTACTAAGCAGCCTCGCTAAATTCAGGAGCTCGGTTAGCGGGGTAGCTTCAATTATGACGATATTTGTGCATTTCACAACTCTTCACAGTCAGCGCCAACATATTTTGAGTGGTCTTGGATTCGTCTTCCTGTCAATAACTCCAGCAACACTCCAGCAACACCTTCGAGAAATTGCTTTCCTCAATCACCGCGCCATGCCATGCCCAGCACACGCTGAAGGCTCCGGATAAGCTCTTTTCCAGCAAATGTCAACAAGAACTGATATCCATCCACCGAACATAAGAAAGGCAAAGGCAAGTACGCCACGCTATGCAACATTATGGACAGTCGAATTCAAAGAAAAAGGTATAATGGCCGTATACAAACATAACATCCTGCCAAACGCAAAATGATACATCAGATCCAAGCACTTTCGTCTACTACGGCGTTCGTGGCTTTTTCCAATAGTATTGCTGGAAAACGTCAACAAACATTCAAAAGCTTCTTCGGTTTCAAGATCACATACCTTATGCTGTTTCCGACAGTTTCTCAAGCTTGGTTTCCTTAGTCCATCCACTACTGCTGCTCTCCTCTGCTCATCGGTATCCTCATCTGGGATGTAGTAATACTCGCTCTCGAGCGCCTTTCCTGCTGCATCTTTCCCTTCGCGATGGATCTCTCCTATGCAGGCAGCCGCATTCAACATCTTGCGCAGTTCATCCTTGGAAAGACCCCTATTTTCAGTGTATGTTGTGCTTGCACCTTTCAATTCAGCTGGCAAGTGATTCAAAATGACCGAAAGTGGTGTTGATGAAAGACGCGAAAACGCAAGCTGGTTCACGACATGGTTGACAACAGGAATAGCATCGGCCTCGTTGGTGGACTCGGAGCTGGATCTGGCTTTGGGGGATGATGTAAGATCACGTCCGCGAGGAACTTCTGGAGACCCAACAGCAGTGAAAGATGCCATGCGAGCGGAGATGTCAGCACCATGAGGGCCAAATGAATGCACGATTGGGTCATTCTCCTCATCAGGATCATCTTCAGGTTCACTGAGATCACTCGACTGACTTTCCACAGCAAAAGAAGTTGCAGGCTGGGTGGAAACGAAAGACTCTCCTTCCGCAATCTCGGGACGTTCTGGCGAAGGTGAAGGTGCATCCTCGAACACCTTGACCACACTAGGCTCTACACCCTCAGAGAAGAGGTCGGACAGGTTAGTCGAAGATGGTCGGGCAGGAGTGGGCGAAACTGGAGATTCGAGGCGTTGTCCACGACGGAGAGGACTTGATGCAATCATCTGTCCACGAGCACTGACTGCAGAAGCACGACCTCGCGGCGAGTTCTCATCATCCCACGACGAGTCCGTCTGAGCCCCTACCGAATTATTGCGATCCCTCCCTGGCCAGGCGATCAACACACGGGCATCCTGTACATCCAACATGATCTCTGCAAACTCGGTTTCCGATGTAAAAGTATCGTCTCTTGCCAATTCCCATGTTCGGCCCTGACAATGTAGCTTCACCCCATTCCATCCTTTGCACTTTATTTCTACCTTATTGGGTTCGAGAGGCACAGACGCGGCGATGTAGCGAGCCTCGACATGAACGCGAGAAATTAGACGATTGGCAGATAATTGGTAGTGCGAAGAATTGCTTGATCTGCCCATACGCAGGACTTCTCCATTTTCGGGGAGAGTTATTGAGGGTACTGCTGAGAGAGGAGCCCTTTCAGAGACGGAAGATTGCGTGCGTTGAAGACCAGGTCTCGTATAAACTCGCGGTGGTGAAGAGGAAAGAATACCTGTTGTAGAGGTTGGAATTGGCGTAGGGTATTTCGAGTAAGCATGTTCGCGTCCAGAGGGTGGTGAGCGAGCCTGTCTCTTCGAGGGTCGCGGGAAACCTGGCGACGAGGAGAACGGCTCGAACGCGGGTAACAGCGACGGAGCTGGACGTTTTACGCCCGCTGTTGAAGGTAGACTTGACTGTGCGTTTAATTTGCTGGGAGAGGAATCCATCATGACAGACATCTATCACCACTATCGTGTCCGCGAAAATTGCAGACTTTTCGACGTGCAGCACCAATACCGCGTTGAACTGACGCGACTGAATCCACTTCTGATATTGTCCCAATTGACGAGTATGTGAGGGTATTCGAGAATCAAAATCACGTATAAGTTTATTCTTGAGAGTGAGGAAAAGAGAGGATGTGGAGTTTTAAAGGTCGGAAACATGGTCGACCTGTGAGAAGGCTGGGTAATGGGGAAAGCGCGCAGGAGCGAGGAAGACTAGCGTGTCTCGATGCCAAGCCTGGTCGCGTCGAAGAACAGAGCACTTTACAGGGCATACAGGACGCGAGATGTTTCTAATTCCAACCAGTTTTCTCCACCGAGGATAATTATATGGAACAGAGATATGCACGCGTCGCTGTTCACATTTTGAGATTTTCAATTGTGCATTCAAGTAACTCAGGAACAAGTCCTTTTCCAAGAATTTTCTCGATAGTTATCAGCATCAATTGTATGAAGTCTTACCTCTCCTCACAGCCATCAAGCTCAAATGCATAGACCGGCTTAACATATATTCTGTTCTTTCTCCAGACACTATTTAATGTCGAATTCCAGACTTCGACACATCTAATTTCCCTTGCTTCTCGCATTCTAGCACCCAATTCTAAGCATTTAAGCTTCAATTTACCACCATGATCAAACGATGCCTGAGAGTGCCAGAGACAATATTTCTCTTTCAAATCTTCACCCAGAATTGTGTGCCCAGCATCCTTATACTCATCCCCTCAAATCACTCAACTTCTCGACATAATAGGCCGGCACAACAGGAGCTCCCTCGGCTTCCCACTCCTCCTTCTTACTGACCCCCGTCAAAACTGCCAAAGTTCCACCCAGCTTTCCCTCGATTCCAAACCTAATGTCCGTATCCAGCCTGTCACCCACCATACAAGCCTTTTTACGATCGAACTGGAACTTTCCCTCTATCGAATCCATCATAGCCTGACTAGGCTTTCCCAGTGCCGTAGGTTGCTGTCCTGTCATATTGATCAGCGGTATCGAAATTGATCCCGCACCAGGGAAGAATGCGTGGCTGTTCGGCAACGTGCTATCCAAATTCGTAGCCAGGAAGACAGCTCCTCGTGCGAGATAGTGGTATCCAAGAGAGAGCTTCAGATAATTGACGTGGAAATCCAGACCTGCCAGCACGATCCCGACATTTTCGTCCAGCGCCGACCCGTTTGCAATATTTGTGTAGTCCTCTGGTGTGAAATCCCGTCTGTATGCAGGATCTGTTCCTCCGATAAATTCGATGCCTTCCGACTTGAGTTCCGTCTCAATACCGCTCTCGCCGAGCACGTAGACCTTGTTTTTGGGGCCGGGTAGTTTAAGGATGCGCGAGATGTAGATGGCGGAGGAGTAGGCAGACGCGAAGATTTCTTCCACGTTGCTGGGTATGCCCATTGAGGTGAGCTTCTTCTGGTAGTCTGCGCGAGATTTCGTGGAGTTATTGGTTACGAAGACGACTTTCTTGCCTGGGGGGTGTCAACAGAATTCTGGATGGAGGGGTAGTGGGGTAATGGTACCTTTCGATCTCAACATCTCCAATGTCTCGACCGTTCCTGGGAATAGATGTTCGCCAGACCATAGGACTCCTAGTAAATGTCAGTACTTGTTGGCTTTATAGGGTGGAAATCTAACCGTCGCAATCGAGTAGAAAGATCTGGGCTGCAAGTCAGTGAATGTTCCTGAAATTGCACATTGGGATTGATCAACGCACATCAAACTTGTCGATAAATTCATTGATCGCAGCTGAGTCTCCGGAGAGACATTTCGAGGTAGACGACATGGTATGCACTTATGGAGAATCTGGTTTCGAAATTGTATGATCGAAAACTGAATCCGCGGTTGACCAGAAGGGAAATACTGCAAGCCCCCAAATGTTTTGGCGGGGTGCCTGTCATCCATGGCCCCCACTCTACCCGTCCCAACTTTCGGGGTTCATTCCGCCGTCCTAACTTGTTTGTCATGCCTGACGGAGGAGAGCTACTACGAATAACAGCGAAGAGCTTCTATTCCATATCTAAACTAATCCCTCAAGATATGTCTGTGGTAAGGACTTTGTCACATCAAGTTTCAAGAAATATATTTGAACAATCATATTTAAGAAGATTGTTGTCATTTTTCCGCACATTTCAACATCCAACGAGTCACCTCCTTCCTCCACCACGACCTCTCAACCCCCCAACCTAACCCCTCGCAGGAAGCAGACTATCTATCCCGGTCCTCGGAATCTGCTTCTTAGTCTCCAATAGAGTAAGGAACAGAGCTCTTATTGACCAGCTTTCCCTTCTTCCTCAGCGTCTCTGACAAGCCCGCCATATTGACCTCATGGAAACCAGTGAAGTCTTTCTACCCATCAGCACACAAGAGACGTCAACAGGAGAAGCAGACTTACCAAAAGGATTCTCAGAAACGCAGCGGTACACCACCACTTCATCCAGCTTACATTATCAGCAACCTGCTAGACAGGCATTGTGACCCAGTAGCCACCGAAGACTCCACCGCCTTGAGCAGTGGGGACGGTGAGGGGGACTTGGAGACTGGTCACTATCACCCTGGTTGATCTGCCTGGAAGACATACCAGTGGACAAGTTGAACTGTTGTTCGAACCCTCCATCTCTTGTTTCATAGTAGACATTGAGCTACACCTGTCAGGCCCGTCTGTAAAATTCTTTTTGGAAAGGGAAAGCTCATATAGGCTCAGTGAGTTGGTATGCGCTGTTATTGAACGCAACATTCAGTTTTCTAATGCTGCCAACTTTGTTCGACCTCCCCTCTTTTTTCACGAGTGTGAGGCCCAGATAATCAGTTTTGTAGACTGTATTTTCCGTTAGCACTAACCCTCACATCGTACAATACGGCATTTGCTTTTGGGACGTACAGTCGGCAGCGATATCATAGAGATCCTTTGCAGCAGCACCACTGTGTTCGAATGTAGTCGAGTTTCCAAAGGTGGTTCCGGCAGGGTATTTGCAAGGGGCGGTTGAGTAATTATCGCATGGCTTTCTTGGTCAGCGGTCCTCCAGTGGGAGAGTGAATACGTTTGAGACTGTAGCCAAGATGGCGAGCTGAGTTTTGAGAGTGATGAACACGGTGGTTATGATGGAATTCCGATGAAATTCTCTTGATGGTCAATGAGATGATTTACGGAGATGCGAACTTGCTCTTATGTATCTCGCAACTCAGCCCAAGGCTTGTCCAGTTACCTGTCGATTTATCTGGCTACTGCTCACTGTTTTCAAAGTCCTGTACTTTGTATACTTCAGCTAAAGAGGAACCTTGTTCTCGGCACGTGTGCACCATTCAATTTACACTCGTAGGAGTAATACGAGTCCTACCAGTGCAACACACTTCCGACGTACAACTTTTCATTATGGTGAGAAACTCGCAGCTGAAGATGATTCTAGAAGTCAGGCTATGTCTATGGTTTGGTGAAAGATGGAACAAAAACTTCTTGGTCGAATAAACCTTGACCGGAAGCGGCTGATGTGGCTTGCTTGCGCGCTGAGATGGTTCTCATCCAAGCTTTCCTCAACTAGAGAATAAACGGTGAAAGGTATATAACACCTGTGGAACACGCACTATGCAGTGTGGACGATAGGCTGGCACTAGTGGGATCGTGGCTGTTGTGCTTGTGCGCCCATAATGGTTGCACCAGGTATTCACCATGAAATCACACAGCTCAACGGCTCCCACATACCTATCTGAAAACACAGATTACAAAGGTTCTTGGGACATCCCCGTGTTTCCATTCACTGTTCATAGCACAGTGAGAATACTTGTCGATTAAGCGAGGGGAATGAGATTGTCAACAAATCCACGTGATACGTGAAGAAGACACTTGCCAGTCCAAGGACTCGCAATTAAGCCTGCAGTAGAGCCACTTCGACTTGTCGACATGAGAGTACCCGATGTTCGTGTTTTGCATCTCCTAGCAGATGTTTTTGGGCTTCACCATCCAGACTTCATATCCTTTCACTCTTGGAATGAAGAGAGATCTAGAACAATCGATTCGTGCCATTCGAGGTAAATTGGATCATCATTTCAAGTGCCAGTCTGCACGTGAGATGGGAGCATGACTCTAAATCTAGATTATGGGATTAACGCCTATTAATATCTCTCTAAGAAAATATACATTTCTTTACGAACTTCGTCGACAACCTGCCGCAATGAACATCCTCACTTCTCTTTCGCCCACTGCTTCCCACTCCAGAGTCCTCCAGTGGTCCAAAGCCAATAGTCTCTCCCCTTGATCAACCACACCAGAAAGCTAGGCAACTGATACCCCATCGCTGCTCCCACGCCCTTGCTTTTCCCAATTGGGACCAGTTGAGACTCACTAGTATCCTCCTTGAACACCCGGTCCTCCCCGATTGAACCCTTCCCGGCTCCTGAGTCGAGGAGAAGATCTCGTTTGATATTGGCGCAGAGTACGGGAATGGCTTCGAGGATAAGGTGGACTGCTGGTCTAGCAGCGGATGATACATCGCCAACGGCATAGACGCGGGGTCCGGCTTTGTCGACCCGTAGTGTGGATGAATTGGTGTCAACACGTCCATCCGAGGTGAGGAGCGACGCTTTGATAAATCCGGTATTAGGTTTGGTGCCGGTCGCGGGGATGTGAAGATCTGCGTCTATTCTCTTCCCATCATCGAGAGTGATTACTACCTTACTGTTGACCTGGACTTCTCCTCCATCGACGGCTTCGATAGACTTGACTCGGGTATTCTTGACTACCGCTACTCCAACTCTTGAAAGAAGATCCTCGGCGTGCTTTGCAATAGATGGTCTCAGAATAGGCAAGATTTCGGAGCCGGCGGTGTAGACGGTAATTGAGACTTTGGCTTTTGCTGACTGCGTCCCAAACCAGCCCGGCCGACCGTTCAAATATTCGCCCAGCTAGATTTAACCATCAGTCAACAGCAGGCATTGTTGAATAAAAGACCAATTGATTACTCCAATAGACAGCAGCACATCAGAAAGGCATGAATGCCCCTCATAGATATGGATGAAATGCTCCGGGAAGTTGAACCTACCTCACCAGCTACTTCAATACCCGCAGGCCCGCCTCCAGAGATAATTATACTTTTGGCAGTCGGGAGCACTTTTCGGAAATTTTCCCATTCTGCCTTCAGTTCGTTTGCATCTCCATTCAGTCCAAGCAATGGCGAAGAAGTGGAAGCACCTGTAGCGATGACCAAAGCATAAAACTCAATAGTCTCCAAATCTCCCGTCGCCAGCTTCACAGATACTTTACGACCCTCATGATCTAGCTCCGTCGCGGAGCCATGAATGAGAGTAAAGTTGTCTTTGGGATATTGTTCGAACTGTTTAGCGATGCTGACGAAAAGCTTGGCTTGATCGAACATCTCGTCGGAGATCATGGCTCGAGGGCAAGCTGGCCGACAAATAGCCTGTGATGATTTGCTAATAAGAACGATTTCGTAGGCACCGGTAGGTAGGTGAGGTATCGCATGTTTGAGGAGATAATGAGTCGTAGAAACTCCGCCGTATGAACCGCCGAGAATCACAATTTTCTTGCGCGCAGCCATTGAAAAAAAAAAATTTGGTCAGAAATACAGAAATGCAGAGGGAGATCTATGGCGAATAGAGGCGATATATATGTTCTGACATTTGACGCTGAATCGCTTGTATTGTTTTGGTCAGACCCCTGTCTCTCGGTCCGTTCGTGCTTGGAGGTTCGGAATCTCGCTCTTCGGCGCTCAATGTTACTTCTTTAGGATTCTACTGTGCCACTGCCTAGCCACGATTCAATCCGTGAATCTACCAAAGAGTTTCAGGGGGTGTCCAGTTGTTGAATGCAGACCACTAACATATTTTGGGGCCATGCAAGATACTGCTCACTAATTTTTGATAGAAGCTTGTTTAGAGGGTCGTTCGGGGCGATCCGCGCTAGTGGCGGGGTCAATTCTTAGCGATAGAAGTTTATTTTGTCAACCTCGATGTATTTACCATTTAACCCAGTCTTCCAAATCTGCTTCTACTTAATTTGAAACGATATTTTCAAAAGCGTCAGTATAGAAAAAACCAGGATTGGAGAATCATCTCAAGTTTCGACCTAAAACACATCTCCAACAGTGTTCGCCACCATTTCAAAAGACAAAAATGCCACCATCACGCCTCCCCACCAAATCCGACTTCCCCCAGAACCTCACTCTAGATATCATCCCTCCTCCATCCGGCTCACCCATCAATGTCCTAATCCTCCTCCACGGGCTAGGCGACACCCAAATCTCCTTCAGCACCCTCGGCAAAAATCTCAACCTCCCAGAAACAGCCTGCATCTCCATCCGTGGCCTCAATCCCATCCCACCAATCTTCACCGGTTCAGCCACGCCCGCTTTTCACTGGGGAGACGATGTCTTAATCGATGAAAACAAAGGCGAAATCGACCCTGATGCGGGGTTCAAGATGGTGGAGAGCGTGCTTAGTGGAATTGTTCTAAAAACTTTAAGAGAGACGTGCGCGTTTGAGTCGAGGAATATCCTATTCCTAGGCTTTGGACAGGGCGGTATGGCGGCTTTACATGTTGCTTCTCTGGGAAAGGAGGAGTTCGGTGGTGTGATTAGTATTGGAGGGAGATTGCCTGCTTCGTCTTCCTCGACTTCAGGGTCTTCGAAATGCAAGACGCCAATTGTGCTTTGTGGTGGAAGTAGGAGTTCTCAGGTCACGAGGAGTGCGGTTGATGCGGTCAAGGCGAGGTTTACGGATGTGGAGTATGTGAAGTGGGAGAAGCCGGATGATTCTATGCCGAGGAATAGGGAGGAGATGTTGCCGCTTATGAAGTTCCTGGCGAGGAGGTTGAGGAGTAGAGCGGGGGTACCAGGAGGTGCTGTGGAGGTTTGATGCTTGGAATTTGTCACTTTGCATTGCGTCGGAGTTCATTTACTGGAGAGGGGTAAGGAATGGGAAATTGCAATGCACAATTCGCGGGGTATCGTATTTTTCCTTCATTTGCTCACCATGCTAGCTATCGCAATCCCATCGGTTGCTACTGATGACAGTGTCCTCTTGCAGTCAAATTGTGATTTGAATTTGCGGCTCCTTTCAAACAACTGCTATGCAATCCCGAAGCCAATCCGATCGCGTATAGGCGAGCTTATGCCTCGTGAATGCGCTGCTACATATTTGCTCCGTCCCTGGTGGCCAATCTTTCACCGGAGTCTGTGGTAGACTTTGAACCTGGTTCGCTTAACGGTCCCTCGTAGGCTGGTGGGGTCTTCAGAGCTGATGGATAGCAATAGTCATCGGGAGGAATTGTATTCCTGGTCCATACACATTGTACTTCAATCAGCCTTTACATCTATCTCTGCATCAGCGTCAGGGGTCGCAACTTCGGAGCCGGGAGGCGGCGTCTGCTTTTCAGACAGATTGAGTGAGTCCAACTCGGACACAGGTATCGCAGGCTCATCGCTAGTCGTACTATTCAGATTCAGACGCTCATTGTCTCTCCGAATCTCTCTTTGCAACTGCTGAACAGCCTTGATATGCTTCTTACTCTTCTCGTGGGCCTTGTATTGATTTTCGCTCTTGAAGATCTTCTGACAGACAACACACTCGATCTGCTCAACCTCTATCTCCGACTCTTCTGACTCGGACAAAGCTTCGGGTTCTGGCTGTTGAGACTTAGCCCAATCCTGGACTACATGGTTATTCAACTTTGCTTGATTGGCAGCTCGAGATCGTGCAGCTTGGGCAGCGGCTGCTTCTCGCAGGACTTTCTGTCGATCCGCTTCCGTCTGCGAATTTGGGATGAATCTTGGATCTCGTTTCCTGGCAAACGCAACAAGCGATCTCACAGCGTCGTTGAATTCTCGGATTCCCTCGTCCCTGAGCCTCTTATTCTCCTTGTCGATCAATCTTCTCGTCGCTCGATCAGGAGCATCTGATGCTCGATATGCATCTCTCCACGAAAACGTTTTCTTGGTTGAAAAGTTCATCCAGACTCTATAGAATGGCTTCACAACATCATCGTAATCATCTGCCATGCTTCCAAATTCGGGGTAGTCCACAGATTCAAGTCCTTCCCAATCACAAGCCGCATCTTCTTCCCTAGCGAGCTTTACAAATGTATCCTGAAGAACGCCATAAAAGCCATTCGGGGAGTCTGTAAATGGTATGCTCTTGTTGAATCTGCCCATCAAGCCCATAATGTCTCCGGCACTGGTGAGCCGTACATTATGTTGGAAATGGTCTTCCGCCGGATCATTACTTCCTCCCCTCAGTATTGAGTCTCGGTGAGCATCGTACCAGGCTCTTTCCTGGGGATCGGAGAGGACTTCGTGGGCAGATTGTACTTCTGCGAATTTTGCTGTCGCGTTGTCCACGTCGCCAAAGTTTCTGTCGGGGTGAAGTTCGAGTGCTTTCCTCCTGTATGCTTTTTTGATCCTGCAGGGTGTCAGTATCTTTCTTGATGGGAACAAAAGAAATCCTACTCGTCCTCAGTTGCATGGCGATCAACACCGAGTACCTCATAATAACATCTTTTTTCTAGTTCTTTATTTTGAGTACCTGCCCCTGCGCCAGAAGACTGCTGCGCACCCATGGCGACTGCTTGCGATCAAAATGTTTCTTCGAGATTTGCTATCTTGTCTTCCGCCACTTAAGAAATGGATGGAGGGGTGAAGCTCTGCAGCCTTGTGGTGACATTTAAATTTAGTGGGATGGCCACTTCACAAATGTATCCAATCATGTTAACTCGAGATAACGATAAGACATGGATCGACTCATTCTCACTCATTTTGTTTCCATTCCAGGACCCCTTCTGCCTCAGGCGCTAAAACCGGGGGCACGGGAAGCTCAACCCCGACTCAGCCTCCTTTCCTTCATCATCAAACAGTCTCACTTGGTACCTGATTCCTAGGTACAGCTTTCTTTCGAGATCCACCATGCACTTTTCATGATGGCTACATTGGCACCACCAAGTCCTTCGAGATCTCCAAACAGAATGTCTCGAAAATGGGCTCGCAAATGCGAAAGATACGTCTGCTTGGGAGCCACTTATTTCCCCTTACTATTCGTCTACTCTCTCACAACTTGGGCCGTATGGGTTGAGGCCACGATAGGATTTTTGCAAGCAAAGACTACCTGGACTGGTAAGTCTTTTTATCTGATGAAAATACATTGCTAACAATCTAGGAACCGGCACATCCGTCTTAGGTATCGCATTATACATTCTCCTGAACTGGTCCTACACGACCGCTGTATTCACAAGCCCAGGAACGACCACGAGCAACAATGGATACAGCACTTTACCAACAAATGCGCCGCCAGCGGCTACGAACTTCACAGTCAAATCGAATGGGGAGTTGAGATTCTGCAAGAAATGCCAGGCACGAAAGCCGGATAGAGCACATCACTGCTCCACTTGCAAAACATGTGTCCTAAAGATGGACCACCATTGTCCATGGCTGGCGACCTGCGTAGGACTGCGAAATTACAAGGCCTTCCTGCTGTTCCTCATTTACACGACTCTCTTCTGCTTCGTGGATTTCGGGGTGTCGGGTTACTGGGTCTACAGAGAGATCCTCACCGAAGGAGAATATACGGATGCGCTGATGCCCATCAACTATGTGATGCTGGCCGTGATCTCTGGGATAATCGGGTTGGTGCTCGCTGGCTTTACAGGATGGCATATCATTCTCGCTTCCAGGGGCCAGACGACCATCGAGTGTCTGGAAACGACGAGATACCTCTCTCCACTACGAAAGCAGCACGAACACCTATCGCAATCGAGCTACGAGCAACAGCAGAGAGACATGAATGGGGAGCCAGGTCATCAAGGCCAACGACACGAATCCTACGATGCTCTGGAACGATTTAGAGCTAGGGAGAGGTATGAAGCGTATCTGGATGAGCAAGACTCCGAAAAGCTACCCAGTGCTTTCGATCTCGGACGGAAGCGAAATCTGCAGCATCTATTCGGACCAAGTAAGCTCCTGTGGTTCTTCCCGATTTGCAACACGACTGGAGATGGGTGGAGTTGGGACGCGAGCCCCAAATGGCTGGAAGCTAGAGAGAAAATTGCTCGTGAGAGAGAGGAGCAGCGAGCACGAGAACATGCTGCTGGGTGGGGAGCGGATCCAACGCCACAAATACCACCTGTCCGGGACGGTGCAGGGAGACATTATGTCTCGTATCCGAATCGGACACAGTCAAAAGCGGACAGATTGCTGGGGAGAAACCCAGATGATTATAGCGACGATTCGGTGCCCATGAACACCCTGAGATCGAGGGACCCAGAAGATCAATACGATATCAGCAGTGATGAAGATGAGGCAGATAGGAGGATTCTGGACCGTAAGGCTACGCATGGCTGGCCTCAGAGAGTGGGAGTCGTTACGAATACGTTATTAGGGAACACAATTGCTCGTCAGAAGGATGATGTCCGCGGTTGGGATGGGATTGACGACGGTGGCGTTGATTGAGATTATGCCGTATATGGAATCACTGGCTGGCGTTACCTGGGCAGGTCGATGTATCATATCCCTGGAATTACGACGGTATGTATTTGTAACCATATAATTGGAATTTTGCTACACCCGGCATCATTGAACGACACGAATAAGCCCGAGCCTTTGTCAACCTGTCTATCCTAATCTCATTTCGGAAGCCCGGCTGGGGATTACCTAGTCAGACTCGTGCGTTTCGCCTACCTAAAATCTTCAAGTATTGCCACAAATATCTTGTGAATACAGCATTCAGGAAGAAGTCTGAAGGCTTTTGAATACATGCATTGGTAATGGTACATTAAAACAATGGGTAAAACTTTTGTTCCCCATATCCGCCAATAGCTTCTCCAGTCCCCAAATTTTGACAGCCAAATAGCAGGATCGCCCGTAAATCTTGAAAAGCAGCATAGACTTCAAGCAAAAGTGCACCATGGCTGAAAGTCAGCCATCCATTATCCCATCCCAAGATATTTCGCAGACTCCGAGCATCGCACCAAAGGGACAACAGCTATCAAGCTGCTTCATCAAAATCCATTTCGGACCATTCATGGTAGGTGCTCAATCGAGACGGTTCAAAGTGGACATATCTCTTGGAGTCATACACCCGAATTGTCTTTCGTAGGATGACAGGAAAGGGAATGACAGCAAGGCCGCTTTCGCCTGTGAGATGCGGTGTTGTTCATGGCGGCCATCGCTCCAATGGGGTTGGTAGACCCAGGCTTCTTCTGAGCAGTCGACGGCATCAGAGGCCCATTTGTCGTCAGATGCAACTGATGCACCGAGGAGTCGCCGTCGGACTCGTTGGCTGCGTCGTTATCATGGTATCTGGATCTGCCAGTGGAGGGTGCGGAGCGCCTGCCGGCTGCGCTTTCTAGCTGGCCATCGCGAAGATTGACGGGTGTTTGCTCTGTCTCAATATTGTCCGAGGGATCCTGTGCAGCATCATGCTTGCTTGTAGAGCCGATGTTCGTGGTAGAAGATGATCCTGGTGAAGTCGATGTGGAAGGACCGCCTTGGAGACGCTCTCCTCTTCCTCCTCGCCCTCCTCGCCCTCCTCTTCTGATTCTTCGGACTCGGAAGGATAGTGTCCAGATTCATTATCGGAGTCATCCCCCTCTCTGCTACGCCTCCTCATTGCCCCAGTGCTTGGAGCTGATCGTCTGGCAGCCGCGCTAGCAAGACCTCCCCTCGTTCGGACTGGTTCCTTGCTGCCAATGGTACTGTCTCTGATTCGGTCTGCTTGGGTTCCGCCATTGACTTCCTGTTCCTCCTCCGCTACCTCGTCATCGTCGGAAGCTCTGAGACCAGATGGAAATAAGGGTTCTAAAGTCGATTCTGAGGTGAGGTCCCAGGTGCGGCTTTGTAGCTCGAAAGGTACCTTCGCGAATTGCTTGGTTCGAGTTGGACCTTCGGTCTTTGATATGTGATATTTTGGAGGCATATTCCGATTCTTGAATACCCGTCAATTGAGACGTGATTTGTATGATAGCGAGATATGAAGAAAGAGCTCAGAGCGATTGAAACAATGTAAGTAGCTCTTGAAAAAGTGAAGTGCATTTAAAGTGGTGTTGCGGAACGTGCCTCGATTGACCAATGGCTTTTGATGTTGCTCTTTTCCACCCTCTCCTATTTTTTTTTTTGGAAGACGGAAGGCTCCCGAGTGCTGTATGATATCTGTAGCTTTTGTTCAATGGTGTTGTGTGTTCTATCACATTGTAAAGCGGGTTCCCCGACGGATGACAATCTTTAGATCTGGGCAGATCAGACGAGGTCAGAAGTATGGATTACATTATGCGAGGAAAAGAAAGGAAGAAAACAACAGATCCTTTGATAGCGGGATTCGAGGGCTTCGGAAGAATACTAACATTCCTTAGTTGAGTATGTCTCTGAGTATAAATCAATGTCTCGAGAGAGTCATTGAGTCTTCTCTAAGCACCATGTACTTATGCTGCACTATAGGTCACCCGCTCCTCTTGCTCAATCTGCAGCGCTCCGTGATCACGAAACATCCAATGATGCAGGAAGCCTTGCCCAACTTCAAGGATTACCGTCATCTTCCACGATGTCCGCGTTCTAAGGGTGGAACAATGCATGATCACGCTTCCGGCTCGTCGCTCAAGTGCTCATATCCATGAAACAGCTCTAGAGTCGTTTGTCGTCTGTTGGGCTACGAAGCTGCCTCAAGCAACGGTCATTCGAACCCACGAATCGCAACAGCCACGCGCCGTTTGATCGCCTGAATGCAAGGCAGACTCACTTTGGTCAGTCGTTTCCAGTTCCGACAATGCCTTGCGATCGGCATCATGGCAAACACACAAGAGGATTGTGATCTTGGGAAACGTGAGGCAGATGGTGCAGAGAACCAACCAACCACGAAGTGGGTTCTAGCCTTGGACTCAGCGCACTTGGCTGGATTTATCGAAAGTGTTGGGACTCTGATGATTCCGGGTCCACCGCGAAGTGGTCTTATCGTCTCTGTGTCATTACGCCAAGATCATAAACTTTCGTCATCCTCTACGTCCTCCCTCAATTCACCGTAGAGAACCTCACATACTCCTCCCAACGGTACATCCATCACAGCATCCGTCCCTTGACTCCATAGTGCCCTCCAATCCTTAATTGTCCTTTCCTTCTCGGGCCGCTCTCTCCTATCTCTGCCCTTGTCCTTCTCCTTCACAACATTACTTGCAGCTTGTCTCCCCTTACCATCAATAGTTGCCACATTCGCTGCATCGTCAATAATCGTCTCAATGCTACTCAGTGGCAGCGTAAGGTATCCCGTATTATAGCTTGCCAAAGCCACGTAAATGTACACAATCAGCATGACTAGGAACGAAGGTATAGCCAACGACCACCACCGATCCGGATAATATGTTATGCCCAGGGCGCGCAGGAAGGGCGAGGGTAGGTAGGACCAGAGAAGGTACATGAGGAAGGTCAGGGACGAGAACAGGTACAGCACGAAGCCATAGTATTCGTAGGTGGGGACCTTCGGCGAGGCGCGAGGTACGGGTTCGAGTTCATCGGCAGAAGTATCTGGAGTGGTCGGGCGAGATGGTCGAAGGAGGGATGTGAGAGATGGTGAGGGAGGGAGAGGTGTTGGTGGACGCCCATAGAATGGCGGCGCAAAGAAGTTGTGTTGGAGGGCTGGGGGTGAGGGCGATGAGCTCGATGACGAGTCGCTTCGGTAGTGGGATTGGAAGATTGCATCGTCTTCATCGGAGGACGAAGGAGGCATTGTGTTGCTGATTTGCTGCTGCAGTGAGGCTTTAGGAGAAGATGGAGTTTGAGATCGCGAGACCCTCGAAATAGCTGGAGCTACGTAATCACGAACCCACGTGAGCTAGGCGAATGTTGACATGGGTCGGAAACAAGAGTGATCCTTCATTTTCGAGAAGCCTTTCGAACCATGCGCAAAGTCGCTGAAAGTTGGAGTCGAATAGGACTACTCTTACCCTGATTATATGAGATTTATGTGACTAACGTTGAAAACCAAAGCTTGAGAGTCCTCATCTCAAGTGGGAAATGGCCTTCCAATCAAGCTTTGATCTGAGACAGTTCCGAGTGCTGGGTCGTGGTGGAGATTGAACCCATGGACAACTTCAAACCCAAAGACTTGACCTTCTCGACCCGCAGACCTGTTTGTCGGTAACAAGTTACAGGATTGGATTCGACAATTGAAAATGAAGTCATCTGTATCCCCGGAATGCGAGAAGCGGATTGGTTGAGCCGCGGGGAAAAGTTCCATGAGCCGGGCCGGATAAGAGAGCAGACCAAACAGGTGGAGTGGAGTACAGACGGGAGCTAGTAAAAGGGGGAAGTCTAGAAGAATTTCGACGAATAAAAAAGCTGGATTCAGCTTCTAGTTCTGTCGACTTGACAGGAACAGGTTCTTGGTCGGACGAGATGCAGCTGCAGGTTGAGATGCGGGCTAGAAGAGGGCAGGACCCCGATATTAATTCACAATCAAAAATATTCCTTCCATTCACTCCGATCAGATCCCTTTGGTATGTTATAGACCAGTCCAGTTCCGTCCAGTCTTCCTTCGATCACCGTACCTGCTTTCTCTTTTCTCCGTACACTCATTCCATCCAATCCTCAGTTACATTCCTTTCTCTCTCCATTTCACAGTAAACAATCATCATTCTATACCTAAGGTACAACACCTCCTCTTCCTCTTCCTCTTCTTCTTCCCCTTCCTCTGCACGGGGCTACAGCACACCACCTCGAGCCAGCTGCGAATCGCAACCTTCCCCTCCGTTGTGTTTCCCCTGAATCGCACACCAATCGGCTCAGCTCCCACCTCATCCAAAAGTCAACCCCTATCCGCCCTGCAGATCTCTCAAACCCTCCGAAAAACATCGTCACAGCCTGCCATCCAGATACAAATTGTCATACTCGAGCACGAGCAATCCATCGGCATTGATCCGAGAGCTGGTGGAGCGCAACGCAAGAATAGAGCTTCGTCCAAGCCAATTCGTTATCAATTGCGCACGGCATCGCGATAAGCCAATCCCTTGACTCCACGAGTTGATCGTTCGGAGGCGCCCGCATTCCACCTCCAACCCCTCACCGACCAGTCTGACCTACCCACTCCCACTCTACGCCAACCACTCTCCTTCCCTTTCCATCATGGGACTCTTCTCCCGCAAACAAAAGCCCAAATCCGGTTCTACGACTTCTGGAAATTCTCTAGAAAACGCTTCAACATCTTCACAATCATCTCTCAAATCTCCAAATACACCAGTCTTCACCAAAATGGGGCCGAATATACCCAAGATTCCTATGCCCAAGGCTCCAGATCCACATGTTGATGCGGCAGGGTATTTGAGAAGCATTGGCGCTGTGAGGGAACGCTGCGCAATTGTATTGCAAAAAGCAAAAAGAAATCAACTAAATCATTTCGATGTTGACATGGAAAAGTTCCAGGACACAACCAACTTTGTTGTTTCTGTCATTAAGGTAAGTTTACAATACAAAAATCCACTATGTGGAAAATCCCACTTGTGCAAATACTAATTGAGACAGCGCGACTTTGCCCCAGACTATGCGAGTATTCCTCCTCACGGACGATGGCAACACTTCAATGTTGGCGGACGAGACAGAATTGCAGCAATGTTGGAGAGTTGGGGGAGCGAGACCGATCCCTCAGAACGTTGTCGCAGACTCTTGGATCTCTTTCTGGTTTCTGTCCTCCTAGATGCTGGTGCAGGCAACAGTTGGTCATATAAGAGCAAGGAAGATGGGAAAACATATCGACGCAGCGAGGGTTTAGCAATTGCCAGCTTGGAAATGTTCAAGGATGGTAAATTCAGTAGCAACAGCAGCCAGCCACATCAGGTTGACGGAGAAGGTTTAAGGACATTGACAGTCGATGTTATGGCAGAGGGATTGCAGGTGTCAGAACAGAATCCTATTGCTGGATTGGAGGGACGGACGGGACTGTTGATGAGACTCGCAAATGCGTTAAATAATCAGGCATTATTTGGTGCAGATGCAAGACCAGGAAATATGCTCGGTATGTATTCCTCCTTCTTTCGTCTTATACCTTGCTAATATCTCAGACTACCTCATTTCCCATCCCACAACTCAAGCTTCCTCTATTCCTATCGTTCCTCTCCCAACCCTCTGGTCAGTACTCATTGATGGGCTGGCACCTATTTGGCCGCCATCTCGTACGATCCTCGACGACACCTCTCTAGGCGATGCCTGGCCACTCTCAACTCTTCCAGTAACACCCACTACTGCACCTTGGGAGACGATCGTCCCCTTCCACAAACTCACACAATGGCTTTGTTACTCGCTTATGCAACCCATGTCCAAACTCATCCACATCCACTTTGCAGGTGCAGAGCTCATGACTGGTCTTCCCGAATACCGGAATGGTGGTTTATTCATCGATACTGGACTACTTACTTTGAAGCCAGAGGATGAGCAGAGAGGGCTGGCGACATTCAGGGAGGAGGGTGCTAGAAGTGGCAAAGGCAGCGTGGAGGTGGTGCCGATGTTTACCCCAGATGATGATGTGGTTGTTGAGTGGCGAGCTGTGACTGTTGGCTTCCTGGATTTGTTACTCGAAGAAGTCAACAAGAAGCTGGACCTGGAGGGTCCAGATAGGTTGACATTACCGCAGATGTTAGAAGCTGGTAGTTGGAAGGTCAGTTCACCGTCCCATCTGTTGCCAGACAGTCAGCTAACATTACAACAGGGAGGAAGAGAGATGGCGGAGATATCACGACCAAATACCCAGTGCCCACCAATTGCTATTCTGAGCGACGGAACAGTTTTCTGAGCACATTTGCAACCATCTGCTTCACTACAAGCTCCTGGCAAAAGTCAGGGCTATTCTGTCAAATGACGGGCATATTTCGCTGATTGCAGGGCAATACCAGCACCTTTACCCGCCTGCATCCCTAGGTGGACGGGATACAGTGAGGATTTTACGTTTCCACGAAGTTACTTAACCATTTGCATTCGCCATCATGAGCTAACAGGGAAGCGAGCTAATCGCTCTAGCTCTAGCGAATGTACTTTAATTCAGCGAAAGTTTCCTCAAAATGGCATGTGCTGCACCTTCCGAGTCTTGCTCACCTGTTTGTCTTGTGAATCCTCGCCTTTTTGCATGCTCAATCATTTCCTAGGCATCTTATCTTGTCGCAGTACCCCATCAAATCCATGATGGACATTCTAGCTATATCCCATCTTAACAGCTATGAAGGAACATCACATTCTGCCAGCACTTGCAGTCCTTCTAGCAGCAATATTCTTACACGCTAGCACCCGTCCAGCTTCACGTTACTACCACCCTCACAAAGCCGCTTACAACACTCTCATCTTCACTGACCTAGCGTGTCCGCTCCTCCTTATCGTCACGCTTCTCGTTCTCCCCCTCTTCTTCACATTCCAGCACTCTCTGCAGCATTATCTGCCCCATAGATACAGCATTGTTGACAGAGCATCGAAAAGTCGAGCCCGTCGCCATCCCCGTCGCCGTCACCCACATACGACCGATAATGCTATTCAATGCCCATAAATCAGTGTAAGAAACGCAGCTCTTTCATTGAGGCATGAAGCCACCCCACGTCCTTTCAAGAGCAGAAGATGATCACCATCGACAGCTCTTTGCTTTCCCTCTTGCAATTGCTTGAAATAGTCTTATAGCCTCCTCCTGGTGACTCTGTGATCGATGTACTTCTCGAATGCCAAAAGGAAACCGACGGAGCCGAAATGTCAAGCTAACTTGTGAATTTGAAGTTTGGTGAGGCTGCTGTAAAGTCGAGTTGTCTCAAGCTAACCGTCAGCAACGTGGGTGCACAGATTCGGCAGACAGGCTCAACAATACATAGAATTAAGGTGTTGACCGTCGCAAGCTCACCACATACGAGCACTTTGATACAAATGATGCGAGTCCCGCGCCCGCGCCCTTTTTAAGCCAGATTTCAACGTCAACAAGGATTCAGACTCTCGAACATCGCCACGGACACAAGATCATCGCCACGTCAGGGTATCAATCATATGACGATAAGAAAACATCAGGAGAGAGCAATATCGTTTCTTTACAAGTATAGAATACTAGGTTGACAGGCTCAGTATGTTCCGATTTCTCAATCGTTTGCCCGACTAGCATGACCTTTTTCCCTCCTACCGGTTCCAAAATACATCCTCGACATCTTCGACACATCAACTCCCAGTGCACTCATTCAGAGCAAGTGACAGAAACAAATCTAACTTGGTCGGTAAGCGACACACCGTTCGAATCCTCGCCAGATAGAGCGTAACGTGATTCTCCTCTGCACCCCCACAGACACTACTATCAGTCCTAAAGCTGAAGTCACACTTGGCAACACCAATTTTGATCCCGGCCTTGACATCCGTACAAATCTTACCAACAAGACTTCCCAGCCTCTTGCAAAGACCTTCCTTCTTGCCGGTGACATCTTGGTTGGAGATACCACCGCATTGATCTCCCCTGCCGTTGTCGTACATGACCACCACCCACTCGTCATCAGCACGTTTGTTCAGAACATCGGCTACGCTTCGCGGGGCGAGGTCAAAGTTACGGCCTGGCCGGCTGCAATTTCGGATTTCTTGATCGCGAGAGTGTTTCCGACTGCAGGGTGGACCAGAGCTTGAGTGAGAAGTGGTAAGGCACTGAGGAAAGTGGCGATGGCGAGATGAAACTACATTTGTTATATGAGTGGAAAATATTTGACAGATTGAGATGATCTGTGGCCATACCTTCATTTTGAGCTCGTTCGGTTCCAGAAATTGGCCAAATTTGCGGACTTGAAGATTTTGGAAGTGATGGTAGGAATTGGAAGGACACTTGGTATTGCTTGACGGAAGTGAAGTTGATGATGGCGACAGGATCCATTCTCTTCGAGAATATACACGTCTTTATAGACAAAACCGTTCCCTCAGGCTTGCTCAATAGTAGCGAATTGAAAAGAGAACTCAACCTCGAGAATCAATGAAAGTGATCATGTCGAACACGTTGTCCGACTCACCAATGCCATAGCGAGCATCGTAATGAAATAACTAGAATCTTCAAAGCCTGTACTTTCTAGTAGCTTACCAGCCCTAGAGCCGGCCCTTCCGGTCCTGCGATGGGAATTGTTAATGTCCATCATGCGCTTAAGACATAATTCCATCATACAGGATCGAGTTCCTCCATTTCACGGTGTTGATCCCACGAAGTTGACACTGCCAAGGTGCCAAGCTGTTCAAGGGGACACAAGGAGTCTTATATGTCATGCTTAGGTAGGATCGCTGCTGCACGAATGCTTCGGGGATTTACGAGTTAACGGCTCGTGTAGCTGCCCGCATGTAGCACAATTTTACGACGTGAGATCGGCAAGTCTCGAAATCAGAACGTGCCCTCATACACAAGATATGAGTTGTTGACACGAACTTGAAGCTCATTGTGTTCAATTCTCATGATGAAAATGGACAGTCCAGAATTTGAAAAGCCGTAGAATATGCAGGCGGGAGCTTCTACGCTCGGTAGTCTACAGATATCTCTCTACCTTGCTTTCCCAACTTCCTCATTCGACTGATACTTGTCCTCAGCAGACGATCTAACAAATGCCAAGATCTCTATTTCGAATTGATACTGGATGAAAATGAATGCAATGTCTGCGAAATATACAAGTAGTTTGTGTCTATTTAGGGAGGACAAAGAACCTTTGGTTTAGGGTGATGGTGAAATGTTGATCAATTCTGCTAAATCTCGTCGAATACGATCTGAAAGCTCAAGACGTAAGGTCAAGCAGCTATTCGAAACTTTCAAACCCACGCCGTCCTGTGAATACAATCATCCCACCTTGGCGAAGCTCACTTCGCCTGCCGATCACCTCCATCAGCCTGCTCCGTATCGTCTTTCTTTCCAGTCGAGTACGAGGATGATGGTACTGCCTCTTCAGCTTGTCTCCCAGCCTTCCTGACGTTAACGTCCCATTTGAACAGGTCCCATTTCCACTTCCCCCAACCGACTTGAAAATTGAATTGGCTGGAGATGCCATCTCCACGGGGCTCCGGCTCAGGTTCAGACTCGTCTTTTGATTCCTTGACGAGGTCCCAATCTTGCCCGTCGGTCTTGCTAACCTGACTTTGCGAAGCAGTAGGGAAATCCATAAGCTTCTTTTCTTGGGATAGTTCGCCACTGCTTGCTTCATTCTTTGATGGATCGGTCTGTTGACGTCTGATCTCTAAGAACATGTATCAGTAATAAACACTATTATGAGCAGCGCCTAGAATATTCGTACTTTTGGGATCATATGTACCTCCTTGTTGTGCCATGATTATGGTGAAGCTCAGCTTGGAAATAAGAAATTGAAATGAACTTATTAAGATGATCTCGACGGCACTGCTGTGGAGTACAGAAGAAGTGATGGTAAGCGGGAGCACAGTTGAGGCGAGGAGTCCTTCAAGGCAGACAGCTGACCATGAAGTGCGTGGCAAAAGCTCCGGCACTCAACATGCTCTTCTGTATCCAACCAATGAAAGTAATAGACGGGTACCTGCGTGTTGTTGGTATTGGCAGCCCGGCAATTTCACCACAATATCAATAGGATGCTGTGCTACCATTACACATATACATGGACTTGTTCACGTAAATCAAAAGAAAAGAGATGTGCAATATCATTCTAGGCACTTGGCACTTATGAGCAGAGAAATTTAGTGTCTTTTGTCTCACTAGGAATAACATTCTTGGCAATCGACGGCACAGAACGAGGGGTTCATTTGTGAGAATAGTGTCTTCAAATCGACGATCGAGCATCGGAGGACTCTCTCCACCTATACTAGAAAAGCATGTAGTATCGTCTCTTCTTGGCTACTCAAGTGACCAGGGGATTGCTGCCCAGTAAGATCGAGCAGTTCGTAACATGGAATCTCTTCACTGGTACGAAATTTGACAAAATGGCATCCACGAACCGGATACAAGGAGTCGTGACAGTCATCACAACCGTTCTTCATTTGGGTCATCCGTGGGAGACCTGAGGAACGAAGAAAGACATGGTGAATTTGGATTGATCCATGATCAGCTCTTTCAGGAACTGATGAACATTCGGCGGATAGGTCATGCATCAGCTTCGTAAAGCCTTGTATGAGCCGTCGTGTCTTTCGAAAGACTTTGGATCTTGCCCTCAGAACCAATACTTTGCCCACGAGTCGAGAAACAGTTCAGGACTTCATGACTTCTTTCTCGTCGTTCACTCGACCGAGTCAGCACACGCAAGTATAAGTATCAGTAGACCCAGCACGGGATTGTGATATCTGGAGTATAGCAACTTCAAACATTATATTCCTCCAACAGACGAACACAAATCTTTCCAAAATCGAGAATATCTACAATGCTGTACAAGAATCCAGTCACCCTCCTCTTGTTGGCCGTGGGCCTCCTCCCGAGCGTTATGGCCGCTACATTGAAAGCCCGTGAGGAGGTAGAAGGCCATTGATCAGTTTCCAACGATATCAATGGTGGTTGTCAATTGAACTCAGACGGGCGTATCTTTTCTTGCACTTATGGATCTGTGGGTACACTCGAGACGTTGATATCCAATACAAGCGAAGTTTTTGTCTTTCCATACCAATTTTGGCTAATTTATTTCTAGTGTATTGGAGATGATGGTCAACCCATTTCTGAGCCCTGTCATTTCAATACGGATAACTTTGAGGCGTGGTGTCCAAGTGCATAAAGGGAGGCGAACGGTTGATATGGCCATATTTCTTGTTGCTGCGTGGACATGAGAGTGAATAGAAAGTGGAGAAAATTTCAACGACATGGAGATATCATGCCGCTGGAAGGATTATCTATTTTGAAGAACGTCACTTCCACCTTTGGGAGGTAATCGCCGAGGGCCATTGCACTAGTCCACGATATCATAGATTTGGCTGCCCAAAAGTCGTTTCTATTCCTTTGACCTCTGACAAGTCACCACAAAATATCATGTGCTTCCGTATTTAATTCGCGTATATCTCCCACTGTTTAAGTTCTGTCTTCCGTACATTTGAAGGGTAGGTAGTCCTAAGGCTTGCAAGTAATTTCCTGTCCCGTCATCATAAATGCGCTCATTCTCAAAAGTCAAAATAAAGATACGATATGGAATCTGGACCACTTCTTTCGGTTGAAGTGGGGAAGTCTATAGACTCAACAAATACCACAATTGAGAAACGTCTGGACACCTGGTACGTGAAAATATTGATTTGGAAGATACGAACGAGTCAGAAATGACGTCTTTACCGCCGTAGTTCCATAACCCCTTAATGAAACAAGTTCAAATGACGAAAGGGCTGGACATTACACATCGGACATCAGGGCGAATCGAAAGGAAAACGCAAAGTTGAAATATAAAACCGGAATTAAATGTAGACAGTGCGTCAAACCTGCGGATAACATATTGGAAGAGTCTACTTACTAGGCTTTTGAGCATTGAATAAGCCGTCAATGATTTTCTAGTTATCTCTCTCGTGGCAATGACACGACACTAGATGAAGTCACCGAAACTCGTGATCTTCGTATCCCTCTTCCTTCCCCTCTCTTCTCCATCCTCACCATTCTTCCTAACTTCAGCATCCTTCTTCCACCCCCGTCTAGGCGGTACGTACTCCTCTTCCTCTTCAATCCTCGCCCCTTGAGCCGAATGCCCACCATTCTTCTGTGGTGACGGAGGATGAAGTGGCTTATCGTCATCTTCGTCCCGACTGTAGACACTCTCCGAATATCCCGTAGCCCGCTTCCAAGAATTTTTCATCTGCTTGGCATTCGCGCAATTGTTATATGCTAGCGGAGGAGGCTGACGAACACGAGCGCTTGCTCCGCGATGCATGGGCCCATCGCCGTCGAGTCCTGGTTCTGGATCATCGTAAGCGGTTGGGTTGCTAGGTCTGGGTGGTAGGTTTCCCGGTTCTTCATCGTCCTCTTGATCTTGGAATGGGTTTTGAGCTGGGAGTGTAAAAGCACTGGCGTTGGTCTGAAACTGGAAGACCATGGAGTCTTTGAATGCGGGGTGGATTTTGGCCTCGCTTTGAGCTTGTGTAGTTTTGTTGTTGTTAACGAGGTTAGCCGAGGAGAGACGACTCGCGTAGAAGTCGATGATTGAACCTTCGGGTTCATTATCATGCTTATGCTCATCGCGGTCTTCGTACTGGTAAACATTGTTTCGGAATCGTCCGCGATCATGTTCTGGGTCTGCGAAAGGATTCTTGACCTCCTCGCGAACTTCGTCCTCATAAGCATTGTCTTGAAACAGATCATGTTCATATACTGGGTCTGAGAAAGGGTTTATGACGTCGGAAGAACTCGTCGATGACATTTCTGGAGGAGGATCCAGGATCCCTTTCTCCTCATTCCTCCTCTTCTGCCTCCTCGCCTCCTGCATCTGCTTCCTACAGTTCCGGATCTCCCTCGCAAGCAGATCGCTCTGCTTACGCACTTCTGCCTGCGCCCCCGTCCACCCAATCCAGCTTTCAACCAGCGGCAAAAGTCTCGGAAAGACACCTTTCCTCTTCTTCCTTCCTAACATAGAAGCTCGTAATTCCTGCAAGATACGAACATTACCGCCGACAGCTGCGAGGATGCATGCCTCGCAGTCCGAATCAATACGGTCAAAGCGCTCATTTTGCGGCTGGCATTGGAAAGTCCAGCGATATATGTCCGGGGACATCCAGAGGCTGTTAGCTTTCTGGAGAGCCTTGACATGTACTGCTATGTCTGGCGGTAGGTAAGGGTTAGAGACAAGTCGAGCGAGTCGGGTCGTGCATTCCGCAGAGACTTGCAGAAAGATTCGTCGAATCAAATGTGGGCTGAGAGGTTTGTGAGAGGGGCAAAGATGGGCTTTCTGTATACCGAATGGGAAGGCCATGGCGAGGCGAGGCAAGAATGACTCGGGTCTTCTGAGCTTTGGTGGTAGAGTAGCGATGAAGTCGGATTGCTTTTGAAGCCAGACTTGGTTGGGTGGTGTCATCGGTGGGAGGACGAGGAGCTGGGTCAACTTCTCAATGTCATTGCGACTGAGATCCTCGATGAAATTCATTGGAGGCGGTGCCATTCCGGGAAGTTATATATCGATTGTTTTCTTATTGTTCGTATAAGAGAAGGTGGTATCGGATCTGAGCAACTTAGACTTCTGAGATGCAGGGCATACTCCATGATACTGGCCACTGCTCTATATCTGAATGCCGTCGGTCTGTTCAAGATTTCCTTTTAAGCAAACAGATAAAACAAACCGTATTGTCATACATCCAGAGACAACCTGCACTGGCGAGAATCCACTTGGAAACGGGTGTCCTTTATCCTCTTGTTTGATGCGAGACATCACTCTTTGGAAGAAACTTTGTGTGACATGACTTTTAGTCTAAACGAATGGAAAGAAACAAACACAATTCCAAAAGTCTTTGTTACATTGTTTCATTGTCTCAATCATCGTTCTGTTCCACCTTTCCACGTCGCCAGAAAAAGCACTCTACCAACGCACTCTACCCCAAATCCCCCAATTCCCATTCCATCCCCACGTAAATACAATATGGAATTCCGATAAGAAAGCGCTCGCTCTCCAGAAAGCAAGCATTATGAAGAACGATCGATGAAAAGTGTGAGAGAAAATTCTATGTGGTATACGAATTGAAGCGCTGTCATTCAATCTTTATTTACTCCTCCATGCCAGAATTATATTCTAGCGAGATCACCCTTCTGTTGTCGTGCTGATCTCCTGCGGAACTGGTCCCGGAATTGCATGCGTCCAACAGTACCGTAAGCAATGGTACCGACGAAGAGAACAGTCCAAACACTGGTGATGACGAGACCAATTGGGAAAATCATGATCTTGAGACCAGGAACAACGAATTGTTCTCCTTTAGCGACGACAAGGGTTTGGATCGGGGGTGCGACTTTAGACTTTGTTGGGACGAGCTGCTTGGCGAAGACACCATTTACGAAAGTTGCCTCATCCGAGGAGAGGGAGGTGTTGACAGCAGCGCCGGTGGAGGTTTGTCCAGTCAGGGTGACGGTTGGAACGAGGACCTTTTGGAGAGCAGCACTACAGTTGTCAGCTTTTATCTTGACCGTGTGCAAATATTACTTACGTTCCCATGTTGGCAACCAAGAGCTCCTTGTTGACCTGTCCAACAAATGCGTATGACTGAATTAACATAGGAATCATCGCCGCTCGCTTCTGAATCTCGACCAACTCGCTCCTTGGCCACGAAATTAACGATGTCTCGTCCTCTCGTCTTGACAAAGTTGAAGAATTAACTGCCGATACAGTTGCTCCATTATATGATAGTCCGACTTGAACATTCGTACTCGCGATATTGGCAAAGGCTCCGGTCGGTGCTGCGATCATGTAAAGTCGTAGATCCGCCATAAAGACTCCGGTCGAATTGTCCAACGCAGGCAGATTGTAGCAAACAGCCATTCCTGAAGGGTTGCTTGCCACACCATTTAATGCCTCTAATTGTGCCGTACACAGTGCTGTCGTCTCGGCATTCCATTGCGTGACATTCATTCCCGCGGTTGTCGTCTGCCTCTTTTCTATCGGTTCGACAATCGTGTCTACGTATCTCCTCATTGCTTCCTCCGGATCAACCCTTCGTCCTAATCGCGACACATCTCCCAAAACACCTGCCGCAACCTGGCCAGCAAAAAGTAGAGACACTAAAGCCAACATGGCGAAGTCTGTTGAGTCGAAAGTGAAGTTGAATTGAAGAAGATTAGAAATTCCGTCCTGCGGTTCGGTCTGGGAAAAGAGCGTGAGTGTCGTAGTTGCCTCGATGGCAAAGTCCACACCAAGTCGAAAACCGCACACAGGAAAGAAGGTAAGAGGAAGGGGCCTGCCCAAGAATTGAAGGGAAGGCGCGAGGTGGTGATGTTTTGTTTGCACCAAGCAGTGGCCTAACAGGAAGTAGTATCGATTAAAGAACGAAGGTAAGAATAGAATTGACAGGTGGACGACGAGTCCTGGAGAAGTTTCGACAGTAAGATTATGCGGGAGGATACCGAAGGGAAGGAATTAGCTGAGGATTCGCACGCAGACGAAAGATCTCCGTGATCAAACCCGTCAAACTCAGCAGATGGAGAGATGGCTGTGCTCCAGACACGGAGGAGCCATCTTGCACGAGGTCTGATACGACTCAAGTCCGCCTGGTACGACCTGGGCGCCATCCCAGACAGAACTTGTCGGATGCAACGGCCGGAACAGGAAGAAAGCATAGACTATGGCGAGAGAGAGGGTCCTGAGGCGGAGATTTCACTGCGAGAGCATTGCTGAAACTGGGTCTCGACGGGGGAATGAGACAAGAAAGGACTGGTCATGGCCTCGTCAACCCTGGCTGTGTACGAGGCCAAGCTTTGACTAGGAGCCGCGCACGGGGGTATGACAAGGGAGAGATGACAACTCTAAACGCAGATATGCTCCGCAACTGGTCAAATGGAGAGAATTATGGGGCAGATGAAGTATTCTTGGCCTTGGCTGTGACAGGGGCTTGGCTTGGGTGTTCGAGAGGAGGAGGGATGATGGAAGAGGGAGAGGCTCAGAAGGGGAATAGGAAGAAAAATCACCAAACGGTCGTGGTCGTAGAAACAAAGTTGAAGCCCATCGCGTCTCAAGTGCTTAAAAGTGCTTAGCGTTCGGTCAGCTCGCGGTTCCCCTGAAACTGGTCTCGGCAGCTCGGACCTCGCTTCGCTTATTTACGCCACCGCCACCGATCGTGATCTGAGATATAATTCAACAGAGGTCATCTTCAAAAATCAATCGAGCACTGGAATGCCAAACTCAACACAATTCCTATGGATTCATGAGTACTTTGATGTGTGGCCGCACTGCCGTAGGCTCTAATTTCAGAGGGTAATTATGACCGGTCTGGTGACCTTTGTTCAGCGCTTAAATGAGACCCTCTAATCCACCCGATGCGCCGGCGCTATCAAGAAGCAATTTGTGTTGAAAACGAGCAAAGCCGTAGGAACGGTAATGCCTAGGAGTCTAATCTTTTGGATTGGCGAGGTTGGAAGGCAATCTACAGGATTTGATAAAATTAGCAAATCAGGTGGTGTTAACTCTGTCCTGTTCTTGTAACACAGCGAATGCACTTCCATTCGTCGGCGCAGCACTTGAATGAGAATTATGGTCTAACGGCTGAGATGAGAATCTCGCTCCGCTTATGCATCCATGAAGTAACCGCTAGATCTAGAATCATCGAGCGCTTCTTCCTACTGTGTCGTGAGAGCGCACGCGACCACCTACAGCCGGCTGCAACAATGGAAGCCAAAACCCCAATATCCAGTCATGCTGCAAACTGCTTCAAGTCGGCCGAATTATTATAGAAATTTCATAGACTACAGTAACTGAAATGTAGCATTCAGGAAGCTCTAACATACACAGTGAGCTTCAACATATGGTGGGTTGTGAGTACCGCAAACGATTGTAATATTACCCATCGCGTCTCTTCATCCCCGTGAGCAATGTTCGATCCCGCTTTTTGGAAAAAGGCTATTAATTCCATTTCGAAGAAAAGTAAATAGATTGGCATGCTGGATTCAAATGCTCCTCGCGTGCTTACACCTCGAATAAAACATTCTGTCAATAATACTTTGTCAGATAAGCGAAATGTGGGGTACATGAGCCACCAACTCTTGCGACTTCGAATACCTACAGATATCCGACAAGTACTCCGGTAGGAAAAATACTACATGTAGGATAGAGAAATCCCAAGACACTACTTTTCAAGCATATCAACACTGTCATTGACTTTACCATGTACCAGAATGCTGCGATGCTGGAACCAGTCAAGACCAATCAGGATAGGCGGATGACATAACGATCAAGATCTGGGCACGGGGCGAGCCGCGTCCAACAGTGCTCCAAGCAACCCCTTGCCAGCACTACACGTCAACAGCGCGAGATAGCTCTGCTCCCAACATCTTGCAGCTTCCCCTCCATTCCACAGGACAAATAAACACGGTCCACTCTCCCCGCTACCAATTCCTGTTCTCCGACCTTGTCATCTCTATCTTCTGCAGCGCGGTCCTTCCCTCAGAAACCCCCAATTGCAACGCGGCAGCATATGCCCTCCTAGCCCCTCATTCTGGCTACCCACCGACCCTCACGAGCCAGCGCCAGCACACCTCGTGGACCTCTCTCACCACCTCCCGACTACGCGCCGACGTCACCGCCGAATCGGCACCCCGCTCAGCCAGACCACAAGAATTCCGTGCTGCATCCGCGTGTTGCTGTCCTGCTGGGCGTGGAGAGGCATTGGCACTTCCCTCTCCTCTTCTGCCGGGCCCTGAGCACTGCGCCGGCGGTATGGTGGGGGTTGAGATGTGCGCTTACTTTTCTGGGAGAGTTGCTGTTGGTGGAGGGTAAGGAGGAGATTGAGGCGGCTTGGAGTGTAGAGAAGAGGTTCAGGGTCACGGAAGTGTTTCTAGCGGTACTTTGGGTAGGGAAGATCTTCTTTGTTAGAAGCAATGGATATTATATGCTGTTGGAAATGGAACATCATTATGGATTGAAAAGCAAGCTGATTTTGGGGAAGTGCTGTTCATCTGCATGGCTTAGCTTCTACTTTACAGACTGTCTGATGTCCCGCTGGTATGGTCCCATGAAGCTCTTCATAGTGGACTTCAGCTAACGGTAAATCTAGGCTTCTGAATTACACACCTCAAGGTAGTGCTCTCTTCAAATCTGACCATCCTCTACTAACTTATCAAGCAACTCTTGTCCGACTACTCACGATTAATTCTATGAATGCCTACATAACATCGTGGGTACTCTACCTGTCAGGGGGCTCCGAGGACCCCAGACTTTTACTTCCAGCGTGGATAAGTATTGCCAGTGTACGTTCAGTACCTCGTCCGGTAGCCCTTGCTAATCAAGCACCAGACACTAACCTTTCTGTACCACCTCACGCATCCACGTCTTGCTATTTTGAAAGAGACGTCTCTTTCCATTTCCGTTTTTTCGATAGCCAGCTTCATCAGCATGGTTAGTTTGCTTTTACAGTTACACTTGACGAGGGAGAATGATCCTCCAGTACCCCTTTTTTGGATTGCGAGGATGTGCTGGGATTATTTCAAGATTGGTGTTGGGATGTTAGGAATGGTAGGTAGATGATGGTTAATGATTCACCGCCTACGAAGTGCTTCCAGAATCTTTTATGTGCTCGCGTGAGATAAATTTACTGCCTCAACCTTTCTAAATGAAATGTAATTCGTGATAAGTGTGGAAGCGTTACGGGAACAGGTCGTTGAGTCGTTTAAAGGGTGACTGCTCCTCTTTCTGGCGAGATGTAAGCGAGACCTTGAAGAACGCCAGGCCGGACACCAGAGCTCGAACGAAAGGTGACTGACTACATCACATTTTGCATCAATACATAAGGATCAGAAAGAGACGGGAGCCATAAGCTTCCCAGAGGATTTGCAATTTAGTATCATCTAGACACATCCCATAGCAATCCATCACATCACAACAAATCAGTGAGCATATACGCCTTGATGGCTGTACCGCTCCAAATCATTATCTGATCCTCCAGACTCAAGCTCGCAAGGTCGCAGAATCGCTGCACAACCTGTCTCCACTTCTTCCACGCATCATCAACACCAACAGTACATACCGGCCAATCCGAGCCGAACATGATGCGAGATGCTCCAAACGTCGCTAAGATGACTACTAGGTAGGGCTGTAAGGCAAGGAGGACTTCGTCGACTGGTGCGTTCTTGAGGGAGTCAGGCATTTCTGAGAAACAGCCGCTGAGCTTCATGAAGGTCCTGCTGCATTTGCTGAGGCGGAACATGGCTGTTCGCCAGGCTATGAAGGAGGGATCTGTTTGGTTGTAGACTGAGAGATCGGGTTTGCAGAGGTGATCTGGAATAGGCATTAGCATTTTCCCTCTGAATTGAGAAGACAGAATGTGTAGAGGATGAAGTTGACTTACTTATGATAAACGTAACCTTCTCCTCCTCTGGCACACCCTCATGAGCCTTCTCAATCATCTCCACCGCCTCCTCCAGCTGCCACTTTCCCCCACTATGCTGATCAACCCCCAGATCAAAAACATACCCCTTCCTTCCCAACCACTTCAGTCCATCCACAAATCCAGGCTTCAACATAGTCCCCCTCTCCTTATCCTGTACCAGATACCTAAACCCTTGAATCTTCGCAAAACTCCCCTCCGCATGCTTCTCAACCTCCTTCAAATACCTCTCCAATACCTCCCCTCCACTCGGCACCGGCGCCCACGGTATAATCGCCAAACACAACTTCTTCTGCTCCTCTGTGTGTCCCTCTCCCTTGCGCGGCTTGCCAAGCGCTATTCTCTTCAACCACTCGACTTCCATAAGTGGCATCTCCCACCCCGAGCCATCTTTCTCGCCGGATTCAAGATCGTGCTTGCGGTCTGTCTCGAGGAAGATGAAGCCTTCGAGGGAACGAGGCGAGCCTGTTGCAGCGGCGTATTCATCGAGGGAGTGTTGGCTGTTGAGCGGGTTCGTGGGTGTGCACCAGGCGAGGGTGGAGAGTTCGCTGGAGGGGTAGAGGTGGATGTGAGAGTCGATTATGGGGTATTGGGCGGATTCTTCAGCCATTCTCAAAAGCTCTTCTGGATCTCAGTCTTTTTAAATTGGGAATCCCCAGATTGAAACTCTTACAGCGATATGATTTTGTTTTGTATTGTGGGTGGCTTAGTATGAAGAAGTGTTAATGTTGCATGGAGCTCACCGGCACCGAACCAAGCTCGGGGAATTGTGCCCCGAGTCAGCAGTGACGGAACAACGAAGGACCGGGGAGAGTGGTTCCCCAGATCCAGAACCCACAGCAGGAGGATCATTAATATATATACGGAGGATTCCTAACGCAAGATTTAATATAGATAAACTTAAACGCACGACGAGAACATGAGGGGTTGAGATCTTGGCTAGAAGTATTTTTGGGAGGTGCGATTTCGTTGTGCACGAAAAGGGAATTTGGGCTTCAAAGGAAAGGAGGACCGATAGAGAGACCATGCGTGTTTATTCTTGGAACTACAGCATTCGGGTATTTGCTTACGGACGGGAGAACCTGGCGGAGCGAGACGGTAGGTGGTGAGCCACTAGACTACGGGGTCAAGCAATCACATCGTCACGATCAATTAATGGGATAATTTGAAACACGCAGTAAATCATCAATTGCTTCATCAACATCCATTTCATTTCATTAAATGACGCAAAGGCCAGCTTCTATTGAATACCAGCTCTTCACAATCACCCACTCTGTTTGCATACAAGAGTGTGATCCAGAATTCCTCCCAAGAGACTGTCAAGCGTAGCCTCGATTACTTTATCTCCCATTCCCCCATACTGCTTCATTCAGCACTCTGTCCTCCAGTCACAGTCCACGCACGACACTGGAGAAGCCACGAACAGAAACACAACACTAAAATATAAATAGAAAAATATGCAGAGACGCCGACGCTGATGCCGTCCTCGAGACCATTTCTCTGAGAGGCGCAAGAGTTTGTTGATTTGATGTTGTGTGATTGATGGGATATGTATAGCTAGCCAAGTGGCAAGTCGGTCTGGTAGATCTCTAGCGCTGATGAACCAGACCTGCGATCTAGAAAGTTTGCTGAAAGAGATGGGGTGATGGACAGGTATCGGTCATCTAGACCTTTCCTGGACGGGTCCGTTGAGGGAGAGACCATGGCTTTGCTACGACGGTCTAAAGTTCTGTCAGTTTATGTACTTGCTTCGATCCATTAAATGTTTGAACGTACCTCGCCTTCACTGTATGCCCAAAAGTAAACACCCATCCCGATTGTGTAGTAGATCGCTGGATTCGTTCCTTGGTAGATGAGAGCCGCGGAAAGTGCTGCCAGTGGCAGTATCACAAGTCTCGCCTCGATGCTCCTGTGCATTGCTGAACCAGCCAAAAAGCCCAGTGGCCATTCCCACGCCAACATGATGATGCCGAGGACTAGGTTGATCGTTTGCAAGATCGGGAGCGGCTTGACTGCTACGTCGAGGTTCTTCGTCATGAAGTCCCAGAAGATCTTGGGCCAGAAGAATCCATGGATTCCAGCTGCTATTTGGTCTTCATTCTGTTAGTATATCAAAGCTTACATGTTGAAGAGTGTTCTTACAGATAGCCGCCGTGAGGACGATCAATCGAGCCCAGTGGTTCTTGATGAGTTTTCCCATTTTCTTCTAAAGATTCCTTCTCGTCTAATTGTCCAACAATTGCTTTCTTTCCCTTGTCGAGTTCGATTTCCCTTTCCAAAATTTGCTCCTATCCTCTCAAAGAATGTGGCGAAAGAATCGAACGGATTAAAGGTTGTAAGGTTGGTCGAAAAGACGAATGAAGCAAGTGAAGCAAGTGAAGTAAGTGGGTTGGGTAAAGGATCCGAACCGGCGGACAGGGAGGAACGAAAGTGAAGTGAAGTCGACGTGAAAGAATGCTATCGACAACGACGAGTGCACAGCGCTGGTTGCAAACGAAGATGTATCTGGGGGTGCAGAAGTCTATATCTCTGGGCACCAGGATCAGAGTCGCTGGGCGAGAGTGTATGATCCGCTTTGATTGCTGTATCAGACCTGGGACTCCTTCCTGATTGCGGCTTAAGATGGGGCGTTTCCAGAGGAACAGACCATAAACTGGGTATCTGATCTTCTATGACAGCGGACATCCGAGCGATGGAGCTTTGAAGGACAGGGAGAAGGCAGGCAGGGAGGAGAATAAGGATGATTTGCACTGCCGGTTATGGCTTGCAATGGAACATGTGGATCGATTGTGTCAAGCTTTGGACGGGCCTCGTCTGATCCGTTCTGAATCGGAGGATTCGTGGAGCAGAGTGATGATGGTTTGGGTCTGGTCAGGACGGTATGATGGGATGATGGGTAGGAGCAAGGAGTTGTACGATCTCCAATATGAGACGTCGTGAGGAGGTTTGACGTTACGGATATCTGGGTAGGCGATTATGATCTGCCAGATGGTCATGTATGCGGCGGGATCCCAAGTTTAAGGATGACAAGGGACTGTGGGGTCCATCGAGCTAGCAATATTCGAGACTGGTCGTCCGGTTGTGACCGGCGAATGATGCCTGCATGTGGCAGCATTGGTGGCATGGTAGAATGCTGGGCAAGCATCTTGATGCCGCCAGGACGGGAGGGGGGAAGAGTGAAGCAGGGAGCTGCTGGAAGCTAGATGAATCAGACATGGTTAAGTCACGAAAGTAGGCGTAAATGGCTGGACAGTGTAAAGGCGGTCTAGTCAGGGCAATTCCGAGAAAGATCCAATCGATCTAGAAGAGTGGGAGAGCAGCCTATGAGAACTCTAGATGGTCACAAGGAACAAGAAAGTAGCCGTGGAGGTTGGCGGTAACAATAGAATCGAGGTTGTTTACGGGATGTGATTGGCGAGAAGCACAACATGGGCGGTTAGAAGTGTGGAACAGGGATCAGCTAGTAGACCTGGTCATGCACCCGCACCTGCACCAGCTGTGGCATGCCGGCCGCTAACTGTAAATAGAGTCTTTTCGCCCTCGCTTACCCCTGTCTTCGCACTGTTCTCCCCGCGATGCCTTCGTCTCTCATCCATCATCATCGCATCTCGCCCAGTGTGCGATCACCCAGTCTTGAAAACTTCATCCGTATCATCCCTCGAGCTGTCCGTCTCATCATCCATCGTGGCGGCCCTGGTTGCAACAACGCATGAACTCAAGAGTCCCATCTCTGCGTGCTAGCCCGTGAACAACCTGCCATCCGATCAAAGGATACAGGGGATGAGACAGCGCTTCGACTCGCCTGAGTTTGATCCCGACCCTCAAACTCCGAATGTCAGAGAAACGGCCGGCAGCCTCAATTCGGCCTACCATGACCACATGAACTGTCATCTGCATTGACAGAACTCTGCTTAATTCTTCAGACCGTTCTGACTTCTGTCACACTGCCAGTGGCAGCCACGACAGCGGGAGGCTTGGTGAGAAATAATGAGAAATAACTCAAACCGCCCGACTGTTTAAGAAGTCCGATGATGGCGCGTAGAGTTGCACAATGCCCATGAGTTCAGACGCAAGCCCGACTGGTGGACTCTGCCACGCCACGATCAAGCCATCACCGCGGGGTACTCGCCAGAAGTAGCATAAAGAAGAGAGCGTGCCGTCTCACGATGCACCTCGACTCAGTCCGTTGAAAGTTGCGAGCTGACTTATTATGTATAAATGCTCGGTCACATCACTGTCACAATCAGAATCGATAAAAGACGCTGGGGAAGTGTGATACCGCTCAACTGTGCAGGAGCCTCGATTGTCACGATGCCAGTGCTATTTTGAGTCCTTGAGTTTGCGCCATGAGCGCTTCGTTAGTGCTGCTGATTGGTCGATGCAGAGTGCAACTCAAGCACATGAACATAGTGGGCGGGGACGCTTATTTTCAACCTTACCTAGAGAACTTTGTGTAGCATCAAGAGCATCAAAAATTCCAAATGTAGGTGAGCTCATTAATTTGAGTGGAATGATAGCATGGCTCGCAAGCCGATAACATTTGGTCGCGAGATGAAATGCTGAATGGTGGTCTGAAGGGCTTGTGAGATCACACACGTTCAATGTAATTCAGGACGATGTACCACCAGCCACCTCGATTCTATTATTTTAACTCACAGATAATCATCAACTTTGTTCTTACACATCTATCGATCATTGCCACATGAGATGTTCCTGTCTTGTAATTATCTCCAGACGAATGTTGACTTCTTCCACAAGCGGGAAGTATACAATTGAGTTCCGTTTTGCTCAAAAGCACTCCGGCCGTTTTGCAATCTCTCGACTGACTCGAGACTTTTGAATTCATTCGCTTAGCATATCGGTCTTATCTTATCATATCTGCACATTTGATTCTGGTTGTTTACAATTTGACGGAAAGCTGATCGGTTAAGGAGAATTAATTGATTTGAGAAAGGGGCTCGGCTCGGCAAACATTCGGGCATTGTCTGGCGGGTAGGCCTCAGTCATGCCTCTCGGAATCTGCTTCCTCAGGAAAGTCAGTGGAGTTTCAAAGCCTCAAGAAGTTCTGGAAGCACTTTCGAAAGCAAACTTACCAAATTTTGTCAGGATTTCCATGACATCGAAGGTACTGTTTCTTTCTATGCTGAATCCACTGTACGTCATCTGTACCGACGCGATACTGGTTCAGTATGACGGCAAAATCCAAGTAAATTTTCTGCTTGCTATTAAAATAATCGACTGAAAGACAGTCGATATCCTGGTTTCTAAAAGTGTTTGCCTAAGGCGAAAGTCCCCTATGAATCCCATCGTTCAGATTCCGGACCCTTTTCGCCCGTGGACATGGACCGTGGATGGGGACTCCTCAACCGTGGTCTGGCCTTTCGCACTTGTCGCGTCCATCCAATACCTGACCGGAGAACATCTCTCGTTGCCGTCACATTGCCACGATCATGATTCTGCAGCACAGTAGCTTACCCCGCTGACGCCTTCAACCCCATACCATCCTATCGTGGTATGCGGAACGCGTTCTCCAGCTTTTCCATTAGGCAAAATCGCTAGTTTTGCTGGGTCCGTACCGAAGCAGAGGTGCCTCGTGGCACAGCACAGCACACACTTCCGAATCCTAGCCCGTGAGAAGGCCGACACGACATGGCCGAGATGCATTCTGCATTATTTCTTTCTGCACCTATCCTTCGCGAGGATCGAACGAAAACTCTTCCTGCAAATGCAGACTCCGCCGTGTCTCCCAAAACCCAACCTGTGAAGCCCCTTTTCCAACGGTCACGGCGAGGTTCAAAGAGCTCCAAACATACGACGCGCACCAAATCATCTTCTCTCTCAACATCCGCAAACAGTCACTCTTCACACTCAACGAGATTTTCTTCCTGGGACGCCGAGCAAAGGCACGATCCCATGCTCTCCACACCTCTACCTGACTACAGACATACCGCAAACCAAACCAATAAATCTAGAGCAGTTGCTCAAGCCGCGAAGAACAATCGGACATCATCATCAACCTCAGATAGTGCAGAACGCAGACATGCACTCCAGAGCGCGGAGTCGCGTGCTGCAAGGGGAGAGCCGCTGGGACGATCAGACAGTCACTCAAGTACGACTGGCTCGAGTGGGCTCACAGCGGTAACCTCTAGTGAACCGACCTCGAATAACGAAGCCCTCACACGACCGTTCACTTTACGCAATGGCCGACGATACTTACGAGATACGACCTTACCATACCCTCTCCCCTGCGACCTGTCTGAGATCCACAGACAGACGCTACGAACAATGCTCCTTTGCCAGGTATTCAATGGACCTACCTGCTCTTCGACTTTCCAGAGCAAACCTCCAAAACGTGTCCTCGAAGTGGGATGTGGCACAGGATTCTGGAGCGTCATGTGTCACCGACATTTCTCGCAGAGGGGCTTTTCTTCCATATCTTTCACTGGGATCGACATTGCGCCGCTTGCGCCGCGGATGGAGTCTGACGATGACATGAATTGGCGTTTTGTGCAACACGACTTGCGGCGGGTGCCGCTCCCCTTCCGGGACGAGGAGTTCAATTTGATTATGATTAAAGACTTGAGCATGGTTACGCCGACGACGGGGATGCAGCAGGTGCTGATGGACGAATATTTACGAATACTGAAACCTGGAGGGACGTTGGAGATTTGGGACGGCGATCACTCGTTAAGGATGTTATTACCGCATGCTCCTCCTTCAACGAAAGAAGAAGATGATGATAGCGAGGATGAGGAACAGGTGCACACGAATGCAATGGGCACATATACGTTGACGAGGCAGACACCTCTAGCGGCTCCACACAACACATACCTGAACGACTACAATAGTTGGATTTCGAAAGCACTGGAAGCCCGAAAACTGACCCCCATGCCATGTACCAGCATGCTACCTATGCTTCTTCAAGAATCAGAGATCCTCACCGATATAGACTACCGACGCTTAGCAATTCCTCTGGACGAAGTGAGATGGGAGCGTGAAGGAGTCGGCGGAGCAGTAACACAAGGCTCAAACGGAAACGTCATATCATCTACCAAAGGCAAAGCCCGAGAAGCAGATCGTCGGACCTTGACAGCAGGACAACTCGCCCTCCGCAGAACAGCACTCATGACAGTCGTTCAAATGATTGAAAGTCTCGAGCCTTTACTGAAAGAAGCGAGTGGCAAAGGTCAGGACGAATGGGATCGCTGGCAGGGAAACATGATGAACGATCTCCTAAACCAGAATGGGACGTCCTGGGGAGAATGTCTTGAAGTTGGTGCGTGGTGGGCACGGAAGAAGAAGCCGCCTACTTGATGGAGTTGAAAAATGGGAATATGCTCATCTGTTTGGGCATTCGGAAAATAAAATAAAATATTGTGAGTTGGCGAGTAACGTGAATGGCGGAGGGTATTTACCCGGAGGCGTCACACGCCATGTCGTTTTGACAGCCATACCTCCGTGTACGGACCGTGAGGTCCCTTTATTCTGCACTTCCGAGGGCTTGGGTCCTTGATGGAGGCCCAGACGGACAGGTGGAATACGAACATGGGATTCATTATATGGGTGGATCCAAGAGGCGGGGAAGACTCTGGCATCTTCACATGCTCTAGATGTCTCTCGAGAGGGAAGGCGCACGATATGTTTTGGATATTATCTAGATAGATACCCCATTAGCTTAGCCATTGGAATTCATTGTCAGCATTCTTTTGACTGGCAAAATTCGATTTCTTGAGCCTTGCAGGAAATTTTTCCTTGGCTAAGGCTTTGCGTTGTATGTCGTTCATACTTGCGACTTCCTTCACAACAGGCAATACTTGCTACCGGCTCCAGAAATTGCAGTGGTTCCTTCAGTGCTTCGGCCCTACAATTACCGTCTTCAAGATCTGGGATGGCAGTCATATGATTTCCTCGATAATGGCATAGTCAAAAAAAGAGTCTAGGAATTTTTGAGAAGTATAGATGAGCAAGATGATGCTGATCGAAGGAAGAAGTTCCTCTCAACGAGACTAATTTATGCTGGGTACATTCATCGATTGGAAGTGTTCAACTACCGAGATTGTGATTAGACAATCCCCTCTGCCAACTAGTACTTCTTCAAGGATTTAGACGTCATCAAGAGGAAGCAAGTATGCTATTCAGATAACATAATCCGAGCTCGATCCTACTGTCTGTTTCTGAGCAGCTTCCAATTCATCTCCTGCCGTAGACAAGAGTTCCAGAACTGCACAGTAAAATTATACTCCGAGCCAGATTTGTGTCTGTATCTAGACTCGAGGCGTAGATATTGAGTGCTGGGCAGGTCATTTTGGAATAAAATGCTCATCTCAAATGTCCAGCTCAAATCCCCTGCAAAGGACTTAGATTCTGTGGATACTTTGAAGTGACGGTACAGAAGCTCAGTGTTGGTTTTCAGAGCATAGTTTGCTAATTTCTGTATTTTAGTCAATTTCAGGCTTGACGACCACTAATATCTACAAACAAAAGAGAGGAGACTAGTTGTCGTCTTCATAATACAAATCCCACTACTCCTGAACCCCATGAATTCGAATGCCCTTTCCTTCCATGTCACATCACTATTCTCTACTTCCTCCGATTCTGCTGCATCATCAAAATCTGAACCATACGAATGAAGATATTCAGGAAATCAAGCTCCAGACTGATACTTTCGTTCACCGGATCCTTGGCCATCAAACCCCTCTCCGCCATCCTAGCGTGCATAAGAACCTTCTGGACATCGTAGAGAGTGAAACCACCGAAAACTGCGAGACCTCCATATAGCCAGATGTTCTCAGTGAAAGCGAGAGTGCGAACAGCTGTGGCGGGCAGGACGAGAGGGGCGAATCCGGAAACAGCAACGAGAGCCACACCTGCGAGTAGAGGTCCACCGAGGTACAGATATTTCTCTTGCTTAGCGGTGGCGCCAACGAAGGAGATCGAACCCATCATAGCGACTGTGTAGAGACCTGCGCGGGCGATGAGAGCTGGTGGTGCCATGAACAGGAGAGGAGCGAGAAGAGCGCCTTGAGTGACGTTGAATCCGGCCCAGAGACCGTATTTCTGGATATAGTTGTCGGGGCTGGTAGCTCTCGTTCCCATCATGGTTCCAATACTCAAAGCTAGACCTCCAATCATGACGACCCATGGGTTTGTAGCCATCAACCGGTATGTGAAGCCGCTTTGGAACATGGCTCTTGCGGAAAGACCGATAATACCAATTCCCAAGCCAGTGTGCATGAAGGTGTCATTGAGGTAGGCTCGCTCGTATGGTGGCATGCCTCCGTCCTCACGGGTTTCGCGATTAAAAACTGGCAGATGTTAGCATAATACCTTTATAGAGATCAAGTTTACGCACTCAAGTTTATTCCTACCAGGGTTCCCGCGAACATAGCACCTCCTACGACCAACTTCTGTGTCAAGTTTCCACCAGGAGCTTGCACAACCGGCTGCTGCATATACGTCCTGCTCTGCCTGAATGCATATCTCGCTTTCGTAAGTGTCGTAACGGGCGTCGTACTCCTCGACGTGAAGAACGAGTTGGCAGGTTTGCTGCTGTGGAATGATCGGACTGGGGCGGCGGTCGAACGAAAAGCTGTCTTTGAAGCTCCTGCCAGCGCAGAGGTCAGCTTGAAAGGTTGGCGCATCGTGAAAGCCATCTTGGAGATGTGTTGTGTGGTTGTCTGAGATGGGGGTGGAAGACAATGGGAGGTGGAGGTGTTTTTGAGAGCTTTGAAGGCGGACATCGTTGACGTCGCGCAGGCCTCGGAGTTTGTTCCGCGCTTATGGCCGACTCATGTGACCAGCATTGCCACCCGCCTCTTCCAGATTCTTCTATCGTGACAAAAAGTGCTCGAAAAGCATTCAATTTCTTTAGCAACATATGCAAGATTTCCAACGGACAAAAGTGAACCCTTCTCCGGCTGTAAATTCTTGTTAGACGTGGGACTTTCAGTCAAAATCCTACACTTGATGGGTAAGCGAGCGATCAAAACAAACAAATGCTATTTGCTCTTGGTCTGCTATCCTATACACTCTTAAACATTGCTTCATACTCTTCATCAGCAATCTTCATGACATCGACCCCATAAATCATCTTTTGTACATCCGCATCCGCCCACTTGTCTGGCACTCTCCCACCCTTCTTCTTCAACTCCTCAAATTGTCTATCTCTCTCTTCCTTAGCAGCCCCCTTGCCCAGATGCAATTCTCTCCCTGAAGCTGCCGCCATCTCAACCAAGGTCTCTGCTCTGTCTTTCCTGATCTTCTCGTACACTTGTAGAGTCTTGTTGATCGTCTCAGGCGATGCATTGGGCATTTTCCCAAGGAGAACTCCGATTACAGCGGCGTCTTCGATGGCTTGAGCTGCTCCCTGCGCCAGATGAGGTAGTGTAGGATGACAAGCATCTCCCACTAACGCGACAGATCCATGGACCCAAGTTGGAAGAGGAGCATGCACACGCAGTTTCCATTCGCAGACTTCTCCCTCAGGAACCAGATTCAACAATCGTTGTATCTTTGGACAAAAGTCAGAAAAGACAGACAACATTGCCGGTTTCGATCCTTTCGTCGTGTATGTCTCCGATGGTGCAGCTGCAAAGTTAACATCTGGTTGGCAAGTGGACATGTTGTAAATCGTGTTGTTCGAAATTGGATAGGCGATGATATGGCGCTTCTCTCCGATCCATCGTGTGACAGTCTCGCCGTCCATCAATTCAAGTAGCTCAGGATCGTCTAGAATATCGGAACGGTTGATCATGATACGGTAGGCTGCTTGATTCGTGTCGACAATGTCCGCGTCGATATTGAGACTCTTGAGCATATCCCGTCTGGCATTACTCTTGATTCCATCTGCAGCCAAAACAACATCTGCTTCAACGGTGAATGGCTCCCCGTTTCTTGGTGTTGCAGTAAAGGTTGTTTTTGGTGACCAAGTCTTGATGCCGCTGAGAGAGGTTGAAAAGTGGAATTTGATGGCTTTCTCGGCTTTGCAGCCTTCGTAAAGACCGCCTGCGAGTGACGTCCTGTGCCCAACCATGTGTGGGTACCCGTATGTCTTGTAGATATAGTCAAGCTCGACGTGTGCCAATTCATTGTCACTTGCTCCATCTGACTTTGTTTAGTTGGGCTCCTAGTCTCATGAAGTTGAATCATAGTTCGTACCTCTTATGCTTGTTTCATGACATCTCACAGCTTCCTTCTCAATCGCTTTCCAAACACCCAATTTGTCCAGAATTCGAGCCATATTTGGAGCCAATTGAATTCCTGCACCGACGAATCCAAGATTTGAAGCTGTTTCAAAGACTTGAATGTCTTGGAACCCTTCCTTTGCAAGTGCCAGGGCACATGCTAATCCACCCATTCCTTCGGCATATTAGCAATGACTTGGTACTTTCTGTAGACAGATATGGACATACCTGCTCCAATCACACATATTCTCAGTGACTTCTTTAGCTCCTCTGATGCCATTTTGTCTGTCTCTAAGTGGTGAATGTCCTGATGTGGGACCTCTTTCTAAGATCGCGGTGTAAACGTGTAGCTGGATTCTGCTTCCAAAATTTCAAAGATTGTGAGTTATGACAGCAATATCTTGCAAGGACGAAGTTCAGACTTGAATATATGTGCAGTTGACACAAATAAAACAAAAAAATGTTCAGCGTGACGCAAGCTGTAGTTGATGAGTAAGTAAGTGGTGGGGATGATGGCGGGGACCTGTCGACGTGGGGCTTCTCTTTACAGCGGCAGGAGATGCGGAGTTGAGCCAGTGGGACCGGGAAAGACTTTATGCCTGTAGAATTGAACAATCTTGGTGGTACGGGACCGACTCTTCGTCTCGGGACCGCAAGAGGCTGTGGGAATGGGTAGCGGACTTCATACCTAGGCTCAGGATATTTCAAATGAGGGAAGCCGACATAAGTAGGTATCACAGGAGCCGCCATTGATGCCGAGAGCGAAAATCATCAATCAAACCTAGACATAAATGATCAATGCCCCTTGTGGAGCTGCTATTCGAGCTGTATCTTGAGCCTGGCTATTCAGTGTACCCATTTTAACTTGACACTTTTGTAAGTGGCCGGCTATCCTTTCTTGAAGCAAGACTGCAGCTTGCTAAATCCTCGGCTTTTGAACGGTTTCATGGTCAGATTTCCTGTGATTGTTGATTCCCGTTTCATGCTTTTTTAGGAAGTCTTAGGGACTTCTCTTCTCGATTCAATCTCGAAATTTTCTGCAGTAAGTGCCAGAAGAGTAGGTATCTCGAGGCTTGGTGGGGTTGCCAAATGGCGGGGTCATGCACCAGAAGCTCTGACCAGGAAGCTGCCGCTCGCCAAATTTTCGGCGAGGATCCTGATGATCATAAGAAAAACAACGTCGATCCGAAACCAACTTCATCAATTGATCATGCCCTGACATCATGTTCGAGAACCTCTGCACCTTACCGCTCTCTTCAGAGCTCTTCACTCAAGCCCTTCATCCAACAGAGCCAATTCTCGCAGTTGGACTGTCTGGCGGCCATGTTCAATCGTTCAGATTGCCAGCTGTAGCCGGCAGTTCCAGCGACGACGACGATGCAGATACTAGCGTAATTTCGACAGGAACAAGCACGATTGATACAGAATGGCGGACACGGAGACATAAGGGTAGCTGTAGGACCCTGGCATACAGTGGAGATGGCGAAGGTGTGTCCATTGCGGCTATTCAATCGCTTAGGGGACTTCTATTGACTCCAAAACAGTTCTTTACTCCGCAGGTACAGACGGCCTACTCAAAGCAGCAGACTCTTCGACCGGACAAGTTGTCTCCAAGATTCTGATCCCATTTGACCCCTCTGGAAAGCTCGATCCTCCGACTCTAATCCACGCCCTCACTCCCCAAACACTGCTCCTCGCGACGGACTCTGCTGCATTACATCTATTCGACTTGAGGGCTCCGTCGACATTGAGCACGAAGCCAAGTCAGACACACCGACCTCACGATGACTACATATCCTCTCTTACACCATTACCACCGACAGAAAACAGCACCAGTGGATTCAGCAAGCAATGGGTCACGACTGGCGGGACTACGCTGGCAGTCACTGACTTGCGAAGAGGCGTGCTCGTCAAAAGCGAAGACCAGGAAGAGGAACTACTAAGTAGTGTCTTTGTTGGCGGCTTGCCATCGAGACCAGGAAGAAGTAAGGGCCAGAAAGTGCTTGTGGGTAGCTCGAACGGAGTTCTTACTCTGTGGGAGAGAGGCGTCTGGGATGATCAAGATGAAAGAATCATCGTTGATGGTGGTAGAGGTGGTGGAGAGAGTTTGGATGCACTCGTCCTGATGCCTGAAGGCGTAGGAGATGGTGGAAAGAACGTGGTAGTTGGCGTAGGAGATGGCACGATCAGGATTGTCAAGCTGGGTCCGAACAAAGTCACTACGGAGCTTAGACATGACGAAGTTGAAGGAGTCGTTGGCTTGGGATTTGATGTCGAGGGAAGGCTGATCAGTGGAGGAGGGTCGATAATCAAAGTTTGGCAGGAGAAGATGAATTTGGAGGAAGAAGTTGAGGATGATGATTCTGATGATGATGAAGCTGGTCCTAAGAAGCGGGCTATGGATGGGAGTGACGACGACAGCGATGCAGACAGTAGTGAGGAAGAGGATAGGGGACGGAAAAGTCGAAAGAAGCGGAGGAAAGCTAACAGAAACAAGAATGTTGGGAATGGAATCATAGGGTTGAAGGGCTTGGAGTAATACCCATTTGTATTTGGAAGCGACAAATAATTTCGAAGTCTTATAAAGGCGTGGCATGGCAAAATCACTCAGCACAAAAGCTAGTTGAAAAGCAATAGGAGCATCTTAGGAACCATCTTCACAGACAACCTGTACAGTATGAAAATGAACCGAGTCCCACTTGCAATATAGTCATGATATTGTGAATGTGCTAACATAGTTCGGAGAGGTGATGTTTCCAAGGGGGAGCATCATGACCGTCAAGTTCCATCGCAATAGTGACCGATGAAAGAATGGCTCATAAGAACAGGAAGTTGCATCTCGTCGTATGCACAGAGCATTGGTGGAGAAAAAGAAGTTAAAGGTTCCATTAAAAATTGAAAAGCAAAGGATTTGGTTGGTCAACAAACCTCCCGACATCTTTGAAGACCCCGAATCACCCCCGCCCCTTCATCCGAGGTAAGCCACAATGATTGGCTAGTCGGCCCTCGGCGCTAGCTAAGCGAAGGGGCGAATATTGAAGCCGGTATTCCTTCTTTCTCCGTATCTTCACGAGCCAACATCAAATTCTTCAAATACTCAGCTACTTAATTGCTCTGACTCCTCCACCACCGGCGAACCCTACAATCACCTGCGAACTCAAATAAAATCCATACACCCAATAAATACACGCAAACACTTTCGTCACGCTCGAATTTGATAGGAGTCACCGCACGCGACGGACTCCATACAATATCTGGGGGAATCCACTTGTCCTGCACGCAGCACGCAGCACACGATCAAGATGAAGGTCTTTTCCAACGATTGCACGTTCAACTACTCGTGGGAGGAGGTTTCAACGGCGAACTGGAACAAATACTGCCCTTGGAACGATAAGTCAACGCATGTCATTGCGGTTGACACGATATCGCGAAGCGTTGACGCATCCACTGGAATTGTATGCTCTTCTCCACTCTTGCCTCCTCATCTCTGGTACTAACATCATCATAGCTACGAACAGAACGTCTGATAACGTGCAAGCAAAGCGCGCCGAAATGGCTGAACTCGCTGATGGGAGGGAACGATACATCACACGTCTTCGAGACTTCATACGTTGATCCGGCATCGAAAAAAGTTACCATGATCTCCCACAACCTTACTTTTTCGAACATCATCAATGTGAGGGAGACAGTCACGTACCAGCCACTCGGGTCAAACCGAACACAATTTGTGCAGGATGCCAAGATCACGGCTTTATGCGGAGGATGGCAGAAAGTCAAGAACGCAGTAGAGGATGCAACCGTGACGGCTTTCTCAGAGAATGCAAGAAAGGGGAAGGAGGGCTTCGAGGCGGTTCTGGAGATGAGCCGGAGGGTTTTCCGGGAAGAGAAGCAGAGGGAACAGAGCCAGCGAGCGATGCTTGCATGAATGGGCGATTGAAGCATTGCCGATTCCTACTTTACGCCATTCTTACGATTCTTCTTCTGCGGTATTCGTCCTTATGCCTCGATACCACGACTACCTCGATTACTCGGTCCACCGATTAGCGTTTGTTTAGAGCGAGCCATTTTCATTTCCTGGGATTCGGTCACAACAAAAGTCCACTTTGGAGTTTGGGAGAGGGAATAGATCATACACTCTGGGATGGAGTTACGGGCTAGATATGGGTAGAAAGCAAGAAAGAAAGAAAGAGAGAACTGCCACTCTGCTTCGGGAATATGTCCCCTTCCTGTACGATTTGGTAATATACCGGCGGTTCGACTGCTCTGGCAATAGATAAGAGGCCAGAGACATATAGAGCTAGAAAGCCATCTACAGAGCTGGCCCTTTTATGGGCCGATGACTTTTATCCACAAAGGTGCAAAGCTTGGTGATATTTTGAATATTTGCAGTCTTACTTGGAATGAGGTGAGTTATTCCTTCTATTTCAATAGACAGCATTCCAAAATGCCGGGGCCTTGTTTCCTTATTGTCCACGGGGGAGGCTAGATTTCACTCATGGTGGAGCTCTGAGTATCGAGGAAGATACTTGTGCATTATTCTTCGAACGAGTCTGTCTCATGCTTTTTATGACTGCTGTCACATTACTCCACCCGAAACATTCGAGATCCGTCCATAATATGAGAGCTGGGAAACTGGGATGCTACAAGTGGAAGCATACCCTGCTCAGAGTCTCATGCTTCGAGCTATAAGCCTCTCCCCAAGGGACACACACACATATCGTTAGCATCTTAAGCATCCTGAATCGGCATCTGCTTGTCCATATATTTTCGCTGAGTCAATCTATCTACAGCACAAAGACAATTTGGCAAGCTACTTGGATGTTTCCGGATTCTCGCGTCTGCTATAGTAAGTTGGAAAGCTTGGCTTGAGATCCAAACATTCTGTGTGGCAAGATAGTTCAAATCTCGTACGTTTTTTGCCTCTCTTCTCTCCCAGTCTAGTGATCTTTCTCGTCATCTGAGTCTCAACTCGACACAAGTGGTCATTATCGGTGGCCTCTTCTCCGATCGGCAGCACCCTCCACTTTACTCAAGATGAGGAAGCGCCCATGGCTTGGGATGCGTCCGAACTATGAGATGGAGCTTTCATTGGTCGGCTATGGGTGGATGAGTCGGTGAGTTGAAGGCCTGATTGTCTCTCTTTTCAGTAGAGGTCAAGTGCTGATTATAGTGGATCAATGGCATCTAGGTCTTGTACTGGGCTCTCGTATCCCGTTTTGAGGATTACACACATACAAGTCACGAATCAGGGTTTTCTTATTTTCACAGCGCAAGAAAGTCAAACAAGCATGAGGTTCTGTGGAGTAGATTCAACCGTCTTCTATCCACCTATGCTATCTTCACCGTAGACAGTGCTCTACGACAATAGAAATGGCTAGCCTATTCCAGGACCATGTAATTCACAGTATTCGGAGACAAAGCGCTGCCCCCGTGTACGAGTCTCCTCTAGTCCACCAATACTGCCTTCTGCAGTCATAAAAACTAGACTCCCCCTCCCCTTCCGAGCTCGACGCTTCTCCCTTTCGTGCAGGGAGAGCGTGCAAGGATGATTGGCGGTACACAACGAAATCGCGCGGCCACATTCTCTCCTCGGCCATTCAGGTACGAGCAGGGAATTAGAACATGACCGCGGTGCCGCGGATTCGGCTTCGTGAGTGACAGGCGCATCAGAAGCCAGCCCTGATGCGCGCTGTGATGTCGCAAACAGGTAAGTAGCCGTAAAGAATGGACGGCGTTGGGGATGATCGAGATTCATTCTTCCTCCTTCAGGTCATTCAACTCAACTCCTTCCTTTCTCCTTCTCTTAGGTTCCTTCATCGTCTCACGACCAAGCCGTGGCGGCGGGAGCTGCTGGGAATGTACTCGTCGTCAGATGAGCAGCATGAGCTTGAGTCGTCACTGTAGCCGCAGCGGGAGCCGCCACAGTCCAACTTGACGCGATCGCCTCCGCGAGTGATGCCATAGCGCTCGCAAGTGCAGTTGACGGACCCGGAGCGAGACGTGCTGTAGTCGCTGAGGGAGCTTGCGGAGCTGGGCGAGTCGCTGTCGGAGCGGCTTGACAAGCTGGAGCCGACGGATGAGGGAGGTGAGTTGGAGAGATCGTAGCCGTACTCCTCGTCGATGGTCGTGGTGCTGAAGCGAGATGTCAACTCCTCGACTGTTGGTGCGCTGTAGTCGGCCTCGAGAATGTACTTGGTAGCATGAGGAGTGACTGGCTTTGGTGACTGGATCTGCGAGATGGAGAGTGGGCGTCCCTTGGGGATGTCGACGGTCAGGCTCAAGCTGTCGCGGCGGGATTCACGGCGAGAACTGGATGAAGAGTGCTTCTCCTTTGAAGATGAAGAGTGGTGCTTGGATGAGCGCTTCTCCTTGTCTGATGAAGAGTGCTTGGAGGAAGAGCTGGTCTTCGAGGAGCGGTGAGATGAAGATGAAGACTTCTCATGGGGGACATCGAGGATGTTCAAGACGCGGCCGGTGGTTGGCTCGGTGGTGGATGATTGCCCAGGGTCGTGGGAGACGTGGTATCCATCGATAATGTAGTAATACCAGTATCTTTGACCAGGCTGGAGTGTGGTTCCTTGAAATCTGAATGTACCCTTCCAGGCTCCGGACTTTGAAGATGTCTTATCCTTGGAAAGAGGAAGTTGTCCGGAGTAGTTGTCCCATGAGCCAAGAAGATGAACGGTCTTGACGCTGGAGGATGTGCGGAGCGAGAATGATAATTGAACGGCGGCCATTGTGAAATTGAAAGCTACTTAAAAATGCGAAATTATCGTAATTGGAAATGGTATGCAGTTGATTCGAGCAAGTAGAGCTAGTTTTGGGTATAGACGGGCGATTAGAGGTGCAAAAAATTATGAAGTTGGCCAGCAACTTGGATGGGACAATTAGAATGTATGTGTTGTGGTGATATTATGAGCACAGCTCGAAGACGACAGGGCAGGTAAACAAAAAAACACAACGAAGATGGAGGAACTAGCTCTGAGAAGATTGACTGCTTGCTGAAGAGAGAAGAAAAGGAGAATCTAAATCGGGGTCCTAGGTTACCTTTATGGGAGGCCAGCTATCGAGGCCGCCAACAATGGGCTTTCTCTGGCTTGCTGCTGCCAGTCGTCGATGCTGGCTCGGCTGGGATGTCAACCACATCCACCTTGGTGAGCTTCGCCTGCGCTCGCAGGTCATTGGACTGATGCGGGTGGGCTTGATGCAGCTGGATGCAGCACTTGATAGACTTCTGCAAGAGCCGGCGCCTACGGGAGAGAAAGGCGAGCGATTGAGAGGGGATGACAGGAGATGCAGGTCAATAAAGTCAGCTAGAGACGTTTTGGGATGCTCAGCGCGTACCAGGGTCAGTAGATCCCGTCCCGCGGCCAATGGGCAGCCTTAAACATCCTCGGAAGGAACGCCATCAATGCACGGCCGCTTACAATGTAAACACCCCGCCAATCACACCCCGCAGCAAAGTACGAGATCTCTTGTGATGTGATATCGAAGAGCATGCCAGGCAATAGTGGGAGACAGACATGCAGATGCAAGCAAAGGCTGCCGGGAAGAAGCACGATCACGAAGGTAACTGACCAAGGTAACAAGGTTGATCTTTTGTGATGCGCGACCGTCGGTTACATTGCGTAATGCCGTCGAATGTGCCAAATCAAATCCTGGGTTCTGGGGCCGAAAGCTTGAACTAGCTGGGGGTCCAACTCGGTGAAAGAAAACGAAGAGAGGAGAGACGAGAAGCTGCTTGATTGACCGAAATAGATACCTTTGCATAGCTTCATCTTGGCAACGGTGGAGCCGGATACTCCCGTCATCTTGAGGAAGATCGAGATCCTGCCGAGCATGAAGACATCGAGTGCTGTGCTGAAGGTGGAATGATCGTACTTCAGTCGTTAATACCGACGTTGTGAGCGAAGAGAAAGGTTCTTGGGGTCAATGTGCCGTGAAACCTGCTACAAAGCAGCTGCACATGAGTAGAACTGGAAATTCCAGCAAAAGGCGGACATCAGACGAGTCATAAACGATATTTCCTCAAGTCTATGTGCAATAAATGTAGAGGTCAGTAAGCCATTGATATCCATGCTATGCTCCTCGATCCCACCTCAGAGCCTCAGCCTCGCCTCCCACCCATATTAACAAAAGTTTCGTTTCGACTGAAGATGATCATTGCCCACTTCCGGCTTTGTTGCCCAGCTTATGCCCTTTTAGCATCTCTTTCTGCTTTCTTCAGAGCCCTTCTACGGATGCTCTCGTGCATCTTCCTATTTTGCACCACCACTCTCTGGCCACCCAAGCCGACCGTATTCTCCAACCACCACTGCATAAGAGCGTGACCCCAAAATGGCGTACTGGTATAAGCCATATTTTGTGCACCTCCCCTACGGCCAACTTTGCTCAAAACACTCTTGACAAACATCCTTGGGCTCGGAATAAATGCGCTGGTCTTGCGGATCTTGGACATGGCTGTGGTGACCAGATAACTGAGAACCAACTCAACATCCACACCAGAGCCCGCCAATTCGGCGCCGAGGGCAGTGGACCATTGTTGCAAGAAAGCTTTGGAACCTGAGTAGGTTGCAAGGAGAGGCGTGGGAAGGAGTCCACCGAAAGAGCCCATGGTAAGAACCAGGCCACGCTTGCGCTGTATCATGCCGGGGACAACGATCTGTGTAACTCTCAAAGTAGCAACACAATTGATCTCGATAATAGCCTTCATCTCATCCTTGGGGGTGAGCACAAAGGGAACTGGTATGCTGTGACTCTGTCCAACATTATTGATCAAGATTCCAACATCAAGTGAATCGATCAGCGCCTTCAGCTTGGCATAATCCTCGTCCTTGTTCAGCGAGAAGTCCATGGCCAGAGTCTTGACTGCAATCTGCGAGCCGGCATACTTCTGAGTGATTTCTGTGGAGAGTGTATCGAGTTTCGAGGCAGTACGAGAGATCAAGACGAGGTTGAAACCCTTCTGGGCAAGTTGAATGGCATATTCCTTTCCGATACCATCAGAGGCGCCAGTGACAACTGCCCAGGTGCCTTTTTTGCCATAGCTACGGAGCTACAAACAGAGTTAGCATTAATTTGTTGATGCAACTGGAAGCTATTTGCCCAAAAGAGAGGGAACATACACTCTTTCCACTGAAGATAAACAGGCTCAACAATAGTCTCATATAGCTGACGACCTTGAGGCCCAACCACAAAGTGCCAATGCCAGCAAAAGTCGCCAGCACAGGTCTGGGGACTTTGTCGACAGTATCCAGGGAGATGAAGTCCATGGCGCGGGAGATGTATTCCATGATGCAGTGATGCAGTGATATAGATCCGTACACTCTGTGAGCAGAGGAGGCAAGGCTGAAGGTTGTTGAGCTTTTTTTGCTCGGCTCACTTCAGGGGTTGAGCTTCAAATGATAGCGCTGCCGAAAACCACTTTAGCAACCAATAGCCAGGCACCAAAGCACGTGCTCACGCGGCGCGTCTTTCCTAGCGGACTTTCGAGTTCTCCTCTCAACACCTTGAACAATTATTCTGAGCGTCAAAAACTTCACCTTGACGTGACATCGAGCGTGAATCGAGTGCGAATAGACTGCCACTAGTTTTAAAGTCTTGTCTCCTCTCGAGCACTGTCTCCCCTGCGTTGCACTCACAACCACAGCAAACCTGCCGAGGGGCAACTTTCGTCAAGATGTATGTTCAACGCCCGCCCTTTTCGAATCATGGCTGATTGAATTGTAGGTCTAGCAGAAACCGCAACAGACAAAATGCAAATGCAACTGCAAATGCCACTGCACCTACCGCTAATCCTACAAATCCTGCCAATTTTGTGCCAGCTGCTCCCGTCAATGCTGCAGCCACTGCTCGAGCTGCCAGAGCTGCCCCAATTCGAGGACCGTAGGTTAATCTACCCCGCGTGTCTGGTGGATACTGACCGTTCAAAAGACAATCCGCTTTGACCAGCTATCTTGCAGTAAGCTTCCATCCTATGCCAACCTCTGTACGCATTTGCTGATTCTTTCCAGACCGCAGGAATCAATGCCAATCAAATCCGACAAGATGCTGCCGCTCGAAGAGCTGCTGCTTTAGCCTCTCAACAACCTGCCGATACACCTGAAGATGATGATGATAATGACGACGAGGCTGCTGCACCACAACCCTCTCGCAAGCGTAAGGAGACAAAGGCACAACAGGCAAAGAGAAAGAAGGAAGAGGAGGTATGTTCTGCTTGGTGAAGACTCAGCGGACATGAATTCTGACTTCAAATAGAAAGCTATCGCAAAGATCAAGGCTTCGAAAAAGTTTCAGAGCCGCAAACGCAATTACGGATCCGATGATGACATGACGGATGATGACGACGCAGCTAGAGCTATATTCGAAGCGGACATGGCACCTCTTCCTGGTCAAATGGAGAATTGCGAAATCTGTGAGAAGAGATTCAGTGTTACCGCGTATAGCAAAGCTGGACCAGACGGAGGTCTTTTGTGCCCAAAGTGCACCAAGGAGCTTAATAAGGAGGAAGGTGCTGCGAAGAAGAAGAGAAAGTCCGCTGCAGGTCAAGCAAGACGCCAATTGCAGAGCAACCTCCTTGATGGAATCTATCCTGGAGCAAAATCACTCATGACACTCTGCATCGAGACACTGGCTAAGAACGTTGACGATGCCTCAAGCTTGGGTGATCTTCCAGCTCCATTGGTCGACAAACTCGCTGCTATCATCTCGAAGAAGTGGCTCCTCAACTCTACTACTCTCGACCTCTTCCTGCGTGCTGGTAGCGATACTGTCACAGTTTACGATGGATCGAAATTATCGCCTGATGATTACATCCGCATCTTCCAGTTTGTCCCCACAGTCAAGTACCTCCGTCTCCGCAACGCCATTCAATTCAAGAACAAGGTCATGGACCATCTGCTCGGTACTACAGTTGAATTGGAGAGTCTGAGTCTGCATGGTGCGAACTTGATTGACGATGAGAGATGGAATCGGTTCCTGAATGAGAAGAGTCAACACCTGAAGGCCCTAAAGGTCTATCACACCGATGGTCACTTTGGCGATGAGCAACTCGAGCTTCTCCCCAAGGCGTGCCCCCAACTTGAGCGCCTCAAAGTTGTGCACAACCAAAAGGTCACCGATGAAGGACTTTTTCACATTGCCAACCTTACCAATCTGAAGAAGTTGACGCTCGAGATTTACCAGACAACTTCCACCGAACCTTACATTAAGATCATCGACAGTATCGGCCCGGGTCTCAACACTCTTGCCCTTGCAGCAGTCCATTATGTTGATGATACTGTTCTTAATGCTGTCCACGAGAATTGCCAAAACCTCCTCAAGCTCCGTGTCACTGACAACGAAGTTCTTACCGATGCTGGCTTCGCTGCACTCTTCACAAACTGGCTCAACCCTCCGCTCCTTTACATTGATTTCCACAAATGCCGCCATATCGACGCCGCTGAGCCACGCGAGAATCCAGATGTGATCGGTCTCGCTTCTGCTGGTTTCGAGGCCTTGATGGCACATTCGGGCTCTACTCTTCGCTATCTCGATGTCAATTCCTGCCGCCACATTTCGCGCGAAGCCTTCGAGAATGTATTTGCTTTAGACAAGGTCTACCCTGAGCTTCGGGAAATCAATCTCAGCTTCTGTCAAGGTGTCAACGATCGCGTCTGTGGTCTCATTTTTAGATCCTGCCCTAATCTTAAGACCCTCAAGGTATTCGGCAACTTTGGCGTCAAAGATATCAAGGTTCCTAAGGGTCGAATTCTGATTGGTGTTCCTAACGCTTTGGGAATGCAAATCGAGGGTACAGAGGTTGCTGATGATGAGGGACGAGTCATTTGAGACATGAAATGCTCCGACATTCCTCTATTGGTGCATTCACGTTCGGGAACTCTCCGGAGCCCCCTTTGTATTATGGTGATGAGGATGGAATTTGGGTGGGTTTTATGATTACATGATGGATAGATGAACGGGTCTTGCAATTTGGCTGGAGTCTTGCATCTGGGAGTCCTGCATTTGCTGAGGCATGGGCGAAATTGGATGGCGTTATTTGATGTAGCGGTGACTGCTATTACATTGTTCATACGATAGGTGGTTGACAACGCACTCTAGACAGAGAATACAATGATTTCTATGACGCATGGCACCATTTCTATCTTGGGACTTGTCAAATGGCTGCTGTGTCCGAGCGTCTCCATGAGTTAAACTGACGGGGTACTCTGGGAGACCATCGAGGGGAGTAGAAACGGGACGGCTCACACATTGTTATTGAGCAAATACCGTTTGCTTCTGGATATCAAAATTCCTAGATGGATTTCTGGATATTGAAGCCCAAAATGGGGTGGAATGTGAGTTGTTTGTTTGCACGTCATATATCGCTTCGGCTATCAGTGTCTAGTGGAGAATATCGACGGAAAGGGGATTAACGCGTGCAGACTATTGACAGGGCTGATTAAATCTCTGGACCACATCCCCGGAAATTGTTTATATTCGGTATGGTTCGGAAGCAGGAATCGAAGGTAATCTTATTTGTTCGATCGAACGATCTCTCTTGTCCAACGGATATCTATTGCTGCATGGCCGATGCCAGCTAGCAGTTGGAACCGAGGTGACAGACGATGAGGTTTTCTTCTTTGCTCCAATGACAAAGCTATTAGATTTTAATATATTTTTCTAGCTCTTGTGATCCGTCAGAAAGGTTGGACCGTTTTATTAAGATTACTGGGGCCATCCGAGTTCTGAGAGCGTCTGACCACCAACCATTTCGAGCTTGGACTACCAAACACTTAGACATCTGTGGTACATGCTGGTAACATCGCACTCCACAACACCGTCAGAGAGCACGAAACACAGAATCATCCGAGATTCAGATCCTCGTCTCGCCGCCGCCTTGACTGCAAACAAAACAAATGCGCCCGGACGTTTGCTCAGACCTCACGTCTTCTCCATTCGATTGACCTTCGACCTTCGACCTTCAACATCTAAAGCTCTCGCGACTTCCAATTGAAGCTATCACGACCCTTCAAACGCGGTGTTCATGTGCGGCGGTATAGCTCTGAGACAGGGTTTCGCGACGGACGAGAGGTCTCGAACCTTGTGGTGGAGAGGACAAGTCGTGGGCTCAATTGATTTGGATTGAGGGAAACAGGGCAATGAGCACAACACATGGATATAATGGGACGGGAGCAGTGTACGAAGGGGTGGAGAGCGAGAGTGCTCACGTCAAGAGACAACGCAGTATGAAGTTCAGTCTGTATCCTGCGCGTCCAAGGACAGCTTCGAAAAGCTCGACACCCTCTATACCCTCGTCACCAATTGCTCCTACAGCTCCACAACTCCCTCAGATTCCTCCTATAATGTCAAGAGAGGAGTACCACCAACGACCATATACCTCCCACCACGCACATCCGAATGAGCGGTCATTCACTGCTCCGCCAGGCATCCCTCATGGTCTACACAAGAAGCCTTCCGAGGCGTCCAGACTACGAGCTCTGAACAACGGACACAGGTCACAATCGACGGATAGAGCCGTGGACTTGCCAACGGACAACTTCTCAAGACCTCGACAGCCAAGCATACGGCGTAGGAACGACTCCCCCAAACCTCTCTCACATGCAACTTCTGCGTTTCCTTTACGAACCTACGATGAACAACAAACACCCACGGACCTGGCCTCTTCAAGGGACCGGGGATTCTCTACATCTTCTTCACAATCTTCCATGAATCTACCAGCCTACCAGATACGTCCCTCTGCCTCGATACCCGACTACCAAGCTGCTGATTCGATTTATTCTCGTCAGAGAAATCTCACCAATCCTCAATACCGGCCGTGGCAATCAGCCAGTCGACCAGATAGCAACCATTCCGCCTATCGTCGGGACCCCATACCACGACCAAATGGCTTTGATAGCGAGGAGGTACGAGCCAGCTTCCGATCCGCTTTAACCACCAATTCCAGCTTCATGGGCACAAGCGGCACGGAGAGAAGTAGTGTCATGACAAAGAGCAGTTCTGCGACTTCAATATTTGGTCGGGATGAGGGGATGAGCGTGGATGATGCTATTGGGATGTATGAGAGTGGGTTTATGGACTCAGGGGTGGAGGATAATGATATTACGAGGCCGGATACAGCCGATTCGCAACGAAAAAGGATATCTGGACTTCATGAAGCTATGAATGATTCTTTAATGACGGAATCACCCGAACCTTTGGACCCAAAAGATTCCCTAATGGTTCCAAACACGACCAGGATTGTGAGGGACTCACATCAGATATTCCATACTGTCGGGAGACCAAGTGAGGATGTGCCTCGGAGTGGTGACGGCACGTTAGACGTCCAGGAGGCATATTTTGAGCAGAAGCTTCCAAGCCCCAGTCGGCCAGTGACAAGGGCGACTACAACACCATTCGATGAGACCAGAGATCGGTACGGGTTCCGGAAGAAGACTCAATACATCTCATTAGAGACGTACGAAGCGTGGAATGGACCATACACAGAGTATCTGGCTCGAAGGCGGAAGAAGTGGGTGGCTTTGCTGAAAGACAACGGTCTCGTTACCGATCGGCCAATACGATTCCCCGCCAAATCCGCCAAAGTTAAGCGTTTCATCAGAAAAGGGATACCGCCAGACTGGAGAGGAGATGCATGGTTTTGGTACGCAGGAGGTCCAGCTATAGTGAGCAAGAACTACGGCGTCTACAATGCCCTGGTCAGAAGAGCTGCAGCGGGCGACGTAACGGAAACGGATGAGGAGATAATCGAGCGGGATCTCAATCGGACGTTCCCAGACAACGTCAAATTCAAACCAGACCCCCCGCCGCTTGCTCCAGGCGAAGTTCGCAACAGCCAGCAAGTAGAGCCAGAAACGCCGATGCTGCAGTCACTTCGGCGTGTGCTCCAAGCGTTTTCCATCCACAACCCTCGCATCGGTTACTGTCAGTCGCTTAACTTTCTCGCTGGACTGCTTCTCCTCTTCATGGAGGAAGAAAAGGCTTTCTGGATGCTCAACATCATAACAACGACCTACCTCCCAGGCACGCACGAACTAAATCTCGAAGGTGCAAATGTCGATCTTGGCGTGCTAATGACAAGCATCAAAGACATGATGCCCCATATTTGGGCCAAGATCGGAGGCGAGCTCGATGGCTCTTCTCTCCCACATTCAACGCTTCGTCTCCCACCTATCACGCTCTGCACGACTGCCTGGTTCATGTCTTGCTTTATTGGCACTCTACCCATCGAGTCCACGCTTAGAGTGTGGGACTCATTCTTTTGCGAAGGCTCCAAGACACTGTTCCGCATCGCCCTCACGGTCTTCAAGCTCGGAGAAGCAGAGATCAAGGCCGTGTCAGACCCTATGGAGATCTTTCAGGTGGTGCAGACCATCCCGAGGAAACTGATCGACTGTAATGCGTTGATGGAGGCGTGTTATAAGAGACGTAACGGGTTCGGGCATTTGAGCCAAGAGACTATCGAGAAGGGAAGGGCGGAGAGGAGGAAGGGATATGCGGACGAGAGGGAGAGGGAGAAAGAACGTGAAAGGGCAGCTACTGGCATTAGTGGTGATGGGGCAGCGGTGGCGCGGAGTGCAACTAGAAAGGGGACGAGGTTTGGAAGGAAGAAGAGGCCGGTTGAGGTTTGATCTATCATTCTTGGACACGAAAAGCCAGATATTGAATATCAGACGAAGTAGGGATGGAATAGGATTTTACGCTTGGGGGAGGGAGACAACTTAGACGGATGGATGGGGAGCAAGGATAAGATAATGATATTATGACATGACAGCAAAGCAAAGCAGCATTTCAGGGCGTTTTGTATTTATCTTCTCTTCTCCTTCTCGCTTAGGGATTTGAAAGGCAAGGGATAGGCATTATTGGGCGACTTTTAGCTGGGCATAGGAAAATGGCTTTTACACTCTGACATGATACATATCTATTCGTTTCGAACGATTGACGTATGCTTTCCTACTTGTGTCAGGTTATTCCTCTATGGGTGCCCTAGAAGAGGCGTGATCTCTGCCCGCCGTGGTTGAAACCCCCATCTGGTACGCTGACAGGCTGAGTATCTGAGTGCCTGCAGGACGTATTGATGTTTACTGGAAAATCACAATACATCCAGGAAACAATCCCCATCTTGGACTGGTTCACTATCTACTTCAAGTCCGGTAAGACCTATCTACCTATCTACCTATCTACTCCAACAACTCCCAACCACTGGTTTACCTCTTCCAAGCGAGAAGACTCTGGACTCCCTCATATCTTCAGACAATTCCCAAATTAGAGCTTCCCTGTATCATATTACATTCAATCGCCAACAACAAAACCCCACATGAACTTTTAATTCAAATCCTCCAAATGTAAAACGCCTGGGTATTTTGTTTGCCGCCCTGCCTATGAAAATGCTATCGCTCAAGGTGTTCCTTCAAAAGTCGTTACAGTACCTATCTATCCTAGCTCATCCATTCATTCAAGTCCTTGAAGACGTAACCAGATCCAGATCCAACAAAACAAGACGGTATTCACATGCTCAAACAAAGTGCAGATGCTACCTCATGCTTCGTTCGATGTCGTCGCTCCTCTATCAGCACCCTTCTTAGCGGGCGAATCCAGATCCTCGAACTCGGCTTTGGCAATATAGCAGTTCTCAATGGCGCTATTGAATCGCTCTTCGCCGGGAGGTAGGACGACAGCCAGGTATGTGTTGGTAGTGAACTTGAGGATGAAAAGCGAGAAATTCGAGAGCTTTAGTTCCATTAGCGCGAACTGCTCAGCGCTCTTAGGCGTGCCCGTGTACCGACTCGTTGTCTGCTTGAAGTTCTTGATGATGTTGCTCAAACGTTCGAAGCGGTCGGTAGTGGGGTTCTCGGTGCCGATATCAGAGCACCAGGCTGAGACGACTAGGAAGGAGGAGCGTTCGAAGAGGAGCACTTCTTCGGCTTGGATGAGCTTGCCTAGGGAGCCGAGATGGTGCTCTATTTTGTCGAGGTTGGGTACTAAGTCGTGGATTATCTCTGCCCAGGCTTTGTAGAGCGATTGGTCCCAGATGGATGTTGCGAAGGGTATGGGTACAAAGGTATCGGATTTTGATTGTATGAGAGAAACGCGGTCGTTGTAGATGTCTTCGCGTTGACCGGGAACAACGAGGTCCATCTTGTGTATTAAGATGTAGACGCTTGCGGTTGGGGAGAATTGGCTGAGTGCGGTTATGATGGAGCGGTATGTGAGGAGATCTCGGTCGAAGTCGCGGGATTCGATATCGAAGACATAGATTAGGACGCCTACATTGGAGAAGACATGCTGCCGTTGCTGGGAGAGGTAGTTCTCCATGAAAGCGTCTTGTCTGCGAAAACGTTAGTACGTGATTATAAGAGCCTGACAACAGAAGATCCTGCAGGCTAGAGCTACTCTCGAGCGCAATTGAACCAGCGTGTACCCCTGGATGCTTGCTTCGAATTGCATCGCAGACTCTAAGAAAGACAAGGGAATATCAACTCACCCTCCACAATCCCAAAGATTCAAAGTCAAGTTGCCCAAGAACTTAACATGGCTTAAATCCACATCAATCGTAGCACCCAGCCTTCTCGTATCTTTTGCAACATAATTGCTGAATATGATGCTCCTCATGGAACTCTTCCCTGACCCAGACTTGCCCATCAACAGTACTTTTTTCTTCTTCTGTTTGCGCGGCTCTGAAGCTGGTGAGGCTGCCGGTTCGTCTTGAACACTGAGGTTGTTCATTTGTTGGTCCATATTCGAGTTTCCTCGTGGGTATTGTGACATCTTTGGTGCTCAAATTTGTGAATTGTCAAGATCTGGGAGCCTGGTATGAGGGGATCATGGGTTGGCTGTTGCAAAATTGAGCTGCTCGAGGAGAGGAGTGGGAAGAAAGATGGTGGTGAGGGGCTGATCGGGACCTCGAAGCTATCGGAATCGGTCCCTGGCAATTCAAGGCGGTGAAGAGGCAAAGGCGCCTGGCGCTCGTCTGCTTTATTTACCTGGGTACTGCCGTTGTGCCAAATCCCTCTGAACTGCACTGTAACAACTCAAGACCGGATTTTGTCTGTATAGCGCTGACTGGGACAAGGACGATAATTCTTCAAAGCTACCTTGTAGAATACAGCTAGAAGACTCTCTTTCTCAGAGCGCCAATTTGTCCGTAGGTGCATTACCTTTTAACACCTCCAAGAGCTTCCGGCTTGAAAAGCATCCAGCACACCATCCATCCAACCTAGAATACACAATGTCGGCCACGACAAGGTTACGACCACGTCTCCGCTGTCAAAGACTACAGACAAGCAGGAAATACTCAACCAAAACATCATTAACCACAAACCCCAATCCAAACATCCAATCCGCCCTCTCCTACCACTGGGACACTCTCCCTCCAACCCACGAGCAACTCACCCACGCAGCGACCTTCTTCGAGCGCAGACCCCCCGAGTTCCTCTGGTCCGCCGAGAAGTTTAAAAACATGGAATTCAGCACCAGCCCCGAAGTCTGCGTATTAGGACGTTCCAATGTCGGCAAATCCTCCCTCCTAAACGCCCTCCTCAACAAGAAAATCGCACATACAAGCGCGCAGCGCGGGCGGACAAAGCTCATGAATGCATTCGGAGTCGGTGGGCTGGATAGAGGGAATCCGCTAGTAGTGCTGGATATGCCTGGGTATGGACATGGTGGGCGGGCAGCATGGGGTGTGCAGATTATGAAGTATTTGGAGAAGAGGAAGGACCTGAGGAGGGCGTTCTTGCTGGTTGATGCGGAGCATGGGGTTAAGGAGACGGATTTACAGATTCTGGCGCTGTTTAAGAGTCAGAGGATTCCGTATCAGGTTATTCTGTCAAAGGTGGATAAGTTGCTTTATGGGAAGGGGAAGCCGGGGAGTGCCATACGGCCGGAGAATCTGGCGGAGCTGGCGAGGAAGATGGAGGAGGTTAAGGAAGCTATACAGCCGGATAGTGAGGATGATGGGGGTGTGGTTGGGGAGGTCATTGCGTGTAGCTCGCAGATATGGATGGCTGGAAAGAGGCCTGGCATTAATGCTGTCAGGTATGCTATGTTACAAGCTGCTGGCTTGGAGTTGAAGCCGAAAGTCAAGCTCGCTAAAGTGGAAGAGATCATCTCTTATGAAGAATTATTTGGTATGAAAGACAAACATGCAAGTAACAGCGAAGCTGTCATCAAATGAAAGCAAGATGTTGTCAAAAGATCGATTTATTCACTTTTGAAGTTTTCGGTGCTATGCCTTTCACGCCAAAGATCGACTAAATAAAGCAAAATGATATCATGACGCCAACGCCTGTCTGTTCTTACTTGGCTGGCTGGTGTGGTTCCAAGTCCATAAATACAGATTGCCAATTCCAAGTGATCAATTATCCATCCGTCCCGTACTTGACCTACTCGCTAATCCGCTTGCTCATCATCGTATCATAAAGGTCAAAAGTCCCTCGTCTCCTCCTCCATTTCCAAAGGAGGCTACCGTCTGTAAGATGGTGCACCTGGGCCCATAAAACTGGGACTCTGGTTGTATGGAGCTGGACTCGCAAGCCTGGAGATGCCATTCGAAGGACCGACAGATCCACCAACTCCACGAGGTCCAACTTGCTGAGCCGTACCCGGTCTAGGGATCTGAGGTGCACCATTGAAGTAATCAGCTTGAGGAGATCCACGTTGGCCAGGATCCGTCATGTTGCGGTATTGAGGTGTGTTGTTTGGGAAGTTAGGTGTTCCAGGTCCTGGCGAAGCACTCCGTACGGTGGGGTTGTATGGCTTGTAGCCGGCCGAGGTTGGAGCTGGCGAGTTGCGTCCGAAATTGTCAACTGAGCCTTGAGAGGGATTGGAACCGTGACCTTGATCGAATGGTGTTCGACGGCCCATACTTGGCGCAGGTCCAGCAGGTGTGTTTGATCTCAATTCACCGACTGCTCGTGGTAACGGACGGCCGTACTGATCCATCGGAGAGCTGTTCATTGGAGACCCGTTCTCATATGAGACTGGACTAGCAGTATAACCTCGGTCGCCCATTGCGCTTGGCATTCTGGGAGGCTGTGGACCATGGCCCCAGTTGCTGCTGTTCGTTGAGTTTGCTGTCATGGTCCGTAGTGGAGGAGCTGGGTAGCCGTTCGTATCCAAAGGTGGAAGCGAAGGCGCTGGAGATCCAGAACGAGCATATCCCATATCAGAAGCATTTCCCATCAGAGGTGCATTGGAAGCAAATGATGATCCGGTAACATTTCGAGACGGGCCGCCTGGACGTTTCTGATCCAACTGATCGAGTTCCAAGCCTGGAAGAGGAGGTTGACCACTCGGGGTTCCAGGTCTGCTCGAGTAGACTGGTAGAGTTGTCATAGTGTCGTTGCGATTCATCATCGGCATTGGAGGAAGACTGTCGTCTGTCTTCTGATCAAACATAGTCGGTAGGGTTGCCTGTCGACCCAAGGGCTTCTCTCCCTTTTTAGCTGCCTTCGCATCTGCTTTGATTCGCTTCCGTTCTTCCTCTTCCAAAGCCTTGTTGACTTTGACGCTGACAATCGCGGCCAATCGACGATTAATCTTCCGCTCACAATAGCCTGAGAGTCCTCCATCGGCATTGGGAATGTAGTGCCAGAGAAAGAGGACGTAGAACAGTGCGGAGAGGAGAAGTGACAAAGCACCAACTACCCAAATGACCAAAGTGAAAGCCATACCTGAGAGAACCACAGCTTGTTGGTTGTTCTCTTCGGCAAGCTTGCCTAAATTCTTGAAGAAGGTGAGGATGGCAGATCCAGCATTCTGGGCATCTCCGTCAATGTTTGCCTTGACGACTGACCAAAGTGTAAGGGAATTGAGAACTTGGCGAGGTCCTTGGCAAAGAATGATTCGAATCCAAGCTAGAAGTCTGTCAGGTACGCCTGATGAAGATGGAAGATCGACTTACATTGGAAACCGAAATATGTAAACAGGGCAACGTATTCAGCACCCTTCTTTGACTTGGTCAATTCAGAGAAGACCAAGAAGCGTCTCCATCCTCGTCCTTTGCCGACGCGGATACTTTGCAGTCTGATAGCCAATGAGTCCAAGTAACTCTCAGCAACTGCACCACGCTTCATAACACGCATGGCTCGAAGGTGTTCATATCCGACATTGACCCAAGAAGCAATGATACATCCAGCAAAAATCCATTTCTGGACGTCGAAATCGACTGGTGGTTCGAAAGTTCCTGACCACTTGTCGAAAGCCAGGAGGTTGACCGCGGTGAAAGTATCGACGGCGTAGACAGCTACTGAAATAAAGAGAGAAATCCAAAGATATCCGTATGCAAAGAATTCAATACAAGAACCAGAATGGAAATCGTTGAGACTCTGAGCCTAATTAGCATTGGTCATACCGATCTGACTGCGAAACTCACGATGAAATCCCATTTCTGCTCAGGTCGGATGTCATCCGCCTTGACTCGTCCTGAACAACCCATCTTGAGGTTATTAAAATCGAAAAGATCTGGCTCTGCCGCTTCGATGTGAGCGCCTGGCTAGAATTGAAATCGTGAAAGTGTAAAGAGTGTGTTGGTGCCGGTTTGGCTCGTCGTAGATTTGTTGAGTCGGGAGATCTACTGATCTCGAATCAATTCGCACTTGTCGTTCTCCGCCTGCGAAGCAATCGACTATGCGGAAGTTGGTTGGGGTATCTATTTGCGAAGGAAAGGCTCGAAGGAATGATTGGAAAGAGTGTCGTGATGTATCTGTTGAGGATCGGATAGTAATAGCAATGGCTTGCTATTGTCGTCTTTCGCGATGCATTTTCTCCTTTCCTATTCTGCGAGGGTGCAGGATATTGCTATCCTCGGCGGCTGACGACAGTTGTTTGCTGCTATTGTCCAACAGCAAAGTCCAGTCCGAGTATCGTTGCTATTGTCTGAGCCGAAACTGAGTATCGTGAATCCTCCTCAGCCACAATTGAATAGTCGACAAATATTCCGGCAATGATGCAGGGTAAGGTCGGTCGATGCTTGTCCTCTTCGGCGGCCGTACTGAGGACGACGACGATGATGTTGTCGCGCGGTTTGATCGCTGGGCACCGGATGTCGCAGGAGGTGGGACAGAATTGGTGATGATCGAGGCGAGGGAGGTGTCGCAGGACGACGAATTGGGGGGAAAGACCGCTGATATTGACGCCCGGTCGTTCAATTCAATGCGAAGGGCCGATGATCTCGCGCAAGGGGGATTCGGGGTGAGGGAGGATGTTCAGGTCGAGATTAATGTCAATGTCAATGTTGATGATCACTATGAGGTCTGAGTAAAGGAGTGTGTGTCGAAGCAGTAGACTTGGCTGATGGCGTCTGTTTGCTTCCCAAGGAATGCGATGGTTGTTTTGGAATGAGTGTATGGGCGTTTGTTACCCTCGAGTGGTGGGTGTGTGGTCGGATGAGAGGGGATGGGGACGTGGAGTTTCATTCTGAAAGGGGGCCGGATGTCAGACCAGTGCCGCCACACCCAGGATGAATGCATTACGCGTCTATGATTGGACTACACCACCTGCAATTCTGGACCTGTTCCTGAAGCTAGCCACATATGGTCTAAAGCAGCATATCTTGAAGCCAAAAAGGAAGCCATGGAAACGCTCCGAGGCTTGAATGTAAGACAGGTACTTCGACGATTTAATTGGATGGTTGGTTGGAAACAAATATCATGAGAACAATGATTGGGTTGGACAGAAGAAGTCACGAATTACCATAGCGACTTCGAATTCTGCGCTTCATTGAGCCTGTCTTCTCTTAAAGGCATCTCAAGCGACTGTTCAGGGATTTGATATAAGGATCTAAATTAAGCAGCTCCACTATAATGGAGCTTTGGAGTCTGTCCAAACTCTGAACGATAAGATGAAGCTAAGCGAGAATGTTTATAGCACGAATGGCATGCGAGGGCTTATTCTCTGATACAATGATATAGTGGGGCTTCCGTCAAGCAGATCAACTTTGCATCTATAGCTCCTTAGGGCTGAGATTATCGGGGTTGGTAACCTGTCTGTAGCAGCAACCTTTTTCGTTCATGCATTTTGTCCTAAGGCTTCTGAACTGCCGACGTCTCGTGCCCAAGTCTCCTTCCGGTATAGCACTCTCCGGATCCTTGATATTTTGCAGTGGTTCGGGTGGAGTTCTTGATCTCCTAGCACTTGACACCAGAGGTAAAGCAAATGCAAAGGATCAGATCGCAAAACTGGATTGCATTTGGAAGCCAGCATAATACTTTCAGCCAGAAAAAAGCCTCGAGGCAGAGGGCAGATCCAGAAAGGACTGGGCGCCGGATGTCACAGCGGAAGCCTTCTTCGTTTCCATGTAATGCAATCCAAGATTACTGCCTAGGCAGTTCCACGCCTCTGTTGCGACTCTTTGGTGAAACGAACAGAACACGAATGAATTACTGCGTTGCAATTCCTTCATATCGGAGTTCAAAAGGATGCACGGGGACAGCCATCGAAATATCCTACAGTGAAGATTGTGCTGTCTTTGAGTCGTATCTTGTGTTCATTTTCCGATACAGAATCTGGATCATTAGAGAAAGCACACCATCGTGGGACCAAACACTTACTTCGAGAACACAACACCCAGAATCTCTTCGACATCACCGGCCCCTTCGAGTCTTCCGGTGACCTGGGCTAGACACTTCGCCGCTAGTTCGAGGTGATGTGTTGCAATAGAATTGTCTGGTATGCCAAGGGCAGCTTCGTTCAAAAAGTCGCTCAGATGCTCAGAGCAGGCCGTGAGAAGCTGACTCTGGCGCTCTCTTACACCGATGAGATGTGCCATATCAACAGGCATAGTAGTCATGTTTTGAAAGAGATCCATAAGTGCTTGTGTGAAGCCGCCGATATTTCCTCTCCCTGGCCGACCATTTCGCCCCGGAAGTGCAGCTACAGCACTGGCAACTGATATATCAATGATTGGAAGTTTGGCCTCGGAGAAACCATTGGTGGACATTAATCTACCAATGGCATCCTGCATTTCCAAAAGACATTTTTCGAGTTGTTCTGAGGTAGGTCTATCGTTTTTGTTCACCACAACAAGCACATTTTTCATGCTTCCATCTTGATTCCGGATTATTGAAGTAAGACTATCCATGATCGGTATCTGGTAACCAGAAGGATCGTGTGGGTCGGGCTCAAAGGAAGCAACGTAAACAATAACATCCGCATTCTTCGCCTTCGCAACGGCTCGCTTGATACCTTCTTCCTCGATGGCTCCAATGTCTGCGCCTCCTGCAATATCTGCAGCTCGTACCCCAGCAGTGTCTGCAAAGGTGCATAGATAGTCTCTATAGTTGATTGTCTTTTCAACGACATCTCTAGTAGTCCCTGCCTGTTTGTTGACGATAGAGGCCTCGCTACCCACGATTTGATTGAAAAGTGAACTCTTGCCAGCATTTGGGAGACCGATCAACGAGACTTGAATGCCTTGCCGCAGCAATTGTCCACATCGTGCGCCCATTTGGTGGTACGTAATCTCCTCTTGTATTCTTTGAACTTTCTCGATAATGCGATCCCATGTTCCTGCCATATCATCCAAACTATGTTCTTCCGAGTGGTCCGTATCTGCCGCGGCATGAGCAAGTTCCTCAATCAGAGAAGTGCGCCATTGATCGTATATGCGGCCAAGCTGTTGGTAAGGTCCTCGTAAAGAAGCCCGGCGTTGCAGCTCGGTCTCTGCGGTAAGAATATCACCTAAAGACTCGATTTGTTCTAGATCAAGCTTATCGTTGGCGAAAGCTCGACGTGTAAACTCGCCAGGATTCGCAGCACGAATAGCTTTGGGATTGATTTGTCCGATGGCAGACAAGACAGCTGTGACTGTTGCAATTCCGCCATGTGTGTGTAGTTCTAACATATCCTCTCCAGTCGCGGTATTTGGTGCATCGAACCGAATCACCACTGCGTCCGAATCAAGTATGTTCGTCTTCTCTTTGGGATGGTACAATGTCCGCACAGCAGCATATCGCTGTCGTGGTAATCTCCTGTCTGGGCAGAGGGAATGGTAGATCTAAATATAATGTGAGCAGATGCTAGTAAAGGCTATCATATTATCTACCTGAGCACAAGCAGGACCCGAAATGCGAATGACAGCAATTGCACTGGCATCTGGGCCACTGGATTTGGCATATATTGTTTCATTGTCCAGGCCTGGGCTGCTTTCAGAATGGTTGTCGATTGTTGTCAAAACTTTCTCCTCGTCTATTATAACGTGAGAGTTTCGATATCCGGACGCATTTCTGCATTCTGACGGTCTGCTATGCCTATTGAGACTTATACTCAATGATCTCTGCTGCGAGTAGAAAATATGTGTTGTAGGATACCGCTCTTTTTGATTCCTAGCTCTCAGGGCAGGTCTCTGGAGAATCGCCGATGGCGTTTGCCATATCTGCGGAGAGGTGCGACGACCACAGAGTCTCGCTGTCGCAGATACATATTGGATCATTGACTCGAAACAGTGCTTCTTGAACGCGAGGCTGTCACCAAAAGAGTGCTGTTAGAAAGCTATTTCATTTATGTCCGATCACGGCTCCAAAAAGTTGAGATGACCAATCAGCTGCGAGACATTCTGCTGACACCAAAATAAAAATTGCCAAAATCCGGGGAAGCTTCTCCCCCAGTTCGACCTCCCGCAACACCTCAATCGGAGTCAATGGACCCAAGATGATACCAGTAAGTGGTGTCTCCATGATCCAGTCCCTTTCGCGATCGTTGCATACTCGTTTCTAACATTCGCAGCAACGAATCGGTCTGCAAGGTCTGCGGGCCAGGCCATCTCGCAGCCTTCTATCTCTTCGAACTCCTAGAAGTCTACGATCCATCACATCCACCGCACAGCGTTTCCAGGATGTCTTCCACGCCCAGACATCCGACCCCTCCTCCTCCGCGATCCTATCCTCCCTCAAGACCCCTTCTCGAATCCCACAAACTCTGACGGAGAAAATTGTCCAGAGGTATTCCCTTGGTCTTGCAGAGGGCAAGGTTGTGAAATCTGGAGACTATGTTACTCTGTCCCCTCACCACTGTATGACACACGACAATTCGTGGCCGGTCGCATTGAAATTCATGTCTATTGGCGCAAGCAAGATTCACGATCCCAAGCAAATCGTGATGACCCTGGATCACGATGTGCAGAATAAGAGCGAAACCAACCTCAAGAAATACAAGCAGATCGAGGAGTTCGCCAAGAAGCAAGGTGTGGATTTCTACCCTGCTGGAAGAGGCATTGGACATCAGATCATGGTCGAGGAGGGTTATGCATGGCCAGGCACAATGACAGTTGCAAGTGACAGCCACAGTAACATGTACGGTGGAGTGGGCTGCCTAGGAACAGCCATGGTGAGAACAGATGCTGCTAGTATCTGGGCTACAGGAAAGACTTGGTGGCAGATTCCCCCAATCGCCAAAGTCACATTGACTGGTGTTCTACCAAAGGGTGTCACCGGGAAGGATGTTATTGTCGCGCTATGTGGACTGTTCAACAACGATGAAGTGTTGAACCATGCCATTGAGTTCACGGGGTCAGAGCAGACCATGAGAAGTTTACCCGTAGATGATCGATTGGCTATTGCGAACATGACCACGGAATGGGGAGCACTGACTGGACTCTTCCCGATCGATTCTATGCTACAGGCATGGATGAGAGCCAAAGCTACAACCGCAGCTCTGTTCGATGGGAAGGATGCAGCAGAGTCTCGTTTTTCACACGCAAGAATCGATGACTTGATCCAGAACCAACTGGTGGCAGACAAAGGTGCTACATACGCCAAGTCGCTGTACCTCAATCTCTCGACTCTATCTCCATACGTTTCCGGACCGAATTCCGTCAAGGTGGCTACGCCTTTACGGGACCTTGAGGCCCAAGACATCAAACTCAACAAAGCCTACCTTGTATCTTGTACCAACTCCCGTGCATCTGATCTCGCTGCAGCTGCGAAGGTCTTCAAAGATGCATCAACTTCAGGTACCCCTGCCAAGATTGCACCAGGCGTAGAGTTCTATATCGCTGCAGCATCGATACCTGAGCAGGAAGCGGCAGAAGATGCAGGGGATTGGCAAGCACTTCTCGACGCAGGCGCAAAACCTTTACCAGCTGGATGTGGTCCTTGTATCGGTCTTGGGACGGGACTACTCGAGCCTGGAGAGGTCGGTATCAGTGCAAGCAACCGCAATTTCAAGGGACGCATGGGGTCTCCAGATGCCAAAGCATATCTTGCAAGTCCAGAGGTTGTGGCCGCCAGTGCACTTAGCGGCAAGATCAGCGGGCCCGGATGGTACGAGAAGCCAGTCGGTGTCGAGAAGGTAGTTCTGGGAGAAGGCAACGGTATCGCTGAGGAAGACAAGGCCATCAGCATTGAAGAGGCTCTAGACAAGTTGATCGCTCAGGCCGATTCGATCATCTCATCAGCCGAACAGGATATTCTGGGTACATCGGAGGCAAAAGAAGAATCTTCTGATGAGGCTTTGACTGCCATCCTTCCTGGCTTCCCCGAACGTGTTGAGGGCGAGATTGTTTTCTGCGACGCAGACAATATCAACACCGATGGCATTTACCCTGGGAAATACACATACCAAGACAATGTCTCGGTAGAGAAGATGGCAGAAGTTTGCATGGAGAACTACGATCCTACTTTTAGTTCTATCGCACGTGAAGGCGACATTCTTGTTTCAGGTTTCAACTTTGGCTGTGGAAGCTCAAGAGAGCAAGCTGCAACCGCCATTTTGGCTAAGAAGATTCCTCTCGTTGTCTCTGGCAGCTTCGGCAACATTTTTGCAAGAAACAGTATCAATAATGCTCTTATGGGTGTCGAGGTACCGCGACTTGTTGAGAGACTTCGCGAACAATTCTCAAGCCAGAAAGTTTCAGAGAAGACTGATGTGAAAGAGCCAGAGGGCAACAAGGAGAGCTTGGACAGCCCACCTCCAGCACAACAGGCTAGCCCAGCGGAGGAGAAGGTCTTGACGAGGAGAACGGGATGGACATTCTTATGGGATGTGAAGAGAAGCAAAGTTGTGATTACTGAGGGCAAGGGAGGGCCTACATGGAGCCAGAAGGTCGGCGAGTTACCTCCGAATGTCCAAGAGATCATTGCGAGGGGCGGGTTAGAGAAATGGGTGAAAGGCGAAATCGGAGGATCTTGATACATAGGACAAGATCCAATGTAAATTATGTTATGAATACCGTTACTTACGACCAACCATGAGCAACTACTCAAGGAGCAACGTAAACAGAACGAAGTTACGTACGCAGCCTGTGATTGGAACCACAAGTTTTGGGCCAACCAAATTCCTCCCTTGAGTCAATGGGCCCACATCTTCCAGTCCAGCCACCTCAAACCTTAAATCGCAAATCTGCTTTCAACATCCGGAGCCTCTCATTCAAGATAGATAGAAAGACCAATTTTGGCTGCGATGATCATTTGTAGGATTTCTGGGTAAAATATAAATTGTATTTGTACTTAGGGGTGATCAACCGAAAAGTAAATAAAGGGGATTCACGCTAATGCGCGGAACCGAACTCTGAAACCGGGGTTCCTGGACGGTTCCATGCTCAGCCCCATGCGTTCTAAAAAAGGAGCCTGTGTGCCAACTTCAACACCACACAGCATCATAACCTTCACCCCACAGCCCTACCCAGCCCTGCGCTATTACGAGGATCACTCAGCTCACCAGAAGAGGCTCTTCAAAGACAGAGTTTGACTAGATTTTCTTTCAACACAACCTCGACATCCAACACTCGTTCCAGCAAGCTTTCTCTCCCTGCTTCACAACCTACCAACAACCAACATTAGAACCAACAACGACAGCTTTTGGGGAACCACAATCGCTGTATCACAGCATCACCTTCGTTGAACATGGCAGCCAACGACTATTATAATCCGTCATCACGGCAACAAACCCCTCAACCATACAATAATGCCTACCAATCCTACAATCCCCAACATTCGGAATCATATCCCCCAGCTCCTCCATCAGTAGCACCATCATACCACACGCAAGCCCCCACACGACCTCACGACATCACATCACCCGTATCTCCTTTCGAGGCTCCCTTCGACGACCATGTCTATCCAGCATCGCAAGGACCAAATCGATTCGACAGTCAAAGTACGTTGGGTCAGGATACAAGATATTATGGACAAGGAGGGAGCGGCAGACTGGAGGCTTCGAATTCATATCAAGACAACATACCGCTGAAAGACCATCCTGGGCTGCCTGTCAAGGATAATGAATCCACAGATCATGTCTACGATGCGCCTGTTGCGCCAGCACACTTAGAAGAAGGGCGCAAGAAGAACAGGATCAGTGGAATGTTCAAGAATAGGAAAAGCAGAATACCCTGGATCACGTATATCCTTACGGCAGTACAAGTTGGTGTGTTTATTGGCGAGATCGCAAAGAATGGTATGTACAGGTGCTGATTTTCGAGATGAGGCTGCTAACGTTCCCAGGCATTCTGACTGGATCTCCCATCGAAATCAAGCCCAACTTTAACCCTATGATCGGCCCCTCGCCTTACGTCCTCATCAACATGGGCGCTCGATTCGTTCCTTGCATGCATTCCGTGGATGGTGTTCAGAATCGGGATACAGGCGGACCAATCTCATGGCCTTGTCCAGACACGACTTCCAACGACAATCAGAATTGCACTCTTGCCCAACTTTGCGGTTTCAACATGCCCGAAAAGCAGAATCCCGTCTTTCCAGGAAACAAGACCGAACCTCTCAACGAATTCGAGAACCAACCAAATCAGTGGTTCCGCTTCATCGTCCCGATCTTTCTACATGCCGGACTTATCCATATCGGCTTCAACATGCTGCTCCAGATGACGCTAGGAAAGGAGATGGAAATAGCTATTGGACCGATCAGATACTTTCTCGTCTACTTCTCCGCAGGTATATTCGGGTTCGTGCTAGGAGGAAACTTCGCCGCAACCGGAATCGCCTCGACAGGAGCATCAGGAGCACTGTTTGGTGTCATTGCACTTAACCTCCTGGATTTGTTCTATACTTGGGGTGACCGGACGTCGCCATGGAAAGACTTTGGCTTCATCCTGCTTGACATCGTCATTTCGTTCGGCCTCGGACTCCTCCCTGGATTGGATAATTTCTCCCATATTGGAGGCTTTTTCATGGGTCTGGTCCTTGGGATCTGTATTCTTCACTCGCCAAATGCACTACGCAAACGTACTGGTGAAGATGATCCACCTTACACCCCAGTGGTTCGCGGGAATGGCGAAAACCCGAACGCGGGCATCACTGGCTTTGCAAAAAACCCTGTTGGTTTCTTCAAGGGCCGTAAGCCTCTCTGGTGGGCTTGGTGGTTGGTCAGAGCTGGCAGTCTGGTGTTCGTGCTGGTAGTATTTATCCTTCTGATGAGGAATTTCTACCAGGATCGCAAGACTTGTAGTTGGTGCAAGTATTTGAGTTGTATTGTAAGTTCCATCCATTCTCACCCTGTTCTGTGCCTGTTCTGGGATGTCGACTAATCCTGAAATAGAACTACAAGAATTGGTGCGAGATCGGTAACCTGAACCTTACCACTGTGGACGACACCTCGAGCACTTCGAAGCGCGATCTCTTCAATAGCTTTGCAGGAATGGCCAATCTTGAGCAATTCCTATGAGCTTGAGCCGACTCGATACCTTTTCTTTTGTTGCGAACCGCGTGCTGGATGTGTCCCGTCACCAATTTCGCAGGCATGGACTTTTCTTGGTGGTACGGTATGGGCATAGATACCCTGGAACTAAAATGTTTGGAACGACGGATGGATTGAATTCCGGATATCGGAGGGAGTGGATGAAGCTTAATGACTTTTGATTCTTCCACATCGGCACAGCGACGGAGTTCTTTCCTATTCATCCTCTGGAGGATTTACAAAGCCTGGAATCGCACTTAACGATATCAAAAGCAGCTCAATGGGAGCTAGCTGAGCAAATAGTAAGCAGGAGAAGAAAAGATTCCTACCTACCCGACTGAAACAAAATGTCACGAAACAATGTAATAAACTGCTTGTAATTTTACACACTTTCATTCAAGCTTCTCATGTCGTGCTCTTCGCACTGCTCGTCATATCACCTCGCATCGTCTTAGATTATATCATTCCACATCAAGCCACTTCCACCGACAACCGAGTGGCAGTGGCAGAAATCTAGGAGGATGGATTGAGGCAGGATTGATGCTTAGACAAGGGGAGGAGGACTGCATCTCGGTTATCGAAGCCACTTTCGAGCAAAACAAAGCGGTGAATGCAGAAATAATATCAAAGCTGTGATTTGGTACATGCCACATTGAGTAATTGGGGTGGCTCCTACGGTGTAAACGGGCAAGTAAGTACTGGCCGGAGTATTCTTGGATTCGCTGGTGGCTGTGGACTGAAGGTTGGGGGCTGGCTGGAATCACCTTCACTTCCGACTCCACAGAACGTGGTATTCGCAAGAGGAGGGATCTCCTGGTGTCCTGCAGATAGAGCCATTGATTGAATACAGAGTGGAAATTTTCAGGAGTATGCATCCGAGAACGATCACTTACTATCAATCACACTCTCCTCGAAAGCTCTCTCTTCCAACCATCCATTCCCTCTTTTCCTTCCCCCCCCCAACAAAAAACCTTTCCTTCAGCCCTACCAACCCTCAATTCTCAATCCTCAGCCCGATCAGACTGTTCCTCCCTCCATCCCAGGAATCTTTACATGTCTATTAGTCTCTTCAAATAGCCTCTTATGCCACCTCATCCCACCCCTAAATCGTAGTATCGTTATCAAAGCTCTCCAACGAAGCTAACCAGCTAAACATCCGAAGCTGCGACATAGGTCGGCTTTATATGTATCATACAGTTATATATTCATTACAGTAGGAGAGGACTGGAAATGAAAATGTTGAGGAGTCAGAACACGGAAATCTCCTTGAGATGTTTCGATAGTACGATTTGAGAGGATACGCTCTCTCCGATGCTGTACACATATACTGTCCCAGGTCGTTCGAGTGAGTGAGTGAGCAACCCCGTGCTTTAGAATAGACTAACCATCAAGTATATAAGTATATATGGCTCTATCGTTTCGTGTCCTGATGTTTCAAGCTTAGCCTTCGCACCTTGCAGTGCGATCCGACGACGCCGAAGTGTAGAGGGTAGGGGCGTAAAAAACCGACGCATCCACAACGTAGATGTCATTGCACAACAAAATCACTCAGCAAGAATTGATCTAATAGTATGTTCAAATTGTATCGTATTTGTTTGTATCATAGTATGATCGAAAAATAGCTATTATCGATATTGGGTATCACGGTTTCTAGACCCGTACCAGCAGCAGCAGCGTCAGCTCTGATAAGCTAGAGCCATTCTGCATTCCATTCCACCAGCAAACACGACGACAAAGGACAAAGGAGTTGCCCGAACTCCTGCCTCTCCTTGCCGCTTGCCCTTCGATCTCCCATTTTCCTTCCCCGCCCATCCAGTGTATACATCCCAGCCTTTCAACCCCATCTCCGGAGACCGTGAACGTCGTAAAAATATCGCAAACCAGAGAATACATACAGAGCATACATAGACCCAAAACATGCTTTGCGCCGAGATACATGATTATGTACAAAGTCCAGCCCAGTGGTCGGGAGGTATCTCATTGCGCCGCCCCAATCTATCCGATGAACGCCGAGCAGAGCTGCTATCTCACGAGGGAGGGCAGTGTGAAGAAAAGCAAAATAAATATTGGAACGGCAACACGTGATGTGTTAAAATTGTCAGGTAGTTGCAAGACCACAGCAACGCATATCATCCCGAGAGTCGGGGATCGAATGACGTTGTCGGTCCATGAGAGGACCTCGCTGATCGTGAAGGGTTATCAGCTAGTGTAAACTGATTGACCAATGGCGGTGAGTCCTCATGAGCGATATTGCGATGCAGCAATAGCAGCAAGAGCGTCGAGTCCGCTCTGCGCACTCTCACGTCGGGGTGAGATTGGCGAGCCATAATAAGCCGACGGTGCTGAGGGACTTCCGTACGATGTGAAGACTGGCTGTTGTTGATACAATGCAGGATCCACTGGGGTTATGTCCGTCGAGTCATTGGTATTTCTGCTCGAGGGACGACTTGATCTGCCGTCTATTGAGCTAGCCTTGCGCACGCCAGCAGGCATGGTGAGTGTTCTGATTGCTGCATTCTTCTGAGCAACCGAGGATCGAGAACGCTCTTTGGTGTGAGTCTCAAGATGCTGCTTCATGTTGTCGCCGCGAGTGAACTTCTTCTGACATCCTTTCCAAGTACATACGACGCCTTTCTCGGCGGTATGAATTTTCGAGTGGCGTGATGCGTGGCCGGAAGTGGTAAAGGTCTTGTCGCAATTGTGAGTGTCCCTATGGCGACAAGGATATCGCTTTGGGCCTCTCTCCTGCTGAGTCCGATTTTGATACATCTCGTCGTCGTACATTTGTGGTTCTGGATATGATGTCCGCTGGCCCTGATAATTTGGGAGAGGCATCGAGTACTGATGACTCGAGAAATCGTCCACACGTGGAAGGCCTTCGCGGTATTCGAATTGTGGTTGACTCTTGTAGCCCGTATAGGACGACTGTCTGCCAAATTCCTTCAAAGAAGTGGGTGTGATTGGAGAAAGAGGATCGTTGGTGTTGTTGGAATCAAAAGAATCTGCGCGAACGAGATCTGGGACGTGTGGAGAAGAAGTGCGGCTTTGTGTGGACATTGCGGAATTTGATCGTACCATACTCGCAGAGTCAAATGCCGAGTAAGTGGATCTGAAAGCGCTTTCCTGTCCTGCCGGCTCATCATTCAAAAGAGAGACCTTCCGGCCGGAAGAATCTCTGGCGTGCATTCTCGGCCTCGCTGACATGGTGAATGATCTTCCAGACTTTGAAACACGAGTGAGATAGTGAGGGAGAATAACTCTTTCCCAAACAGGAACAAGAGTTTTCAAATACTGTTGAGATAGGTGTTGGTGATAAGCGACGAGAAGTTAGGTATAAAACCGTCAGAGAGTGCGCAATCACAACAGACAATATGTATGTCGATTGTCCAACTGATGATATAGATTGAAGTGAGCTGATGATATTGTCACGGAGGAAGATATTGGTGAAGGATGAAAGGACGACGAGGTGTTGTGATGCGGTTGGAGGGACGAGATGTTGGTGGTTGGACAGATCGAAGGGAGAGGAAAGAGAAGCAAAAGGGAAAAGATGGGATTCTGTCAATGTTATGCAATTCCCATTTGGGGAGGGGGGACTCGGGACAAGGTAAGTAGGGCAGCAGGCACAGGAGGGCACTAGGGTAGCGGCAATTTTAGTTTAGCTCGGGGATGAGTGAGGAAAGACAAGGGCAGGGGAGGGACGAGGGACAGGAGACAAGGGCGAGGAGGGTGGAGAAAGAAATGGATGCAGCGGCGGGCGGATGTGGACCACGGGCAGCAGCATTTGGGAGCAGAGCAGAGCAGAGCAGAGCAGAGCAGAACCTCGATGGGACCCACTCGATTTATTTGTTTAGCTGGGAGGGGAAGAACCTTGAGTTTCTTATTACCGGGAAAGGAAACAAGGGAAAGAGAAAAGGCGAAAAAGAAGGGCAGGAGTGGATTGGAACAGGGATAGGAGATCGCCCCAGTCTGACTCTGAATCTCATCCTGGTTTAAACTTCCCTTGAAAGAACAGGGCAGACGTGTAAATTTAATCCTGCGAAAGATGCGACAGTTTTACTCCGAATATGAAGCGATACCTACCTTACGTATACTCTCTAGATGGATTCAAGCACTCTCAAATACAATACAATCGTATCTCTGCTTTGAAACTATCTTGCTGAACTTCGCAATCTACCCCTCACTGGATAAGAAGGGGGTAGAGAGTTTCCAGCGCAAATAATCCATTGGCTGCTGATGTCAGGAGACGCTCTCCGTTCCACCACCTCATCGGACCCTGCTGAACCCTTATGATGTGAGTGGAATTGACCCCGGTTACAGACACGGGAGAAAGACATGTGTGGGTGATGCGATGATTCGAAGAGATGTGGCAGTGGTGGCACGTCGTACCACTCGGGCTGGGCAACAGTCAAGAACCTCCCTTTGTTTGGCTGGAATAAAGTCCACCAACTTGCATGCTCCATATGTCGAAATGTGGTGTATTTTATTGATGGCAGTACTATACTCGCTCTTGAAAATATACATAAATGCCAGAGAAAAGATCGCTGCGCTCTGTGAACTCCCCTATTTGAAAGCTCATGCCGAACATGACTTTCTCATCACACTGTAATTACAAAAATCAATAGTCGGTCAAAAAGAATGCGCTGGCATATCCAGTAGTAGCTCGTCAGAAGGGTCCTGGCCTCTTCCTTGGATACCGTAGCTCTTATTCGCTCAGAGCCCATCTCACACAGCTGGAGCTCTTGCCCCGCTCTCACGCGATGCGATTCAGGGTCTACCATTGAATCACCGATACCACTCTGTTGGTTGAGCGGAGGAAGAGCTCCTAAGTTTCGCGAAACCAGATCCCCTCCCCTCATCTGCTCCCAAAGCTTGGAATCATCCAAGGAGGTGCATATCCGATGCATGGAGGGTTGTGCTCTATGCACATGTCATGCTGTTCTTGTGAGCGAGTTGGAATAGAGGGGATTGTGAGAGCGCGCGTATGGTGTTTTCGCTCCTCACTGTCCTCACACCATTTTTCCATCTCACCATCGTCTCAAGCCACAGACTCGAGTGTTGACTCGTCCGGCTCCTATCACCACTCCACTCCTGATTCTGAGCCCACTCGGCTGAGTCCTGGCATGGCAGCTGCATGTTGTTGGTTTTCCCTGCATATGCCTCCCGCTTGGCGATCGCCCCTCTTTCTTTCCCCATTGCCTCACCTCGCCCGTCACTCCGTCAGAGTTCACCATGCATCCATCAGCAACCTCTTCTGAACGCAGCCCTTAGACAAGCAGTAGCAGAATATGAAGCGCAAAATACACCGCTGAAAACATCAACAGCAGGTGATATTTATTGAGCCACACGCATTCCTTATCACCACTCTCCTCCCGTTTTCGGTTTCTCTTCATGCCTCACAGTGGTTGAGTTGACAGCGGGGAGACGGTGCACCGGAGGCGCCTCCGTCGAAGCATGCTGAAGTCAGAGTTCCGATCTCACCACTTCTCGATGCTCTAGGTTCGAACCTTCCTTGCCCCTGTCTATCAAGCGCGGGGTCCAGACCAGTCCATTCCAGGGTCTTGCCAGGCTTGACCAGCACGGGCAACTTTGGAAGGGCTGCCAAGGAAGGCGCATCCAGAAAAGATCGGCGCCTCAACGGCAAGGGCCCCACTTGGGCAAATCCAGCTGTCTCCACTCCACTATTTCACCTGCACCTGGATTCGATCCCGAGTCCCGGCATGTCTTTCCTCGAAGCCTCGTCAAGTTTCTGTCTCCTCATGTGCCAGGAACGCTCGCTCGCTGACTTTGCGCTGCCCGCGTCAGGGAATCAGGGTCCACGGAATGAGGGAATTCGTGGTCCCCCGTTATGATGCAATGCATATCTGGGATATCTGGGGCCAGGGGCATTAAACCCGGTGTGTCGTCCCTTGAGTAACACACCACGAAGCAAAACAGACCATAGCTACAGGACGGCACTTTTCAACATGTCACTCGATTTCGCATCCCATTCTTCATCGAGCATCACCATCCAACGAAAGTCCCATCCTTTCAGGGTTTCCAGGAGGAAAGTCTCCGTCTCGTCTCGTGTCATGAAAACCTATCATCAATCCGCCCAACCCGGTCTCTCGGATCCAGGACAAATTCCCGTACGTACAGGACGGAGAAAAAAATTAATTAGACCATGACCTCATCGTAGATTCACAATCTGAAAGAAGATCGAATTTTCTACGTGGGATCGTGATCTGAGGTGTGGAGTGGGGATCCTTGACATGGGGAAGCGAAGTAGCTAATGCAACCTAATCCCTGAGTGTGAGGACAGTAAGCTATTTCGTACCATAGGTAAATAATGTACATTCGCCGCCTGTGCACTTTGTTACAGACTTACTTGTTTGGGTACTAATGTACTGTGAAACTGGACGATGATTCGCCAGAGTTGCCTGTTTTTGCGGAATTATCTAGAAGCCGCACAGACAGTGAATGTACATTATTTACGGCATGTACCAAGTATTTAGTTCTCACCTATGTCTAACTAGCTAACCTAAATCCAGAGTGGGGTGAGAGGAGAGTTGACGAGAGACAAGAAATATGCTAAAATTATAACCTCACCAGACCCTCACGTACAGAACTACACGTCGCTTCCAACTAGGCATCGGCCACGATCACGGTATGATGTCCGCCTCTATCAGGAACCCGAGTCGTCTGAGTCTGGACCTGAATACTGAGCCCGGAATTTAACCAGATATGGAACACACAACATCATTGTCTTGGCTCTGATTCCCAAGCTGTAGTCGAGGCAAGATACCCGACGATGTGGATCTTGAGCTCCTTTTCTTCTTCCATTCCCGACTCAAAGCAGGTTACTATCCTTCTTTCTTAGTCAGGTAAGTCTTGTCGAGCTGTCAATCTCGTTTCTTCGCAAAAACAAGAAGAACAGGTCTCGACCATTCGGCAATTTTGAATGTTTACTCAACTCCCGAATCTTCATACGGAATGTCAATAGTGGACTCAGTACTTACAGACTCGCAAAAGAAAGTCAAGTCAGCTTCAGTCCGGAGAGCTCTCCACACATATCAAATGTACTGTCTATCTTTTGGACTATGGACATAAAACCCAAGACATCCATAAACCAACCCACTCACAACATCCTCCTCCCCAGTACAGCACAAATCGGTACGCACCTAGGTACTTCTCTCCCAGCCTCCCCCTCCCCCTCCTTCTCCCACTCTCCCCTCTCTAGACCCAGGGTTCTCTAGTTTCATCGAGAACCCCCAAAATGTGGCGTAAACAAGCCATTCCACTACTGTCGCTACTGTATCAAGACCCCTAAAAAGCGTGAGGTCATTTCTCATAATGATCGTCAGGGCCTAACTTCGAGAGAACCTGGGTCTTGGTCCTCGGAGAGTAGGAGAGAAGCTCCTGAAGAAGCGTCCAGCGAATGAATGTACCTAGGCATCAAGTAATTATGTCAATCCGGACGAAAGCTCCTGAAGACTTCCAGCCAATGCTTGGACTTAGCTATGTATGTGTCGTTAGTAGCGGTCGTTGTCGTACAGTGGTGTCGTACAGCTCAGGAGATGTTATGTCACGGGAGGGTGGTATATAGATTCCACCCATCCCATCCCTCAGCGGTCTTTGACAGTGGACTCAGTAAAGCCAGTCAGTTGAAAGGATTTATAAAAGCAAGTGAGTGGTACATTGGAATTCTGTACTCGTAGACTGTAATGCTGTAGCTCGTGTTGAGTGCCAGCTTCTTTAGCCATAGACGACGTTATAATTACCCCTGTATGATATCCCTCTGTGATGTTGTGAGTAAGGTGGCTCTGATAACCGAGCTCAGTCTTCCTACCATCTACGTGTAGACTCTTACCTCTCCTAGTGCTCCGTGCTTCCTCTCAACTGCAAGTTGACAAGTCAACGTTCTGGGAAGGTTTGTACTATTATCTTTTCTGGTGTATATTCCTGCATCTGCATCTGAAACACAACGCTGTCATGCAGGTAGGTAAGTCGGCCATGGCCTCTAAATCTTATCTGTACTATACTCATATATGCATCTCTCTATCAACCGGTACTCCATCGCTACCATCTCCACCCTCCACAATCCACAATCTACAATCTACGATCTAGGAATTAGGACTCGTCACATCAGCACTTACACTCTCTCCCTCCTTCGCCTTTCCCTTCCCTAAAAACCTGTCAATCTCAGCCTTATCCGTCCCCTTCGGACTCGTCGCCGCAGTTGCACCCCGTCCAGCAATAGCCTCCGTCCAATTCCACCCTTCACCACCAGTCGAATGCCTCTTCTTGTCCTTTTCTCGCTCAGCGACTCCCTCAGCATCATCACTATCAAACTCGCTATCCGCCCAATCGCGCTCGCTCCACGCTGTATCACTCTCATACGCATACCCAGTACCGGTGGAAGAGGACTTTCGACTTCCGCCAGGACTAGGTAATGGGACTGTGAGAGAGGAGCCCGAGAGTGCTTTGGCAAGACTGTTTGGGCCTGTGTTTGTCCCTGGTCCGGTATTGGTGCTCGTGCAAACTCCTGTGCCGGAACGATTGATGTTGGGAAGGGAAGTCATGAGTGGTGGTAAAGCGTCCGTAGCTTCTCTACGTTCGGAATCTGTGCGGTCGGATTCTGTGAGCGGTTTAGGTGGTGTAAGATCATCCTCGTTATTGCCCTCATTGTTACCGGCTTTGTTCTTTCTGTCAGGATCGTTCGTCTCCCCTCCATCCTTAGCAGGAGCTTCATGCTCGCCTTTTGCGCGCTCGGCGTTGCTCTCATCTTCATCCCTCGTGTGCGCCGCTTCAGAGTCCGCAAAATGCGTGTCGCAAAGATGTTTGACTACGGGCCAGCCGTACGCGTTAGCGAACATGCGGCGTACGATGATGTTGTTGTGTGCATCTGGCTCGAGACGTACGAGGACTTTACGCCAAGATAGATCGCGGTGGTAGGCGCGAGCGATTTTCTCCTCGACTTTCATGGCGGAACCGTCGATGACTTCACGGGGGTCTTTGTCAGGGTTGGTGTGTCGTGTGTCATCGTAGTCGTGTGTAGACAGCGTGGAGTCGGTGTGGTTGATGTTTGGGGTAAAAGGGTCAGATGAGGATGTTGACTGTGTTGATGTCTGGAGTGAGGAGCGGCGACGAAGCATGAGGGAGCTTGTTGGGCGCTTTTTGAGAGGTGGTGGAGGGATGTCTGAAGGGTGGTAGACCCGATCGTGGAAGATGGTCCTGGGTCTGCTAGAGGGGTCGATGAGGAAATCTGTGGGTGGGAGGGGTGGTTTGATAATATCGCCTGCGGATTCGAAGAAAGTTGTTTTTGGAGGAGCTGAGAGCCGGTCTGGGTCTTCGTTCTCCTCGCCGGTTGTCGCTTTGCCAGGCGCTTTCTTTGGTGAGGGCTCCTGTGTTGAGATGGATGGACTTGATGAGGATTCGCTTCCAATCCGAAGTGTTTGACTCCTCTTGTAGATCTTTGTGTGTTTGGGATGATCATTGTGAGGCTTTGATGCAGAAGGAGCGGCAGGTTGGAAGAACTTCATGATGCTTGCCAAAGGTCCAGCATTGTTCGTTGGCTCCGCTGTCGACGGAGGATGCCGAGCGCCAGCAGAAAGAGGACGCTCGAGGCTCTTCAAACTCCTTGCATCATCATCCACGGTAGCGTATGGTGATGGTTGAGGAACATCTCCTCCATGTCCTTGTTTTGTAGGAGTGTTGGCCCCAGTGTCTTCCGATTCGCTGGCGTAGCTTTCTGAAAATGTCCTCCCAGCAGGAGAACTGGAATTGGCGCCAGTGAGCTCAGCCCATCCCCAACTCGCCATGGTTCCAACCAAACCATTTTCTCTCCTTGCTTTCTCTACACGGCCCAAGCCTTGCCAATCCAAGAAGAGCAGACAACTCGTCCTTAGAGGAACCACGCCATCGTTAACAACATTCGAATAAATAGTCCTATTCCTAAACTTCTTCAGAACAACATGAGCCGGTCCAGTCGGCAGGATCCTCAGTAAAGGTTTCGACTCTGGTGCTGACTCGCCGTCAATCTTCTTGTGTGCACTCTCTCCAATTCCACCGACAATGGCACCCCATCCACTCCTTGCAATAGTAGGCGCTCTCCAGGTCAGACCCAGATCCTGCCCAGTTCGACCCACAAGACCGAAATCTAGGGCAAACTTGACATACATCGGATTCTCATTACTCAATCCAAGAAAGGGTGAGGCCAGAGAAATGAAGTTGATGGGCTCGATCTTATCGAAGAACTCTGGTGAGTGCTTCTGTATGTAAGCCACCGCATATGTCTGGATTAAGCCGCCCAGAGAATGGCCAATGAAACTGATACTAGTGATTTTGTACGCCAATTTCTTCTCTGCATATGGCGCCTTGATAATAGAGCTATGTTCGTGTGTTGGGGGCCCAGATGGTTTGCTCGTCGCTTTTGCGGCTGGTTGTTCTGGTTTAATGGCATGCGATAGGGCCACAACAGCTGACTTCTTCGTCACTGGTTTGTACGGCTGATCCGGGTAAGTCATCTGCAAGACGTATTTGGCCAGCCTTTTACCCAAGTACTTGATGCCCCTTTCTGTTCGTACCGAGTTCCCGGAGAAGCCTCGAACAATGACTTCTTCCTCATCTTCGCTCCCCTCATCTTCTGCAACCTTCGTATCGTCTGCTTCTTCCTGGTCTGGTTTCCCAGTCTCCGCAGCTTTGCTCTCTGTTCTCGTCTTTGCCTTCCGTATCCTAGCATCAACCTTTGCCTTCTTCGCTGCCTCGTCAATGCTTTCTTTCAGAAATAACATATCGGCCCCCAAATTGCTATGTAAGCCATGTGTCAAGACCACCAGATGAACTTTCTTTTGTCTTTTCGTCCTATGACCCTGCCCGTCTTGCCGCTCCTTTCTCTCAAGCACAGGTTTATCAGTCGTCTCCTTGCCAGCATCCCCTTCCTTTCCTGCAACATCATCTTCCACATCGTCCCATTCTGGCATCCTTGGAGTATTCCATAAACTTGCCGTATCATCCACCTTAACCCTGATAGATTTACTAAAGACGCCCTTGGCCAAGCCGCTGTGATGTCCATGCCCGTGCCCATCCCTTGCACTTCTTGCGCCCCCTGCCCCATGCTGGTGATCGCTGACCTGACCAGGTTGACTTTGCGGTCCATTCCCACTTGCCGTCAGCGAGCTTGCAAAGCCAAGAGACAGGCTCTTCTCATCGCGCCCAAGCAATATCTCGTAATGGACCGCCGCGGAATTCGAGAAGATGACCTGGCTCGAAACTTCGATGATCCAGCTCACACTCTTCTCCTCCTCTATATCCTCCTCATTCCCTTGTCTCCCGTCCCCATCCCCAGCTCTTACAGGACTCCTTCCCTTTCCCGCAGTCTCTCTCACGCTCTCCGGCACATTCAGCTTGCACGAGAAGTTTCCGCCTGCTTTCAAATTCGGTTCAAACTCTGGCACGCCATGTATTCTCGAGTTTTCGAATTTCGCGTTTGGGTGGAATGTCGCGGGGTACGCCGCGGTGTACAGTGTGTAGGGACCGTGAATGAAGGCGGCGCGCAGTGCGATAGCAGATGTATTCTTTATCTTGAGGTGGAGACATTGAGGAGACGGCAGGATACGGTCGTGCGCTGGCGTGTAGGTTACTGTGTACCGTACTACTTCGCCAATTTTGACGCTGCCCGTTTGGTGGAGGAGGAGCATTTTGGAGCGAGGTGGGATGTTGACTTGCTCGCTCTACGGATGGGAGTGGCGGAGGAACGTATGATTGTTCGTATTTAGACAGGTTGTAACGAAGCCATTTCTGTGTTGGAAGAAATGCAATGTATCCGATTTAGACGTCGACATGGGAAGTGCGGGAATGTCGGGGTTGTAGGATGTTGTTGTTCCTGGTGATCCGGTGAGTGATGTAGCACGCGGGCACAACCCACCTGCACACACGTAGCCAAGCGCTACGAATCCGAGGCTTCGGGTAAGATCCGAAGTATTTCCGACCTAATAATTGCAATGTCTTGCATCGGTGGTGAAACTGCAGCGAACTTATTCAGGGAATTGCTGCCTTTATTTATGCTACGACTTAAATATTTTATTCGAATTCCGTGCCATCATTAGCTGATCAATTCTGTTCCATTTTCAATCATACTTGCAGCAACTGAATAAGGTGCGCATTCACAAAAGCCCCTTTCGATGTAATCTTACTATTGGCACGAGGTCAACTGTCTCTCGTTGGAGCGCGAAGCACTATCGCCGTTGAGACCTCTCAGCTTCTTGCAACAGCTGGAGGTTGTCACAATATCTAGTGAGTATGGGGGTCGACAAATTAGTCCGAAAACAAGACCAACTAAGCTCAATGTCAAATCATTATTGAGGCTATTCCAGAGTTGGGTGGCATCGAATCAATACCCTCGCAGTATGAGACCAGCAACTTTGGCTACGAATAAGAGTGAGGAGTTAAATTGCAGCGAGCTCACCCATCTGAGTAAGCTTGGGAGGAATTTCTGTTGATCGCCCTCGCGGGTCTGACATCTCAGTCTAAGTCATTAGTGGCAACCAAAGCTTCGGAGCTCGAGGGTGTGCTCAACAAGGCCTTAGTGAGACAGAAATAAATCAAGGAAGCCGCCTCCGAAACCAATATTCGGGAAGTGTGCAGAGCTTCAGCGACTGTATGACTTTAACAGTCAAAATTTGAAGAGATATCACGGAGGAAGTTGGAGGAAGAACAAAAAGTATGGGAAAGAGCGGCAAATGACACTGCGGATTTGAACATCCAGACATCGGCTGCTGACCTCACCAAGAGCTCGTTCGAGCCTGTGAGCGGGCTTCACCAGCTATTGTCTGGACATCACGACACCGTTGAGGGTAGCTAAATAATTGACATAGAACCCGTTCCTCATACTAAGTCCGGAGATAAAAAGCTTGTATTGAAGACGGATGTGGGAAGCGGCTACTGGTGCCAAAGTATGTTATGTGCCGAATCTCGAAGAAGCGTTTGAAACTCACTGGAAAGCTATCAGGTTCACTATCTTCAAGATCCCTGCTACGCATGTTACATATTACAAGAAGGATGCGAAGCGTGTGCGGAGTTACACGTCCAAGACACTTCGAATTACTAATGCCTCATTGTAGGAAAGCATTGCGGTCGAACTCGCATAACTTGACACGACTGCAACAAGGATTTTAGGCGAAGCAATGTCGTCGGGATTGGAAATATACCCGGACTAGTGGCTAGTCAACAAGAATTTGCGGAAGGGTGAAGGGAAGTTTGAAGAAGTCACTGGCGGCTCACCAACGGAAGACAAGTAAAGCTTCGGACAGACGACTCGAGCTCATGCAAACTAATATAGAGACGGAGCTCGCTATAAGGGCCGCTGCTTCTAAAGGATTCTTAGATAAGAGCGGAGTTCTGCTCTGTGAATGTTAGATATACTGAAAGATCTAAATCCATTTATCACGGCTAAGGACTTAATATTTTGTATTATATGGATTACGATTAAGAAATCATAGCAGGACAATGCTGCTCGACTTCAAGACTATTTGAAAGCTGTACTTAACGACTAATACGAGGAAACACGAAGCTTACTGGAGGAGAACCAGACCTAGCATGAGAGGGATATTGTCGTTAGTGCGACAGCTCTGGATACTTTTCCATGGTGTTCTTCGGTTTGCCATTGTCAAAGGTCTGGTTGGAAGTCATAACAACAAGACCAATCTGGTTATTATCGCCCAACAAGAGCCACGGCAAAATCTCTTTCTCCAGGAATTTAGCACTTAGGCAAGAGTTACGGCGTCGGCCTCATCAACGATAATCATGCTGGCCTTCTTCTTGTATGCTCGGAGCCAGTCAGCTGTTGACGTGATTAGAGTCGTGTAGACGACATCTGCCTCGTTCAGAACCATCAAAATCGCGTTGTTGATCAGGCGTGGGATGATGCACTTCTCTGGTTGTTCCAGCTCAGCATGGTCCTTGAGCATCAACTCTTTGAGTAGAGTATTCTTTTCTTGGATTCTTATCAGCTTAAGATTAGAGGTCTTGACGAGCCCGATAGATTGTAGAACACGGCATGCAAGGGACTGATCCCAAAGATACCTTTTGGATCTCTTTGTCTGCCTGGGCCGCGGAGTCTGTTCAATTGGTAGATCCCCGTCCACTGACGGGGAGATTTCGAATCGTTGGAATTCCTTCCCCAAAGTCTCCCTCTCATCTAAGGTCTCTTCGACGTCTGCCTTTTCTGCATTGTCCATCTCAGCAGCCTCAAACTCCTCGTCTATAGATGAACGTGCGCTCCTTGTCTACGATCGAGGTCTCCAGCTGATGAACCGAGCATATTCCAGGTGCTCTGGATGCATGCGGACATGCAGATACTTCTGAATATATTTCTGCTGCTCGGCTCTCCGGCAGATGTTATTGGCAGCTGCATTGGTGAAAGAAGTGGCAAGTGGTACCTCCCCGCGCTCGAGGAGGACGTCGAGAACGCGAATCGTCATCGTGCTCTTGCCTGTCCCGGCTGGACCGACGATAATGAGAATACCACAAGGAATATTTCGAACCACTGCCCGAAACTCCGCGCGCTGTAGTGGAGTGCATGTCGAGAGCAGGCGATCAATCTGTTCATCTGAAAGTCCCTTGAGTAGATCGTGTTGCCATAATCTTGCAACCTCACGACCAACGATGATACTGTGTTGATTTGTATAATCGACTTGGGGCTTCACGAAGGGCTCGGAAGAGTAATCATCGTCGTAGTATTCCTCACCATCATCAAACCCAGGCCCAATGATCAACTCCCCCTCGTCAAATTGTCTCAAATGCTCCTCCCGTGTCAAGGGTTGTATTTGAAGCTTTCTAGGCTCGGACTTATTGAAAGCATTGACCCTAGCTTTCACAGTCTTTTGGGACTCTTCTAGACGATAGATGCAATCATGTAAGGCGCGTCCGGAGCCCAGACATCGGCGGCAAGAATGACGGTTTCATCGACTATGCTTCCAAAGGTTGGCCGCTAAACTCTGGCGAGATGGGTTCCGGTGTGATCATCTAAGTCTTTCCGGTTGATGAGAATGCCAGACCAGCTGTCTGGATCGTAGAGGCGCTTGTGTGTCGCAGGCTCAAAGCCCACCGGATGTGTATGACATTTGATCTACAGGTCATCCTCAATGGAAAGAAAGAAGTGCGTATTCTTCTTAAGATCAATTATTATTTAAAGCTGGTTGATCCGATATATATATCTCTCTAATTTGGATCCGAAACTAATTCGGCATGCAATCTGATATTGATATGAATCTGAATTTAATACAAATCTGGAGTTTATTGAATCGATATCTGAAACTGAACCTCTAGATATAAAGATCTGATGTTGATGTTCGACGTGAGAATCTTGAATTGATTCGATGTAATCTTCGAGTAGATTGAATATAAGTAAAGATCGGATATTGACTTATCTGGAGTTGACTATACGAAGCTTATGATCGCCCTATGGTGACATCGATACGTGCTCTTTTGATGGATTTGTTCATCATCATACGCTCATCTTCTGTCAAGTCATCTCGTGGTTTGGATAAAAGCTCGCCCAGGAATATGTAGCGCTCCCACTTCAACAATTTGGGGTTTCTTGTTCAGATGAGCCCTGCCACTTGCAAAACTCGTCTCGGGACGGAAGCTGACCGATGGAACTTGGCAGATCTCGTGGCTTTGCTTCTCTGGAGCCAGGCACCTCTTCTGGAGCGACAGATGGATTCTCGGACGTCTCTTCTGCTGCCTCATCTGTTACCACTGCACCGGCGACGAAGTTGTCATCTGGCTTCTCTTCCTTCTTAGATCTATGAAAGCTGACGATTCTGGCATGCTCTTCATGCTCAGAATGAAAACGCACGGAGAGATATTTGGCAGCATCGTTCTTCATTTGAGCTCGCTTGCAGATATTGGTGGACCGGCTTCTTGCCTCGGTCCAACGGAGCCATCAGGAGAACAATCACGACAGTCGTCTTGCCTGTCCCACGTGGCCCATCGATCAGAAAGATACCACAAGGCTTATCCCTCGCGGAAACGAGGATTTGCTGCTTCTACAACTGGGTTCAACTTGAGATGAGGTGTTCTATCTGCTATTGAGACAAGCCCAAGAAGAAGAAGAAGTCAACGAAAGGAGCCTTGGTCAGTTCTCTTCCAACGACTATTGCCTTCTGGTTGGTGAAATCGATTGGCTCTGGCACGTCTTCGTCCTCCTCTGGCCATCGTTCATCCTCATCGTCCGGGTTGAATAGCATGTCGCCACGGCCGTAAATCATCTCAGCCTCGTCGAGTCCAAGATCTCGCCGACCTGCGGGGGTGTTGGACACTCGAGGATCCATCTGTCGAAAGGCGTTGATGCGCGCCTTTGCTGTCTTGGTGTCTTCCTTGAGCTGTATATAGACAGCACTGTACTCGTCGTGCCTATCCCATACATCCGTGGCTGGGAAGATGGTTCCGTCTGCAATGGACCCAAAGTATGGCCGAGAGACTCGAAGTAGATGGGTTCCAATGTGGTGAGCAAGCTCTCCACGGTCGCAAACGAAGCCTTTCCATAGGTCCTCAGGTGGCAGGAGTCTCTCAGTCACTGGGTGCGTAGCTCTGGTCGGACAAAAAACAGCTCAATCTCGTCACCAACACTGACGGAACCATTTGAATTCTTCCCAAGATCTGCAATCTGAGGAAAGGAGACTGAAATATAGAACTAATCGTTTTCGTCAGGATTGACACGGACAAAATGACCAATAAGACGTCACTCACGGACGATTTAGGTGCACTGGTATATGTACAAAAAGTCCTGAGCGGCGCTATGCTCATTTCTAATCACCACATCGTCGAAGTCCTCGTACTGTGAGACTGCAGGGTATTCATCTGGGTACGGTGGCTTGAACTCAGATTGTTCATGTATTTGTACATGTTGGACGGGCTCCACTGATACTAGCGGAAGTCAATACAAACTGCCCGAAATGAGACCAGAATGAGACTTACTCGACAATGCCTCCACGTCCACATCTTCGGGAATGTTCGACGCCTAACCTGTGACCATGTCGTGCGAATGTGTGGTCGACGTTGCGAAGCAGTCTCTCAAAAGCTTGCTCGTGGGGAACGAAGAAGATCCAAGCCTTCGCAGACTTGACCTTGTCAAGCAACTCTTCTGTGGCTGCATCTGGCATACCCTCCGCGGGATGGGCCCATTTGAATCCGGTCTTGAGAGGTCCCTTCTGGCCTTGGAAAGAAAATCGGATGCCGACCAGCGGCGGCTGGTCGCCCCGAACATATTGTCACACTTCTCGTTCATTGCTTCCCGACTCTCCTCTGAAAGCAGCTTTATGTTCAACTTGAAGTCCCCGGCCCGGAAATCGAGACGTGGACTGTTCTCACTGCCGGCTTTGGATCGCTAAGGGCCGGTGTGCTATCTCTGGACTCGAACCTCCAAGCTGATACAAGGTGCGCCAAGTGGATTCTGGCGAGCTAAGAGTCGAACGTTCACCTTCGTGAGGATCAACTTCGTTCCGAGTCCATCTGCAAGTTTGACTGGCCCATGTGCACTCGTTGTTGTCGTCATAACTGCAGGGGATGCCATTGATTCTCATCTTCTCCAACAGAACAGTTAGATCAGAGTTACTTCTGGCACAGAGATCTTCGTGTTAACTGAGACCTTCTGTATTCACCGCAGTCCAACATGTCTCGACGGCGACCACGAGGGTAGATTTCCCATGAAACCATATCAACGTTGATAGAGCGCAGCGGAAAGTCTGCTGATTGTGATAGCAATATGGTCTGTAGAAAAGAGTAATCCCGTCTTCAAAGTGTCCGACGTGGTGATGTGCTATTCCGCCTAGCGGACAATCAAACACCAGAAGGAAAGCTTCACGCGTATGGGTGCTGTAAGACAGTCGAGAATGATCAAACTCAATTTTTTAATCTAGAACGCATGATTGATAGCAAATACTTACCGGCGAATTATCCTGACAGGCAGGTCCTCTAGCAGGTTGACTCTCATGAACTTAATTGAATCTTGGAGGACGACTTCCAGGGAGTATAAAATTCAACAGGCTAGACTCTGCTGCAAATTGCAGGTGCGAGCCAGGTGAATGTGAGGTCTTTGACATCTGTTCACTTTTTTTTTTTGAAAGATACTTTTCGATATCGTCTTCGATTACTACCTGATAACCCACCCATGTGGTACAAATTCTGCTGTCACTAATAGTGTGGTTTTGGTTTCTTCTTTTTATATTTGCTCGCAAAATTTCTATGCCTTGACAAAACTATTCAGAGAGCAGAAGCATGCAGCTCAATTGAAGACCACGGTCTTGGACCCGTTGAGCAGCACCCTCTTCTCAGTAACCCACTTAACAGCGTTCGCCAACACCTTACTCTCAACATTGCTGCCCTCGGTCGTCAATCCCTTTGGACTCAGCCCATGATCAACCCTCACAACATCTTGCTCAATAATAGGCCCCTCATCCAAATCACTCGTCACAAAATGGGCGGTAGCACCAATAATCTTGACACCACGATCGTACGCCTGATGATATGGCTTAGCGCCTTTGAAGGACGGCAAGAAACTGTGGTGGATATTGATAATCTTCCCGGACATGGCCGAGCAGAGTGCTGGGGACAGCACCTGCATATACCGTGCCAAGACAATCAGGTCAATGTTATGCTCCTTTACTAGTTCCAGAATCTTGCTTTCCTGGTCGGCCTTGGTTTCAGCGGTGATGGGAAGATGGTGGAATGGAATGTTGTACGAGGCAGCAAGGGGGGCAAAGTCTGGATGGTTGGATATGATGAGAGGGACTTCGATTCCGAGTTGCGAGATCGATTGCCGGAAGAGGATGTCGTTCAGACAGTGCCCAATTTTCGACACCATGATCAGCACACGTGGTTTCTGAGCCGTAGATGAAAGGTCGAACTTCATGGACATTGGCTTGGCCGTTTCCTCAAATGACTTTCTCAGCTCTTCCACATTGATCTTGCCGTTTCCATCCGCGGTATCGACTTGAGCGAAGTGGACACGCATAAAGAAAGTCTTCGACGTCGGATCTCCAAATTGCTGCGAATCGACAATATTCAGGTTATGTTGAGCCAAAAATCCAGTGACTGCGTGTACAATGCCCGGCCTATCAGGACATGACAGAGTCAAGATGAATTCATCCGCGCTGACCATTTTGATAGCACGAGGTTTCTTGGATCGGGTTGCGGCAGAAGCGAGATGTCGTGCACAAATCTTTTGAGGATGTGAGATGCTCCTTTGTGCTTCGGCTGGCCGCAATGGGCAAGTAAACGGTCTGGTATTATTTGCAACGGTCAATCCGCGTGCTCGTATGCAGAGGCCGATTCGAATCTTACTCGCCATTGACTCAGATGACTGCTGGATGTCATTCGTGGACGCTAAATTGAAAATTGGCTCTCAAATTCCATTAGTCATATCAACACGTGACTAGAACTTCGGCTAATGTGTGGACTGTTGTGTTTGAACTTGAGCGAGGGATGGTTCTACACAACAAGCACTTTTTGCAAGCATATTAGATGTGGATTGTGGTATCAAACTCCGCAGACTCATATGACCTAACCTTGACTGCTTCCCAGGAGGGCGTTTGTATTACGTAACTCATTTTCAGGTCGGCCAGGGACATTGAGCCAAATGGGTCGAAACACGAAAATAACACATTTTTGTGGATCAACCATTAGCTTTGGATCATGCAGGTTGGATTCGGCTACGAGATTGAAATGGAATTCACTCGCAAGTGAGCTGATATTTCGCACAGAGTGCGGATCAATTTGACATTTGTCATTGTTTAGGTGCTCCAAATAAGCGAGCTGTATGTAGTTGCTTTACTTGCTGACTGGCCTCTCAAGAAAACAACCCGCTCTTGGCATCAGCTTGTGAATGAGTGCACAACGATTGTAAACTACGTGATAAATCTCTCAAGTGATAAATCGACAGAGGCAGAGGCATTCAAGTAGATTCCGACGTACAGTCGAGGAAGCTTCGGATGACCAGCCGCTGCGTATGAGCCTTCGCTACGGGCACAGAACGATAACGTTTCGGATTTTATTCTCACTGTCTACCATACGGTGAGAAGATGTGGGTGGGAGTATCCTGCACATTCTTCCTCAAACTAAACTTTCTTCCCCGGTGATTCCGAACGACCCAACAGTATTCAGATTAACCTCGTCAGAATGCTCCAAGACTCTGCATAGCATCTACACGATCTTGAAGCGTATGATAATTTCACAAAATCGCGAATAAATAGGCTTATTTCGGTCCAAGTCAATTGCTCGGCAACATGACTGACTTCAAAATCCCCAACGAAGGATCGCTTAAAAGGGGGCGCGCCGAAGCTGTCATGTTCATTTTAAAGATTTTTGATACATCCGTGTACCAAGCTACATCACGCCTAGAAATTTACTGCACTTTCTATCTGCCCTTCACATACACCAAAACCAACTCTCTCACCATCCTCACCACATGCGCCTCGAATAGTGACCACATCACCATCCTTCAAAAACTTTCGCGTGTCCATACCCGCAAGCATGATATCCTTCTTACCTCCCCAATTCATCTCGAGCATACTTCCCAGATCTCCACCTCCCTCGCTCTTTCCACTGATGGTCCCACTTCCAAGCAAATCACCTACAGCCATCGGACACCCACCTGACGTATGATGTGCAATCATCTGCGGGAAACTCCATAACAAATTCTTCCCACTCGTCTTCGAGATAGTAGTCGTAGCACCATCCGGCGTCGTAAGATCAACTTCCAGTCTGATATCATAGATACTATCCTCCCTCTTCTCTTGCAAATGCGGCAAAATCTTGGTCTCATTCTGCAACTTCGGCGTCCGGAATGGCTCCAAGGCATCAGCAAGCACAACCCACGCACTGATACTCGTGCCAAAATTCTTCGCGTTGAACGGTCCAAGCGGGACGTACTCCCAAGTCTGGATATCACGAGCGCTCCAGTCGTTCATGAGGACGTAGCCGAAGATATGTTGGTCTGCATCTGCGATCTTGATAGGCTCGCCCATAGCATTAGGTTTACAGAGGAAGCAGCCGAGTTCGAGCTCGATGTCGAGACGGCGGCAGGGACCGAATGTGGGGACTTTGGGGTCGGCGGTGGGATCGAGGAGGATTTGGCCGTTTGGACGACGGATGGGTGTTCCTGAGATTACAACGGAGGAGGCGCGGCCGTGGTAGCCGACTGGGAGGTGAGTATAGTTTGGTTGAAGAGCGTTGGCTGGGCCGCGGAACATAGTGCTGAAAAGAGGTTAGCCTGTTCAGAGAATTGAATTGCATTGCTGGTCAAGTACATACCCAACATTGAAAGCATGGTTGATACCAGCAAAGAAATCTGTATAGTCTCCTATTTGCATTGGCAGATGTGTCTTGGTATCTTCCTTCTTCAACAAAGCATTCTTCTTCAGTTCCTCGTTGTCCTTCAATACGCTGGCGTGCTTGCCGCTCTCGGAGAATACTTCCTGCAAGTAGGCTCTCACTTCTTTATGTACTGGTCTTCCTAACGCTGCAAAGGCGTTCAGCGAAGGTTGTGCAAATACATCGATATGTTTCTCGATCGAGGGAAGACCCGAAAAGCCTTTTGCTTGTGAGAAAGCTAGCAGATCTAAGACATGGTCGCCAATTGCTACCGCAGGTCTCTTTTGATCTCGAGAGTTTCTTGATGTGATGATGCCGAAAGGAATGTTAGACAGCGAGAAATCACTTTCTGGGGGGATCGCGAGCCAGGATTTGATGGGAGCCATGTTTGTTGATGTTGTGGTGAGAAGGCGGATAGAAAATCGAAGTTTGCAGACTGGAGGTTTCTTTTGAGTAGAGAACGGGAAAGAACGGATAGTAGTCCGGAACATAGAGGTAAGTTCAAGAGAATCTAGAGCCGAAGGATATTTCTTGAAGCTATCCCGAGCTGCATGCGTTTGGTCGAAGCAGCCATAGAGGGGTGAGCGGGGTACGCGGCGCCAGTTCCGCCCTCGGTTGGACCTCCTTTCCACTCTTCAACGCCTCTTTCCGCTTTCACTCCACCCTCCTTTTGCACCCTGACACAAGCGATCGACCAGAGTTAAAGCTCGTGGATAGCTTCAAATTTCTTCCCCAGTATCCCCACGAGGACATGCAGCCAGGGTGCGGAAAGTAGCCGCATGCTCTCTGGATTTGGATCAATGCATCCAATGAGAATGCTGCTTATTCTCTACCAAATGCAGCTGTGACGCTGTTGTGGAGGGGTGTGCGGATGAGTGAGAGCTTGTGCGACTTCGCCGTCTCAAATATATCCTACCTTTTTTTAGTACATTGGTTAAGAATATATATCATTCCTCTCGAGCATTGTGGTCATTTTCATGTTCATTTCACATCTCATTCCTTACCATGACTTTGCAAACAACAGGAATCGCGCTGATAGCGTTTGTCTATTTCCTCATCCGCTACCTCAATCGCTCAGATACACCTAAGATTAAAAACCTTCCTGAGATTCCCGGTGTACCGCTTTTCGGAAACCTCCTTCAGTTCGGAGACAAGCACGCGAAAGTCGCCGGGCAGTTGGCAAAGAAATACGGGCCTGTCTTCCAAGTGCGACTGGGTAATAGGGTGAGCATTCCTGACCATTCCGAGCGGATATCAAGGCTGACAGCGGAAAACAGCGGATTGTATTTGCCAATACATTTGACTCTGTCCGCCATCTTTGGATCACCAATCAATCAGCTCTGATCTCTCGTCCTACACTCCATACTTTCCACACTGTTGTTTCCAGCTCACAAGGTTTTACTATTGGTACGTCGCCATGGGACGAATCATGCAAGCAACGCCGGAAAGCGGCTGCTACGGCACTTAACCGACCGGCTACCCAGAGTTATATGCCAATTATTGATCTGGAGTCGTGCGTGTCCATCAAGGAGTTGCTAGAAGACAGCGGCAATGGCAAGAAGGACATTGATCCCATCGCCTACTTCCAACGCTTTGCACTCAATACTTCCCTGACCCTTAACTACGGGACGAGAATCGATGGCAATGTCAACAATGAGCTTCTCGTCGAGATTTGTGATGTCGAAAGAGCGATCTCGAATTTTAGAAGCACAAGCAACAACTGGCAAGATTACATCCCGCTGATGAGATTATGGCCGAGTCAAAGTTCCGACGCAAAGCAATGGAGAGACAGGAGGGACAAGTACTTGACCTTCTTATTGAACAAGTTGAAAAAGAATATTGCGGATGGAACGGACAAGCCTTGTATCACGGGCAACATTCTAAAGGACCCTGAGGCGAAGTTGAACGAATGTGAGTTGCCGCTCCTAATTTCCCCCGTAATCGCTCGACATATGATCTGATACTGACTTCACAAAGTCGAAATCAAATCCATCTGCCTCACCATGGTCTCAGCTGGTCTTGATACCGTTCCTGGCAACCTCATTATGGGCATTGCCTATCTCTCATCCGAACACGGACAAGAGATCCAAAAGCGCGCTTACGAAGAAATCATGAAAGTGTACCCCGACGGCGACGCATGGGAAAAGTGCATCCAGGAAGAGAAAGTGCCATACGTAACAGCATTCGTACGAGAAGTGCTACGTTTCTTCACCGTGATCCCAATCTGTCTACCGAGGACGAGTATCAAGGATATCAAGTACGAAGATGCGGTCATTCCGGCTGGCACAACGTTCTATATGGTACGTTACCTCTCATCATGAATCTTAAATTTGCAAAGTTCACTTTCTAACGCCCTTCACCAGAACGCATGGGCCGCCGACTTCGATCCTTCACACTTCAAACACCCCGAAGAATTCTCGGTCGACCGCTACCTCGATAACCTCGAGGGCACAGGCGGCACCCCTCACTACGCCTACGGTGCCGGATCTCGTATGTGCGCCGGCTCTCACCTCGCAAACCGTGAACTGTACACGGCGTTCATACGGTTGATAACAGCATTCCATATCGATCCTCCGAGAGATAAGAAGGATTTACCGATTCTGGATGCGCTGGAGTGTAATGCTATTCCGACGGGCTTGACGACGGATCCGAAGCCGTTTAAGGTGGGCTTTAGGTGTAGAGATGAGGAGAAGGTTAGGCTTTGGATGAGGGAGAGTGAGGAGAGGACGAAGGATCTGTAGGGTGGAGGTAAGAGCGTGTGGCGTGTAAGGAGAGGGAAGAGAGTATGAAAATTGTAGATATTGTGATTGGCGTTTGAGGCCCAGCTGCATGGCTGTACCGTCGGCAAAAATGAATCTGGCACGTTTTCATTTTTCTCGAAATAAGCGAAGGTAGGCATGAGATAGGCAATTGCTGTCATCTGATGATATTTTGACATGTGTAGGCCAAATGAAGGGGGTGTGGCATGAACAAGTCCTTGGCTACTTTGTCTCATTGCTCACTTGCCCCTTCGTCTCAATGTACATCGTGTAAATGCCATCTCAACTCGCTGCTTGTAATCAAACATCATCAGAAGCCTGTTCGATTCGATCATTAAATGCGTTAGATTGCCATCTCACTTCCTAATCTCTGTCTATACATACATACATTTGATATGACATGTAGGTGAATATATACTATCAGTACACTCGTCCACGCCGAGCTATTCAAGGAGACCTATATCCAAGGTATCATCCAAATTACATCTCAGAAACATCTCTCGATTATATACGATTCAGTAGTTTTCATCTCTCATCACCTCCACTTCGTACTCCACCAGCTCTCCTCGTCCTCCTCCTCCTTCCACCCCAACACGTCCCTCTTCGGATCCATGACCCTCGCATACTCCAACAGTAACCTATAAGTGTAAACCCGCATATCCTCTTTCCTGAGGACCTTCTGCGCCCACTCTCTCCCATCCGCGCCAATCTTCTGCGCAAGATGATCGTGCCCTCCCTTCTTAGGAGTCGACTTGCCATTCACTCCATCGTCAGGATTATACGTGTACGAGCTGCCAGGCGTCTCGCCTTCGACACCCTTGCCTGTGTCTGCTTCTTCTGAAGGGTCCGCGTCTGCTCCCATGAAGAACTCCATGACACCATAGAGATCCATGAACCGGTTATCAATAGGAACAAAATGTTTCCAGGCTACAAGCCTGCTGTCATGCCATTCCTTGAACAGGGTCGCTTTCAGCGGAACGCTGAGACTACTCAGGAAGTCTCTGTAGCGGCCAGAAAACGAGTTGCCGTCTACATCTGGGAGGTATTTGTGGCCGTGTTGGCCGACTAGGTTGATGGATGGTGTGGGTGCGAAGAGATAATCAGTGTAGGAGCAGCCGCCGAGCCAGGTCCCGTCGACGGGTTCCTGCTTAGGGAAGCAGGCGAGGTCGTTGAAGGCGGCGTTGGTGAAAGATTTGAGCCAGTTGCCCATGGCTTTGGCTTTGGACGGGATGTCTGTTGGGTCTGGGGTCGAGAAGGCGGTCAGATTATAGATCTCTAGTGGGAGAGTGGCGACGTCGATGAACCCAGAATTATCGGGCATGAGAAGTGCTTGTGTTCCGTTAAGCATAGACACGAGCCTATGTCTATGGAACCCTTTCCAGTTCTCAGCTTTGTTGCGACCTCCTGAAGCGAGGCCACGCCAGACAATGGTGTCTGTTTTCTTGTCCCAAGGCACGGGTGCCTCTTTCACTTGAAATCGATCGTCTCCCTTGTAGTACATGGTCGGCGGGAGTAAAATCTCGGAATTTGTGGTTAGCTTGCTGCTGCCAAACATAGGAAAGAGGCGATCTGTCGAGGCGAAGCTGATGCTTTCTATGAAGAACCCATGAAGACCTTGAAGGTCGGGCTGATGGCAGAAAGAGGTTGAAAGAGTGTAGTTAGAGACATAGCCTTTGTAGGTATGTGGTACTGTATACTCAAGTGACATGTTGGGTGGCTGCGAATAGTCGGTTTGAATGGGATATGTACGTGCTGCACTGTCTGGTGGACAGGGGCTCGCTATTCGATTCCAGTAGGGACGAGAGCTATCCCATGGGAATTCTGGTACCGTATCATTGATGCCGAGTGGGACAAAATCTAGCAGACGTTAGTCCTCCATATTCTGACACAGCTTCTGGTATGGATTTACTTACCAGTATACCTATCCACCAACTCCCCTTTGGGCACGACCTTTCTCTCGCTATTCTCAATTCTCATGTACTCGGTCATCTTCTCCCATGGCACCCACATGCGCGGCTCGTCCATGCTGTTCATTGCAATGTCCATATCTGGAAGATCACCATCGTCCGCAATACTCTGGATCATCTCCTGCCAAATCGGCATCCAAAAATGGTCCGATTCTGTCCTAACATTCCCCTTCCTGATTTTGATCTGCCGTATTTGACCCCTCACATCTGTTAACATATCATTGGGATCCAGCGCCCACAATGGGTTCAAATCATGGTATATCTGGTCCCAGAAATCCTCTACCATAACCACTTTATTCTTCCTCGCATACTTCCACCACTTGTCGAATCCAGGAGGCGGCTGCCGCCCTCGTCGTTGTCGATACGCTTCCGCAGACGCAGACAGATTGAACGTCTCTTTCGAGAGGAGGTCATCGAAAGTCTTCTCTGCGCGGCCTAAGAGCTCGATTATGGGATGCGCATCTTCTGCGGCGGTGGGCAGCTCGATTTCTGGCGCATCGTCCAAAAAGGGTATCCAGTCTGGTGTCGAGAGGTGCGGTATCCTCACTGTTTCGTGACTGTAGAGATATGAGGAAACGAGGAAGAGAGAGAGCACGCAGGCCACGTATGGCAAGAGCCTCAGGAGGCGTATGTTCATTCCCATGCCCATTCCCAGTCCACCTCCCATCCCATTCAAACCAATGAAGAAGAATCCAGTCCCCAGGCAATTGGAGATACGGAATCTCAGCTAAGGGATTTCGGGAACGTTATCGAGGCCGACGGGACAAGACATTAGGCACAATTGCAATTGTTGAAAATTCGTGGCAAGCGCTGGTGATGAAGGCTGGAAGGGGAGGTGTTAGGTAACCCTCGTAACTTTCATGTGGAGATGGATCCCGCCCACGCGGCGCAGGCACTTGCGGAATCCTTGCAGAAAACCGGCGTTTTTTGACCTGTCAATTACTATGCGAGTAGCCTCGAAATAATGGTCGAGTCCAGTCGAAAATATTCAGGAGATAGAAACTTGGAAATCTGGTATAGGAAATAATCTTCATAGCTATGCTATTGATCAAGTCCACCCACAGACAACCCAATCGAGTCATCATGTACTCGTGAACCCTGAAAAGATTTGTCCTCGAGCTCTCCTTTCTCACTCATAAGCCCCCTTTCCTCGCCTCGCTTAATAAACACTCCCCTTGATGCTCTTGTCTTGCTTCTCTTCCCTTTTCAATTCCTCCAAGATATCTGGCTCGGCCTCACTGCCGGCATCGCTACCAACGTCACTCTGATCACCCAATGCATCTGCCATAGCTCCACGTGCCATGCTGCTCTCTTCTCTTAGCCTTTTTAGTTGACTCAAGGAGACCGGCCCTTTACCCTCCCCGTTCCCTAAAGAACTTCCATGACCTGCGCCAGCGGTCGGGCCTCTAAATCCTACGCTCTTCCCCTTTGCTAACCGCTTCCTCGTATCTTCCTCAGCCGAAAATTCAGTGTCGCTTCCCGCTTGCGAGGTATTTCCACTTGCTGATCCGCCAAAATCACGCCCTGCTGTGACGAGTAGACGATCATTGTTAGGCGACCTGATGAGGTTACGTATCCTATCTTCTACAGAGATAAAAGATGGCGTCCCATCAGGACTTGAGACGACATCGTCCAAACTCTTCTTCACGTCCACTTGAATCGGTGGTCCAACCCTCCCTCTTGGATCATCCTCGTCCTCCTCACTAGAGCTCTGCCAGCGTCTTGCTGCCGGGCGACGGAATTGGAGGGTGTCGTTCGAGGGAGCGATGGGAGAGTTGGCTGGCGAAGGACGCCCGTTCAGTTGCATGGCGTGCATGCTATTCTCCTTCTTGTAATAGTGCTTGCCATGATCGCAGCCGTTTGGACAGCCTCCCCATTTCTTCCTCACTGGAACGGTCGTTAGAGAGGTCGCTGTTGCTGACGCTCCATCAGTACTTGCCGCAAGAAGTTTCTTCTCCTTCTCCTTGTCCTTCTCTGACACGGGTGTGCTAGCTGTTGCAGTGATCGTGGGAGTAGTCTTCTCTTTTGCTGCAGCAGCAGCGAGACGCTCACGCTTCAGTTCTGACCAGGTTCGCAAGTTGTTTTCCAGAATGTACTTTCCGGAATCCTCCTTCTTGCGCATGATGAGAAATTCGCAGTGATTGACGTTCCGAAGATCCTCGAAGTATTCGACGCTGAAGTGATACCATTTCATGAGGAATACTCTACTCATGAGACCATGAGTTACTGGTTATAGTCAGCCCTTGATCCTCCGCAAAAATCGAACTTAGCCATACCCAATATGCAAACTGAAGCAAAGTCATCCTCTCCAAATTGTCTCCATAGACTCTCATTGAACCCGCTAACACGATCATATGCGTCGGCAGCACTCTCTCCATTCGGGATTCTGTAGAAAAAATGTCCATAATCCGCTCTCTCCTGCCACATCCTCTCCATCTCTGCCGAACATGGCTGGAAGTTTCCGAAATCCTGCTCTCGTAACCGTGGCTCTTCATACACCTTTATAGAATGTCTGGGAAACGGAGTCGGAGAGGGCTCGTCAGATGTCAGGGTGGAGAGGATGCCTTCCGTGGTCTCCCGCGTTCGGCGGTAAGGCGACGTGAAGAAATGCAGAGTGTCGTCTGCGCGTAGGAGGGTTCGCAGACGTCGACCTGCGTCGTGGGCTTGTGTCCAGCCATCGGGCGTGAGCTTCACTCTGTGGTCGGGGATTGTTTGGTGGATGTCGCGATTCTCTGGATGGTGTTAGTGGGGGTCGGTGTACAGGCATAGCAGAGATGGGCGGACAAGACCCTGGGGTTCGCATAGGAGAAAGTGCTTGGAAGAGGTAGAGGTATACAAGAACGGAGACGCAACTTACTATTGCCCTCGGATTGCGCATGGCGGATCAGTATTATCATACGGGGTTTACCCATCTTGGTCTCGGGGCGGCTCTTCCTGATATCTTGGTGCGGTAAGATACGGACTGACTGTAGATGTTTATGGCTTCCTGGACGGTGATATAAGTTGGTTTACGGTTGGTGAATGATGTGAGATCGGCCACAAGAGAGGTAGGTCTTCCCTTGACTTTTATTTATTTTCTTGTCCTGAGCTTGGGTTTGTGAAGGGTTCGTTTGTGAGAATGTGTTAGAGGGGTACCCCACTCAGCTGGAACAGATATGGTGTTTCAGGGGTGCAAATGAGCCTAATTATAAAGAGCTGTTCGCGATGTACCGTGAATCCATGGATGGCATTGATGAACTGTATGTCCCGATGACGAAATATGGCTTTTTGTCAACAAAGCTGTAGTGGCATTTTGCCAATGCGATTTCGGAGCGCATGAGTTCCTGGGACATTTATTGTAACAAATACCACACAAGCATTATGTAGTTCTTCACCAATTACAAAAATAGAAAAGGTGTCTAGGAAAGAGAAATTCCAGAATCAACAGCTTCATTTGTACAGTTTTCTATCTTGTGATACACCACGGCTAAATAGCGCCAAGCTCCTTGAGCTTCGAGATCATACCGTCAACATCCTCAACCTTTCCACCGCCTTGCCTTGGGGGCGGTTCTATAATCGCACGTTAGCTCACAGGCTCTTCTAAAATGACCGAATTCCACATGTCATCAAACGTACCAATAACCTTCAAAGTCTTCAGCCGCCTGCCCACGTCCACACCAAGATCCCCAGCAGCCATCTTCTCGATCTTCTTCTTCTTTGCCTTCATGATATTTGGTAGACTTGCATAACGTGGCTCGTTCAGTCTCAAATCCGCGGTAATGATCATGGGTAATACACCCTTCACAGTCTCCGTTCCACCATCCACTTCCTTTTCAACCGTAACGCCCTTCCCATCCCCATCGAAAGTGACCTTGCTGGCCTGCGTCGCCTGTCCCCAGCCTAATAAGCCTGCAAGCATCTGTCCTGTCTGTCCAGCATCATCATCAATACTTTGCTTGCCTAGGAAAACCAGATTGATTTTCTCCTTCTCCACAACAGCCTTCAGCATCTTAGCCACCCCCAGTGGCTCCGGCTCTTCCCCCTCTTTCACTTCAACGTGTATGCTACGATCGGCGCCCATGGCCATAGCTGTGCGAAGGATATCTGCGCTCTTCGGAGGACCGCATGAGAAGGCGAGGATGTCTTCGACGCCCGAAGGATAGGTTTTCTTTTCGCGGATGCGGACTGATTCTTCGATTGAGAGTTCGTCGAAAGGGTTCATACTGTGTTTTACACCCGCAGTCTCGACTGCCGTCTGGGCTTTGTTGACACGGGGTTTAACCTGAAGATATATTAGCTATCATACTCCGGAAGGTTGACACGCAGCTCGCAAGGAAAGAAGAAATCGGGAAACCCTATGAGGTAGCTTCAATTGAACCCAAAGAGATTATGTGGAATACGGACCGCATAGTCGATAACCCTCTTTACGGGTACTAGAATCCTTAGTCCAGACATTTTGCGCAAAGTATTGTTGTGGAGATACGATGAAGCTCCAATGTTGACGCAGTTGACGGGCGAGAGCGACTCTCCCCACGTTTAGCTCCAACCGAGGTCACATTACGCGTGGATCTCCGATGGAAGCCGACTGCCAGACTCTAAACTTCAGCCTCTGCAATAGCAAAGTCTAGTATTGAGGCTAGCAAATGGAATTGACATATATTCCTTCGGCCAAGGATACCACTCGGGACATTTGAAATCCGTTCTAGATCAAGCACAGGTCAAGATTTATTGGCTTGTTTGATGTCTTAATCTAGGGCACAGCTGTTTCCTGTTCTCTGTTTACAAACTCCACAAGACGAATTCAAGGTAAACTGATATCTGCAGTGGAAGGGCTTGACTAGCATCTGGATTTCAAAAGACTGAGAAGAAACTCTGGTACAACTGTGCTACCATCTAGGCCTTTTCACTACTTCATCGTCCCATTGCCCTCATTTAGATCATTTCGATTGGGGGATATGTTGCGAACCGAGAATACTTCTTCGCACCGCCGTATCTTGTGGCACCAAACCTCAAGCTAGAGGCTAAAGAGGGTAGCACCAGCAATCGAAGTCATTTCCCTCTCCATTTGTACCCTTTGCTCTGAGTTTGAAAGTAAGCCTACAAGACTCTCGGAATATAATTTGTGCCACTTACTGTAGACATACGAAGGATTGCCCACAATCCTGAAGGTGTAAGTAAGTCTTGATTTTTCTACACTACCTGGGTGACTTACACGACAGAACCCGCGGCAGGCGTCTCTTTGAGAATCATATTTGCACGTAGCTTGCTATACAACTAGTAAGTATGCAATTAAGGATAGGGCCTTGTGGTGTTACATACGTCGAGAGGAGCATTGCTGGGATCGCATGTGACATATGCGGACGCGATCGCCATAAGGATGGAAACAACGAGAGCTTTCTTCATGATGGCAGTGTGACGGAGGTCGTGCGAGAACGAACAAGAGAGATGGTTTTGGGAAAAGTAGTTGTATTTGGATGGCGTTTGCCATTCTTATAGTTTCCAGAGTGTTCATACTCGGGCAGTCCTTGTGTAGGAACATTACAAATACGAGAAAGATTACATCCTTGAACTAAAATAAAGTAGCAAGGAAGTATGTTTCTGGGCAGTTGTGAAATGTGTACGATTTGTGATAGCTCTATGTACAATATAACATAACATTCTAGTTTCCAAAGGCTAACAAGCTTTACTTGAATCAACTTGCTTGCAGCTGTAGAGGGGCATTTGCCCAATCGAAGTCTTAAACTTGAAGTCATCGCCGCCAGAATCTGGCTCACAGCAAGGGCATATGCGTGCTTGATATTTCGGCTTCGGACACTCAGAATCCCGAAGTCAATAAGTCCCTTCGAGGTTTCATGTCAACGCAGCCGCCCAGCACATTACTGTCACCTTCCTCCGTTAAACAAAGTTTAGAGGGGACTTTGTGGGTTGATGGAGTATAGGCCCTTTCTTAGTAGTCTGCTTCTACAAATATACCTAAACATAAGCCAGTTCCACATTATAGTGAGAGCATAAATGATCTTTGGAAGGTCACAGTAGAGATGAGCCCTCGCTGGAGGTTCTCATCAAGTTTTTTTTTTAAAGATCAATTCCCATTAAACATTCAAAAAAGGACCAATCTGTATGAGATTGGACATTCAGTGAAGGGAAAAAGTGGGACATGAGGAGTACAGTCGAATCTTTACATCATACTTTTCGCTTTCAACAAGATACATGTCCTGGCCCTCTCGGTCTTCGTGAAATTCGCCTCGTCATGAACTCAAAGGACGCGGCTCCCTCTTCTAATCACCCTTTTACTGACAACATTGATCTGTAATCATGCCGTAGATGCCGATCTTCTAGAAGTTATTCTACTCCCACTTGCAACAACACTTTCGAGTGACCAGAGCGCTTGCCACTATTGTTACTTATCCACTCGAATAGTAACGTTCCTCGTACCTCCGTCCGATAAGACTGCCATCATCGTGGCTTCAGTGTCAGGCTAGGGTATAGTGTGGCAACCAATGGTCAATAAATTCAAGGAAGCCATTGTCTCCAAGTTGTGAACAGTCCAAAATCTTGGCAAATAAATCATGGAGAGCTCACTTGTGCTGTATTCTTCAGCATCGCTCAAAGGGTCTGGAATCCGGAAAACATTATCAACTGAGCTGGGACACAATGGCAAGACTTTTTCGATATTGCGAAACATCCACCCACTGACCACGAGGGCGCCCCAGAGCCAAAGCACGTCAACTCTCAATCCTTCCAATTGCAAGTGAGTCCAATTTCATGCGCAGTCCACAACATATCGTAGATATCCTTCTCAACCCTCAACAACCTTCCCCTCTTCCTTCACAGGCTTCCCTTCATCACCAACCTTCACCAACCTCCCAACCACCAAATACTTCTCCTCGAACCTCTCCTCCCACCCCCTCAACGCCTCCATCTCCTCATCCCCTAACCCATTCAAATCATCCAATTCTCCCTGTAAGTCCTTCGTCAACATATCCTCGTCAAAACTCCCACACGCCAAACCCCTCGTTGCATCTCTGCCCGCGAAGTTCGCATATGGGCCGCCAGGACCGTAGAAGTTGCGGCCAGGCGTTACGTCGAACACTTTGCCGCGGACGGCGAGGTAGACGGGCATGTCGTTGAGGCCGTTGTAGGGGAGGAGGGTCGGTGGTGTGAAGGTCTGGAAGACGATGGGTGCTGGAGCGGAGGGGAGAGTGATTGGTGGGGAGGGGCGGAGGCGGTAGTAGAGGGTCAGGACGAGGAGGGAGAAGAGGATTAGGTTGAGAGGTGTGAAGAGTGTTTGGCTGGAGGTGGAATTAGCTGGTGTTCTTTCGAAGACGTGGGAAAAGCAAGGCTTACACTTCTGGTGAAGGAGTGGGTTTTGCGGCTTCTGTGGAAAAGATGCCAGATCATTCAGTCTTCATCATTCCAAAAATGTGTATCGGGGGAAGATCCATACCTTGCGCCATTCTCTGCTCGACGTAGTCCATAATGTGTGTTGTGAAATGTATCAGCCTTGTGGTCCCAGGTCTTCAAGATATCTCCGGGTTCTTCGGTAGTTTGCAACCCTGAATTGTGGATATGCCGAGACTTCGCAGAAAGTTCTCTGAACGTTGAATGCCCTTTAGGTGTTTTGGTGCTGTTAACGCTGTCGTTCTGTCGAGAGGGTTTGAGGCTGTCCTACAAGTGAGACGTTACGTGAGCTTAATCGGAACAGCTTCGATTGGAAGCTCAATCATTCAATCCGGCGGGTCAGCTTCGGGCTAAGACAGCGGGAAGTGCCGAGAATGATGCAACCGGACCCCTCGGTGGAGAATCAGGGGCCTCGGTAATATTCTGGCGATCTATCCAGCTATCAATATCAACATCAACAATCTTCCGGCCTTGTTATTCGTCTCGACCAGTTCCAAGTTACACATATATAATGACTACTAAACCACCACCACCCTCTGCTCTTTCACCATTCATTTTCGAGCCCATTCCTGCCTCCGTAAAAGCACATTTCGATGGCATCCCCTGGACCAAACAATACATCTCAGACCCCACATTACAGCCTTACACAACCGCATCGCGCATCCCAAAGTCAGGAAGTAGGGCCGACACATTCTGTGCCATCACCTTAAACAGCAAAGATACCGTGACGGCATGGCAAAGCTGGTGGAAACCTGCACCTACTCCTGATTCGAAGGAAGCCGACAAGAAATTCGGCGAGAGCATTGCTCTCCTCTCCTTCTCTAGCGGCTTGAACGGCCACCCAGACACGATACACGGAGGCTTCCTAGGAGTCATTCTCGATGAGCTTATTGGCAATGCAGCGGAATATGAAAGGCCTCATGACAAGAGTACGATGACGGCGTATTTGAAGGTGGATTATAAGCGGCCGGTCGCGACACCTGGAACGCTTGCTGTGAGGACTTGGGTTGAGAAAGTGCAGGGAAGGAAGATCTGGGGAAGGGGCGAGGTGTTGGATAAGGAGGGTAAGGTATGTGCAACAGGAGAGGCACTTTTCATTGTTGTGGAGAGGGTGAAGGGAACTGCAAGTAAATTATGAGGGGGTGATCATACTTGAGAGAAACGAATGATGGATGCTCTACAGAAATCTGTCAAGGCAGGATCCAACTAGAGCTGCTAGGGAGGCTCCGGTGCTCATCCTTTCAGTACATTCATCCGAAAGAGTAAATTGGAGACGACCTTGGAAGAAGATGCAGTTCCTGAAAAGCGTACGCCGAGCCGGGGTCACGAAACAAGAAATTCTGCGGAGTTGTTTCAAGTAGTAGAAATAGACGTAGAATAGCATTAAAGAAAGCATATGGAACCACTTTTTGGACATTGTTTGTTGCATTTAATTACAAAGTCGGGGCTCAAAATTACGTCCATGTACAGCTAATCAACAAGGAAGTGCCAAGCGTCGTACATTTATTGTGCGATCATATACTGGGTATGAATGCGTCAAGTACTGTATTCCTGTTTCATTCATACTTTTTATTGTTTATTCATACACTGTCAATCCTTTGCACCACCATGGCTGTAGCGGCACCACCTCCATTACAGATAGCTGCAACACCATACTCGCCGACCTTCAACTGATGGAGAAGTGTCGTTAGAATGCGAGATCCTGAACTGCCTAGTGCGTGGCCCAGGGAGATAGCGCCTCCCAGTGGGTTGACCTTTGCGCCTTCTAGACCTAGAATCTGGATAATAGTTAGTGGACGCCCCTTTGTATGTGCGTGTATGGAAAAAGGAGGAAAAGAGATGGCATACCTTCTCGTTCGCCTTGATTACCGCTGCGAATGCCTCATTAAATTCCCAAATTGCTACGTCCTCCTTCTTGATCCCAGCTCTCTCCAATGCAAGCGGAACTGCCTTAGCAGGCGCAACTGGGAAATCAACAGGATCAATAGCTGCATCGGCAGACCCGCAGATCCTGGCCAGAACTCTTGAGCCAGACCCGTATTCTCGTGCAATGGCAGCGTTACCCAGTACAAGAGCGCTGGCTCCATCATTCAGTGTTGATGAATTGGCCGCTGTCACTGTGCCGGTACCGTCTCTCACGAAAGCGGGCTTAAGCGTGGAGACTTTGTCGAGCTTGATTTCTAGATACCCTTCATCCGTGTCGATAATCGTATCGCCCTTCCTGCCCTTGACAGTAACGGGTGCAATCTCGTCCTTGAATGCATTGTTCTTCCACGCTTCTTGTGCCCGAGAATAGCTCTGTTTCGCATAGTCATCTTGCATCTCGCGAGTGATATCGTATTTCTTCGCCGTCGTCTCAGCACACACACCCATGTGGAACTGATTGTAGACATCCCAAAGCCCATCCTTCAGCAGTCCATCCTCCATTGTGACATTTCCAAAAGCTGGGAGACCGCTCGCTCGAGGTGTGTATAATGGTACCCGCGTCATGTTCTCCATGCCACCAGCAATCTGTGCTTCCGCAAGACCCAGCTGGATATTCTGCGCTGCGAAGACGACGGCTTTTAGACCGGACGCGCATACTTTGTTGATCGTGATGGCTTCGATTGTATTTGGCAGACCGGCAAAGATGGCTGCTTGTCGAGCGGGAGATTGACCGACAGAAGCTTGAAGGACATTGCCCATGTATACATCTGTTATTTTGGAGACTGGGACTTTGGATTTCTCGAGGGCGGATTTGATTGCCACGGCGCCGAGTTGAGGAGCCGACACTGTAGTGTAAGAACCGTTAAACTATATTCGTCAGACTCCTGCTTACGGAGGGAAATGTATAATTAAGGGAAAGGATCCAGGTCTACCTTAGCTGTAGGCGTTCTAGCAGCACTTAGAATATATGCTTCTTGGACCTCTTGTTTGACCGAGGTAGAGGCACTGAAATGGCGTTGTACTTGCGACAATCGCTGTGTAGAAGCAGCCGGTGACCGTAGGGAAGCCATAGCAGTTCTTGCTGTTCGGAAAGACATGATGAATCTGAAGAGAGAAACACAGAAAGTAGCCAGAAAGAAAGACGTGAGAGGAAGAGCTAGAAGAAGTGCAGGCTTGAAGGGAGAGGCGGAAAGTCGCCGTCTCTATCCGTTCTAAGCTCGGCTTGTCTGCTTGTGACAGAGCTCGGTTGTGCAGGGGTAACAAGGCCGATGGCGGGGGAGATTCTGGGGTTTAGAGCCGAAGATGCCAAGCGAGAGGCCACTAAATAGATGTTTACTTAACACTGTTAACAGATGTGCTGTGCATCCAGATCTCGAACAGAAGGATAGATACGGCCCTGGCGATGACACTGTACTGATGTCTTCACCCGTACTTCCATGAAAGTACAGAGCTGTGATCTACCAAGATATCTCGCAAGCACAAAATACCAAAACTTGAATTGGCCACACAATTGTTAGCCGCCATTCGAGGAAGAATCGATTTACTGGATCATCTCCATAGCATGGGACGTAAGCCAATTCCCTGACAGATCCAGAATGTCTTGCTTATATACAACAAAGATCCCCAAGATCGAGCCAACCGTCTAATGATTTTCCAACCCATCCCCAAACAAGAAGTTTTGTGGCTTTTATCTATCTCCAAACAAATCCCGCAGCGACGCGAGGATAAGAGACTATCCTACAAGATTGGAAAGTCTATTTTGCACACGCCAATATCCAATGCAGAAACGCCGCCTTAAACCCTGCAATTTGGAACAGTAATACGTCCTAAATTCATCCAAGCGCCAATACGCCCTTCCCTTGAAGGTTTGACTTTTAGATTATGGAAATCTTCGTCGTTGATGAACACAGATCCACCCTTATCATAAGATAATGCAATGCTTTCCGCGTCGATGATGTCGTTCTCGATCTCGCTCTCGCTCTCCTCTGTCTCGTCTCCTGTCTCCTTTGCTGCCATGCTTGTGGTAGCGATAAGTTTCTTCCAGATTCGAGCTTGTTGTGTTGTCCTTCCTTATTATCTGTCTACACAGATCAACAAACACTTCATCTACGTTGGCTAGAACCAGTCAGCTATTTCACGTGGGTATTTTCAGGAACAACTTACCCCTCCTCCGTGCTGATGTCTCATAATATGGTGCGTTCCCCCAGCTCTGCGATACAGCAAATGCTCGCGACCTAGTCACTACACGATCTTCCTCCAAATCTGACTTATTCCCTACAATGACAATAGGGACATTCTCATCGTCTTTGATTCGGATGATCTGATCTCGAAGTTCTGAGAGCTCGGCTAGACTACTCTGGCTGGTGATGGAAAAGACAAGCAGGAATCCTTGTCCGGTCTTCATGTATAACTCCCTATAGTACCGATATTAGTATCACGTATGATCGCCCTGTCTCGGATTGATCATACCTCATCGCAGCTAATAAAATGTGAGCCGTTGTACATCACGTGATACACCACTTTGGGAGAATGCACTTACTAAACTGTTCTGTACCGGCCGTATCTAATCTGGCAGCATTCTGGTGAGTCTCGTTCGAAAGCATTTGATGGGGCTTCTTACATCTCTAACATGCATTGTCGACCCTGCAGCGGAATTAGTCTCAAGATCTCCTGTCCGCTTCTTGGCAAGCGCATCACTCACATCAACCTCGATCTGTTTCCGATACGAGTCCTCGATAGTCGGATCATAGCTTTCGATCCACACATTCTGCACGAATTGGGCTACATGGTATTAGGTCATTTCTCGTATCTTCATTGTTGACTTGGGGCGGGGCATTACCTGTGAGGCAACTTTTGCCCACTCCGCCTAGAATTGCAGAGATTGCCGTCAGCCGCTGCTACGACCACCTCCTGAAATTCCAAAAATAAAGGGGGGAGGGTCACACACCCGCGCCTAAGACGACAATATGATAATCTCTCCTATATCGAACGATGCAACATTAGCTTATATGCAACTAGCAGAACCAGAAATGGGACGAGATTGCCAGAAAAGAACTGAATTGCGTGCATACCTTTGGGACGTCCTAGCTGACATTCTTGCGCCTAGAGATATAGGTGAAGTTGAGTTGAGTCTACTGCAGCAGCAGCAAACTCTGACGTTTCCTAAGCTCTAGCCCAATCCCAATCTGTAACGTCTAGAACCTGGAACCTCTCGCTACTCCTTTCTTTTCTCATGCACGCACTCTCTCACTTCTCTCACTCTCAACACCCCTCAGAACCAACACAATTGTCTGTTTGCGGAGTGAAATGTACATGTACATGTAGAATTTTAGACTTAAACTACAGGCGAGGGGCATGCTGCAAGTGGTTTGGACTGTTCTAGTGTATCAGTGGTCCAATCTGGAAGTGGGTCGGCGCGGGGCCGGAAAAACTCAAGCCCGAGTCCAACTTTCGAGCTTGCGGGGAAGCTCCAGGTTGCATGCCTTGAGAGCTCATAATCTACCAGACCAGCTTCCCTCTTGCGACAGCTAGAATTTCAGATTTCTACCCTTCAACTCTACAACCATGGCAGTCCATATCCCCGCCAAACTTAAGGCGGCAGATCTATCAAGGTTCATCATCAGAGCTTCCCAGCTGGAGGCTGCGAAACCTGTAATAGCTTACTGGTGTAAGTTGCGTGTGACCCCTCGACCAACTGAAGCTGATGTATTAAGGCGAATACTGGATTGTTAATCAAATATTGTCGAAAGGACTCCATAATGGCGACGCAGAGACGCTGCAATATACAACGACGTTGATGGACAAGCTCGAACAGGTGGGATTGTGAACTGCTGGTCTAGCTTGGTCGATGTTGACGGCATTCAGATCAAAGCCGACAATGCTACGAACGATGCGATTGTAGATGACACAGCTGGCCAAGCATATGTTGAACACTTTGGATTGGAAACCTTTTTCCGAGCAGATAGAACTGTCAAGGCAAATGCGGTAACGAAGTAGGTTGTCCACAGAGTAGTGGGGTTCACTCTGACATATTTAGGCAAACTGCCGATACCTTCCAAGCAGCTGCCACCTTCCTCGAGCTCGTCAACATATGGGGATCGCCAGACGCAGATACTTCGGCAAAGATCAAGTATGCGAAATGGAATGCGATCAGGATAATGAGGGCATTGAAGGAAGGAAAAGATCCGAATGAATCGAATCCAAAGATAGAGCCCGCGGAGGAGACCATGCCAGCACTTGACCCTAATGATCCAGAGGTTATGCAGCTCGGAGGGGAACCTTCAAAACAGCCATCTGTCGAAGATGTTCCAGACGAGCAATTTCAGGTCGAGTCAAGGCTCGCAAGGCAGTCCTCAATTGACCAATCTTTACATCCTTCTGCCCAACCATCGGCACAAGTATCTGCTCGTGGATCTCCAGGACCGGACACCACCTTTGATCCATATCCCAAGGATGGATTTCCATACTCTGTTGTCAAGGATGATAACGTTTCTCCATTGGAACCTTCACCGAACGAGAGGGACGGTTCTGTTGGTGGAGGCTACTTTCCTGAAGTACCTACCTTTACATCTGAAACCCAAGATTCAACTCTTCAAACAGCACCACCTGCAGACACATTTGATTTAGGACTTCCCGACCATCCATCGGCTCCTCCAGGTGGAGACCTAGGCCTACCAGAGCAGCCTAGAAGTCAACCAGGTGTCCAACGATCTCCAGATTTTGAGTCTTTCCCACCTCCAACTCTTCCAGACGAGCCAACGAACCCACCTCAAGATTTCTATCGCCAGGCTCCTGCGCAACCCCCTCCACCTCAATTTTCACATCCCCATGCCCAGCAGCCAACAAATTACGCGCCTCCGCCAGTCCAGCCCCACCAGCCAATATACCAAGCACCTCCTCCCCAAGCTCAAAGATATAACCCACCGCCACCGGACCCACCTGCGCCGAAGAAGACGGAATTGATCACGGATGACCAAGCAATTGCTAAGGCGCAGAAACATTGTCGTTGGGCTATCTCGGCATTGAATTTCGAGGATGCGAACACTGCTGTCAAGGAATTGAGGGAGGCACTGAAGACGCTAGGTGCGCTTTAGACATGACTTGTGCTTGGATGACGAGTGAGTATATATGGTTCGTGCGTGTATGTAGTACTTTAGTCAGTTGCGACCGAAAATGCGAATACCCAGTCTTGTATAGCAGATATTCCAGAATTGTGTAGCCGGAAGCTGCTGGCGAAATACTTGCCACAGCAGCTCAATACAGCTCGCCAAGCGCATCGACAAGATTGCCTATGAAGTCAATCCATCAGGCGTTACGTGATGCTTCGAGCGATAGCAAATTACGCAATTTTAATGCTATGAGAGAAATGGCCCTGCTAAATTTCGGGTATACATATATCTGCCGACGAAGAAATGCGAATGTCACATATGATACAGAGCACTCGTAATCAACGAAAGAAAAAAAAAAAAAAAAATAAATCGATCTCCCAGCTAATCTTGAGAAGCGTAAAGAGAAGCATTCATCCAAAGGCAGATAGAGGCGGGCGATCATCAGAGAAGGTAGGCCTCGCTTATTTTAGCATCCTTATTTGTTTATCATGTCACAACCGTAACCGAGGACAAATCTCAGAGAAGATCATGCAATTGAAATCTATTGTAGTACCGGGGTATCTTTTCTCTAATCCAATCTCAAGTATCCCTTGTAACGCAACGCCAAGCCAGGAACTCCAAAGCAAAAATGTACAAACGAAAAGGGAACTACTGTACAGAAAAGTGAAAAACGATCAAGCGACTCTTAACGTCTGCGAACCTCTCCACTGGCACGTCTGCGATCGAGACGCTTCACCACAGCTCCTAAGACTGCCTTCAGAATGCCATCACCTGTGAGACCGATGCCACCGTCGCTCGAAGACCTCCCGCCGGTCCAGGTGACGGTATCGACGATATCGCGTACGCCACCCTCGACAAGCTCACTCAGCCCATCATCAAGCTCCTCCAAAGCCTCCTTCGCACCCTCCTCATTCCCAACCTGAAAGAACTGCACACCAATCTGAAACGGCGGCGCCTCAAGTTTATCCAGCTTCTTCGCCGCAGAAAGCAGCACGCTCTCCACATCATCCGACGGCACACCATCCGTCAACACAATCAGATTCAACGGCTTCAGTTCCCGCCCAGCAGCCATCTCACTCTCCAGCTTCGCCAGATATGGCTTCAGGATATTGTGCACGCGGATTCCGGTAGGTGTTCCACCCTGCGGTCTCACGCGCTCGAAAATCTCGTGCACGGTGGCGGCCCGCTTGATGCCTCTGTAGCCGCCGGGTGCGATACCCTCTGATGGTGCTCCGGGGTTGGAGGACTTGTGGTTCATGAAGTAAACGTCGATGCCGTCTTCGTCGTGTTGGGTCACGATGGGGGCGATAGTGGAGATGGCTTGGCCGACTTCGCGCCAGGAGCGGCCGGCCATGGAGCCGGAGTCGTCGATTAAGAGAGTGGTGTCGAAGGTGCCGAGGAAGGAGTAGGGGTCTTCGCCGCCGCTGGTTGTTGGTGCGGGGGCGGGGGTGGGTTCGGCGGCTGGAAGTGGAGCTGGAGCTGCGAGTTCTGAAATTTGGGAGTCGAGCGTTGGGCCTGATTGGACTGTTGGGGATGGGGTGTATGCTGGAGGTGGTTCGTTTGAAGGAACTGTGAAGGCGTTCATGCCAGGTCTGTCTGGACGTCTTGTTGCTGGGGAGGGGTTGGCGAGCGGACTTGGACTTCTCCGTCTGGAGGCCTCGTCTCTATCCGCAAAGGGGTTCATGTCGCCTGGACCTCTGAATGTGGGAGTTGTAGGCGTGTTGAGATCTGAGTTGGCGCTATGAGTTGAGTTTGTGGATCTCTGAGAGACGTTGCTTGATTTGCGACCGAGTTTGCGAATAGAGCCAAAGAGGGAGCGAGATGGAGTTGGCTCCGGTTGGAGACCCCATGCTGATCCTGTAGGCATTACGATAGTTGAACGATGTGACATGTGATGTGATTGTTTTACTTGTAGAGTCACAAGTAGTAGTTGTCTTGTGTAAGATTTATGCAAAGGATTGTATGCAGAAGTGACTCGGTGAGCGAACGGAGGCTCTTATATCGAACTGTTCAAGAGTGTTTCCCGAACAGTACCGGTGAATGAGTTCAAAAAACGACCTTATGAGTCTGCCGTAGGCTATGTGGAGTTACGCCAATGGCACGCCACCTCTTTGTGATGTAAAGAAAGGGTTTGGCTTTGGAATCTAACAAACGGGCTCATCAGCTGTTGAAGAAGGGACGTTGCTATGCCCCGAGTAAGCGATGTTGATTGGCTATTTAGCGACTCAGCCTCGAAACCTGACTGGCTGAGCATTGCTGCGCCTCCAGCCCAACGATGCTGCGCTTCCCCACGAGGCAAAGTTTGCCTTCCTTTGTACTCGAGACTTAACACCATGTTGTTTCACAGGCTGTGTGAATCTGCCTGGGAAACTGCCCGTCAATCTTGACCTCATCTCAAACAGCTCAGCCTGGCCGCTTTTCAGGTCAGGTCTACCTTTAAGCGAATCAGAACATAGGTACCTTGGTGAAGGTGCCGAGCTATCCATCTCCAAACACTCTCGGAATGCAAGGCACAAGTTCAAAGCGTGGAGACCAGAATGTACCTGATTTCTAGACTTTCGGACAGGCTGTATTTGCCTATGATTGGCTCGTGCCTGAAGTGGCATTAAGCTCAATTATTCTTCGGAGTATGGGCTTAAGTCTCAAACCTCACTTACTGCGGAACCTAAATTTGCCTGCTATCCTTCTCACGAACCAGCAAAAGACGTTCGAGACCGATCGATACCATGGCAGCATGGATCCATGAGGCTCACGCACATTGTGGATATAGAAAGCATAGAGACAGTTTTGTGTATGGCTGAACGAACATGTCCAGACGGCCCTTGTATTAAATAATTATGACGCCAACTTTTGCTATACAAATCGTAACTGCATAAATTAACAATCCTGATACCAGTTGTCCAGGTTCATGTTCTTCAACAGCGTTGAGAACCCTGCGTCAGTCGACCGGTCACAAAACGTCGCGTTATCGGTAGAGCTGATGCTTGGAGCCGAATTGGGATATTCGATGTGGAAGACTGGCTTGTTGTTCTCGATAAACGGCGCAAAGGAGTCGCACTCGTCGTACTGTACGCACTGCTCGTTGACCTGCCATTGCATCATAGGTAGGGTGGAATTGACGATTCCTCCAGAGTTCTTGAGACCAATGGACATGTTCCGGCTGTGTGCCTCGATGGCCATGAATGTCATGAAGTCAACAGCCTGCTCCTTGGTGAGATCGAAGCCAGTATCGTTGTCATATCCATCCACGTTATCCGGGTCTACTCCATCACAGCCCTTGGTCTTTGCGAGTTCGATTCGGGTGGTCATGATATCTCGAACATTGGTCGAGCTAACGTTGAGCCACCACTCTCCCGGCCATCCGTCTAGTGGCTTCCCATAATCGCTCTTGTCGAAAGAATCCGCATCAGGTCTGAAATCCTCATAACTTCCAGCAGAGAAGTAGCAGATGACCTTACGGCCTTGGGAGTGGAGGTCATCGATTGTGGATTTGGGATTCGTGAAAAGATCAATGTCGTAGACGGATACGTCGGGAGTCGTATCGTTGAGAGCATACTCGAGAACAATCTGCCAGGAGGTACCGGCTTCGGGCCGCCAGAAGGTGCCTTCGGTGGCGTTGGTGTTGTTGACTGGTGGTGGTTGAGGGCTGTCGTCTCCTCCTCCTCCCCCTCCGCCACTGTTGCGCGTCAGGCCCACCCCGAGACCGACTCCGAGTGCGATGGCTATTACAAGAATAATAGAGCCGACAATGATCCAAAAGCGTTTCCCGAAACGGGATTTCTGAGGAATCGACATTTCGTGTTCGGGTTTGAGTTGTTGATGTTGGGAGAACCAGGGCCAAGAAGGTGACATGATATAAACGAAGGACTTGTCGGTTCAAATGAAGCGGTTGGGTGACAAAAAGAAAAGGAAGAACAGCTGTCAGATGCGGGGGAGAGCTGAAATAAGAAAGAAAAGAAAGGTGTAACTGCAGCTGAGCTGAGCTGAGCTGAGCAGTTTATTACTCAATAGGAGAAGAGGAAGGTCAGGTCAGGTCAGAGCCAGAGCAAAGCACAGCCAGAACAGCAAAGCAAATGCATGAGGCTAGCCCGAGCGTGTCTTCCGTGCGGTGCGGGCACTGGTGTTCTTTCGTACAATCCAGACCCAAGAGAGTCAGGAAGTCAGGAACTCCAGGGCTCAGGGGACTGGTTCAGGGAGGTTTTCAGGCCGTCAGGGAGTCGGGCAGTTGGGGTGTGGAGTCGGCGGTAATCAGGCCAGCACTAAAATGTACGAATGGAACCCTAAATATCAATAATCGCGTCTTGGGGGTCTTAGCCTGAAGGTTCTGTACGAGGGAGAATGGAGAGGAATGGCATCGCTTACCCAATAATAAACAGGCCTTGGCCTTGTTCTGCAGCACAGCCCTGTGAACATCGTCACACTTGCAGGGTGCAGTGACTGCACTCCCGACAGGCCCGGACAGCAAAGGCGGGGCAACATTCAATCAGTCTTTCCGAACCAGGCCAGGGGGCAGACCGTCGACGTCGATGCAGGCCAGGCCAGGATGGCTAGGATGAAAGCCCGCTTTTCAAGCAGGTCGTGATATCGCCCAGCTGCCTACTTTTCCGTACACAGGTTAACGCTGATATTGATACCAAATTCCTACACTTTACCAATATCAGCCTACTCATTCACAGCTAGCCAGAACCACAAACACAGTCATCATTGCAGGATATCGGTCACCACGGCGCGCCTGAATTTTCTGTCAGCTCCTGGAGCAAGCACATCGCAGAGAAGAAGGAGCCGTTTCTCAGCGACTGTGGATTTCGACGGCACCGCGCAACAATCAAACTCCATACCCACCACCATGGAAAACAATCGCGCAATACGGCGGAAGGACACCACGAAGGGTCCTCCCCTTCGCATTCTATCTTTAGGTCAGAAATCCTCAAAATTATTCAATGTACCGAGTACTGATGAGGCGCAGATGGAGGTGGCGTGCGGGGTTACTCGATGCTCATTATCATTCAGGAACTGATGCACAGAACATACGTTGAGACGGAAGGGAAGGCGCCTCGAAGAGATCAAATACCAAAGCCAGCAGATCATTTCGACCTTATTATCGGCACCGGAACAGGAGGCTTGATCGCGATCATGTTGGGAAGGCTACGGCTGGATTTGGAGACATGCAAGGAAGTTTACGTGCAAATGACGAGGAAGGTTTTCGAGACAGACAAAACGATCGCTGGAATACCTTATCGCTCGACATTATTCAAAGCTTCGAAGCTGGAGGAGGCTATCCGGGAGTGCGTGAGGGAGCATACCATACTCGAGCGTGAAGGCAATGATGGGGAGGAGCCTGAGGGACTTGGCAACCTTAATAGCCCGATTAGTCCTCTCAACAGAAGTGGTGGCCCTCGACGTCACGCCAGCAATGCCAGTGTAGCAAGCTTCAGTGCGAGGAGTCCTACGAGTTATGCTAGTCGGCCGTTGATGGGATTGAGGTATGGGAACGCAAATGCGCTTCTGTACGATACTCGGGAGAACAGAACCAAGACGTGGGTGGCAATCTCTAAATATATCCTCCGAAGCTGACGAAAGTAGTGCTGTTACCGCCATCTACCAAGGTACCCCAAAGGGTGGGCTACCAGCCATTTTACGGTCCTATGATTCACGAAAGGAGCCTTCCCCAGAATTCGATTGTACGATCTGGCAGGCCGGAAGAGCGACGAGTGCAACGGGCCTAGCATTCAAGCCTATCCAAGTCGGACAATCTGTGTTCATTGATGAAGGTGCAGGACAATATAACCCAGCGCCATTCGCACTCGACGAGGCGTGCGTGAACGAATGGCCAGGACGAGACATTGGTGTGTTTGTGAGCATCGGAACCGGGAAACGACCTTCTGGAAGTGACAACAATTCTCATCTCTGGTATGAAGGATTTATGGGCGAATTTGCAGAAGCCAGAAGGCGTCTTATCTCAAAGATTGAAGGCTGTGAGGAAACGCATCAGTACATGGTACGGGAAGGTCTCGCTAAACGACAGGTCAACATCGATAATTACTATCGATTCAACGTCGAGATAGGCGTTGGCGAATTTGGTATGAACGAGTGGAATCGCTTGGCGGATATCAGCACTGGGACGAGGCGATACTTGGGCAAGAGCGAAGTCCAGAGAATGAACATTGAAGCTGCAGCGAAGCTTGCTAAGATCCTCCGGGCAAAGGCGCGTTTCGAGAGCGAGAAGACAGGCGGGACCTTGGGAAGCTACCAAGACATGTCCCTTCCAGACGTACCAGAAGCATACCCCAATGCTGTTGAGTTACCAGCCGATATTCCTATTGTACCAGCACGAAGTCCGCCTCCACGTCCATCCTACGAGTCCGGTCACCACGATACTCTCGAAGTCCCAGGATACAAGCAAACCCCTTCACCTCGCTCTTCAGCAGAAAACCAATCCCGTCACTCTCCCCACAACTCCAATTCCAACGTCCAAGACGCGAATGTAGATCGCCTAGTCTTCCACGCCCCAACACCAAGCGAGTACCGCACCGCAGGTGGAGCAGACAAAATCGCTATCACGAGCATTGACGAGCATCCTCAGCCACTTCCAAAGAAACAGCCAATCCGCGTGGAACCTCCACCCCTTCCACCCAAAACACCTATCCAGGACCCGAACGGTAACGGCCTGCCTATGGGTGGTAGACCGCGACCCCCGCTTCCGTACCCAACGGATGATAGACCACCGCCTGTGGCGAATATGGCGAGGAAACCGGAATACAAGGGACGGTGAGACGAAGCAACAAATGAAGAAGAATGAAACGAAACGAAAACGAACACAAGACAAGACAAAACCAGGAAATGATTGCTTGGGTGAAATTTAATGGCGTTTCAAGGATTGGATATCAACAATGGTATGGTTTGGCATACTTGATGTCTGCCTTGCCTTGGATTTCTCGGAGTTTGGATGCGTTGGGTATACCTCTTCAGTTTAGTCCTTTTTGGGGAGGCGGCTTTGCCATGTACATTCACGATTCGATATGATTGATGGACAGAGGGATGGATAGAGTTGAGGTGGAACATGACATAATATGACAAGATAGGATAGGCATAGATGAAATATGTAATCCCTCTCATTTCTGATGAGACGGGCAGTTTTTGGTGTTTGGGTTTGCCTCGCTTATTTCAGAGGTCAGTGTAGAGGTGAATCTAAAATGTGGGGGAGTAAGTAAACAGAGTAGCGATGAGTTGCACTCTCGCCCCGGCCCGCGTTCTTGGGAAATGAGGGCATGGGATACAGGAGAGAACGATTTGAGAGGCTTCAGGAGATCATAGGCAAGGACGGAAAAGACATAGAACAGATGTAGATACAGGAAGGGGGAAGAAGCACAAGGCGATCAAGTAGAACATCCGTGTGGAACATGTTCCTCCATGTAAGGAGAAGAAAGCAACATACACTCGCACGACAAACGAACGTCTTGTATGACTTCTTCAAATCTCACGACTTTCAAGGCGGCTGACTGCTCCCCTGTCTCGCTTGGCCCCTAGTACTGCACAATATTGTGTCACGAACCCCTGAGTGTGGCACAGCCACGCTGAATACAATGAGACATGGGAACTCCAAGCTTGACAACGTCGATTCTATGGCAACTCGATTTGCTGCGATAATACCACCACATTGGGAAAACTGTAATAATTGATCAATACACTATTTTTGAGTAGCACTTGCAGACTCCCATACTCGGAACCACGCGCCCCTGCCTGCTGCGCGTCTCCCTCTGTCGCGTCCCCTAAACTCTATCACCTCGAAGCCCCTCCGTACCTCTGCGCATTCCGATCTCGATTCTGGACCAGCCCTCCAATATGCGCGACGAATACATCGGCGTCCTCCTCGCCGTCTGCGGCTCCTTCATCATAGGTTCCAGCTATGTCTTGACCAAGATCGGGCTTGGAGACGCCAATAAGAAACATGGCTTCAAAGGGGATGGTTTTGAGTATGTCAAGAGTCCGCTTTGGTGGAGTGGTGTAAGTCTGATTCTTGCTTTGCTGCACCATGTTCTCTTTATTGTCGAATAGCAGGAAATTTAATGCTAATTGGTGGATTAGATGATCATGCTCGTTGTCGGCGAACTCTTCAACTTCGCTGCTTATGCATTTGCGCCCGCCATCCTGGTCACACCTCTAGGCGCTTTGAGCGTCCTCACGGGAACAGTACTAGGCGCATACTTCCTCAATGAGAGATTGAGTAATTTGGGGAAGGGGGGGTGTGCGTTGTGTATTGTTGGGTCGATTGTGATTGTTGCGAATGCGCCTGCAGATAAGGATATCCAAACTGTGGATGAGATTCTGGAGTATGCTGTGCAGCCTGGTAAGTCGCCTATGACTGGCAATTCAAAATGTTCTGAAGTTGAAATAGTTACTAACTACTTGCCTACTAGGATTCCTCATCTTCTGCTTTGTTACAGCAGTATTCTCGGTCGTCATGATCTACGTCGTCAGCCCAAAATACGGGACTACAAACCCTCTCCACTATCTCTCCATCTGCGCTGCAACGGGAGCAGTATCCGTCATGGCATTGAAAGCATTCGGTATTGCTCTGAAGTTGACCTTTGCCGGCTCAAATCAGTTCACGCGTCCTTCGACGTACCTTTTTGCTTTAGTAGCCAGCGTCTGTATTGCTATCCAGATGAATTACTTCAACAAGGCGCTGAACACGTTTCCTCAATCAGTGTAAGTCTTCTCACTCAAAGTCATCAAAATTTCCAGGCTAGCTGACATTTGGGTATACAGTGTGTCCCCAATCTACTACGTAACATTCACCACTGCCGTCCTAACCGCCTCATTCGTCCTCTTCCAAGGTTTCAACATGACGAACGCCATCGAAACCGCACGGCTCCTCTGCGGCTTCCTAATCATCTTCTGCGGCGTGTACATGCTCAATTATCCTTCCAGCTCCAGCAGTCCGTATGAGTTTGAGCTTTTGTCTGGTGGGCATCAGTCAGACAGTTCTGTGACGAGGTTTACTGTGCGGAGTCTGAGGGCTTCGGAAGAAGAGGCTAGATTGGAGAGGCGGAGTGAGGAAGGAGAGGGGTTTCGGCGTCAAAGTTTGACTTGAAGGGTGAGATCAGGAAGGATGGGAACAGATGGGTAATATTATACACCGACACGATTCTCTGTGATCTGGACTGTCCGATTTTCAAAGTGCCGAAAGAATTACAAAACATAGACCGAAAGTCGCCTCCGGAGCCGGTTCACCAGTGCAGGATTGGAGTCTACGGCCGACCCAAAGCGGCAACTCTCCAACACACGGATCGCAACAATGGTCTCCCAAAGCCGCGCTGGCCAAGAAAAGTCGCAAAGAGCTCGCTATGTATCGAAGAGATGGGCTTGACGCTCTGTCGGTCTCAGTCTACTGCGCATGTCAACGGGATGGAAGTAAGAAGGCCAAGCCTAATAGCAAAGAGCCATTCATATCCAAACAGGAAGCTTCAAGCTCTGCAGACGTGAAACCAGGAATTGATGAGATTACTCCCTTTCTCTTCAGAGCATTTTCTAAGCGTCACGATTGCGTATTATCATTTTTCAAGAATGCTTGAGGGGTGTAAGCTCGATGTTGTCTTGTTTACTCGCTTACTGTTAGGCTCAACCATGCTAACTCGAAACGGGAAAAGGGAAAAGGCAGCGACACCAGAGCACAATGACAATATGATTTCATCCGTACATCGTGCGAGTAAGGAGGTAGGAAGCTTCAGCTCGTATTCGCTCTCTACCTGGATACTTGTAAACGTTACTGTCAGTACAAAACTCTTCAACGGACCATCCATAGTTCTAACCACCAACCAAGCCTGACCTAAAGCTTCTTGAATCTAAATTCGTTGCAATCGCAAATTCCAAACCAACCTTCGCCATCGCCGTTGACGATTCGTCTCAGCGCAATATCCCTCAGATCCCTGATACACTCTTGACGCTTCAACAAGAGCTTCTGCAGCTCCATCTCCCAAACCTCCAGCATCTTGCAAAAGCTGAACCTGCCATTTAATCTCCTGCTCAGGGCGTGACTGTCCCTTGAGATGGATATCCACCAGTCCCATCTGCAATAACGATTGTTCCAGTTGCAGTTCCTATTTTTGGGAGAATAACTGCGTCAGATGTTTACATGCCGTTGAAGCCTGCTCGAATAGCTTCAAGGCCGCTTTGGTTTGAGACACGATGCCTCGAATATCAAGCTTCAAGTTATCCATCTCGGAAGTTCTGGCTGCAATTTCGTGGTTCAAGGCGTTGATGTGACCTAGGAGATATTAGACTACCGCCTGATCGATGGATTGAAATCAGATATGAAACTTGTGCTTGGTACCTCGAGCGCAATTTTCTTGCGGGTACGATACACCTAGTCTCTGCTTATGCATCACTCTTGGGCAGGTCAGGGGGTCCCCTATGTCCGGGCAGAGGTCATGGAAGCGGATGATGGCTCCGTGATCTTCGCAGGCGATAAGTTCGATGATGCACATGATGTCGAAGCGATGTAAACAAAACGCGAGAGAGTGATTGTGAAGGAGACTGATGCTGGAAAGCTACAGATTTTGAACCTGCAGAAGCGAAGATGAGGGAATTCACCTTGATTATGTACTTTTCAGACTCCATGATGGGTGACCTTCTTCAAGGCTCATCCTGTGAGGCGGACATTTGTATGCCAGATGAAGGCAATTCTAGAAACGTTGCATGCTTAAAGAATAGCTGATAAACACTTCAGCATCTTGATCTGAGATTAGCTTCCTGTACCGACGGTTACAATTGAGGATTTGTGGCCAAAAAGCAACACACCTAAGTAGGTCGCTTCCTGTTTTGGTCTGTGCAAAATAGCAGTATGCTTAAAGTGGCTGCTTCCTTTCATTTCCGTACAAAACGGTAATATGCTTAAGTAGGCTTATTTCTCTTCTCGTCTGCCTTTGCCCCGCATATCAGCCTCGGCCTCCAGTATGCTCAAATTGGCAGCTTGCGTTTGATTTCCGTGCAAAATAGTAATATGCTTGAGTAGGCGTATTCCTCTTTTTCTTCGGCTCTACCCCGCAAGTCGTCCTTAATCCAAAGTAAGCTATCCAGGAATTGTTACAAAATAACAGTATGCTTAAACTGGCAGCTTCCTCTTTATTTTTGTGCATAATAGTAATATGCTTGAGTAGGCATATTCCCCTTTCTGCTTCGCCTCTACCCCGCAGGTCAGTCCACGAGTAACTTCGTCAGCGAATGCTTGTTGGGGCATCTGCCAATTCAAGACTCCGGCGCCTGCTTAATTTAAACCAACAAATGTCGTATGCCTGTGAATGATACTGGGTTAACGCCAACAAGACGCCTGGAAGTAGCGTGAGAACAACAGTCCACATCTTGGCTAGGGGTCCACGCAGGAGCCACCGCCCGCATGCTACCAGGCTGCCTAGAATGTGCTCATGAGTGAGTAGTAAGAAATGGAGGGAGAATCTCGCAATGAGAATCCAAGCCAAGATGGACTTCTGTATTATTGGGAGGCACATTCATCCAGTGAAGTGCGCATGACTCCGAGCAGAATTCTACAAACCTGACCTGCCTCGTCCCATGAATCCCAGTACTGTTCCCCTAATCCCAAATATACGCAAGAATGTCAATTATTTCATCCGGGTATCATGCATTCGACCTGGCCCCAAATCAAGCGTGTTTCCCATAACTATGTCCCATCAAGCCAACCCAAGATGTCTTTTGGTCCCAGAATATCTCAACAACATCTGGTTGATGTACTCCACCCCACTCCATTCATTCCACAAAACCGTCTCAGGAATTCCCAATACTCCAAATCTCCACTCCCAAAATCTCAAACTTCTCCCCCTCCTCACTCAAAGGCTCATTCCCAAACGTCAAGCAGTGACTACTAATACCCTTCTCAAACGTGTCGTCCAGCCACAATCCATAATGCCCATCTCCACCACCAACGCTTAAGAAGCCCGTCTCGCAGAGCATCATGTAGTCGTTAACGCCGGAGTAGGGAAAGGCTTTAAAGCGGATGCGTTCTGGTGTTGATAGGCCGGAAGGGAAGTGTGGGTTTTGTGGTGAGAGGAGAGACGATGTGGATTGTGCTGGGGATGTAGGGGTTTGATTTTGAGGGGGAAATGTTGGAGAGAGTAAGTTCGGAGGAGGTCTAGAGGAGCCTGATCCGACTGTTGTGCTGCGGCCGGCATTGGTCGTATCTGCTGACGGTGGAGGAGGTAGGTTCGTCGGCATAGAGTTTGATGTGAGGATTGAGGCACGCCAGAGGAAACATTCGCCTGTGCCGAAGTAGTGGGGTGCTGGATGCGGTGCTTCTGTTAGGTAGGCGCCGAATAACTGTCATGGCGAGTTAGCATGTCATATCCCTCTTTGTCCATAATCTGGCATGTGTCGCCCAACGCAAGAACAAGAGGGGTAGTCCTAATAGACTGAGGGGATCATACCCCGCCCTCCCCATCCTTCACTACCAACACGAATCCATTCCTCAACCCCCGCAGCTCATCGCATTTCTTGTATAATGTCCCGAGACTGACACCGTCTTCCTCCAGACTGTACACCAAGTTCCACTCTTCGCATAATTGTAATCTTGCTGGTACCAGTAATCGAATCTCCTCTGCCAACGCTTTGCTCAGCAGTCTCGCCGATTGAGGCGTACTCGAATGATAGCCTTTTAAATTGACGGGGTATAGAGGTGGAGGTTGGAATGGGGACGCTGTTCGATATGGAGGTGTGTACACGCCGTCCATGCCATTTTGGTGATGATTCGGCCTCGTGGCACCGAATGTAGGAGAGTGTACGGGAGATCCATTCTTGGAGGATGATGGCTCAGTCGAAAATCGTCGTAGTAGTCCGGTCACGGCATGAGATACTGTGGAGGGCACTGCCCAGGAAGATGAGGCCGGGAGCGAAGGTGGTCTGGATGACGTATTTTCTGGGTAGTTTCGTGACATTTTCGCGGAGAGTTTCGTTATTTGTTCATAAATTGGATTCAGTTGTAAGGGTTTGTTGACTCTGAAGTAGAGTTGTCTTCTTAAAAAGGTTGACTGATATTTGCCTCAACTGCGATTATTAAGGTGGTTGATGGTCGTGGCCTGACAGGACCTGGGAATGTTCCCGTCGGAGCCTTGCGTTACTGGTTTGGAGGTGCTATGATTGGCTGTTGAGAGGACTCTGGATGCTTGTGGAGGACGAGGCTGCACTTCCGCCACAGATGCCGCCAAGTGAATCCAGCTGATCATTGCAATGTGCTTAGATGGAATATGCACTTGAAAGCAATCACGGAAAGTGTGAGTTTGCTGTGATTTAATCGGCGTCTAATAGTTTATCTAGCTCTACCTGTTGCTACAATTTACTACTGAGGAAGGGAGCCGACCCGCCGGGCTAAGAATGCATTTTCGGTGAGATATCGTCCCGTACTCCAGTTCCATTTTGCCCGCCATGCTTTTTATTTTCGTGAGAAGGAAATCCAGAATCTCAGCAAAATCAATGGATGTCTTGCACCAACCAAAAACAATTGGGTATCTTTCCTTACAGATCCAGTCCAATATGGACGCCCTTCTCGGAAGCTGGGATGATCTCATCTTCCTTCTTTCCCTTGAGATTTGGCAATTCCGTGATGGCATCACCAATGATCTTCAGAGATTGCTTGATCTGCTCTTCACTAATGACCAAAGGTGGTGCGAACCGAATAATGTTCTGGTGCGTTGGTTTGGCCTGGGAATGGTTAGTCTCTGTTGACAATTCGCTTCGAAGATACTCACCAGTAGACCCTTGCTCTTCATCAGCATACACAAATCCCATGCAGAATGACCACCAGTCTTCGACTCGTCAATGACGATGGCATTCAAAAGACCCTTTCCTCGCACAGTTGCGATCATGGGAGACTTCAAATCTTCAAGTCCTTGACGGAGGGTCTTGCCCAGAGCCTCAGCACGGGCAGTCAGATCTTCCTCCTCCATAATCTCCAGAGCACGGATAGATACAGCACATCCCAAAGGATTGCCTCCGTAAGTCGAACCGTGAGTTCCAGGCTCAACGACAAGCATGACCTCCTTGGAGCCAAGAACACATGACACAGGGTACATTCCACCAGAAATAGCCTTGCCGAGTGTAACCATATCGGGTTTGATATTAGCCCATTGGGAGCACAACATGCGCCCTGTACGACCGATACCCGTCTGGATCTCATCGCAGATCAACAAAACATTGTGCTTCTTGCAAAGCTCTTGGACCTTCGTCAAGTAATCGTCTGCTGGCACAACAACACCAGCCTCGCCTTGAATTGGCTCCACAATGAAAGCTGCAGTCTCCTTTCCATGTGCTTCCAATGCTTCTTCGAGGTCCGCGACATTGTTGAATCGGATAGGCTTCTTTGTAGATGGGCAGATTGCTCCAATTCCTGGAACGTATGGGCCATAATTGTCGCGGGATTCAGGGTCGGTAGAGAGAGTGATGGCAGTCATCTAAAATATAGTTAGCACCGAGTCAGGTCCAAAAGAGGCCAAAGTCTTACCGTCCGTCCGTGGAAATTCTCAGCGACACCAAAAACCAAAGCCTTGCCTTGTGGGACACCCTTGACTTTGTATGCCCATTTCCTGGCGATTTTGATAGCCGTCTCGACTGCCTCTGCGCCAGTGTTCATAGGCAGAACCATGTCATATCCAAAGACATCCTTGACCTTCTCTGCCCATTTTGGGAAGACATCGTTGTGAAATGCCCTCGAGGACAGAGTCAGACGTCCTGCTTGTTCGCACAAAGCCTTTACCAGTTCGGGATGGCAATGCCCTTGGTTGACCGCACTGTATGCAGACAGGAAGTCGATATATTGCTTTCCCTCCGGATCCCATACGTTGCAGCCCTCGGCGCGAGCAAAGACTATTGGGAGAGGATGGTAATTGTGTGCCGCGTATTTGTGCTCTGCTTCAATTGCACCTGCACTGGACGTAGCATGGTACTGAGATTCTGCGAGAGCCGCGACTGGTTGGAAAGTTGAGGCTGTGGGTTTGAGGGTGCTGGCATTGGTGTCAACACTTCCGTTCGCGTGGGGTGCCATGATTGCTGATTTCTGATCGTCAATTGTAGGGTGATATTGGTGATTTCAGTGGTCTTGTCTTGTTATGGGTTTGGAATAGAGGTTCTTATATGTTTGTCTGAAGTTTCTGTGTGTCAAGATAGAGGGATGGAGGGGTGGCGCGGGGAGCCCTGAAAGGACCCGCTTCTGTGGGAGCAAGCCATCATCCAGACCAACAGATACCAGCAGATTACCACGCGACTCCGACATGGTCACTGGCGCACGGGAAGTAGCCTGAACAAGTAAGAATAAGCCAAACAGTGGAATTGAGATCAGGATTGATGTCGCCAAACGCATTTGTGACAAATAGATTGCCTGGATCTGGTGGATGACACTCGTTAGGTTGAACGGCGTTCGCAAAGAATAATATTCCGATGCCAGGAGTGAAGGGTAGCGTCGGCTTTTATTATATGTTATTATCCAATGTCTTGGTACATCGACACGCATCAATCAATCAACACCACACCGACCTCGGCACTGCACCGCACCATGATACTACGGTCCCGGTACTGTCTATAAACGAAAGCAAAATGATCAGTGACGATGGTACGATAGGAGGTAAGACAAACCCTACCCCGACTCCGAGTACTCCGTGTTATGCCATGTTCTGACATACATTTCAGTTTTGTCCTGGTCAAGCATATCAACAGAACTCCTACGAGCAGAGCTGGCGCGACGAGATGAAGATCCACCCAAGCCAACATGCGGATCCGGGACCAAGGGAACATATAACACATCGGCGCATGTGTTTGCGCTGATATTGATTCTGGCCCTGAGCACAATAGGTGTGTTCCCTTAATCGCAGCTGGCGAGGATTTATGCTGACGATGGGCAGCATGTGGATTCCCTCTTATATCTCGACGGACCTCCAAGGAGAGCGCAGGGCCGAATAGGTTCATCTTTATATCACAGCATTTCGGAACCGGAGTACTTATTGCAACGGCTTTCGTGCATCTTCTTCCTACGGCCTTCATCTCATTGACGGATCCGTGTCTTCCGGCATTCTTTAACGAGGGTTACAATGCATTGGCAGGACTGGTCGCCATGTTCTCCGCATTGATAGTTGTTGGATTGGAGATGTTCTTGACGACGAGGGGTGCTGGACATTCCCACTCGCATGGGGGAGCTTGGGATGCTGTTCCGGAAGGGGAGGATGGGCATAATCATATAGGCAATGGGTCAACGGACGCATCAAGACCGAAAACAAACGGAAGGATAGGGAAGCTGGGTCTGAACCACAGGCCAAGAGATATTGCCCTGGATGATCTGGATGCATCAGAAGGACTTGTAGCGGGTGTTTCTCCGCTACCTGTTTCAACACCTACCAACCAGCCAAACAAGTACCACGATGAGAACGACGATGACAACGACTCGGATCTGGATCTGGATGAGCTGGATCCGACAGCAGAAGCATTTTCTCGCTCTCAAACAGAGATCGAGCCTTTGCCTCCTGGACGCCAGCCTGCACTCACTGCCGAAGAGCAGCAGAAAAGACAGATCCTCCAATGCCTTATGCTCGAAGCCGGCATTCTCTTCCACAGCATATTCATCGGCATGGCTGTTTCGGTGGCTACGGGACCACCATTCGTAGTTTTCCTGGTGGCCATCGCGTTCCACCAGTCATTCGAAGGACTGGCGCTGGGTTCTCGAATCGCAGCTATCAATTTCCCTACACACTCTCCTAGACCATGGCTCATGGTCCTAGCATACGGGACCACTACGCCAATAGGACAGGCTATCGGACTGGTGGTACACAATCTGTACGATCCACAGAGCGCTGCAGGACTCTTGATGGTAGGGTTTATGAATGCCATTTCTAGCGGGCTTTTGCTATTCGCGGGTCTGGTGCAATTGCTCGCTGAGGACTTCTTGAGTGACAAGAGTTACGGTATTCTGAAGGGCAGGAGGAGATGGGAGGCATTTGGTGCGGTACTCGCGGGGGCATCGTTAATGGCATTGGTGGGAGCATGGGCATGAACAGCGACCATGGAAAGTGTACGAAAGAAACGAACTTAGGGCATGGTCAATATGCTTTGCTTATCTTCACGTGGCATGGCGGCGTCAGGAACTCTGGATAGAACGGAATAATAGGCCTATGGTTCTGTTGCTATGAGGGAAAACCTGTAGGAATATAGTAATGTATTGGTTCAAGAACTTTCCCTCGAAGTGCAAAAGACGTGAGCTAGAGCTGTATGTAGTGATGTTGAATTTTTGTCACTGTCGTAGCATAAAACATGCCTGCTGGGGTCTTTCACCCTCCCTGAAAACAATAGCTTTGAGCCACTCCTACGAAAATGCTTCACTTTTGATATGCCTAAAGAAATTAATACATGCTACCACCGCCAACTGTCACTTATTTCGGGCTCTGCGCAAAGGTCTCGATATACATTGCCAACTTCTTCGCCCCCTCAGCAGATATTGAGTTGTAGTTGCTGGCGCGGATACCGCCCACGCTTCGATGTCCCTTCAAGCCAGTGAGACCTTGCTCAGTAGCACCTTTCAAGAAAGTTTTCTCCGAGTCATCGACGCCGCTTGCGAGCTAAGCGAAAGTCAGTAAACACCTTACAGGACACTCTGAACACAGAACTTGGAGGCGACACGTACATGGGTCACTCTAAAGCAGATGTTCATTCTTGATCGAGCGCTCTTGTCTGGTACGATCTTGTATGACTCGGGATACTTCTCCAGTGCTTCGTAGATAGTCTTGGCCTTCTCATTCGCGATCTTCTCTTGGTCGTCTACTTTGTTGGGGAAATTGGCGAGTGAGTTCTTCAGCACTTGGCCGGCAATATACACACTTCCAAAGTTAGCATCAAGTTGTTGAATACTGTAGGACCACTTACTCGAATATGCTCAAAGTATTGTACAAGCTGTTGTTCTTGGCGATAGTCTCGTAGGACAGGACGATTGGACCAATTGGTAGACCGAGTTTCCTGAGTAGTGTTGGGGGAGGAGTAGCTACAGCTGGGGGAAGAAGACTCTTCTTGATAATCACCACTGTGATACCTGTGCTTCCAAGATTCTTCTGGGCGCCGAAGAAGATGACTGAGAAGTTCTTGATGGGTATCCGGCGAGAGAGGATGTTGGAGGACATATCTGCTACGACGATTGGATCATCGTCGTTGCCTTTCGGCTTGAGTACTTCGGGAAACCCAGGAAATTCTACACCATCAACGGTCTCGTTGTCGCAGTAGTAAACCATTGCTGGGTTCTTAGAGAGTTTCCATGCAGACTCCTCTGGTATTTTCCCGAACTTCCCATCATTGACCTTCCTCGCATCTGCAACCACATTGATGTATTCCGGACCAACCAATCTCGCTGCCTCTTGACTAGCCTTCAGAGACCAAGATCCAGTGACCAGGTAATCAATCTTGAGTTCTTCTTGAACAGCCTTCTCCAATTCCTTCAAGATGACATCCTCTGGGATATCTTTACCATCCTTGATACCCAGCTCTTTCAGAATCTTCTGCTTCCTCCGCTCAACCCAGACACCAACAAGGTTATATACTGTCGCTGAGAACTGTCCACTGCCACCTCCCTGCATGAACAGGACTTCGTAGTCATCTGGTATGTCGAGGAATGTTGCAAGGTCGGCTTTCGCTTCGTTGAGGACCTTGGTAGCAATCTCAGAGCGATGAGAATGTTCTGCTAGACCAAGTCCTGTGCCATTGTAGTTTACCAGAGACTCTGCGGCTTTCTCGAGGACGTTGGTTGGGAGAAGTGCTGGACCAGCGCCGAAATATGTGATTTCAGCTCGGGAAGGCATGCTTATTGATTGTTGTCTGAGAAGAGAATTGGGCCGCCAGGGAGAGCGCTTTAAAGAACTGATCTGCTGTGGTGACTTGTGCTGAACGTGGAGTGACAATCAGGCTTGAGGTGGAACTAACTGTGTTAATACGGGAGATTTTGTTTATCAAGCTATACCTACCACTTTTGACCAACAGTTGGAAGTTTCAAGGAAAACGCAATAGTCTTTTGAGATGTGAATATGCCAAAAGTGACTCAAGACTTTCTTAGACTTCTATGCCTTGTCAACAGTTCATGGAACAGTCATCTGGTGGGGTGCATTTTTCTGCCTCCCACCCCGCACCCGGAATCGGAGTGAAATACCATCCACCGCCTTTCTGGCAACCTTAATTCTGCCCCAGGGTTTGGGCTTAACATCAATAAGCTTGGCGTTGTGGCTGAAGCTCCAGGCAACTGGATGCATTCGCCATTCTACCCCGCCAATATCTCTTGTCCATAAAATAATAACTTCACATCATCGTCGAATGATCCACGCTTCGATTGTTTTGCAACGTGAACTCTACAGAATCGAACTTTCAAGCATTTACCAAATAAAGGAACAACAATCCGATCAAGAGCAGTCAACACTTACGCCGCCATCATCAGCGTCGACTTTCCATCTAGATTCCGAGCAGACCACAACTTGCTCAAATCCAAACACAAGATGGCGAACAACCCTCTAAGCACGGACAGTATTCTCAAACATATGGCAGATGCCATTCCCACACATACCAAAGGAGATACTGGTTCCGACGTCAGTAGCTCACTCGATGCCATCTCACTCTTCACCCATGCCTGCATGACAGCAGTTGGATTTCGTATACTGGGATTTGGAGAAGGACAGAAGAATGGTGAGCTTACTTACACCGGATCATGACCATAAACTAACATGGTCACAGAAGCAGAACTGGCACAGATCGCGCCTCGACTATCCGAAAAATGGAATGCATCTGCTTCATCGCATTCTTTCCTATACGCACACTCACAGTCTTCCATGGAATATGTTATCAAAGTGGATCGCTTAGGAGGTAAAGCAGAGATCAGGGGAATTGGACTTGGCGACGAGAGAATCAGCAGATTCGAAATCACAGCTCGGGATTATATCTCAAATTCAGCCCTACCATTACGCATCACTCTCACAGATGATGGAGAAGAAAACAGATCAGATTTGGAGGCCAAGCTAAAGGATGTCTTCATTTCTCCCCACAGAATTCAAGGTCAGGAACTTACTTCTGTTTCCAGAGATACCACTAACACCGTACAGACCTGGCTTCTGAATTCAAGACTACCATCATTCAAAAGCTCATCCCAAATCTCCACAAAGAAGGCTATGAAGAGTCAGCTGCTGCTAGAGATGCACACGATGAGAGAGAAGAGGGCCACGCTCGTAGACAACCACGCCAGGATCCGCTGCGAGACCCAGGACTTCCAGAGCCAGCCCGTCCATATCCTTTCGACGACCCGCTTGCTGCTCCTCGACGCCATCCTGTTCCAGCAGGTGACTTTCCACCCCCAGGATTCGATGATGAATATGACCTGAACAGACCCCTTCGAGGAATGGCACCGCAATTTCCTGGACCAGGAGCTCCATTTGGTATTGGACATGATGATTTAAACCCTCCAGGACTAGGTCCCCATGATCCGCTTAGAGGAAGCTTTGTTGGTGGTGGACAAGGTGGATTTGGAGGTGGCATGCATCCTACGTTTGATGACCCTTTGTTCGGAGGTCAGGGTCAGGGTCGAGGTGGTAATGGTAGAGCCCCTCCAGGTGCGAGATATGATCCAGTTGGACCAGGCGATGGACCGCCGAGAGGTGCTGGTGGAAGACCTCCTAATCCATTTGGTGGATTTGGAAACAACGATTTCATCTGAGCGAAAGGGTTATGTGGATGGCTGTATTAGTATGATATTATGACGGACTACGGTGCATTTGGGCGGGCGTTGTGAATTGAAGTAAAGGGCTTCCTCACTCATGTCTCATGTCCTCGGGATAGGAGAGAGAGAATGAAACCTACTGATGTACAAAAGTCCACTCACCCACGCTTTAAAAATATCGACGGAGGCAGGACCTCCTTCCTATACCGAAGCAAGATCTCTATGTAATCCATCTATGCATATTATACAAAGGTATTCTCCTATTTTGCGTGATCTGAACCCAAATCTAATCTATCACTCCTCTTCCTCATCCTCACCACTCTCATCCCCCTCCTGATTTAACACCGCTCTCTCAATCAACCCCAACGTAACTCTCACCGGCAACCCCACCACATTATCCCAACTCCCCTCAATCCTTTCCACCAGCAAACTCCCCATTCCCTGTATACCGTACCCTCCCGCCTTATCCACCCCCTCCCTCGTCCTCACATACGCCTCCACCAACCCGTCACTAACCTCACTCGCAAAATAAACCCTCGTCTCCTCCACCGCCGTCTCCAAATTATACCCGGGAAACTTCGCATCCTCCCTCGGCGCCAGGACCGCCACAGCCGTGAACACCTTATGCACCTTCTGATCCCTCAACATCTTCAACATCCCAATATGCTCCTTCTCATTCCGCGGTTTCTCTAGTATCCGCCCGGAATTCGTGACGATCACCGTGTCCGCTGCGATGACGAGGGACGGGTCAGGGATTGAGGCGAGGGTATTGTCGATGGCGACGGTGTAGACGTCAAGGCATTTCTGTACGGCGGTTTGGAGGACGTATTCGAAGGGTGGGAGGGACTTGGAGAGGTTCTCGGGTTTGGTGGAGGGGAGGATTTCGAGGTTGTTGAGGCCGATCTGCGTGTTTATCAGTCCACATTATTCTGAATTGTAGTTGGATAGAGACGGGAAGGAGGTAAGTACAGTAGACAAGATCTGTTTCCTTCTCGGACTTGCAGACGCAAGTATCAATCTCTTTCCAGGCGTTCGCAATTGATTCAATACGGGGATGTCAAGAGGGAACGGGCCGCGCGGAAGAGGTGGCTTCCCAGCTGCTGCTGCTGGTCTGGATGGGAGGGAAGCGCCATGTTGAGCTGCTGCTGCGTCGTAGATTGGCGGTGTGTCACCGGGTGGTAGTTGGATTTTTCCTTCTGACATTTTGGAGGTGTTGATGATGGAAGGTTGGTGATGCTGTGGCTGAAGCTTGACGCGGGGTGGTGGGTTGTGGAGACCCTGAAATATTTGAACCTGCAATGGGTTGGAGGAGGGGCAATTGGTTGAAATAAAGCTATGAGCATATGGCAATGCATTTATTTGAATTTCTGGAAGGTGTATGACTAGAACTTCACCTGATGCTACAGCTCTATGTGAGCAGGCCAGGTACAATTTCCCCAGAGTTCTGTGAAGTAGGGCCATTCCTTCTCAACTGGGAAAGAGCAAACTACTGCCATATCAAGCCAGCTCACTTCCTATAAGCTCTAGCTTCCCGTCTCCACCAGCCCTTGAAGTCTTGTGTAGCAATAGGAATTCCAATATCCTTCAATGCCTTTGTCGAAAGATGACAATCATAAGGTCTCTGGACACTAGCATTCGGATCGTTGCCTTCAGTATTTGCAATCATTCCATCAAGAGGTAGACCCATGATCTCTGCAAAGATCTCGCAGATCTCGTATTTGGTCATCTTATCTTCCGATGAGAATTGTAGTATTTTAGGAAGTGTAGTCTTGTCGTCGGTAGAGAGGTACTTGGTTGCGATATCTAGAAGGAACAGTTAGCTAAGGCATTCTTTCTGGTATTGGTTTGTGGAATCATGCCTTGTAGAACTCTGCCAATATCTTCTGTATTTGTAGGATATCTGATAGCCCAATGATCCATCTTGACACTCGCTCCCTTCTCCTGAGCCTTCCATACAGCGTCCATGAGAACATTGACGGCACTCTCAGCTGGTGAGCTAGCCTCTCCATATAGAACAGGAACTCTCAGCACAACTCCCCATCCCTCCTTGCCAGCCTTCTCATTCTCAGCAAGTACAGCCTTCTCACCCTCCCATTTTGTCTCTCCGTATAGATTTGGTGGTTTGGGGGCGGCTGTAGCTTCGTATGGCGCGTCGCCTTCGGTGCCTGGGAAGACGTAGTCGGTTGAGATGTAGATGAGAAGGATTAAATTGGCTGCGCAAAGTCTGGCTAGGGAGGCAGAAGCTTCGACGTTCAGAGCGCGTGTGCCCTCGGGGTCATTGTCGCATTTATCTGGGAAGCGGTTTGCAGCGCAATGAACTACAACTTGAGGTCTTCGTCACTGTTGGTTAGAAACTACTTGAAACGGAGAATTGGGAGAAGACAAACTTGACTTCTTCGAGGGTTTTTGCGACGTCAGCCTCGGAACCTAGGTCGAGCTTCAAGATCGTAGGTGGGCTGGCGCGCGTGAAACCAGTGCCTTTCACGTCCCAACCACTTCGATCAAAACTTTTGGCTACCTGTCTACCAAGTAGACCTGTAGCGCCAGTGATGAGAGCTGTTTTGGCCATGGTGAGGGGAGTTGGGGATGTAGATAGTAGTGCACAAGATCGAAGCTGGGCAAAATCGACAGCTTCGGCTATGACATAGGTAGCTGCAGCATCACGACACAGACATCGACGCGTCGCTCCACGTCACATTTGTATCTTTCAAATTCTACGATTTTTCATGAGGTCTTTCAAACGTATATTCCAGTTTCCACGGTCTCTTGACTTTTCGGTTCGCGTTACTTTGATTCCTGAGCCTTCTTCTTCACGGCCGTCCGCGCGGAACAGTTCGCAATGAAAAAAGTGATCTCTTTCGAGAAGTTTGGGTACAAAAATTCCCTATCCAGCCGAAGCCAAACAGGAGTGGTCATGGTTATAGTTTCTAGTATGGAGTCAGTAATTGTTGTCGTGAGAGGTGGAAGAGATGGACGAAGTTGGTACGTACTCAACTCTGTGAAGATGGTCAGCAATGGATCAAAGACGAAGGGGTTCAGCGTAACCTACAGCAAAAACGCAATCTCGGACGAATCCTCACTGATATGCGTAAAACCTATACAATAATGAGCAATGAGATCGTGTCGAGGTTGTGGTGAGGTTGCTTACCCATGCACTAAGATGGAGGAGAAAGTTGTAAAGTTGCGGCTGCGCTGGAGACTTTATAATTTTTCGGCGGCTTCGCTTGCTTAGATTCGCGCTAGAAAAGAACTTGGCATGTTTGACTAACATGCAAACATGGCCTGTTTAGTCCTGAGCCACACTTGGTGGAGCAACGCGGCACAGAGCTGGGGTAAATGCAAGCGACGGGATCAAAACAAATCGAAGCTGCAGCGCTTCACTTCAGCGAAAGGTGAAATGATTGACATTCATTCATAATAGTGCTCGAACCCTCCGATTGAAATCGAAACAGATAATGGGCTTGATTACTTTTGAGTAATGATCTGCAAGTGCTAGTGGCACGTTGACTACCATTCCTGTTGTACAACATAACTAGAAACGTCGCAATGTCCTCAAATTATTTGAGCACAATGAAATGAGCAGGCCATAATGGGAATGAATCTATATTGGTATTTCCACTACCAATGTCCCCTGCTGTACAATTCCGACATCGGTACTATTGCTAGGTGCGTAGGTAGTAATGTCCACTATGGTGGGGGCAAAAAATTAAGCGAGCAACAACAAATCAATATGTGCTGTGCCCACGGCATTCACGATCCATGTCCTCCTTTAACGCCATTTCTACACTTAAATGCCATTCCTGATACCTAAATTGTCGATTATGGCCCGAGCAAATTGAAACTACCGAACCAGAGTGAAAAACTGATATATCCAATATATCTCAATGCTATCCACGATTGATTCATCCCGTTGAATTGATCTGTACAGCCCGGAGGTATTATCAAGCGCCAGAGCAGAGTCATATTAGAATCCGGATCCATGTAGGGACCCTTCTAATGTCTTCATTGTACTTTGGTACTTTCAAGAGCTTCTCAGTCGGTAAGGTTCAATGGATGGCCTGACAGCATGCCCGGTAACTAGCGTTCTGGAGCGCATCGACAAAACCACGTCCTGGAGCAAACGGGTTATGACTGATATACAATCTATGTGGTCGTCACTGACATATCTTCTTTCCACAGTATTACGATTACCATTCTATTTCACTCGTTCTGCATACTTCGTTTGCCCAACGACAAGATAACCTTTCTCCGTTCACTTTCAAGATTTTGCAGATGATATCTGCGCTATTGTTGGCGATTTATGATCAGGTAGGATGGTCAGTCCTTTGTTCTTTTAATCATACGATACTCAATAGGCTCGCTACAGGCTAATCCATGGTCCTACTGTAGGATGGGCACCACTGAACTTTCGAAGGTATTCAGGTCGGCTCCTTCCATTTTGGGAAGTCGTTCGCGGAGTGAGGGAAGATACTCGCTACGAAGGGAAGGGGACCAATGAAACACTAGTATGTTCTTCGTCAGCACCCCTTACTGAAAGGAAGTTCCGTCCTTCAGACTTTTGCATCTCACACCGGACGTCACCCATCAAATATCAACGTCTCCCATCCAACCCAGACCCCACCAGCAGCACGACGACTAACCTGCACAATTCTGTAATACAAGGTCCTTCATTGTACGTATCCTCATCACTCGGAACCGCACTGGACTGACAGCTTTCCCAGCCACGACTCTCTCACCCCCTTCTCTCCTATCCCCTTCTCTCCCATCCCCTCTCCTTTGACTGAATATGATCAAACTCTGTTCAAAGTGCATGAACACGCTCTGCACGGCCCCCAACATGATTTCGCTCTGTTGCCGCAAGACTCTGCTCTGCGTTCTGAACATGATTCCGCTCTGTTTGTGCATGGACACGCTCTGCACACGGGCTCCAATAGCTATTTCAAGGCTAATATTGGTCTACCTTCCATTGACGACAATTTCTTCTCCCAATTGGCTACCGGTCTCAAGCGCTCGTGAAGCCAGGCAATTGATGATGACATTCCACTACCAAAGAGAAACACATTTGACCTAGGTAGCGACCTGGAGGAGTTTAAACCGCTCTGGTTCAATGAGACCTTGTCTGATACTGACGATCTCGATGTCAATGAATAAGGTGGCGTTGTTACTGGCAGTATAGACGTCCCTGGGCGAGAATGCAAACAGCAACGCCAATGTTGCAGCCATAGCGGAATTCAAGTTTCTCTGGCATCAATACGTCCCATTCTCAGATCCAAGATGTTGTCAAGGCATATAAGAGTGGGTTTGCCTGGATGGACGCGGCCATTCAATGTGCTCATCAATTCGTCGTACTTTAAAAGCCTTACCCCTCATCTGACATCTTGCTGTTCCATGCCATTTTGGCTATCTAGTAGAAGAGCGCTTAAAATGCTCGATAGAAAGTCTTGTCTTCACACAAGCGCACGACCAAGTCTGGCATTGTACATCGAAATTATACCGAGACATCAGATCCTGATTGAGTACTGACAGCCACTAGAATTAGCCATCAGAAATGAGAGGAAATTATTGTACAATTAGTGTCTAGGATATATATTCGTCACAGCTTCCAGACCTTCCAAGTCCTGATACCCATCTGTCCAAGAATTCCACCAAGCTGACCCTGCCCTTCCTTTCCACCCTCCCATCTCTTCGGCCCTGCTATATAATTAATGAACCCCTCCGGTCCAGACACAAACAATAGCTTGGAGTCAATCCTTGTGTGGCTCGCCCCAAACTTAACTTCCGAACTTGCCTTCGTAAGGCTCGATATCTTCTTCTGATCCAAGAATTTCCCTTCCTCATCCACAAGATACTCTACCGACAACTGACCTGGGTATTTCTGCTGCAATGTCTCCAATTCTTGTACAATCCGTCCAGTTTTCCGCGCTTCCCATGCATATGGGTTACTGATATCTACACCACCTTCACAATCCGCTCTTTTCCTACTCGCCCACACGATATGCATCTTAGGCTTCTCCATATCCGTATGCCTCCCCTCAAGCAAAGCATATGCCACCTGCAACGCCGGGGCAATTCCAGTCCCGCCAGCTAGGAATACCACATCTGTCACTCTTTCCGGTAGGTCAAACTCCTCGTGCGGACCTCGCAAATGTATTTGTGAGCCTACGCCTAACGTATGCAAATACCCCGACACCTCGCCCTTATGTTCTTTCCTTATTAAAAGCCTCAGATCGCCCTTCGGATCCCCTTTATTCGGCGGAAGAGGCGTATATGATCTCGCAATCTGCAGCTGCGGCTGCTTGATCTCTACCGACCAATTTCCCTTCTCCCATGATAGTTCGTATGGATCGGAAACGAGTTTCCGCGGTCGGTTGACGAGAGTTTGCGGTCGTAGTGTGAGGATTATGCTGGTAGGAGAGACTTCTTCTCTCTTGACTATAGTGAAAGGTGTGAATCGCGGAGGGTCGAAGATCTTTGTGCCGGATCTGGAATCCGGGTTGGATATGAAGTAGAAAGCTGTGCCGAGACCAGATACAATGGCCAGTATCGAGAATATTCGCCTTTTGCCATTGGATTTACTCTTTGACTTGTCTGTTGCCACCAGAGACAATGGTTTCTGGTCCTGCATAGGACGGATTAGAGCTGAGGAAAATTGCCGCCGGCATGGTTGATATTTGGCTATGTGTGAAGCTCTACATGGTCGACAGATTGGTTCGATGGTACTGACAGGTCGCCAACATAACCTCCCAAGACGTGGTGGTTTCATTGTTGAAATTGTGATGGCTTACTCCAAAAGTCGATGTCGCGTTGATATCCACATTGGCAGAAAGACACCCCTGGGCTTGCTTCTGGGCGGTGAGTTTAGTGGCAGGACCCCTGCCAGACACCCCGCCAGAAACAGGTCCAGGGCACTTTGGTGGCATGGTGGGGTGTTCTGGGTGCTGCAAGGCTGAGGTTGTGAAAATTCTACCCAAGTAACTGACGACATCGGCCCAGTCGAGTCAATCAATCAAAAACCCTCCGAGAACGTGCCCAGGTGATTGCCCGAGATCTGAGTCACGACATCGAGCTCTTTCTTCTAAGTCAAATCCCGCATCCTTTCCTCTCTGATTTCTTCTTCTTCTCTTCAACCTTCTTGATTCCGTTCCACAACCATTAAACCCTCGAACCGAAATACTCCTTTCACAATGGCAACTCCCGCACAAGATATCGCCGGTGCCTCCCATAAGCTGACCAGGACGGTTTCTCACAGCCTCATGGTCTCTACTTCGCCCACGGCCACCTTCCATAACCCCTCTCCAACTGCAACCTTTAATTCTCCACCTTCCAGCTTTGGCGGGTCCCAACTTACGCGGACCCAGACTGCACCGAAACAGCTGAAGCCGTTTGATTCTCAAGATATCAAGATTCTGCTGTTGGAGAATGTCAATCAGAGCGGCAAGGATATTTTGTCAAGACAAGGCTACCAAGTGGAGTCAATAAAGAGCTCCTTGCCAGAGGCCGAATTGATCGAGAAGATCCGGTAAGCCAAATTATATTCTGTGTATTTCCAGGACGAATGTTGATTCAATGATCAGAAACGTCCATGTCATCGGCATCAGATCAAAGACCAAGCTTAACGAGAAGGTCCTACGCGAAGCGAAGAACTTGATTGTGGTCGGTTGCTTCTGTATCGGTACCAACCAAGTCGACCTCGAATATGCTGCTAGACATGGTATTGCAGTTTTCAATTCTCCTTTTGCCAACTCCCGAAGTGTTGCAGAACTGGTCATTGCCGAGATTATCGCTCTTGCACGACAACTTGGAGATCGCTCAAACGAGTTGCACAGGGGGACATGGAACAAAGTCAGTGCGAAGTGCTGGGAGATTCGAGGCAAGACTCTTGGTGAGTAACGCTGTGCTGAGGAATGGCTGTGCTACTGGATACTAACAAGATGGCTAGGTATAATTGGTTATGGCCACATTGGTTCCCAACTTTCCGTCCTCGCAGAGTCCATGGGCATGTCAGTGATCTATTACGATGTCATCAACCTCATGGCCTTGGGAACCGCAAGGCAGGTTCCCACGCTGGAGGCACTTCTCAACGAGGCTGATTTCGTTACTTGCCACGTACCTGAGTTACCCGAGACCAAGAACATGATCGGAGCCGCCCAGTTCGACCAAATGAAAGAGGGAAGCTACTTGATCAATGCCAGCCGTGGTACCGTTGTCGATATTCCAGCTCTCATCAATGCTTCACGCAGTGGCAAGATTGCTGGTGCAGCATTGGATGTCTACCCAAGCGAGCCTGGTGGAAATGGTGACTACTTCACAACCGACTTAAACTCTTGGGCAGAGGATCTTCGCAGCTTGAAGAATATCATTCTTACTCCACATATCGGAGGAAGCACCGAGGAGGCTCAGCGCGCTATTGGTGCTGAAGGTAGGATGAGTCCTTTCAGCTTGATTTCTCTAGCTAATTCTTACAGTCGGCGAGGCTTTGGTTCGATATGTCAATTCCGGTGTCACTCTCGGCGCAGTAAATCTTCCTGAGGTCAACCTTCGCTCTTTGACTTTGGACGAGTCAAATCATGCCAGAGTAGGTTTCTTCAATGCTAACCGCCCGAATTTCGCTAACCATCACAGGTCATTTATATTCATCACAATGTTCCTGGTGTCTTGAGAAAAGGTATTAATCATCCATTCTATACATTCTACAGAATACTAAAAGAAAACAGTCAATGAGATTCTCGGAGATCACAACGTCGACAAGCAGATTACCGATAACAAGGGCGATGTAAGTACCATTCATTGACTTGTTTTGCACAACTAAACGTGAGTAGGTTGCCTACCTGATGGCAGATATCAGCAGCGTACACCCACACCAGATCAAAGAAATTTCCGATGCCCTGGAAGCCTTGAGCTGTAAGTTCACACGAATCCTTCCGGCTCCGGAAAGGTATCGCTGACCAAATGCAGCCCGCATTTTGACTAGAATTCTTTACTAAAATGGCATCGACTGGGAAAATTGGATAGGAAAATCTGGGACCAGCATTCAACAGGAGTGGCGGCGTCTTTGGGATTGCATCAACTCTTCAACATGAACGATCCATGGAGATCAATGGGGAAAGAAGGAGCTGCATTGAATGGCTTCTTACAACAGAATCGAAAAAGCATAGTAAATATCACTAGAATCTTCAAGTCAAGTAGTGTTCGTTAACTGGGTCTGAATGAAGTCGATACCTACGTCCTTAAACTCTACCATCACAACCAGCGATGAGATACTCGATTATTCCTCCCTTCCCAAAGTAACAAGATCTCTACGAGTACTGACTTGCACATGCATCTCTGCTGCTGCGCCTTGAATTTCTCGCCTGACACGTGACCCACCTATGACGATTGGTGAGCTGGGCAAGGCGGGTTTCTAAACCTGGCAGTAACTAGCCAGGCTCACATCCCGGTCAATTCAAACTGTTGAATACTTATTCCCAAAGTCTGAGCAATCTCTCTGTCAATTAACAGTCTTCTGTCAACATTCAAGATCCGAACAATTGTTGTTGACAAAACTGCTTCTCCTGTCTCTTGAAAGTTACCGGATCTATCCAGGCCAGGGTCGCAAAGCCATCTAGAGATCCCTGCGAGTCCTCCTACCCCAGTCGAAATTATTCATTTCAGGAGCTGTACCCTGCCAGACAGAGACTCGCTCGCCAGGTCAGCAGTTTCAATCTGTCCTACACGACGAATTGTCCATCAACCACGAAACTTGTAATTCCTTATCTACGAGACGAAATTGATTCCAATTGTCAACAAGTTCGGATATTTCGCGAAGAGGAAAGAGCGGACTCTACGGTCATCATTCACCCACTCTTCACTTAATTGCCTACGATCTGTTCTCGACATTGGAACCATCGTCATGTCTTCTCCATCATCCGCAGGTTCGGGCAAGCGGAAGAGAACGAATACCGCTCCTTCAAAGAACCTCACAATGGATCCTCTACAACAAGCATCTTCCCGCGACGCGTCGGGTGAGGATGGAGAGTCGACTGCGCCAGAGACGACGGCCAAGAATCCTGCTAAACGACTCCGATCATCTACACACGAGAAAGTCGTGATTCCAAATGGCGACCCAGGAGAGCCATCCGAGAGCACAGAAGCTTCCGAGGACATTGAGAAACGCGTGCGAAAGAGGAAAGGGAAGGATGACGAGGAAGAGGAGGGATTACCGCAATCCATGGCTCCACCGCCAATTGGCAAGCTCACGGATCCTGTTGGGTACAAGACAAACCCAGCCCCAGCTGGCAGAGCCGTTAGAGTCTACGCCGATGGAGTGTTCGATCTTTTCCACTTGGGGTATGTCACAGTGTGCTAAATCCGAATGTGGCCTCGAGACTGACCTGGGTTACAGACACATGCGCCAGTTGGAGCAAGCTAAGAAAGCATTCCCCGATGTCTACTTGCTGGTAGGAGTGACCGGCGATAAGGAAACACACAAGCGAAAGGGATTGACTGTGTTGTCGGGACAAGAGCGAGCTGAAACCGTAAGGCATTGCAAGTGGGTTGATGAAGTCATTGAAGACTGCCCGTGGATTGTCACTCCCAAATTTCTGGAAGAGCACAAGATTGATTATGTCGCTCACGACGATTTGCCATATGGTGCTGATGAGGGAGACGACATTTACAAGCCTATCAAAGAGGCTGGCAAGTTCCTTGTTACCCAGCGAACAGAGGGTGTCAGTACGACTGGAATCATCACAAAGTAAGCTTATTCAATTTTCTACCTTTGGCCCAATACTGATAAGAAGTGCAGGATCGTCCGTGATTACGAGAAGTACATTGCACGTCAATTCAAGCGTGGAACCTCGCGTCAAGAATTGAACGTTTCGTGGTTGAAGAAGAACGAGCTTGACCTCAAACGTCACGTTTCCGAGATGAGAGAAGCTATCCGATCAAACTGGACAACAACAGGCCAGGAATTGGGCAAGGAGTTGAGGCAATTCTGGCAGGCGAGCAGGCCTGGTAGTCCCGCTCGTATGGCTAGTAAGTTACTCCCAGCATCTCCAGCATCACTTTGGACAATTGCTGACTGACCATTGCCAGGTTATGACGACTCGAACAAGGGCGGATCACTTACCAGCCCATCTGCTCTCTCACATCTCAGCCGTCGGTTGGAGATTCCCAGACCAGACAGTCCTGGCCCGGGCAGTGATTTCGCTACCGGATACAGTCTTGGTCTCATTGGTGGTGTACGATCATGGATGACAAGAAGCCGTCAAACCAATCGCGACAGTCTACACGGCAGCGACAGCAGTGAAGAAGACAGCGATGAACGCTCCCCTCCCCGCGGCCGTTCAGGAAAGGAACAAACTCAGGAAGAGGGGGAGGACGAGAAGCAGGTTGATGCTCAGATTAATGCACTAATGGGCGAGAACTCGAAGCATTCTGGTGCATAGATCGGTCGTGCGTGTTTGAGCGGTTTCTTCGTTCGAGATCTCTTTGCAGGCAAAAAGCATTCTTTTGATTTTGTACGATAATGCAATTTGTTCCGTTATATACTTGTTTCGTCTAGAACAAATCACTTAAAAAGCGTCTTCTGCACATTTCAGGACAGGTTGAAAGCCCGGCTATGAGACTATGAGTAAACATACGGCCAAGTTGTTCACGAGTAGTGCCTATGCTTGAAACTTCACATCTATTCTTGCCTCACTTATCAGTATGATCTTGAAAGTTACGAACCACATAAATAAGCTCATCCATGATTGATACCATATCTAATGCAAAAAGCTCACTCGTGCCCGCCAAACGTCTGAGCTTAAAGTCCTGGAGCATCGCTTGCCCCTTTCCCGGTCCCGCTCTCGAGGCATCTAATCTCCTCAGAAGCTCAGACATCCAAAACCAACGCCTAGAAACGAGACCCAAGGCCGGCCAAAAGCCGGTCTCAAAAAGTAGCAAAAAAGAATCACAAGATAGAGGTAGAGCAGAGCTACAGAAGTAATATATTAATCCGTATCAGTGGGTAGGAAGGTAGCAAAAAAGTTCAACTGCATGCCTTCTCATCCCAAGCGGCCGCGTTAGGACGGTGTAGCTATGAGTCTACGTCTTTGTAATTCCAATATTGCGATGTGGTCAACATTGTACTTTGTCTCAATCGAGCGTGTCACCTGTGAAGGCTTATCTCGGAATTTGGTTTGGTTTAGGTCATTGAACTTCACTGTGAGAAGTGTACCTCATGGTTGGTTATCAGAATTCGTGTCATTGCAGAGTAGCGTCCTTGTGTGGTGGGCACAGCAGAGGCAAGTTGCCTCGCAGATACAAGTTAACGAAGGGACTCATGATCGTGGATGGGTCTGGGACAGGTTTTGGTGCGTCTGCAGGCGCGGAGCACTGGACAGAGCGAGGTAAAAGTGCTTATCTGGGTAGATGATGGGATGGGAGGGATGGAAGGATGTTGTGGCTGAGGTGAGGCGAGACGAAGGAAGGGGAGGGGAAAGGGGGCTTGAGGGTCGGGAAGCGAGATGATGTGAGGCGTGAGGCTTGAGATTTGTGAGTGGATAGATTGTACAGATTGGCATAGTGGTATGATTTTTAAAGGAATTAGAAGGATGCACGAGCTTTGGAAGGGCACTCAATGTTGAAGATAGTGATAGTTGACTTCGAGATTTCTGGACGCGTCGCGTACAGACAACGTCCGACTATCCTACCATCCAGCCTATCATCTGAATGTCAGCAATGCCCGTGCTGGACTCCCATCGAGGTATGACTTTGTTATCACCAGAGTGAAAAGACAATGCCCGTGTATTATAAATACAGCAGGGAATTTCGATGCCCTCAAATTTCATCTTCTTCATCGTCAAAATCCTCCCTATCCTCCGTACCCATATCATACAGGATCCTCCCTCCATCCCCAGGTCCAGCCGCACCCCCATCCTTCTGCGCATCAAAGTACGGGAGGACAACATTTTCTCTATCCCTCTTCTGTTTCTCTGTAAGGCCCAAGTTGAACGTCGTGTTCATATCATCCTCTCCACTACCGACAGGCGCACTACCACCACCAGGAGAGGGAGACGAGAAAAGCGGATGGTCGTCTAAGAGTACGAACTCGCTTAAAGAAGAGAGCTTCGATGATTTGGTAGTCTGAGACGTGGAGGTGGTTGAAGCTGGAGGAAGAAGCACGAAGCTTTCCGTCACGCCACGACCTGAACGTCGCCGAATCTCCATGTTGATCACGATACCTTGCTCATCTTTCGCCCGTCCCCTCAGGCCGACAATTACACCTTCTCTACCTTCTTGGAGACCGAAGACTGGCTCCTGTTGACTCTTGTCGCGTGCACGTTTGCGAGCTAGGACTTGCGGGAGGGATGAAACGGTCAGAATAGCGGTGGCGAGGTAGATGAGAGTGGTGAGTGGTGAAGGTGTATAGGAGGACACGGAGGAGGGATTTCTCAGTGGTATGTCGGTGTGGTGTGTCGCTAGAAGTGAGATTTGAGATGAAATGAGCAGGGATGAGAGGAAAGGCGACAGATGCTGAGGATGATTGCTCGAGAGAGGGTAGAGCGTGTCGATTATGAGAAGGTATTCTGTTTGGTATCAGTTTTGGAGAGCTCTAGACAGAAATAAAGAAGTGTCTTGACGTACTTGCTAGAGTCGAAGATGCATTCTGAGCAGAAGTTGGTGGTGATGGCAGATGAGACAATATCTCGGTTCTTAGTGCACCCAGAGGTCTACCACGAGCATTGATGAAGGAATCGACTTCGAAAGGCACTTTCTTTCGTAGCGTAGAGAAGGAAATGAATATGATCTTATTCTTCGAAATCTAGGGAGAATTAGCTAAAGATCCGAAATAAAACTTTTGTCCTCTAAGACAGTATGAGCTTGAACTCTACGACATCAAATCGAAATTGTAAAACGAACAGGAAGGAATGTACTTCTGCCTCAGTAGAAGACAGATTTGAAAGTTCTGAAACAGATGTGGAGGGAATATATTCCGCTACATACCTTCGCTCTCCTTACAAACTCCCGCAAGAGCAGACCTCCACTCTGCTCCAGGGTGTCCAGTATCAATGTGAATGGACTTGCGCTATCCCTGAGATTCAATAGCTTTTGAAAGAGAAGATTGTTGTGTGTTCTCCGTTGCTGGATGACTGAGGGCGCCATTTTGTGTTGATGTTGCCTGAAGGAGATGGCAAGTAGAATTTGATGGGAAGATGAAAGTGAAAATATCGAACACTTGCCTTCTGCTTACCCGCTACCTCAGCAAATGAGGATTTAAGCGCATCAAGACGGCTATTGAGATGATCACTCAGAACACCTAGTTTCCTCTCCTGATAAATTCTGCATTCCTCTTGCTTTCGACCTCGAATTGGATCTGAGAACTGGATGTTTTGGATCCTGTGACTTTCACGTGAAGTCACAAGCCACACACGGCGCAAGCCTCCCTAAGTTCCGACTGCGCCTCATCAGCCTGGTGGGGTCATCTGTTGGTACGTAGCGAGTTGCCTTGTTCGATCGTCGTAAGTCCACGAGTTTATATTGCCCAAACTCCAACCCAGGCTTCTGTTCCTCGATTATTTCCAATTTATAGTAAGGACAGATTGTCACATTCATCAATTCACCATATTTAAAACTCAAACACCATGTCGGCTCCAACAAAGCCCACGGATAGCCCAGTAAGTGCTGAGACGCAGCTGGGTATTCAAGTTCATGCGCTATTTACTTGTACTTGAAGTTGTTGCTAATGGCACCTTTCACAACAGTTGAAGAGTCCAACTGGAGCTGAATCACCAACAACCGCTCGACCATTAGAAATGGATGACGACGACGTACAAGAATCTGGAACTTTGGGCAATGATGCGCCGGCAACATCGAGGCAAGCAACTGTTGAAGATGAACCTCCTGCGAAGCCTCCGCGCCCTTTGAGCCCTCAGCAACAAGCGGAAAATACACTGAAGGAAGCTTTTCCAAGCATTGATGCGGCTGTTGTCAAGGCTGTCCTCAGAGCCAGCGGGGGTCGTGTTGAGCCAGCTTTCAATGCTCTGCTTGGTAGGGTTGCCACGGCTCGTGGAAATACAATCACTAACTGTCACCTACAGGCATGTCCGATCCTGATGCCGTAAGAGAACCTACGCCTCCTCCACAACCTCCTCGTCCTGCAGCTCCTCGCTCCGGATCAACCCCGCAATCACAACTCGAAGCTGACGAGCAATATGCTCGTCAACTGGCTGAACACTACGGTGGTGGCTGGGGAGGAGATGGGCAACGTGGAGATGGACCTCGCCGACAGCAGACTGGTCTACGACCAGGACCCCATGATCAGCAGAAGGAACGCAGCTTCATCGATGATGACTTGCCAATCATTGGAGAGAACTTGAAGAAGGGTTTTCTCGAGACACAGAGCAAGGTCAACGGTTGGATCACAACACTGAAGAAACGTATTGATGGCGAGGATGATGACGATGTGCCTCATCAAGGGTACAATGCTGGACAGTCTTCAAATGCACAGTACCGTTCGCGCAGAAGCAACGATGGAAGACAAAGTGGAGATTACAATCGTTACGATGCCGACCCTCAAGTACTCAGCGATGACTTCGCAGGTATGCAGATGAACAGCGATGGCAGTAAGTTACTTGGTCTCATTCCATATGTGGATATGTACTAACCACCGGTTACAGCTCCAGCTCGACGCTCTACTCGCCCTCTTGCCAATCCTGATCTGTTCAAACCAACTCCTCCTGCGCCAAAGTCTTCCGACAGCCGCAAGGTTGCTTTCCAAGGTGGTCCACCTGAGGAAATCGATATCTACCGTACCTCGCCAAGACTAGGGGCCAAGGAGAATACACCACCCGTTAGCAAGCAAAGCAAATGGCAGCCATTGTCTACGGTTGATCCTAGCCCGATCGGTGAGACCGATAATGATCCATTCAGTCTGGGTGACAGTGAAGACGAGAAGGAGTCCAAGGATCGTGTTGGTGGTAAGGAGATCCGGGCTGATGATGCTGAGAGACTGAAGAAAGCTGCTGCAGAGGCAATGAATGACAGCATTAGCGAGCCAGCAAGAAAGCCAGAACCTGCAGAGACTACTGGGACCAAAGATAAAATTGCCGAAGAGAAGTTGGCAGGGAAGTCATAAACTTTGAGCCATGGGTCTGGTATAGTGGGAGGATCGATTGTTCTTTAGCCTGCATTTCTTGTTCATAGCTCAGATTGTAAGCTCAATGATATCCAAATATTTCCCTAATCCCAAACTTCAATCGTTGATCATGAAAGTGAGGTACCGTAATGAAGGCCAGGCTCATAGGGAGCTATGTCCTGGTTCGCCAAAATAATGCCTCAGGTTGAACAGGTTAACGGGCTTTCCACAAGTCAAAATCTCCTGAGTTTCAATAAGACATTTGGTGACTCCGATTCTTCTACTAAGCTCACTGTTTTTGACTTCATCGGATCAGCAATGTGGTTGTTGTCATACTGGAAGCTGTTGACATATGGGTTTCCAAACGGTTTCGCTTGCGCTCGTATTAGGACTAGGAACCCCGCGGATTTCAGGCCCTAATCTTGCTTAAGATACCACGCAGTTTGGCTCATCTCGACAACAATACCACGAATCTACGATGCCACCCCTTTACCTTCGTCAAGAATTCCCCACCCTCAAAGCCTTTAAAGAAGCTCTCCATGCCTGGGCCATCGAGGCGCATTTCGAGCCGCGCATCCTGAAGTCAGATACCGGGCGCGTTCGAGTCGGCTGCAAACGCGATCCTAATTGCCCTTTCGTAATCCGCTGCAACTGGGAGCGCAAAGGAGGTCGGGAACCCCTCGCGCGCGTCACCGTCCTCAGAGAGAGACACACATGTCTGAACGGATTGGAATGGCGGCCTGGAGGGGTTGGAGGTATCGGAAATGGACTTCCTAGTACGGTTCCGGGTTCGATTGGGGGACCAGCCAATATGATCGGTACGCCTGGTGGGATGAACGGGCTTGGTGGACCAGGACAACACCAGACGCCAGGATTGGAAATCCGTCAAGATGCGGAAGGCAATATCATGGGAGGCGCGCGCATTCTTGGACCAATCTCCCCGCGACAGAATCCAAACAACGCCTCTCCTACTCCAACACTCATTCCTGTCCTACCCAAGGTGCAACGAAACTCCGCCAGTCGGCTGCCCTTCTTGATGGAAATATTGCCGCGATTGATGAGGATCGATAAGGACACTACACCAGTCGATATTCGAGAGTGTCTTCTCAGAGAGTACGGCGCGGAAGTCCATCTACAACAGTGCAGGAGGGCAAAGACCGAGATCCTGAAGAAGAGAGCTGAGCAAGGCGAAAGCGAGAATCAAGGTGTAGAGGCAGGGGGAAGTCTGGATGGGATTGGAAGTCAAGATGGAGAGGCCAGTACCAATCTCTTTGGGGGAGACCTTCACTCAACGCCAAATCAAAACAATGCCAGCGTGAACGGAGGACCAGGTATGAACGGGAACCCTGGTCCTGGTGGTCCTGTTGGAGGCCCAGGCCCAGATCAGGATTTCCAACTTCACACCGCGAGTGGAGTGGTCATTCCTCAGGTACCTAGACGTAGTGAGGCGGCACTAAATGCTGTGAGCGAGCAGGCGGTTAGATGCCCGTTCTGTATCAATCATCGCTGGATGAGAACAGTGAAGGAAGCTGTAGAACACATGAGCATGCACGTTGTTGTTTCATGAGAGGTCTGCTATCATTCGGAGGATTATATTGGGAGAAGACAGAACCAAGGTCAGCGAGAAGGGTCTTTCCTAGCTAGGTTGAGGAAGGTACGACTTGTATGAAATATTGGAGTCGAGGGAAGGCGCTTCTAGGGGTACATGGCAAAGAGCTTGCTTGGGTGGCGTTTGTTTGCTTTTTTGCTTTGCTCTGGAACTTTACCTGGATCGCGATGGGAATCGAAGATGGAGATGGGGCGTTTCACAGCTTTTCCTCGCTGGTCTGTTACATGAATACGTATACTTGCCTCTTAACTTGCGTCCCATTTTGCCTGTGTTCAATTTGATTATGCTAGAACTCAAAATCTGTGTCATTGTGCCAGCCGTGGAGTCGTCCTCGCAATACTTGTTACAACTGGACCATCCTTGACTTGCCTGTGAGCGGTATTGACTGACATTGTATCTCTGGCTGGATGCCGATACTGGTGCGGTCGAGCGACAGCCACGCTGAGCATAGGCGTCTTGAAAGCATGGTCTGAACGTTATCAGAGGAAGTCAGGAAGATGATCTCGGGAACAGAGCTCTGCGCATTTCATCACCTCAACACAGCTTGCCAGTACTCGTTCACTATGAAGCAAAGCCACTTCAGTCCCTCTGCTTTACCGGCCTCGCGACAGGTACCAACAGTGATCTAGCTAAGTGCTACACGATATGTACGAGTCAACAGAACGAAAGGAAACCTTTCTGGAATTCGAGCTTCGGAGCAGGCAAGGTGACGATAGGAGAGATGAAGACACTTGCATATCAGAACGCTCGGTTAAGAATTTTACTCATCGCTAACCACCGTATGTATACAAACAAGCAAATATCTACCACGACAATCGGAACACTGGCCTGAACTGGCGTGACTCTGATTGTGCGGATCGCCAATTTCGTATACGAACACCAACTACCTGTTTTGGTAACGACCGAATTGCAAAAAATCAAAACGTATTAAATTACGTTTGTAGACTGGAGTAAATCTCAACACGCCTTCGGGTAGTTGAGTTTCCAGTTGAGTTTTGCTACTTTTTGCTTCTGATCTTTTTCAGCCTCACTCGCTAACGCGTCACGTCGCGCCGGCGTCAACAAAAAGGCAAAAAACTTGAAAATGTTATTTTCTTTCTTGTCGCTGATTTTGGATCTTTTAAACACGACGCATGACAGAAGACATCAAGAAAGATAGTAGAGAGAAGCTCTGCGTTCTTTTGCGTATATCTTCCGCATCTCGAAGAAAATCTATCTATCAAACTTGTTGCCCTTCTCCAGTCTCTTGACGCCCATGCTCTAGAATTATACACAAAATATACGGATGAATGCCACAAAGTATTTAAAGTACATTCTCTTGACCTGTCACCATTCAACCCCAACTTAGCTTCCTTTATCACTATCAAAAACACCAAACATACTCCCCTGATAGTCCGTATACCCCCTCCTCATATGCCCCGTGACATTTACCAACGGACTCCCACCCATCCAGTCCTCAAAACTCCTCAAACATCTGTCCCTCTTCTGCTGATGATCAGACTTGTGGCTGATGCCATCCGGACTCCCTAGATCGTGCCACGGCTTCTGACCTCGAAGTTGCAATGGTCCTTGGCATGTCAACATGCTCATGATGTAATTCATCGCCAGGTCGTCGCAGTTGAAGGTTTCGTCGACGAGGTTTCTGGCTTGTACGGCTATGGGGTGAGCGGAGGCGTAGAAGCCCATAAATTTGACGTGGATGAAGGCGAGTCCGACGAGTACCACTTGTAGAAGGTTAGCTCCCTGGCTAGAAGATTTGACGCGAAACATGATTTCATGTATGTGCAGAGTTGCGAAAACCAGTTTGGGAATATGCACTTACTCTGGTAGTAACTCTCTTGTCCACCGCCCGTAGCACATTTACTTTTGTACCACGTCTGTCCGCTCTCGTCGATACCAACACATCGTCCATGAGCACCAACAATCCTGTTCTGACCATAGTTTCGCCAGATCTGGAACCCCCATTCGAGGTCTGAAGGCGTGAAGTAAACGTCGTCGTCTGAGCTGAAAACAGCTTGGGTTTTGAGGAGGGGATCGGGTGTAAGTCTGTTGTTCATGCTGTTCACCTCGGACATGCGATGACGAACGGGTACACCTAAAGGAGAAACATAGTCTTCTGGTAGTGTGTCGTTGAGATCGTTGTTGATGATGACAATTTCTTGAAGGGAGGGTATAGGCTCTGATAGCAGGATCTTGATGGTGTTGTTGAGTTCCTTGGGTCGTTTGTAAGTCCCAATTGTTATTCTGTTTGAGATCAGTCTCTGACTTCGAGCTAGCTTGATTGCGCAAACCTGGCCGACTTTCTGGGAGAGCATGTCCAAGACTTAAGACGGAAGAAGGATTACGCACGTGAACTTGTCATCTCTCAAACTGCTATATTTCTCCTCCATCTTCCTCAACACGTCCAGCGCGCCGTCGGCCGGGTGGCAATTCGAGTTTACGCTTGCAGCCGCTGTGCTCATACCCTGCTGCAGCACTGTTGACGTCGTGGTTTGTAAAATCACTGAGGTCGACGTTACTACCGCAACATTCGCTCCATTGGCGTTGGCTTTTGCCTGCTCCTCGTCGAATACATTTCCAAAGCCTCCAACATCAACTTCTGGTACGGCTACAACCCCGCCACCTGTTCGGGTAACGCCATCTTGGTCTTGCTGAACAGGCGGTCCAACAGCTACGGGCACGAAAGACGACACCTTGCCACCTGGAGGCGAGAGACGGAGGAGTATAAGAGTTGCCGATGTAGAAATAAATGCTGTAAGCAGGATCGTGGTGAGCCTGCCGGTGGCAAGCCCGGACTTGAGAGGACGACAATCCATTGTGAGACAATGAAACCCAATGACGGTCCAAGTGATTGACTTCAACTCGCACCACTGCGCAAGACAAAAGAAAGGAAGAACAGCAAAAGTGAGGCGTGAAGGAGAAAATAAGTCCACCCCAACGCGAGACACAAATCCGTCATTCACGTTCAGCTCTCCCCAGTCGAGTAGTAAGGTCCATAAAAATGGGTTTCATCCCGCCTTAGGAAATCATTATCACTTCCCCGCAGCCACGTTTTTTTCTTCAGCGAATGACGAATCAGGCTTTCTGCCACAGGAGAAAGATCAACAGTAGCCGCATCGATAGTAAGAAGTGCTAAATGCGCTTCTGGGAAAGACAGAGAACAATAGCCGAGGCTTCTATTCTGCATGTGGTTAAGCGAGCTGGTGTTTTCCCGAATCTAGACTTTCAGCTTATCTGAAGCCCAGCTAGCAAGGAAAATCGAGAATGTTTCTGTGAAGAAGTCGCAGGAACTCGGATATCGAATACATTTCGATACTACCTGACTATGGAACGAGGTGAACAAAATAAAGCAGATTCTTGACGCTCTAGAGCAAATATTCAAGTGTCGAGACAGTCATACGAGCATCTCCACTACCTACTGGTCTATTCGCAATTAATTTGATCTTGACCAATGCTACGTATAGAGATAATGGGCGTCGTACGGTCTATTTGACGTCCTTACTTTATAGCAGAGGAAGAACAAGAAGCCGGAACGGTTGGGACAAAACATATAAAATCTGAACAGGTGCAACGCTACTTGAGATTAAACGGTCTTCAAATCATGTGCAACAAGTAGTGAGAATCAAATTGGGTACCGTGCGACTGCCACTCAATTGAAGATTTAACTCAACAGAATTGAAAAGAATGCAAACAACGAGGGGGATCATAGGCCTTATCTGCACAGCGTTCAGTTCTCCCTGTGAAAATTCCAGCAATTTCATGCCATCCTGTACCTGCTTGTCTTTCATACTGGATCGCAGAACTTTTGCATGTTCTCATAATACTCAAAATCATTATTGATGTCTTTAAACTTCACCAGGTAGTCCGCCTCTCAGAGGAAAGGGTAGGAGGAAGAAAGATGCAGGAAGCATCTCCACGATACCTGCTCGGTCAGGCCCAAAAGCCCCACTTAGCTCGACACAACTCAGTCCAACCCGTACAAACGCATTGAAAAGAAGCGCAAGACATGTGAAAGGATCCACACTGTTTAGCTCTGAGTATGGAAATACTTTTGAGACATTGATGTAGTCCCCAGACGTAAGTAGACAATACAACGTCAACGCCTTGCTGTAGTATCTCTTATTCTGGAATTAATCTTTCTCCAAAATCAATCCGATCAAGTCCTTTCTCATCTCACTCACAATTTCGACTCCACCCAAACTGGCTTCCTCTTCTCCACAAAAGCCTTAATCCCCTCCTTAAAATTCTCCCCCTTCACCAGCCCTGGATACCAATCCCTCTCCAACACATCAACCGCATCCTCCACACTCCCCGCCTCCCAAGCGAGTCTGATGCCCGTCCGCCCAACAATCAGCGCATCGGGACTATTACCACACATCTCCTTCGCCAAATCAACGGCAGCATCCACCACCTCTCTTCCTTCTCCCACATTCGCCAGTCCCTTTTCTTTCTCTTTGACTTCAACAATCCTATTCACCAATCCCCACACCTCCAGCGTCTTCGCGCTAACACTCCTTCCCGTCAGAACCAAATCCGACGTCCTTTGCAACCCCAGCGTCCTCACCAAGCGAGGTAAACATCCCGCAACGGGCACAATCCCCCTCTTGATTTCTGGGAGCGAGAAGACAGCTGTTGATGCTGCGAGGATCATATCGCAGTTGGCGATCATCTCGAAGCCACCGCCCATACAGATCCCATTCACGGCTGCGATGATGGGTTTCTTGCCCGAGCGACGGGGAAGGCCTGCAAGTCCGGGGGCGGCCATGCTATTTGTGGTTGAGGTGGAGTTCAGGGCGTTCCATTCTGGGTGGTGTTAGAGATGTTTACGTTTCTGAGCTTTGATCAAAATCATTTTGGGAGCCCAAGAGGAATATGAAAGCCATGAGATGGAATGATGAAGAGATGCTACTGAACGAAATAGATGTATCTGTATTTCAAAAAAACCAAAAAAGCTTACCAGCCAAATCCGCCCCTGTACAGAACGCTCTACCAACACCCGTAATGATCCCAACCCACAAGCTCTCATCCTCATCAAATAACTCCCATATCCTAGCGATCTGCCGACTCATAGGCAAATCCACGCAATTTAATTTCTCTGGCCTATTGAGCGTCACTTGCACGATGCGCTCGTGGGGGAAGGAGATGTAGAAGTGTGGGTATGTGAGCGGCTGGGAGCGGAGAGACATTGTGGTATGTTGTGGCGGGACGGTGTTGGTGTAGATGAGTATCCGTCCTACAAATTCTGTATGAAAGAGGGAGACGACGGGGAGAGAAACTCAATCTAATATCTTAATGTGCTAGATAGAAGTCCAAAAGAAAGAGCACGCAACAAGGAAAAGAAAAGAAAGTTTCCCACCGAGCGAATGCCGGAATTCTCATGCACATCGAGCAAACCCGTACCTCGGACACATCAATCCTGGTTCGTGGCGGAGAAGTGGATGTCAGAAACTTCCATCGGTTGGTTGTTGATCGATCTGATTAGATGTAGATAACGCTTAGCACATGCTAGCGTGGGATTGGATTTTTGAAGCATTGAAGGAGATCCACTTCTTATAATTTTGTTGACGGACATTAGATGCTATTAGGTAAAGACGTGGGATGGTTCAAGTGCTTCATATCATATGAATGAGTTCTTCTGAATTCGCGGTGAGCAAATCTGCCAGTACATCTCCCTCGTCCCAGGCACGCTTATTGGCAATGGTCCACCAGGTCTTTCGCGTGTCATTTCAAAGCACTGGGATTCTCTTGTACATTATTGTAGCTGTCACTTGATTTTTCGGTTTATACTTCATTTCCCCATTTGTTCGAGCAATTATAGACCCTTGCGAAATGTAACTCTGATGCATTTTCCTGTTGTTTATTGGACCAGAGGGCCGAACAAGCTCGGCACGGCACCCCGCAATCAGAACAGCCCACCTCAATCGCGTCATCCCGAATCCTGTAATCAGCTGTCAACCTCTCAATTCCTCACACCTTCCAACTTCTACAACAACACCACAACCAAAAAAATGCTTCTCCTCGGTTTAACAGGGTCAATCGCGACCGGCAAATCAACCGTATCATCCATCCTCTCCGCGCCACCATACTCCCTCCCCATAATCGACGCCGACATCCTCGCGCGCCGCGTCGTCGAACCAGGTAGTGCAGGCTATGCCAAAATCCTCGCACACTTCCAACCCAGCACGCCAGACCTACTCCTCCCATTTCCCGATGACGCGACTTACGATCGGAGTAAAGGCGCGCCTTTGAACAGACCTGCGCTTGGGAGACGGGTGTTTGGGGATAGCGAGGAGAGGAGGAGGGATCGCGCGGTGCTAAATGGCATTGTGCATCCGGCTGTGAGGAGGGAGATGTACAAGGAGTTGTTGAAGTGTTATTTGAGAGGGTGTTGGGCGGTGGTGCTGGATGTGCCGTTGCTTTTTGAGAGTAGTCTAGATGTGCTGTGTGGGACAGTTATGGTTGTTGCGGTTAGGGATCCGGAAATTCAGATGAAGAGGTTGATGGATAGGGATTCGCATTTGACGAGGGAGGATGCGGAGAATAGAGTGGGTAGTCAGGGCGATGTGAGGGAGAAGGCGAAGAGGTGTGAGGCGAGGGGACCTGGGAGAGGAGTGGTAGTTTGGAATGATAAAGGGAAGGAAGAGTTGAAAGGAGAGCTTGAGAGAGTAATGAAGGAGGTGAGCAGAGCGAGTCCAAGGTGGTGGGCATGGCTTCTACTGCTATGTCCACCGCTGGCTGGTTTCGCTGGGCTCTGGAATTACTGGAGAGGTCTGGTCATCAACAAGAAGTGGAAAGAGGGCGAACTACAAGCGAAGGCTAAGCTTTGAATTCGAGGTACGTCTCTGGATATTGGTTTATAAATTTTGATGTGGTTGTGAACTCGGTCTAGCGTCGATCGAAATGAGGTGAGAGATATGGCCTTATATGGTTGGTCTACTTGCTCCCGGAGGGAAAACTTGCCTGATATCTATCTGTAGGGAGCAAGCTGCTTTCATATTCAATTTATACCACTGTCTATCGCGTATGTACAATGCGTTCACCTTCGTCAAATATCTGCATGCACATCTCCGCCGTTCCTCGCATGCCTTTTGTAAAGCTTCTGTCCTCAATGTTCAATCTCATGCCTCAATCTACTCGACATCGCCCTTCAACCCATTTCTCACCAACAGTGCCGAAAAATCCGGGTTCTTCGCTCCATTGAAGTCATGGTTCCAATAGTTCGTCACCTCATGTACTGGGAAATTTGTAGTATTTGACCCTGGGTTCGATGGCTTAGTGCCAGAGTAGGCAAAGGCGAAGCGATTATTGCCATTAGCGTTGAGAGTGACGGCTCGATTACTGGCCCCAGTGTACGATGTGCATCCCGTACATTTAGCAGTGACCTTCCAATGAGTCCTGTTTGTGTAGGTGCCGGCTTTAATGATCTCATATTGAGCTCCATTGTAGACTGGAGGCTGAGAATGGCCACTGGGTGATGATGAGCCTGTCAAAGTCTGGCTCTGGAACCAAGGGGTTGTGCTTACACTGTGTATCGAGAAGATATGGTAGAACTAGCACCATTTGCCCAGCATGCCATCAATGGATTGTTGATCATGCTACCTCCCCATGCAAGCCCAGCCCAGCCTACATCAATAGGAGCTGCGATCTGGACGACAACAGGATAGGTTGCATTTATCTGACTCGGGAGAGCCACACGATACGCAATTGTTACTCCAATCTTGTAGGCTGCATTGTACTGCTGGAAAAGGAATCCAGTATCAGAGTCCCGGAAGGCGAAAGAGTCCGCAGCTTGAACACCAGCGACTAGATGATCAGTCAACATATGATGAGGTAGCTCCCAATGAGGCTACACTTACCAAGGCTTGCCACAGCAGCCACAATACGAGCACCAAATGACCACTTCATCTTGAGCCAATGCTGTGATAGAAAAGAGACCGGGAAAGGAACGCAAGAACAGTGGTATCCGATCAAGTCACTTGTACCACAATCCGTTCTAATCGAGGTCAGATATTTCGATCAGAGCCGTCGAGAATGCCGAAAGATGTTGTCTCAGATGTAATGTACGTCTGTCGGTAGGGGGTAGGTCAGACAGAGATCGGTAGATAGGCAATCAAATAAAGACTGGAAGGATCATTATCCAGCTCCATGCCGGCGAGAAGGACGATCTATTATATGGGCAGAGTAGAAAGTGGGTGACATACATCCAGAATCGTCCAAAAACAAACTTTCCGCCACTTTCCAGTCTGGTGTCAGTCGTCTTCCTCCTTTTGGAAACAAGGTCACAACGCAGCAAGCCTTCGTTCCAAAATCCACAAGATCTCGGAAGCTGGTGGCCGAACGATATGCTGGATGTAGATAGATACGTCGGAAGGCTCATGATCTGTCCTCCTCATCTCGAGGACCATCACCGAGATAACTCTCAGGCTAATTCGGAATGGATGTTCTATTCTTCGTCTGCGTCATGACTTGCCTGCTGCCCCAGACCTGTAAACTGTTGTATGCGCACGTTACCTGTCTATATTTCAAATCATCCTATGCCTGACCTGTCCCCTCATCCATAGTTGTTTGCTGCTTATCCTGACCCCCATGGTCAATATGGCAATATACTAATCCGGTCGATAGCCGCAGCTCTTGGCGATTCGACAATACAGCCTTTCTATTGTTCGTAGGTTGCATTTACCCCGCGTGATAATGGCTCGAGTCCATAATATGCGGCTAAAAAGAAGAGTTGTATCTCTCCACACCAGACAGCCTTGGTTTCACACAAAATAGCCGGAAGGAACGCTGAGAAATTCTGGGAAGTTTACTCGTCGTCCTGCTGATCCTGGTCGCTTCGTTCCGGCTCTTGAGTCGAGGCGAGGTCAGCTGCCGGTGTTTAGTTTGTCCTCCGGGGAAGTGCTTCTGGGCCAACAAGCGAATTTGGAAATTCACATCCACATGATGGTTCCAATCGAAATGTCAGAGAAGGTTCCATGCATAGAAGCTTGCTAAATATGGTTCAGCAGTTGGTCTGGAACCTTTCTCCGATACATACCCTTCGAGAACAGCACAAATCCGAGCCGGCCTTAGTACAGCTCAGCTAGAAATAAGTCTTGGGGAGCTTGTGAGTGACAGTCACATTGATGAATGTACCAACCAAGCTTTACAAAATGATATATGGCGAAAAGAGGGAGACACCTGCTTCGGCTGTGCAATTGCTAGACACCAGACAAGCTGCAGATATAAAAGCACGTCAGACCATTTGCAACAGATGAAGATGTATGTAAAATGACACCAAGCCACATGTCTAATTAACATCTGTGAAAATATTCACCGCGAGACATGCTATCGGAATGATTGTATTAAAAGTGAACTTGCAACGGAGGTGAAGCGAAGATGCTGCCAATGGAAGGACGCTTGTCCTCCGAGAGAAACTCCAGCCAAACAAAGCCAGAGGCTTGCAGGAAGCAAATGAAAAGGATGCTCGAGTTTGACCTTGCATTGAAAGTCAGCAAACCCAGCCGCGACTTGACAAGACTGCGCCAAGGTTAGTAGCAGACGTGAAGCGAGAAGGCCAACAGCACAGCAACTTTGCATATACTAGATTGTGCTGATACAACAGATCAATTTTCATTTGAAGCACCACGCGTGTTGACTATTTTTGGCGCGTCTTACTAGCAATCCTCAAATGTCTGCATGCCGTCGAAGGAGACTTGGATGGTGTGCCCATACATGACACATACAAACAGCTACGACCTCGGCGCCTCGAACACTTTGGAACACCAGTCGAAAATGGAGCGTCACAATCATAGGCAGGACTCATGCCTCGAGACCAAGTTATCCGCCAATAGAACAGCTGGGAGGTGGCGTTACGTGTAGCAATGTCGTACAAAGCATGCGTAATGATTCGTTTCTGCGTCAAGGGTATAATGAGGCATGGGCCAGTTTATCTCTAACTGTAAGTGACAGTCGTTCCATCTTCCGCAGGCTCTAGCAATTTCCACTCGCACTTGATACCCTTCTTCGCAAACATATCCAGGATAACCTTGGCGATACTATCGAAGTTCTCAGTGGCTAACGCAAGAATTGTAGGTCCAGCTCCTGATAAGCAGATTCCGCAGAGGCCTGGGTGGGACTTTGGTGTCACGGACTGCAGGATTTCTGGAAGACCTGGAATCAAACCTTTCCTGTATGGTTGGTGCACCTTATCTTGCATGGCAAGATAGATCTGCTCGGCATCCGGAGGACTCCTTCCCAGGGCTGATGGTAACAACGCTATCCTCTGCAGATTGAAGACGACATCTGCGCGAGAATATGAGCTAGGCAGAACGCTTCTAGCTTTGGCGGTCGCAACCTCGAATTGAGGAATGATTGCTATAGCTTTGATTTCCTTGGCCCAAGGGAACTTCATATAGTGACCGATACCGACTGGAGGTTCTGGTGGTGCGAAACCAGTGTCCAGACCGCCTGCTGGCTCAGGAAGGACTTCGCTGAGGGGAATTTCTTTGCGCGAGGTGTCTTCGGGACTTAGGTCGTTGAGGTAAGTTCCTACAAAGCCACCATATAGAGCTGCTGCCACATTGTCTGGGTGCCGTTCTGCCCTACTCATTAGTATATTGACTTTTCCAGCAGGAAGTTTGAAATTTACCAATCATCAAGCAATAATCTAGCATTCGAGCCTTTGACAGACCCAACTTTCCCACTTCATTGCCCAGTACTACACCAGCTACAACAGCAGCTCCCGAGGAGCCCAGTCCTCTGCCCAATGGAATTGGATTTATGATGTGGACTTTTGTTTCGGAGGGAAAGGCTCGCTGGCCATGACATCGCAAGACGTATAGTGCGGTTCGCGTAATCAGGTTGCTGTCTGCACTCAATGGCACCTCATCGGCACCGTCGCCTTCATAGGTGATCTTGCAATTGAGAGGAGCTTCGGATTTGGTGTTGGTATCGATTGAAACCTGAATTTCGAGCCAGATAGAGAGCGCGAGGCCGATAACATCGAAGCCAGGGCCAATATTGGCTGAAGAGCATGGTACTTCTGTAGTGGGATGTTAGTTGAGTGATCAATTGACACCGCCATGGAAGATATTCAGTACTTATTGTTATCATGGTTCTTCTGTTGAGTTTGGTATTGTTCTGGTGAGTCAATGGGAAAGGGATTCTCAAATTGAGGGGTTCTTTTTGGAGTCTAATTTTCAAACTGTCAGCCTTGTCTCCGCGGCGCTACCCCTCCGATAACCGGGACTCGAGACGCCGCTACAACTGGCTCGTTAACACACTAGCGTCGTGGTATTATCGAGGTCAGCCCAGCCCAGCGCAAATGACATGTGGGGGAAATTCCAAGGCCGAATGAATGTCAACAAAGATCTACACTTCAATCTACGCCATGGATCTTGAATCAAAATATTCCTGAACGTCCTTTCTGTACAACATCTTTCGTGCCTCGACAGTATCTTCTTGTGTCCAATTTCGACATCAAGCAAATCTGCTCACTGGCAGCTACCAAGATGTCTCTCCCACCAGCTACCGTAAAGATCAAGAGAAAGGCGACGGACGACCCCGTGGAGTTTCTGCGTATGCTTCAAACCGCAATCTGCAGACAATTTACTGTTCTAACAAAGCTTTTAGGTATTCATGAGTCCGGTGGAAGCGGCAAAAGACAGCGACAAGACACTGGTTACATCTTCTCGAGACAATCTATCACGAACGATTCCACGGCAAGCCAGTCCTCCTCTCCTGCTCCGCGCAAAATCGCACAACTTCCTCAACCTACCAGCTCTAGCCTGCGACAAGCCGGCTCTGTTAGTATCTCCCAAAACGCAACTCAAACAGTCCCACCTACGAATGCAACCCCTTTCAGCAGCCTAAATTCGCAGCCTCGCCGTTTCCACATCTCCAGATCCGCCATCGCCTCGGGCAACACGAACGCTGATCCCAGCGGAAGTCGCAAACGCAAAGTCGAGCCTACAGTCTTCGTAGAGCGCCGAATCCGCCCAAAAAGCGCAGATGGAACTCCAGGAGGCTCTACAACTCCAGAGGAGTCGGGAGGTCAAAATGTAAAGATTCCAGAGGCAACCGGAACCCCAAAGGAAGATATTCAGACTCCAGAAGTCCGAAAGCAAAAGAAGCCTGGAAAAAGCTCGAGGATTACTACACCAGTTCGATCCGTCACTCCACCCAAATCATCTCCAGCGCCTCTTCGCAATGTCCTTCTGCCCAATGGTTCGATGATCCCATGGGATGTTACCTCCGACCAACTTGCGGCTGAGATGCAAGCTTACACCTTACAAGAAATTGGCAAAAGCATCGCAGCATCCGAAGCACCGAAACCTTCTCCTGTTTCCAGTCGCATCAAGTCTCCGAGCAAGTTCAAGCCCAAGAAGCCAGCTTTACGTTACCTAGAGAGACATCCGGAGCATAAAATCGAGGCAAGCATGCAGGTAGACGAGGAAGAGTATATCGTTGAGGATATGGACGAGGATTCCGAGTACATCATCGAAACCTATGTCCGTGTACCAGCCGAAGCTGTAGAGGGGGCAGAGGCAGCTCATAAGAATATCGGTCTCTTGGTCCTTGACTCCCAACCAGATATCGATGAGTTTTACCGGGAAGATGAAGAGAGCGAAGAGGAAGAGGATGATGAGGACGAAGACGAAAATGGTACGTCATCTTTACACGATCCTCAAGGCCAGTAACTAATACTGTTCACAGCGGAGAACCACTACACAGCCGATTACCCCGATGAAGAAGTAGACTCCGACGACGAATTCGACCGCAACGCCTACAACTACCGTAATCACAACGCTTCTGATCTCGAAGAGTTCGATGAGGACGACGCGACATTCAGCGATGATGACAGCGAGGCCACAAAATACCCTTGGCTGAACAAGCCATGGCTCAAGAAACCCACCGGTACTATCATGGATGATAGTGACTAAGGGTTAGATTTTCTAGGGGAAATATGAGGCGTGTATACTAGGTTTAATTCATGGTGCATACGGGATAGACCACAAGCTAGACATAACACGGGCAGGAGTGGATACTGCATATATTGGAGCAAAACTCCCATAGAAGGCAAAAGCAATGCATAAAAACGGCGCTTCTGAATAGCACCCATCAAAGGAAATGAAAGTCCATCCATAGGGAAGCCTTTTGGTGCTACTGTCTGACAATGTGAAAATACTGCAAATGGGATCTTGACCAGAAGCAATTATCTCGCTTAAAAACAAAACAAGAGCGACTGAAGTTAGGAGACCAGCACTAATCCATCATGTCAAGTAGATGCCCAGAACCACAACTATGCACGACAGAGTGGCTTTTTTTTCTTTAGTGGCGGTAGGATTTACAACAGCAAACGACTTCAACGTCCTGGGCTTGTTTACTCTTGTTCGGCTCGGCTATCTCTTCTCCTCTATGTACAATTTCCACATTTCACAGCTCATTCTTCTTCCTTCGCCTATTTAGCTCTCCTCTTCCCCAAAATAGCCTTCCCAACACTACTACTATTCGCCTTCCCAATCTCCCCTGTAATCCACTCCCCAACCTCACACAACCTCTCCAAATCCGCCCCCGTCTCCATGCCCAAACTCTCCAGGAAATACACTAAATCCTCCGTACTCACATTCCCCGTCGCCCCGGGACTATACGGACACCCCCCAAGCCCACCCACACTACTATCGAACCTCCTCACACCATGCTCCAGACTCACAGCCGTGTTGACCAGCGCCTGCCCATACGTATCGTGGAAATGCATTGTGAGATCCTCGTTCCTGATCCCCGCAGCCGTCATCGCTCTTAGTAGTTCCGACGTCCTGGGCGCAGTTCCCATGCCTGTCGTGTCGCCGAGATCGATTTCATCAGCACCCATTTCCATTAAATCACACGCTATCTCTGCGACGCGCTGGGGATTTACGTCGTAGCCTTCGAATGGACAACCGAGGACTACGGAGATGTATGCGCGGACTCGTAGGCCAGCTGCTTTGGCGCCGGTGATTACTTCTTTGAAGCGTTGGAGGGAGGTGGCGATGTCGGTGTTGAGGTTCTTTTGTGTGAATGATTCTGTGGCGGCTGCGAAGACGGAGAGTTCGATGAAGGGAGGTGGGGAGTCGAGTGTTTTTGAAGATTGGGATTGCGGTTGGAATGGGGAGGGGGCTGATTCATCAGCTTCGTAGGGAGAATTTGGTGGTGTGAGGGATTGGTAGGAGGAGGGGTGGTTGCGGAGGATGGAGAGGGCGTTTGAGAGGCCGCGGGAATTGGGAGCGAGGAAGGAATAGGATATGGGATTTAGTGATGAAGGTGGTGTCTTGAGAAGGTATTCTAATATTTCATTTGAGTCTGCCATCTGTTTCACATCAGTCCTTGTTCTTTCCTTGGGCTGTGCAGAGGAAATTTGTTAGACAGACCTGCGGAACCCATTTCGGCGCCACAAAACTCCCAGCTTCGATGTCTGTCAGTCCAGTTTTTGCCAGTCGTTCTATAAGTTCAATCTTCGTCGTCAATGGTATTGTCTTTTTCTCGTTCTGTAGCCCATCCCTCGGTCCTACTTCTACCACTTTTACGAAGTTGTTGCGGTTGGTGGCATGATGTTGTGTCGAGGGATCTGTAGCAGTTGACATGCATCTCAGACATCGAAAGCGTAGACTGGCGTGAGCACGCCGCGATAAGGGACGTACAGCGAACATGTTGCTTGAGATTGACTATTTTTCGATAGAGACTGTGAGTGTTGTTGTTTGCAGAGAGCGTATTGAGGAGGAGCTTCAATTGCGGTTACTTGCGGAAGAAGTAGAATGCGGGGGGAGCTCGAGCTTGGACCAGTTTCGAGATCGTCAGCCCACCAGTCAGCAGCTCCATGCTGTTGATTCTCAGCGTCTTTCAGGAAGGGGACAAGAAAACAAGAGAAAATTCCAAGTGAGATGACGATTGATATTACTGCCAATATTTGTCCATGTCTTCAGAATTCTATCATGGGAGAGTTACAAGTATTATTTCCAGCTTGGGACATTCACATCCACTACTACAGAAACAAATATCATCTGGTATCTCTTGAAAAGCACTCCAGGCTCACACCGAAGAGGGTACTTCCATGAAAGCCCCCCAGAGGAAGCCTCAGTATGGCACATTGAGACAAGACTGAAATAGTTCTTTCGTGTGTTAGCGTTTTTTGATCCCGAAAAACTATCAACCTTCAAAGGTGTCCTATTTACCCCTGTGGCTTGCTTTCGTGTCTTTCTAGTCTCTATTGACTTTGGCTCTTCTCTCGTGGGCTAGAATGAAGATAATGTTCAAAGCAAGGTAACTTCACAGCCAGAATTGAATTGACCACTTGCAAGAGTGCAATTCCAAGTGATATCCCCATCGAAGCCAAATGTTAAAAATCTTTCAAATGAAAAATAAATATGAAACACGTCTGAAATGAACCCGATGGGGCATCTCGAAAAGTGAATGTTTTACAGTTGCCTGGCGAGCCTCACAAGTGGCGCTAACCTAGACGCGAGTCCCCGAACATGCGCCACGAGCCAAACAGCTCAACCACGTAACGTCTACTCCGTAAAGGCAACCCCTACTATCCAAGCCCATACAAAAATCATTCAACCGCAACAAAACATTCGCAAGGACATACTCACGAACCTCGACTCGCATACAAACTCCATCTACAAATAGAACCGAGCAACAGACTTGCGCATAAAGTCCATACAGCTGTCCAGTTTGCGCTGCTAAGATAGCTCCGAGCTTACCTGTCCAACCCGAGTGTTGATTGAAGGAAAGAAATCAGACAAGATGACGATCGCCGAGGAGTTTGCTACGAGGAATTTCAGTAAGCTCGCTCGCAGGCATTCCCAGACTGTTTATCAATTATACTAATTGTGTTCTAGGTATCTACGGTCAATGGTAAGCTTCATCGTCCGATTTCTATTGAGGTGGCCTTATTCCAGACCGAATCGATTTGCGACTTCCACATCAACCGTTTGCCTCCCGGTGCACCGTGGAGAACATCTCTAGTACTCTGATGCGACAATGACTGCGGATGGGACATGGTTGGATGCAGACTTCTCTGTGTCTTGGGCGGGCGCTGCGGTCTTGAAACTGGATGGCTAACTCGGTATTCACGGCAGGACCGGAGTGATATGTATATTCCTGTGCTTTGCTCTGGGAATCTCACATCTCTTCCACGTCAGCATCATGATTCTCTTCGGAGCTCTCTGCCTGTAAGTCCTCCTTCCTGCTCTCACTCTCACGACTGCACTCTCTTCCGAAACCACCATGCTGACCCTACCTCCTCTTCAGCGCAAGTTCCTTCCTCATCATCTTCATCGAAATCCCCCTCCTCCTCCGCATCTGCCCTACATCCGCCAAATTCGACACCTTCATGCGCCGCTTCACCACTAACTACATGCGCGCCGGCATCTACCTCGCCATGGGCCTCGTGCAATGGCTTAGCATAATCAAGGAGGCTAGCAGTCTGATTGCTGCGGCTATCATGCTCACGATGGCTGCATCCTTCTACGCGCTGGCTGGTGTCAAGGGTCAGGGATTCGTGGGTAGCAAGACGCTTGGTGGGCAGGGTGTTGCTCAGATGATTATCTAGATGGGAAAAGCCTGTGGCTGTAACCCGAGCTGAGTGTTGTGATGGAGACGGAATTGAGTCGAATTGGCTGATGGAATGGGCGATGGGTCGGAAATGTTCACCACGAGTTAAGCTGCGGACGAAGTTTGAGTGAGGAAAAGCAATTGGGCTGATGGACGATTGATGGACGACGATGCAGCGAAGCGAGGGGCCTCTAGAAGAGGAACGAAAACCAGGTGTGAAGCATGTGGTATTAGGACATGGCGTTTTCCGGGTATCTTTTGATTATGATTTCTATTTGCTGCTACCACTCCCTGTTGGGCGAGTTCCGCTGCTGAGGAAGACAGCTTGATAAGTTGGCTGGCATGGAGTTGAACCTTTCGCGCTGCTTTATTCTGTATGAATACTTCGACCTAGTTTGACTTGCCTTGTAAAGTGGAGTAGTCGATGCAGATCATGGGAAGTGATTATCATGTTTGGTTGTGACAACTCTCCAAACCCAAATCTGGGCTCCCTTTCATCGGACTAGTGTCCATTAGTAAGGTCTTGATTTATTCTGTCTGTTCTCTTATTCTCAGTGTTTGTGCCTCTGGGTTTCAATGGACGTTGTGCCCGCGTCGCTCCTCAAGCCGCTATAGTTTTCCCTTTCGGTTAGAACTCTCATTGCTTCTTTTCACGACTACGCATTAGAATATGTGGTTGAGCCTACCACCTACATTCTCAGCTGGAAACGCTAAAGCAACATATCACTTGCTTGCCGAGACCGATCAAAACAAAGTTGCAAAAACACAAAAGTTATGAACAGAACCCGAAGTTTCCTGGGCGGTCTCAGTGGACACATACCCTCATCGTTCATATTTTTTGCAGGAAGCCCGTCCCGTTGCGTGTATATATATACTGTACTACTATTCACAGCGACTGCGACGTCATCGGCCTCCCCTCGTCCACCTCCTCAAACCCCCTCGATTCCGACCTCACATCACGACTCCACTCATCCCTCTCATCCGACATCTCCGAATCCTCTGACACCGAAGCGGGACCATCCAACGACGCTGAAGCCGACGATGAAGAAGGCGGCACAAACCTCTCCTCCGCCTCCGAAACCTCACTCGCCGAATCCTCAGACACAGACGCCCCCCTCCTAATCGCCGTTATAGGCGTCCTCGCCAACATCACAGCCGTCAACGGCGTCCTTCCTACAGGCGTCTCCTCGCCATCCCCGTCATCTCGCTCCGTAGTGCTAATCGTCCACTCCCACTTCCGCTTCTTCTCTCTCCGCTTACGCTTCCTCGTCCCAGGCGTCTCGAGATCGCTCTCCGCCATTCGCCGCCTCATTTCTTCGAAGGGACCGGGCGTCTGCCCGCCATCGCGCGTCTCGTCGCCTGTATACCCCATCGTTACATCCAGCGGTTCTAGCTCTGGCTTCTCAGCTGCTAGATCCGGATCTGTGGCTGAATAGGGCGAGTCTTCGGATAGTAAGTCGATGTGCGATTTTACGTATTTGTTTGTGGTGATGGTTTGTGTGAGGGGGTCATTGTAGCCTACTTTCTTGGAGGCGCGGTTTGCCAGGCGCATGGAGACGCGGCTGGGTGTTGCGGGTGTGATGGTGCTTCGGGGTGGGAGAGGGGAGTTGCGGAGGATGCTGTGGAGGCTTCGGGGATGTGTGTAGGGTGCTGTTTGGCTGCCGACTGTCATGCGCCGGCGAGGGGTCCGAGGTGTGCTTGGGGAAGAGGTGCTGGGGTTGTTGGCGGCAAAGGTAAATATTCGCGGGAGGGAGTGGTCGGAGCCGGCGGATTGGGGAGGTGTAAATGTGAATGAAGTTGCGGTGGGTTTGGGTTCGGTCTGGAGAGGTGGTTGCGTGCTTGTTGTTGGTGTTAAGCTGGGGTATGCTGAGCTGGGTGTATCTGGATATGTGATCGAGAAGGGACCTGGTGTCTGGGTCCGTTGTGAAGGGTGGACATATTCGCTGTCTCCGGGGAAGTTGCTCGTCTCAAGCCGTAATGATGTTCGTCTCGTGAACTTGGTATCGATAGATGTCGAGAGGGGTCTTGCTGTCCTAGGAGAAGCATTCTCGATAGCTACAGCGTATGCATTTGAAAGTGTATTGAATGCTGTGGGTGAGGAGGGGTCGATATCTGCTTTCAAGGCAGTCGCTGACTTTCCTAGTGTTTGTGGTGTGGTCGGGGTTTTGATTTGAAGTGAAAGCCTAGGCCGTTTAGGAGGAGATGATGATGGTTGTGAGTTATTGGTATTAAGAGACATGGTAATTGTTGAGCAGGTTCTAACTGATGCAAGCATCATAGATGGCCAAGATCCTGTGATCTGGCAAAGGTCCGATTTGATCCAATCCAGAAGTGTGCTAGACAGACACGATCGATCAGACTGGATGGGTAGCAGACTGATAATATGTGATTGATAGATTTGTTTGAGGAGCGCCGGAGGCTTCCTCTTCCGCTCAAGATTCTCGAACTCCTGGTGCGGTTCGGTAGACCGGTTAGACCAGACGAGATGAGACGATCGTGAGATAGAGTCGCAAGGTGGTCTGTCTTTGCAACTTTGTGGAGAAGAGGGCAATGCAGAGACCTGAAGAAGGACTGTGCTGTGCGGGTAATAACACTCGTACTGTAATGGGAAAGGATAATATCAACTAAGTAACGAGGGACGAGGTGATACCACACTTATGTATCAATGAAGCTTTTGATCGACGCTCACGAGTAGCCTTGTGGCACTGGTGGAGAGCGACCGAGAAAGCGAGAATGGGAAAGGAAATCGATCTAATGCAGGTGATGAGATGACAATGCGGCACGAAGAAACACTTTAAGCGCGGTGTGACGGGGTATTTCTAGAAGCACGAGAGGCCAGAACACACTCCAGGGCAGCAGATGGGAGGCAAAAGTAGCCCACCAGGGTCCTGGCATCCCCGAGATATTTACGATCGTTGGTCGCGGTTGGTGGGGAGGCCCTTGAAGCGCTGGGGATTGGCAGTTCCATGCACACGCAGCCTTCAAAGTCACAGCATCCTCATAGGACAGTCCGTGTACGAAGTAGGTTTAGCAGCTACATGTTGGGCGAAAGAGGCAAAGCTTCAAAGCCACAGCGGCTATAATTAGGCGTTACGCATCTTTGACTGGACCAGAACCTATTTCGGGCCCCCTGGCCAGGATCTAGCCCCCTGCGAATGATGCTCGATGAGGCGGCACCCGTGCGGCAAAGACGGGGTCGAAGTTGGATGTGAACCCTGGACAGAAGTGGGAGAGCGACTATTTTTGACGCCGTAATGTCAGTCTTACTAGCGCGAGAACTCACCCACCTGAGACCTCAAGGCAGTGAAGCTGCCTTGATGAAATAATTTCACAAGTTCGGACCGAGCGACTGATTGTATGTACAATTATTTGTTTTCGGTTACTTTGGATCCTTTTGTTTTGAGGGCAAGACCGAGAGCTGAAACGTGCAGCATTGTTTGACTACTGTCTTTTCCTCTTTTGATATTAGCAAGCGCAAAAGTGTTTATTGTCTTATCATTTCGTGCTCTGATTATACCATCAGGACATCACGGTCACGCCAGATGACGCTGTGAAGCGTAAGACTGAGTCCGCTAAACTGGTAGTGGCTCTCTGTGGCTATCGTGAGATCGCCTTACGCTACCTCCACGACCTCTCGCCCTTGTATTTAATATCTTCTGCGATAACACGTGCGGGAGATCTTGAGGATCGATGGGGTGGGCATGTATTCATCTTGCCTTGACTAAACGGTCTACCTCTTACACCGAACAGAGATCTTGACAAAATACATGTTGCTTTGGATAATGATCATTTGGCAGGGGAACAAACACGGGATAAGGACAAGAGGAAAGTGGAGGAAGGACAAGTGCGAAAGAGGTCAGCTAGGTGTTTGAAGATCTAATTAGAGAGGAAATTGAAGCAGGTTGTTTGAGTCGTCATCTAGGAGCGGCCGCGGCTTAAGTTCCATGTCATGACACCAACATGAGCAGTAGAGGTTAGTGTAGGGTATCAAAGTACGGATGTATCTTCGACCACCAAAACTTAAGCATTGCCTATGGAGATAGATCAAGATATATTTGAGGCATTTAAAAGTTCACTCAACCTCAGCTTGGTCATACACAGCTCTCTACATTCTTTTCCAGGTATTCTGGAAGGTAAACAGATCGACCCTAAGAAGCCTCGCTTAGCCCTTCTTCCTCCTAACTTACTTATCCGAGTCGCCTTCACCTTTATCCATGGCAATGTAGTCATGAGATAGTTGTCAATAACATCTGATACATAGATGTGCCCAAAGCGTGTATTCTAAGAACAAATTACAAAACATAGACAGCCGTTCTGTAAATTAGCTGATTTGTCCTAGAAAAAGATCAAACAACCCGAATCATTCTTCATGCCCAAAACCATAGCTCATAACGCCATTCAAGTCCCTAAAGTTGCCTCTCAAGCACTGAACTCCGTCTTTGCGTACCTCATCCACAAGCGCCTTGATCTTCGGCGCAATTACTTTCCCCTCGAATCCAAAATGCTTGTAGGCCGCAGCCCCTGGCAAGCTCTTCCCGAAGCCACTCATGCTGACGCCTGCATCAGCATATCGCTCCCATCCATGTACAGCATAAGCCTCAATTACCACTATAGGCCTGCCACTGCGGTATTGCATCACCTCCTCCTGATATTGGCGGGGTTGTTGATCGAACAAGCGTTGACATGGGAAGCTGACGATGCGCGCCTGGATACCAAGTTCTTTGGCGAGGATATCCCGCGTTTCGACTGCAAATACCATTTCAGCGCCGATGCCAATAAGGGTGACCTCTGCATCGTCTTGTTCCGAAAAGACATAAGCACCGCGCTGAACGCCGTCTCGTGAGGTATTTGTGGGATACTGGGGAACATTTTGGCGGGAGAGAGAAATAATCGATGGAGTCGAGGTGGCCTTCAGAGCTGCTATAAATGCACCAGCAACTTCTTCTGTATCACATGGTCGAATATACAATAGGTTGGGCATCGCGCGGTAAAGTGCTGGAAGAGCCACAGGCTGGTGTGTGGGCCCGTCTTCGCCTGTTCCAATACTATCATGGGTTGCGATGTGAATCTGGTGTAGTCCTTGAAGAGCAGCCATTCGAACACCCGCAGCGGCATAGATGTAAAATATGAAGAAGGTCGACGTTATGGGTAGGATCGTGCCCTTGTTGAAGGCGGCGAGTCCGTTCGAGATGGATACCATGGCATGCTCACGGATTCCCCAATGGATATAGCGGCCTGTATAGTCACCATTGATTCCACAGGCAGTCTTCAAAGCGGGCTGGAAGTCTGTTAGTGATCGATTCAATCGAGTCAAGAAAGCCGTAGACATACATTCTGGAAATCAACTTTGTCCTTCCAGATCATGTTGACTGACGGAGACAAGTCTGCAGTCCCAACCATGAAATTTTTCAAATTTTGAGCTAGAGGATTGCACACGATTCCCGCTGACTTTCTGGAAGGCGTAGGTCCGGTCGGAAAAGTATCTTTTGGCGAGATGTACTTTGACCAATCGTCTGGCATCTTGCCTTCAACTCTTAAGCTGAACTCTGATGCCAGTTCAGGGTAACTCTTGGCGTATGATTCAACCAAACTGGTCCAATTCGCTTCGTATCGCTCTCCTCGAGTACGGACTTCGCGAAAGAAGTCATAGACCGTGTCTGGGATGACGAAGTGTGCTTCGGGATCCATACCGAAGCTTCTCTTCATATTCGCAACTGACTCAGGCCCAAAAGCAGCACCGTGTGCTTTGGCATTGTTGGCCACCGAGCTCCCCTCACCGATGATGGTGCGCACATTGATGAATGTTGGCTTATCACTTGCGCGGGCTTTCACAAGCGCCTCAAGGATGCCGTTGATGTTGAAAACGCCATCAAAAACGTCCAGTACATTCCAGCCTGATGCTCGCATCTTCCCATTCACGTCCTCGGTATTGGCTAGATCGACCGAGCCGTCGCAGGTAATTTGATTGTTGTCGTAAATAACAGCGAGGTTATTTAATTGCCAGTGGCCAGCAAGGGAGATTGCTTCCAGCGCAACACCTTCTTGAAGGCAGGCGTCGCCAATCATGCACCAAGTCATGTTGTCAACTACATCGAAGCCGGGCTTATTGTAAACTGCTGCTAGATGTTTACTTGCCATAGCTAAGCCGACCGCATTCGCGACACCTTGACCAAGGGGACCAGTTGTGACCTCGATACCCTCGTGCTCGATTTCGGGATGGCCCGGACAAAGAGAATCAGTCCGCTGTGAGTGGTAGGACTTCAATTGGTCCAGAGTCATCTTTTCGTAGCCGACTAAGTGCATGAAAGTGTACTGAAAGAGACAGGTATGTCCTGGAGGAGAGTGGCAAGGTTACTAACCGGATAAATCTTTTTTGGCGGAGACGAACTTACCATTAGACAGGACAAACCGGTCTCTATTGAAATATGAAGGATTGCGAGGTGAATATCGCATCACATATTTCCACAGAGCAACTCCAATCGCTGCCATGCCCATGGCACCTCTGAACGCAGTTAGCGGGATGCAGAGTAGCAAAGCAAGGGAAACGTACCCAGGGTGCCCACCCTTAAACTGCTCGCACAGATCAGCGATGAGACATCTGAATACTCGCAGCACCAAGCCGTTCTTGTCCCCATCTTCGTGTTGGAGTGACTTGACCTCCTTCGCTTTTGTGGTTCGTCGCGTCGTGTCAGTGACTGAAGGCTCGAGTGAGGGTGCCATGTTGCTTGAATAGGAGAAATTTGGGAGGAAGTTTCATGAGATCTGACCTGATATGCTTGGTGCACATCTCGCTACGTTTATATCCTATTGTCGGCTTCGTGCTGTATGTCTCGTTGGGCGTTCTGGAGCGCATCAGCTCAGCAACACCAGTTAGCGAGCGCTTAGAATTTCCTCTTTCGGCCATCCGGCAAATAAGACACCACACAGTGCGGCACCAACAGCCATGAAATGCCACAGGCACTGAAACTCTATGTTTGCAGAGGTATGCTCATACGCATGCGGTAAAAATGTAGAAGAAACACCCTACCTGAAAAGTATTTTGCCGATAGCATTTGGGGTGTATTTGAGGATCGAAAATCAAGGCGCAACTGGCCAAAATATCTTGGTACTTTCGCTGTGGCCATCCTGCTGGTTGATCAGTGAAATGCAACGAGGTAGAATAGAATCTGTTGTGTAATCCGATGAGAAGATCGCTTCTCCGATTCTTTAAAAATAATCTTGTATGCGTTAGATTACAGGCTCATGTTCATAACTCTGGTAACATGGCCATCAGTCTTTGCGCAATTTTCCTTGCCAGTTTCTGCCAGGACAACGAATCAGCTTCTGTGTATACTGGTAGCTGCAGACTTTATGAAAATATAATATTTTACATTGACGTTGCCTGAGTCCTAGCTAAAGTGCTGTACTCATCTTGTCACGTGAAAACGTCGGCGGAACATGCACGAAGGCTCACCGATCAGGAACTTTAAGCTTGGAATAGAATTACAGATAAATATAAGCAAAAATATTCTTCTACAATCGTAGCATTTCCCACGCTTATAATATATGCACAATTTACCAAGCATCAACACTTTTGTAGAAACCAATCACTCTCTGGATGGTACTCGAACTCCTTGTATACAACTCCATACGGTTTCTGTAGTCATGTCAGCTACTGCTTCCGCGCGGAAGCAATGTCTTACTTACGGGCTCCAACATGTAGATAGTACCTAGCGGAACAGCAAGTCCTGCCATATTATCCTTGTGTAGGTCTCTGCAGTAAGCTAGCAATATACGAATGACAGCCAAGCCCCCAACAATAAGAACGTGACCAGTCACTCGCTCGAGCTCCAGGATGATAGACTGAAGACGTTTCGTCACGTCACTGTATCCCTCACAGCAGGTACCGGGAAACTGAGTCGGCTTGTTGCCCTGCTGCTTGATTTCAGCAGTCGATGTCCCGCCAAGTATTTGGGCATTCAAGTCATCAAGCATATGCATATGCTCTATCCGATATCTTCTGCTGTCGAAAAACCTCGCCGTTTGAACGCCACACTCCGTCATTGAGGTCCATAAATGGAATCTTTTCTGCTCTTTGTCCGTGCTCTTATACTGCGGATTCCCCATCTCGTCCCGATTAGTTTGTCGCAGGTTCCAAGCATCTCTCTCATGGCCGATGAACCGGGACAGTGCACCAGCATATTGGACTCCATACTTTTTATGACCAGGATCCCTGCTAAGGCCATCAGCGAATTCGCCATGGCGAGCAAGCCAGACCTGACGACCTGCAAGATTGAAATGTTGGAGATAGCTAGCGACCTGTGTGGCTAGGAAGCTGTTAATGTTGTGCGTGATGAATTTCCTCCCAACATCAATCATCTGGCAGTATGAGACCCCTAGATCCTCTTCAATATCGCCGACGGGTGTATATTTCTTCTCGTACATTGCCACACGTTTCTTGAAGTCTGCCAGTGCTTTGGCCGCATCTTGATCTTTATAATCCGGACTTGAGAGTTTGAGTCGCATATTAGAATGGAGAAGCTGGGTAATACCGATCAGCTTTGGGCTCTGGACACAATTTGCAGAGGTCATACATACAACTTGATCGAAACACTGACTTTCCAAAAACAACATCTGCAGATTGAATCCTCCCCTTTCTTGAATTCTCGAGATAATAGCTTGCCGTCGCTGGACGGTGCTATTGGTAGCATCGAAGATTGCAACAGATCCTCCTTTGTACATCAAAAAATCTATTGCCTCGTCCAAAGTTTCCATGGCGATCTTTTCCCGAAGCCTGCCAGCCTCAAAATTGTCTGGATCGAAGAAGCCGGCCGTGTGGATGCTTTCGCATGACGAAGTCGAATCCGAGGTCGAGGACTTGGAGCAATGTGCAGACGACAGATCAAGCGGCCGACCTGCGACCTTGCGCCGCCGATTACCAACATTGAAGATCATAGTGTCGTGCTGGAGCCAGTTCAGGTATCTGCAGACCTTCTTGGTGATATAGCTTTTCCCTCTTGCGGGTAACCCCACCATGACAATAACCAATTTCGCATCCACACACCTCTCTGCTTCAGATGAAAGCATGCTCTCTTTGTTAGACATGAGCGAATTCAGACGATATCTTGCCTCTGCTGTGATTGTAAAGCTCTGGTTGCAATGAGGACAAGCGATGGATTGACTTTCGTCCACAGCCAAATGCAATGGTGATGTCAAGATAAACTTGAGTTTCCCAAGGTTGAAGCTCGATTTCTGTGAGGAGGAAAATATTTCGGGATCAGAAGAGTAATGCAACGTCATGACGTTGATAACAAGTGAATTGGTAGGCGTAGCAATATATCGTGCCGAAGACCAACAATGCCATGAGGGAAAGAAGATGAAGGCTTGACTTCAACACTGGCAAGAGACGCGGAAAACTTTCAACAATGCAAGAGATCATGTGCCAACAGCCGCTCCATCGAAACTGACCTACATGTTAGCAATGTCACCAAGTGTAGCCGAAGCATTTGTTTACTTCTGTCTGGCCCGAAAGCTGTGTTGCTGCTGCGTTGTCCGAAGCGAGGCGCTTCTTATTTCCCAATTGGGATGTCCCTTCTCCTCTTCTCTGTTCTAGCGCAAAGCGAGGAACCCGAATGGACTCTCCGCACCCCTCTCCTCTTTAATGCTAAGCGCCACGACTTGTCACACGACTAGAGCAGTGCCCGTTCGGTCGCAGGATTTTCAGCTGCCCCAGATTGAGGTCTACTCTGCAGTGGCAGTCTGGAACCCCTCGCTCGAGTCATGTAGATGCTTGGAATCGACCCTCAGTCCAATCCGTCGAAGTTCCCGAATATTGGATGTGGCTTGATATGTTGGGGCCTGTTCCGGACCCTCGAAGTAAAAAGCACTAGAATTCTTCAAGCCTGTATGAATTTTCTGGTGTGAAATCTGGTCCTCCAAGCCTCAGCTGGCTCCAAGTAACCCTCAAGTGAAGCGGCCGACATGCCCTAACAGGCGACGGCGATTGAAAGTTGCGGTTGATGAACGATCATTCCTCCGTGTCACCCCAATAATCCTTCAGGTCTTCGGCCCGCCATGAGGTCGCCCAGCCAGTTTCTTTCTCGATACGTGCCAAAAGATCAAGGATGATGCGGTGTTCGATAGGGTGAGACATGACCTTTCCAGCAATCCACAGCGGCTGGAGTGCGTTAATCCAAGCTCCATGACTGTGATTAGATGCAGCAATACCGCAGGTCTGTCGTGCATGCCACTGAATTGATTTGTGGCCTCTGGGCAGCCGAACGTCCTTGGGTTTTTCTTGAAGCATGAGAAGCGACGATGCATGATATAGCTGATTCCCGTTGACTGCAGGTGAAATGCCGAACAGAACAATTGGAAAAGGATGTTGATGATCGTCCACATCCGCAGGGCATGACATCAGAGGTCGCATTTCCACAGGTCTGCTGTTGTACCAATCCTCAAGAAGGTCGTATAAAGCTTTCCATGCAGTAGAAGTCGAGCCCTTGGTGTTTGAAGCTGTCTCCTTCAGTCCGGGCCGAGATGATCCTGGCCCGGGGTTGGACAGTAGATTGATGACACTTGCACAGAGAAACACAGCATAATTTGCATAGTTGTCAAATCCTCCAGATCCGGTCTTGAACTGAGCTACAGCCATCGGCATTGACTGGCTTGGTGTGATCCAAGAACTAGTCGGGATTTTGGTCAATGTGTCAGAAAGGAACCCGCCCCAAACATCCATTCTTGCAAAGCACCAGAATAGTGCTTGTCGGTCTCCGCCAATTGTACCGCTGATACCAGCCGCTTGAAGTAACATCGAACATCCATCAAGGTGTTTTGCCCAGGCTTTTGGTGAAGAGCTCATCATCTCAAGAACACAAAGCAACACACATGATGCAATAACAGCTGTCTCCAAAGAATGTAGCTCCCGAACTATGAGCTCAATTGCTTTTTGGTATAAAGTCAGGCTCTCCGTATATGGGTTGTTAGGGTCTTTCCTCTCTTGCTGCCGTGCCGAAAGAGCAAGAATCGAATAACGAAGATGTTCGGCTGATTTAGCCATCATCGGTATGGTAAGTTGAAAATGTCTTTCGACGTCAAACATATCTAGCCAGACAGCGACCTCGTCTAGGTAGTTCTGCCAAAGCTCAAGTTCTCTTCTCTTGGTCAACTCGGCATTTTGGGGGACTCCACTCAGCCTATGTGTTGTATCCTGAAATATGGGTTGATTGCGATCAGCGGCTTGAACAGATGTCTTGTTGATCTCTGTCGAGGTATTTTCAGAAGTTTCCGTTGGTGTAGCTTGCCGTGTCAGCCCAGTAGCTCGTGCAGTCGAGACCATGTAGTTGTGGAGTACAGTATGTAGCTCTTTGTAGGCAGGATTTGGATAGTACATTGTGTATGTGTCTGGAGATTCTGCCATAACGTGATTGTCTGGGAAGGCTTCATGACTCTGATCGTGAGACCATGTCGGACCTTCATCTCGATCCATAGTTGTAGAGAGAAAAGTAGCTTGGGTTGGGTTTGTGATGAGGTAATCCAGCGCCTCCAAATCCGCAGCATTGAATGGGAGGTACGAGTCACTCGAATGTTGGAATTTGACAGACATTCCTCTTTCTAGTCCTTCTGCAGCGTCTAGGATAGCATCTATTGTTCCAGTGCCTGGGACAACATTCGGCTCGTCCTCTTCCAACAATGGAGGCGAAGTAGCAGAGATCGGAGCAGCATACTGCTTCATAACAATGTCGCGGTTGAGGTCTGGCGGTGATTGGCCAACAGCGTTGATGGGTCCTGTGTAATCGAAGGCATGTATTGAAAGAGGGGGAAATTCTTTTGCACCTTGGCTCGATGGGGTGGTGATTTCGTCATTCACAAGATGAGAATCGGGCCTTGGGACACCGTAGGTGGTTGTTTTGGTCACGGGACGTTGAATATGTTGGTTTGGCATCAGTGGGTTTGCCTCGGGATAAGAAGAATGCCATGTCCAAGGGTCTGGCTGCTGTGACGTTGAAGACGGCTGATCGCGCGAGTCCTCGCTACTTGCGTAGACCTCTTTGTCAACTTGTCTTTTTCTCTTTGTGGGTTTCAAATTTTCCAGATCGGTGATCTGATTGAAAGTCGTCGGATTAGCAACGCTGATTTTCGCTATGGTCTCTGAATCTCATTCTTTTGAAGAGGAAGTTACTTACACGGAATTCGTTCGGCACACTGCCACTTTTCCCAACTTGTTCGGTGGAGGACAAGCAAAGACTAGTCCCGATTCCTCGATTTCGGAATATGATACCGGTGGCCCATTCGCAAGTCTCCCTACGAGTATGACATTTTGAACAGACCGGTTTCTTCTCGTCACCTTGATGTCAGTATGGTCAGCGAGGCGCGACTCTAGCAGGGAGTAAGGTACTAACATTTCTTACGACGTCGTCTACAATTGAGGCAGCCACTCCGACCTCGAGTCCGCTTTGTAACACGGGCGGGTCCCATGTCCCCAGACGGCGATGGTGATGCTCGAGATTGGGACCCGCCTCTGTCATTCGAGGCATGATCTCCAACATCTGAATTCTCCCCATCGTCCTCACTCGTCATGTTGCATTTGTTTGTCGCCAAAGATCATTGACTCGCGGACGGTGGCAAGAGATGTTGCAGTATCTTTCTATTTGACTCTTAACATCTCAGGTTACACATGCACTGCGGGGTAAATATGAGAGTTTGGCTTGCGCCTTACGTAATCACGAACTGTGGAGCAACGGGGAGTGTTGGAGAGATGATGGTACGGTGATCTGTACGACAGGGCATTGACCGGCTGCAGCGGGCTCTCGGCTTCTCCAGAGCGTCAGATTCGTACTACGACTTAGCTGTAAACATTCAGCGGATGCTCAAGTTGTACATGGAAGAATATGCAAGGGGCAAAAGTCAGGAGCCAAGCGAGTTTGTTCACTTGATGTTTACTTCGGCTATTAACTGGCTCAATCCCGAGATGCATCCTCTAATTATTACATTAGGCCATAACTTAGCAGACCTACTTAGAGATTCTGTAGCTATCTTATGATAACAGACTCTCTCCCTTTGAAAATGCATTCTCAAATGTGCAATCAAGCTTTTAGTCTGGTCTCGTTTCTTGGTGCTCTATAGTGAGTTTATCACGCGGTCGTTCTTTACACTCACTATATCGGTGGAGAAAGAGTGTGTTTCGTCTCTGATAGTGGTTGGAGTCGTTATACGTTATACCTTTTTGGCCTGGTATCAAAGTTAACAAGTCTCCCGCGGTCAGGCCGGGTTGGCTGAATACCTCACGTTGAATGCAATACAAGTACCAACAGCCTGTCAAAACACTCATAAACAAATCAATTGGGTAACTCGAATAGAAGCTTCGCTCGCTGAATGATGTGAGAAGAACAAAGGGAGAGCATAATAGGAAAGTAGAGAGGCACATTTCCATATGAGGGTTTTCGGGAATGTTCAAATGATTGGTGGTGTTCAGGTGTGCGATTGACCTCAACTGAGGCCGCTGTGCCTGTGATTTTCCTTCTTAATCCCAACCCCTCGACTTTATACTGACCATCCATTTGCTGCATAATCATATTTTCACACTCCAAAACTATGCTGAGGCGCAGTGTCCCCCATCCACTCGCAGATCCGCCCCGGTCATGAACGACGAACCATCTGTAAGCAGGTATACCACCGGAGATTTGAAGTCCTCTGGAGCACCTAGTCGCCCCAGCAATGCACCGGCCATCCACAATTTTTCAATTTCCGGCTTCTCGGCAAGTAGCTGGTCCGTCATGGCCGTGCGGATGTATCCCGGTGAGAGGGTGTTCACTCTAATGCTGTACTGTCCCCATTCCACTGCGAGCGATCTGCTCATCTGCTGCACGGCAGCCTTTGATGTGTTGTAGGCTGAGCAATGGATACCCTGTTTGAACGTGTTAGCATGTTGGGAGGCAGCAATGACAATCCTTGACGTACCCTATTGGCAATCTGTCCAGACATGGAAGCAATAAACACGATACTCCCCGAGCTCCCTTCATCCCGCATAATCCGCGCGGTGTGTTTGGCCATCAGAAAGCTTCCTGTGACATTGACTTCGAGGATTCGGTTGAATCCATCCACCGGGTAATCGATAGCATCCTTCATCTGCTGAACACCGGCACACGAGACGAGCCCTCGTATAGGTTTTCCCATCCTCGTAGCAGCTTTAGAGGCTTCTGCTAACACTGCTATCACAGCGTTTTCCTTCGTGATGTCGCATTGGTGGTAAGTGGCGTGTGTTTTGGAAGTCTTCTGGATTTGCTCGATCCGAGCCCACCCGTCTTTGTTTGGACTCGGTTGAATATCGAGGCATATAACGTCGCCACCAGATTCAAGAATCGCTTCAGCGAGCACTATTCCTAGACCTTGACCGGCGCCTGTTACAATGACTGTTTTGTTCTGGAGTGAAAATAAACTTGAGATGGGTGCGTTTGCTGCCGTCTGCTGAGATTCCGGAATTTCAGCTGGCAAGTTGGTATCTGATACAATTGATTGGCTTATGGTAGCCATGATGAGCTTGGAAAGAAGTGTGCGAATGCGTTGCAGATGGAATGTTGGGCAACAAGCTCCTCACGAGAGGCAGCTTCATCGAATAAGTAATCGAATTTTAACAGCTTGAAGCTGTTGTCCAGATTCGTAAGAGCCCACTGCGGCACAACTTTCCTGACCATTCTTACCGTGAGCTCGAAGAAATGGTGGTCCAGCAAGAGTGACAATCATGCATTGAGCGCCGCACCACCAAGAACATCATCAAATTTAAGCAACGCGCTGGAGGAAACGTGCTGCGCGAAGAATTTCCGTATCGGGCAAGGCCTTAAGAAGTATTGGCCTTGTGGCAGGGCCGGGCCAGCGCAAGTCTCCTAGAGTGCGCTTAACTTACCTCTTCGGGATAGATTCCGACAAATGCTCTGAACTCGTAAACCTTATTCGCTTGACAGGCCTGTTTCCTCCACACGCGGTTAGGAGCGACAGTCTCCAGCTTCTCCACATCCCCAGACTCAGATCCAGACTAGAATCCTGCATGGAGTCTCCCGATTGTGTGGACGGTGACGGGGTCATGAAGATGCAACTTCCAAGTATAAAATATCCTAGATTCCCAGCAGATCATATCCTATCAGCTTCTCATCAAGCACTTGAACAATCCTCACTCAGCAACACACAATTCACGCTTAAATCTTTTCTCAGGAATCTGAATTGAAGTGACAGAACAGATACACAGCATGTCTATTCTCACAGGACGCTCCCTAGACTGGGCTATTACCTTTGCCGCAGGCATGGGTTTTCTTCTTTTCGGTTATGGTAAACAAATTTCACAGACTCGTAACCTATATCGCGTCCAGGGCACTACTGACAGATTCGATAGACCAAGGAGTCATGAGCGGTCTGCTCACCGGATCTGCCTTCACTAAACAATTTCCCTCAATCGACACAACGAATGGCGGTGGTGGAAGCTCCTCCCTGCAGGGCTTGGTCGTTGCCATCTACGAAATCGGATGCTTCGCTGGTGCCATTATTGCATTCGCCTTCGGAGAACGCTTGAGCCGTCGTTGGACAATCATCTTGGGCTGTGCTATTCTCATTGTCGGTGCTGCTGTTCAAACTGCTGCCAAAGAGGTTTCGCACCTCATTGCTGGACGTATTGTGGCTGGCTTGGGCAATGGCATGAACACTGCCACTATTCGTGAGTTGAAACCTATATTCATAGCGGAAATTGACCAGAAAGCTGACTGTTCCCTAGCTGTATGGCACTCTGAGCTTATGAAACCTACGCTGCGAGGCAGAGGTCTTTCAATCGAGCTTGCCATTACCATTTTCGGTGTAATGCTTTCATACTGGGTTGGTAAGTAAACATATGCAATTAGTGGCATCTTGACTTCCTTTCTGTAATTAAGGCTACACACCCTCTAACCTGTGCACTCGACAGACTATGGCATGAGTTACGTCGACAACGAAGCACAATTCCGTTTCCCAATTGCCTTCCAAATCGTATTCGCCTTGGCTACCATGGTCATGATGTATTTTCTTCCCGAATCACCACGCTGGCTCGTTGCCCATGATCGCTCAGACGAAGCTCGCAATATTCTCTGGAGAACACAGAAGAATGCATCAAGCATTGACAAAGACAACCAGGTAGTCAATGCTGAACTCCACGAGATTCAATTTGCTCTCGAAGAGGAGAGGTCCGCTGCAGGAGGTACTACCTTCTTGGCTATCTTTAAAAGTGGCCCACAAAGATTCCGTCACAGAACGCTTCTCGGAATCGGCGGACAATTCATGCAACAGCTTTCGGGAATCAATTTAATTACCTATGTATGTTCTCACCTGGGCATCTCTGGATAGTGAGCAGTACTTACAAGTAAATAGTATGCTCCTGTCATCTTCGAAGTATCTGTTGGCATCCCACATTCTACTGCTATGCTGCTCGCCGGCTTCAACGGAATTGCGTATTTCTTCTCCTCCCTTATCCCGATTTGGTGCCTCGATCGCCTTGGCCGTCGCAAGCTCATGCTTTTTGCTGCTGCTGGTCAGTGTGTCTGCATGGCTGTCCTAGCTGGAACGGTTGCAGACGGCAGTAAGCCGTCCGGTATCGTCGCCATCGTCATGCTATTCCTCTTCAACTTCTTCTTCGCCGTCGGTCTCCTCGCCATTCCATGGTTGCTTCCAGCTGAGTACGCACCGCTTGCTATCCGCACCAAGTCCGCAGCCCTGGCCACAGCTTCGAATTGGATCTTCACATTCCTCGTCGTCATGATCACTCCTGTCTCGATCAATAACATCCAATGGCGAACATACATCTACTTCGCAGCACTCAACTTGCTCTTCATCCCACTCATTTACTTCTTCTATCCCGAGACACAGAATCTGTCACTTGAGCAGATTGATCTGCTTTTTACAGGCGAGAAGGTATTGCTGCACTGGAATGAGAGCATGGGTGCTCGCGAAGGTTCATACGCCATGGAGGCCGGATCGAAGGAAGTTGAGAAGTCCATGGATACCAATACCCGCCATGTGGAATAGAGGATCAAAGCTTTGAAGTCCAATTGGTAGAAGGGGACGAAGATGGTGCAAATTGTCGTACTAGCAAGAAGTTACCAAGGCTGAATATCCTTTTTAACGGTGGCAGCGATTTTAGAACTTTGAAAGGAAGGTTGACAACGATGTTGATACCTGCAATATACTGGACACTTGCTTTCCAAGAAAAGCTTCAGCAACAAATCAAGTTATTCTTGCATTGATTGTCGTCAACCGGAGATGTTCAGGACCCATCGTAACTATGACATTGGCGGAGGTCTCGCCCTGAAATTAGACAGAGTCTATCCCTTGCCTCTTATCGAATTCGAGCTCACGTATATACGCCGAACCCAGCTTGTCCAAATTCTGGACCATCACACTCAACATTTTCAGCTATTTTACACCGCTGCGAGATTTCTGGCTGTACTCACTTGCCCTTTTCTCATTTAATCCGGTTTTCCTCTGAGGCTGGTGCTCTGTTTTGATATGCTCATACCAGCGGAGACATCATATCCTTGAAAATAGGACTAGGAAACGCTTTTTGCATCAAGTTATCTTCCTCCAGCTGTTGGTAAACCTGGTTACTCGTATCCAATGACAGTTCTCTGAATCGGCTCAGCTGAAAGTCAGGTGTGTTCGTTCCGTGGCTTCGACTTTACGCCTTTCCTGCAGCCTTTAGCTCTGTTCGGGTGCTGTGATTGGGGAATCCGATAATCGCGATCGCAATGCTCGGATTTCAACGGCCAGCCGTAAACGTAAACGGACCAGAGCCGCACATGGGCTTTCCATAAGAGCAAAAGAAAGCAGTCATACCACCCTCAGACGAGATATCTGCCTTAGCTGCTTAGGTACGGAAGGTACTGCTGATAGCCAGCCGGGTTGTCTTCGGGGTCTGTCTTCGCCATTGTACCCACTAAAGCATGACCCCGCCATCGGGCTGCCAAGATCCTAAATTAGTTCACGAGTCGGAGAACCAGAAGGTGGTTGATTACATGATCGTATGGTATGGTGTGGTCGGCGACTCAAGGGGATGTGTCCTACAACGGCTATCTGACATGATGAAAGAGGAAAGTGGTAGCCTTGGAGGTGAAAGGTGTTGAACCCCGTGCTTTGACGTGCTTTGCTGGGCTGAAGGAACAAAAGACAAGAGGGATTCAACTCGACCCCTCCATTGGAACCTGTGAACCCCGCCAACACATGGTGAAAAGCTTGTAGCGAATGACAGTGAATGCTGCATTTCTATGCTAGGCGCTTTCAGGCATTAGCACCTAAAATGCAATCACGCAATCGCAAGGCTGTGGATGAACATTTCTTGGGGCTACTGTACTCTTTATAAGGGAGTAGTCCTCGGCCTTTATCAAGCTGAACCACGTCTCCATAACACCTTCAACTTAATCCTCACCTCTCCTCATCGTACCATTCCCAACTTTGTCAGTCAACAAAGCTTCAAACCAAACTTCATAAACGGATACCTTCAAGATGGCTACTGATTCAAGAGCTGCTCCGTAAGTACTCAATGATCTCACGATCTTTTTTACCCCGCCATCCAATGATTGGAAATCACCTTTTGCCCCTCAATGGCTCTTGGCTGTGGCCACGAAACGTTTATCAAGCTTCATTTATGTAATAGAAGCTCCATAGCTGTTTGAATAGCTATCAAGTCATGCATTTGCATACTTGGGATGAAGAGCTGTTCAAGAGTTTATTATTCCTCAACCCATCTGTCGCCAAATTCTCTGTACTACCACTAACTCCACCACCAGTCTCCGCCTGGGTTCCATTGCCCCCAACTTCCAAGCCGAGACCACACAAGGCCCAATCGACTTCCACGAGTTCATTGGCGACAAGTGGGTAGTTCTCTTCTCCCACCCTGAGGACTACACACCCGTCTGCACCACCGAGCTCGGTGCCTTCGCAAAGCTCGAGCCAGAGTTCACCAAGCGCGGCGTCAAGTTGATTGGTCTCTCTGCCAACACCGTCGACTCGCACGGAGGATGGATCAAGGATATCGATGAGATCTCCGGCAGCAAGTTGAGCTTCCCAATCATTGGTGACAAGCAACGCCAGGTCGCATACCTCTATGACATGTAAGCAGCCTCCATTTTGCAATACCCGATACCTTATCACATATCGATTTCAGACAAACCCAAACACAAATCTCGAGAGACCAAAACTGACAGATAGTTCATAGGCTTGACCACCAAGATACCACCAACGTTGACTCCAAGGGCATCGCATTCACCATCCGCTCCGTCTTCATCATCGACCCCAAGAAGACCATCCGCCTCATCCTCTCCTACCCTGCCTCCACCGGCCGCAACACCGCCGAGGTTCTCCGCGTCGTCGACTCCCTCCAGACCGGCGACAAGCACCGCATCACCACCCCCATCAACTGGATCCCAGGAGACGACGTTATCGTCCACCCAAGCGTCAAGAACGAGGAGGCCAAGACCCTCTTCCCTGACTTCCGTATCGTCAAGCCATACCTCAGATTCACTCCTCTTCCAAAGGAGAAGACTTCTGCTGCTTAGATGTCTGGTGTGGTTTAGATTGTGAAGGGAGGATGGGAATCAGATTGGTGCTTTTACAACCGGGGAGAATAACTTGCGATTTTTCAGCGGCATGGTATTCAATGATTGATTGGTTGATATGGGAGGGAGGAGCTTCCTCGGATACCCGAAATAAATAGACAAAATTGAAAACAAAATTCACACTACAATTCAGTGCTGTCAACCCTCTGCTTCAGTGAACTATGGCGCCCTTTCCCCCGCTGGGATCAACTCGCTTAAACCGCAAAAGGAAGTACGTCAAGCCTGGAACTGAACATGATCACCCTTTCAAAAAGTCCAACGATCGAGCGACTTGACACCACTGAATCAGGTGGTGTTGTACTGGCCATTAGTTCAGTATTGTCTAATGTTTTATAGGATGGCCATTCTCCAGACTGTGGTATCCGAGCTGACACCGAACTTTGGCCGAGTGAGCCGTAACAGAGCTGAAGATGCTGGCGAAGAGCAAAGCTTGACAGAGGTGCGGGGAAGCACGACAGTTTTCTGTCTATGGGAGAGACCTGACGACAATACAGAAAGGTTAGATATGGACAGAGAGGGGCTAATAATTGCTTAGGATGCCATGTTTTCCATGACTCTCTGTGTAGATAGCCGACTCTGATCAAGGAGATCTACAACAGATCACTTGGTGAGATAGCAAGTTCGTAGTCGTACATCCTGCTCACAAAGCCCCGGGCTGGATTGAGAACCGGGAGACACCTACATACAGTGTCACCATTGACTTACTGTACAAATGGTTACATTTGAGGTATTGCGAATGTCCTTCACACATTCCATGATACAGAGGTGCTGAATGTGACCTCTCTTCTTTTTCTTTTCCTCTTTAATGCTCCGCAACAAACCCACCTTTTTCTAACCCTCCCCATCATGAAGTCCCATTCGTAACCTTCTTCACCAACTTCCCCTCCGTCCTCTCCACATAAACCACCAAATCCTCAATCGTACAAACCCTCAACCCCCACCTCTTCCCAAACGCCAAACACCCATCCCTCCTCATCATCTCAGGCTCCCTCCTCCACGCCCTCCCCTCAACCTCCTCCCCATCCTCCACCAACTCACAGATGGCACCAACCGGCCTCTTCCCCGCCAACCTACAAAACTCCACCGCGGCCTCTGTATGTCCCGTCCTCTCCCTAACACCCCCCTCCCTCGCCCTTAGCGGAAACACATGACCCGGCCTCCTAAAACTCTCTCTCGTAGCCTCCGCGCTCGCCAGAGTCCTACACGTCAGCGCCCGGTCATGCGCGCTGATCCCCGTCGTCGTGAGCGGGCTCTTGGTGTCCACGGACACGGTATACGCCGTGCGATTCGGGTCTTCGCTTTCGCTGGCTGGGACCATTTGAGGCAGGTCGAGGTGCTGCGTTAGAGAGGGGGGCATGGGCGCGCAGATTAGACCTGAGGTGTAGCGGATCATGAAGGCCATTTTTTCGGGGGTGACGTCTTCGGCGGCGATGATTAGGTCGCCTTCGTTTTCGCGGGAGAGGTCGTCGAGGACGACTATGAATTCGCCGTTTTCTGTTTGGAGGGAGGAAATGAGTCAGTGGTGTGGTGGGAAGATTGAGATGGAGTTGGATTTGAGAGAAGTGGAATTGAGAGCCGGATGCTAGGGATGTGCGGGGGAGGAGTCAATGGACGTACTGTAGGCTTCAATAGTATCTTCTATACTATCGAACTGCTGTGCGATTTCTGAGGAAGGCATTGTTGCTGGATTGTGTTCTTGATTCGAATGTTGATCGCCTGTCCCGTTTAGAAAAGTTGACTGACAGTAAGGTACGGAAGAGTACCCCGCTCAAAACGTGCGAATGCGAATGCGGGGCGAGAACGAAGTCGTGCTTGCAGGGTAGGTATAAGTAGACTGGTATCTTTCAAGGGGCAGAGATGCGAAAAGTCAAATCATACAGAAAATGCGAATCGTGCAGTACTGTACTGAATGTGTATTGAGAGGAGAGAGAAAGTAAAGAGAAAATATGTCCCGAGGAATGGGATGCTCTAGCATCAGATGGGTGCGGTTGCCGGCGGGCATGCATACGCTTACATGATGATCGATTTACAGGGTCTCGCGCATGCCGGCTTTGGTGCGAAGTGGTGCAGCCGAGGCCTGGATTTTGGGTTACAAGGGTCCGCCCGGGCTTTGCTTACGGCAGCTTGGGTGGTTTGATTGTCAGCGTGACTCGACGGTTTGATGACGCTGATGAAGCCCGGTACCGGGAGGTTTATTTCATTTTACCTCTGTTCATTTCATTTTGAAAGTCGATCATGTACTTAGGACGACGAAAAAGGTAGAAGCAGGGTCAACTCGAGCAGGACTAATCTCTAGGCACGGATTGAGCTAACGATGACCTGCCTTCTAGGCTTCGAATTGTTTACTTTAGCCGAGATCCAAGGCTCAAAATGCTAAACATCTGGAAAATCACCTGTCTTCATAGCTTCCAAACCTTTGCAAAAGACTGGCATTTACCATATAAGTCAAATCGCCCTTAAAGAGAGCATAATTTACTAGAGCAGTAAGTGGAAGTGGAAGCTGATAATGGCCTCAGCACGAGATGATGCTTGCTGTGCTGCCTCGAAGAAAATGAAGCAATTTGCAATACATTGACTTCGCCAATCGTAGCATCATGGAGAGCAGGAATTCATGTCTCCCGTTCTCTAATTATAGCATAACGAAGATAGTGTAGCACTTACCATAATACGTCTGTTGGCATAGCATGGAAGGTTGGGGATGTGGGGAATCGAAGCGCCATACCCCAACATTACCCCAAGTCAGTTGGCCCTTGGTAATAACCGCAAGAAAGCCAGTAAATATAGCCTGAGCAGCCATGTACTTTTCTCACTTATCTTCCGGGTCGAGATACTCATACTCACAGTCCTCTGGTCAACAAAATGTCTCGAAAGCCAATTCCGCAGGGTCTGGAGTCATGTCGGAAGGACAGCGAGCATTATGAGATGATGCGAAGGCGATTTCACAACAGCTATGTCCCAGATCGATATCCTGCCGAGATTCTAATCCCTTCATCTGCCGGAGATGTCGCTACAGCAATGAAGAGGGCTTCGAAAGAAGGTGTAAAAGTTGGCGTGCGTTCCGGTGGACATCAATGGGCTGCTTCCGGTCTGCTCCAGGATGGCATTCTCTTGGACATGCAAAACGTCAATCACGAAGTCATCTATGATGCGAGCACGGAGACAGTCACGTTTGGTCCTAGCTGCAATGGGTTTGAGATGTCTAAAGCGATGCTTGATGTTGGTCGATTCTTTCCCCATGGACATACTGGTTCTGTATCACTTGGTGGATTTCTAGCTGCCGGTGGTCAAGGTTGGTTTTTTCGTGGCTGGGGTCTGACTTGCGAAACCTGGATTCTTCAGATCGAAGTGGTAACTGCAAATGGAGATATTCTGATCTGCAATAAGGATGAGAATTCAGACCTCTTCTGGGCAGCACGGGGAAGTGGCCAGGGCTTCTTTGCGGTGGTAACGAAATACTGGGGCCGAACCATTCCTGCTCGTCAATTATATCAGTCCAGACTCGTCTTCAATGCGTCAGAACGGTACGAGGAGATTATGGACTTTCTGTTTCAGGCCAACGATGAGACACCAAAGGAGGGAACGGACACAGCATTGATATCCTTCTACTACGAGAAGTATGCTCCTTCGGATACGGAAGATATCAAAGATCGTTCTCAATTCGCCATTGCGTTGGTTACCATTGCATATACTGACAGTATCGAGTCAGCCCGGGAACTACTCGGCGCATATCGTGAGGCTCGGGTGCCAGAAGGTCTGAAGAAGTACCTTGCGGCAGCAGAAGGGGCGCAGCACACGACATGGGCAGAGCTTTTCAAAGAACAAGAGGGTATGGTTCCGTTTGATAACGGGGAGAGGTGGCAATGTGGTAGTATCTTGACAGATCCCGACGGAACTCGAGCCGAAGTGAGTTAACAAATCTCTTCAGTCTCAGGTGACATGTTCTTTAACTTTCTGCTGACAAGAAATCCTTCGTGATGCAGATTATCAAGGCCATCAAGCCAGCTATGGTTGACTTGCCCACCCGGCATTCAGTCGGCTGTATCTCGTTTGCCGATTTGAAGCCAGACGAGAGGCACCAAGCTGCCAGTCTCCAACAGCAATACTACGTTGCGAGTATGGTCTGTTGGAAAGATTCTCGAGAAGATGACAGAATGCACCAATGGCTGGCACAGGTCAATGAATCAATGAAGCATGCTGCTCTTGGTGTATATGTTGCGGACTTTAACCAAAAGTTCGCTGTAAAGAAGGTATCTTGTTACCTGCAATAGAGGAAGAGAAACGGTGGTTGACCATCTACTATTAGGTACTCTCCGATACTGCGTTTGCAAGATATACTCTATTGCGTCAGAAATGGGACCCCAAGTCCCTCTTTCAGGGATTCAAGGGTCTAAATCATTATTCTGGTGACGAGCCGGAGGTGACCAGGAATGGTTTGCCGCTGTAGATATCTAAAGTAAGAATAGTCTATTGTGCTTGGCATAAGCTACTTATGTGACGAGACATAACCAGACTTCGAAAGCAGAAGTATGCTTTAATTTCTTCTCCAGCTGCTCAGTAGTTTGGTAAAAGGATGCGGGGCTAGGTGAGTGGTCACAGGCTCGTTCAAGTTTACCGATCTCAGTCCAACCAACCTCCAGCAGCCTCAACCGATGGCAGCGGGATTCTTGCACACCTACAAGATGACTAAAATTGATAGAAATTCCAAAACCAAATAATTTCTCAACAGCCGAGGCATCATACTCAATGTAGTCACGAGTTAAAATCATGCAGCTGGTCAAACCATCCTTGCGTTTTGTTGCAAGTCGTCACGGCACAGTGCATCATCGCGGCGGGTTCTTGCAGCTTGTGACATGCTGCATGAGAATGTCTATCCTCTGAACGTTGCACCAAGTAACTCAAGTACCCGCACAGTATGCGATTTCTTACTTCCAGAATGTATGAATCGCATAATTTTGAAGAGAAGAGTCTTGCGCTTCAATCACCGCCTAGAGCAACGTCCTCGCTTAACCAAAATCAACAAACCAACCATCACTCAAAAATTATCCAAAATTCATAAAAACAAAAAGCAAAACTCGGAAGACAGTCCTTTTCAGAACTGCCTTCTTAAAAACCATTATGCAGGGTTTTATAGATTCGATCGATCGGTTTTTTGCGTTCCGCCGGAAGCAAGTGTCTATTTCCTGTTAGCTTGCTAGTTGGTGATTTTGTCGCTTGTTGTGTTTTGGCGTATGTTGTCGTGTGCCTTTCGGCGAGGGAAATTAGATTATTTGGATACATATAAATGGTAAAGTTTTGGCCGAAGTTGGATCTGAGAGGGGATGTTTGGTGCTGGTTGAAGGTGATGAATTGACGTTCGCTTCAGGGGAATATGAGAGCAACAGGTTTTTGTGAATGGAGTTCACGCACTAACGATACTTCGAATTCATTCCGCTTATATGATAATATCTTTCCATTTCTGTGATACTTCATGACAGTGGTGACTTGAAGACTGCCGTCATGTCATAGAATAACATAGCATTTCAAGAACAAGTCAGCGAGCTTCAAAGCAATTAGCGCCTTCTTGAAGACTAGAGGACTTCTGAGCACTAAACTCCGAAAGGTCTGCTCCATGAAGCTATATGTGTTGTAGCTGTGGCATAATTGCACCGAAAGCAAAACGTGTACATCACTATATGATCCGAAGTCACCTGCAGATATTTGCGAAGCGTCGAAACCCACTTGCTTGTAGAATGAGACACTGTAAACCTGGTTGCGAGCTACACTGACTACATTACATCCTCTACTCCTAAGAAGAGATATATGGCGCGTTAGAGATGCGGGGAAGAGCCAAATTGGCGTTCGATTGACTCTGTGCAAGAGACCGAATTGCACAAGGGCAGATTTCTTGTTCTTGAGGCAAAGCTTCTGAGAGTTTGAAGGAAATACGAAGACGCAAATTTACACGACCCCATGGGTTGTTGCATGAAACGGTTTCATTTTCCGACTTTTCCTGAATGTCTCCGGCATCAAGAAGTTTGCCCCCCGAACTCCTGGTATACAAGTCTATCCCATCAAATCATAACTAGACTCAAGTCGTCAACGTTCCCTTCGTACTAGGAACCTCACCCTCTCGTCCAGCAACCTTCGTCGTCGCAGCCCTGACCGCTAATGCCAGTGCCTTAAACGCGCTCTCCGCCCTATGATGATCATTCTCTCCACGTATACAATCAACGTGCAGCGTCACTCTCGCATTCTGCGCAAAGCTCTGCATACAATGTGGGATCATCTCGCAGCTCAAATCGCCAATCTTCTCACGCTTGAGACCCAGCTCGATGATGGCGTATGGGCGATTGGAGAGGTCGACTACTGCGCGGGAGAGGGCTTCATCGAGGGGGGCGTAGGCGGATCCGAAGCGTGCGAGGCCTGTCGGTGCACCGAGGGCATCTTTGAACGCGCTACCAAGAGCGAGACAGACGTCTTCTGCTGTGTGATGATCATCGACTGGGAAGTAAACCGTCAGTGTAGTTCTTTGTCAACCAGAGAAGTGGCGTACTGTGAAGATCCCCTTTGCAATTGAGTGCCAAACTCCAGCCTGCATGCTTTGCCAGTGCATGAAGCATATGGTCCAGGAATCCAATACCGGTATTTATCGCTATTGTCTGGCTTTTAGAAGCTTGCGTGGCGTGGCCATTTTCTCCATTCAGTGACTTAGTGAGTCTACTATCTGTGTTTGAGGGGAAATCTCCGCCGTCAATGTTGATTGCAAGCACGATACTAGTCTCGTTGGTGTCGCGCGCAAGAGCGGCTGAACGAATTCTCGTATCGGATTTAGAAGTCATGGTTGCTTATTGCAAGTAATTGGGTAGTGAGAGTCAGGAGCCAAGCTGGACAAATTTATTGACATCGAACGGAAGTCATTACCCCACATCCACACTAGCGGCCGCATCCCAAAATTTATCTCTGATGCCCGAGCTATCTTTTATCGCATCCAGCCCCTCGAGTTTCGATTTCTCTTCATTGCGAAGTCAACTCCAAATTACATCACACAATGGCGCCCTCACGCACATCGACGGTAAAATCCAAACATGCGACCAATAAGTCGGGAATTCGGAATAGCAAAACAGCCAACAAGCCACAAGGCGATGGCGTCTCGAAAAGCAAGAAACCGAAGAGCAAAGGCCCACCTCCCAAACCACAGAAGAGTGCTGGGAATCTGGCGACGCTAAAGAAGAAGAGGAGAGTGTACACGGAGAAGGAATTGGGGATCCCAGCGCTGAATATGATCACACCCGTGGGCGTTGAGAAGCCGAAGGGCAAGAAGAAGGGGAAGGTTTTCGTGGACGACAGGGTATGCATTCTTTGGTTGGACCTGGGCAAGGAAGCGAAGAAAAAAACTTACTGACTCTACAAAAGGAGAGTATGATGACAATTCTGGCAATGGTCAATGCGGATAAGGATGGCCAGATTGAGAGCAAGATGATGAAGGCTAGACAGATGGAGGAGATCCGCGAGGCGAGGAAAGCAGAGGCGGACAAGAGGCAAGAGATGAGAAAAGCAAAGCTGGATGAGACGAAAGAGGGCATGAGGAAGAAGAGGAAGAGGCCTGCTGGGGATGACGGCGACAAGATCACCAACGAGGCGGCCACCGGAACGAAACCACTGAAGTTGAAGAAGAAGACAGTCTCTTTCGCTTGATTCTGCGGAATAGCTTGTGCTTACTTGCTTACTTGCATCTTGGACGGCGTTTATGGCTGGAGCATTGGGGTCGGTGCTTGTGCGGTTTGGTCGGGTAACATAAAAGTCACGATACCATGGGATGAATGTAATTTTTCCAGACAAATGCTTTACATTATCGGGTGTGTTATCTAGGCTATTGCTCGGCTGACAAGCTTTCTTTACTTGCATCTGACAGCTGTTCTGCAAATGAAGAGCCTTGCTAGTAGAACCCTCAACGAGCATAGGTCTTCACTGACTTAGAGTTGGACTTCTATTAGATGTATATTTCTCCTGCAAAATCTTGCTCACATCTCTGGGTAACAGTCATAGTTGGAAGCCATTTGATCCACTAGCTGGTCAAGTATCCGACAAAACAGTATGAAGACGTCAATAAAACAAGATAGCCATGCAAAGAGAGCATGCCATATATAAATAATGAAAGGGTATCTACAATATGCCCGCTCAAAGTGTCTATAAGATGACTGAATAATCCCCCAGCACTTGGTGGATCACAAGTCTTTCTACAATATACTACATCAGAATAATCTTTCTGAGACTGCGGATCAGCTTCCCACATCTGTTCTTCGTCCTGTCGGGTCTGAACTTTGTCTCAATATCACCTCGCCTGCCAGAACTAGGTAATCAACCTGTTCATCTCCGCTATTGTTGTCGTCCTGAAATGGAAAGCATAAACGAGGCCAGCGTATTTTGGGGGTTTCCTGCCTGGCTTCCTGTCTGGGGGGTACAAATCCAGCTGATCCGCTCTCAAGCGCGTCGTGAGAACCTCGTGGTTCTTCCCTGAGCTTCTGATGTCTCGAGCACCAAGTTGGGGCCTTTCAATCATCCGAACTGAGATGTTCGGATTCCATCGCAAGCTGGCTGTCCAGATCATCTCGGAATCAATGCTTCGGAAGTTATCCCTGGCTCAACCTCCTCAGTTCCACTTCCACCTTCCCAGCAGCCCCCTCAATCCTCCCTCTCTCAACCATACTCATCTTCCTCAACACATAATCCGCCACATCCCTCTTGTCCCTACTCTCAGGCCTTCCAATTCCCACCCCAATCCTCATATAATCTTTCCCTCCAAGCGACTCCCCAATACTCTTCAGTCCATTGTGCCCCTTCGCGCTCGCCGTCCCAGGCCTGACCTTCACCTGCCCGAGGGCAATCTCTAACTCATCGTGTACGACTACCAGCCTAGTATCCTCTCCTCGAGATTCTTTCTGAAAATGACGCCATGCAGAAGCGACACCTGGGCCGGAGACGTTCATGAGCGATGTGGATTGCCAGAGCGTGAAGTCTGACCCGATTGATACGAGACCATTGGGGTAGATACGAGACTTCTGAAAAGAAGGGTAGGAGAGAGAGGAAGCGAGGGCGGACAGGACGGTATGACCTGCGGAGTGCAGGGTATTGAGGTAGGGACCTGGATTTCCGATTGAGCAAACCAAGAGGCGGATCGGAGTTGCCATTGAGAGTAGTTGGGGAATGTGTATTGACGGTGCTAGGGAATCGGAATCATTTTCTGTGTCAGAAGATGTGAGGGTCTGGGCGAAATCTTGTGAGAGGCGGAGTTGTCGTCTTTGTTTGCGTGTGAGGTTCTGGTTTTGATCTGGAGAGCTTGGCTGAGACATTTTTGGCGGATCCCTGTGCTGATCGACAGGGCAAGCAGCAAGGCTGAAATTTATGTCGATTCTCGAAATGAATTCTGCAAATGAGGGACAATTGCTTCTAAAATATTAAACAGGATGATTTAGAACCAGAAGTTGAAAGCAAATTCAATACAATCCAGGAAGCAAGATTTTCTCTTCGTTATATGCACTATTACCCTTCTTCACATCTCTATGACTCTGCTTTGTCAGGTGGGTTTTGGACTGCCCGGAGGAGTCATTCGCCACCAAAATTGGAACAGCGGCCTGTGGCTGCGCCTATTCTGACCTCTGACATAATTATGATGACTCTTTGCATCGCACTTCAACAAGACAGATGTGTAGCGAAGTGAGGCTGGAAAATTGTTGCATGAAGAGAACAATGCCTCGTTTATCAAGGCTTCAATGCAATGAGAATGGACTCAATTGTATGTTACTATTTTTCCTTATCCCCAAAACGCCTCAGTCGGTAGGTTTATCCGTCTACCCAATGTAAAAGGTATTCCCAAATGCAACAATACAATCCGCCAAAAGACAGAAGAAAAATCCTCAAATACTATCAAGCGATAGCATCCAGCCACTTCTTACCCGTCAATTTCTCAAATGCCTCCCGATACTTCTCGGCAGTCTTCGCAACCACATCCTCTGGCATGGCAACGCCTTGCTTCCCCTTTAATCCATTGCTAGTAAGCCAGTCTCGAAGGTATTGCTTGTCATAGCTGTCTTGTTCACGGCCAATCTCATACTTATCCGCAGGCCAGAATCGACTTGAGTCGGGAGTTAGGACCTCGTCGACGAGAACGATCTCATCCGTCTCCTCATCCAAGCCAAATTCGAACTTGGTGTCTGCAATAATAATACCCCTTGTGATAGCATAGTCTCGGGCAGCTGTGTATAGCTTGAGGGCAAGCTCTTCGATTCTCTTCGCGTACTTCTCGCCGACTATCTCAGCAGCTTGAGCTGGGGAGATGTTCTCGTCATTTTGTCCTGCCTCAGCCTTTGTACTCGGGGTATAAATAGCACCTTGTGGGAAAGCCTCCGCATTTTTCAGACCGGCAGCGATTGGGATTGTATGTACAGTACCGGTACGTTGATATTCCTTCCAGGCGCTGCCGGTGATGTAGCCTCGAACAATTGCTTCAATTGGGAAGATCTTGAGTCGACGAACCTGCATGGAGCGGTTCTTCAGAAGAGCGCGTTCGGCTTCCGGGATAGAGGACGGTAGGTCCAGAGTTATAAAATGAGTTCGCAGGTCGGGAATTACTGTGGAAAGAAGGTGGAACCAGTGGGTGGAGAGGAGGTTGAGGAGAGGTCCCTTTGAAGGAATGCCCTGAGTATTTTGTTAGATGGATTTACCCAATTGATCGAGAGAAGACACACATTCTGCATGATGACATCGTAAGCGGAGACACGATCTGATGCGACAAACAAGAGAGTTTTCGAGTCGACCTCGAATAAGTCTCGAACCTTACCCTCTGCAATCTTGGGGAGAGCAGTGAGGGTGGTTGAAGTGAGGACAGGGACTTCGGCCATTGTGTATTGACAGAGTATTTGGTTTCGAAGATATGAAAAGGCTGATCGGATTCAAATTGGCCCTGCGGCAAAAAAGTTGTTTCTTTCGAAAGTTGAGAGGGTAGAAAATGAGGGACTTTGGAAAATTTAACCCCGCCAAAGAAAAACATATCAGAGTGAATCGCGCGACCTCGGAGGGGTCGAGGCTGCGGCTTGGCAGCCACGAACTGGAAAGGCTACGATAAACCTACGACACGTGACCAATACTAGATTCTTTCGCAATCGGCTGGCCCATCAACTGGCATAAATACCACAACGTTTCTTCGACTTCCCCTCACGCATATTAGAGCGCCTACCCTTCCTGTATGGTTTTACGAGTAGTTTTCAGCCGATGATCTACGGGCTTCGCGTTCACGAATCCTGATATTATTTGTGTCCGCCATACTTGGGAGTCATCCACGCACGCCACACCGCAACCATGCCTCCTGTACGCTTCCCTACCCCTCAATGAAGCGCTGCCATCTAACATATGTTACAGATCGGAGATCTTCTGGCCCAGATCACTGGAGAGCCAAGTCCTACCCAATCGACACACCCATCTTTCCCACCTAAGCGCAAAGCCGACGACCAGATCAGGAAGCCAGTTGACAAGATACAGAGGACACAAGTACCTTCGACTGCTTCACCACGCCCCACAGCGCAGACAAATAGGCCTACAGCTGTGGATACTTCTATGGCAAAGATGAAGCTGGCTCAGAATCCCCCAAAACAACCTCTCTCTCGTCCCTCAACTTCAACCACCTCCTTCAAAAATGGACAGCCCACACCTCCTCCAACAAACGATGCTCCAAAGGCACCACCAAAGAAGGGTTCATTTGCAGAGATCATGGCTAGAGGAAAAGCGGCACAGTCAACTTTAGGTCAGGTTGGAAAGATTCAGCATAAACGGATCGAGAAGCAACCAAGCAAGCGTGAGAGGGAGGATATGAAGGCACAGAAGGCATCAAAACTTCAGAAGAACCTGGCACCAGATAGCAAATTCAGCAAGATGGGCCAGAACCCGGTTCGGAATGGGCAAAGTACTGGGCGAGATGGTGGAAAGGCCCGTGCGGAACCAGTTCCTGAGAAGAAGGTGAAGAAGGCAGCTTTGGCCACGACTGGATATACCGGAACATCGAGACCAAAGCCTGGTGGAGCATCCTCGAGACCTTCAGCATCTTCCACCTCATCACGATACGACAGAGGTCCTGACCGGGACAGACACCGTGGAGATAGATATGGTGCGCGCTATGCCTACGCGAGTGAAGAGGAAGATGAGGAGGATGAGGAAGAAGATGAGCCAGATTACGAGTCAGACCTTTCTGATATGGAAGCCGCCGCATTCGAAGTCGACGAGGAAGAGGAAGAAGCTGCAAAGATCGCTCGTCGTGAAGATGCACTTGCCCTAGCCGAGGAGAACAGACTCAAGCGTGAGAAGGAGGAGAAGCGGAGACGTTTGGCTGCTATGGCGAAGTCTCGACGCTGAGTTCGCCAGGATGGTTGAGCGGTAGTATGGGCTGTTGGGTTATGTTGGTCTGGACAACGGTACTGCTTTCAGTGGATATTTGCATTTGCCAGGTGGCAGGAACGGAAGGCATCGTCTGTTTAGCGGGATGGCGTTATGGTCGAGAAGCATTGCACAACGGCGTTCACTCCCTTACGAATACTAGTGTGTATACCAGATTCATGTTAAATGTCCCAAGTCGCAGACCTGGAGCGCTGTGTATTGGTTCATATGAATTCTTCGTCGTAATTTCCCTCCCCGCAGTTCAGTTCTTTGCTATCGCAACTTCTGGATATAAGCAGCTTGCTTCGATACAATTCTCAAGAAGCAATCAAACACATACCTAAATGATATGTAATGTGAACAAAGCACGAGTAGCTGTCACTTTTACTATTTCAAATGTACGCTAAGGTAGCCTACCCGCAATGAAGCGATCAAATAATCCCTGTCGTCAAGGTTGGAACAGACCAAAAATATTTCGAGCCTCAATGACGGCACTTTCAGCAGCCAATCCTCAGACCTTTCTTATCAACGCCGTGGAAATTCTTCCTGGGCCAACGACTCACTGGCTCCATCACCGCGGATTATAGCGCTGCTCGCTCGTCGGCGAGCCGCGAAAGTCACCACAATGGCGCTCGTTGAAGTTCCCCAAACAACAGCCTACCCTCCCCTCGAAGAAAAGAAGCCCCTACAAGACCCGCCCGCCGTAGCTATAACGCCCTGCGACCCATGGCCCCGGCCGTATTTTCTCGAGAACGGGTTACGGAGAGTCGCGCCATATCATTTCACCTACAATACATACTGCAAGGAGAGATGGCGAGGGCGGGAGCTGCTTGATATATTCTCCAGCGAGTTTAGAGATAGACCCTTGGAGTACTATGTAAGCCTGGCAGACTGTATCATTACTTAGTTTCTAACAGAATTAGAAAGATGCCATAGAGCGCGGAGCTGTGACTGTCAACGGCAAGCCTGTACCTACAACACAACATATTGTAAAGAATGGAGATGTCATATCGCACACGCTGCACCGACATGAACCTCCTGTTACCGCACTTCCGATTTCGGTTCTGCACGAAGATGAAGACATGATCGTCATCAACAAACCCTCTGGAGTTCCAGTACATCCTGCTGGGCGGTACAATTACAATTCCGTGGTGGAAATAATGCGGGCAGAGCGAGGGCATGCGTGGAATCCACTGCCATGTAACAGACTTGACCGGCTGACAAGCGGTGTTATGTTCATTGCGAAGCATCCCAAAGCTGCCGAGGATCTAAGCCAACAAATCACACAGAGAACAGTCAGGAAGGAATATATCGCCCGAGTAAAGGGAGAATTTCCAGACGGCGAAGTCATCTGTGACATGCCCATCCTGCAGATATCCCCCAAACTAGGTCTCAACCGGGTACGAGCAAACGGAAAGTCAGCCCGTACCGTCTTCAAGAAGCTCGCATACTATCCACCGACAGCCGATCCCGAGTCCGGAAAGTCTGAAGGACAAGAAGGCTACTCGGTCGTTAGATGTCTTCCCGTCACAGGACGAACGCACCAACTGCGAGTACATCTCCAATTCCTAGGCCATCCAATCGCGAATGATCCAATCTACTGCAACAGGCGCGTCTGGGGCTCAAACCTAGGGGCCAACGACGCAGACGCATCTCAAGACACAGATGAAGATATCATCACGCGGCTGTCACGCATGGGCAAGTCAGAAGTCGCTGACGCAGTAGCGTATCACGACGAGATGGTCGATGAATACAACAAGAAGAAAGCCGAGAAGATGTCCGGAGAACTCTGCGATGTCTGCCAGACGCCGCTGTACACCGACCCTGGGGAGCAGGAGCTCTCGCTTTGGTTGCATAGTCTTCGATATGAAGATTCCGGCGGGGCGTGGAGCTATCTTAGTCCTCTGCCTGCGTGGGCTCTTCCACCTGCGGGCTTTGAGGGACCGACGGAAGTCGGAGGAATGGAGGAGTTGGTGGAAGCGGTGAAAGATGAGAATCCGGAGATTGCGTAGCCTTTACTTGGTTGTGCATCTAGTAGTCCAAAAATAAATAAAAAACATTTCTCTGCAATTTTGAAGTCCAATGAAAGCTGAGTCCTTTGGGCTGGGAACGTACCGGGAATATTGATGCACGACTATTTTTACGTGCACGACTTCGAAACGAATGCGGATTTTGATTGGTCGTTAGATTGCTGTTGGTTTTCTGCTTTCTATTTCGATCTTCTGCAAGGCAGAGGCACATTCACGGTCAGCATCTTTTACATGCAGTCAATTCTTGCCTGCCGTACCGGTTGACAAGAATGCTGCAGATAGGACTGCGAACTTGGTTGACTGCCATGGTATATTTGGCCAGCCTTTAGTTGATCCAAAGTGATATCTACGACTGTCACATCAGAATTACGTATTAAAACCTGATATCTCATGCAGGTGAGACACGTATCTGCACCAAAGACCCTTACTTCGAAAAGCAAAACTCGCGAATGAGAACAAAGTCCCTAGAGTTGGGTACCGAGACATCCAAGTCTGATTCAGGTCTCACAGTAGTGTTGGATGGGGTCGAATCCGGACGACTTAGTCACCGCTTACCTGCTTGCCTATCTCTCTCGGACTTCCAATCGGAAGATTTGCAGAGGGTTTGTGTCAGAAGCAAAGCGAAAAGAAAAGCGACGAGAAGGGGACGGGATGGATGGTCTGATGTGATGGGCTGAAAAGTCAGCTTGGTTCCGTGAGTTGGGTAGCGAGACGCCGCTTACTTGTCGTGTCTTGTGGGCTTTTCTGATGGGTCACTCAAGGGCTCAGGTGTAACCACACCACACCGCCTCGACTTTTCGCCTTGGCTGGCAGGTTGTCGAATCAGAGGATGGACCTCGGAAATGTCACCTAAATGATAGATATTGGAATCGTATGTATCAAAATGAACTTTGAATTCTGTACCGCCAGGACGGCAGAGATCGAAGATTGTGAGACCCTATCCTCGCTTAGCAAAAAAACAAAACAAAAGCTTTTGCGCGAATAAGAAAAATACTGCACGGAACTTCAATCTACCTCGCAGATGAGATTACCGCGGTCCGTAGACTGTTTTTCATTTCTTAGCAAGTCTGCAGCATCTAACGCGAAGCAGACCAACTTGCGATGGAAGCAGACACCGCACCCAAGCACCGCACTTGCCCACTTGCTAGCGTTCCAAATTTTGAAGAGTCGGAACCATCAGACTGAAATTGAGGAGACAAAAGCAGAGGAGGAAAAATGTACCTGGATGTATCACTTCCAACAAATGATTTTGACATGCAGTGGATGTTGTAGTTTGGAATCATCACTTGAGTGAAGGAAATTGTGGGAATTGAGTATGATCTTGCCGGGATCAGGGTCTCGGCAGAATACTGTGAAGAAGGTTTCGAGTGGAGAGAAATCCTGAGTGGACTCAGTGGGGAGAGAGGACGCCTCAAAAGCTTGCGAGAAAGGTGGATATGCAAATCATAACTCTTCTGGAGATGGTATAACTTGCGAAGACATACGTACTCCTATAGGTTCTGTATTTTCTTCAAAATCTGAAGTTCCAGGATCGAAGAATAAAATTGAAACTGATCAGATGAAGTGATCACAGAATGAAGTGGCCATCGAATTGGCCCAATATGCTGGTACGAAATCGGCCTAGTCCAAAGTGCTAGTCTAGACCTTGAAGGGTCCTGCTCGTTTGCTTATCATGACACCATGACCCCTGCCCCTAATCTGTTGGTTCATCAGAGTTACAAAAAGGAATAAGAGGCACGGCACCACGACTCAAGACGAACAAGTACCAAAGACGCGCCCGCGGAGCTGCGAACGGCAGGCGTCTTACAAGTAATTATCCGAGAAACAAGCCGAGTTTGGTGTTGGTATTGCGAATCAGTTAGTGTTGATCATTGAAATTCATGTTGTAAGACATGTCGATGATGGAAATTGCCGCATGGGCTGCTACATCGATGACGAAACTGATCTGTTCTTCATGACTCTCACCCCAGAAATTAAACTTTTTCACGACTCAGAATCCTGTCCTCTCCGACTGGTATTTAAATCTCGGATGTAGATCAGTCAGCCATTATCAAGGTAATGAGAGCCCTGGCGGTAGATGTTGAAACGGGGAGAAGCACAGTCCTTGGAGAGGTCTCAGGCCCAGACATATCTCCTTTCTCCATATCTCACTTCAAACGATCATGGTTGGCGTCCACATTTGAATCGCGCCAGGGCGGCCCAAGAGTCATGAAAGAGTACCAGTTTCCTTCCTTGAAAAAATTGAAGTGATTTCAGGAGCCGGCTGTTGGTGAATCGGATGTTCCCATTTTCTACCTGCGGGCCGGAGCGCTTTTGGATCATGATTCCGATGCGAAGTGGGATCTTGTTCTTCGGGAGTTGGGATAGGTTGGGCCAGTTCTTTGTATGGCAGGTACTAAACATTGCTCGGGACTTTGATTCGCTTAGGCCAAACTCGTCTGTTCTTTCTGTCCAAGTTTCCAGATCATCTGGATACTGGAGAGGGACTAGACGTGACTGGATATGGGACGACATGGGATAGGACGAGAGACATGCCATGCCCTGCCTCATGGTTCAGGGATAAACAAAACGTGGGGCCGTCATGGCCAGATGACAGGGTGCTATATATGGTCCGTGGTTCCATATGTCTCCGTGCGATAAGGACGGGCCGCCGAAGATTTCTGGAGGTTTTGTGAAAGTTGTGCAAATAAACTGGAGAGGTGGTGTGAAGTTTGGTAGTGTGGCGCGATTGGTGGTCTGCTGTTCGTGAGAGGGGCAAGTGCCGGTGTATCTGCCCGCGAAGGAGGGTTACACTGAACGTGGATATCCGGCTTGTCCACTTGTAGAATGAAGATTGAAAAGGGTGCTGCATTTCCGTCCCAAATCAGTAACCTTCGTTGAGGTCATTCCAAACAGTCCTTTGCGTAACTACAAGAACCGTAAGCTACAATCCGAATACCGAGGCAGTAAGCTCCAAAAGGAAAGGTACAGTAGCTGGGGGCTCCAGGAGTTGAGTGAGGGATTGCACGGACAGAGGACGAATTGGAACCCTACCGCTACCTAGGTACTTCGGTTACAGACCCTCAACTGTGATCTTGGGCCGTTTGCTGGAAGAGATCCACTGCGAACAGGACTCAGGACTGGCTGTTCGGGACCCTTGCTCCGAACCCCCATGGATTCCTGGCGGGATGTCTCACCGGCGAACGGCACAGTGACATCTGAAGTTCGTGGTTGAGATGGGATCGGTCATATCTTGCACAAAGCTCTCTTCTTGATGCCACGAGGACCGTTGAATATTCCTCGTGGATGTTATCCCTTACTCTCAGAGCTGCCAAAGACACGATGGTAGGACATGATATTTGATACAGAGACAGGAATACTTTGTGACATGCCGTTAGAAACATGGCTTGAGAAGGCCCGATATTCCGAGCGTGCCCCAGGAAATCTCGATTGTTATTACTGCTTTAGGATCTGCATCCGAAGTCAGCGAGACGCCTGGTGGTGCGGCCGCAGCCGTACTTATGGAGCTGAGGGAGCGTCTGGATTTTCCTTAGCTTTTCCTGTCAGTGTGGACACTGGACCGCTAGTGCATTAGTTAGTGCCTTCCCCTTCCGTGGAAACGGGAATAACAGCAGGAGCGGAGAACTGGGAGCGACTTGGCTGGTGCAGTGCAGTGGAGCGCAGTGCTGCGTTTGCTCTCTTCTGGTTCTGTTCAACCGCCGCCGCTGCCAACCAGCCCTTGCCTCTCATAGGACCTTCCCTCCTCCCTTGCTTGGTCTGGTTTGGTCTGGTCTGGCCTGTGTACAGAAGTGCCCTAATATCAACTGGCATGTCCCGTCAAATCTCCAATGATCCGGGCTTTTCTTCCTTCCCCTCCCTTCCCATTAATCCCATCCCATCCCATCCCATCCCTCAATCCACTGTCAAACTTCCGACGCCAACCCCAGTACCACGACACAGGATGCCCTAGCTGGCCGGAAACCTTCTTTTTGTCAATCAGCCATCACTCAGCACCACCACGGCTACATAGAGTCGAGAATATCCTTGGTCCCGTCCCTTTGGTACGACGTCCAGCGCATCAATATCATCGAGCATATCAACCCGACAGACTGTCACTGGTAGGAAGGAACTAGGCCACCGACAAATCGGAAGTGCTGTACTTGAAACAGAAGAAAACATTTGTATGAAGACTTGGAATTGATGGAGCGATAAATAACGACGATTGATCCGCATCCGAAGTAATTAATTCCACTATCGCGATTCAATTTTCGCAATGAGTGCACCGGCAAAGGATGGACCTGCGGTTCCGGCGGAGAAGAAGGGTGGATTGAGCAAGATGGTGTCGAGAATGAAGACCGTGTTGAAGAGAAGTGATGGTTCCAAACGATTGTCGTTCTCCGCAAAGTCTGCTCCAGCCACAACAACTGCTGGACCAAGGTATGGATCTTCGTCTCCCTCTTTGTCCAATATACTTACTGACCAGCAGTGTCACAAAACCCGCCGAACCAACACCAGTTGCTGCGCCGGAGCCAGCCGCTGAACCTGTCGAGGCCGCCACCACTGCCGATGAAACTCAGCCCACCAAGATAATGCGCTCTCAGATTGATGCGGATAGAGCTAAGAAGCTGGCGGAGCGGTTTGCGGTCACCATTGACCCATTGTACAATGGGCCAGACAGGGAGATATCTCGCATCGAGAAGCCCATCCGGATGCGCATACACAGATCTTGCCACAGATGCAATGCTACATTCCGAGGAGCCAAGATCTGTTCCCAGTGTGAGCACGTCCGATGCAAGGCGTGTCCAAGATACCCATTGAAGAAGGCGGAGAAGAAAGAGAAGGAACCAGTCAAAGCAGCTGTGGTTGCGATCGAGCCAGACACGTACTGGGGAGTGCGTCAACAGGTCTTGTTGACAAAGCCGAGTCCACGACCCGGTGCTCAGCCACTGGTCAGGAAGTCACCCAGGCAGAGAGTTCGTCGGACCTGTCATGAGTGCCAGACCCTCTTCGCAAGAGGAACCAAGATCTGTAGCAGTTGTGATCATGTCCGTTGTGTTGAATGTCCCAGAGACCCGTAAGTCACCTCTCCACTTTGCTGCTCATCAAGTACTAATGATATACCAGAGCTAAGAAGAAGGTATATCCTGATGGCTACCCCGGAGACGCATTTTCAACGAACACCGCCATTCCCGTCAAGTACTCCTGTCACAAATGTCTCAAGGTCTTCCCCCCGGTACCCCACCCAGACAGCGAAGAAGGTATCGCTCGCAAAGAAAGTGGTGCTGAACCTCTCGCTTGCGCACGCTGCGAGCATCCCATGTGCTCCGAGTGTCCGAGGGCACCGCCTACCAGAGTCGAGCCCGCCCCGGATCCCGATGTATTGAAAGCAGTGCAGGCGAAATTAGCTGCATTGAGCGTTTCAAATACCGTGGCATCTTGACACCTGGAATCAGTGAAAGGACGCCGATAACCCCGGTGTAATGAGGAATGAAGACATTTGATATGATATCAATGTGTGAGAAAGAAAGAGATGGATATAAAAGGGACCAAGCGATCAACTACTGGAGCGACCGGTGGATTAGGATAACAACACTTTTCTTCTTCAACTTCTTCCTTCCATCCAAAACCATACAGCAACGATTTTACTTGTTCGACGTGTTGTTTTGCTTGCATTTTAGCGGATATGAGATGCGACGAGATGATAAAAATGGAGAATGCAGCCAGTGTTTTGAATTGTTGATGAGGAGTGGTATCCGTGGGAGCGCTCACGATACAGTGGATATTGCAAGTTTGTGGTTCATTTTGTTGGGATGATGTGTGTGTGCTTGGGGATTGAATATCGGAGTTTGCATGGGACTTTGACTTGTGGACGTTTGAGGAGCAGGAGCGCAGGACGAAAAGAGGAGTTGATTACTGGGGAGGAAAATACACCAGAGGATATGATAGAGCAAAAAACATGGATGAAAGATAGCAGATGAAAGAGAGTAGAGGAATACAGAATCGCACCTCGTTCATTTTACTTTTCTCCGCTCTAGTGCTTTCCGACTGTGGAAAGTGATTCTATGATCCACTAAGATGCACCAAATCTAGCTTTCTCAACCAGCTCTTGAGCTCCGCAACTGTCAAAACAATCTACGGCGTTTGCATCTAATCATGCAACGATCGTAACATCGCTAGCCCGCAAATGATCAAAGCTCTCTTCACTACTGTTCCCACTCAACTCCCCCTTCTCACACTCATCATCCCAAACCTCCCCCGTAACCATCACTCCTCCCCTCCTCAACCTCGTCCTCCCCACCTCACACTCCTCCAACGCCAATCTCGGCCCATCTCCCATAATCAGCCGCCTATGCCACTCCCCAACAAACATCCCCTCGGGATCAGCACCATCACGAATGCGCCGCCACTCGAGCAGTTTCTCCCCATACATCTCCTCGATATCCTGCCCCGTACACTCAAAGTTCTTCGCCCAATGCGGCTTCCCGCCTAGATCGCGCATCAGGTACTCAAAGCCCTGATAGTAGCGGTAATGACATGGCGGATCGGAGTTCCGCGGCCGGTAGAGCGTAGCGTTCAAATAGAGCGTCGCTTCGTCGGTGCAAGTTGGATCGAGGTGTGGGCGGGGTGTGGTTGAGTTTGAGGTCTCGGTGACGCGCACTTCGACGGGAGCGTGCACGTAGAGTCCCTCGGCGGAGTAAGGGATCCCGTGAGGGACGTAGTCTGGATCTGAGGGGGTGAGGTGGTTGAGCCAGGAACTGAGACGGCGGAGGGCTTCGGGGCCTTTGTGGAGGGGGATGGCCCATTCGTTGACGAACTGGCTGTAGAGACAGTTCATGAGGAGGGCTTGTCGGGAGGGTTGGATGGCGGATGTGGTTGAGCCGTTGGGGAATCCGTATTGCATGCCGAAGACGAACCATTCTATCCAAGGAAGTACTCGTGGTACGTACTGTGCGAGATAGAGGAGGTTGTGATAGACGTGATAGCCGAGCCAGGCGTCGTAGTAACTCTTCGGTGGTGGTTTGGGAGCTTCATCTGTCTTCTCGGCTGTCCAGACTACAGCTCTCCTTGTATATGGAAACCACCAGACTCGAACAAACTCGGTCTGAGTCCACAAGTCCCTCTCCCAAGAATTGAACATCTTCAAGTCCGTATCTACAACCTGTTTCCACGCAAGAGTGAACGCCGGCACAGCTTGGAACGTGATCTCAACTATGATTCCCAAAGCGCCGAGCGAAATAAGTGCTGCGCGAAACAGGTCAGGATTCTGTGTTGGCGAGCAAGTCTCCGTCTTGCCATTCGCAAGGGTAATTTTGAGCGCCAGAATTGATTGCGACAATATGCCATGGCGAAGCGTACTCCCATGCGTGCCCGTCGATATCGCCCCAGCAATACTCTGGTGATTTATACTTCCCAGATTCGGCATAGCCAGTCCAACCTTGTCCAGCTCCTCCCCAACCGTGAAGAGCCGTATGCCACTCTGCATAACTACCACGCAGCTCTCCTTATCCACGCTCAAGATCTTGTTGAAGTTGTCGAGATTTACGAGCCAGGAAGATGTGCAGGTCATGTCCGAGGGCGAGTGCCCGCATCCAACCGTTGTGACCCTGCGCCTGCATCGTCTAGCTAGACTGACGACTTTCTCGACTTCATCGATAGACTGAGGCTGGATATAGAGTTCGGGAGAGGAGTGGAAGGTGCGCGCCCATGTTGATTGGGTGTGGTTCCTGGTTGCGCGGAAGGCAATATCATCTTTGCATTCTTGTAGCGCAGCAGTGATGGCGGGGTCCATTCGAGACTAAGTTTGATGCATCAGTTTAGCTAAGTTGTCCAAGATTCTATAGATACAGGAGTGTACTAAACCAAAATTACTTACGACAGCTCAACCTGGAGCTTGGAGTATTATAGACACTGAAAATGGGAGAAAGTGATTGTTGGGGGTTTTCCTGTCAAAGGACGAAGGGAGGAAGAAGTGGTCATGTACTCGAGGGCGGTGAACCTGAGCTATCGAGGTGCGTCGCGTCTAGAGGGGTCTTTTCGGCAGATAGCCTAGAACGGATTGGACGAAACAAATCGAGCACCTGCAGCAATCGACAGCCTCGTCTCATCTCGAATCGTGCCATCCATGTCGTCTAAATCTCAAGCAAGTATCGAGTGCTCGGCAGAGTATTTGGCTTGTGGGTCAGGCCTAAATTACACCTTCACTTAGATCTAGACATAACAACAGGTTCGACGACATGAAAACAAATGGAAATAACTGCGAAATGACTTTGTGAACAGATCATGTAATTACGTTTCTGATTCAGCACTTGTTGACGATGTCTTTTCAAGGTGCAAAGTTGTCCTCGCTTGAGCTCAGCCCAGCCTTGAGTTGCAATCATAGTAGGGATACAATATTGTTGCCTCCATATTATCTTCTCGAGCCAGGAACCTCACCCAGTAACTCTGACTTGAGCCTCCTCCTTTCCGTGTAGCTTGCCAAGTATTGACACCCCTCCTCTTCCTTCTTAACGAACACACATAAGCGAATCCTCCCCAAACTGACTTGATATCGAACCCTCCTCTTTAAGCATACTCCCAATCCATACCCGTCCTCCCTCCACAGTGCGAGATCCAAACTTGACAACGGTACAACCCCTCACCTTAGCAGCAGACCATAACACCTCATCCAACTTCTCCTGCTTCAATCTCGCTGTCCTCCAAGCCTGAACTCGTGACACAACCACCCCACTATCCCTCTCAACTTTCTCCTGCGATCTGAAATCCCTCGCACCAATCCTAGGAAGAGCAGCGAATTCCGAGAGGAAGAAAGCAGCCAGCGAGTCCATCAATGGTCCACGCAGAACCAGGGTTCCGAAAATCCCCAGCTTGTGCATCTTCTTCCTCAATCCCTTCTCCGTAGCTTCAGGCGCGTCTCCCTCCAAAATGACATTATCTCTCAACAAAAGTCTCGGCTTCTCGTGCTCTCCTTTCGTCATCCACACCTCATTCCTCCCCCTCCAAGCTCTCAAATCCCAATCCTCACCCCTCGCAGTCCGTCCCTCCGACACCCAATCCAGTAAACACAAATTCCCATCCTCAGCAACCATAAACTTCTGAGCTTGTTCATACACACTCCCCTCAAACGGCTGCACCGGATCAGGAAGCAGACAAACGGCCGCACCAGGATGAATCGTCACATCCAACCGCTGCCGCGTGACGACATCTCGTGATGGCGATTTGAAGATCTTGGTATGGCCCTGCGTCACGACGCTGAGTTTTGCATCGGGCCTCACTTCGATCGTGAGGTGGACTTGGTCGCCGCCGACGAGGCCACCTCCATAGGTGAGGAGGAAGACGAGGACGCTTTTCTGGTCGGGTGATGGGGAGGGTGAGATTAGCTTTAGGGGGTATTGGAAGGAGATCTTGGAAAGGCCGGAGAGCTTTTGTGGGAGGAGTTGGACGGTTAGATGGCCTTCTCCGGGGGCAGAGGAGGATGGTGGGAAGGGGGAGGTCATGAAGGCGTGTTATTGAAAGACTGTTAGAGTGTCGAGCTCTGTCTCGCGAGATGTTGATTGTCGGCTAGCAGCTGGGCAGAGACAGTGAAGTGTACGGTTGGATGTCGCGGTATTTGTCAGAACGATACGCTGAAAACCGGTATTTTTGGTCACCCTTCAAGTTTGCCCTGTCGAAGAACATAAATGCGAAGGCAGGTAGGTAAACAACACTACCGAGCTACAACTTCAGCATACAAACCGAAATTCTGCTCTTGAAGATACTACGTCTCAATTTCTTACAAGCAGACATCAAGTTAAGCTAAGCACTGAAATACTCTCTGCGTGCACCAGGAAAGACAGTTCCTCAACCAAAAGTCACGATGTCAATGCATATTGGTCAGGGAGCAACATTTCTTGGTGCCATAGATAATGATTCAATTGGGTGTTATACACTTTGTCAACGAGTACACATCTCAGTCTCCACCAAGACGGTGACCAGATCCCCTGTCCCGCCATGACTCCGGAAGAACACCTCCAGCAGCCGATCCAGACGCAGAAGCGCTTCGCTGGGCGGGCGTGAATGCCGTGCCATATGCTCGATGGTCAACTCCTGGAACAGTGCTTTGCCACATTCTCTTGATGAAGTTTGGCGTAGGTACCAAGTTCACACCACCACCGAATTCTGGGTACAATCGTGTGAGGAAGTCGTAAAGATGGGCGGCAACTAATCCAGTGGCTTGAATCTTCGCTGCCTGCGCTCCAGCCATGACCAATGTCATGAGAAGCATGGCGTAAGGGATGAATTGAGCCGGAATCTGAACAACGATGAATGTTGCTTTCTGACCTCGAGCATCTTGGGTGCATGTGTAACACATTGCCAAGATGAGTGCTGATATGAAGACCACTCCGCCTGTAACGAATAGGTTCAAGCCCTGTTGAACTTGTCAGATGAGTTCCATTGGAATGAAACCAAGCCAACGATGACACAATCCATGAAGGAAATGTAGGGAGTCACAACCACCCGAGTGAAGTTGATGAATCGACACGAGTTTTCTCAAAGGAACTTCCCACCATGCCTACACCGCGAACTGGCCCTAATATATTTTGCGAATGACGGACCAGTCGAAGTGCAGGGGTAATCTTCCTCATTTTCAGGAACCGCAGTAGCTGGGAGCATAGCACCACGCGGGCAGATTAAGAGGTGGAAGGGAATGTGCGGGGGGGAAATATATAAGAGATGAACGATAGACATCTCACCACCGTCTATTGTGAAAAGGAAAACTTCTGCGACGAAGAGAGTATAGCCTACCAGAATAACAGAGCAAACAAACAGCAGGTATGTGATGTAGTCTCCTGGGCCAGAGACTCTTGGAGTGGCTATCTCAAGCTGACTGCTGTATGTGTATACTGCCATCGAGTCAGCGCGCTGCTTGCAGGTCTAGGACGGAGCTCTTACAGAAATATGTGTCGAGTATTATGCCGATCCCCTCCCCCGTTATGAGAAACGAGGTCACAATTGTCCACACGTATGGAGGGAACTTCAAGAACTGTCCGAGATAGAATATCACGTAGCCAAAGCTCAACATGCCAGTGTGGCATGAGACAGAGAGGAAGAATGCTGCCGCCGCGAGAGTTCTAGGCTACCATCAGTATCAGCACAAACAAGCAGAGCGGAAAGGCGCAGGACAAACCTCGAGATGGGCGGAGCTGCCCAGTACATATCCATAGCTGACATGATTGTTTTTGAAGAAGTTGAATTCGACGACGAAGCTGTAGGAGCTCGCGAGGTGGAGGGGAAGAAGAAAGAGGAATTTGGTGACCACAGAAATGTGTTCTTTTACAAAACCACGCTAGGCTTTTCTGGCCCAAGCTCGCCAGGGGTTCGGCGGCCCTGCCCTGCTGCGATGACGGAGGCCAAACCCCCCACTAAAACATTTCGCCTGTTGAGTCTTCGGTGAGGGTGAGGGGTGTTGATTTTGGGGAAAACTTTCTGTTATTTGACTTCACTTCCACCACATCTCTTGGTACAATTATTCCAACAACAATACACAACAACACAACAATCATGGCAGGATCAAAGTGAGTTACAACTTCCAACCACTCAGACGATGTCTGCACTGGTATCAGGCTTTGAACCCTCTTCTTTGGCTGCTTCACCCCACCATCGAACAGTCAAAGCTCGTTAATATATTGGGATCACTCTGACATTTTCCAGGAAAGTTCTCATGCTCGGCGCTGGGTTTGTTACCAGTACGTACAAGTCCATCCTTCTCATGAAGCATTCAAGATAAGCAATTGCTAACTCTTGCTTGCGTACAGAGCCTACGTTGGATATTCTCAGTGATGCTGGCATTGAGGTCTCAGTTGGTACGTTAAAGCAATTGATCCTCAAAACTAACAACTAACAACTTGTAGCATGCAGAACCCTCGAAAGTGCGAAAAAGCTATCCTCAGGGGTCAAGAATGCCATTCCTATCTCCCTCGATGTTACAGACCCAAAGGCCCTTGATGCTGAAGTTGCAAAGAACGACTTGGTCATCAGTCTGATTCCATATACATTCCACGCTACCGTTATCGAGTCTGCCATTCGAAACAAGAAGCATGTGGTCACAACTAGCTACGTCTCCCCAGCAATGCTCGAGTTGGACGCAAAGGCCAAGGAGGCAGGAATCACAGTCATGAACGAGATTGGTTTGGACCCTGGAATCGACCACTTGTACGCTATCAAGACAATTGAGGAGGTACACCAGGCCGGAGGAAAGATCACATCCTTCCTTTCATACTGCGGTGGTCTCCCAGCTCCAGAAGCATCAGACAACCCGCTCGGATACAAGTTCTCTTGGTCTTCCCGCGGTGTTTTACTGGCACTGAGAAATGCTGCAAAGTACTACAAAGATGGCAAGGTAGTAGATATCGAAGGCAAGGACTTGATGGGTGCGGCTAAGCCATACTTTATCTACCCTGGATACGCCTTTGTCGCCTACCCAAACAGAGATTCCACCCCATACAAGGAGCGCTACAACATCCCAGAGGCTCAAACCATTATCAGAGGTACTCTCCGATACCAAGGCTTCCCAGAGTTCGTCCATGTCCTGGTCGACATGGGATTCCTTAGCGACGAGCCTGTCGCAGCCTTAAAGGAGCCCATCTCATGGAAGGAAGCTACACAAAAGATCCTTTCTGCCACTTCGTCCAGCGAGCAGGATCTCAAGTGGGCTATTGCCTCCAAGACCACCTTCAAGGACACCGAGGAGAAGAATCGCCTTATGGCCGGTCTCAGCTGGGTTGGGATCTTCTCCGACGAGAAGATCATTCCCCGCGGCAACCCACTCGACACTCTCTGCGCAACCCTCGAGAAGAAGATGCAGTTCGAGGAGGGCGAGCGCGATTTCGTCATGCTGCAACACAAGTTCGAGATCGAGAACAAGGATGGCAGTAAGGAGACCCGCACATCTACTCTTGTCGAGTACGGTGATCCAAAGGGATACTCTGCAATGGCTAAGCTGGTCGGTGTTCCTTGCGGTGTTGCTGTCAAGCAGGTGCTTGATGGTACGATCTCTGAGAAGGGTATTCTCGCTCCCATGTCATCGAAGATCAACGATCCTTTAATGAAGGAGCTGAAGAAGTATGGTATTGAGTTGGTTGAGAAGGTCATCGCATAGGTTGCGTCTATCTCTTCAAAAGCAATTCGATCATAGAACGAAAAAATAGATTCATGATTGGCGTCTCACGTCTCCAAACTCCTTCCCAGTCAGTGTCAGACATGCATAAAACATGTATCAGAAAAGCTCGGTATATTGCATAGTAAGTTTGAAGTAGCTGGCTCATGAGTGAGACCGCGAGCGGTGTGGGAGTGAAAGGGGATAGTTTGAAGGGTACCTGGGTAGCAATTCCAACTTGAGACGAATCACATATTGATAGGTGTGAAGGGCGTTCTGGTCAATAGGAGGTGCAGTGTTGGGCGACGAATGGCGGCAGGCTACCTTGCATCTCCACTCACCAACGGGAGTTGGCAGCCTCACAATTGATTCACCGAGTAGATCAGAGTCATCCTTGTGGGAGCGATTGCATAAAGACAAGTTTGGTGGAATTGCTTACTACTTATATCCCAACGTAGCCCCAGCATCGGCTTGCTCGGAGCCACGACGAGACAGCCATTGAATTCGGCCGGTTACAGCCTACACTCCGCCTTCCAACTCTTGTTGACATTTTGAGACCGGAATAAAGGCAAGAAAGGAGCTCAAGTCCTGTTAGCAAGATGGAGACTCCTGCTGAAACCAGCAAGAGCAACCCTTTTGTACGCCATTCAGCTATCACAGCTTTCCACGCCTTCCTTCGCAAGACAGAGCCAATATATGCCAGGCTCATGGATTTGAAGGAAAAGGTATGTTACTTCCTGAAAAGTTTATGTGACTTATCAATTTAGCTTGCTAACAAGATTTAGGGATGGAAGAATCCGAAGGGAGACGAGCATTTCAAGAATCAAAGACATCGAGCCGACAACACTAAAGGCCAGGATGAAATCAGATTCTACCAAATGATGCAACAAATCGGCGACGAGATCCAAGCAAAGACTGGCGCCTTCTCGCACGTCAATCAGATTCAGCCTGGAGATGAAATCAAAATCCTCGATCTCTGTATGGCTCCTGGCGGCTACACATCCACTGCGCTCAAGTACAACCCAAGAGCAAAAGCAACCGGTATCACACTGCCTCCCAATCAAGGCGGTCATAAAGTCCTCCTGAAATCCCCTCAAGTCACGATTCTATACCGAGACATCACCATGTTCGCCAAAGAATTCGTGCCAGACGACCACGAAATCCCCATCTAACATCCCGCACAATCTTCTTTCCTCACCGAACGACCATTCATCAACCACAAATTCAACCTCGTCATCTGCGACGGCCAAGTCCTCCGCACACACCAGCGTCCTGAGTACCGCGAGGCAAATGAAGCCACACGACTTACGAATTCGCAGCTCATTTTAGGGTTGCAGCGGATCCTACAAGGTGGGACGGTGATCATGCTATTGCACAAGATTGAAGCTTGGGACACGATGGAGCTTCTATACTTGTTCTCGCGGTTCGCGGATATTGAGGTTTTCAAGCCGGTGAAGAAGCATGCTATCAGGGGCACGTTTTATCTTATTGCGAAGAGTGTGCAGCCCGATGAGGAAGCTGCGAGTGTGGCAGTTGAGGCTTGGAAGAAGGCTTGGTGGTATGCGACATTTGGTGGTGAAGAGGGTACCGGTGCAGGAAGGATGCAAGTCGATGATGGGTATGTGCGGAGTGTCATTGATGACTTTGGCGAGAGATTTATTATGCTTGCTAGGCCGGTCTGGAAGATCCAGGCGGATGCTTTGGGTCGATCTGACTTTGTTCGATAATTCGTCTTCTCTCGGTTAATCTAATGATACAAGGAAACTTTCCTTGTGGTTCAATTCCCTTGTTCCTGGTAGGAGACTTACAGTGATTGAAGCTTAATTGCGGACAAAAAATAAACAAAGTCTCACTTAGCGAGGAGAGAGTAGCAATGGCCCTAACCAGAAATTCTCGGACCAGAACCTCTCAACTGAGTTTCCTAGTAAATTGCAGGAATTCATACTGCAATTTTTGAAAAATGACTCCCTGCAACAGCATACGATGAGAAGAAACATGTCATTGATGGTCCAGATTGGCTGTCCAAAGTAAGCAGAACTCCGAACTCGCTCACTGTAGAAAAAAGGTCGCCCATTCCATGCTTCAGGAGATTACCATGTCTCAAGGGAAACTTGCGGCATTCTGGGTCAAGATCGGAAGCAAAACAATGCAACTTACAATACAAAAGTCGTCTATGACCAGACAGCAAAAGGGTTCAGCAGTCCGCCTTGGACCGCCTACTCCCTCGCGAAACGCGGCCAAGTCGTCCACGAAGCGTCTCCTCGCAACAAGGAGCCCCGCTATCGTCCTCAACATGGCCAGCCGTTTATTATATCTCAGTGAGCTCGCGAACTCTACCTCTGAGTGCCTCTGCGAGCCTGAGAACGAAGGATGCTTCTCGCTCCTCGGAACAGTCTACGAAGCTCTGGACATCTTCGGATGTTAGGACGAGGGAGTTTATTCGATGTTCTGCAGGCTCGGTCTCTGTATAACCCCTCTGTGTGGTTGGTGACGGGGATTGCTTATTTGGATAGATGTAGGGACGGTGAGAGGAATGGTTGAGAGTGACTGGGTTGGAGTGTGGCGGGCTGTTTGATGCAATTTCCGGCGTTGGTTGGCTCGGACGAAACAGGGCCAAGGACCGCACCTGCGGACCTCTATCTTTTTAGTCGAGAACGTAGATTGCTGAGATGTCTTTTGAAATTCTTTCTATCATCTATATCTCGCTCTCAAACTGCCTAACCATCAACCCCTTCTCAGCAAGCGAGTCCTTCACCTGCTTCACTGTATATTCTCCCCTGTGAAACATCCCAGCACCAAGTGCAGCATCCGTCCTTGTTTTCGAGAAAACCTCCTCGAAATGTCCCGGGTTACCCGCACCGCTCGACGCGATGACTGGAATACTGATAGCGCTCTTCACCTGATCAATAAGCTCGAGGTCGAAACCGCTGTTTGTCCCATCCTTGTCTATACAGTTGAGTAGAATCTCGCCTGTTCCCATAGCCTCAACCGCCGTGGACAATTCTACCACGTCCATGTCTCTGGTTTCGCGACCGCCTTTGATGGTGCATGCGTACCAACATGATGTCTCGCCGTTCGGACCTGGATATTTGGTTTGGATTGTGTTGTGTTTTGTATCTTCTGGATTCGAGACGTACACCCTCTTTGGGTCCACACTGACGACCACGGCTTGGTTGCCGTATGCCTGTGATATCTGCTCGATAGCGGTTTTGCCAGATAACTTCTTTCCCGCAGCATAGTATTCTTCGGCTGCTGTCACAGCATCAGACCCGATCGACACTTTGTCGGCACCACTCTTGAAGTACATAGTCGCGATTTCTAGAGCTGAAACTTTGGTGCCGTCGGTATCTGTCGTATCTCTGATTCCTCCACCAATCGTCAAGGGCACGAAGACCGTTTCTGATGTTTTCCGCAGAATCTCCAACATAGGTAGATCTGCCAACGGGCAATCCCGAAAACTGGTAATGTTCAAGAACGTAACCTCGTCTGCTCCTTGCTCATAGTATTTCCTTGCCATCTCCACAGGCTTGCCCAAATTCCGAACATTCCCTCCTTCCGTCTTTTCTCTCACATCATATTGGTCACCCTTCGTCACCACCAGATCTCCTTGATCATTCGTCCGTACGTCCAAGCATGCAATAACTCTCCTCGTCAGACCTTCTTTTACAGCTTCCATACCAGCAGAAATGCCGCTCTTTTGGTCTCCATCCAGAAACGCCTTGATGACCCTCAGACCTGCAACGCCACTCTTCTCAGGGTGGAATTGCGTCGCCAGTATATTTCCCTTCGCGACAGCACCAACAAACTCCTCATCTCCATACCTCGCAGTCGCAACATCCCAGCCCTGGCTTTCCAGCTCCCCTTTCCGGTATGGTACCTTATACGAGTGGACATAGTAGTATTTCGAGCTTGGTCTGAGCCCATAGACCTGCTTGTCGGAGGTGTTGGCACTATTCCACCCAATGTGCGGGACTGATTTCGAGCTGTCGTCGAAACGATCGAGATAGCCTTTGATCACGCCAATTCCAGGAATTGTAGGACTTTCTGAAGAGCCTTCGAAGAGAACTTGTAGGCCGACGCAGATGGCCATGAATGGCTTGCCAGAATCGATATGTTTGCGAATAGCGGGGAGATAGCCTGCAGATGCGAATTGACTCATGCAGTGGCCAAAGTGGCCTACGCCAGGTAGGATGAGTTTCTTTTTAACCGTTAGTATTTTTCCAAAGTGACATCCTTCCAAAGCCATTGGTTTGTTTCAGTACTCACATCTGCTTTCTCAACATCTTCCGGTGATCGGACCCATTCGATAGTATATCCGACTTTCTCGATGGCATTGACCAGACTCCGTACGTTTCCTGCAACGTAGTCGAGCAAATAGACTTTCGACATTGCGTCCTGTGTCTATGATTGAAAATTGGCGAAAGGAGTATGTCAAGGAATGATTCTGTGTTGATGTGACTCAAGAAATTTGGTTCGCGGGGCAGTTCAAGAAAGTATTGCCGCTTCTCACCGCCATCACCCCTCATCTCGTCATCTTGTGCCCCGCTCCATGATTTGTATGCTGAGAAGATACCGTTGTTGACATATCGAGAAGTTGAAGATAGGACAGAAATGAATTATTACATTGGCCGGCAGAGCAGTATCTATCATGCAATTCATCAGAAATCTACGCCTGGGAAAACCTTCTTTTGCGTGCTCTTCCCTCCAGGACTTACCAAATTCTTCACCAGAAGGCACTCAAGAAGTTCGTTCCGTATATAACATCTGATCGCTGATGCTAGAGTCTCAAATCTAGATATATGTACAACATATTTGCCTGGTAGTAGAAATGACTAGCATCTAGCAGGGTTAGATCCGGCACGGCGTGGCTTCGTGGTGAATTGTTCGTTAGGCATCCGCTGTCCTTGATAACCTTCGATTTTCGCAGTCTGGTACTTTTAAATCTAGTGCTCCTCAGTCATCTGATGCTACACCTAGGTCGCAGTGCTACTGCTAAGGTCCTGTGAGGAGGCTGATCAGAGCTTCGCTTGCAAAACCATACCACGACCTGAAGCGAGTCAGATGAAGCGAGAATCGTAAACAAACGGGCCAAATGAGGTAATAGGGTGTGAGGACGAGGTAGAGTCATTAGGAAGTCAGTAACCGATAGAAATTGGAGGCAGGTTTGCCGAATTCTAATGTTCCGAAACCCTCAGACGACAGATGTGCAAATATAAATACAATTGTGGCAGGAGTCCTGCTGTTTACTTTATTTTTCAACATTGATCACTCTTGGTTGTCACATTCAAAAATCACACATCAGGCACAAAGTTTGAGGTGGCCGAATCTCTCATTATCCGCCCTAACGAGGGCCTCGTCTGGCTCGTCCACTAGGGACGATCCCATCCACATCATCAAGACATGAACACAACATCAGCAATAGCATCCCCATACATCCCAACAGAAATAGGAGAAGAGTGGTGCGAAGTGGTCGCCCGACCGTGGATAGCATCTCGTTCCCTCACCACGACAAGCCATATCCGCAGGATACATACATGTACGTGGCACCAAGAGACACGACAATACTAAAAAGCAAACGCAAATCCTTTCCGTCCGTAGTGGGGAATGTTCAATTTCCAAAACAGCAAAGCGCGGGGGGTATTAGAAAAATAGAGTTGAGAACGCTTGGTAGGTTCATCGGAAGGTGGCCAAACCTCGTGGTGTTGAAGGGAAAATTGTGAGCGAGCATGCCGCCCTTAATGTTTCCATATGGTCCAATCTGATGGAGATAGACAATCGTCCTCGAAGCCAATTTGGAAATGTAACTCCGAGCTAGGGTACCAATCGTACAACACATACACAACTTTAGATAGTCTTGGGAGATTTGGAATTCCTGCCAGTAACGTCAGTACATCTGTGACAGGTCAGTGAGTCGAGGAGATGGGAAGAGAACGTACCCCATCTCCACAATATCATCGACATGGTTGCATAGTGCGACGAAGAGGTNAAANAAAANTTTACCGCCACTCTCCATTTCTGTCTGCATGGTTCCGCTCCTCTTGAATGTCTTGCGACATCTGATGATCAAGGCTAGATAATGAGCGCGGAGCCGTGAGTCCGTGTCCGGCGTGTTGTCATACGCATACCGCGCAGAGCGAAGGATGGTAGCAACTTCGATACCGCTCTGCAGACCCTGCTTTTTGAGAGCAAGGCGCTTGAGTTCCTCCAGGCCGTACTTCTCCGCTGCGCAGTATATGACGGTATCCTTCAAGAGGTGTTCGCGCACGCTGGAGATATAAGTTGTAGCCTCGACGGATCCGCGACCACCGGGGTTTTCAGGGTTTGGTGATGACACCGCATCCTCGAGTTCCCAAGAGTTTCTGCGCTTGTTGTGGAGCAAGCGGGGGTAGTAGTCACCCTTCTGGAGGGAAGTAAGCAAATGCGCAAGCAGAGATCAGACGCCAAAGCAAACGAGCAGATGTCGCAAACTGGGAACATAAAGCAGACGTACGTATAGATACTCGAGAACACATGAGAAGATCTCAGGTTCCTCGTCTGGAAGATCGATCCTCTTGCTCCCTGCCTCGAGGAATTGACCTCTGCAAGCCGCCGCAAAGAACGGCGACATTGTAAGGACATCCTCGTGCGCTGCAAATAATCGTCCTTCCTTGCCAACGGTGAAGGTCACAATTGGCGAGGTCAGAGTGCTGCGCACAAGTCAGTAACTATTTGGCTCCTCCGTATGCAACAATAAAATTGTTTGTTTAGGCAGGCAGCCTTACCTCCCGACTGGCGGGCTCTGATCGAACGACTTCTGCAATTTCGCCAACTTCGTGGGATCCCGATACGACTTCTTCAGCTTGACAGTCTTCTCCACGCGATCGTTTGTTCTGAACGAGCGCTTGAACATGACTGCGGTGGTTGTGTTGAAGGGGGGTGCTGGATATCGAGATTGTGGGGTTAATGAGCGACGAAAAGAGTGTCGAGGTTGGTTGTTTCTGGAAAACTGACGCACAAAAGATTGACTAGGGTCCTGGCAAGAAAGTATCTAGATATTGCGATTCAAGGGAATGAACGAACGTCTAGAGTATTCCTGTGTAGTTTGCGACCCGGATTGGTGTGGTGAGGAATCAAGAGAAAGCGGGACGCGTGGGGATGGACATGAATATATACCGCGCCCAGTAGCGTGGCAGGCTGCCTTGGCCTCTGCGCACGTGAGAGTACACGCCCAATTGGGAATAGATGCATGGTCTGCATTGGGCGGACATGCATGTTTCAAGATGCCGATGGCGGGAGAGAATCGGCTCTGCGTTTGTTATTCGTTGTACCGTGCTGCAAGAGTGACGCATTGTTTTGATGCCTGCAAACGAGCGGTGCGGCTGTGAAGCTAAATCGGGCGCAGAACAAGCGAATCAGGGGAAACAAGAAAGCGATTGGAGACACGGAGATAATGTGGAGTCAGAATGATATGTCGCGATTATAAGTGCCGGGAAGCAGTAAATTCAGGAATTTGGAACTAATCGTCTCCGAAGGACTGAAGTTAAAGATAAATGGTTGATATGTGCCCGATCGCCATACAAAGAATTGGTGAACTAGTGGGGTAGTTCTGTTCTGTGAAGGCACCTTCAATTCAGCTGCTGCGGAGGGACAACACATTTCATCTGATACCAATTAGCATAATCTACATCTGATTCCTCTATCATGACGAGAGACCCGCTCAAACTTTGCAGCTTGAGCCGGTCTAGTTGATCAGGCTCGCTTATTAAGGGGCATCGCTTGGCCAAAGATCTGTTTACGTTGACTCCGCAGCGAGTCCTCGCGTACGACTAAGCTTGCGCTGTGTGTATTGCCTCATTAAGAACCGAACCGCTATGTAGTGTTTCGCGGTACCTCATGGCTATGACATGCGGATCGACGCTTCTTATCTCCTCCCAGCGCATTCTGGAGTAACTGCCTACGGATTTGAGCCGCCTTGTAGTTGACGAGATCCAAGTATTTCTCTATCACTCTGCATACGAGGATAACGTTCGCTGTTTCAGTCTTTGCGTGGCCACAGTGCATGACTAGGGGAAACGTTGCGTCCGGAATCTCTCGGATCGATCCTACTTCAATCAGCAACAGCACTTCATGATACCTCGCTTTCAAATACTAACCATCGAAATGGCTGATTTTCAGGAAACGGTAGTGGTTTTGCTGCTTCATTTGTATACTTCTTCCAATGCCTCATCGCATCCATCTCCTCCACCCACCTCACAAAGTCCTGTAACGTCCTCCCTCTCCCCGAAACTTTCGGATCTTCCCACCCTGGATAGAATCTAGCATTGCGTTTACAATGCTTGATCAATGCCGTTTTATTCGGACAGTATCGATAGCAAGCCCTCTTATTCGCTACCTCTATTGGCAATTTATGTAAGACCACTCCTGGCAAGCTGTAAAAGCCGTCACTTCTCAACGCTGTGGGTTTGGTGTCCAACAGGGGGTAGTACTGCGTGTTCTCCGTCCCGTCCTGGAAATCTGCGAAACCTTGATACATCAAGTCTTGTACGTACCGGCGTCTACGATTCAATATCTTGCTCTGGTGATCAGGCGGGAAAGAGTCTTTGATTCCATAGCCAAAAGCTAAACACTGCGCGTGGGTAACAGTGTAAATGGCGCAATCGCCACGAGAACGTTCCTGGACGTGTCCAGCGTCGGTGCGAAGTAGCCATTCGTAAGGAAGAAATGAGTTACCCAGAAAGGTAGAAAGCCAAGCGAAAATATCTGGTACGCATCTCGAGCCTGCGGACCGTGGGGAATTTGGAAGGCCTCTGAATTCCCCCAAATGACTATTAGCCTATCGTTCCAAACCATCCGAATAGTACTACTCACGTATCGCCTCCCGAACATATATAATCCACCGTCTTCGACTCCGGAGAGACTGCACAAAGCGCCACATGTGCATCCGTCTGCTTATGCGGAACAAAATTAATTAACAGAAACAGATACCGCAATTTCCAAAACTGTCCTCGTGTCAAGTATTGACATGTCTCTTCGGCCATTTCTTTGGGTGTGTTTTCCATCAGCAGGCTGTGAAACAATTGATGTGAAGGGAAGAAGAAGAATCGTGAGTCGCTGCCCGCGGAGTGGTAGTCGATACCCGTCAGCTTGCTGTGCCAGCGGTTCGCGTAGTCGCAGACGAATTGGAGGTATGATTCGGTACAGGTTGCCGGCGTACCGGCTTCGGGGTCGAGGACTCGGAGACCTTGCCTGCTGTTGAGGCGGACGCCGGTACAGACTACGGATTATCAGACTAGATAGTCGTGGGAGAGCTTGGAGGGAAGGTAGGTACCATTAGATTCTTCGGGCCCAGGAGTGAAGCTAAAAAGGGGAAACTGAGGGAATGGTTGACTTCGCGCCTTCTCTTTATTTTGTGTTCTAATTTTAATTCGTAAGTCCGTCAAGTCGTCAAGTGCTCTAACGCCTATGTATTTCCTAGTCAGTCAGTGTTCCCTACATGCCGTAATGTCAGAAGGAACAATATGTTGTGAGAAGTAGTCAAGCACCTTCTAGAGATGGAGGAGATGCAATAGCAAGAGTTTCATTCATACGTTTGTTGAGCTTCTTGGCAGTCTCATCGTCTGGTGGGCTGAACAACTTGTCTCGTGCTAATCGGATGATAGCGACATCGCGGGCGACATCAGGTTGGTGCTCAGGAGCGTTGGGATTCATGACTCTCAATCCACAACATAATCCGCACAAGTATCTCCGCTAGACTCTGACGGAACAGTCTTACAGCACACACATTTTTAAATTCTTGCTGCTGAGTACGGAGCTCTGCACAAGATGCACAAAAGAAATCCAATGTTGAAAGACACGGTTAAGCGAAACAATGGGCCTGATGTCAACAAAGAAAATGTAATCCAAAGCGGCTACACCGTACTTGATCGAGGGATGAGCGACAAAGGAGACAGGCCACCGAAAGTTGGAGCCGAGTCCTTCTATTTGGTCTAGGTCTATCAAGTTTCCTCCAATCTAGTCTACTCTAATCTATTCATGGCTTGAAACTCTCCTTGACACTCTTCAGAGCGACTCTTTTCACGCCAACCTCGCTTGTCCCAGCGATCCCCTTACCCTGCAACGTGAATACCTCTTCTACTCCTAGACTTTCCAAATACGCAATCGCCCTATCAAAATTGGTGCCCACCTGCACAATCCCATGACTATCATCACTCAACGTCAATCGTCCCCCCAAACTCAGAAATTCCTCGCAAACACATCTCATCGGATACGGTTCTTGAAGACCCTTCCTTAATGCACTCGAGTTGATCTCTAGCAAGCCACCTTGCGCGACCACAACCTTCAGGTTTCTCACCACGCGCTCCCAGACACCTTCCATCTCCTTCAGACTCGCATTCGGTCTGGAGCTCAACAAGCGAATGAGATCAAAATGACCAACCACTCGAGGTTTCAATACATTCAACATCTCGAATTGCGAGTCGAAATAATCCTCAAACAAGCGCTCATCACTTCCGCCTGCGACGTCCCGTGCTTTAGCATAAAATGCAGCGTCGTAATCGATTGGAATGGTGTGGACATGGTGAACCGAGCCGATGAAATAGTCGATGACGGGATTGGAAGCGAGTTCTTTGATATATGATCCGTAAGAGGAACGGATCCATTCTCCCTCGAAACCAATCAAAATGTTGATTTGAGAGGCGTGTTTCGCGCGCAAGCGCTGTGCTTCTACGAGGAAGGCTTCATGAAGTGGTATGAGACCGGACACGCTTTCACCAGCTGCAATCTGTGAAGTTCGTTAGATGGATTTTCGAAAAGGAAAGGGTGAGGACTCACTTCTTCGGGGTACCGATCTTCATCAGAAGTCCGTGGCATATGCTCGGTTAGAGCGAAGGTCTGCATGCCCTTGGAAATAGCAGTTTGAACTACCTCTTCCAAGCTATCCTTTGCATGGCCTGGGCAGAATTGCCCCGAATGACTGTGCATAGAAAATGCCATCTTAAGTTCTGCTCAGTTGTGAACTGTGATGACGGAATTAAACAAAATCAATTAGAATGGACAAAAATGACGAAAGCAAGAAACTTTGTACACGGAGGCGGGCTAACTGATCGGGATCTTAAGCTTGACAGCGGTTTGCTTAATCTCATTCAGGTACCACGACGTCCTGATTTGGTGACCGCATGTATGACAGAACGTGGCACAGGGAATGGCAGACAGCAAACGCATGTGAGACCGATGCCTAGGAAAGTGGCAGGATAGTTGGAGGACTACCTATTTTCGGCCGCCGGTTGGTGGGGGATAAATCGTGGAGGGGCTTATCTAATCTCCACGTGGAGGACTTGCTTTTTGGTGGCTTGGGTGGTTTAAAGCGACGACATTTCTCTGTCGTTGACCATGAGATTCAAAGTAATCCGTTATGGCGGATCTTGAGACGCCTGAAGTATCGATATTGCTACTTGGTGACGCAGAGACGGGGAAGTCAACATTTTTATCGTAAGTAATGCCACTGTGGCTCTCCCAGAGGTCAATGATCTATCCGCTCTGATATCCTTGTCCATTCCAATGTCCATGTCATTCTGGCTCTTCAATTGCTTATATAGTAATGATTTAGACGTATAAGTAAAGGCTCAATAGCTCACGACAAGAAAGGTCCCATCACTCTGCTCCGAGATGGCGACCAGCCTTTCGTCTTCGACATCACCTTCTTCAACCGTCCCTACCGGTTTGAGTTCTACGACACTTCCAGTCCAGAAAATTGGACTCTGTTACGTCCAGATGTCATAGTTCTATGTTATGATGTATCATCACGTCTATCTCTCATACATGCTCAGAGATTTGTGAGTCTTGCTTCCGTTTCGTTTCGTTTCTTTATTCGATATCGCCAAGGCTTGCTCCAAAGTGCATTGTTTATTCGTGATGTTAACCATCATCTCGTGTTGCTGCCGTTCCCCATCCCGCAATACTATTCCCTAACACTAATGAACACCAGTGGATCCAAGAAATAAAACGCATTTTTACTTTCCAGAAGGAGCTTCCAATTCTCTTTCTAGGTCTCAAACGTGATCTGCGCAGCGAAGATGATCCGAATGGCATTATCTATCCACAAGAAGGGTACCGGATTGCTCAAGAGATGAGATGCGATCGGTATTTGGAGTGTAGTGCTGTCAGTGGGGAGCTGGTCCATGAGGTTTTTGAGGATATTTGTAGGACGGCTGCGATGAGTGGCAAGAAAGAAGGGACGGGAGGATTGAGTGAGGGTGGATGTGAAGTAATGTGATGGATTTGATCTCATCCTCTATCAATTTACGGTCTATTACCAAGGCAAGGGGGCTTTGGTGGTGTATAGTGCACTTATCGTTCGTCTGTTTGATGGGATGTTGGCGTTAGGCCCACTCGAGTTCAGTCAGGTGATAATACTGAGGCTTGGAGAACATGGTACAGCATCGAGTAGATCGTTTATTCACTTGGGGAAAACAGATGGGATAAGATATACTAGTCGTGTTTCCACATTTTTATGTACCAAGGAAAGTATATACAACGCAAATGACAGAATGTCCCATGCTATGCATCAAGGAAAGTGGTTGGAGGAAAGACTCGCTGTGTCGAAGATACGCAACCAAAAAACATCTCTATCTACTCTTTTTGATCCTTGATATGCAGAGTTGTGCATTTAGTTGTACTCGTATGGAACAGCTCCAGGCCAGGTGGCAGTGCCTATGGTCATTTAGCATGAGACCAAGATTACACGACAAATAGTCTCCAAGATCAGCAGAAGAACTTACTGAAACCAACATCAATACACTCCTTCTCAAGTTGAGCCTCAGAGCCGATAGAGAGAGCGTAAAGCTGATAGATATCTAGACCGGAAGGACCCTTCTCTCCAGTCTTGCAAGCATTGAAGCCCCTGGTCGCGAACTTCAGCTGCCCAACTGTGCCTTCCTCCTTCTGAGGAGTGAACTGCCATGGTCCGGTCATGGCACCTTCAGGGATAGCACCACTGTGGGGAACTGTGAAGCCAAGAGATCCGTCTTTACGAACGAAGGCACGTTGTCCCCCGGGGACGACAGCATCCATGGAAAGGGTTTGGCTTTCAGGGTTGTAGGCGAAGACAGTAACGTTCCCAGCTGTGATTCTTTCTTAGCATTACGCACGAAATAGGGAAATTTCGAGGAAGAGACGCACCCTGAGAGCCATCGATCTGTCCTGATGGGCAGTAAGTGCCTGTTCCATTGTTGACATTGAAGTTGTACTCCTTAGCATTTACTCCGAAGCCTTGGATGGGGCTGCCACTGTGGTGGATGATCGCGGCGAAGGCATTTGGGTTTGAACGGGCGTGGGATGAATTGGAGTTGCAACTCCGAGGCCAGCGATGGCAGAAACGATGGCGGTTTTAGTGAACATGCTGAAAGTTGTAAATCGTTGACTAGTCTTGAGAATTCAGATCGAGGTATTGTCTTTTGATAAATGGGGTGTCGTAGAGATGTCTTTGGATGTTGTTTGAATGACGAGAAGTTAGAAGACCGTCGAGAGGATACATGTCTGAAAGTTAGAGGAGATAGGTTCAGCATCGGTAATGTACAAATCCAAGACTACGATTGTTGAGGCAATGATAGACATTTTCTCGTATTTTATGACGGCATTCAGCCCGCCATAACAGAGTCAAGCCTTCCCATTTCATAGCCAAATAAAGGCTCACACCAAATCCGGGTAACTGGACCCTGAAATTGAAAGCACACCAATCCGTAAAGAGTAACCAGAGGAGCATCTTAGCATCAACTGCCCGAGACACTTAACGAACCTCAACCTCGGATACGTTTAAATACATCACATTTGACATACAGAAGCACTTGCTCGCACCAAGAACCCAAAAGCAATCAAGTACGACCAGTATAGAAATAACAATCGAAACATGTCCAAGCCTCGCTGGCATCTGGAGAACTAATCTTGCACCGGGAAAAGCGAGTCTCGATCGAGCAGAGAAAAGTGCCGATCATGCCATTCCCACCGGTCGTGCCTCTTTGTGAATATCCGGGGTAAGAAAACGAGATGGCTGATGTTTGCCTCTAATTTTATGTCACTGGATCAAACAATCTTGTACAACACGACACTGGGGTTTTGCAGGAAATGAGCTGGCCAATCATATGCTAGCGCACCCGAGCCCATTGACGAAAGGCAAGGCCAAGGCCGGCGAAGCTTCCAGTTCCTTGCTCTGCATTCGTGTGTACTTACGACTTTACAACCTCTAGAAAATCTTCTGACACCTTATCTAATTCCTACTCAACTCGCATTCATCCACCCAGAGACTCGAAGATCTGATCTTAAGTATCTGAAGTTTTCGATTCGTACAAAATGTCTACCGCCGTCATAAACACCGATGACGACCAACTCGAGCCTACTCTTCAGTCGATCCTCGACCAAAAAACACTTCGCTGGATCTTTGTTGGAGGAAAGGGAGGTGTAGGAAAGACAACAACATCCTGTTCCCTAGCCATCCAACTTGCCAAAGTCCGCAGATCTGTCCTCCTCATCTCCACGGACCCCGCACACAATCTGTCCGATGCCTTCTCGCAGAAGTTTGGAAAGGAGGCTAGACTGATTAATGGCTTCACCAATTTGAGCGCGATGGAGATTGATCCCAATGGAAGCATTCAAGAGCTCATGGGTCAGGCTGAGGAGGGAGAAGGTCCAGCTGCTGGAATGGGAGGAATGATGCAGGATTTGGCCTTTGCTGTGAGTAGTATTACCCCGCCATTTGCAGCACAGGAATTAATAGATCGCAGATTCCAGGTATCGACGAGGCCATGTCATTCGCAGAAGTCCTGAAACAAGTCAAGTCACTCTCGTACGAAACCATCATCTTCGACACGGCGCCAACAGGCCACACACTGCGCTTCCTACAATTCCCAACCGTACTCGAAAAGGCACTCGCAAAGATCTCGCAGCTCTCCTCACAATTCGGTCCTATGCTGAACGGTTTGCTCGGTGCAAATGGATCTCTGCCAAACGGCGCAAACCTGAATGAGATGATGGAGAAGCTAGAGGGCTTGCGGGAAACAATCAGCGAGGTCAACACGCAATTCAAGGACGAGAACTTGACAACATTCGTTTGCGTATGCATACCCGAATTCTTGTCACTATACGAAACCGAGCGCATGATCCAAGAGCTAGCGAGTTACGGAATCGATACGCACTGCATCGTCGTGAATCAGCTGCTCTTCCCAAAGTCAAGCAGCGAATGCGAACAATGCAATGCTCGGAGGAAGATGCAGAAGAAGTACTTGGAGCAGATTGAGGAGCTGTACGATGAGTTTAATGTGGTCAAGATGCCTTTGCTGGTAGAGGAGGTTCGAGGGAAGGAGAAGCTGGAGAGTTTCAGTGAGATGCTCATCCACCCTTATGTTCCACCAGCCGGAGGTCTATAGACAAACCCTAGACAGACAGAATTGATACCCTTTCAGAGGCAGGCTCTGGCCAAGACTTTCCATTTTGTGTATTTATTGAATAAGAGCAGATTAATGTGAGGTATTTGATTGGTCGAGATAGGTTAGTCTTATGGATTACCCCACCAAGGTACATCCCACCTTGAGAGATCTCGGTTCTTTTGCAGAAGCTACCCCGCCAACCTTCATTTCAATTCACGTTCTTTTCTGAGCTTCACTTCCCGGCCCGCTGTCTCAAAATCCTCTCACCCCTCTTCTCTTACAAGAGACAGAGATTCGAGAGTGAACAATGGATCCAGCATTCAGTAATGATGGCGCCGGCATGGCTTTACTACCACACCACCCATCCCGTCGAAAAGTGTGGATAGGTAAAATCGGCGCAGTGCACGGCCGAATGCCAGGGATCAACAAGCTACCGTTGAAAGTCCTAGGGACGATTGGGACATTGGTGCTTGTAAACATCGTGGTTTGGGTGGGTGTTGGGGTGGTTCTGGTAAGTTTTTACATTCTTGATTCTGGTTGATCCTGGCAATTGGCCAATTTAAAGTTGGATGAGTACTTACTTGAATAGGCGTATCATCCGTGAGTTTCTTCTCATTAAAGCAGATGGAGATTTGCGTGAAGGAATGGTCATGAATTTTGTGCCAAACAAGTGGAGGTCATCGTGTGTCCTCAACTTCAAATTTGGGCAAAATATGAATAGTAGCATTGGATCATGGAATTCAGCGCCGAGCATATACTGATGCTGAGATCTTTACGACAGGAGAATGGCCGGTACAGCTGCATTGGCATATAGTCTCGGCTTGCGACACGCTCTTGACGCTGATCATATTGCCGTAAGTCATATTGTGCTTGTGTCCGAAAGTCGAAATATCATACTGAAAGCAAATCCAGGCAATCGATCTCATGACCAGACGCCTGATAGCAGATGGGCAACGACCCACTACTGTCGGGACGTTCTTCTCGCTTGGACATTCAACGTTTGTCTTCTCCTCTGTCTACCTTCTTCCTCCCGTCACTCCTTGAAAAGACCTGACAAGTTACAGAATCGTAATCATAACATCCATCGTCGTGGCTGCGACCGCAGCCGCCGTCTCAGACCGTTTTGGCTCCTTTAGCAAAGTCGGTGGCATCATCGGGACTTCCGTCTCTGCTGCATTCCTTATCATCCTCAGTATGCTGAACATGTGGATCCTTTGGAAGCTATGCGTGCAGTTGAAGACTATTGTTGAGATGGGGGAAGAGAGGACGCCGGATCCTTGGGATGGGGCTGGTGGAGGACCGTTATTTAGAGTGTTCAAGAGGATGTTTAAGTTTATTGATCGGTGAGCCCGTCTCCTTCGAAACTGAGAGCCACTTTAAGGGAACCGGCATCAAAGTGTGAAGTTGCTGACACAAGGTATACAGTCCGTGGAAAATGTACCCCCTCGGCGTCCTCTTCGGTCTCGGCTTCGACACTTCCTCAGAAGTCGCCTTACTCGGAATAGCCTCTCTTCAAGGCGCATCGGGAACCTCTTTCTGGCTGATCCTCATCTTCCCAATCCTCTTCACAGCAGGCATGTGTCTCCTGGACACTACCGACGGCGCCCTAATGATGACGCTCTACACCTCTACGGCGCTCGCTCGGGACCAGATCGCCATTCTCTACTACAGCATCGTGCTTACTCTCATTACCATCTCAGCTGCAATGGCTATCGGTGTGATACAACTTCTGAGTTTGATTCTCAATGTGGCTGAGCCGACAGGCAGGTTCTGGGATGGCGTGGAGAAGGCGGGGGATAATTATGATATCATTGGGGGTGCCATCTGTGGGAGTTTTGTGGTTGCTGGGATAGGCAGTGTCTTGTTCTATGGGACCTTTAGGAGGGCAGTTGATAGGAGGATCAGGAAGAGGGAGGAGAGGGAAGGGCAGGAGGGCGTTATGGTTGATGGGGATGGGGATGTGGATTTGGGGGGTGAGGATGTGATTGTTGTTGACGAGGGAGATAGGAGAGGCGAAGCTGGCCCATTGCCGGATAAGAAGGCCAGGGTTGATGTTGAAGCCAGCGCTGGGCCTTCTGGTTGAGAATCAGGTCAATTTGAGGAGTTATGAGCTGGGTAAGGTGACGTCTAGTTCAAACTCGAGACGAATTACCAATGGAAGGTTTGAAACTATAGTCAGCCCTTATTTGTATTACTCGATTTCGGGTTGAGAAGGGGGTATAGAATTGGAATATGGTAAACAAATACATTATGAGGGAAGAAATTCGGGAGTTTCGAGACCGAGGAGCCCCTATTTTAAGCGAAGCGCGGAGACCAATTTACTTAGATACTTAGTCTTCAACAAACTTTTCTCACCATGATATACAGGATGCGAGTGACTGAAAGTGAACGTTCTTCCAGCGAGAACCTCTTGGATTGAGGTTGACGTAGATGAACACATTTATATGTGCAATCAATTTGAGATAACCGTCTTATTACTGAGCATATACTTCCTTCTGAACATTCGGAAAGGAGCATGAACCATGAGTGTAAGTGTAGCTGTTACAGCTCGCGAAACATATCCTTGGGATTGTCATAGAAGTACTTATCTCTCGATTCCCTCTCATGTTCCCCAAACCCCGCCATCAGCTCCCTTACGGGCTCACAATCCTCAGGGTTCGCATAGAACACGGCGCCCGACATCTCTATTGCCATATGCCTTTCCTCGATCGTATAAGCATTTCTCCAAGTCCAACCTCCGCCGCGAAAGATCGTCCCAATTTTTCTCGTACAAGACCCAAACACCCCCGGTCTCAGGCCATCCAAGCACAATCGCCTCTCTATCCTTAGCTGATATCGGGATATCTCTCGTGATAACAGCGCGCTCATACGTCGAGAAGCTCTCCCACCATTTCTCGCCCGTCAGGGGTAGCTGTCGACAGAAGATATCTTCTTTGTTGGGAATGGGAGAGCGAGGAGGTATATTGAATCGTGAGAGGTGGAGGAAGTCCAACTCGACGCTGGTGAGGTGGCGGTTGATAATTATGCCTCCAATGCTAGGGTAGCATAGGACTGTGTTCCAGCCTCCGAGATGGTGGGTTCGTCGTTGATTGATAAGTCTACGGGTGGAGCGAAGGCTATGTTTTCATCTTGTCTTGTGCTGATTGATCTTGAGGGGTGCAGTGATATATTTGATGAGAGGTGTTACGCTAATGATGGTGAAAATGATGAGGGTAATGAGCTGGAATGGCTTTTCGGAAGCCGAGACATAATGATCGTTTTTTGGTGTAGATTTTCTGGAGAGAATGCATCATGGGGAAGGCAATGAAGCAAAATCCAAGGTTCCCGTAAACAAAATTGAAGAAATACAAGGGATCTTCAGGAAGACGAGCCCCTTTTTAAGCGAAGTTACGAAGTAACGAAGTAGGCAGAGATCAGGTCCAGAGATCATATTCAACATTGAGAAGATGGCAAAGAACCTGATTTCTTTCTTCAAGTACACGAGAGTAAGAGATTACATGCCTTAAAAGGGCTCTCCTTACGAGTTCTACCGACCTTGTCGCGCCCCCGCGAATTCAGATATCTTCAGGTCGCTTCCGGTTTATATTTATGACTTTACCAATCTTCGCTGAGACGCATTCATCCACGACTTGACTTCACAAGCAAATCACTTGGTTGGCACATTTCTCGACCTTCAATTCCGTACATCAATTCAGATAAGCGCCCTTCCCGCGAAAACATCTCGGGGCGAGCTTCAGGTTGGTGCTTCATGAGAACATGTCATGTGCCCCTCCATTCGAGATTCCCCCACGACATCACCGCCGCTATCCGAGACAGCCTGAGAACCTTGAAATGAGAGCAACCGCTGAAGGTCCCTGCCCAAAAGCCAATTCAATTACCTTGGTACCTGCCTCAACCACCCTGAATTCCAGGCCGTGATCATGATCTCACCTCATCTCATCAATTGAAAATAATCCACAGAAATCCGACTCACCGCTCTCCACGTATCACGCTCCCAAGGGATCGAGTCATAATAAGGTTATCGCAATCGTAATCGATAAGCCGAGGGGTTTGTCCGTCCTTATCGATTATCGATTGCTATCCTTTCTCCCTGGTCTTGTCTTGCATCGTCTTGCCTTGGGACGGGCGTCGATCACACGGGAGGGAAGCACTGGCTAGGTTAGGGTACGCCACGAACCCTCCTTGCATTTCCTTTGACCGCCGGCATGATGAGGGTGCGCATGATGGGTGGAAAGTCTAATTGTTTGGATTTCTAAGGGATGGAGGGAAGGACTGGAAGGAGAGCAGGGTAGGGAGGGCAATTGGAGATCGGATGGCGTGGGGGATTGAAGTGTGATTGATGCATTTTAGTTCTGAAGGAGGGAGGGATGTGAATCAATTGCGCTGAAGAAGAGAATTACGTCGTGTATCGCGCTTCTGTCTTTCATTCTCTAGCTACTGCATAGAAGGAACGGGAATAGAAGGTGAAGGAGGAGGTGCGGACCTCGCCTGGTCCTGGGCCAGATCATGGAGGGGTCAATTGCATTGCAGATACTCGACAAGGTGGAGATGAAGAAGATGGAGGGGTAGACTGAGACAAAAGAGCGTGGCATTTGCGATAGCATGTGAAAATGGATCCCAGGGAGTGATCTGATCACCAGGATCTGGACGGGAGTGGGTGAGGAAAAGAAGTGGGCCATGTGACCTTTCCGCTTGCAACCTCCAAGCTGGTTTCGATACGGTACTTGGTGTGGCTAGGGAGAAGAGGGAGGGAGGTGATATCGCCAGATGATCGGTTGCACGAGATGGGTGATCAGGCTGGCTGGGTTTAGCGACTTTCAGAAAGGGTTGAGGGTGTGAGGTCTGGATATGGGGTGGATACAAAGGGAGGAAGATGAGGTGGGGGAGGGACTATTGATTTTGCAGCTGAAAGTTCGATTGGGGATGAATATGATGGGCTGGCTGTGTAACATGCGCTCATTCTCATCCATTCTCATCCTCATCCTCATCCGAAGCCAGACCTCGAAGCCAAAAGCCAAAGTCGGGAGATTGAAGGGTGGAAAGACAGACGTCCGTTTTACGACGTTCCGGATTGGCGAATCCAGGTACCTGCCCAGTCTCTGTACTCCCAATGGCTGGCTAGAACCTCATCGTGGCGAGTGCGAGCATGATACGTGTGCATGAAGGTAATTACGTGGTTCGTGCCTTGCAATATCAGCAGCGCGTCAAGTTTCACGAAACAACTCAATTGCTTTTCTTCTGATCCTTTTCGGGAAAACTGGGAAGACTAATTCAGGTCAATCGATGCTGATGACGACAGAATTGACTTTGGGGAAAAAGCAAGACACGTGGAGTTTCGAGAAACGAATGTGGAACCGTAGTTGTAAGTACTGAAGGGAACCACGTCGACGAGATCAATTGGGACGAGGTGGGAGCCTTGCCTTGCCTTTCCGTTCGTTCTGTTGTGATCGCTTCGGCTGTCGCTATTTGGTACGACGTGCATTTCTCGCCCGGCTTCAACTGGTTTCCTAGTTGGGACTGCGGTAGGTAGCCTGGAATGTGAACAGTCAATTCGACCTATGTGATTTGTAAATGGCCCCCATTCTTCTTGATTTATCGAATTGTCAAGGTCTAGAATGTTTGCGGAGGTTGAGGTCCTGCAGAAGAACAGGGGCATGGAAGTATGGTCTATTTATTCCTACATGGTGTTGTTAAATGCCCCCCTAACGCCTTGCCATGCCTTGGTAGAAATTCCATGCTATATCCCATTATTTCATGCCTCCGAAATCCAACTTTCTGGCAACCTTCGGCCCTCTATCATCATCTAATACTCCAGGTCTTCTTTTCAGATCCTCTCCAATCTTCTCCTCACTAGAACTCCCTTGTTTCTTTGGTAGATCTTCGTTCCTAGTTGGCTTGGGGTCTGCTGCCCACCACTTGTGCTCTAGTGCTTCTCGTCCTGTGATCCGCTTCCTCGGATCCAAGATCAGCATCTTCATGAGTAGATCTACACCTTCGTGACCTGCTGTCCCAAAGGTAGCGAGATAATGATCTCGTCCACGAACTGGGTTGGGTGGGTCTGGCACCGTATATTCTGGCAGTTTGGACACACCTGGCCAATTCTCTTCTGTAGGTGTGCCGATGGCTTGACATATCAAGTTGACTTGCCCGATTTCTGTGTCGCCTGCTATATAGGGCGTTCTGATGACAAGTTCTGCGAAGACCAAGCCGACGGACCAGATGTCGACCGCGCCAGAGTAATGTCTCGCTCCGAAAAGAAGCTCTGGAGGTCTGTACCAGCGTGTAATGACATTTGAGGTCATGATACGGTAAGGATCCGAAAAGGAACGCGCAAGACCGAAATCTCCTAGCTTGACTTCACCATCTGCGGCAATAAGCAAGTTGTTGGGTTTGATATCGCGGTGTAGCACGAAGTTCTCATGGCAGAACCAAACGGCTCTTGTTAACATGCCCATCCAAGCCTTGATATCTGCTGCGCCATAACGTACGCCTTCTGTATCCTTGATCAACATCTCTAGATCGCCCAAGGGCAGGAACTCGAGGACGAGGTTGAGGTTCTGGTCTTTGGAGGAGAAGACGGAGAGGAGGGAGATGATGTTTGGGTGGGAGAGCTCTTGGAGGTGTTTGAGTTCGCGGATGGCGTCTGGGGCCATGCCTTCGGTGTATTCTTTCTGAATCTTGATCTTCTTGATGGCTACGAACTTGGTTGGGTCGGTACGGAGGTGTCCAAGGTAGACATTGGCGTATGTTCCCTCTCCGAGTTTCCTGCCTACAGAAGTCAGTATGATGAGTAGAGTTTGTAGACATACGACGAATCACCTTTGACATATTTCTGCTTCTCGTCCTCATTCATCTGCTCTGCTAGATCGTGGCCGCCAGTACTGGGCTGCATTGCTTCTGGTGTTGCTCCATTGGAGGCTGCATTGTTCGATAGCTTTGATTTGCTCGAATTGCCTTTGTCTGCGTCCCCAGGGACAACAAGAGGCGAATTGGCCATGACCAATGGCTGGAGGGATCAAAGGCTGTGGGTGTAGATTGAATTGGATTTAGACATCCCTTTGTAGCAGTCTAGTTGTTGGACTTCCATGCCGCGATTCGCGATGTGGGGAGACGCGAGGTCAGTTGCGGTTGTCAATTCAGAACAAGGCTACAGAACGGCCGGTTGACGTTTAGGGATAGATTTGACTGTTCAATTGATCCTGATTAGAAGTGATTGATTTGATTGAGTAGATAGAAAAAGACCCAAATTATCACTGGATGAACTGCGATCCAATATCAAAGTAGAATCACCCCTCCTTCACCACAACAACATGAACGCAGAGTGAAGTGTGAACGAGCAAGCAATCAATCAAGATCCGCTGCTATGCGCCCTGCTTGCCCCTCCGAGCCCTCTGTGCAGCTGGTGCAGCGTTGGGCTCCGGACTTGCTGTCGGACTTTAGATCAGGCTTCACCGATCAAGGACTTATACCCAAAGTAGACTAGTATATGTCCTAGTGATATTTGTGTTCCCTCTTTCTCGCGCTTGGTTCGATCTGAGTGACTCATACCTGTACCACTCAACTCGACCTCCGCAACGACGTCGTTCTGTTGCGTGAAAGAGCGAACCACGGCGGAAAAGAGAGGGCGAGGCTGCGCTGCACTGCACTGCACTGCACTGCACAGCTGGAGCACAGGCTGAGAGCAGACCAGACCAGACCAGAGCACGAGCGAGTTGGGATGGATGTGCCTCTCGGGAGATGTTTCCTTTGCCCTACTGTTCTCTACGGTTGTGCGCCCTCCTCTTTTCTACTCCTCTCCGCCAATCCAGAGACGTCTCAAGGTGCGAGGTCCCCCCCCCAACTCACCTCTTCCCCCAATTCATCCCCCAATTCATCCCCCAATTCTCTCAATTGCCCCAATTGCATCGCGCAATTCTCGTTCTCGCCAGTGTCAATGCATTGGAGTATCAGTGGCCAGTGCCAATGCCAGAGCTGAGCGACCCCCTTTTCCTTGCCTCCAGTACAATACAGCCAGCACACGTATTCGGTGGTGGCATCTATTGCTTCATGCCCAATGCCAGCCTGCTCTACCATTGGCCAATGCCCTCTCCTCCGCCTTTCACTTCCCTCCATATTCCTTCTCGTACATTCCAATCCCAAGCCCTGTTCGCTCTACTCCATTACGCGTTGCTGGCTATTCGCGCGCCCCTTCCAAAACACCGCTCAGCACAGCACAGCCGCCCTCTCAAACAAAGAGGATTCGATTCGGGAGTCCATCCAACCAACCAGCAAGGACCAGCACCAGCAGGCATACGCCAACTAACCGCTGCCTAAGCTCCAGCCAGAAGCAAAGAGAACCAGAAACACCAACCTGACATTGGGCCACCGATATCCGTCATAGACGGTCAGACTGACTCAAGGCAGGCCGCCTCTCTTGCTACTCAATTCAGCACCTATTGTGGGGGAACGCCTCTCAAGCAAAGTAAGTCAGGTAAGGAAAGTCAACGAGAACATACAAAGGTGGGCTGCATCACTTGGTCATACGGCGGCTTATATCACGAGGAGTCATCTACCACACACACTTCCTCCCACTTGAGGCAAGGCGGCCAGCGGCCAGGTCAGGCAAGGCCAATATCATCAGGTACCAGTGGTATTCCAGATTATGCAGCCCAGGCAGACCATACGACCCTTGCCCTCCACACAGTCACTCACTCCTGCGCTGGCTACCTCCACATCCGCATCCACATCCCACCACTACGCCCTACCCTACTTTACCTGCCTGCTGCCACCATCACCGGCCAGCAGCGCCAGCCTATTTATTCTTACTCCCTCTCGCACTCTTCTTGTTTCTCACTCTCCTCCCTCCTTTCATCTCACTTCACTTCGAAACAAACACTCTACCGCATTCCTTTCACCATTGTCTCGGTACTCTCTTTCAACCAATTCACTCGACACTGCTAGCCTGCGCACGCATTGACTGGAGACCGGAATTCACAAAGAACCGATCGGTCTGACAACTCAGCTGACCAAGCCTCATCAAAGTTCCCAACTCCTACGCGCAACTCGATTTCTCTACAAAGTTCCCCGGGCCCCATCTGACATTGAACCGTCGGCGGACTTAAGAACACTCCAATTCCGCAACACACTCCGAGAGTTGCCACAACTAGCCAAAGGCATCTGGGGGAGGCGCATACAAACGAGATATGGATGACAAAACACCTACGAGCGGCCTGCACTCTTCCACCTCCTTCGATGACTCCTACCCATCGACTACACATTCACCAATTCGGCCATTGACTACCTCCCCGACATATATCTCGAAACCTTCTCAGCCATTTCTCCCAAGCATCAATCGAATCGTCAACATGGAGAATAAGGGACCTTTCGACGCCAGAACCACCATGCTCTCGCCACCAGAGCAAACACCTCAAGAGAGTTTCTCTCCTTCGTCGTCGAGACCATCAATGGAGTTCAACATGAAGGAAGCCAATTCGAATACGACGGGCAGAGGCCTCGCTCCTCTTTCGCCACCCATCTCCCCAGAATCGAAGACGGTCAATCCAGATGATACGCCTCCCAGCGTCGTTCGAGACATGATCCTCTTCCCGCAACCAGACAATAGCCCGACTCAACCTCCTCTCTTCGTTGACCATGAACGCACTCGAATGGTGACCGAATACGTCCAGGCTAGGGAACCAAGTGTTTTCAGAGAGGTCTCACCACCTCGCCACGATGAGTATGAGCTCATCTTGGAGTTCAAATCACAGGTTGCGCAAGCATATAATGCCAATCGAAAGCAATGGGCTCAACGGGAGATTGCTCAGTTGAGAGAGGATAACTTGCTGAAGATGGGAGGAAGACGATACACTACAATTGCACCTGCGCATGCTGGCGGTGTGCGACAAGTCAGACCAAACATCAAGCCCGTCAAGTCAGGAAACAGCGTCAGAGTTGCGAAGCCACAACGACCACCCAAGACGACTCAAGGATATCGCGGCTCTACCCCTGATACAGCGAAGAGAGTTGCTCGCGAGGACAAGGACTTCAGTTCGCTGCCTGATTACTGCCCACCCCTCTCCACTCTTCCGAGCAAAGCCAATTCTCTCAAGGTCGATTGGAAAGGTGCTCCCATTGATCTCAGATCAGACCCTCACGCCCACCTTCTTCACCCAGACGAGGTTCACCTTGCCGCCAACCTTCGTCTCGACTGTGCTACCTACCTGACCTCGAAACGCCGAATCTTCATCAAGAGAATCGAGGCTTTCAAAATCAAAAAGGAATTCAGAAAGACCGATGCTCAGCAGGCATGCAAGATCGATGTCAACAAGGCCAGCAAACTTTGGTCTGCATTCGACAAAGTCGGTTGGCTCGACAAGAAGCACATCATCGAGTACGTCTAAATGCACCGACTCTTGCTGGTCATCGAGCACGCGACAAATAACTCACGACGTTTTCTTTCATACACTTACTGCATTGCGACGGTTATTCGCATCGGGGGTTGACGATTCATTCAACCTGAATCCGGACATGACACTTTTCATTTGTCACCATGCCTGGATCGGATATGGGATTGGGATTATGGTACGGCACTACCTATGGGGATATGTCACTGTGGCAGGGATAACACCACATACATACATGATCAATCATGTTTGCGTTGCGTTTGCATTTGCATTGGGCTGATAGCTTGATACCCAGAGCCCGCCCAGCTCCACCACCTTCACTTCCCTGCTTTTGCAACGAGTTTATGCACAGGGAAGGGATATTTGCTTTTTGATACTTAGGATAACTTCATTGGATTTACTCTTCTTCACACATCCATGCTATCATTTTCTTTTGTCTATGGATGGTTCTTGTGCATTTCTGGATGGTTTTTACATGGATATGGGCACGTTTGGCGCTGTTGACTATTTGCCCCCTTTCGATTGATACTTCGGCCTGGTATTTGGGATGGATTTGGGACGGCTTTGGGATAGTGGCGGCTCGGGTATGCATGGCATGGTTACGGGCATACATACAGAGCATCGGTTGACAGACAAACCCCGCATATGCAGGTGCACACAGAATGGACAAGGGCCCGTGGATTTTTTCGATGTACCTTGATTACTTCGATGGACTCTAGATTAGTTTGCGAGATCCTCACAATACATACATACTACCCCAATTTTTATGAGTCTTCCTTCTTTGGTAAAGATCGTACTGTGAAAATGGTGCGACTGAGTAAGAGGATGAGATAGGCGTAAGTGAGAGGACTGTACGTGAATGATTACATGAGATGATCTCATCTCGTTTCTATTTGTGGCTCAGCGGGTTCGGTGTTCAACTTCAAGAACAAGAACATGATATCCCAAAGTCAGATCCGACATCCATCTGTCAATTTTCAATAAGTTAGTTCAGTGCGGGGCCACCATGATTTCAATTCTCGTCTGTTTGAATTGCTGGATTTTCCAACTTCAATCCTGCCGAAGCTACGGTGTGCTCTTCTTCCCTGCCGTGCCAAGGGGATACTTGACTGGAGCAAACAATTGTAAATGTCAGACTCATTACTATCTTGATGAATTGCAGCAAGTTTGCTTGACGGAAATATGCAGGCCTTCGTCGCATTGATGTGTCCCTCATTACCCTTACAGCGAACTTTGATGTATTCATGTAGTCAATTGCTTTTCCATAGAAAATGGCAAAAATGACAAGGACAGACGGCATTCGGGAGGGGAACATCTTTTACGTATCGTCGAGAAGTAAAGCTGCATTCGAAAGTAGTCGTTCCAAATTGCGTCAAGATAAAGGCTCAATTGGAACAAGTGTGCAGTCCCCGTTCGGAGACCGCGAGGATGGTGCTTGAAGGGCGATCCTAGGTAATGGAACAGTCATCCTCACCACGATGTTGAGAAGCCGAAGACATATACACCAGTCGCTAAGCGCGTGAGTTCTTGTTGTTTCATTTAGGTCCAAACCTCGGCGCCTGTTAAGGGTCCTGCCTCGCTTCCAGGTAAACAGTGATGTCTCGAAAGGTACTAGGGAGCTGAGCCGTGAATGTGGTGGACGGCCACGGGACGCGCAAGAAGTGGAGAGGAAAATTCTCATCCCGTCCCCTCTTATCAGATCAAGTCTCGTTTCTTGCTCAACCCCACCCATTACATCGTCCACCAACCATCTTCAGGCTTCGGGCACGGGATCGATCGATCTGATTAGATTATTAGGTTATCAGATCAAATGATAGCGCCTTAGCGCGGGGTTCTTATTCTTTATCCCAGCATTTTTCACTCCGGACTCCACTCTTGATGCTTGTTGCACACCTTGTTTGTGTATTGATTGGCTCGGTCTTACAAGGGAGATTTGGGAAGGTGGATGAAGATTGGAGGATTGAGATGAAAGCATGGCTGCTGAGTACTACATATCCACTCTCACACCATTCTCCCGGTCTCGGTCAAGCTAGAACCTTGCTTTTCGTGCCGAGGAGTTTTATCTGATCTTCTTCCTCTTGTCCTCTGCTCTGTTTTGTTTCGCTTTCCTGTTTTCTCGTCGTATCTCTTGCTGCTGCTCAAGAAGTAAAGGCCATCACCATGACTTCCCAACCAACATACCCACTCGTCAAGCTCCCTCATCCATTCCTCACAAGCTACCGCATCACCACTTCCTCCTCAACACCAACCACCCTCTCATTGAATCTCGACTCTCAACCCAGTAATGGCCAAACACCACCAGAACCCCTCCACAACCCCAACCTAACCTTCCTCCCCCTCACATCCCGCCCATCAACCTCCATCCCACCAGCATCAGACAACAGTCTCTGGGCTCGCGCCTATCGTAGCCCAAGCACAACCTTCGCCTGGACAGAAACCTCCCCTCCATCCCTCGCCCAAATCTGGAACCTAATCCACGCCATCTACCTCTCCTCCCCAGGCAACGAATATTTCCGCCTCTCCCTCACCGGCCCTCGCTCAGACACAATCCGCACCGAACTCCTCGTCACCGGCCTCGGAATCACGCATCCCCAGCCCTGGCCAGGAAAAGCGATCGACCCAGCATTCGCGCCCACTCCAGACTCTAAAGATGAGATCCTGATCCTTCGAAGTGCATTCTGGCAAGGCGCCGCCTCGCCCTTCGGACCCCGCCCAATCTGGGCTCTGGGAGAAGGAACATCGGGTCCTCTTCGCAAACCTATATCTTCGTACCCCTTAATGCCAGAATCCTACACTCAAACAATGAAATTCCCCACCGAGCCCATCTACGCTCGCCATCCGATCCGTCGGCCAAAACCGCATCCGGGGTCGGTGTGCTATAGTCGGTATATACCCGAGCTGGACGAGCATTTCTCGCTGGAGGTTGTGAATTGGCAGGATGATGAACATTTGGCGCTGTTTAATAAGTGGCAGAATGATCCGAGGGTTGCTGCCGGGTGGAATGAGACGGGGACGCTGGATGAGCATAGGGCGTATTTGAGGAGATTGGGGGAGGATCCGCATGTTTTGTGTTTGTTTGGGAGGTTTGAGGGGAGGAGGTTTGCGTATTTTGAGTTGTATTGGGCGACGGTATGTCTCGTTTTTGTTTACTTTTCTTTTCATTCCTCGCTTGTCACGCTCTCGTTTCCTGCTGTGTTGCATCCCTAACCATCTCTCACATCCTCCCTCTCGTTTTGGAGGTTGATTGTTCTCGATTGTTTGTAAACAGAGAGCGGGATTGGATGATTGATTGATGGCTGACTCTCTTTCAACCGAACAGGAAGACCACTACGGCGCCCACTACTCCTCCTCCCCCTACGACCGCGGCCGGCACTCCCTAGTAGGCGACTCCACCTTCCGAGGGTCCAAGCGCGTCAACGCCTGGTACAGCAGCTGTATCCACTACTGCTTCCTCGACGATCCTCGCACCGCCAACGTGGTCGGCGAGCCGAAAGCCACAGGCGGAACCATCCTCAGCTATGAGAATAGTCAGGGTTTGACGATTGGCAAGTATGTGGATCTGGGGCACAAGAGAAGTGTGCATAGTGTTTGCTCGAGGGAGAAGTGGTTTCAGCTTTGTCCGATTTGGTGGGATGGGAGAGAGAAGCCGCTGGAGAGTGCGGATAGGGCGGCTTGGAATGCGAAGTTGTAGGGTTGGAGGGAAGGATGATGGGAGGGGGGACCGTGAGATGATGAGTTGGGGGTGACGTGGTGAGATTTTGTGGCTATTTTTGTGGTGAAGATGTATGTTTTTGGTTGTCGCTGTTGAAAATGAAATGAGATAGATAAATGCAAAGAGAAAGCTTCATTCTGTTAATTCTTTCGGCGTGTTTCCAGACAGCGTTACGAAGCCAGAAGAAACAACAACATGAACCAAACCCATTCAGTAAGCTTATGCGACATAGTACTAGCAGGAAGGACGACGACCTAGAAGAAATTGGGTGGTAAACTGTATTGAAGGAGGTGAAGTGGTAAGCGAGTGACAGAACAAGCGAAAGCACTTTCCCAATTCTCCAACATTAAGCTAGATGTGCTTTACTTTGGCAAAGCAGAAGTGTGATGAGGATAGTATGGGAATGAACAATGCAATTCATGAATCAGATTTACGATTCTTGCAGATGAACCCTATCGCTGGCTAAAGCTCTGGGCAAGAAGATAACTGAACAGAACTACAATATATGACTTGACTGAATGTATGGAAGGACTAAACCACAGGAAACGAAGCTGACTTGGAGAAATGCAGAATATGGCCTCGAGATGATAAATGACCTTGTGACATCCCGTGTTGCCCATTTGCTTGCTCAGGAAGAGCAAGCGATAGATTCTCAACCGTTCTGCAATCATATCGCACCGGGAGAATACCTCACTAGAGGTAATCTTCGAAGTACTGTAACAACTTACAGAGAATGTCTTCATATGGAAAAGAGTCCGATCGATCATCGGAAAAACACAACAAGAGCACCACTTTGATTCCGTTGTTCCGCTAAACGAGAGCTTCCTTGCACAATCCACTTTCAATACTGATTCCCCACGATGCGCCAGCAGATAACCCGAATCTGACGGGAATATCCGCATCCATTCTCTGGGAACCTCTTGTTCTACCTAGCTGAATGGAAATTGCTGAAATGAAAGAGGGATATCCTTTGCAAAAAACACCTTTCTTTCTGTAAAAGTCTAATGAGATCCGAATCGAAGTGTAAATCATGTAACCATTGCAATATGCTTCCCTCACAGACTTCCCCTCCGTGGAAAACTCACACCTTCCACAGCAGCGTTATCCACGAACCAACTCGCTCTCTCCCCAGCACCCTCGTTGACTAAAGCACAAGGCAGACCATTCCCACCCTCAAAAATCTGCTTCATGATCTCCTTCTTTCCACCACCCGTAGCCACAAACGCGATCTTGACACCGTGTGTGACGACAGGCAAGCTGAGCGTGATTCTCTTTGGCGGCGGCTTCGGGGAGTCCTCAATCGGCGCAACCCACGCCGCTGTCTCGCGCAGCAGCGCATGTCCAGGGAACAAACTGCACGTATGTCCATCCGGTCCGCAGCCGAGAAGAAGTAAGTCGAAGATAGGCAGCTTGACGCTATCGCGCTGAGCAAAGCTTTTGACGAGAAGCTGCTCGTACTGATCTGCCAGCTCCTGCACGTCATCCAGATGCGCGACGTCGATGGGGTGGACGGTCGGCTTTCCCATCTCCGCGGGGATCTTGTCGAGGAGCTCGTCCTTCAGGAGCCGGTAGTTGGAGTCTTCGTGGTCGAGGGGCACGGCGCGCTCGTCGGCGAAGAAGATCTCCCACTTGTCGAACTTGACGGTGTCTTCGGGGGAGGTGGGCTTCGAGAGGAGGGCTTGCGCGAGGGTCTTAGGGAGGGAGCCGCCTGATACGGCGACTTTGAAGGAGTCGTGGCGTTGAATGCCGGCGGTTTGGCATTGAATTACGTAGGCGCGAAGGGTGGTCGCGAGGTTGTCGATGGTAGGGAAGGCGAAGAGATTGGGTTGTCGAGCCATCGTGATGGGGTTGGGGGGAATAGAGTGAGTTTGGGTTGGTTTCTGTGTGCTGTTTCTTGTGCCTGTGCCTGTGCCTGGGCTTTTGGTGGGATGAAGAAAGATAAGATTGTGGCTGGTGCTATCGGATCTATTCTCGTATCTCAGCGATGATCAGTTCCAAGGTTCTTATCGAAGAGCTGGGTAAAGGCAAAAATGACAGAACTGTTTGAGGCTTACCGTCGATTATGTTTGCGACAAAGATAGAAATATCAACAACACGTTTCGTTTCAAGTTGCGTTCGATAGAAGGTCGGTCTGTTTCTACCGAAATCCGAAATTTGGCGTGGGTCGAATATGACGTTTTGGTGGCAGAAACTCAAATCTGGTCAAGTGTGGCGGTGAAGCGAGACTTTTCTTCTTTTACTACTTCCGGAACGTGACCATGTGATGTTGTTTTGGAAGAGAAAGTGTGAAAGGTGTAGAGAGTGATGAAAGAGTGTTTGCCACTTTAGGTGACGTTTTGGAGGCTCTTTGTCGTGTAACAATTGCTTTCGATTCACCCACACATCGGAACAAACTGGAAATATCATGTGTAAATGCCTGAATGATACCTGAGGCAGAAGCAGCTGTCTTGGATGATGTAGCTACCTACTTTAGTCAGCATTCTCTCACGGTAGCTGGTGAAACAGCGTGCAAATCCCTCATGATGGTCAAACTCTCGCAGTACTCCGTAAGTCGTCTTTCAGCCACGATAATTATTTTCAAGTCCCGGTTCCTGATTGTTCCCGTGTGGATGTGGCGTGGTAACTTGCTGTGAGCTGGTTTTATAGATTTTCATAAGAGCTTCAACTCCTCAGCGGTCACATTCCTCAGCAGGTCAAGAGTCAGGAGATGGATGGCATGCTCGGAAGCTTAAACTTGCCTCGCGTTTCCTTTGTCAGGATGGCTTGATGATTGGATGGCGTCATGTCTCCTGTCGCTGCAATGCACAACCACTCTCTTGAATACAGCTCCTTCAAACTTCAAGACAATTGAACTCGGTGAAGGCTATCATTTTCAATTTTGGAGCTTTCCTCATACCCTCCATACGCACTGCTACTTACTCATCAGAGCGAGGAAACAGCTTCAGCTAGTGGGCCCCTCTTCCCCAGACTTCAGGCCTCTCCTGGTTGCGGGGAAGGAGCGAAGTGGGGCAAATACTACCCGATGTAGCTTAGACTTCTATCACTTACTCCCTCCTCGCCTCAGGAGATGGCAGTCACGCGATGTTGTATTGCTGAGCTTCAAGCTGATTGATTCGATTATTCAAGGGATACCCCGCTCTTACGCTCTCACCTGCCCTGCCTGGTGCCTTACCTCAAACCAGTGAAGAGCACAGCACAGCACGCACCGCAAAGCGCCCGGGCTCCGAAGCTCACTTCACTTCATACAATACCCCTCTTCCCCCTCTTCTCGTTCCTGTTCCTCTCTTCTTCTTGCATCGTACCTGATCTCTTCTTCTACAACACCACCCTTCAATCAACAACACCAACACTCAATCAAATACTGAAGACCTCTCACGTCTTTTCTACAACCAATTCCTCATCACAACACCATTCCCCAAACAAAGAACCCACTCGACTCACTCACAGTCGAGTTCCCCTCACCATCAACCCAACAATCTTACACCTCACCAAAGTAAGGTCGTAAGAACAACAGTAACCATGTCCGCCGACGCAGCACCAGCACCCTTATCAAAGGTCGACTCCGCCGTACAAGGTCTCTCGTCTAGCCCTCCCAAGGAGAAGCGGAGAGCAAGCTCGAGTGTACCAGGTGTCTACAACATTCTTGATCTGGGTAAGTTATTTCTCTTCTTCATTTTGCAAAGTGAGCGGCTGGGTAGAGCCATCTCCTCCCTGGCCCATCTCTATCCGCTACTCGATCGGGTATCATATATCAAGCTCCCGTGACATGGACCGGAGCATCCGGCCTGACAAGGAGCTTGGATTACGATTCTTGGATGATGGCAACGTGATGAGAAGAGCAGACGGCGAGCCAATTCTTGAGATGAGTAAAACTGACAGTCATACGTACAGAGAAGGAAGGAACGGAACTACAGATTGCTCCGGAGACACAGAAGCTGAACTGGTGAGTAACAATTATTTTGCTTCTTCTACTAGCTCAAATCTGCTCGCTGCTGGAATGCAACAGCATTCTTTTCCATGTGTGGAATAGAAATGTTTCCTGCAAGGCACTTGTCAGCTCAGCTTCCTAGCAGCAGCAAATGAGCAGTGAAAGAATACAAGCTGATTTCCACAGGCATATCAACAAGTCACCAATGACACTGGAGGACCCCGAGAAGGGCTGGCTCAAGAAAAATCTTACTACTCCACCAGTCAAGAGAATCGACCTACACTTCCCACTTGGTCTGGAGGTTACTGCGCGGAACTTGAAGGGTGTTACCATCAAGGATGCGTTAGATGCTATCCACAAGCAATTCCGAAAGAAGGTATGATCTTGACCCTTCTTAACCTTCATCTGCCATCATCTTCCACTTGTTTCAGACCACTGTCAAGCCTGCCGACCAGAAATGGCAGTGCATGAAGCACCGAAGCCAATAGATCGTCTGCTAACTCTTCCGCTCAACAGGCAGATGATGAACTCGAAACCCCAGTCCTAGCCGGCTTCGAATGGGACAAAGAGGAGTCATGGATCCGTCTCGTCGTCCACTGCAAGAAGGAAGGCGCCCCTCAACCCAAGAAGAAGGCTAAGAAGGGCCAAGAAGCCACTGGAGGCGATGACCTGTAGTTCAATCCCCATTGAACACATACAAGCTCCATTATGTCTTCCTCGTCTTTCAGCGATAGACTAGAGCATTTTACTTCACTTGTTTTCACATTTGCGTTGCGTTGATCTTTGCGCTGGCTGGCTGGCTATGGTGATCCTGGCATGGATGGATGGGACGAACGGGCGGACATAACACAATTCCTTTCAATGATTGATACATCATACCTACCTCGGAACTTGCTTCAGGTGCATGGCAAGCATCCTGCTCTTTCGAAGATTTGGTATGAGGAACAAAATATGGCTGGAGAGAGGATCGAGGGCTGCGTGTAGATATCTCCTAGCTGGTCGTACTGAAATCGGCTGGATTGATAGATAGGCATAGCTGCGAATAAGATTCATCCTCTTCTCTCATATATCATTCTAATCTCGGCTTCAATACCAGGTTGCAATTGCATTGCCCCTTACTCGCTTCACTGGTAATTCCCAGGCGATCGTGGTGAGCCATACTAGGGCACACAATCACTTCCTTGCTTGGCCAAAGCAGCCATCAAGATCAAGATCACATAGCGAAAAGGTGCAAGTATAATTTTGAAGTGTTTTCTTGTTTTCATTGCTCACCGCTGAACTACATGAAAGTTACGTACAAGCCAGAACGCTCACTCACTCACGCGCTCGCTCACGACAGCAAGAAAGCTAGTTAGCTAGCAGCCGTGTATCTCATGATGTGTCGTCTCGTAAATCAGTGCCGGAACGCCATGCTCCACGGATGAAACCCAAGCTCCGCAGTAGATCACATCAGACCAGGCCACATCGTGACGACTCGACATCTCAGCCATCATTGAGCAAACATGACGGAACAATCGCCAACTTTTTGTCTTCTCTTCTCTCATTGCAACAACTTTTTCCACCTGGCTGGCATGTCATATCAATCCATCCAGTCCACTATCCTGTCCTTGGAGAAAAGCCTCAAAGCCTCTCAATCCAATGGAATAGATAAGACAGGAGAGAAAAAACATGATAAGATTTCCACTCGATACATACATGAAAACACGTACGAACATAAAAAAGGAAAATTGTGAAGAAAAACAACTCAGAACAACATGAGACAAAAAGCATAACATGCATCATCGATAACATCGACTTTTGTAGTATCCCAGTCGCAGGCTTTCTATCTTCTTTTGTCTAACCACCGCTAGTCTGGGCAGGAAGAAAGAAAGAAAAATTGTGAGGCCGTGACGAAAGAAAGCACACAAGCAAGCAAGCACTACAAAGTGCAGGCGAGGAAAATGGAGGTCAGGGATGCTCTTTCGAGACATGCCGTCCTCTGCGTATTTGTGTAGTCGGATATACCAGATCAATTTAGATCACATCACATCACATCGTGAGACCTCTCGTCCTTTTCATGCCGGTGGGTCTTTCGTCGCCGTTGTACTTGCGCTTCTTGTTCGCGTTGTAGGGCGTTGGACTAGCGGGACTGGACTCAAATGGGATGGGTCTCTTCTTCTTGCGGACGGGGGTGATGGGTGTATTGGCGTGTTGGAGACGACCGGCTTTGACGCCGCGGATTGTACCCTCCATGTGGGCACTGCCGAAGGCAAGAGACTCGCGGGTGACGGAGGTGCGATTGAGAAGCTGGTGGCGGTTCTGGTTGAAGCGGAAGGCACCAACGGTTCCGCTGCTGAAGTGGTCGAGGAGAGGATGGACTTGGTCTTCGCTTCGAGCCGTTGTTGGGCGGGCTGGGGTGGAAGATGGTGCACCAGGGGTGTCCTCTGCACCAGTTTGAGCCTCGTCAGATGGGTCGGCCTCCTCTTCATCGTCGGAATCTTGGTTGCCGAAGTTGAGGAGGTCATCGATGTTCCAGAGATCCTCATCGTCACAGTCAGAGCCAGCTACGGAAGAGCTGTCTTGGTTCTCGATCGTTCCGTTGGCATCAATGTAAGTCCAAGGGTAGAATGCCTCGGGACCTCCAATGGCTTGGCCAGAAACATTGTCATCAAACGGATCGGACATCATTGCGCTCATCATAATGTTGCCAGAGTTGCTGATCATTGGTGATTCTTGAAGAATATTCCGTTGTGGTGTTGCCATTGGAGTAACACGAGATTGCATCTCGTACTGTTCTCTGAAGCGACGCATATTGAAGACTTTGACCTTGGTGGAACTGATGTCGGCCATAGCATATGGAGTATTGCTGTCGTGAGTCCAAGATGCAAGAACTGGTGCTCGGAAAACTCTGCGTCGGGTGACCTCCTCAGACGAGGTTGAGGCTTCTGATATTGCTCGAAGAACAGATCTCTGGGGAGGTATAAAACGGGACGAAAAATCTTCTTCATCAGTTGTCATTCCTGATTCATCGGCTGAAAATTGTTAGCATTGGCCTGGGTAACAATGATGGTTACCCACAATCATAACCACTTGAATCAGAACTGGCATCAGTAGATTCTGCCAAGTCTTCGTCGGTCTCAGCTTCTCCATAGAAGAAACCGTCGTCAGAGAACTGTCCGTTGACATCATCCGCCTCAATTTGTCTGAGCAAATGTGGATCAATCTCGTTCTTGTCCACGAAAAGATCCGGCCAGAACTCGTCAGCATCAGAGTCACCAATGGTCTCGCTCTCGCTCTCCACCGGCGACTCCCAGTGAACGTGCTTCTCAATGGCAGCATCTTCATCATATGATTCGTCTACAGAACTGCTCTTCTGAATTGCTTGTTCGAAAAACTCTCCGTCAAGTGGGGCAGCATCTCCTTCGAATGAAAATCCTTCCCATTGTCCATATTCTTCATATGGCTGAGGGATTACAGGCACCTCTTCGCCTTCCGACGAGATGATTGCCCGCTCCTCAGCCACCTCGACATTTGGCTCATCATCTTCGCTGCCGGAAATGTCATCGACCCCACCATAATCGGAGTCGGAGTCGGAATCCTGGGATTGTTGTGGGCTGCTCTGCGGCATTTTCTGTGCAGGCGGCGGGGTAGACCTGTGTCGCATGTTTCGAGACATCTTTGCCCGTCTGTTTCGGTATTCGTAGATTTTGAGGTGGGTTGGAGGTGTGATGTAGTTAGCGGTGTGTATAGAGTAGTCCGGTCCCGGGTCAGAAAGTGGTTCCAACAGTCGGCGGATTCGTCGGTAGTTTAATACGAGTCTATTAAGACTATCGAGATATGTAGGAGGGGAGGGGGAGTTGTGGGAGACTCGAATTCGGAGGATTGTGAGGGTGAGGTGGATCGGTCGGGATGGAGTCCACTCCTCGAGGCAAAGAGCGTCACTCTGTATAATTTGTTGTATTGGGCAAACTCTCCGTCGCAGGCCGCTGCGGGATTAGACAGTAAGAGTCTGGTACTTCGTCGAGGTCGATAGTTATTGAAAGTCTCGTTGGCTGAAGGACTGCGGACGTGCTGGGTTCGCACGCCCGCAGTAGGCGTTCACAGCTCAGCGATAGCCTGTGGCATGATTTCGACGAAGGGTAAGGTATTGAGGGTGTATTTTATGTGTATTTTAGTGTGACTTCGTTGTCTGTTGGAGGTTGAGTTTGGTGGTGAGGAAAAAGAGAAGAAAAAGGCCATGATGCGGCGGGACGTAGAAGATATTATTTCTCGCCTAGCTTGATCTGCCACTAGTGGACAGAACCCCTCCGTCTCCATCTTGAGCCATTAGTCATCGACGTCTCGGCTGTTGATTGGATGCATTCCACCTTCACCGCTACAATGGTGGGTTAGGGGCCAGTTTTACCTTCTGTACTGCACGGTATTCGTCACAAAAAAGCTCTATTCATAGGAGCGAGAGGGGTACTCGTCGTTTGCGTTTGAGGCTATTTGCCCAATGGCAAGGTCGTGATGACGAGCTGATGGAGGGGAATGCCAGCGTGGTGAGGCCATGGGGAGGTCCATGCTATGTGAGTCAAGAACCCTTCCTCTGACAGACTCACACACACATTTCAACCAGCATCACAGGCATGATCTTTTCGTTTGCTTGGATCCGGGAACGTACATAACGGCCCTCGGTATAGGTAGTACTCGGACTCTGTTTGCATGTTCGGAGCCGCGTTTGTACTATTACGGGAGCTGACTAGGGAACGGAGATGTTGAATACCTACTGAAGGGATACTGTGGACAGACCAAGGTTCTGAGAACATACTTGCAACTTTGAGGTTTCAGTGGTTATCATGATCTAGCACAGATCCCCTTTCAGGCCGTGTTCAATCTTTTCAAAAGAGAATGATGGCATGTGGTCCTGCGAAGTCCACAGTAGTAGTGAGTCACATGTCTTCTTGCCTTCTTCGCCGGCTTAGGTACATCAATTGTACTTGGGAATTTTGGCTAGGCATGCAGGCTCCCATTTATTTCAACGTTGCCAGGATCGGGGCTTGCTCTATGAATGATGTTGATTTTAGTCTGCCTTGACTCCTTTGTCGAGTTATGTAAATTACGCAGTTATGTTCTACCAGTGAAGATTTATGCAGAAGTATGCACCAAGCACAGAACTTTCAACCATTTTCATTATCTATAGAAACTTTCTCAAGAACTCACCAAGACACATGATCGCCATGGCTTGTCCGTATGGCATGCTCGTCCTCTTAATATCCTTATAAAACTGCAGAGAATCTCCCATTCCCGTGCCGAAACTCGTATTCAGCAGTTCACCCCTCTCATCAATCTGACCCATAACCGCCTTCACAGCCCGCACAGCAACCTCCTCATATTCCGCACTGATATACTTCTTCCTGACTGCCTTCAAGATACCGTATGCAAAACCAGCAGTAGCAGAAGACTCCAGATATGACCCTTCGTCGGAAACATCGAGCAGTGTACGCCAGAGTCCGGACTTGTCTTGGTATCTCTTCAGGGCGCGGCACTGTGCTTCTAACGTGTCGATGAGGTGGATTCGTAGAGGATCGGTTGGGGCGAGATCTAATAGCTCGATGAATTCTGGAATCACAATCGTGATCCAAGAGTTTCCTCTCGCCCACCGCGCACGAGCAAAGTTGTGACCAACGCCTCCCTCAGCACTCTCGTCGAATTGCCAACCATGGAACCATAGTCCCGAGGTAGGATCGAATAAGTATTTGATGTGGATGAGAAATTGCCGCTTCGCTTCTTCAACGTAGTGTGGTCTGTTGAGCACTTTCCCGATTTTGGCGAGTGGGAGAACGGTCATCATGAGAGTGTCGTCCCAGAGTTGTTGGGTATTGGGTGTTAGATAGGTGATATGTTGCATGCCTCCATATTCCGTTCTCTCGAGGTCATACATGGCCCATTCAGCCCATGCATCTAACCAAGGCAAATATGTTTTCTCGCCAGTCTCCTCGTACAAATATGCGAGCGTCAAGAACGCAGCCATAGTGTTGATATTCTTGGTCGTGCCACCTGCTGCGAAGCGGTTCGCAAACCAGTCTTGGATGATCTTGAGAGTTGATGGCGAGGAAGTCAAGTTCTGGTACTTGTAAAGACCATAAAGTCCCACGCCGTGTGTCCATTCCCAATCATTCCATCCTTTGGTGTCGATTACGCGACCATCGGGAAGGGTCATAAGGAATTCTCCAGTGGTGTCTTTGATGTTCACCAAATTGTCGGTGAGAAGGGCAATGGCATCGTGAACAGAAGCAGATGTGACATCTGAGAAGGTGGTAGGCATTTTGACGATGTGGCAGCTCTTGCTACTGGCTTTCTGGATCAATTGGTGTCTGGAAGCGTTCTGGAAGATGTGGGAAATAGAAGGGAAACTTGGGGGAAGGGAAGATGTTATATTATCTTTCCTGACTCGGAGACCTCGGTCTAAAGAATTCTTTTCTTTCCGCAACTTTTATTTGAAGGACGAGAGCCAAGATTCCGGAATCGATAATCCCAGCTGTTGTCTTCGGCGCATCTCGAACCGACGAGGGGCAGGGGCGGGGCGCCCCAAGATCCCCTCTCTCGCCAAGAATCACACCCCCAGATTGAGCCAAAGATTTTTACCGAGTTCAACAACAAAGGCGAAAGATACTTTGAGCATAAGAAGGCTTCACCTCTAGACGATAGTAGCAAATTGCTTCACTAGATTTATTGCAGTTAGGTAGCATCAAACACATCTAACAGCCCTCTTACCGCTCGATCGTTATGTAAAAGAGCTCCCCGACACGAGTGTTATACAACGGCATGTCCCATTGTTACATAAAGAGCTCAATTGTCTCATCCAAAATATGAGGCCTTGAAGAGTATGCTATAGTCAGAGAAGTTGCAACAACATTCCGAGAATGTATCATGAGAACTAAATGTATCAGGATACTCTAGTGAACTGAGACGAGATGTGAAAAGATAAACAAATCAAACATTGGCCAACTCTCTCTACGTGAATGAACTGAACCCCAAATTTCCAAGGTATGAACTGTTTGGTGGCTTCGAAACCAACAATGGGTATAGCGCAGAGAAAAAACATATCACCTAGCTTATTGAAATTTCCTCGATAACAGGGCTTTCGTCCATTGCTTCTCCATCCATGACACCATGTATATATGCCTCTCCAACAAGCTGTAATGTTTGATCCTGACCGGACCGACGCAGAATATAGGGGGTGTCGGCTCCAAGGATAATGAAGACAAGATCCCCCGGTTCTGTTTCGCGAGGGCCGAGTCCCAAGTAGATGCCCGACGCCAGTAGAGGTCGACGGCCTTGAGCAATAACCCGTAGCTGTTCGCAGTAATCACCTAGACCTGCACAAGTGAACCTTTGCGCATCCAGAAGGTTCACATCAATATCTTTCAGTGACTCATGTACAAAGCGAACCTTCTCCTCGGATAGTCTAGGCTTTCCTATTCCGCGTCGGACCTCCTGGTCTGCTACCGCTGTGCGCCAGACCGCGCGAGCTGCTCCGCCAGACGTGATTGAAGTGTCAGGAATCAGGCTAGACAGTCTCTGTAAATCGTGTAGCCATTGTCCATAGCCATCACGCTCCCAACTCATGCCTACTTGCTGCACTTCGCCCAGAAACGTAGCGCAAAGCGACAACGGCATTCTCCAACTTGTTATGTGCTGGTCTTCTAGGTTTGTAGTCTGGTAGGTTCTGGATGCTGAGAATTTGGGCTCTAACATACTTGTGATAGGCCGCGCTCTTCTATTGAGTGATCTCTGCTGCAGAGGAGCTCGATAGCCCTTGGCCGACCAGTCGTGAACCCACGAAGGAAGTCCGTCGATTTTTTTTGGGAGCTCGCAGAGAGACAAGATCTCAAGGTATCCATGTCGAATAAGTGCCCGGGCGAAATCGCTATAAACTTCCTGGCAGGATTTGCGGTAGTCCGGATGAAGACCAAGGGCTTCGGTATCTTTTGCAATGCCAAGTAGGGCAAATAATTTATCTCTGGGGTCTGTTGCATGAAAGTGGCGAAAGGAGCGCATGAGATAAATGAGTGGAGATGGTTCAGCGGCTCTTCGTGACTTTATCAGAATGATCGAATCACGTGTATCAATAGAATTGACAGAAATTTCCGGCGCATGGGGGGCTGGCAAGTCGTGTAGTCGTTGTAAGTACTGATACTGGCCGAAATTCCTGAGTAGCCTTGCGGCGTGGTTGAGATGGTCGTCCTTCACCGTGGTATTGCCACACATAAAGGTCAACCTCGATGCACTGCTTAGCTCTTGGATCACCCAGACACGACTCCAAAATGGACGCTTGAATAATCTGTATAACGCAGTGACGATGTTCGCATTCTCAAGATTTGTGGAAGACAAGTCGTCCCTCAAGTCTTTGGCAAATTTGTGTAGCCTCGCATCGACACAGCCTTTCCCATCTGCCTCAAGTACTTCCAAGAGAGAACGCAGGCGAAGCTCCGGTTTTGTTCCAATTCCCAAATCCAACGAGCGGCTACCATATTGCTGAATCCAATGTAGTGCGGTATCGCTATCGTTTTCAGCCGGACCTAGCCAGGCAATGACTGAAACAGCTTGTACATATATTTGTCGCATTTGCTCTAGCTGCTCGTTTTTCTCTACGTCGTTGCTTTGGTCAATGCACAGAAAGTCTACCCATAGGTTGAGAGCCTTATCTGGTAACCTCAAATGACGAAGGGCCGCCTCGAGATTTGGTGTGACCATAATGGTGGCGCCATTCACAAGAATTTCAACCCCTCGAGCTGTATCTCCCCAACTGTAAGAGAGCGCGGTGTATGCAGGCGCATCTTCGAGCGATATATGAAAGAGTGTGCAGGATGTGCGGTTGCTTGACTCGGAACGAGCGGGATCACAACGATGTGTCTCCAAAGGACTTTCCACCGGTTGATGCGTTTCGGGCAGAAGTTCGATAAGACGAATTCTCCCCCTTTTCGGTGTCAGCGGTCGATATTCAAAGTACGACATCCTGTTGGGTCTCTTTGATGACGCCAGAATGACTTGCTGGTCAAGTGTATTGATGCAAGCCAGAGCTCGATACCTGTGCCTGGTCAATGGAGAGGGCTGACAGGAAAGCAATGTTTTGTGCGATAGGAAGGAATGAAACGTATTCTTGGAGGTTGACACCATCTAAATTCTAGTATGCTTTACACCATATCTCCCGGGGGTGTCTCCTTCGGAGTCCGATCGACAGGTCAGCCTTGCGTTTGCTGTGCAATGATATTGAACGTCTGTCTAGTTCTACGACAAACCGTCTCTCATTGGACCATGATTACGACAGGGACATCTTAATTCCGAACCTTGTTTTATGTCCAGCCACCCTCACATTTCAATACAGCCTGCAGAAGGGAACTTCTAATGAGGCTTTCCTTCGTCGTACATATCGTCTATAGAGGTGGCCTAGGGATTTATTAACTTATTATCGCTCTGCTGGATCGACGTTGACTGTGTAGAAAGCTGACCCCTGCTCGTACGATACTCATACGGTACAATGAACTGCAAATGTCCTTCCACACTGCATCTCATCCGACATGGGGTTTGCCCGTATGTACGGAGCACTGTACCGTCACTAAAACCGTGTCTATAGCGTTCGCTTTGCGGCAACTGCGAGCAGAACTTGGCTTCTCTCATACCTAATATGCGTCATCCATACGTAGTCGTACTATTGAACCGCCTTTCTGATGGAGATTATCTGTACGGATTTGTCAACCATTCGAGCTGCCCCTCCTTATCATTTGGGGCACAGGGCGGTTCTTCGGCTGCTCATCCGTAATATGAGAATGCGGCTCGGTGCCGACGGTGGTTAGAGTCAATACGGTAAGATCGTCGGATAATACGCTTGTCAGTTCCAGAGGCTCAGAGCGTTTGATGTGATTGAAGCCAGATTGAGAGCGCTTCAGCGCGTACATATGCAACAGAAGAGAATCTATTCCTCAACAAGTGGTCGCTGAGCAGTTCGAATGCTGCTTCCAGGCTGGCTGCAACCGAGAACTCTATTTCACGTGACAGCTGGAGACACCATCACCTTATTGTGGCATTTGTGGGTCTCGGTAGACAGCAACCCGAAACCTTCACGTCTGTTTCCCCAAGCAAAGTACTTACCATAACGATGAATCGGGCTCGGCATTTACTCACTATGGATACGAATTACCAGGTGAAGTCAAACGCTGCATTTATTTGACGGTCTCTAACTTGGAGCAGAAAGCTATAGCGCTTTTGAATGGAAGAATCCGGCCGTCAAGGCCAAGCACAGAGCCTTTGAAGAACACTCCTGAACTAACGCGGATGCCCACTTTGACGGGAGGATCCGACTTCAAAGGAACACCGAGTATCCTGGGGATGAAGCAATGGCTAGGTGAACTTGGTCATTCAGTATTAGTCGACCGAATTCTGGTATATGCTGATGCTGACAGCGGCAGGCCGCCAGCATCAACAAGCTGAATATCATTCATGTCGCTGGGACCAAGGGAAAAGGAAGTACATGTGCATTTATTGATTCTATACTGAGAGCTCACGCGAAACGAAGTGGGTTCCCACGGAAGGTTGGTCTGTACACTTCACCACATCTCATCTACCCAGAGGAGAGGATTCGAATCAATTTTGAGCCTCTTTCCAGAGATCTATTTGCGAAATACATCTTCGAGGTGGACAACCTTTTGACACGAAGCGGCTCCCAAGAATTCGCTACCAGACCTCGTCATCTTCAATTACTCGCACTTTTAGCTTTCCACATCTTCATAAGGGAAGGTGTTGACGCCGCCATATTTGAGACTCACCATGGAGGTGAGTATGATTCTACAAATTTCATCGAGAAACCTATCGCCACTGTCGTTACGACACTTGGATTAGATCATGTGAAACAGCTAGGCTCCTCGATCGAGAGTATTGCATGGCACAAAGCTGGAATCTTCAAACCTGGAGCGCAAGCAATTTCGGCACCCCAAGAAAGTAGAGCTACAGAGGCACTACGAAAACGAGCATCTGAAAAAGGGGTCAATCTCCAATTCGCCGAACCTGACACTTCTCTCCCTAGCGACATAGTGCAGCTCAAGCCAGCCGTTCAACGGACGAACTGCTCAGTGGCTGTTGCGACTGTGCGCTCTTTCCTCGATCAAATGGACGATAAGAGCTCTTCCAATTTGACTTCATCTGATATACTTCAAGGCATAAAACAATTCTCATGGCCGGGGCGCTTTCAAATTGTCAGGGAGAATCAATATCAGTGGTTCTTAGATTCCGCACATAATGAGATGAGTGTTGGCATAGCTGCTGAATGGTTCCTCGAGACATCCAAAATGCAAACGTATGAAGCCTTTCTGATACTCTCCAACCAGCGCTGAGACCTTTAGAATTACCTCACCTGTGGCTCGGATTCTCATTTTCAGCATGATTACGAATCAGAGAGATGCAGCAGCTGTTTTCCAACGTCTGGCAATCTCACTTGCGAGCAGTGGGATACAACACGTTATCTTCACGACGTACGCATTAGACCATGATGCTGAAGCCAAAGATAGTATGCACACTCGTCAAGTTCGCGGAAGTTCTCTCTGCTGACCCAAGATCAGATCCACAATCCGAATTCTTGAAGACACCATCTGCAGACCAACAAAGTTATGCGACTATCTGGAGGAGAGCTCATCCTGATGCGAATATCTCATTTGAGCCGACTATTCGAGGAGCTTTAGATCTCGCAAGGGATATTGGCGAGGCATATGGTAGTGTGCAGACTCTCATCACAGGCAGTCAGCACCTGGTCGGCGGTGCACTTTTTCTACTCCAAACCACCGATACCACGCAGACCTCTGAAACAGGCAATGGAGAAAGCGGAAATGAGTGAAATGGGGCCATACTTGCTTTTGCATCTACTTGGCTGGCTCTTGGGGCGATAGTGCAAACCAAGGGCAACGCAACTGGGGACAAGGGGGGAGGGGGCCCAAATGTGACAGAAGATCTCGGATAGATTTCTAAAGGGATTTGTTGTGGTGCGTAAAGGTGGCAGTATTTTACTCTTGATTGCGAGTATCGAGTTTCAGCGAAGAAGAGAGATACCCATGCAATGCAAACTTGGCCTGTTGAGTCAACTTGCAATTCCTCGCTGGAACGATCTGAACGTGTGAGGTCTAAGGACCTAACGGAATGATCTGAGTGATGGAAAAAGGTTGACAAGAGCCTTTAAGAAGTTAGGGATTGTGTCCGGTCCCTAGTAATGGAACACTCTGTTTTGACAACAGAATCTACAGAAGCGCCGAACAGAAGCAGTTTCTGCACCTCTATCATGATTTCATCTGCTTTTGAGGCAGGCAATACTTCGAAAACGCGCTTCGGAAGGATTCAGACCTTTCCTCATCACTATTTCTCGGAAGCACAGCACAAATATTGGTACCGCGGACCCTTGATGAGACCCTACGAGAGTGTCACTCCATTCCCCATGATGTCAATGCTGAGCTTGAGTACATCCGATGCTTCAAGTTTATTATAAGAATTTGTTTGCAACTGTGCAGACTTTCCAAGTCTTGAGCTGGGCACTTGACTCTGATTGAACATGACGAGACCAGGTAGTAATTTGCCAAGGTAATACATGCAAAGGAAGTCTCAATCGTCTAATTCAGAGGCTGTAAGTGTTCCTAAGTTGCAATCAAAGCACCGCATATGCGCTCGCATAACTGACAGACGAGTCGCTGATCTCTTCTACCTCGCTGCTTCTCTCATATCTCACGAACTTGAACTTCCCCTTATCTTTCCCGTCAATCTTACCCGCTTTCTCCAGCACTTCTATAGCAGCCATTACCACGCCTATTGGATGTCTCCCACAGACGGTGTTACCGGTCTCTCTCAAGTTGCCCAAGAACTCCTCATGTTTGCCTGTCTCGATGGCATCCATGGCGAGCTTGTCAAGCCGTCCAATGCTGTCGTGAATAGGAGGATTCGTCGGATCTTTGTCTCTTCTCTTTAAGGAGTATCCGCCGCCCGAGCTCGCTGCTACAGATGAGGGTGAAGCTGGGAGGTAGTAAGTGTATTGGAAGCGAAGACCCCAGTGGCAGAAGTCTGAGGAAACGACGAAGACCGATGTTGGGTCTGCAAGGTATGGTGCTAGTATCTTCCCATACGACTTCTCCGCATCTGCATTCGTGTTGCCGACCAGAATTGGAACGAGAGGTGGGTATTCGGCAGCTGATTTGAAGGACTGCGAGAGCATTTTATAGATGTATGGAAGGTGCATCTCCATACTGTGCTCCGTCTCGTCGGCATCCGTGCTCATCTTGTCAAACTTTCCAGTCCCTTGCAGCTCTTTCACAGTCTCGATATCAATCATCAAATCTCCTAGCGGCGTAGCATATTTCCCATGCTTCGATGTTGCACATCCCGGGAGATATAAAGCATGTGAAGGACCAAGAAGGAAGATGCGTTTGGCATTCGACAGGTCAAGCGATTTGTATGCCCAAGCTGCTGCAGGACCAGAATATGAATAGCCTGCATGTCTTCCTAGTCTTAGTACAAGATATCAACCAGTATAACAACAGCTTACTCACGGCGCAATGATGATTCTTGCGCCTGGGACTGGCAGCTGTGTTCCGTCGATCGAGGCTGGCACTTGTGCAAGCCACTGATCGAGCTCGTTTGAAAGCGTGGTACCCCTGGATGAATACCACGATCCAGCGTGACTAGCAGCTCTAGTAGTCATTTTGCAGCAGAGACGATGATTCTTGAGACCGGACGTGATGCTGTTGAAGGAAGTTGATTCCAAGAGGAGGGGTTGTCGGCGAGGCTGAGACTACATGTGGCTGTGCAGACGAGGCTGGTAGAAAGCCTAGGCTTAGCGTCTTCGAGGCCTTGGCCCTCGCTTATGTTGTACATCACCAATGGAAATGGGCTTTTAAGATCTCGTTTGTTGTTTTCGAGCAGATGAGTACTGGCCGTCCGGTCTTCTGGGTATGACGGTGAGCTGCCATGCAGTCCTCAAGACTAAGGCTTTGGCTGCGAAAAGCCGCATGGCCAGTCTTTTGCGAATCGAGGTGTCGAATGTTCTCATCTTCAACACGATGCATGGTACCTTCAAGGACTTACGATGTTTGACACCCAATTCCGAACTATAACACTTTCTAAGAGGAAGCAGGACGCCATAAAGATTCTCAATACGCTCCAGACACCATATGAAGTGCTCAAAAAGCGTTGGGATGCCAATATCAATATCGACGAAGGCGCAAATTTTGAAATGAGAAAATGTCTCGTGAGAATTGGTTATTCAGTACGAACACCTCTCGAATACTCTGCACAATTGTTGACAAGACTTAGCAACGAGACTTGGACAGACTCCACATCGTACATGTCGCCGGCACCAAAGGTAAAGGCTCAACATGTGCGTATGTCGATTCGATGCTGTCACAATATCGTAGATCACATGGCATACCCCAAAATATTGGTCTTTTCACCTCCCCTCATCTCATTGCTGTACGAGAGCGAATCCGCATCAACTCCGTTCCATTATCGGCCGATCTCTTCGCAAAATACTTCTTTGAAGTCTGGGACAGTCTAGAAACTGCAGCTGCGCATTCCGACGTCCCTTTCGAGAAGCCCGTGTACTTCCGATATCTGAATTTGATGAGCTACCACGTTTTCCTGCAAGAGAAAGTTGATGCTGCGATTTATGAAGTGGGTATGGGCGGTGAGCATGATTCGACAAACATTGTGGATCGTCCGACAGTGACGGGTATCTCGGCGTTGGGTATCGACCATACGCCTGCGCTTGGCGACACGATTGACAAGATTGCGTGGCATAAAGCAGGCATACAGAAGAAGGACGTTCAATCTTTTACGGTACCACAGCTACCACCTGCTATGGAGGTCATCGAGAAGAGGGCGAAGGAGAGAAATGTGAAGTCTCTCAGCGTTGTTGGCCTGGACCCTCGACTGGAAGCTGTGAAGATTCGACCGAATGCCCCATTCCAGAAATCGAATGCAAGTCTTGCAATCGCCCTGACAGAATCCTTGCTCAAAACCCTGGACCCAAGTTTCCAACCTGATCCGCAGTACCTGGAAAAAGAATTCGTCGACGGTCTCGAACAAGTGGGCTTGCGAGGGAGATGCGAAACGAAGGTCGATGGGGATATAACATGGTATCTGGATGGTGCTCACACAGCAGACAGTATCAAAATTGCAGCGAAATGGTTTGGTGATGAATGTGCTCCGAAGTATGCTTCTCCTCTCATACATTTGAAATATGCTTACAGGAATTCTAGATCGGGACCCCGCATCCTCATCTTCAACCAACAGGGTCATCGTGAACCTGTTGAAATCTTAGAAGGGCTTTACAACGCCATCAAATCCCAAAATAATGTCAATTTCGAACATGTCATCTTCTGTCCCACCGTCCCATCTGCTCAAGCTTCAAAGATAGGTCTGCTCTGCACTTGACTTGAACTTAAAGTCCGTACCTCGCTAAATTCTCCAGACCACATCAACCTCTCGGCGGATTCATCAGCCCTCGCCGGGCTCACCATGCAGAAGACATTTGCCGAGAAATGGCGATCTTTAGACTCATCTTCCATGTCAGAAATACATGTCCTGCCTAGCGTCGAGGACGCTTTTGATCAGGTTCGAGATCTGAGCCAGGAGAAGGGGAAGGTTCATGTTCTGATCACGGGGAGTGTGCATCTTATTGGGCGAGCGCTGGGGATTCTGGAGAGTGCCGAGGCTTTGTGATCTGGCTATGTGGAGGTTAATTAAGAGTGGGAGCCCGTACCGACGACGATCTGTCTGCTAGTAATTGTAGCAGGAGACTGCTATCTCAGAATATTCAGCTGCGGACGAGATAGACTGTGACATCAAAACCAGGGTCTCGAAGTCCCAAGGAAACCTTGTATTGCGGAGGAATGCATGGCATGTCATGATTGAGATTATCATGGTCGAGACACCGATACACCTGGAGCCGGGAGCGATGAGGGACTGGTCTGTTTGGATTTTCACAGGACTTGACAATCTATGCGATAGAAGTGATAAGAAGGTTGGGGTTTGGTTGCGGCGACTTGTCAATACACCGTCCTGTCAGTTGAAGTTCTCTAAGCGAGACGAGGTTCGAGGAATTCTATCGACAGAATAAACAAGATGAAACTACACAATTGCATAGTAAAGTACAAACCCAGCTTAAGACATTTGGGAAAGCTCTTTGAGAACAGGTAAATGTGACGGCGAATGAGTTTACACTTGCAGAATACTCAGATCCCCCCATCACTTGAGTGATACCAACTTTGAAGCGAGGCTTGAAAGTCGAAATCTGTTCGAGAAGTAGAATTCGTCCATTTTGCTCTCCCTTGCATGCACCCGATATATCAAACTCCCAATTTTCGCTTGACTGCAGGTATCGAGTACTGTAGCTGGTATATCCAAGCCCGATCATCCAAGCCCGATCGCCTTCTCTTCCTTACAACCTAAGCCCAATGCCATTCAGACCCATCCAGACCAAGCCTTCCATGCAAACCTTCAATGCCCATCGAAACGTGCGACGAGAGAACCCTCGACGTGATTTTTGAGTCCGATACCCTTCCTACTATACAAGCATTCATGCATACAAGTAGTCCAAAACTTCCAACTATCTCCCTCCTCCTACTCGTTTTCTCCCGCTCAAAGCAAGTCTCCTCCCAATATTTCCAAAACAAACACAGCTACAAAATAAGACGCTAAGAATCCAGATCCCGCCCTCGATTGTCTCCCTCCTCACTCCACCAAGCCCCAGTTCGCCGCCTAAACTACCTAGATATTTTGAGGTAGAGTTTTTGTTGCTTTTAGGCATGCCGGCAGCGGCGGGTGAAGGCATCATGTCGGGATTGGAGGCGAGGAGGAGAGCAGTGCCAGTCGCGCCGACAAAGGCGGAGAGAAGGAAGCCAGGTTTGGAGCGGTCGACTAGGTACCAGAGAACTGGATTGACAAGGAAGAGAGTCAGGGAGGCTTGGAGAGTTGATGCCCATGGGAGTTTGCGCTGTGCACGATTAGCATACCGTACTCGCCATATTTTGCGCATAGGGGAAAAAGGCTGAGGAGTATATGAAGAAAGAAGGGAACAAGGGGAACCATACAATAGCATAAGCAATACCCACAAAGGCACCAACGCTCCTAACAACCGGCGTCCAATCCGCTCCAAAGATCCCGCTCTCACTGCCCTCTTCCTCTCCTTCTGCCTCTGCAGAGCCAGACACTACTTCTTCTTCAGACTCCAAGAACAGCGTATCGACCCACGGCATCAGACTTCCCAGCAACACGCCTGCCACGCCCCAGAATACGAGATATCGCCAGTCGTTCCGCGGCTTGATGATTCCTTCTACCTGGAACGGCGCCAGCTGTCTGTCATCATGAAGATGGCGGACCAGAACTCCATAGCCCATACCCATACTGAATAATAGTATACTCCGCAGTCCCAAGGCCAACACGCTGGATGTTGTAGACTGTTGAGGCGGGAGATGAGCTTGCGATTTCGTTCTCGGACGTGTAGGAACGGGAGCTGAGAGGGATTGTGTCCGCGGTGTCTGCGCGCCGGTTCCCCATGGTGTGGACGAGATGTCGTCTGCTTGGTAACTGGTGGGTGAGTATATGCCTAGGAGTGTTGATGAAGTGAGGTTGAGGAAGGAATGGGTTCTAGAGGGTGGCTCGGAGGGCGCGAGCTGAGGAGAGGGTGGTTGTTGTGGTGCAGAAGACTGATCGAAGGGGGCGAAGGGACGGCGAGGTTTGGGGCGGTAGATTTGTGGTTGTGAGGAGGACATTTTGGATCTTGTGTTGTTTTGTGAGGTTGTTGATCCTTCCAGTGTTTACGTTCCTTCACCACAGTTCTCTGTCCTGGACTTTTGATGGTGGGGTTTCAAGGCGAAGTCATGAATAATTTGTCCTGAGCAGTGGGCTTCTGATGCTTTCGTGCTACTTCGGCGATTATCCCTCTCTTGTCGTGCGTGTTCCTCCTGTTGTTGCAGCCGCGGTACTCGATGGTGTAGGTAACGATGTCTTTTCGTAATATGCTCGTAAAGTCTAAACCTCAACCCTTTTTCCTCGGCAGTGTAATGGTGTCCGTGTCAATTGAACTTCTAGAAGGACAATATGTGAACCGAAAGCATGAAATATAAGCTATCAACTATGGTGAAGAACAGAGAGAGACAAAACTTGAGAAGTACAGATGGGACGCATTCAGGGCTCTCACTCTTCGATTTCAGCAGCTTCGAGGTGGGGATGTGGAGGTACACAATTGATGTTCTCTCATTGGTTCAAGGGTCAAGTCAGCAGGCCTTCACATGTTTTGCCAAGATATCGGGGCGATATTTCCAGAGATCACCAGCGCTATCTCTCTTTGCGGACTATGTTTTGTCCTTCTCGCTTCAAGCCTCTTCTTTCCCGCATCTTCTCGAATTTCATGAATATCCAGCAAAATAATGTATAGCATGATTTCAGATTGATGGTCCCATTAATGGCCATTGATGGTCGATTTATGCTCATGTCATTGCTCTAGAATAGACATCGGGTCGAAAGTTACCAAATTGTCGGCGAATTGGGAGATGAGGTGAGATACCAGTGCCCGGTCTGGAATCTGTTGAGGACGTGATATTGCATGTGAAGCTGCACAGCAAAGGAGCCTTCCCCAATCACTGCCCTCCAATATCTCCATATGCAGGTCATCAGCATCATGAATCGTCAAAGTTTGTATGCCGGTTTCATTGGTGCGGGGCAGGTACAGACTGCTTCTGCAGGCTTCGAATGATCTGACTCGGCTTCGGGACATTCGGGTAGCTCGATGTCGAACTGTCAATATGGCAATTTTCTACTCGTCCCGAGCTTTGCAATGTTGTGGTATTTATGAGCCTTGGAAAATGGCCCGATGTACCTAGTCTCACCATCAAGAACTCCTGCATGGCTTTGACCGTGGCTTTAATCTACCTTAACTCCATCACTCCGTCATGTCTGGGCCGGATCGGGTGAGCGAGTTCAGATACTGCTTGGTGCGGATCAATGCAATTTGTATGTGTGACATGTAGTTGCCGGGACATGGATAAAAATACGCATGGTTGGAGGAAGAATAGCGTTGCGCCCCAACTCATGATATATTAGAAGCATGTAATCTCTGGCGGAGTTAGGAGGCAGGACATATCCAAAGGCATTTGATGGAAATAATCAAGCACACCGATTGAGGCTCCAAATCGAATTCGAGAGGAGTTCAGAGGCCCAGCTGCCATCCACGGTTGTCCATGGCTGGACAAAACATACCAACGGTATTAGCGTCCCATGGCCAGCTGCAACAGTTCTATTGAAAGATTATTTGACTGAGCAGACTTTGTGTAGCTGGCCATCTGGCTACCTACCTGAAGTAACCCCTAACTCGACGTAGTTGTAACAGAAGAAATAATTGCAAGAAGCAGAGAAAAGAGACCGACCATAATCCTTCCCATCCGGCTCCACTATTGCTATCAACCTTCAAACGCCTTTACCATAACCTCTGCTCTAACCAGCCGTCTACCAACCCCTTTCTAAACCACATCTATAACAATATCTCTCTCTTCAAGTTAGTCCTCATTAATGCTTTCCACCCACTTCTTCCACTTGCTATACTCCTCCCATCTCAAGCTTTCCGCCTTCCCCTGGAACCTCGTCGCTTTGAAATCTTGAACCTCCCTCCACTTGTCCCGCCGTCCAGTCCAACCACCTTTCCTCATTAGACTGATGACTGTCTCCTCTTTAGTCCAGCCCTGCTCCACTGGCACATCCGGCAAGTAACAAGCCCCGTACCGCCTATTCTTCGCAGTGAAATTGATCTTCAAGCCATGAACACCGAGGTCCCAATCTAGTTGATCCTTTGCATCCTCGAAGTCCGTAAGTAGAGTTACAGATACCTCAAGGGAGGGGAGTTCGGACGAGGTGATCGGGGAGAATCGGGTGTCTTCAAGAGCAGAGATTATGGTGTATTGTTCAAGACCGACTGACAAATTCTGTGGCTCGAAAGTCCCAATGCAACCACGGAGAGAACGGTTAGAGGATGTGGGCGAGACGGTATTCCATGTCACAAAGAGCGGGGACGCAGTAATTGATGCGCGCTGAGAGGTGCGACGGGAATTGAGACCAACAGGACTGAAGGATTCTGGAGTTGTTGCTGTCGTAGAAGGCGCAAGAGAAGTTGATGATGCAGAACTAGGGGTAGAAGATGATGAGGCTGGAGAATTGCTTGAGCGACCTAGTCGTTGTAGGGCTGGGAGCCGGAGTCGGGAGGATGAGGCTTTGTCTGCTGCTGCTTCCAGTTTGTCTATTTCATCTTTGACCGGAGGGTCGTTCACGGGCTCTTTAAGGTCATAGTCAGGCTCTGGAGAGGCCAGGTCGGAATCGTCTTCGAGGCCCTTTGGGTACAACGGCCATGTCTCTTGAATTCGTTGAAGGGAGATGGGGTGTGCGTCTGTGTTCTCCAGGGTTGTAGCAAGAACATCGAAGCAGTAGAGACAATGCTCTACGGAGGCCATGACGATGTTTTGGGCGACGTAGAGTGTGTCCGAGTGGGAGTAAGAAAGCTAATATCGAAGTGTTGAATGTTGACGGAGGTTGCTCCAAGGTTGGCTTTAGAAGACTAGAAGAGGGGTATCCATGGCGGGGTCGATTTGGGGCGACCCGAGCTTACCGTTTCGGGTATTCAGCTTGGATAAGCTAGCTTTAGCTGATATCAGCAGAAGCTGCACGCCATATTCACTTCTCATTACAACAGTGGGCAATTGCTTCTCAGTCATCGAAAGAACCAGTACTATCATCAGGTTCTCTACGAAAAATTGCAGTCCCTGAAGTCACCAAACAAAACCAAAAGTCGCTCACGTGGTACCCCTGAATCTCGTTTCACATCTTCGTCTTTCCAGAGTCCGAACTTCCTTTTCGATCACAACACTCAGCTTCACATCTGACGAACAGCCAAAAGCATGCGGGATCCCGAAATAATAAGCTTGAATATGGTCTGAGAACAAAGGCCTCGTAACGCATGAACGAATCTTCGGGATCTGTTCTTCCCATCTTTGCCTGCGCTTGCTTGTCAAATAAGCTTTGTCCCCCTCTCGCTTCGACGGCTGCTACTCGATCCTCGTCTCAGCCTCGTCTCAAGATGCTTCGCCTCCAGATTCAGCTTCTCCAAGAGGGATTTCAAGGCCCACAGCAAGACGACCTGGATCCTCTTTTCTCTCGTCATACAACCAATTATGAGGAGGTGATACAAGCTCGCAAGACCCAAGCCGCAAGACAAGCCTCTTTCCAAACAGCACCAGTCGCACTAGCACCTGATCAGCCCCAATTCAAGCTTGATATTAGACATTTCCCGGACCCATCACCCCAGGCTTGCAACGCTGACAGCTCCATCATGGGATGGCAGGGGATATGACAGAAAGACCAGCCAGAAGTCTGGCCTCCATCCCGTGCGGCGAAACCACTGTCTTGGCCGACTCTAAACCCCCTACCCTACCCAAGCAAAAGCAGGGGGATTTGTTCCCACCTTGGCAATACAAATACCATATCCCATCCCACCCCGTCCTGCTTTCTCTCTCCTTTCCTCATCCTCTATCTTTCACTCCATTCGAAATTTTAAATCAAACGTTCTTTCCCGTTTCCCCATCTACTTCTACATTCTTCATCTGCTAGCCAGTGCATATCTTTGTCGCCGGACGACCCTTATCCTCACACTCCTTCAACTACCAAACTTTCAAAGGTCCCCCACACAACAGCAATCATGCAGTTCACTATCGTTGCTCTTCTTTCCCTTGTGGCTGTTGCCTTTGCTGGTCCTATTGCCATGCCTCAACGTCTTGATGGTTAGTCATTTTCCTTCCTCCTCTTGAGTCTGATAGAAGATGGGCAATACCCGGGTTCCTTTTCATCACTTCAGAACGAACATGGCTGACCCTTCAGATATTACAGCCCGTCAAGTCAACACTGAAGCCGCCGCCATGTCCACTGCCGACGGAACGGTCGTAGCTTTCGATGCCGCATCTGTATACAAGGGTATGTCTACCGCCTCACTGCCCTTTTTCAAGAACCTCCCAATTTTCCCCCAATATCAGTGATCTAACATTTCCAAGCGGCCACCGACGCAGGCTTGTAATCAACCAATTGTACGACATCGCTTCACATCATAAAACAACACGGCATTGCTAGACAAGGAGGGACTGGGAAATAGGAGATATGTAATTCACAAACAAGACCTTCACTTTTGATTTGAAGCTCGACTTGGAGGGGATGGAGTTAGATGGGGAACACATTTTGCTTTTGGTATGTGTATAGGATAAAATTAAATATGCCTTTCACTGCCATCTCTGAGTATTTTTTGTGACATCCAATTGAGATCCGGTACGTGCAGTATTGCTCCCAACCTTCCAGATCGCGTGTTTCATCCTAGTTTTCAGTGCTTCAAAAGGCAATCTGACACTTATTCCATCATAACAACGGACAGTGATAAATCAGCGCTGTGAACTATGAGTCAGTTGTTATTTCAAACACTCAGAGTCGAGAACCATTCAGCTATTCACTAGTTCACGGAGCTCCCTGACATTCCCACGCTTCGAGATAAACCCTCACTACCAGTTCATAGTGGCGGCCCTAGGTGATCTGAGTTCTTCACGGGACTTTCCCGATTACGTTTGCCATATCTTCGTAAAATTTCAAAAGATGATTCACACCAGGACTGAATTCAAAACATCATTGATGACGTGAAATGCTGATATTGTCTGGAAATGTCGGCAGGTGTAATCGTCATCCCTCAAGATATTTACAGTAGGCTCGGTAAGTAAGAACTAGTGACTAGAAGCGAGCTCTAGTAAGGTAGTGCTGGCATGCCCCTAGTAGAGACCCCTGTAGATTGGCATTTATCAGCGCATTTTTGAGATGCCGATAACCCCGCCAAAGCGCCACACCTGTACCCCTCCATACGATATATTTATCTTTCAGCTCTTCCACCTGCCTTTGAACTTTCAGATCTATATCCGGTTCTTGAATTCGCATTTACTGACCAGCAAAAATGCTTTCTACACCTCTCAATATACCGAAATGGTATTGTTCCTTTGCACAGTTGGATTGTCCAAAGATGGGACGATGACTAATAAGCTCCAGGCTGGAAGAGAACTCCCATCTTCTAAAACCCCCGATCAACAATTATTGCGTCTACAACGATGACATGACCGTCATGGTAAGTCCCGAAACATCTCTACGCCAAATTCATAACTAATCGCCCTTGTCCAAAGATTGTCGGCGGTCCCAATGCCCGAACAGACTACCACATCAACACCACCCCCGAATGGTTCTACCAATATCGAGGCACAATGCTCCTCAAAGTCGTCGACGGCAGCGAATTCAAAGATATTTTCATCCCCGAAGGCAGCATGTTCCTTCTCCCACCCAACACGCCACACAATCCCGTGCGCTTCGCGAACACAGTAGGCGTAGTGCTGGAGCAGCCTCGGCCGGCGGACAGTGTTGATACGTTGAGGTGGTACTGTGCGAACGAGAGTTGTAGGAAGATTGTCTATGAGGAGAGCTTTCATTGTACGGATTTGGGGAGTCAGATTAAGGAGGCGGTGAATGGATTTAAGGGGAGTGAAGAGAAGAGGAGATGTAAGGCTTGTGGGACGATAGCAGAGAGTGCGCCGAGGGAGGGGGAGATTAAGGATCCGAATGTGTGAGGAAGGGACTGAGAGTTGTAGGAACGAGATGAAGAGATTGTATAACATCTGTGTACGTGAGGTCGTTGAGCGGGAGTTGGTTGAAATGTGTCTTCATGAGTAGGAATCTTCTCGTCATTACTTTTAGCTTAATTGCTTCGGCGCCGCTCATCTATTGAATGAGAATCACAAGTTTCAAGAAAGAGTCCAATGCGCGCTGCTCATTCAACGGACTTTGGGTCATAGGCTCATTTGTCCCCTAGTATAATGTAGATGCGACGTTAGAGCATTGTGGAAAGAGAAAAAGTGTTCGCCCTCGGTGTGCTTATTATGATTTCCAACCTCCAAACTGAGGTGGATATGCACCTTTACCAGCTCTTTCTTACATGATACTGAGGGCTTTTGCCTAGCTGTTCTGCGTAGGTCGACATACAAGAGTCAATTCTCATGAAGATAGAAGTGTGGCAATCTGGATGCTCAGTCACCCCGAAATAGGTAAGGAGCAACTCGCAAAGGATATACGATGGCAATTCCGCTCAATTCCCTTCTGAAAAAGCCCGGCCGGGAGATAATCCGACATCTGATGTTCAAGCTGTCCATTGGCGCGGATAGAGTACGTTCAAGGACCTTCAGTGGACCTAGACCTGAAAATGGTTACTAATCCCGCCCTGAATCCCGCAAAAAATTGGCTTCATGCGGGCCAGAGCGCGCCAAACTGGAACTGGTGGACCCCGCCATTAGCAGCTGCGCTCGAATGTCATTTCAACTGATGTTTTCCAAGTTTCTTCAATTTTTTTGTTGATCCTCTCTCACAGAACTGCTCACTTGATTCATATTCTTTAGAGAGTTTCACAAGCTCGCACCAAATTCATCATGCCTGACCAGATCCTCGACGATATTTCGCATCGCAGATACAACCCACTGCGGGGTAGTTGGCTACTCGTCTCCCCCCACCGTACGAAGAGACCATGGCAGTAAGTCGTGCAACCTAACCTCCAACTGGACGCTCTAACAATTCAATAGAGGTCAGAAAGAAGAACCTTCAAAAGTCACCCTCCCAGACTATGATCCAGCGGTATGCGCCACCTCTTCGCTGATATAATTCCTTCTGACATCGCTTCAAGTGCTACCTCTGTCCTGGCAACAAGCGGGCGCAAGGAGATGTCAATCCTCAATATGAGAAGCCATTCTATTTCGTGAACGACTACAGCGCAGTCAAAGAATCGCAGGCGGAATACAAAGCAGAAGGAGATCCAAAAGGTCAGTCCACATCAAACATCCAGTCAACATGATTTCTGACAACAGCAGACCTTTCCAACCTGCTCCTCCGCGCCGATCCAGTGACAGGAAAATGCTACGTCCTCACTTTCTCTCCTACGCACAACAAGACACTCGCAGATCTCACTCCCGCCGAAATTCTCCCCGTAGTTCAAACATGGACTCAGATATACGCGGCACATCTCTCGCCTTCCTCGCCGCTCGCAAAGATCCCTCAACCAGCCCCAACAGGTGACATCTCACCTCCAGATGCGCAATACAGATGGATGCAGATCTTCGAGAACAAGGGCGCCGCAATGGGCTGCTCGAACCCACATCCTCACGGCCAAATCTGGACAACGACTGGTACACCTGAAGAACCTGCGCAAGAGCTCGAACAACAACAGAAATACGCGAAGGAGAACAATGGCCGGAGTCTGCTTGAAGATTATGTCAAGGTTGAACTAGAGAAGAAAGAGCGCATTGTTTTTCAGAATGCTAGTTTCTTGGTGGTGTGTCCGTGGTGGGCTGTCTGGCCTTTCGAGGTCATGATTATCAGCAAGGAGCATAAGAGGTCGTTGGTGGATCTGAGCGAGAGCGAGCAATTGGACTTCGCGGAAGCTGTGGCAGAGGTCACAAGGCGGTACGATAACTTGTTCGAGACGAGCTTTCCATACAGTGAGTTTTTTCTATTCATTCGGTCCTCCCTACCTCTTCAACAGCAAATGTTTGGTGCTAACAGGCAATCAAGGCTCCGGCATTCATCAAGCTCCTCTTTCAGGCACAGACGAAGAGATCAACAGCTCGCACCTTCACATGCACTTCTACCCACCCCTTCTTCGCAGCGCCACTGTCAGAAAATTCTTGGTTGGTTATGAACTGATGGCCGAGCCACAGCGGGACATCACTCCCGAGCAAGCTGCAAAGAGGTTGAGGGATGATTGTGGGGGTGAGCTGTATAGAAAGAACTTGAAATGAGCGTAATCTTGAGAATATTACTAGTTATATCGTATGCATGGATGGGTGTTAGGTGGTCGGTGGTTAGGTGGAGTTGGTAGCATTAGACATTAGATCTTTTTCTCTCGCTTCTCTCCTCCCCAAGACTTTTCAACCCCTCAGCGCCTTCCATACTTGAGTCCAAGCTAGAGTCTGCAAGTCTCTATTGCAGCTCATCTACTGAACATAGAATCCCCATTGAAGCCACATCCACACCAAAGTGCTCGACGCAATCGTGACCGGGAAAACCAGCCCTTCTCCCAGCCTCGCCGTGCCAAAGATCCACCACTCGCTCATAAAGTGTCCCCACGCAACAACATACGTCAAGAAAGCCAACTCGTAGAATTGCGGGTTGGAGATGTTGTATGCCGCGTAAACACGAACCAGGGATTGTATCAGCGTCCAGGTTCCGAAAGTTCGAGACTGGAGAGGTGTTGCTGGGGAGTTGGAGGGAGGTTTGGAGGTGGATTTGTCCTTGCTGGAGAGGATTGGCGTGGGAAGTTTAGGACCAGCGTATAGACGCGCGGTGTAGGAGATGGTAAGGTAGGATTGGATTGAGTTTCCTAACGCGACGAGGGAGACCTGTTGGGATGGTCAGTTTCTGTAAACAAATGGGACGAGGGGGAGCACGTACGAAGAGCATCCATTTCGGGAGGATTCCCTCATGTTGTGGGAGGTAAGATGTAATGGTTGAGAGTATGGACGACATCTTGAGTTCTCTGGGGAATTGGATTCTGGAACAGAGGAGTGTTGAGGTGCAAAAGAAAAAGAAATGTGAAATTGTTTCTTGGGAGGAAAGTCAGCTCGTCAGCTTGTGCACAGACCACCAGGTCTCAGCCTTGTCAGGAACAATTTCGGGGACATCCAGGTCAGTCAACTTCAACACCCCCTCAACAAGCATATATGAAAAGCGACCAACATGACGATGGAACATACATTCGACCAAACGGCGACGGAAACGATTGACCTTCTCGAGGCGCGCCTGCGAAGAATTGAATTCGCAATTTCTGGCCAAGTTGAATCCACATCAAGCTCCAGCAATGCAGCCCCAGCGACCCAGAGACTTGCCAGTTTGGAGCACTCTCTTCACCAATTGGCGTCGAAATCTCGAGTGATTCAAGAACTTCTCAAATTACGTATGCGCCCTTTATTTCCAAATGCAAAGAAGGCTATATAAATACTTACTTCATTCCAGACTCCAAATACCCAGACCTCTTCCAAGCACCAAATCCCCAAGACATACCCACAACACTCGATACCACCACGCTCCTCTCCATCGTCATGGCATCCGCCAGCGCCTACCCTTCGACTTCCTCGCGCCTCACATCAATCATGGACGTACCCGTCCCCCCAGCAGAACTCTCCACGCAACTCATCGACCTGCAACCTCGAATCGCGAAGGTTGAAGCCTTGCAAGCTGCTCAGAATGCGGATATCGCTGAGTTGAGGGAGAGGAGTGCGGCGGTGATCCAGAGGTGGTATACGACGGATATTCTTGGGGTGGGGGATGCGTGGGCGGATGTTGAGGGGAGGGTGGAGATGGTTGAGCAGAGGGTTAGGAGAGTGGCTCTGGCGAAGAGGGCGGATGATGCGATGATATGAGGAAGTCTTGCCGTATCTTGCGTTGAGGTATAGTTTGAAATGTCAGCGCGATGGCTGCTTGGGAAGCTTGGGTCAGGCTATGGCACAAGAGCCTGACCATTTGGGTTTGGAAACCTTCCCGATTCCCGGATGAGGAAGTAGGGACGAGGAGACTTGAGGCAGAGACTGTGCCCTCCATGACTTCAAATTTTGGTCAGAATTCCGGTTTCAAGGCATTTCAAGCCAGAAATCGCTGATTGGAGGAAGGCAGGTGTGTGAGAGATGGCGGTGGTAGAAGCCAGGACGGGAGTTCATGACGCCGAAGATTATCTTTGAGGTCAAGGGAAGCGGAAGGGAAGGGTCTATGAGTGAAGGAATATCAGTCTACTCTAAAGGTCTGCAATACCCTTCAATCCATGGAGAGTAGATCCAAGACACTCGCGTTCCTCGATCGCTGAATGGATACATTTCAACAGGCCAGAGACTTATTGAGTGCTGGAGCATGTTCAATACAAGTAAGATTTTCGCAACTTGATGCCCGCTCTATTGCTCACTATTTACAACATCTTTCCTATTTCCTTCTCTGTTCAAATTCGCATATCTCTCCACAAATGTCACCTATCAGCTTGCTCTCAAGGCAAATCCTCTACATCCCATTGCTCCTTCCATCACTGGAAAGCGAATCTAGCTTTAACCTCCTCACAGGAATTACAGACAAATAGTCGTTGATCATTAAAGTCGAGCGCTCACATATTATCAGCTTGTCTGACCAAGTTGCTGGCCCGCGAGTTCTCGTCTGATATCTCTTCTGAAATCTACAACTTGAAGCCGTCTTTCCTAATACTTCTCTTCTTTCTTCCATAAGGCCCTCTCTGGTCAAATAACGAATCTTCTGAGGGGTTTTTGATGTGGATCAAGAGGCAGGCCGACGATCGATACATCTGCAAATTGACTTCTGGAGTTCAGGTCACATCGGACAAGTCCTGTCCTCGTCAAACCCTACGATTGCGACTTCAACCTACAAAATTCCGCCATATCAGTCAATTCTGAATTGAAGGTTGACTCAATTTGTCCAAGAAAGAAAGGAAGGAGATGATGTGTTCTGTCTTTTGCTGAAGGCTGACTTGCTTCGCAGTCTCAACTCGAACCTCATGTCAACGGCACAGCATTCTGTCCAACTCAACAACGTTATCGTCTTGCGCTCATTTGACAATAAGGCTACTATCGTTTGATACGATCGCAGAGAGTGATTCCACTTCCGAACAAGCATCGGTGCATCGCCATCTCTGGAGCTTTGGAATTTCAGTTCTGGCTGTGAAATTCGAGGTGAGTACTTCTGAGCTCCTTCTTTCCTCATGAAACACATCATCGTCAACCACTCGATTTGGTATTCGAAAGTGAGTCTAACTTAGATACTGACAGATTAAACACGCCCAGGAAAGAAATCCTGCGCTCGAGGTGGAATTGCCTTTCCCCGTTCAATTCTTCACATCGAATGAAAAGGCGAGGTCTGCAGAAACCCCGGCTTAGCGAGAAAGCTACGGCATCAACAACAATACTTCCGACAACGAGTAGAAGTACTTCTAACTACGCAGATTATTCTCAAGATATGTGTATCCTGTCCCTTTGATATATGTCATATCTTATCACATATACACACTAGCTTGCTAGCGCATTGCTGTTTATGCATGCGCTAGCAATGAACCCTGCCCAGTGACTTATTAATTAGCCAAGCAGCTAGCCACATCTGCATCCAAGAGCATTTCTTTTCTGGCTATCAGTTTAAGCGACACATTTCACAAACTTAATAAGTCGTGGTAAAGGCGGCCTTGATCCAATCAACTAACGACGCTTGTCCCAACACGGGCAGAGTCATGCAATTTACTCATTACCTAATAATAGCTCTTAAAACTTTTAAACGCTAGCGCGTTTGGGCTTTATGAGCTAATCGTTATAGCGCAATGGTATAAATGACCATGCCCTACCCCCTTCTCTTTTATTACATTCCCTCTCTTCCCGCAGGTGTATGCGAGTTTCATGCGCATCGCATCCACACTTTTGATATCGCGCCACTACAAGTAAAGTATGAAGCTGCATATCCTTACACACGCTGTTCATTTATCTCGCTCACTTTGCTATCAATTCCTTGCATGATCATTATGGCTAATGAAATGTCAGAACAGGCAATCACACTCGTATGCTGACCTTTTCAAATAACATCATCCGCAATCTCAGACTTTGAGTTCTGGGTTGCGATAACACAATCGCGCATCAACTGGTTTGCAGCCAAATCCACTGCGACGCGCTCGCGAACGCGCCACATCAACCAAAGTTCAAAATGCCAAGCTTGGAAGATGTTGAGATGGGAAATGCATCTTCATCATCTGAGATTCGAGAAGTTGAGATGGAAGATGTAGATTCTTCGTCCGAAGCAGCTGTCGAGTCTGCTCAGCCAGAGAAGGCCATCTCAAATGGTCACATGATCTCAGAGGAGGAGGAGGTAAAGAGCGACGAAGACGAGTCTGGCGACATGAATGAGGACCACCAAACCACATCAAATTCATCCAATGGCAAGCCAAGGTCCGGAGAGACTGGTGGAGACCAAGAAATGAGGAAAGATTCGGCAGATATCGATCCAGCGATACCTTCGGTTGAGGCAGATGGAAGTAACTCACCAGCTACTGCAGATGAGGAAATGACATCTCCAGCAGTTGAAGCACCACCAAAGGGCAACACAAAATCTCCAAAAATCCAGCGCAATGTACAAGCAGACAATGACCTACCAATGGCCAGCCGATCCATCACAATGGACAAAGAGATTGTGAGGTTGAATGAAGTTCTAGCCGAGATTTCTCCTGAAGCCGCTCAGAAAGTGTTGAAGGAGAAGTGGCGCATGTTCCTTTTCGAGAATTATGACGAGGCTCACATCGCATTCATTCTTCGAGCTGGTCTGAAGAATGCCAACGGGACTATTTTAGAGAGAGTTATGAAGGATGACGGCCCCTTCAAGGATTCACTTCTCAAACATGCAGCGAAGAAGCCCGGATTCTTGGAGAAAGTCCTGAAGACTACACCAGCGGAAACCATTGCAGATTATCTGCCTGAACAGGCACTGGATTATATGATCGCCGAGAGATTCAAGACTGTTCCTGGCAAGACCTTAATTAAATGGCTTGCGACAGCTGAGCGCCTCGGCTACAAAGCTGATGATATTCTTGACGAGGAGGATGAGTCGGTTTCCCCCAATGTGCCGAGTCGAGAGCGAAGTGTCGAGCTACTTGAGGTTATTCCGACGCCTACGTACAAGCAATATGCTCCGCAATATCACCAGCCTTACCCTCCACAACAATCATCATATCAACCGCATTTAGTAAATCCATACAAAGACCCACTTCTCGTTGAACAAGAACGCCAGGCAGTCCTCAACACTCAGCAGGCTCAGCATGTTCAAGCTACGATTGCACGAAGTGCCCAAAGTGCTCAGGCTTCTTCTCTTCGCAAAGGACCAACTACGACAAGTCCACACCTGGGTCCGGCTGCAGCTATAGCTCGTCAGGAACAGCATACTCGCGCGCAAGCAGTACCGACAGGACCATTGATTTGTACTCACTGCCGTCAATCCTTTCCTCAAGATGCCTTTGATGGCTATACTTACCACATAACTAAGAAAGTTTGCGAGAAAGTACCACCATCAGGTGGATACAAGTGGCAGTGCAAGAATTGCCTATCTGGATTTACCACCAAACAAGGTCTCGATTACCACAGTCTCCGAAAAGTCTGCGTCGGGGGAGGAATTGCACCTCCAACACCAATGCCAGTGCCATCCTCGGTCGGACCACACCCAATCCTGCCACCAATCAGCTCTTTGGTCTCTCAACCACCTCGGACAGGATCAGCACCTATATACCCACCTTCACGACCGCCAATGTACGCCCCTCCACCTCCATCACAGGCGCCAGTCATACCTTCAAGTCAGCCAATGCGCCCAATTGCCCAAACACCACAAGCACCTGTCCAAATCCCCAGACCTCCTTTGGCCACGCCTCGTGGCCCTGGTCGTCCAAAGAAACCAGAGCCTATCAGGCACTCTCCATCCGAATTGACACCAGAGAAGCGAGCGGCTCTTGAGAAGGCTATACAAGACGCCGAGGATGAAACTGCTGAGAAGATTGCTGCAATTCCCAAAGAGTGGACAGATGAAGAACGTCAAAGGCGTATAACATCCATCAACAATGCAAATGCAACCAAGAAAAGTCAGATCCGTCGAGCTCATGGCGTCAGCCTTCGTATGCGAGAGAAGGATAAGCAGGCTCGTATGGCAGCTGGAATTTCCCCATCGGCTTCGTCCAGAATCCAGGAATTCAGAGCAAGCTACTCTCCAGCCGCGTCTCCCCCTGCTCCATCATTTTCACCTGTCAATGGCAATACTTCGACCTACAGCGGTCCACCACAACCGGCTACCTCCTACCGGGCACCTCCTCCGAGTGCTGCAGCGCGAGTGTACAATCCCATGTCATCACAGCCATCTGGCAACGATGTGCCACTCACGCACGCTCGACAAGATAACTCTGCCAGATCAGGTTTCGGCGTTCTGAAAGCTACAATGCCTTCACATGTCACATCCGATTCGTATGCTTCATCTTCCGCCTTGGCTACTTATCAAGTCAACAACAAACGGAAGCATGGTTCCCAAGAACCCATCGGTAGCCAGAACGGCACACCTAAGCTCTCTATGATGGAAGTCTCAACTCAAGACGCGGCTGCAAAATTCGCAAAGGGCTATGAAAAGAAACTCGCTGATCGTGAACGAGAAGACCGAGAAAGGGGCAAAAGTAAAGATACCAACATGACTGATGCACCGAATGGCGGAGGAACTGCGATCGACATCAGCAGCGATAGTGAGGAAGTGGAACTGCCTGTCGTCCAGTCAGTTGAGGGGAACGGTGAGGAAAGTGAAGGAGTAAAGAAGAGAGCGGTGGGTGGTAATATGGCACGGAGAGGAGGTAAGCACTAGCCTTTTTACTGGCATTGCATACCTGCGTGCGTTGAAATTTCGGTGGGCTCCGTGAGCAAGACGCTGGAGAGACTTTCACAGGACGGCTGCTGGGCCGAGATTCTACCACGCAATGCTCTTCTTGCAATAACCCTATGCTTCAACACACGCGCTGACTTGACCTCCTCCAGAGGATGAAAGTACCGGGGAAGGCACCGAATGAATATACCCAATTAGAAGGCGAGGGCTTGAAAATGCTTGTAGGCTGGAGTCAGGATGATTATTGATGAGCACTACTAGCGGGCGTTGGTGGGGGCATACCTCTTGAGCTCTCGAAAGAGCGCTCGTCACACCGTAGATTCAAGGCGGATAATTAATATGAAGCGTCGATGACCATTATCGGCGTCTGTTGAAAGATTCTCTTGATTCTAAGCAACACTACATTGTGTTTTGTCTTCTGAGTGTGTGCCTGTAATCTGGGCCTGTAGTTTGGGCCTGTGGTGTAATTGTCTCATTGTCGATGAGTTGACTTTCGGAGTATCAAGAGGGTCATTGCAGATGATGTCGTCCTTGGGAATTGGAAATAGCTTGTCTCGCTTAAGCGGGATCATTGGTAAATACTTGTCAACAATGCCAAATGTCACTTGCAGGCATCACGCACGATTCAACCAAATGCTATATTGCGGTGTTATGGATAGAAATTTGGATTTCGAAGTCGAAGCGAGGAATTTAAGGAAGTCAACTGACCACTGGTGAAGTACAACAGGGCACCAAAACGTTAAGCATCTCCATAACGTTTGCACTGGGACAGGAATAAAAATATGTCCGTTGTTATTTCTCAATAATTGTGATTGGAAGCCACAAGGCTTTTCGTATGGCTACATAGCTATCCTTCAACGACATTTTCTGGGTATCCTTTACTCATCATTACATCCCACGAAATCGGATCCTTCCCTTTGTGGACGTGCCATCAAGAAACTTCTCCTCTGGCTCCTCTTTACTCTCAACATCCTTCATTTCGGCATCTTTAGCATCTCCATTCTGTCCATTCGTCTCACTCTGCTGAACCTTCGCCTTCGCACTAGCCTCAGCAGCATCCTTCTGCGCCTGCTTCTCAGCCTTCTTCAGCTGCTTCCTGCTCATCCCAATATACTTGCTCCCATCTTCCTCCTTCCGCAGCAGAATAGGCCACTTCTTCCTCGCCAGCATCTCATCCTCTTCCGACCACTCCCTCGGCAGAATCGCAAAGACGAGGTAACTCGTATGCGTCTTGACATCCGGCTCAGTCCTATGAATTAAATTCCCCTCTTTATACATCTTCTTCTCGATCAGGTTCTCCAGGAGCTTCTCTCTGCTGTTGGGATTGACGTGGGCTTTCTTCGTACTCTCGACCTTCTCGCCGTTCTCGTGAAAAGACTTAAATGTACCTTCGACTTCCTTAAGTCGTGCTACAGCCTCGTCGACTGATGCGGGCGTGAGTTGGAGACCGCGTTGAGCTCCATTCTCCATGCCAATCCGTTCTCTCCGGATCTCGAACCGTCGCTGCGCCATTTCTACCATCTCGATATCGACCCAGCCTAACTGTCGCATGACTGATACAGTACGCTGTACTTGTTCTATACAGGGTGAAAATGTGCAGATGTGGACAGGAGCTGTATCGCTAAGTGGTGAAATGAATGGCGCATCTGTTTGACTTGAGGCTGGTTTGGATCTCGAAAGATGCGGTAGAGCAAGCCATGGAGCAGGGAGATCTAGGAAGACAGCTTCGGCTTTTGGACTTTGCCCATCGACCAAGAATCCACCTTCGCAAACATCTCGATGTGTAATCTGAACTGTGTTCTGCAAGCCATGTGCGATAATTTCTTCTTGTAGCTTCTCATGTCTCTGAGCATGGAACTCGAAGCTCCAGACCTTGCCTGATTTTGCAGTTGCAGAGCCATTGAAGACTGCCCTCGACGAAGCATGTGTAAACGATCCACTGCCAGCTCCAGCCTCGATCAAACGCGTTCCAGGTCTCGCGCGTATCCTGTGCAGGATGTAGCTGTAATCGGGGGTGTAGACGACTTGTGTTCGGTGAGGAAGAGAGCTCGTCCAATTCTCAGGCGTGGGAGGTAACAAATGTATGAATCCACTCGAAGCAGCGATGGCCTCTGTCTCTTCCCTCGGTGTGGCTGGCGTGCTTGCATCCTCATCCAGCTTCGGGGTCTTGTTCGCACCCTCTACAGACTCCTCTCTTTTCCGCTTCTTGTCTTCAGCTTTTGGTCGGCGTCCTCGAGATCCCGTATCGACTTTCGAAGCTCGGACTTGACTTCCCCATGGTAGGCCAATCAATGTTGTGTGTGGAAACGACCCGAATCGAGTGTTGACCACCTTCCCCTCCGAATACCCCTCGTCGTCTTCATCATGTTCCTTGAGAACTGTCGGTATTTGTAGGTCCCTCTTGAGATGCACAATTGCGAGACTATCTGCCGTCGCTACTATCCCTGGGTAGAGGAACGGGGAGCATTTCGATGTCATGGCTACTATTGAGAACTCTGTTGACAAGCTGATCATGAAATGGATATCGAATTGAAATCCACCCACATAAATTCTTGGTGGGCAGAACTGGGCGGTGAGGCCCTCTGCATATCATTTTAGCGCAAGGCTGACAGACGCTAAATGTAAACCCCTGTCCAAATCACGTTTAAGCACGCAATTTCAACCGTCTATTGACAAGGCTCAATCCAATCCGGAATCGCTTTTTTGTATTACAAACATGGAAATCCAAAGTCCGAAGGCCTCGAGGAACATTGACATCTTGTTGCTTGAGGAATCCTTCCGAACAACGCAAACAACAATATGAATTCAACTCGGAGTATCGTCGCTGCTACGCGAATAGCTGCAAGGCCAACAAAAAACATCTCGAGATCCTGGCATTCTTCTACGCCCCGGCAGCCCGCCACTGCGCAAAATGGACGGATACAGAATGCCTCCAGATTATTCCATGCTCAGACGCCAAAGAAGAATTCTGCTGCCGGCCTCGCTGAAGCTTCAAATCCTGCAATGGCCTTCCCATGTCTAGATGCATTGGAATCCAAATCCGCAACACTCGAAGCTAGGTCTTTGTCCAGCGGCCCAGAGCCTTCATACACAAGCGGCGCGACACTCAATTACCATTGCCACGACCCATTATTACTCGATTGGGGAGGAGTCTTGCGGGAATTCGACATTTCGTATGAGACTTGGGGTGAGATCAACGCAGACAAGTCAAATGTAATTCTCTTGCACACAGGTCTTTCAGCGTCCTCTCATGCACATTCGACAGCGCAAAATCCCAAGCCTGGGTGGTGGGAGAAGTTCATTGGGCCGAATGGATGTTTGGATACGAATAAATACCACATAATATGTACGAATGTGATCGGAGGTTGCTATGGATCAACAGGCCCAAGCAGTATCGACCCAGCCGACGGGCAAAGATATGCGACGAGGTTTCCGATTTTGACAATGGAGGATATGGTACGGGCACAATTCCGACTTCTTGATGGTCTAGGAATCAAGAAGCTTTATGCCAGCGTAGGAGCCAGTATGGGAGGAATGCAATCTTTGGCAGCAGGGGTTCTCTTTCCAGAACGTGTGGGCAGGATAGCCAGTATCTCTGGCTGTGCGAGAAGCCATCCGTACAGCATTGCCATGAGGCATACCCAGAGACAAGTCCTCATGATGGACCCAAAATGGAATCGAGGTTTCTACTATGACAGCATTCCTCCACACGCAGGCATGAAGCTCGCAAGAGAAATTGCAACAGTCACGTACCGTTCTGGACCAGAATGGGAGCAGAGATTTGGCCGTCGGAGAGCAGATCCTAGCAAACAGCCTGCGTTATGTCCAGATTTCCTGATTGAGACGTACCTCGACCACGCGGGTGAGAAGTTCTGCTTGGAATATGACCCGAATAGTTTACTTTATGTCAGCAAAGCCATGGATCTCTTTGATCTCGGTGCAAGCAACCAGTCGGCGACGGCTTCTCGGAGAGCAGCTCAAGCGGCACGACTTAACGAGGGGCAGGCTGAGGAGATCGAAGCAGCTTCTTGTACCCTTACACTACCTGATTCGCCATATGAGGAACAGCCCGAATCTGGCGGATCTACAGACCTGCATACGCCGGTTCAGCAGTCGTCTGAACCTCCTCAGGATTTGATCGTTGGCCTGAAAGGATTGAGGGATCATCCGGCTTTGGTCATGGGCGTTGCAAGTGATATCCTCTTTCCGGCTTGGCAGCAGCGAGAGATTGCAGAGACATTGAGGAGGGCGGGAAATAATAGAGTTACCCATGTTGAATTAGGAGAAGATGTGAGCCTCTTTGGTCATGACAGTTTCTTGTTGGACTTGGAGCATATCGGTGGAAATCTGAAGCAATTCTTGGGCTAGAGTTGTGAAGAAACTGGGTTTCGCCCAAAACTATCTATAGGGCTCTGAACTGGGAGACCATCTCCCGGTCGAAAGTTGCTGGATGTGCCAAACAGGCAGTATTGACCGTCGTCAGGACAGGTCTGCATTTAGGGTCTCCGGACATAGCTGAGAGGGAAAGCTAACGCTTCACAAGATGGATCATATGGAAGACACATAGAGCAGAGGATATCCCTGCAGCAGCTTTGTACAAAAATCATTACACCTAGAATGCCGCAGCATTCTGCAAATGCTACATGGTATCTCAGGACGCCAAACACCATACATATGTACAGACCAGAAAACATCCTCTCTTCCATCTCACCAATATATACTCACAGCATAATCTAAACAATACCCAACCATCCGTCACTTTTCATTCCATGCATGCCCCCAACATATTCAGTGATACCCTTCCCCATCTCATCCATCATAAAAGTACTCATCACCGACCATCAGGCGAACTCAACCTAAACCCCTCCAGCTGCCCATCCAACCACTTCCCAATCTCAACCGCCTGCCTCTTGATCCCCACAATACTCCCCGTCCTCGTCCCCGTACTCCGAATACTGCCCGCATCGCTCGGCGCCGCACTGCCCATACCGACTGCTAAATGACCTCCTCCTGCCCCTCCTCCTCTTTCCCCGTCTTTTGTATCTCCCTGTGGTGAGGACGGAGGACTCGTGTGCCGCGAGAGGTTCATGTGTGCTTGTGCTTGGAGGGAGGGCTGGTGGTGGTTGGTGTTAGAATTGGGGTTGGAGTTGTTTTGCGAGCTTGGTGTGGAAGGGCCCATAGCGACGAAGAGGAGACCACAGCTGAGGGCGCGGATGACCATTATGCCGTGGGCGAGCTGGATGGTGATGGTGCTGAGGTCGTGGTCGGTGATAGTGGATGTGCTGGAGAAGGTTGCGTCTGAGCCTCTAGACTGGGACTGGGCCTGGGACTGGGTTGTTTGCGATTGCGACTGTGAATGTGATTGGGAGGGTAGAGCAGATGGCATGATGGATGTCGTGGGTTGGTAGAGGTTCCATAGGGAGCAGGCAATGGTTGCTTGTGTGCGGAGGGTGGAGGCTGGTAAGGGTGAGGAGCTCGAGAGGAGCTTGCCTGTTGGGGAGAGTAGGAGGAGTGTAGGTAGTTGGGGCGTCGTGTTCTGTGCGAGGAAGGCTGTGAGGCGCTTGGTGAGGAGCATTGTTTGCGACATTGGGTTGACGAGTGGTGGTTGTGATTGTGAAGAGGGGAGGGGAGGTTCGAAGATGCTGGGAGATGCGATTAGCTTTGTACTTATATTTCGAGATAGGTACAGAAATTAATTGAAGCGCAAGGGAGCCAACTTACTATGGCATCTAGGAATTGGGCCAGATGCAATTGAATTATGCCAGTCTCTGCGATTGTCCTGGTTCGTGTTGCGACATGGAAGTCCAGACTTGTGAAAGAGGAAGGAAGGCTCGAGGTTGGAAACTGATTGCTGATTGTGGCCCGAGCCGCGATGTGCTCCGACTTCACTTTTACTATCGTATCTTATCTACTGGCGTCACACCAGAGACAAACCAATGGGATGGAACTATCCAGGCTCGTCGATATAGTTACTGACTTGTCTACCAGCTACTCCTTTGCTTGCTTGAGAGGCTTTCTTTACGCTGGAGCCGGCCATACACACGGGCTGGTACTTGATCACTTTTGCAAGGTCTTTGAAGCTGTGCGACCCACCATCCAGGACCTCATCATTGATCACCTTGGGGATCGAGCCGTGTTCTACGAGGCAGAAGAGGAGTTATACTTGAGAGAGAACGGAAATTAGAATTTCGAAGAAGGGATCCTGGACCTGGACGACGATATCTTTGCCTTGCATTAAATGGACAGATCGATGTCTTGGAAGCCTGCAGTACTCGAAGTCCTCTCGCGATCCCTTGTCGCCCAATGGGTGGAAATAGTTCTTTTGCTGGTCTTTATAACTTGCCTCCTTTGGTTCCTCATACTTGAACATCTGGTAGGTAGAAGGGCATTTGAGCTTGAGCTTCGCAGGGCTGCAGAGCAACAGGAACGGGTCAACAACGAGGCTGTTCCCCCCAAGGATATTGCTTCTGCTTCAGGCCTCGTCTTCGTTGCTTGGCTTGCATGGAAGTTTCTCTGAAGGCTTCCGTTCTCTCAGCCTTCTCTCTCTCTCGCTTCTACTTCATCTACATGCATGTTGAAGCGCAAGTCAAGGTGAAGGCTTGCTTACTTATTTCTCCTTTCAGCCTCGGCTGTATTTGGTGATTGATTCTTCATCATCTCACTCCTCCACCTCCACTTCAGCTGTCTCACACGTCATTGGCGAGCAACGCGGGGCAGATCTCGGATTGTTTTCTACCAGCATCACCTCGTCTGCTCTTCAGCCTCCCCTCCCACTCTTCCTGTCGTCAAAAAGCTTCGCGACATTCCATGAACTCAATTCGTCAATTACAACGTACATTCGGAACAAGCTTTCTTCATTACACTGTAAAATCAGGTAAAGCTCCTTGAGCTCAACAGCTATCAACCAATGGCGGGGTAAATATCACTGACACTAGAGGACCTGGATAGCTACCAGACCATTCGCAACCATGGCCGCAACCAAGGTGGAGACATATAAGTTCAATCACTCCATGTACGCAGGTAGAGTCCTGTAAAGGACATGTGCTGACACTAGTCTTCTTCCAGGATCCGAGTGAAGGACCCAAAGGAGTCAGGTACGTTGAAAGTTATCGAAGCATTGCAGAACATTGTCTAACAGCTTTCAATAGTCAAGTTCTATGAATTCCTCGGCATGAAGATGATCCAAAAGATCGAGCAACCTGAAGCCAAATTCGACCTCTATTTCTTGGGCTACGATTCACCAAAGGCTGTCTCACACGGAAACCACTTCAGCGATCGGGAGGGTCTCATCGAGTTGACACACAACTACGGCACAGAAAACGATCCAGAATACAAAGTCTCAACTGGCAACAGTGAGCCACATAAGGGTTTCGGACATACTTGCATCAGCGTTGATAATATCCAAGCTGCTTGCCAACGGATTGAGGATGCTGGATACAAGTTTCAGAAGAAGTTGTCGGATGGTCGTATGAGAAGCATTGCATTTGCTTTGGACCCCGATGGATATTGGGTTGAGATCATTGGCCAAAATCCAGTTGATAAGACTGAGGATATCAAGACCACAGATGTTGCAACGTACCGAATGGTCGGTTTTGGTTGCCCGTGAAGCCGGATCTTGCTGACTGTTGCAGAATCACACCATGATCCGTGTCAAGGACAATGAGAAGTCATTGAAATTCTACCAAGATGTGTTTGGAATGACTCTTCTCCGTACGAGCGAGAACAAGGATGCCAAATTCAACCTCTACTTCCTCGGCTACCCCGGTGACAAAGGCGTTCCTCAAGCATCTGCCAACGGTGTCAATCCTACTGCCGATCGTGAGGGACTTCTGGAATTGACCTGGAATTACGGAACCGAGAGCGATGAAAGCTTCAAATATCACAACGGGAACGACCAACCTCAAGGATTTGGACATATTTGTAAGTACTCTACAGTAGCTGCGTGACCGATCTAACGTATATAGGCGTCTCCGTCGACAATCTCGATGCAGCATGCCAGCGCTTTGAAGACCTGGGCGTCAACTGGAAGAAGAGACTTACAGACGGCCGCATGAAGAACGTTGCGTTCGTACTGGACCCAGATAATTACTGGATCGAGGTCATCCAAAATGAGAAGTTGAAGTCGCGAGCCAACTGGTAACTTGCATGATAGCGCCAGCCGATAGAGGACAAGCTGAGGCTTTTGATACGAGTCTACGATTGCGTGACCTCCGGAAAAGCTCTTTTGCTACTGTAGTCTAGTTTCTCTCAATACTCGTTACCCATCGATTGTCCTCACATGTTGCCAAAAATTTCCTAGACTTCTCTTGTTAGGGAAGCCTAGTTGAGTAATACCTAGCCGTGAAAGTACATATTGACGTAGACAAGTAGTCCCTCTTGTCAATTTCAACAAGCTGAATACTTATAAAACTAAGATAGACCAAACACATGCAGCAATACGAAAGACAGAGGCTCGTGATATAATAGCCTTGACAAATCTTCGAAATTTCAACAGATGGGGCTATGTGAGTAGGGATGTGACGAGTGTACACTGGATATTCGTTTACAATCTTAGCGAGCTGACGCCTTCAGCTGCTCGGCCTCGAGGGCCAGTCATTTGGCGTACAATTACCGAGCAGTATGACATTTCCACAGCCAGAATGAGGTATTCCTCACCATAATTTCGGGTCGTTCTTCACATTTCGCAAAATCACAGAGGAAAGGAGTGAGGCGTCAAGTGATGAGTGAAGAAAGCCATGGTATAAAACACCACAGCAAAGAGCCCTTAATTCCCCTCTTAGATTTAAGATCCCAGCTCTGTTCCGTAGCCAGACAGACGAGCCATGTCTCCTCAACACTTCTCATCTCATCTCATCTCCTCCCCTGTCCAGCCCAGCATATCCCAGCACTCATTCCACAGCAAAAGTACAAGAAATCAAACAAACAAATGACTCAAGAACAAGCATAGGTACACGGAAGAACACCGACAAATGCTACAGACAAGACGCTAGATGTTTAGGTCTTTGACGAAGATGGAATGAGACCCATGCCACACCAATGGTATCACAGAAACAAGACAATCTCCCCCCTCTCATTCTTCTTCATACGCAGACTCCTCCACAACTCCTTCTCCTCGACGGCTTTGCCGAGCCCGGTATTCGTAGCTGCGCGCTCGCGGTGGTAGCGTTTCAGCGCCTTGTTCATGCTGACGCCTCGCTCGGAATCAGGTCCCTTGTTGATGAAGCTCAACAAAAGCTCGGCCCGGGGTTGGTACACGACTAGTTGGCTACCGTTGTCTTCGCCTAGTGCTACCTCGCCGTTCATGGGCTGGTATTCGATCATTTTGCGTGAGGGACGGTCGGAATCTTCGCGGTGGCGGCGGTGTTTCCTCTTGGGTCTGTCTTCGGAGTGTTCGCGTGACGAAACTCGCTTGTTGCTGATTAAAGACATGAGATTATTGCTAATAGTGTCGACACGGCCACGCTTCAGGTTCTTAGAATGCTTGGTCTTCTTCAAAGGACTTCCGGGGGAGGCATCGCCTGCGTCGCCGCCGGAATAGTCTGGTGATGGTGGGAAGACAGAAGGTCGGGACATGAGTCGCCCCAGACCGCCCGTCAGGCCGGAGTGAAGAACGGGCGGGGCATCAGTCATGCTTTCGTCGTCTCGGGCAGCCAGGTCCTGAGTCTCGACGTGGAGACGCTTGCGCTTCTTATCCTTCTTCTCCTCGCGGGTGAGTTCTCGCTCTTTCCTGTCCTTCTTGCGCTCTCGCTCTGCTTTGGGTGCCGGAGTTTGGTATTCTGATCCAGCGGTGGGGACGGGTCCGTTTCCATATTCTACGAGATCGGTTACGCTCTGTGCGGCGTCTTCGAAGCGTACACGCACGAGATCCCGGTCGTGGTTTGATTCCATATCCTCATCTCTAGAATCCTCAATCAAATTCATTGGTTCTGGGGCGGGTAGTTCGAGTCGAGACTGGTTTGGCGTCGAGCTGTCTACCAAGAAATCGAAAACATTGACTGGACTTGATGCGAGCTTGAATCCTGGGACGGCAGATGGAGGAGAGGGAGCTTCCGGCATCGGTGGCTCGACAATCTCGATGTGCGAGTTGTGGTGGTACTCATCGTCGGCATCTTCGACGTATGCGGTATGTTGTACAAGAGCCTGCGAGTGGTTCTGATGTTGATTGTTGTTCCTGTTCTTCTTCTCCTTCTCCGGTCGATACAATGCTCCTTGGTACTTCTGTGCTTCACTGATACAACTCTGCGATACACGTCAGCGCATGCCGGAAGGTCTGGTAGAGGGGTAATTACCGTATGCGCACGATAGTCCGTTCCGTAGAAGTGTACCATGCAATCAATACATGTAAACGATGCGCCGTAGCATTGATTGCGGTGCGAATCCAACTTCTTCTTCGTGAGAACGTCACCGCAGTTCTATCACAGCAACAATGTCAGACCAGATCATCTCACGATAAGCTGTGTCGGATGTTTCAGAGCGCGTAGAAGTACATACCTCGCAGGAGAAAGAAACCATGATGAATTTTCTCTTCGGGCACTCGATTTGTGGGGTTCTGCTGGAGACTCGATATTTCTGGGCGGTAGAGAGGATATTCGAAGCTGTTTGTCGTGAGCAATAGGAGGGAAGGTTTGCAGATAGTGGGTGTCCGAGTGGGTTGGTATGGGCTTGTAAGGGGGCGCGTGGTGGTTGTAGGAGGTGTTCCACGGTACGTATTAACCCTGGCCTCTGCCCTACCCTATTTCTGGATCAGGATTGCGGGCGGATGGTGTTGGCTTGGCTTGGACTTTGCGCTGATGCAAGGTCGCGTTGGTGCATGAGCTGATCGCCCACGCTGTTTGGCTGCCGCTGTTGGAAAGCCAGGGGATTGGCCGTGCAGTTGCTCGGTGGAGATGAAGAGGAATTGTCCATTCCACTCGTGTTTAACACGTGAGATTGTTTCAACAAGGGTATCAATACGAAGCTGTTGCTTCGTCGAGGGAATGTTCGGATGGTAATATGAGACATTATTAAGAGTTTGAGAAAGATAATTAAGTCTGCAATCACAGTATCTCATCAGGATAGATGAAAATCATGATAGTATGAAGAGTGGCTAATATATTACCAAGTAAAGCAGTACGGAGTACCCATTAGTCGCAGACTTTCTTGAGACTCGAATCGGATACTGAATTTCTGTCAGGAGCTGGAAAATACTTAAACTTGGTGGTCGAGTACTATAACGATGAGTTTCAGTCGCACAAACATCTCATGACTAGGATTTATCCCATATCGCGGGCCAGCGAATTTGGATGAATGAAGACAAAGTTGGTTTGAAAGATGTCTATTGCACGAATGCGGTCTTTTGTACAGTTGTGTTTCTTTGCATTTCTCCTCCAACCAAACGATCCTCCCCTTCCAGACCTTTTGACTGGCTGGCTTCCTCCCCGGTCATGAACTCTGGCATTTAGAATGGCTATTGCATGTTAGTCTCTTGAGGACTCTGAAGGTTAACGAGCTGAGAGTAAGAAAGATATCCTGGGAAGGGGAACGCCACTTGGCTTCTGGTCTACCTAAAAATGTGAGGCTCTGAGTACAAGCCAAATCTTTGGACTGCAATTCACACTTGAGATTTTCCGAGTTAGAGTTAGGATGGCCCCCAGAAAACCCTCCACCACATCCACCACATCCACCAGACACTCTCCAATAAAACTCCATATCCTGCATGATTCCACCGACCAGGACCTTCCCATGGCCAGTCACAGATCCCGTGCATTTGGCTACGCGAACTCTCTTCTCGAGCATAAACAATAAGAGACGTAGCCCACTTACGTTGTCAGAAGCTGGAATCTCCTTGATGAAATGTTGTCCAATGATAGGAACTTTCTAAACCCCAAATCAGCTTTGTCCTTTTCTCAGCCCGCCAAGAGGTAAACATACCACCATGATATCATTTCTAACCTTCGGTACCTCAGCGAAGAAGAAAACGGCGAAGACACCTGCAACACCACCGAAAGCTCCAAGTGTCATTCCCCTATCATTTCATGTCAGCCCTCATCCGTATAGATCCTCCTGTGGCATCCGGCTTCGTCTCCATGTGTCGACCAGATTAGGGAGGACGCTAGGAAAGCTTTGGAGATGGGCTTGGCGACGTACAATCTTGTAGCATGCTTGAGTGTCCACCCATGGAAGTTTCTCTGTGTGTTATATCTATACCCAGCATCATTAGCCCTCATTCCCAGTCGTCTTGTTGCCAATTCAGCCCAATGTCCCCGATCCTCCTCCTCTTGTCGTCCACCATCTCCTACCCAGCTCGTATTCGCAGACCAGAAGACACGTACTTGGGGCCATATGGGCTCTTATATGTGGAATATCCAGGGTTTTGCTTTGGGGGCGTAATGCCAGTACTTGGGTGGAACTGTGGTCGACCAAACATTAGCATTGGATCTCCTGGTTCCATTGTCCTGATAGGAACTCGTAACTCGTAGGGGGTTTGCGAGGGGCGCAGAAGCTGGAGATATAACATACCTCGCCGGCCATTGTGTGAGAGGGGTTCGTGAGGTCGTGGGGTGAGGCAATTGGAGATACTCGTCGTTAGGTTGAGGTTCGAATGATGATTTTTGAAGCCGGGAGAGGCCGGGCCGTGAACTCTATCACGTGATATACGACGAATTTCTGATCTTACAAAATGAGACTGTTTTCTTTCTTTCAAGTATTAATGTCTTTGAGCATTTTTAACAAACTTGTTTTGAAATGCCATAATATGGTCTTGTTGACAGTTTCCTGCCGAGCGAGCTGGATCTCGCGCGGTGCTCAAGGGTTCACCAGCGAACATACTCGACTCTGACTCTATTGACTTTATCTCGAGATTCCCTCGAAACTGTGTGATGCCCTTCCATTCTCATAAACTCTCCTCGATATCTCTACTTATCAGAGTCCTTTCAATAAGAAAGGGCAACAGCTTCAGAACATCCCACCACTGTCTCTTATCCGGCGAGATCCCACGAGATAAACTCACCTGCATGAACCATCCATCATGCCTCACATTGCTTTACAAGGCTGGAATTGATTTCCTTTTTATGGCGAGATCTATTGCTCAATGTCATGCATTGAGATGCTATCGAAGCTCTCTGTATCGTTGACCAAATGAAACAAAGAATTCTGCTCTTTACTCAGACTTCCGATCCATCGTGGCAGACGGAGAAAGCAGCCTTCATTGCATTACCTCATGCCATGCCCGTCAAATCCCTCCCTCCTGCATCTCCTGTTCTTCGAAGTTGCTTCCTCATTCGATCGTCTCCTCGCCTCCTCTCTCCACATCTGCACGATCTCTCATCCCGCCATCCAGGTCTCCAAGAAAGCTGAGTGATTCCTGTGTTCTGATTGGCGAGCTGTCATCCCGCTCGTCCACCCACTCGTCCCGCATTGTCAACGTCCATCGGCCCAGGCTTTCGCCCTTCATCCCGAACCGCACCGAGAGGAAGAGGAGGAGAGAAATCCAACATCCGTCATCCCACTTCAATTCAGACCCCTCTTCTCCACGACCAACTTTTCACCTTTCGAGCCACTTCTTTCTTCTCTTTCAAAAGATTGCTTTGAACCAGGTGTTGAAGCCAGCGATTCCACTTCACGGAGACCATTTCTGCGACTTCTAGGATACCAAGCCCAGGATAGGAAGAAAGACCGTAGAGTCTACCAACAACTACGCGCTCGAAGAGGTCTGTGGCTGGCACAACGAGGGACAAATAGACAGACGTTGAGTGTAATCAATAATTGCCACGAGTGATAGGAAGGTCAGAGCAGGTATTAATAAGCAAACGAGCCTCAGTCTGCAACACGGGTCAAACGAAGGATTGGCCTGGATTGGATATACTGGACCTGCAGGCACTTACTGTGCAGGACGACTGTCAAATACCACTCCACACTCTGAATCGCCCGACACTCTTATTACCTATCTCATAAATCCTGGTGCGGGCTAACCTTGGAGCTGGAAGATATTTTGAGCATCCATCATACGACCTTTCCTTCAAGAGCTACCCAAATCCATAGCCACACATGCAACGAACAACAGCAGAAGCAATGCCCACTCAACGCCCCTTCTTCTCCAACTTCCTCGCCGCATTCCGCGCTCACTCTGCTATTCAGACGAGCAAAGCAACGGCAACAACGTCTTCCTCTGCTCAAACCGCACATCCTTCACCAGGACCTTCTCCTTCACAACCGCGCACGATAAGTACATCTACAAAGCCATCCGGCGCAACAACGACGGCTCTGACATCCCTCCACTCACCGCGAACATCAAATTCCCCATTAAGTCGGTCACCGGGGCCTTCACCATCGCCCGCGGCGGAAAACGCTTCTGCGGCAAGATATATCACACCAAGAGGAAGGAGAGGAAGCGACAGCTCAAGTGAAGGATTCAGAGATGTACTTGGGGCCGAGAAGTGGTATATTGGAGGCAGGACGGCGGCAGGAGAAGAGAGGTATTTCAAACTGGGTGTCATCAAGAGGCATACTAGTAGAGATCGGTTGAGCTTGGATAGGTTGAGCTTGTGAAGAGAATCATGGTGGATGAATCCATGCAATATGCACTGGGGTCGAAGTCGTAATCCTGGTGATGGGAAGGCAGGTGGTCTGCCACGAACAGACACTACCAAGTGGCCAGCAGACCAGATTGTGTGGGACATTTCATTTCCTGGGTCATCACTACACTGCTCGCAACAATGCGGCTGGGGAACGGCGTTTGGGGGAACATGGGAAGGCGCTTTGATTGGGATGGACTGCCTGGAATGGATGGCGTTGCACATATACTTATACATTTTCTTGGGCGAATGTCCAAAGATCCAAGGCAATAAAAGCTTGTTCTTGATGTCAATTCTCTGCTCCTCTACTTTGACACTATAACTGTACTTTGTAGCAATCTTGATTAGTCTCGAAAGCAAGTCAAGGGTGTAGGCTCAGTCAGTATTCGTAGGGAGAAACTTTGCCGGTCAAAGAGGGGTATATCGATATCGATAGCTCGAGGCATGAAAATACAGTGATCGATAAGCCAACTTCTGGCTCCCGCGATCAGCCAGCCTGTCTACACCTTCTTCAAATCAAGGTGTATAAAATCTCCTTCAACGGCTTGTAATTACACAACATCTGTAAACAGACGAAGGAGATCAACAAATGTAGCACTTGGAGGGGTAGATATGGAGAACCGTCGGCAATACCTTCCGACCAAGCCATCTGCAGCCTAGCTTCATCAAAGCTTCAGCCTTACTGAGATTTTCTCGGAGCCTCGTCAAAATCAACAACACCATCCAAACATCAGGCACGTCTCACCGGGACATCACAAGCAGACAAATTCCCTCAGCGCGTTGTCTCAGCAAGATCTCATCTCTTCACTCCAGCCGACAAGCTCACCAGCAACAATGCCACCAACTACAATCCGTACCGCGCCAGCAGACGATACCTTCACAAGCCTCGCGGAGCACCAAGCCCAAACACCATCTACTTTCTACAATGCGAAGCCAGTCTTGCACTACAAGAAGAATGGAATCCGCGCTATAGCATCCGTCGATCAGATCTCGAAACTCCCAATACTGGCGCCAGCGGAAAGCGGTGATGCTGCGACAACAGTGCAGACGCTGGACGTGTGGATAAGTTCAGAGTACGTTTCCTAGCATTGGACCTCTCTCACTTGTCCATGGTTTGGAGATTCGCAACACACGACCAATTGACTAACTGTTCATTCAACAGAAACCTCACCCTCTTCAACCCCACCCTCTCCACCGGCCTGTCCATCCCCTACCCCTCCATCTCCCTCCACGCCATCCAGCGCCTCCCCGACCCCTCGGCTACAGACACCTCCTCAGCCGAAGCCCTCATCCAAGGTCTCTACATGCAACTCGACCTCTCCGACCCCAACACCTTCTCCTCCTCAAACGACACCTCAGAAGACGACGACCCCACCGTCGAACTCACACTCCTCACCACCCCCTCCTCCTCCTCGGAAACCCCAGCACAAGCCATCCAAGCCATGTTCGACGCCGTATCCAACTGCTCCAACCTGCACCCCGACCCAACCTTCGATGATGACGAGGAGATGCAAGATGCTGGCGGAGATAGCCGGATCGTCTTCGAAGGAAGTGTAGGCTATGAAGGCATCAGTGGTCTTCCGGGCGTGCAGCAGGGTTCTGGGGATGGAGGGTTGCCGCCTCCGTTTCCGGGGAGTGGAGGCTGGATTACGGCGGAGAATGTGGGGGAGTATTTTGATGAGGAGGGGAATTGGATTAAGGATGGTGAGGAAGGGGGAGAGGGAGAGGGAGAGGGACTGGGTGAGGGTGCGGGAAGGGTTAGGACGAGGGAGGAGATGAATGGGGGTGGTGAGGGGGAGGGAGTCAATGGTCATGCTGAGGAGGGTGACGAGAGTAAGAAGCCTAGAACGGAGTAGATGTTTATCGAATTAAAAGCTTTGGATCGAGTTCACAATCAAAGCGAGGTGCGGACTTTTCATGGTAAGAGTACGATGGGCATTGGGCAGCTGCCTTTGAGAAGTCCTATCCTCTCACTTACAGAACGCAGTGCCGTAAGAGTCGTAAAATAAACGTCAAAAATTCTGGGAGGCGTACGCTCTGGAGTCGAAAAGCAAAGAGCATCAGAAGCGAGCTTGCAATAGCAGACAATGACACTACGATGTCAGTAAAAAGACTTTCAAGCTGTGGTGACCATCATGTCTTCTTGTTGGGATGTTATGAACAAAGTATTTCACATATGTTACCCAAGGTCACAAGATCATGTTTAGATTCACTTTGTAGAATTATCTATTCCATTTTCCGTTCAACTACTAACCCTAACTCTCACTCCAAACTCACTCCAACTCTTCGCCAAACTCCACCCACGTCGCCAAAGAAGAAGAAGAAGCGCTGCATCAACCGTCGACCATCAACCATCATCCGTAACCCATGAATACAAACAAACAAGTAAATAGACATGCTTGCTAACTAATTCGCGCCTCGCTATGTGGGTAGGTATTTTTGTTTCTCCGCTTTTTCATGCTTTTTGTCCATGCAATGCTTCAATTCGTGAATCATGCTTGAGAATTCCAATGCTCGAATTCCAACCGAATGTCAATCCGAAATGCGATGCTGTTTCCTTTGTGCGTAATTCGTTTCCTGCTATGCCCAACGCCGAAAGAGAGTCCCGGAATAGGTGAGAAATGGAACCAAGGCGGCGATACTCCATAACTTTCGCCGAAAGAAATAATGATGCATGAGCCTCGACAAAATGACGTTGGAAGAATTATGTACGTTGCTATAGGCGCTGCAGCCTCAGTCGCATCAATGCCACCGTCGCGGTCATCGAAACCTGCTGGGCTTCGTTCGATATAGCATAATCCCAGCTGTGAATAGCTGCGGGGGTTCAGTTCTTCTTGAACATATAATGTCCTGCAAAGAATCAGTACTCCTCTACCCGAATGTGTATAGAATTTGAACTTACCATAGATCCCACCAACTTCCGCCCGCGCAACAGGTACCTTTCTCATACCCCAGTAAGTAGCACCCCACTTCCAGCTTCTTCCACCCTCATCCTTGATGCCTCCCTCTCTGGGCAGGCGAACGAGCCATCCTCGTCGTCCAGCCTCCTTGACACACCATCCCACACGCTTGACATCCGGAGCTTTCTCGAGGCGCTTCAGAACCTCTGCACTCACTTCGAGGACATCCAGTGGCTCGGCCACAGTCTTGAGCACGGGACAGCTGGAACCGAAGAGAGTGCCGAGATCCATCTGCGCGATCGAGAGATCAGACACATCGACATAGCGGAGAGAGTGTGGGATCCATGCAACTTGTTCCGCAAGCGGGAGGTTGGAGTCAGGAACAAAGAGGCGGGTGAGTTCGCGGAGATCGAGGTGGCGGCCTAGACCAAGCTCTTCGACATGCTTGGTGATTGGAAGGAGAAGTTCGATGTGCTCCTTACCCATCTTTGAGCCTTTAAGATTCAAAGAGCGAAGACTGGTAGGGAGGCATGGGAGGAGAGACGTGATGTCATCGCTAGAGAGCATCTCGGCGGATTTGACGTCCATCGCCAGGTTCAAGTATACGAGGCTTTTGGCTGCAGGGTGGGTGGTCAGGAAATTGACTACTGAAGCTCCGGAGAGGAGCGAGCATTTGCTCAGATTGAGATGAGTCAGGCAGGCTGTATGAGGGATCGAGTGAAGTGCTGCGTCGGTGATACGTGTGTGCGCAACATCAAGATGTGTAAGACGAGGTAGACGTGGGAGGAGATTGTCGAAGACCGAAGATGGAAGGATGGTACATTCGTGGAGACTCAAGCGTGCAATAGGGAGTGTAGCCGGGAGGATCTGAGCGCTGATAATCGAGTTGAAGGAATCGCGGAATGATGTTGATGAGCAGGCGCAGAGATCCAAGGCCTTCAACTTTGGCAGGTCGCAGAGCAATGTCTTCAAAACTGCTGGAGAAAGCTCATCGTCAATATGCTCTTGAGCAAGGAATTCCTGGAGGTTTGTGGTGAGGCGAAGCGACTCAAGGAGAGTCTCAGGAATGAGGTTCTGGGTTTGTGCTCTCTCCCGAGCAGTCATTCCAGCTCCAGTAGGGTTGAAGTGGGAGAAGTCCAAACGGCGGACGATCGTACCCAGTGCAGGGTGAGAGCTGATGTGAGAGAGGAACTTGCGGAAGATCCTCGAGTGCGGAATGGTGACCTGAGCATACAGAGTAGACAGTGTTGCCGAGTGAATACCCCGTGATGTGAGAAGGAGAGACATCAAATCGATGTTTCTGGCTGTGAATCCATTTGGAGGAATGTCGGTTGCCAATTGGTCAATGATAGAGCCTGTAAACATTAGCCAATATTCAATCATGACATCAGGTGACACAATGACGAAAGGGATCACTCACCAAGTAACTCCATGGGGAGCAATTCCAATGGACTCTTCCCAGCCGCATGTCGTCCCTTCTCCTTGACCTCTTTCACGTTCATCCCCGTCATTCGAACATCTGACTCCCAGTCCCATCTTGCCAAGCCCTTCAAATCCCCCGAACTCTTGCTCGCCACTCTCCCTCTCACACTGATCCCCTTCCATCCCTTGAATCCATCGCAAGGGCAAATAAATCCATGGAGAGAACTATGGGGGTTTGTCAACATTCCCCTTCCAGAATCAGTTCTCAACAATTCAGGTGGCGTTCTTGAGCCAGATGATGAGTCGTCGAGAATAGCCTCTTCGTCCTGGTGATATTGGTTTCGTAGATATGAGCTCGTCTTTGTCTCGGTGAATGTCTGCGCAATACCGCCCGTATGAGACTCCTTGGTACTGGAGAATGAAGCTCGATCCATACGGTCTGTGGTTGGTGGCGCTGCCTTCTTCTCGGGCATGTATGGCAAAGGCGCGACCTTTCGGCCAGCAAATTCAGAAGGTGATACTGCCATTTTTGACTGATAGTATTCGAGTTGCTGTTTCCTTATATGAAAGAGGTCCGCGGAGGTGTTTATATGGTGCAACGTTCGAGAAGAATATGAGCTAATAGCGCGCTCGGGATTCGCTTCCTGGGACTCAAGTCTCGAAAGACCCTAGCGAATGAATTTTCTCGTAGTCAGGCACGCAACGGACCTCGAGAGGTGATGCGATGGTGTTGTGCTGTGTTTGGAAGGCGAGTCGTGAATGCTGAGGAAACTCTGACACACGATCCCCTCCTATTTAGTCAAGGAAACACCCGGTGGAAGCTTCCCCGCCTTCTTCTGCTACCCCGGATTGGAATGTGTTGTGTAATAAGCTGCCAAGTGCGTGTCAAGTGAGGAGCACGCGGTGAGTGTTGTGTCAAGGAAATCAATTTAGCAAGCTTGGTGCTGTTGGCTTTTGAGGCGGTATGGTGCTTGATTCCTGTAGGTGCTGGTTGATGGTGTGTGTATCTTTAGGTAGTCGAGGGGCACGGGGATGCAGCTTTACTTTAAGGGTCTCTGACGAGCGAGCGAGGGAGCAAGAAAACAGAGGCGAAGCGAAGACGGAGTGTGGAATTGGGTAATGAAATAAAGAAATTCTCTCCCGTGTGATTGAGTGACTCGACGACGCCACTGTGCCCTGACTATATCATGCCCGGCTTTCGGAATGAAGACTGGAGACGAACTGGAGACGAAATGACCCCTACCTGTCTGATGGATACCGGGCGGTTTTTTCTTTGCTTTGTCCACAGTCGCCCAGAGCCAGCTTGCCCTGCCCAGGCTGGGCTGGAGGAAGAGTCTTCGGCTGGTCCGTTTGTCTTGACATCAGTCACGCGGCTCTCTAAGCCCGTTGGCTCCTCATGCATCCAGTCCAGTCCTGCATTATCTTGGTAAAATATTACCCCATACATACCTCTCATTGGATGGCTTCGACGTCGTCTCTTCATCCTATTCGTCCACATCGAATATCTTCATAATGAGAATTGACGAGTGAGAACCTTGAGAGCATGCAATTTTTTGTTATTGTTGAGAAAGATGAGCAGACCTGCTGGTCAATGCCATCGTGACGTGGAATGAATCAGGGGCGAAAATGCTAAAAACCGATGCATTTTCTGGAGCCGAAAAGTCCGAAGTCACACGCTTACATGCGGACATTGGAAGATCCGAGGAGAGTATGTCAACGTGAACAATTGACTATAAAATATCCGAAGACTGATCACTGTTATTCTCGGAAGTCAATGATAGATCTGGGTACACCAGGACTCATGGGAATTAGGAAATTATGTACAGCTGCAGGCTGACTTCCACAGCGTGCGAATCATCATTGCTCCCATGTTGCCGCCTTGAACCGAGCTGAAGCTCGCCTACGAGAAACGTAAACATTATGTCAAGTTCCGAGAAACGGAGAGAGCATGGAGCATTCAAAAATCTGTTGGACAGCGAGACGTACGAAGCGGAGCTACAAATGGGATTTCTTTAATTACAATTGACTGATTTTTTTAGGATGAGGACTGCGAAAAGCCTTTGAATACGGATTCCAGAAGCTCTTGCTCCACACACCAGAAAATCAGTAGAGTCTATGCAAATTGCTTTGGCCATGAGATATCTCAGATGCGTTCATGGAATATATGGCATGTTTGAATGCTGAGATCAGGTTGTTGTCAAGCAGGTCCCCGGTTGGAATTTTGTACAAGGGATACGATCAGATAAGGAGCTTATCGGCGAAGCTTGTGATGCGCCAAGGATGTCAACCATCAGCTATGTCATCGTCACTTTCCCACCAAAACTCATTCCTGGACTTTAACAGCTACATTGGCACAGCGCATACCGGCTTTGTCAGAAAAGATGCCCTCGTGAACTTCTCCGTGTTGGTGCTCTGTGCCAGATCCTGAACCAGGCAGCAGCTCTGAAATTCCCTTGACCTCCCTTTATCCATTTACCTCGAGGTAAACATCATCTGCTCCCTAGCATTCCTCGCAGCAGCAGCGCAACAATCATGGTAAGTAAAACCTCATTATAAGCTTCAATATCTCTAACAATACTCTGCAGGACCTCATTCTGAAGCCAGTCCGGGTTGCAACCTCTAAACCTGCGCGCCAAACCTACCTCAACACCCTGCTGTTTATGATAACCTCCTCCATACTCCTCGGTCTAGCAGTATTCGCATATATTCTGTTCTACTACAACTATGTTCCTCAAATAGGAATAGAGCGTGTTATCCATCTGCAATATAGGTATGCTCCCTTCTTCCAACTGCCCAATGCGCACACCATACTAACAACTTCAGCGACGGTCCCCATCCCTATGGCATAACCTCCCTCGACACCTCCCTCGTCTCCCAACAACCCTACGACATATACCTCACCCTCCACGTCCCCCGCTCCCCACCCAACATCCACCGCGGCAACTTCATGCTCTCCCTCAGCCTCCTCTCCCCAACCTACAAATTCCTCCCCCCACCAACCGACCCCTCACCAGCCACTCCCCTCTCAGGCGCGACTGGAACCCTCTCCCTCTCCAAATCTGACATCCTCTTCTCTTCTCGCCGCCCCACCCTCCTAACCTACACCTCCCGCCTCGTCTCCCTCTCCGAGCGTCTCCTCGCCCTTCCCCTCTACATCCTCGGCCTCAAGCACGAGTCTGAAATCCTACACATCCCCATGGCGGAATCAGCTACCTTCCCCCGCGGCAGGAAGAACATCCCTGGTTTCGCGATGCTGGAATTACAAGCTGGACAGGATGTGCAAGTCTACGCTGCGAAGATTACATTTAAAGCGAGGTTTGGAGGACTGAGGTGGCTGATGTATAATCACCGGATCCTGTCATTTTTGATCTTCACGTCGGCATTTTGGATTGCGGAGGTGCTGTTTACTGCTGTTGGGTGGCTTGCTGTGAGAGCTATTTTCTCGACTGGTGCGGAGGTGAAGAAGGAGGTCAAGGGTGAGGAGACGGATGGGAGCGTTACTGGTGTGAAGAAGGAGGGTGAGGAGACGGACGAGCTGGATTTGTCAGATACGCCGAGGACGTTCCCGACGTATGGTCGACAGGCTCCGTTGAGGTATGTGTCGACTGGGAAGGATGAACCGCAGGTTAAGGACGAGGATAGCGAGGAGTATGCTGCACTCGAGAGAGGCGGTTTGGCTGAGGCGGATGACGAGGATGAAGATGATGGAGAGGATGTTGGTGGGTACAGAGGGGGTAGGACGGATTCTGGCATTGGGACGAGTTTCAGTGAGGGTGGTGAGAGGGGGAGTGTGAAGAGGAGAAAGTCGAAGGGTGGGAGGATTTGAAGGTGTAAAGGTTTCAAATCGGAGGATGAGGAGCTTTGATACCCTGGGTTGGAATAGGAATTTTCAGTGTAAAATATAAGAAGTTCCATTTACTTATCAGACTTTCTTTCCTCGCTACTCGAGAGAGTGAGCAATGTGCTAAGCGAAGATGCTCACGTCAACAAGGAACGCCCATTTTTGATATTGACGAAGCTGGCTTGGGATTCTTATCAATTAGCCAGCAGACCCTCAGTAGACCCAGGGTCGGCAATACAACATTGAGCATACGCCATATCAGACGAGCTGTGTTCCTTGAAGAAATTAAATGTCAAGTTTCTTTCTATCATCTATATTCTCAACATGCGCCGTCTAGTTCTCCCACGTACATCTGAACTCCGACCCAAAATCCAAGAAACAGTGCTTGGCTTATCCTACATCCAAGTCTTCTAGATCTTCTTACAAGCTGGTTCACACACCAGCTTCTAACAATGCCGCTCTACTGCACGGGGTATACTCTCGCCATAGACTACCCAGAGTTAGCATTCATCTCAACACCACAAATATCAATTCCCAAGATTTAGACTCAGACTTACCGCCGCCTGTCTCGGCTCAATAAACAACGCACTCGCCTCCACCAACACGACCGGCTTCTCCCCCTCCCCAACCAACGTCTCAATATGCCCCTCCACCCACGCCTTCCTGCCCTCCACCTTCGTCGTCTTAGCCCTCAACACCACAAACGCCCCCGCCTGCGCTGGCGCCCTATAATTAATATTCAGATTCGCGGTCATCCCCACCTTATTCGGCAGCGCCGCGAAACAACACCGCGCCAACCCCTCATCCAACATCGTCGCTAGCATTCCGCCATGTACGAGACCCGGGTGGCCGCAGAGGTCGCCGCCGAGGTATTGGATAGAGACGAGCGATTTGCCGCCTGTCTCGCTGAATACTAGGGGTGGGACGACGACTTTCCCGGGGCCCATGAGCGTGCCGGCTGTTAAGCTGTGGCTGCGCTGCGCTTCGGGGACTTTGAGATGTGGTCGTGATTCCGAGTATTGGGGTTGTGCGCGGAGGGAGACGGCGAGGGGATGGCTCTTGATGAAGTCCTCTACTTCTTGCGAGTGCGAATCGCCGGGTGTGTACATGGAGAGTGTCTCTTCGTCTGTGGGAGGGTTCAGGTAGCCATTTGCGGCTTGGATGACGGGGGCGGCGGCCATGGTGAAGCCGAGGGTTGTGAAGACGATGCTGAGGAGGAAGACGTTGGCGGTGCGGCGGAGGAGGGATTTCTTGATTGGAGGGGCGGTGGTAGAGGAAGAGGTTTGTGCTGAGGATGGAATTGCTTTGGGAGAAGTAGATTAGCAATGATCTTTTTATATTTATATAACCTTCCCATATCAAGAATTGGTAATTAAAAATTGAACAAACCTTGAACGTTTCCGAGACGCTTACTCGTATTGAAGGCTCTTGACTGGAGGTGGAGGGGCAGAGTGTTGACTCGTGCAATTCTCGAGATGGGAAGACACCTCGAGGCTGCTACCGGCCGAAACATATATTTTTCTGCCAGACGAGACGCCATAGTCACGGACATCGGGGCAATTGTATCGAATTTTCTCTGGGTACTTGTTAATGGGAAGTCGGCGGTGAGAGATTGGCCATGCCGATGCCGATAGGTGTTGACGTGGTGGGTCGGATTGAATGCAGTAGAGGAGGAGGCTGAAGAAAATTGCTCTGTAGCCTCGGGTGTTTTAGAGTACGGTACCTACATCGGAGCCGGAACATATGTCATGGCAGTGATGGCACAGGCACAGCATGGCAAACTCACAAGCAAATCCAACCTTCTCACTAAAGATTCCCAACGTTCTGGACCACATCAACTATTGGCTCCGGCTAGTTCTGCAAAGGGCTGGCGAGTTGGCCCAACTGCTTGATGCCTCGGCAGGAATAGTTCAGAGCTACACCCCAAGCGAGATGATAGCCTGCTCTTCAGCCACTCAGGGCATTTCCCCTCACGCCCGTCTTCCTCCTTCAGGTAAGATATGAAGCCAAAGATCAACGGCTGGAAGGTAAACCTCAGGGTCTCGCACACTTTCAGCACGCCTGGTATTCTGCAATAGGAAAGCTCGCCGCCATGTACCGCAGTAGTCTGTAGATGACATGGACAACCTATCTCCTAGATGCTTTTATCCTAGCATGCTTTTCCATCATCTGTTCTCATTCTCCTTTCTCTCCCCTGAGATCATCGACGTCAGGTCTTAAGTGACTCTGCACAGTACACAGTTGTCTGTATCTTCAATATCTTCCTTGCCCATCGCGGACATCATTCAAGATGTTTCTCAAGGGGCAGGGCCGTCGCTGGCCTCTCTTACTTGCTTTAATTGTATTTCTATGCACCCTTGTCTATTTTCACAAGCAACTCGTCAACCTCCCCCTCCCTCGCATTCAGAGCCCTCTGAGAAGCGGCTCGACGATAGGCAATCCGAGCAATGTCGATACACCTCTCAATCTAGATGGGTCGAAAACACACACAGAAGTATACTCTGTGTCTACCAAGGACAGGAAATATTTCAAGGTGCAATTCGGTGGGCACAAAACTGCTGCAAACACCAATATCATCCCACATCCCCACTGGAACGACACCTTCATAATCGTCGCTCAGAAACCACCGAGCAAGATCCCCCACACAGTCTGGTTCGCAGAACTAGTCTGCAATGCCCAATTCAACAACGGGATAATGGAATGTATCGAACCCCCCGCCATCCTCCCCATCGCTGCAACAGCAGGCGACAGATGCAAAGGCGGCAAGATCGACTACTTCAACAACCTCGTCGGACCACACGACGCGCGCGTATTCTACGGCCCCAAGAACCCCTACGTCATCTACGGCAGCAACGGCGTCCAAACAGCCTGTCTGGCGCAATGGATGGAGGACTTCCGATTACTCGTTGATTGGGGCCACGAGTATTACGAGGAGACCAAGTTCCGCGTGGGGACGGAGCTGCATCGTCCTGAGGGGACGTACATGGACATGGAGAAGAATTTCTTCGCCTTTTGGGATAACAGCGGGAACATGTACACGCACTACGACATCTACCCCAAGCGGGTATTCGCAAAGGTCGAGTACGACGGCACTGTTGGTCCAGATCTGGCGCCTCTGGCTGCGGACCTGGATAGCAAGTGTATGGATGCGCGTATGGTGAAGCTCAAGAACGAGAAGCAGGAGGGTTTGCACCAGGCGACGAATTCGCTGTCCATCACTATGTGCAACCGGGCGGATCCCAATTGCAAGGCTGAGGAATCGAATACCTTTATTTTCATACTGTACCAGTATAAGAGCTTCTTTGAATATCACGGCCAGTATGAACCTTACGTTATGATCTTTAGCCAGCAGCCGCCGTTCCAGATCCATGGTATTTCGAACAAGCCGATTTGGATCTATGGTCGGGGTGGGCCTGGTACGGGGAAAGTGCACAAGAACATGGGGGATAAAGCGCTCGCGAAGTGGAAGCAGACGGAGATGTTGTATGTGACGAGTATGAGTTGGAAGGAGAGGGGGAGGAAGTACCATGGGTTCCTGGATGATGTTCTGTTCATTGGGTTTGGAATCGAAGATGAGGTTGCAGGTGGTATCGATATTTTGGCCGGTGATTTGTTTGCCGATATGGGCTCTTGTTTTGGGACCTGAGTGAGGCTTTGACTTTCGGGGAGCGAGGTCGGCTGGTTGGATGGCGTTGGATATATGGCTTGGATTGGGTTCCGGAACTACATATGTATAAAGATACGGTGGTGATATGGGCGTTCGGGAGACATACTAGATAAAATAAAGAGCATATTAATACTTCAAAAGCGCAATTGGCATTACGGTATTTCAAAGTAGAATGGATCGCGATCAAGCGGGGAAAGCTGGCCAATTGGCCTCGCTAAAATGTGACGCTCATGTAAATATACCCAGATCCTCAAGCCCTACTCTGTTCCCATCAACAATGGAAGAGGCTTTCGAGGACAGGAGAATGGTTGGTGTCCGACGTGGGCAGGTATGCCAAACCCGCTCAACAATGAGCTGGACACGACAAGAGTTGAAGAGTCCCGTAGACTTTCCCTCGCCTACAAGTCGAGCTCTGGCTCTGGCCGTAATGCAATTACATATGAACAATAATGGCGATAAGTCATGCTCAAAACCAACCATGATTTCTATCTCCGGGTATGAGAAACCAAACCCCAACACCATAACACCGTCATACCATACACACCCATTCCAATACCATGCCATTCATATCCTTTGTAAACCCACCCTACTTCCTATCCCCGTCTCTCCACTCACTCCCATTGCCCACACCCGCCGAGCCCTCCCCAGCACCAGGTAACACTCCCTCATCATCATCATCAAACTCGTCATCATCCAGAATCTTCGCCAACTCATCCGGATCCCTCATCTTAGCATCCGGGTCCACCTCATCCCCAGCACTAATAACCCCCGATTCCTGACCCGAGAACGATTTCTGCCTCTCCCTCTCACCAGCGAGAACTCCATCATCAGCCGAGACGCTGATCCCACGAGATCCCCATTTCGAAGCTGTCCTGCCTGTTCCGCCACCAGGCGCAGACTCGCTATCTCGTCCCAATGCTGGAGCGCTCTCCTCGTCATCTACATGTCCGACGAGAGGCTTATGTCCAAAGACTGTGCGAAGAAGCCAGCCGTTGCGCAGATCATCTGCATCTACCAATCCACCATGTCGAAGCTTAACGCGTTGTCTGCTATAGTACACCCACGCGAAATCCACATAGAAAGCCGTCTGCAACACCCCAAAGATGATCGAAACCGGGTCTGGCTTGCGGTCTGTGATATCAAGTTCCCGCCATATCCAGTTCAATATGTAAAAGGCGCGGTAGGAGCCGAGCGTGAGCAGGTAGTAGGAGTCTATTACTGTTGGGACGGTGGTCTGGCGGAGGAGGAGGAGCTGCGGGAGGACGCAGGTGGATTCGAGGATTATGGAGAAGGTCCACATGATCTACCGAGCTGTATGTCAACATTGCATTTCGTTGTACGTCTAGGGGAAGGATATAAAGAACGAAGGGGGGGGAATGAAAAAAGGAGGGGAAAACAAACCTCCATCCACCCCCAATACCTCGACTTCTTAAAAATCATCATCATCAACGGCGCTCCCACAGCACTACCCACCAGACACGCAGCCCCCAACTTCCACGCCTTCTCGCGCTCCCTCGTCCGCGCATACACTCTCAGCATCAAGAACAGAATGTACACGCTGCTCAGGATGTAGAATATCTTGAGGATGGTGTTCCAGGCCGTGTTGAACTGGAAGATGTCGAGGTAGCGGGTCACGAAGACGCCGCAGTAGAGGGCTTGCGTGATGAGGGAGACGCCTTCGGTGCTTTGGTTGCGGTGGATGGCGAAGATGAGGATGCATTTCGAGAGGGTGTGCGAGACGTCGCCGAGGATGCGGAAGATCTGGAGGAGGGAGGAAGAGTGTCAGCTACTATACGGGCATGTTCAATTACATTGAGGCTGGGAACTCTAGCTATTGCGCAGGAGTGGGAGATGGCAATGGGATTGGGACTTACGTTCATAGACACCATGATTGCGATTTGGTGGGTTGTGATGCTTGGAGCAGGAGGAAGAGCAATGGCTTGGAGTTGTGAGTAAGGTCGCACCTAGCTGCAGCTGAAGTGAGGTAAGGTTCGAGGTTGGAGAGATGTTTCAACGGGATCGTAGCCTGATTACGCGTTCGAGAAGCTTATCTTCCACCAGGTACGCCCATAGCAGACGCTGGATGCCTAGCAGCTGCGCAGTAAACGAAGTATTTCCAGATCAAAATGCTTGGTCCTTCGATGGGTGTTGAGGTTTTGGATAACGGGTCGCGAGGAATGTTGGAGCTGGAGCCGGAGCTGGAGCTTCGTCGATGACACTGACGCCCCACGTAGCTTTGTAGCGTATTCGAGACAACCCTCGGATAAGTTCGAAACAAGCAGCGAAAGAGACTGGAGTATTTTTGGTCAAGGAGTAGATTAATTGTCTTCCACAAAATGAATCAACACAGAAACTGATTCCTCTGCTCTGAGGATGGAAGCTTCCATATTGATGAAGAGTGCAATGTGGCCGGAACAATCTGAACCAGCTGCCTGGAGTGACAGTGTAGCACGCGAGCACCCCCATCCAAACAATTTGGCAGGTTCAAAATTCCGACTCACACAAGTACTGCCCATCTTGTGGATACCACTTCACAGCCTCAACGAAAGTTGGTCTGTCACAATTCTAATAAGGTAGGTAGTTGGCCAACATTTCAGAGGGGCTTCTGGAAGGGGGAAGCAAATCCGGCACTTTCTGGAGGAGCGAAGGGAAACCAGATGTACCAACAACACTGATTGATATTTTGTATGTTTTTGTTGCTCATGGCTCATTTGTACCGACAAGTCCAGAGTCCTGGGCTGTAATACCACCAGAATCTCCTCTTCCCCTTCCTCTCCCTCTACCACGTCCACGGCTTGGCCCACCTCTCTCTCTTGGACCTTGACCTCTCGGGCCTTTACCCATGGGAGCTTTCCTCCCCCTGAACTTTTCTGGTAGCTCCTGGACCATCTTACCATCTTCCCAAAGTACACCAATATCCTCTTTCCTCCCTTCGACCTTCTTCCAGTACTTCGTCGCCAGAACGCCCGTCTGATCTCCTTCAGTCAACACAACACCATTCTCGCTTAACCACCACTCGACCCCATCCTCCAAGCTCTGCTTCACATCCACATAAATCAGAATCTCAGCATCTTTCCTCATTCCACTGATGACTCCCTCCTTATCTTCGGGCAGACCAGTGCTGAAGTGGATGTGATTCCTAGTCATCTTCTTCAAGCCACCAGAATCCACAATAGTTTGGTAGAAGGCGAAGTAAGTGCCATGTACAACAGTCTCTGGAACATTACCAGCAGAAAGTGTGATGGGAACAAGTAAAGAGGCTGAGTCGACAGCTATGCTGTGGCCTTGATTGGCCCGAATTACCCAGTCTGAGGGATCCTCTGAATTAAGATCTGGTGAGTCTTTCAGGGATGGAGATGGCTTCATTGAGAAGCGCTGCTTTGCGTTGTCCGAGACGGCTGTACGGATATCGGCGAAGTTTATTTGAAGAGATTTCAGACGTGGCCATTTCATCTATAAGCTTGTATTAGTCACATTTTCTACTTGTGTCTTTGCTCGAGGTAGTAAGGACATGTCTTTTTGGGTATCTGGTTTTGGATACCAAATATCGGACTTTGGACTTTGATATCGAAAGTCAAAGGTCCATCCTGTTATACAGAGCAAGAGGCGAAGAAAAAAGAACAGAAGAGAACTCACAACTTGCTCCACGCTCGCATACCCCTCAGCATCCAACTTCAAGCCTGCTTCGACAGCAGCATGCCGTAAAAGTTTCGATAATGCTTTCGAGACCATGATCTCTCTACCTTCTCCTTTCCCTCCTCCACCACCTCCTGTCTTCCCGCCTCGATTCCCTTTTCCCCCGCGTCTATCCCGACTTCCCTTTTCTCGACTCATATCTAACTCTTCAGCCTTGTCAACGAAATCGTCCATGACAGGCTTGGGTACCCTGCAAATAGATATGTGTTCTTCGGCTCGGGAATGTAGCTTGGGTATTGTAGGATATCTTAAACTTTGCTTGTACGCTGAAATTAGCAAAGACACAGTCTTTTGCATATCCTTTTGGCTGGGAGAGAAAGATGTTGTAGAAGAAAGAAATGACTCCTTTGAGTTAGTGTCGCTTATCGATAGGTCAGCCTTGTAGATCAATTTAGTCTAGAAGAAGCTTAGCTCACTCAGCCTCGCGCTACTTCTAAGAAAGCTGTCCTCAATCCATTGCTAGATATCACCAACTCTTTCAACAACTTGACAACCTATGACACTCCCACAACATTCAGGCAACTAAGTCAGAACATTTAAGAAAAGCGACTTCCTTCGGATAGCAGCAAATAAATTTGTGTCACGAAGCTCTACCAGAGCAACTCGCCCAAGATGGACGACACCGAGACTTTCACACTTCTTCCCATCACAATCGATCCCACATCAAAAGCCATAATCACATCCTCCAACTCTCGACCACTGAAGCAACAACTATCGTCTCTCAACGAGCTACACAAGACTCTTCTTACACTCGAATCACCAATTCCCCCTCCTCCTGTTCCAGTCAATCCCAAACGCTCTGCGCAGATCACAAAACTACGAGAATCAGGCAATGCTTCATTTCGCGCGGGCAAACACGGGGATGCGATCAGAATGTACGGACTAGGATTACAGATGGCGCTAGGCAGACCTCTATGGGAACCCTCCGGACTTGTTAGGGACGAAGTCGCTGGATTGTATGCGAACAGAGCACAAGCACACATGGCGTTATCGAACTGGGCCGAAGGATCGATCGATGCGGAGGCTAGTGTTGAGGCAAAGAAGGCTGGTAATGCGAAAGCATGGTGGAGGAAGGGAAGGTGTCTGATCGAAATGGGACGTCTGGAGGAGGCAAAGGAATGGATTGGTCGGGGGCTGGAGATGGAGGGATCGGAGGCTGATTTGGTGGGCTTGCTGAAGGAGATTGAACAGAAGTTAGCGGCAAAGAGAACTTAGGAGGTCTCGTTCCTAGGCGTAATTGGATGAAAACTTTCGATCCAGCATTGGTGCTTCGATATGGGAAGAGGCGTTTCTGGTCCCTACCTATGTTTTCAAATCATAGCCAGTCTCATTGGCAGTATCGACTTTGCTACCGGGTTGTAGCAACATGTAATAATGTTCAACAATACTTCATCATTTGTCTCTCTGAAGATCCCAATACACCTACTTGCCTTACTCGACCCTATGATCCCTGAGCAATCCCCCGCTGCATCCCTAAATGTGGCTAGCCAGGTACTAACTTTTGTACACCGCCAAATTCTGCCCGCCAGGGTCTGATATTTTGCAAGCTCCTCAAATCGAAGCTTTTCAGCAACAACTTCGCAATTATGGGACGAGGAGAAACGAACGCCAAGGTGGGGCTTTCCTACTTATAATTACTGTGTAAGATACTAATCGTGCCATTTCAGAAGCGGAAACGCCTGTCTGAAGCGAAAGCTGCGCCGATTCCATCTACACCCGCCCCCGCAGAAGTAGACACGACCAAGCCGACTGCCATTTTCCAGCCTACGAAAGGTCGAGACTGGACAGTGAGTGTCGCATTACCTGGGAGCATAATAGCAAAGTACTTCACCCACCACCTAGCAAGTTTTCAACTAACTGGAAAGTGCTCAATCCCATGAACAACGAACTTCCCTAGCTGGGCACATCGCCCGCGCCCTCTCAGTATTCTGCGTCGACGAAATAACCATCTTCTCGAACGGACACTCACATAATCCGAACAAACGCCACCACAGCCGTACTCACTCCTTCGCACATCAACAAGACCCGTCACAAGACGAATACACAGGCACTTCAGATCCAGACCACTTCCTCATACACCTTCTCAGCTACCTCGAAACGCCTCCGCATCTTCGAAAACACTTATTCCCTCTACATGCGAATCTGCGGACAGCAGGCACACTACCTAGTCTAGATCTGCCACATCATCTGAGAAGCGACGAGTGGTGTCCGTATCGGGAAGGAGTGACATTACCAGGTGCCGACGAACACGGAACTTTCGTCGAGGCAGGTTTGAGGATACCAGTTACGATCAAGGAGCAGATACCCGAGAATACGAGAGTAACGCTGAAGTTCAAGGAGGGTGCTGAGGAGAGCCATAAAGATGCCAACGCAGCGACGATCGAGGCGGAACCAGTAAACCCCAATGACCCGCGAGAAGAGGCGGGGTATTACTGGGGATTCAACGTGAGGAAGGCTGGGAGTCTGAGTGAGGTCTTTACGGAGTGCCCGTACGAAGGTGGATATGATGTCACGATTGGAACTTCCGAACGGGGAATCGACGTTGAGAAGCTGTATTCTGGGACTGAGGAGCAGAAGCTTAGAAACTTCAAGCATCTCCTGGTAGTGTTGGGTGGAGTTGCTGGTCTTGAAGTTGCTGTGAAGAATGATCCTGAGTTGCAGAAGCTCGGAGTTGTGAAAGCTGAGGAGGTGTTTGATAGATGGGTCAATGTATGTCCCAACCAGGGGAGTAGAACCATCAGAACCGAAGAGGCTGTGTGGATTGGCTTAATGGGCTTAAGGCGATTAGTTGTTGGGAATGACGGAGAGTAGGTCTGGAGCTTGAAGATCAAGCCGAATAGTTGAGAAATGCGAGTCTCGACTCAATATTCTAGTACCCAAATGCCTGGGCAACGATTCATATCTCAAGGCATGTTCGATTCTAGAACAGAAAGATAGATCACTCTCAGTGACATTCACATACTTGAAACCAAATAGTCCTGCGTATCATGAGTGATATTGATTTGAAGCTTTCAGGGTCCAATAGCCCCTGTGACGCTAGAAAGGTAAGCGAGGCGCCACTAAAAATCAGTCATATCCAAACTTCTCAAATGTGACCGCATTCTTTCCTCTCCTTTTCTCCTCAAGCGTCGTCCCCTTCAACGCTGCGTTTCTATGCTACAAACAGATATGCGGTGGTTCGCCCACACATATCAGATCCTCACAGATCGTAACTTTGCATATGAGAAATTCGGAGTACTCTTCAAAACCACCTTCCTCCCATTCCCCCTCCGGGCGTGGTGACAGGTCTGCCCGCGAGGGTTCGGCGCGACTCGCGTCTGCAATTGGCATCAGAAAAGCAGGGCACGTCTCTCCTCACATACCGCCTCCTCACGGGGGTGGGAAAGCGGAGAGTGCTTGTTCCTATGGGAGAGCCGTTGCGAAGATTGTGTGTGCTGAGGCATGACACTTAAGTGCAATACGCAGCGTGCCTTTTCTCGCAGTCACTTGTGGGCTGTGGGTTGGGTACAATTCGATTCCGATTACTCTGTTGGGGACGGCGCTTCACCTTTTTTCTTCAAGGTCAGTCAATCAATCATGGAAAGTCATGTGGGGTAAGGATACTACTAATATATTGTGTATGTCGATGTCGATCAAAGCAAGAAATATATGGTGAACTCCATGCAACCCACTCCGATCTATGGCACGCTTCCAAAATCAAGAAATCTATCTGAAACTCCAAGTACAAAACAAATCCGTGATGCCATCCCCAGAGCAAACATTCATTTCCGCCAGAACCATCGTAGATGAAAGCGAGCAACTTGTCAATTATTTCCCCCTTGTGGGCGAGGATTCTTCGTCCGTCACGAAAAGCCGAACAGCCGGCTTTTGCCTCCTCCAGTGAGCCCAATTCTCGGATTTAGAAAGACACCAACTCCCAGCAAACCAACCTGTCCAATTCCCATCCTTGCTTTCTCGGTCGTACCATCTTAGTAGTAATCATCATCCTGCTCGTCCGCATCTCCCTCTGCATCGCTCGCTCCCTCATCAGCGCTGTCTCCTGATCGGTACACCTTCTTGTTTGCGTCCTTTGTTGGATCAATCATCTCCTTCAGCACAGCGAACTCGTTCAACAGCGACACGCAGTACTCGCGATTCTTTGGCACCTTGTTCAAGAGATCCATGATCTGCGCACTTGCTGTGTCTGCCTTTTGTCGCAGTCGGTCAGCATCCTCAAGTCGAATTGCCGCGCGAGGACCCTTATTTTCGCCGACTGTAGAACGAATGGCAGTGTTCAACGCCGCAGCCAACTTCTTCTTCATTCCTTCGTGGGACTTTGCGAAGTCAGATGGTTCTCCTGAGTCTTCATCATCCGCATTGGCCTTCTTTCCATCTACCTTCCTCTGCCACAATTCAATCAGCAAAGTTGCCTTTGCATATTGCTTGATGCTGTCAGTCTCGCTGTCGAAGTCCCCCAGGAATTTCTGGTAGGCCTCTTCAGCGTCTCCTAGCAGCTTGTGCAACTTCTTCATGGATTTGCCGATCGGCTGTCCGTGCTTGCCTTGTCCTGCCATATTTGCTCTCGAGTGACGGTTGCGGTCGGCAGGTCTTATTGCCTGGGGATCAGTTCCACAATCGCCGGATGCGAAGTTTCTTCGTTGCGTAATGTCTTGATCGAGGAAGTCTGCATACGTTGGGCCAGCGTTGGGTCGACCAGGCCAGCTACAACCACGATAGCCAGGGTCCGGTAAGTTGCCACAGAAGAGGTCGAGGAGGGCCTGTTGGACTTGAAGAGGGAGATTGCAAGCAAGTTCGTATTGGTCGCGGCCTCTGTGGGAGAACGGGTTGGTGTGGTGGCGGTTATTTCGAGACATCGGTGCAGAACCAGGTTCGAAGTCGGTTGGCGATTGAAGCACTTGGAATTGAAATGGTGATTCGATCGTGGCAGGCCAGTGAGATGGTTGGATCTGATGTTGAATCTGAGGCAATCTCTTGCGATTATATCTTGCTCCATCCTCTTGTTGCAAGAGTGCTTGGGCAGCCGCATGATTATTGACAAAGGCTTCAAATGCTCCTGGCGATTGGTTATGCGGCGTGCCGTGCATCATTGAAGGCATCATTGAAGGCATCTGGAAGCACTTATGCATCTTCGCCACTCCACCGGGTATGTTATAAAGAGTTTGAGTTTCCTCTTTCAGCTCTCGGAGATGTTTCAACATCAGAATCATTCAAAATAATGCAAGTTTCATGATCATTTCAGAACTTCTTTATCAGATCAAATGCAAATGTGAAAATCTACGCAGAAGGTGATTGAAATGCCTGACATGCAGACTTTGGACAACATCACACTCTCCACAAACTGTTGCTTACAAGCATGACTTTCAAACTCGCAGAAAGGAAGCAACTACCTTTCGCAATCCTCAATCGCTTCTGCTGTTGCCTGCAGCTCGGGCTCAAGAAGTATTGAACACAGTCCATCAGCTGTAGGCTCCCTAGCCCTCTCATCCATTCACTCAGCCGTTCGGCTTCTCGCTTATTGCTAAGCACCTTGGACTTCTGGAAGAGCGATGATAGCCCCTTTCCTGCCCAAGAAAACGGGAGCGCTGCTCGATGTAAAAGAAAATAGTTGACACTGCATTCAATGCACGCGGTCTCTTCTCCTTTATGGTCTTCACACAAGAATCAGTATGTTCTGACACCTGCGTTGGGACATGCAATGGCAAGGAGCAGAGGAAACCTCGCCGTTGAAACAGAGAATAAGTCGTCAAGAGGAACATTTCAAGCACCCGTGTCTCGCAGCGTACAGCACGCAGATGAATTGAAGAGAAAGAGCAACATGATGGCTTGTCAAGCAATCACAAAACAAGCATTTTCTTCCCGAAAGGATTCCACAAAGCCAGCGGTCCCCTAACTTTGGGCCATGCAACTTGCAAGCAAGACTTAGGACAAATCTTCACAACCACATCCAATACAAACAGGGAAGCTTGGAGCAGAAATTCCCTTGATAACCTTCTGATAGGCCTCCAAAACACTGACAGGAGAGCGAGGCTATGCAAGGCAAAGCAAACGACATTGGAACAACAGAGACATTTCCGAATTGAGTCCTTGCATACTGGAAATCATGTAAAGTAAAAGAGGGCTGAGCGGTGATCTGTGGATCGAGGAGATTTTGAGAGAACGACGATGCTTGCAGGCTGCGCAAAATAAAGGCTTACATCTTCATTTCACGGTTCCGAATTCAGTGACCGTAGAAAGCAGGAAGCCTTGAGGTCCGACCGCTAAGGCACAGATCAGTAGATCTGTGGGGTCCGAGTCTGTTGTTGTACTTCCTGGCTTGGGCACTTTGGAGCCGCCATTTGTACTTAGCTGCTTCAGCGTCGACATTTATGGGTGTGCTAAGGTCCGGAGGCTACACAGTCCTTCGGCTTAGGGTTCGGTCCCGGAGCAGGCTTCTTTATTCCGAAGTCCAGCGTCCTGTTGATATGTGATAAATGGTTGAGGTCATGTATGCTCGCTGGGTCATCAAATCAGACGTCAATTTAACCATAATTCCAAAGCGCGTCAAGTAAGGAAGCAGAAAGAGTAGTGCACATGGTCAATTTTCTGTGGTGGTGATAAACATCGAGATGTCTTCTTGACCGGACTCCGGACGTACCCCTGTTAGCGAGCCCCAGCCTCGGGTGAAACCCCAGCCTATGAAGCGGGCCACAACATTGCAACAAGGCCTTGGCGGGCCTTTCCATTCTCAACACTGTACGGACATCCGATGCTCTCACGGACAGCTCAATCAACGCACAACCACAACGCCCGCATACGGTATGATGGCTAAAACGAGATGAGACAGATCCTCTCCTCGTTTTCGGCCATGCGAAGGCGCGAAGAGGCGAATGTCCGAATCTATTTTCGATGGGAGAGTCCTAGCTGGGCAGGATGGCGGAATGAGAGGATTGTGCTGTATATATAAGGAAGAGAAAGGTTCCCCTTTCCGGAATGTATCTTTATCAGCATCAATCAATTCGATCAACGGCCTTTGTTCTCACCAAGATACCCTTTTGCGACATTCAGACACTCGTTCTTGACGACTTATTAGCAAACACTGTCCAGAAACCAAATCCATCAAGATGGCAACTAACGGAGAAGTCAATGGCCACGTCAATGGCAGTGCACCAGTTGAGGAATTTACCCCTATCGCAAACGGAAATGGACATGTCACAGAGACCGCTCCAGCTCCTGTTGCTGCACCAGCTTCAACACCACTGATCTCAACTGTCCGTGGTCCCTTGGGTATTGAGTCTGCTAGTCTTAAGGGCAAAATCGCACTCGTGACTGGATCAGGTGAGGAAGTTTCACTACGGACATCAGAAAATATGTTAAATGTGTCTACAGGGAGAGGAATCGGTCGTGAAATGGCTCTTGAGTTGGGAAGAAGAGGAGCAAAGGTTGTCGTCAACTACGCTCACAGCTCAGAAGCTGCCGACGAGGTAGTTGCCGAGATCGTGAAGTCAGGCAGCGAAGCTATCGCCATTCAAGCAAACGTCTCCGTAGTCAAGGACATCATCTCCCTGTTTGCACAAGCCGTTGCTCACTTCGGCGAGCTCAACATCGTCTGCTCGAACTCCGGTGTTGTTTCCTTTGGTCACGTTAAGGATGTTACTGAGGAGGAGTATGACCGCGTAATGAACATCAACACCCGAGGTCAATTCTTCGTTGCGAGGGAGGCTTACAAGCACTTGTCTATTGGTGGTCGGCTGATCATGATGGGAAGCATTACTGGTCAGGCAAAGGGCGTCCCAAAGCACACTCTTTACTCTGGAAGCAAGGGTGCCATTGAGACATTTGTCCGATGTATGGCAATTGGTAAGTCTTATTCTCTGAATTTCATCAGCCTATCTTATTAACTTCGATAGACATGGGTGACAAGCAAATCACAGTCAACTGCATCGCTCCAGGTGGAATCAAGACGGATATGTACCACAAGGTCTGCAGGGAGTACATCCCAGGAGGAGAGAAGCTCAACGATGATCAAGTGGACGAGGTAAGAAACAAATCATCAAAAGTCAACGTTACCCGAAACTAACATAATGGAACAGTACGCCTGCACATGGTCACCATTGCACAGAGTCGGTCTCCCAATTGATGTTGCGCGCGTGGTATGCTTCCTTGCCAGCCAAGACGGTGAATGGATCAATGGAAAGGTTTTGGGTATCGATGGCGCTGCTTGCATGTAAATTGTATCTCGGTTTTTGGGTAGCGTAATTAGAAATCCTTAATCGGGAATTGAAACTTTCGCAAAGTCAAAGTCTCTTAGTCATGGTGCCGTGATAAATTGACAAGTTTCTTGGAAGAGACACTTGCTGACTCTAACGTGGATCGCTCGAGCAGGACTTACTTAGACTTAGAACAAATCCTCAAGCCTAGCAAAAGCTGATCCATGATAAAGGAACCCCCAGGACCGCAAGTTCGCAACCCACGAAACGAACATCGCCTCACCCAAATCACTTCTCACCCTCCCCATCAGCCACCCTCTTAACCCTCAAAAACGCCATAACAGCCTCCGTACACTCCTCTACGCCCCAATGCACAGCCGTCGTACCCACCCTATAAAACCACATCGTCAGATAACTCCTCTCACCCTCCCCTCCATCCGCAGCCGCTACACCCACCAGTAGAATCCACAGCAACACTCCCGGATACTTCACCCAGACCTCGTCGTTCTCTGCGTCTTCGAGACACTCGCAGATGGCTTGAACGTCTCTCCTATTACAGGGAGAGGAGAATGGGATGTTGATGAATGCTCGACGGTAGATGTTTGATGCTGCTTGAATAATGCGGAAGAGGCCTCTATTCTCGTCGCCGATGCCAGCGCTGAGAGTGAGGGGTGGTATTCGCGTGGATGAGAGTTTTGATTTGGAGTTGTACGTTAAGGCGTGCATTTCGTGGAGCAGGGAGAGAGATCTAGGGCAGAATGGGGAAGCGGAAGATTCGATTTCGAATGATGGGAAGTAAGAGGTGATGGAATAGAGGGGTGAGGCGGATATTTGGTGTGAGTGGTTTGTGAATTGCATGGGTCGCCGGGGATTTTGGTCGCTGAAGCGAGGTTGAGTGTTATTTAAGAGGGCGACTGTGAGGTCGATTCTGAGAGGTCAGTAGAGATCCTGTCAATATTCATGCAGAGGAAGCGGGTAAGTCAAGTCAAATGAAATTGTAGTGCACTTCTGTTGGAGCGAAAAAGTGTGCGACGCCGAAGTCGAGATTGTCGTCAAACTCGCTTGTGCGTAAACAATTTACAAGAACAGACAAAGTCATATTGAAAGACTAGAGCTTTCCGACGACCATCGAAGATAAAATATGGTCTCCAGGTTTGATTATTTTATTGACGTAGATGAAATTACCAATGGGAAGCCAATTGCATGATTACGCTTGTGCAGGATGGAATATCTCGCAAGGAAATCAAAACTCACAGATGGATCTTCCAGCAAAACTGCTTGATAGGACACAAATTCTTCAATCCTCCCTTCATAGTCACTATCCTCGCTAGGCCATCCATATGCAGAGCAGTCTCCTCAATATTGCCCCTAGCAATCTACAGATGCCGTCAGTACAAACAGGGACTCAGTCGCGATCAAGTGAGGAGCAAAGTTGGGACTGAGAAAATACCCCCACTCACCTCCCAACTCATCAAACACGCAATCCCTCCAATCGTCTTCTCATCCGTCGGCTCTTCATCCAGCCTCTTATTGACCCATCTGATCGTCTCTTCCTTGAACGAGAAATACTCTGCACTATTGCATATCCACGGCACGATCTTTGAGCTCCTCAGCAGAGATGGACGGGGGCCGACTTTAGGTAGCGGTATCACGCTACAGGGCATCCAGACACAGACGCCAGGTTGCTTGTTGGAAAGGAGTGGGAAGGGCCAGTTGTTGGACTGCATTTGGAGGACGGGCCCGTTTTTTCCGAGGAGGAGAGCGTACGGCGTTGCTGAAGAGATTGTCAGTGCGAAGGTCTCTGTCAGATGTAAGGGACGAACGTACTTGTCCGGAAGGCCCAACGATCAATAGATACAGGAGTAACTGGGGAACTCTCTTCAGACGAGGGTACAGCAGCATCGTGTGAAAGCGAAAGTTCCAACTCGTTACCAGAGCTTGACCCAGCAGAGTTGATGAACTCAACATCTGCACTACTACCAAGACCAAAGCCACTCTCAGTAACCATAGGAAAGTCCCAAGGTACTTGCTGCATCATCTCCGCACTTTCGAGCGAGGACGACTCCTCTTCCTTCTCGCTCCCAGAAGTCGCAACATCTTCTTGCGAATCTGACTTTGACAAACCCGAGATTTTGAGCTTCTGCAATTTGGGCACCAATTTCGAACGACTTGGACTTTCAGATCTCTCTCCAACAGCTTTACCTTTCTGCGCCAGCTTTCTCGCTCCGTCAAGTGGACGAGCCTTGGCCGCAGCGTTCAGCCGCCTCTGTCTTTCGTGGGAGCCTTTCCGTACGTGAGAGCGGATGTCTCGTCGTATCTGGCTGGAACTACGACGTTCGCTTTCGTCGATGAAGATGAGCGAGTATGTTGGGGGTGAAGGTGGGCTTGGGCTTTTCGAATGAGGGCGCTTGGTGGATGAAAGGGCTTCGTCTGAAGCTGCCATGTTGATAAGTTCGCAACTGCCGATCAGAGAAAGTGTACTGCTGCTATTGATGGTCGCCTTCTGGAACTGTCGATGAGCCGGCTTCTGGTTTCGTTAGTCGATATACCACCTATGAGGATGGAACCTTGGCTCGTACATTTACCGTTTTCCAAGTAGAATCAAAATGATGATTTACTACCTTAGTACTTCTTCTCAAGGCGCTGAGCATTCAAATAGACCTTTGGGCATACATATAAGGATTTTTCTCAAGTCAAACTATTGGAAATGCTTCTTAAGTAACATCCCAGCTGTCCGGCACCAAATTCTGTCATAATCCCTCATGGATTTCACTTAATGCTGGAGGCAACGACGCAAGTCGGACAAATCCCGGTTGCCTTAAAGCTTGTATCTGTGAAGCCTGTGAGTGCTATATGTGGTGCAGATCAACAGGATTGCTTCTTTCTCACTGGTAAAAGTGGCGGTCAATTAAGAACCATAAACTGATTCACCAAAGAACGATCTGGAATGACTGACAATTGATTACAACCGCGCTTAGGAATCCCTTCTCGTACGCAGCGGGGCGAATATCACAGATTGCATTGGACAACATGCATGTGCAATCTCGTGGTGTTAAGTATCATTGGGTAGTTGCATTCTCCTAAAGGGGACGCGAGCCTCTCTTTCTTTCCCGTTCCCTAAACTATGCCATCATCAAAAACAATCGCTCAAATCTGACCTCCAAAGAACTCCATGAAAATGACACAGTAAACGGGTACGGATCAAATCTCTGGTCAATACCTGTATCTCGACAAAGACGTAACATCACGTCATGGTGACCTCGCCTCGGCTTGGGCCGTGAGGCGCTTCAATGCGGTTAAGATGCCCCATATACACAATCGCTACCGCTAACACCATTACTGCTAGACTTAGGCCGGCTAGTCACAGGACATTGCAGCTGGAACTTTGATTCCTGTGTCTTCATTAGCTCGGCAGTAATGGACAGTTGTCCCTATCAACAAGATCAAACGTACCAAGTCTGCCCTTCAATGTCCACAATCCAGCCGGCACAGATCTTCAACCTTTGCCTCACGCTATTCGTCATGAGCAGCTTGTACTTCTCCGAATCAGCTGTTGGCAGCACGCTCGCAAACCACCAAGGGAATACAGCCGGGTCGTTCGGACACTCGCCATATGCCTGGAACACTCTGGCATGTAACCAAGGTGCAGATTGATCCCTCATCTTTTTGACGAAAGCGACACCCATTTCAAAAAGCGCTTGCGTTGACATCCTGTCGAGTTTCGAGGCTCGCGAGGAGGTGGGAGGTGAGTGGTGTGGCGGTGCGCCGAAATGATCTTGTGCTGAGATGCTCCGGACGGAAGAAGAGCCTGTCTCCTGAGCCTCAAGGGCTTCTTCTGCCGCAATGCTGATGTCGTCTACCCTTTCTATCTTTCCTATCGTGTATCCGTCCAATGTTCCATGCTTCAGCACTCGAAACCTAGATACGCCCACCGTTTCGATGAGGCTCCTGCCGTCCGGCATCAGATGCATACTCTCGATATGCAGCAAAGTTCCATACTCGTAGAAGCTGACTGGTCCTAGCTCTCCTTGGGGAGTTCGAGAAGAGTTGTGTAGAAGCATGCCGAATTTCCTATCCCCGTTTTCTATCGCCCGTCTGATCATAAGTCGATACCTGGGTTCGAAGATGTGAAGAAATGTGGGAACATCAGGGAAGGAAAGCGTGCAGATGAACAGCGGCATGTCCAGTTCTTGCGTCCCAGGACTTGCTTCTGCCTCCGCAGCTTCAGCTCGAGCAGCAAGGGCTTCTGGACATAGCCCTGTGAGAAGCTTGGAGATGATGATATTGGTAGGCGCCCTGTCCGCTGTTCCTGGAGTGATAGCTTGCCTTCGTCGACAGATAGGACATAAATTCGAATGGTCCAGTACTCGGTGTAGACATGACCGGCAGAATGTATGGCCACAGGTGGTTGTGAATGGTTCCAGGAATAAGCCATAACAGACTTGGCAATCCAGTTCCGCCCTCGTAGATTCCTTCAGATGCTCCAGCACAGCCGTATCTAACGCATCAGACTTGTCGCAGTTCGGTGACATCGGTGTATATACAACTTCCGAATCATATGCCAACTCCCCCATCTGTGCCATAGTATATGTCGCGATTAATCGTCCTCCAGCCAAGACTCGACTTCGCACCTCTTCATCCCGCAAAGAAGTTACCCCTGCTATCGACCACCTATCCCTTTCCTGTAATTGGTATACAATTTCCGAAGCCTCGACCGAATTCGCGTATGCCTCGATCTCTTTCCGTACCATGTACATGACCTTATTCAGTACAACGTCCACACTGTAGTCCCCCGCCGCATGGTCAACCCCGCATATTGGAAACGGACAAGTGAAGCCTTGCAATCGGTTGGGCGTGGCAGGATATGATATGTTCTGGCGTAGGTGTAGTTCTGGAATACATTTCCTGCAGATGGAGTTTCCACACGGGAGAGTGACTGGTTCTTGTAATGGATAAGAGCACCGAGGACATTGCACAAGCCTCACAATCTGCCGCGCATCTCTGGAGGCTTCGAGCGCGCCATCTTGTTGTAAGAAATCCGATTTCGAGGTCTTTTGTCTCTTGTTGAGGCTGGATCGGAGGGACACAGCGGGGTTGTCGTGGGGGACTGAGGACATCAGCGGCGCAAGGTCCAGCGGAGGACCGTTGGACAGCACCTCGTCGTCTGAGGATTGAAGCAGAGAGTCGGCCCACAGCCGTGAGGATTCCGGAGACGAAGCCAGATTTCCTGTTCCCTTCCTCTTCGTGTACAATTTAGATCGTTGTCGGCACAGGTACTTCGACAGTGTGTACGTACCCGGGTCGTCGCAGAAGTTGGAAGTGTCTCGATGTCGTCAATGGGCCGTATGCTCGTGAAGATGGTATGGGCAAGGAAATAGTATCGAGGACAATAGAACGGCGGTTGAAGCGAAGAGAAGTTATTCAAGGAGAATAAATGGACAACAGATGCATGCTTGTTCTGGACGTGTATGTTACCGTCATCAAGTGTCTTACTTTGTACGAGTGGTGGACGCTGTTCGGAGGGAAGTGTAGGGATCGCCGATTGCCCAGTCTGGACGCCACACACCAAACGGGTCTCGAGGCAGGGGTCGGCCGTGGTACAGAAATCTTCAGATACTCGTAAACCTCATGCAAGTGATTATCATCTACAGGACCCTGAATGTTATTTATCTGGTTCATGCACCGCCTTCTACTCGGCGGAGTATATTTACTCGACTATCTATCTCGTCTGCCTGTTAGATTTCCATTGTCAGAGTCTGTTACACTTAGATCCATATCACTAACAGCTTCAAACCCCCACTTCGCCGCTCTTCGCCCCAGATCTCTTACCAGAATCTCAGCTCAGCTCAGCCCAAGCTCAACATAGTGCTTCCGACCATATGCCTCTCACGAGACATGTCACGAACAGTCGATTGCATAATCATGTCCATATCAAGCAAAATACAAATCTTGAACAGACTCGGAGTGGCAACCTCGGACACTCGTCCGCCCAAAAGCCGAGGACTTATTGGGCAAGCTACGATCTCGAGCCGTTATGAACTTAACAATAAGACGTCTGCATCGACGCTTTCCCTTTCTTGGGCAGCGCACCCGTCTATGGCCGCAATACTTGGAATTGTCGGCACGATGGATCTATACTTTACAAGGGAAAGCGGCCGCCATTAGGCAGGACATTGCTGGAGAAAGGAAACATCTCGGTACCTTGTGCGAGTACAAAAAAAATACGACTACAAATCACAACAGGGTATGGAAATTTGATATCTGAAAATTGTATATACCAGATATAGAAATTATTCATCTATCAAATAATAATGTCGGACAACCTTTAAGTCTCAACTCTGTCTGCCAGGACCAGAAATCCGGCTGCCCCCCTTATCGGACTCGCTTCGACAAGCAAGCGTCATTGACTCCCTGGCTCGCCTAAGTATTGGCCACAACATTCGTGTACCGAACCATGGGACACAATTCCAGCCCAGTCACAAGAGAGACTACTCGAAAAGTAAACAATCAATGTTCAGCACACCAGCTCGATCTAGCACGAGTGAGACCAGAGCACCCGTCTGAGTGGTCTAAGTGGTCGTGCTGCCGGTCCGAGTACCTGTTTTGATCGACTCCTTGCCTGATAGGCTGTGCTAAAATGGAAGAAGAGAAAGTTCTCCGCCGGCATGCACCGGATATGTTCAGTCGTATGCTTGCCAAGGTCTATAGCGTCCTGAACCAGGACGATGTCGTGGAATAAAGACTCCCGCTTGTAGTATAGCGGAACTTCTGGATACCTGCGTTGACAGCAAACGTTCGGAGCCGCAAGAGGATCGATCCCCACAGTTGTGGCTGCGACTCCAATCTATAGTCCACAGATCAAAGTTTTGCGATTGAGTGGAATTTAGGATCATTTGCTCCCGATATCATTCCCCTTTCCGTCTACACAACGCGAGGGCGATGCGAGACAGTACTCTCTCTGATGTCCTTACCCCTATCCTTGCCGCGCTTGAAGATGACAGAAAGAGCACTCTTCTTTTTCTTCTCCTTCTCAGAGACCACAATCTCTTTTCCTTTACTCTCCTTGCGGCTCCTCGAGCTACGACCGCTTTCAGATGGAGGCATGGTGCTCGACGAGCGAATAGGGATGTCTCGTTGACGAAGAGTAGACTCGCTACCAGCTCTTCGGATAGTGCGTTCGCTCCTGGTGCTTCCGCTGACGACACTCTCAGCTCGAACACTCTTCGCCTGTCTCTCTTCTCGCCTACGTTCCTTGATGCGCTCTTTCTTCTGTCTTGCTGCCTCGGGAGTGATGAATTCGCCATCGACGCTGGTCGCCACGCTCTGTGCTTCGGCATCTGCGATACCACGCCTCCAGGTGTCAATACTGCCCATCTCTGTCCCTTCATACACCATAGCCTCTTCCATCCGGTTGGCTTCTTTATGGGCCTCGTTGTTGGCTTGGATCTTCTTGATGATCTTGTAGCCGCCGAACATAACGACTGTAACTCCCAGAGCAACACCTCCTGCAATGAGAAACTGAGGAGAAGCGAGAAGAGCGAAGACTGCAGGTGACGATGATTTCAGAGCTGTTAGGATACCGGGCGACATCTTCGTGAGGATATTGGAAAGCTCAGCAAGGGTCAGAGCAACAGCCGCCATCGCTTCTGGGTTGGACTGGAGATTTGCGATGATTGCCGTAGCAGAATGCTGGAAGCAATGCGCTTCCAACAGCAGCTCATCCAGCTTATTCATGGTCGCTTTCAACTCTTGCTCCTTCTGCAGATCATCCACTTGCGCCACTTGTAGGTCCGGGGGAAGTTTACCATACGCGAGATGCATGTCAATGTCCTCTGCATGGAAGTTTGGATTCGACTGACTCCGGGGCGGCATTCTTGAGAGCTGCGAGCTGTATGGTGGTGGAAGTGTACCTGATACTACACTAGGCGAGGCATCAGGGAAGTCTGTGTGTCGTCTTTGGAGGACTGGATGCGACATTTCGGTCTCGACTCCTGGTGGATGGTATTCGCGAGGTGAGTGAGAACCAGTACGGGATCCATGGTGGCTCCGACTTCTGCGAGATGATGTTACGCTTCCCTCGGAGATATGCGAGAGATTTCTTTCAGTGAGTGGAGGTCTAGATGGGCCGGCAGCAGGATCTCTGTGTCGGTGGGAGCGAGAGCGATGGGAATGTCTTGAGGATGTGGTTGATCGAGTCTCTTCCCGAGCTTGTAGAAGCTTCTGATCGTTCTTGTACTTGATTCGAGCCTGGTGATCGGCTTTGAGCTCGGCCTTCTTGTCTTGGTATGCATCCTTCGCATCTTTGAAGATATTGACTAGGTGCTTGCCCTGGGAAATCGTTAGCTAGGAACCTGGGGAAATGCGGGGGAGACATACGGTACTGACGACCTTCCCGGACTTATTTATTATAGTGACTGTCTCCATGAGAGGCATTTTGACGGTATCTGAAGGCAACAGCGGTATTCGAAGGCCAGCTTCGAGGGCATATGGTATAAATGGGGGATTTTGTTTTTGCAAAAGTGCGGTGAGGGATATACTTCAAGGGCCAACGCAACAAAAGCAAGACAAGGCAGGAACTAAAGTATTTGTGATAATGCCAACAATAGCTCAGTCTTCGAGATGAAGACAAAAGAGCAGAGCGTACTCACAAAGAGCGGATGCCTCGTGGGACATAGAAGCTGGATAAAGAGGTGTGAGGCAAAAGAAAGCGCAAGCTTTATCGCGATTGGAGGTGGCCAGGGATCTGCAGGCCTGTCACCCAATACCTCAAGCAAGGCAAAACTCGATATCTGGCGGCGTCTAAGTGGTACCAAGTATATCTCCCCGCCTGCTAATGCAAACTACTGCAAAATACCTTGATGTTCTCGCGAAAGTATCGTGTCGCGGATACACGGCCAGAATCCGACGCATTGGGTTGGGCTTCACTCTGGTGATGGGCAAATTTTAACTGCTGGCGCTTCATGATTTGACCGCGGTACACCGCTGGAACCGCCACTGCAGCTGGACAGGGGGTCGAATTTGAGACGAATTGAGAGCGCCGATAAGGTGTGGCGCAGCAGCTAAAGCCGCGTCTTCCCTTTCGCTAAAGAACATGTGAAGATGATATGTCTCGGCTGTTTCAAAACTTTGCCAGATGACTCGATGTCAATAACCGCGCGCCATTGCATATACTCTCGTGGAGTCTCATATCAGTGAGAACTTAATATTATTGTATCGAAGCACCTTTCCCACCCCTCAGAACAGTGCCCAAATCGATAGAACGAATCAATATGGCAACTTTCCACCCCTTCTCACGTCTTATCCCAGAACTTCGCATCCAGATCTGGGCCCTCGCAGTTGAGGATCGCGTTGTCAGAGTCAAGCTAGGCAAAGGCTTTTATTCGCCTAGTCCAGTACCAGCTGTCACCCGAGTTTGTCGCGAGTCCCGTGCATGTTGCGCCTATCAGAAGGATTTCAATGTTGGCTCAAGGGGCCGCCATATCTGGGTGAATTTTAATTACGATATCATCCACGTGCAAGCTTCAAACCTTTTTGTTCTTCCAAAAGAATCGATTAAGAATTTGCGGGTTGAGTTAGTAGATGAGGAGGGGAAAGAAATCAACGAACAATGGATGTTCGACTACAAGCACGAATTCTCTAACTTCCCAAGACTGGAAACTGTCGATCTCCTGGTACCCGACGAGTTGCGCTTCTACGCAGAGGATATCGACGAGACGTATTTTGGAAATTGCAAGAAGGAGAATGTGAGGGTTGCGAGTATCGAGACGGGGGAGTGGATTGATAAGGGAACGAGTGCAGCATACTGGGATTATATCGAGTCTTTCGGCGGCACGGATCTAGGGAGCATGACCAGGATTGCAGAAGAGACGTTGGAGGAGAGGTTAGATGATATCAAGAAGCTGGAGATGCCGAGACCCCGCATCGCTCTGGACTACCCGTAGCTTAGCCTGTCTTGTTTCTCAGGCGAAGCTTGAAGTTTGGGAGAGAGAATGAGGTGCTCTTGGAGACGTGGTGAAGTCGAAGTTTTCAGATTATGTAGAGGAGGGGGATTATAAGTTGCGTCTGTCAAGTAGACATACTCAAAGACGCTCGAGTCATCGGACTGTGCGAAGTGGAGCAACGAATAGCTGGCCGATATGTGTGACACGGAGCCATTTCATACATACTCCAAAGTCGCCACAAAGACTGAGGAGATACAGGAAACATGACAGCAGCAATGATGATCAGATCATGGAAAATTCCGCACAGCGATATTTTAGCCTTGGTTGTCAGCAACTCGTTCGTTGAACAGTTTCGATGAAGTGTGCGGTGCAATGAGATGCAATGAGACGAGCAAAGAGGATGATTCAACTATGAAGACAGATCGGACAACTGTATAGAGATAGATGAGAAGCTTTGCCGAATCAACCAACCATGGCGACCGAGATGCTTCTGTCCGCTGTGAAGGAGAATTAAGCGAACCATGTTCAAGGAAAGCAGGACAATACCTCAAGAAGGACCAAAAGGTAGATAGGCTTGTTATTATCGAACGACGACTGTTAGATGAAAATCTCTTCCGTAACATCGAGACAAGGCGCCAGAACATGTTGAAATATCGACTTGGGTCCGTGCTGCTTTCTGATCACCACCTGTTCTCAGGCATCGGGGGATTCCCATGTCCCGGCAGACCCCAGTGCAATTCAAGATTGCCGTTGGAAAGAATGCTGAAATAGGTCAGGAAAGATTGTCGAATTGATCTGTTTGCGATCAGAATTCAGGTTCAATATTTTGTCGTTCAAATGTGATGTCATGAGAAATTGTTACCAGACTTGAAGGTTTTCGCAGGGGATGGATCAAGTTTTGTAGTGATGAAGAGGTCTAATCGAAAGAGATTCGGGTTGCCTAGTCCACTATCGCCGAGTGCGCGATAAGCCAAAAAGTAAAAGTCAACAAATCGGTTCCAATCGAGCCCTCACACCACTGCAAACCAAGGCAAGCTGCATACAACCTGCATACACACCTTAATCCGCGCCTACTATCAATGCCCAATATCGATTTGATAATCTAGGTTGTATCCAATACGAGCTAATTGTATTTAGTGTGATTCGTGTTGGTGTGCGAGACAAAAACAATTGGGAGGGCTGGGAACTCGGTGGCTGGGAACACGACAATACAACCTCCTACTTTTAAGTCTCCTCCCCAAACTCCCTCTTCCATTCCAGACAAACATTCCAGTCACTCTCTCTAATTCTAGACTTCGTGCGCATCGAGTATTCGAAGGCCGATTGTCAATAGTGTCGCAGAAACCCTCACATTCTTTTGCCTCTGCAAGCTTCGGAGCTTGAAGGCGGGGTTTCACCACACCGCTGCTGCGGGCTCTCGAACCTCGATCTCAGCATTCCTCGAGAGAGCAGACCACTCAATTCGAATTCCTCAATTTCAGTCGCCAAGATGCGACTCTCACAGGCTCCCCCGAGTCTTCTCTCCCTCCTGTTTGTTGTGCTCTCGCAAACGGACCTGGTCAATGCGGGACCGTACCCAAAGGATGAGCTTCATGACCTCGGCTTCGCATTCCTTCAGCCCAGGCAATGTGTTATGTACTGTGGTTCTGAAAATCAATTCTGTTGTACCCAAGGACAAGGCTGCTTCACAACTGCAGATGTAGCTGGTTGCACGGCTACTGCAGGGCTTCAAGGTGTCGGAGGTGGTGCTGGATATGGAGTCTACACAACTACTTGGACTGAGACTGATCTCGTCACCAAGACAGCGACAATTAGCTATGCACTCACAACCACACCTGTGGTCGTAGTGCCAGTACCTACAGCGGCAGATACTCCTGCTATCTGTACGACAAGCTTAGGACAATCATCTTGCGACAAAATCTGCTGTGCCGCTGACCAGAGATGCCATGGCCCAAATACCTGCACACCATACTCCTCGACATATCTCGGAACTTCAACATATATCGGCGGAACCAGCACCTACGTCGCTCCCGTCCGACCTACTAGCGGAGGAGTCTCAACTGCGACTTCAATCACCTCAGCAACCACAACTGTTCCTTTCCAAGCCCCAGCCACCGCAAGCGGAAGCACATTTCCCATCACCCAAGATAACGGCGGCGGAGGATTGAGCGCTGGTGCAATTGCTGGAATCGTCATCGGTGTCATTGCCGGTATCATCCTTCTGCTACTTCTCTGTTTCTGCTGCATCGTCAAAGCCGGATTCGACGGCCTTCTCGCAATTTTCGGTCTCGGAAAGAAGAGGCGCAGGTCTACTGAGCGAGTTGAAGTTATCGAGGAGCGGTACTCTCGACACGGAAGCCATGCTGGCGGCGCATCCAGACGCGATACTCATACAGGATGGTTCGGAGGCTCCAGACCAGCCAGGGTCACTGAGAAGAGGAAGAAGGATAGCGGCTTCGGCGGATTGGGCATGGTTGGCGCCGGTCTCCTTGGTCTAGCGGCTGTCTTGGGATTGAAGAGGAATCACGACAAAAAGACGAAGTCCCACAGATCGGATGTCAGTAGTACATACTATACCGATTCGTACACGGGCACTAGCGCAAGTAAGTAACACCAAATCGCCTCCAAATATCCGGAACCAGTACTAATACACCCCACAGGTAGTGCAAGTTCAGACCGCAGAACGAGGGAAAGCAGGGGAACCCGTCACACGCGGCGGTAGACCACGTTCTCCTTCCATGGACTCAGATTGATATTTTTGCATTGTATTTGGAGCGAAAAAGGCGTTTTATGGGCGGGCATTGGAAGAAGATAAATCCTTTCATTGTACCTCGGACATGGACATAAGGGAGGACGAGAAATTTCGATAATGTGGGATGGAACGGTAGATACACCGACGCCGATGTTTCAATCTGGTTGACGATGAAGCATGAACAAACGGGACGAGGGACACGAGAGATGTTGGATGATGATTTGATGCGAGCATGGTCCAGTTGTAAAATAGTCTTACTTCCAATACTGTGCACAAGCTTAGGCGCGAAGCCTATTCCTGAACGACTCTCGCTACTGGTATTTTCGTGGGGGACCAATCGCAACTTTAGGGCGTGTTTTGTGTTTACTCGCGAGCCAGCTTGGCGAGTGCCAGAAAATTGTTTCAACTCCAGGAAATTATGACGGTGAAGGAAAGCATATGGGGTTGCAAGCGTGATGGAAGTGGTTATATGAAGGAAGTCTTTCGTCTTGTATAATTCTGGTTCCCCGCTTCTCGTCCAGACATATATGCTACATATTAATATTCTATAATCTGTTTTCTGTTTTCTGTCCTCCTTTGGCTGCGCCAGAGTCCTCCACAATGCGCTCTGTATTGTCCTTCACTGTTCTCGCTCTACCATTGGCCCTCGCTGTGCCTGCCCCTCAGGCTAATAACGTACGTACAGACATCCAGTTCCGTTAGTTTTTAAACTGCTTTCTGATTTCAATCCATCCAATTTCATTGAAAATGAATACTAACAAGTCATCTCTAGCTCGGCTCCGCAACAACACAAAATGGTCTCACTGCCGGCGGCTGCAAAGCCATGACAATCGTCTTCGCCCGTGGGACAACTGAGCAAGGCAATGTAGGGACTCTATCGGGACCTCCATGGTTCGATGCCATGGGGAAGATGGTTGGCGCCCAGAATCTTGCTGTGCAAGGAGTGGATTATCCCGCAAAGTGCGTATCCTTTCCCCCAATACCAGACCATATCTCAAAAGAGACTGGAGATGCGGTACTGGTATGGGTGAGAACATGACACTGATTGCTCTACAGCGTACAAGGGTTCTTGGCGGGTGGTGACAAGAAGGGCAGCGCGAAGATGGCACAGCTTGTTCAGCAAGCCATGACTTCATGCCCCGATACACAAGTTGTAATGGCTGGGTACAGGTACGACTTTAAAAGACAACATCAACATACGTCAAGCAGCTCTCTAACAGCACTCTAGTCAAGGAGGACAGCTCGTTCACAACGCAGCGGCAATGCTGCCACCAGCCACGGCTTCAAAGGTTTCTTCAGGTATGCAGCCCATCACTCCAATCCACCCCAATCGTAATTATCAAGTCGCTTATTACCTCAATAGCTGTCATCTTCGGAGACCCAATGAACGGAAAGCCAGTCGCTGGTATCCCAGCCGCAAAGACGAAAGTCATCTGCCACCGAGGCGATAACATCTGTCAAGGAGGTAACCAGATCTTGATGCCTCATCTCACCTACTCCCAGAATGCGGGAGAGGCCGCGCAGTTTGCTGCTGCTGCTGCTGGTATGGCTTAGAGTGTGTAAGGTGAGGAGCTTGGTAGGGAGTGTGGGAGATTCGGTTGTGTATTTGATTCTACTTTGTATATTTTAATGGATAGCGTTGTTTGTTTACTTGAGGGAAATTCTTACTGTGTCGTCTAACTGAATCAGAATGGTGTGTTGTGATTTTGTTGTATCACTCGAAGGTCTGTATATCTCTGATACTCTTCTATGAGTTGGACTGAGAAAATACTCACAATTTCCATTCGAAATGGTGCACTGAACGCTTTACCGCCATGCTATACCACTACCACTACCACTACCACTACCACGGCCTCGGCCACACCCACAACCAGATGTTGAAATTCCGGTAAGTACATTGCAGGGCAGCGCATCTTCGTGTTGTCATTGAATCGTCGTCGCACTATTCTCCTCTCTTCAGCTTTCGCCTCACACTAGTAGCGCTCGCGGCAAGGCGTTTTGCAATCACCAGCGGACCACCTGTCCGCAAAATCACATCGTCAAATCCCCAGGCACTTCCTCTGAGTTCCCCTTGACCACCCATTTTGACATTGACTTTTGTATTTTACATTGCTTTTGTCTTCCGCCAACCTCAGTCCCTCCAATTCATCGTCTCCCTAATCGTATATACACATACAGATTTCCTTCCCCTCAATCACCAATCCCTTTACGAGAGCTGCCTACTCAGCAACGAGCTTCTTTTGCTTGGATGACGCTCCGCTCTTGACCCGCTTAGCGGTAGGGCGGTTCAAGTGGTGCTCAGGGATCCAGCTCTCATCATAAGCCTTCTGCGCCTCAGCTCCAGTAGTAACAGCCGGTCCATCAGCTCCAATGACAGAAACTTGCTCCTCGACTGGGACAGCCTTCTTTGAACCTCCAGAAGAACGCTTGGCGCGCTCACCTCCCTTACCTCCGCGCTTGGTTTGTGGGAAGAGGGTCTCGATCCAGGTCTTGTAAACGAAGTAGAGTGTTCCGAGGAATCCGGCGAGGAGGAAGAGGTAGAGGAAGATGCTGCAGATTGGGTTAGCCGGAAATTCTTTGTTTACTTTTTGCTTTCGAGTATGATGACGTACATTTGAGGATCAAAAATGCTCGTGGCTGGCTCAACAACGGTGACGGTCTCGTTGTAAGCTTGAACCTGGTAGACATTACCGGCCTTGCTTGAGACCACGGCGACCAAGTTAAGACGGAGCTCGACTGGGTTCAAGTCATTGACAAAGGTGTATGGAAGGGTGGCCTTCTCGCCGGCTGGAACCAATACATCGTAGCGGGTGGCAGTGAGGTTACGGATCACAGCTGCGCTGGGAGGAGCATCGACAGGCAATGGCTGCAGTGTCGACAGGAATCCGCCGATGAGGGAGATGGTAACTGGGTCGGGCTCGCTGTTGGTGAAGTCAAGAACAGCTTTGGTCGCGTGGCCATTGATGAGCTTGACACCAAAAACCTCAGAGTTTGGAAAAGAGGCAGAGACCGAGAGGGCAAGGTTGGGGGTTGTGGGAGCAGCTTCGGCTTCTTTCTCGACCTGTAATTGGGACTGTGTCAGTGTTGAAGCTTCAGAGGAATGTTTCTCGAAGCTATGGAAAGAGCGCCAGCGAGGGGAAGCAAAGAGGACATCAACAACAATTGACTTACAGCATCAGCAGCAAAGACGCTGGCAGCACGCAGAGCAAGGAGAGCAAAGACGGAAAGCTTGGAGAAACCCATCGCGACGGTCAATTGACAGGACGATGAAGAGAAGAAGCCGGTCGGTGATAGTTGGGATGGAGGTTGGCACTCGAGAAGCTCTGATGCAATGACACCTTCAGTGCACTCGAACTGCAATCTGGCTGTTCAATTGTCATATTTTAGCGAGCCAATGATGAGTTTAGCGTGTTGACGCCACTGATGCTGCCCCACCTCCAGCCTCGTCTTTGTATTTGTCCCCTGGTTCCCTTGGCGCTGGCGCTGTGCCATTCGCCTCAAGACGTCGCGCCGCCCCCTTTCCACGATGTTGATTTTGGTTGTCTTCTTCAGCACGACTCAACTCGATGCACTCTTGACAGGATTCATGACCATGTTTTGGTGTTCGTGGCCATCAACGAATCATCATTGAAACAGGCCACGAGTGTGCTGTGCTGTGCTGTTCTGTGGATGGCGAGATTCCTCGTCTCAGGCTGCGGCTTCGAGGCAGCGTCTAAAACACCAAGTGTCGGGGATCGCAGCATCCCTCCCCCTCCGGCCAGTTGCACGGCCCATCGAGATGTGCCCATTCCACGATGCAAGTGTTTCCATTCCGTCTCCTTTCCCGGCTTCACTTTCTCTCTTTTGCTTTGCTGTGTGTGCTGTGCCTGCCGTATCTTTTTAATTCTTCTTCTATTCCCTCGTTGTTTCCTTGGCCAAGTCGATATCAACAAGTGCTGGTCGAACTCCTGCGACCTTTACCTCGACTTCAGCACGGAACCGCTTTTTGGGAACAGTTAGACGCCGGTCGTCATTTGAAAGGTCAATACCGAACGATACACCTCGATCTACGAATCCGCGAGATTCAAACCAGCCGCCAAAATGGCAAGAGACAGCATACTCCTGACGTACATGGCGATGGATGCCGCATTTGTGATTTCTGGTGGACTTTTGATCATCTTCGCTCTGGTTACGAAGGCAGAGATCGCATCTGGGCCATCGGCAGATAAGGTTGCAAGGGATCTGTTGTTCGACATGTGTCCGTTGAATGGTGAGTCTGCGTACTCCAGGGGGAAGAAATTCAAGTACTAATCAACAAACAGCTGCCATCGGAAACGCAGTTATGGTCTTCGTCACATTCCTCCTGACAGTACCCGCGATAGTTATGCCGATGACAAGAGGATGGTTGAAGCTCAGTGGATACATGATGGTTGTATGCGCGTTCTTCACAATGGTTATCGGTCTGGATATTTGGTTCGAGACGTTGAAGACCAGGGAGAACCTCTTCGTCATCTGGAAGAAGCAACCCTCCACAACCCAGAGTCTGCTTCAACAAGAGGTACATATCTTGATTACCGACCAGCCGTTCCACGATGCTAATACATTCTAGTTCCTTTGCTGTGGATACATGAACAGCACATCACCGCCATTTGTGGTCGACACTACATGCCCGAATGCCCTTGTAGCAGCCGCACAAGGAGGATGTGTCGCACCACTTGCTTCGTACGCCAATAACTTCCTCGACGTCATCTTCACAGGAGCATTCGGTATTGTCGGTGTAGATGTCGCTCTAATCATCATGACCGCCATTCTGCTCAAGGACCGCAAGGAGAAGGAGAGGTACCGTCATATCGATGAGAAGAGCGGTGCGGGAGCTTTCTAGATGGTTAGGTGGTGAGATGGTAGGGATCGGGGTAATGGGGGTTTTTCCATTTCTGTATTCAATTGCAAATAGAATCGATACCGTGTATCTGACATTGATAGACACAGACTTGTCATGACACTTCTCTCGAGATTCCCTGCAATCCCATAATACCACAGTTGCTGGCGAGGTTCATCTACTCTTATGAAGTCTTAAATGGCTTCAAAGCTGGATCCTCTCGGAGCTGCCATGATAGCTGGCAAAAACAAACGCCAGACGTGCATTTTTCCTGAGAGCAGACTGGTCAGACCTTGTCCTTGAATTATCCTCCTTACTGTGATTCGGACTCTCGCTTCTCATTTCCTTCCCTTTGCAGCCTTGTCTGTATCAATGGTCTTCTCTTTCCTTGCATACTCCCCTTTTATTACTTCCCCTGCCAGCGTAAGGTTCCATCGCCATCATGTCCAAGCTCTATCCTTCTCTTCTACTGTCTTCTCACGCCACTATACTCACAAATGCCCTCCTCTACCTGGTAGGGTGCATAGGTCGGCCGGGTGACGAGATGCGTTTTCGGATGCTTTTAGACAGGCGTTGTGGGAGAGGGGTTTGGGGATGGGGAGGAATGAGGTGGTGGGGATGGGAAGTAGGGAGGGGGCAACGGATTTGCGTTTGGATGATGGGCAGTGTAGAAAGATATTGGGGAGGTATGTGCCTGAGGAGCAGTTTTGGGCGAGGAGAATTGGGGAGCAGAAAATGAAGAGCGTAGGGAGGAAAGTTGATTGCGAGGGCGAAGAGAAATGGTCAAATTGAGTGGGAAGTCGCTAATGCGCATTGAAAAGCTTGTGGGGCGTGAAGACACGAATGCTCTGTGGGTTTTCGACACCTACCCATTATGCTATCTACTACACCTGGGTCCAGAAGACGGGCTGTAGGGACGTCAGTCCTGTTAAGCTTGCTCTTTGGCGGATACACAAAACAAGCGAGACAACCAAATCGAGAGAGCTTTCATTGATACTGGATGGCACAAGAGAAAAGCCAGTCTGGTCCCATGCTACACCAAGGACACAACGAGTTTATATATTGCTTGCCATTCATGACATGACTGTACATATTTTGCAGTAGCCAGAACGATAGTCAAGGTCTCATTTGGAGTTTCCCGTCGAGCTCATATATACATCCGAGAAATGGAAAGAACGGTGTTAGAGAGAAGACCCTAGCAGCTATACAGAGCTTGCAATGACAGAGAAGTGAGCAACCATGCATTGGAATCAGTGGCAAGTTGAGGCTTCATTTTTGTTAAGTAAAGTTATGGTGATAATCGGAGGAAAACGACATCCTGGAGATACATACCAATGTACTGATGGAGCAAACTACTAATAAGCATGCAGAAGGAGTGCCATCTGTGTTGATTAATCATTTTGAGGTGGGCATAACGCGGGTTGATTATGTTCGCGGCATCCGCAATCGTGTATGGACTGCATCTGGCAAGCATTCTTGCACTTTCCAAGCAGATGATGGAGGCAATAAATATTGCCCTGACGGCTATACAACATTGAAAGCAATCCATTTGATTTAATTTGTATTATGAAAGTAGCTACGTCGTGCTCAGTAAAATCCAGTAAGATTCAAGAATGTTGAATGTTGAATGTTGATTATGCTAAGGCGTTTCGCTTGATCGGATGCATTCACCTCGTCGGGGGGATAGGACGTTTGCCTAGTGCAACATTCGGGAGGGCGTAATCTTCGTGCCTAATGCAAGTTGAGAGAAGATTTGTTGTGCTGTGTGTAATGAAGTCACTGCATTTATCAGCTGCGACACCCCTCAAGCACAACAAAAGGGGTGGGGAAAATGTTAATCGGAGTGATGAAATTCGCATCATTTCTGGCTCTGATTGGCATGTCCTCTCGTCCTTGAAATCTCTTGGCTCATCAAAACAGGTATAGGAATTGACTATGGAATTTCATCCACTTTCCTTGTATAGGGAGAGCAGAATCATTTAAGTAAAGGATTGCTGGATTGCCGGAGCAAAGGACTCTGTCCATGACGAGACCACTATTAGTCGAGCCGAGCTGATTACCTTACTGCATTACTCGCACATTTCGTCGGCAAAGGGCGCGCGGAGGCATCTCGGCTTCTGCTTTGTCGGGGGTGGAAGCGGAAGTGGGCGGGCGTTTTCCTCCATCGGCGTTTCATTGGTGACTGACTAATTCGTTGATTTCCTTCGGCACTACGATATCGGTAGTAGTGGGGGCAACTACTCCATTTCAGCACCACCCACCTCAATTCTCACTTGCACTTGCACTTGCGAATTGCTTCTTCTCTCCAGACTACACCCAACCCCCCTAGCGACGACCTCGACAACAGAATACGGGGTACAGACACAGACGATCAATCTGAGAGTCTGAGCCGATTTATCAGAGAAAGACGGTACTCGGGTTACCTAATCCATCAGCCGCCGCATGCGTGACAAAGACTTCAACTCCGATTTCGACCCCTCGAACCACTTTGACAACATCCACTCTACAACCTCACGACATCTCACCATCGCAAAGGACACTGTTCCGCACCGAACATTGCGAGATCACTAGGCCTGCGACGGCATCGTATCTGTCGACATGGCATACAATGGGCCAAGCAGAGTCAACATGGTGGAATACATCTCGACCTTGAACCATGTCCCAGAGCAGGATGTTCAACCCAATTCGGAGTTCCTCGAGGATGATTTGGCTATGTTCACCAATGCAAACTTCTTCGACTTCGACTTGGGCCAGGATGCCGATTTACAACCTACCGAATACAATGGGGAGGGACGAAGAGAGCCGGCTGTTGCACCTGATGCGGTTGACATGAAGTCGTTGGAGTTCATGAATGGTAAGCAAAGACTCTTTTTTGTCATCTTGTATTTGGTCTTGGGCTACGGCCATTGTTTTCTTGTCCTGTTTCTTGTTCTTCCACTCTTCTGCTCTCAGCGCAGCAACACTCACGGCGTAGTCGTCGTCGAGCTGTTATCTTGAGTTCGGACTCTCCAATGAGCTGTGCGACCCCGCTGCTGCATATCCTGCGAGCGATTGTCCCGGCCCTTTGTGCTTTGCGCTTTTACTGGCTACCAATCCCTACACGTGTTTCATTCTCTTCTCGCCCTGTTGCATTCTGCCAGACTCGCACAATTCTGGTATCAAGGCACGCCATCCTCCTTTTCATTTAGCCGAATGGCGCCATGTCACGTGTTGATATCTCGACGTCGTCAATTTCCCCCATTTCGAATTTCCATATTTGTAACGGGCATGTTTCCAATTATTCACGGGCTGCTCACCCCGCGCTCCGCGTCCATCCCGCTGCTGCCGCTGTGCTCTTTGTTGCGAGTACTGGCCTGTTAAATGAAGCAATTATGCTGACGGTACAACTATGGATCGTATAGGCGACTTCCAGTTCCCAGATTTCAACTCTTTCCCTCCAACAACCTTCACCGATACCACCATCCCACCAGCCCCGATCAACACTACTCAACCAATCTACAACTCCTCGAATGCTGGTTCACCGCCTCAATCGGCCAACCCATCATCCGGCACCAAGCGAAAGGCTGATTCAATTTCACACGCCGGCTCTCCCTCCGCCAACGTCGAAGATGCCGCTCGTAACGCCGCTGAAGAAGACAAGCGCCGTCGCAACACAGCAGCCTCGGCTCGTTTCCGTGTGAAGAAGAAGCAACGTGAGCAAGCCCTGGAGCGTTCAGCAAAGGATATGAGCGACAAGGTGGCAGCACTGGAAGGACGAATCAACCAACTCGAAACCGAGAACAAGTGGCTGAAGAACCTCATTACCGAGCGCAACGAGAGCAAGGAAGATATTGCTGGTCTATGGAAGAAATATAACGCCGAGAATGCCGAGCGGAAAGGTTCTGAGCGAAAAGACGGCGTCGGAACTTCGGCATGACTGCTATGATGTTTCATCGTGATGGGAGGTTCTTAAGATCTTTGGAGCGTGGGAGGTGGTTTTTGCATTTTGCGCTTGATTAAGTTCGCGCCTGCGTTGGTTTTCAATTCTATTACATGTTCATAGGGCGGTTGGGGAATGATATCATGATATACGATGGATGGATGGATGGAATGCTAGAACGGTATCTTACAGAAAGGCTTTCAGGCTTCCATTTGGCTGGTGAACGTACCTGCTATGTGCACACATGGCTCTGGATCAAAAATGATACTCGCTTCTCCCTACCCCTATCTCTTCATGGTCTCGCTTCAAGAAGTAACGCCTTCTTGTCGTGTCTCGTGTACCCTGATGTGAGGCCATACGCCGCACGCCTCTTTCTGACGGCTTTACACTTGGCTAAATCCCCAAGAGCCTACACATCTAAGCTCACTATACCAAGGTGCTAAGCCGCTTCCATGGACAGAATGGAAGCGTGAGGGGATCTCTCGCTTCGTGTAGCCAATTTTTGGGCCTTGCGGTGTTGCACTCCCGTTCGAAACTTCGAATAGCTGTGTTTGTGGTACGTCGCGCAGTCTATCAAGCTCGGCGTTAAAGTTGATCGAGGAGGGAGCAACAATTAATTTACCTGGATTTAAAGACTGCAGTCTACAGATCGTGATTTGCGTCTTCGCGACAGTTGGTACAGACTCAGAAGAAGGTCTTGGATAGTTCACGGTATCAAAGGTGGAGTCTTTTGCTTCCAAGAATAGACTCTGTCAGTATCTTAGAAGAAACCTCTCTCCTCCAGCTTGAGAGGTTTCCAATCCAACCAGGCGCTGTGTCTAAAAGTTTGGAGGGGAAAGGAATTGAGTTTGGGCAGCAGGTAATCTGCGAGCATCGAGACGAAAAGGAGAAAGTAGAGTTTCGAATCGAGAGCTATCCGTCAGTTCCAGGCAGAGATGTTGCATGCGCATACGAAGCTAGCAAGTGGACAGTAGTTTTTACCAGCCCAAGACGTCTTGAAGTCTCTCCTGACTTCTACACGTGAAGACCGAAAACCCAAGAACGATGGACCTGGGGATCTCAACTCTCAACTGCTCCATAATCTTTGAGATCTATATTCTTTCTACGCTAAATCGCAGCAGCAATACAATGAAGCCTCGCGCTCTATTCCTCCAGTAAGAACTTCAAAAAGGTTTGTGCTACTACAACGCCATCTTGATACCTATCCACTCTTTCGATAGCATCCTTCTCCATATCATCTGTGAATAGACCCGTTGAATGCCGTAACTTCACGATTTCCCTCATAATCTCTTCCGTGAATTCCGGATGACCTTGTACAGAGACGTATCGTTTAGGGATATACATCGCCTGTACAGCACATCTGTCTGTAGACGCCAAGGGCTCGACACCTTCTGGGTAGTCATACACAATATCTCTGTGCATCTGGTACAGAGCCTAGTGCTGGTAAGTAACCCATTCTCAACAAGAGTCAGTCAAAGGGTGTAGACTTACCAAGGACGTCCGTCCAAAAAGCTCCTGTCCCTTCTTGGTCAAATCCATAGCCGTAACACTAATCTCCCACCCCTTATCACTCCTCGCGACCTTCGCCCCCAAGGCCCTCCCCAAAATCTGATGTCCAAAACAGACACCTATAATCCTCACCCTCTTCTGCTCCAGAACCTGCTTGACAAACTCCACCAGCTTCAAGATCCAAGGGTCGTCGTCAAATGAGTTGTGTTTTGATCCCGTGAGCAAAATGGCGTCGATGTTTTCTAATGAGGGATAGGACTGGGCTGTTACTACATCAAAGATCGAGAGATCAAGCCCAGATGAGGCGGATAGTCCTGGGTAATTGAGGGCGTCCGCGCCAGCTTTGAGGAGAGCTGTGAACACGCCTCCATAGCCTCCATACTTGGCTCTGGTGTTGTCGAGGGGTGTGTCGCATTCAAGGATTGCTATACGGAGGGGGAGTGAAGGCATGTTGATGAAGGAGCCAGATTATACTCTGAAGAGCAACAGTATGAAATATGAGAAATAAAGAATACAGATAGAACTTGAAGAATGGGGTTTGAAAAATATAAGTCTCGAACTCGAGTCGTAACATTAGCGAGCTCGGAGGGCGCTGAGGGGCAATTGATAACTTGAGCTTATCGATAAGAAAACCTTAGCGTCAGAGCTGGGATACTGATATTTCCCGACAAGGCGCATTCTCCATTTCCACCACATCAACACGATTCACCTCCCAGCTTTGTGTCGACCTTCCAGCCAGATGCCTTCCACGCAGTATCCTACAATACATTTCTACCTTAATCGCAGACCCTGATGGCGCAAGACGATGTGCCCTTCGAGGCAACAATGACAACCAATCCACCAAATAATAGCTTCTCAATGCCAGTTGCAGACGCCGAAAATCCAGATGAATGGGAGTATGAATACTCTACTACAGAGACCGAGGTTGGTCTACTAGCTTCCTGTGTCGGTTCTCAATGCTGATCCTACCAGAACTTCTACGTAACTCTCGATCTCACCACGCCAGAAGTTCCAGCAACCCAAAGGCAAACAGGTCGGAGAGCAGCCACCACCCCACGATGGACGAATCCAGGCCTAGGAAAGCATCAACGCATGGCGCGCCTGCCAGAGGAATCCGGTTTCAAGATTGCAACAGTCTTATCAATCGACGACAATGAATTGGCGGAGAACGCAAAAGCAGGAGAGGAGGAGATAGAGGTTCAAGATGAGGACGATGTCGAGGGTCGACCGCGGAAGAAGAGAAAAAAGAAGGAGAAGCCCCCTCCAGAAGAAGAACCGCGAGCGACGGAAGTTCAGATCCTCGACTTACACAGCATAAAACCTCTGGTGTCTTACGATGGACATGTCTTCGCATGCCGGTGGTCAGAGAACATTGGTACGGAAATGCTGTTCGTTCCACGCGAGAAGGAGAATAAGCTGCCTGTATTACGCGAGCTCCCTGGCTGCGAGGTGGACCTTCTTGCTGCTTCCTCTGCGCGCATCACTGCTAGAACGGCACATCTCGAGCGCAAACCTGAAGCGGATTCGAAAGACTCGGTGGCTGGGAAGGGCAAGAGAGGGCCGAAGGGAAGGGGAGGAGGAGCTGCAGGAGGAGTCAAATCTAATGCTCGTATACCCAGGGGAACGAGCTCCCAAAGGAACACTCAGGCACAATTTCTCGAGCAGTTGATAGACCTGAAGGAAGACATTGGTGAGGAGGACTTTGTCACAGTTCATGCGAAGGCAAGATTGACGAATCTCAAGTGGAGGAAAGAGATGCATGCCTTGAGAACTGCGGAGAGGGAGCATTTGCAGCAGGTCATCAAAGAGGGAAGGAATTCTGATGCGGTTGCTCAGGCGAAGGAAAGGCTGGAGCAGATGGACGAAGAGGATGAGCATATACGCAAGGTGGAAGAGGAGAAGGGTATTGCGGCTGGAGCAAACAATACCACCAAACGCAAACGGCAAGGAGGAAGACCAAAGAATGATCCAATTACTCCTCTGGAGTTCGCCAACGCCGGTCATGATCGCAGACGTTCGGCAAATCAGTTCGCAAATGGGCTTGATGGCAGTATGGAGCAGATGGGGACGCCATTTACTGAAAGCACTGATGGAAATACTCCACGATCCTTTGGGGCAGAAATGGATGATGATCCGGGCATGTATGGCACTCCTGGAGAGGTACGGTTCCGAGACGATGGCCTCTCCGATCAGGACGCAGAAGGTGATGAAGAAGATGATATGTACGGATATTGAAATTCTACCGACTCCGGCTTGGGAGAAGTCACTTCAAAGTATGAAGAAATCGGATCTGGAAGAAAGACTATCCGAATTGTCACACCAGATGCCAAGAAAATGACAACTTCCTGCTGTCCCGAAGGAGCAATCAGAGCAGCAATATCTTTGCTTCTCCAGTGTATTTGTGCAGGTGAGCAACATGCAGGTCGTCCAGTTCGTTATGTGTGCAGCTGAAAGTAGAAATATGTCCCCGACTAACAGTGGACCTCGGCATGTCCCCAGTACCAGGTCAGAAGCTTATTCTTGATTTCTGGGCCGCATCATCCCCATCCCTGTAAATGTGGCCCCTGCCCTGTCCTGCCTCGGTACTTTGACCAGGATCGTCATGTATTTTCTGGGGCGCAAAGCTAAACCAAAACACTCCAATGGTCTGGTCTTGCGACGTGCACCTCGGCGTAAAATGTTTCATGGGGAGCAATTAAAGACAGCTTGATGTCCTCGTTAGACGGAGCTTCACGTTCATCTGTTTCCTCTTTCTTACAGACTTTCCTCTTTTCTGATATCTTTCTGTTGAGCTTCAATATCTCAACAGCAATTCCAGGTAACGCCACAGGACTTGGACCTTGCCCCTCCATCTCCACTACTCCTCCTATCTCTTCCATTTCTTAGACGAAAATCAACAATGGGCTCTATCGAAAGGGATACTAGAGTCGACCTCGACGTGGTCATTGTGGGTGCTGGTATTTCTGGCATCAACGCCGGATACCGTGTACAGACTGAGCTACCAGGGTACCAATACACTATCTTGGAGGCTCGAGATGCAATTGGAGGCACCTGGGACCTGTTCCGATATCCAGGTATCCGATCTGACTCAGATTTACACACATTTGGATTCCCTTGGAGACCGTGGTCTAAGGCCAACTCCATCGCCGACGGCCCCTCCATTCGCAAGTACATCCGCGAGTCTGCAGAGGTCAATGGCATCGACAAGCAGATTCGCTTTCACAACAAGCTGCTGTCGGCTGACTGGTCGTCCAAGACTCAAAGATGGACACTCACCGTCGATGCCGCTGGGGAGAAGACACAACTGAGTGCAAGATTCATCATCTACAGCACTGGATACTACGACTATAACACACCTCTGAAAGCCAACATCCCTGGTATCGACAACTTCCAAGGCAAGACAATCCACCCACAGTTCTGGCCCGAAGATTACGACTATTCAGGGAAGAAGATTGTCATCATCGGAAGTGGTGCAACGGCAATCACTCTACTCCCCAACCTGGCAGAGAAGGCTGCCAAGGTCACCATCCTCCAACGCAGTCCCAGTTATATCATGGCTCTCCCAGCCGTTGATCCTACAGGCGACTTTATCCGCAGATGGTTCCCAGCTTGGTTCGCACATACCATCGTCCGGTGGAAATTCCTCGTCCTGCCCTTCATCTTCTTCAAATTCTGCCGGGCCTTCCCCAACGCCGCTCGCAAAATCATCCAAGGAAACACCAAGAAACAACTGGGCGACTGCAACATCCCCATTGACCCGAACTTCAAGCCTGCGTACAACCCTTGGGAGCAGCGGCTGTGTGTGTGTCCCGATGGAGATTTCTTCAAGGCGCTGCATAGAGGGAACGCGGATATGGTCACGGATACAATCAAGACTGTCACGGCGAACGCTATCAAGACCGACTCTGGCAAGATCATTGATGCGGATGTTATCATCACTGCCACTGGATTGAAGATGCTTCTCGCTGGGGGATCCAAGATCAACGTCGACGGTAAGCGTATCGACGTCTCGGAGAAGTTCGTTTGGAAAGGAGTCATGCTCCAAGATGTTCCCAACGCGGCAATCGTCATCGGATACACGAATGCTTCATGGACGCTGGGTGCCGATGCCACGGCAAGACTGGTCTGCAGATTGCTGAAGCAGATGGATAAGACGAAGGAGGGGGCTGTGACTGCCACCATTGACCCGGATCTCAAGTTGAACCCCAGTCCGATGCTGAACCTCAACTCCACGTATATCGAGAAGGCGAAGGGAGATCTGCCCAAGTCGGGAGATGTCGCGCCTTGGACACCGAGAAGCAATTACTTGACGGATTACTGGGTTGCTGGGTATGGAAACCTGTCGAATGGCTTGAAGTTCTCAAAGCTTTTGAAAAAGGTCAACTGATTGATTTTCTTCTTCTTGGGGCATGCATGTTCGAGGTTGGGAAAAGGCTTTCGGGTTTGACGAAGACGGACTGGGTCGTTGTGCTTCTTGGAAAGTACAGCTGAAGTATGTTACAACATTACAACATTGCGGTATTCCCTTACTTAGTCCTTGTTTGTAGGCGTTTATTCTGGGCTTGGGTGTCGTGATGGTCATGATTGCCTCCCTATATGTACCGGAACCACCACTTTCTGATGTCAGAGTCTGTTGGATATCTCTATTTCCATGCACATATATAAACCAATAGATTCAAAATATATCAAGAACACAGCGCATGTTTTCTTCACATGCAAATTTGGCCGCGGTGTGTACAGAGTTTATTTCAGGGGTAAATTAGTATTACCCTCTCCAGTAGTAGAAGTTCACATGTCCGGCGTAACGTCTACACCCAAAAAGCCGAAACTCCAAGCTGCAACATTCACGCCAGCACGAGGGAGGGCCAAGGCATCTGGCATTCTGAAACCCTCGGTATGTCACGTACAGCAATTTGCAAACCCTCTGAATGAAGAGAGCCTTTCAGACCGCTTGATATGGGTCCCGGTGAATGGACATCCATTGCAAGACGATGACGCGGCTCGTACGTAGCTGTCACAGGAGAAGATGTAGAATCAAGAGTCCAAGAGCATCCGTCAAAATTGGAGAAGTTGATGTTTGCTTGACTTGCTGGCTTGCGTATATATGACTACACAGCGATTGAAATGTGCTAATCTTGGTGCTAGAAAGCGTGGTGTGGGAATATGGTTACGATATGATGCTCAAAGTATGGTAGTGCTGGGAGACGTTCCGAAGGACAAACGGAAGAGGAAGGTTGAAATTCATCATTCGAAAAGGATAAGCTGCGAAACGTAGACGAAAACTCTATATAGATATCTCCCAGTAGAGAGAAATTGGCTGTCAGGTCATTTCACCATGCCAAATTTCATGTTAAGGACTAACACCCAAGATGCACTCTGCTGGTTCTTCCTTCAGGGCATTTGAGAGACAAGACTGATAATTGGATTCTCTTCTTGGCTATCATCCAAAGGTCACCTCTGATACCAAGAATATGCCTTACTCCTTCTTCCCTTGGAATTTGCACTTCCATAGGCAAGAGCAGAATCTGGATGTTACTTAAATCATGAATTGAATCTTGAGACAGGCGAAGGGGTACTGATAGAGTCCCAATGAGGAAGGCGTTCCGGTGACATCACTCGGCTAATTTAAGGTTATAAACACGGATGGTCGAACCCCATGTCGTGGTTGAAGTTACCTGAGGTTGTACACAAGGACGACAGTCGATGTGACGCTGGAATGGACTCCTTATTAACCAGGAAGAAATGAAGCGGTCTCCTTGTATGTCGTGTCCTACCCCTGTTTCCGAGTGGGAAACTCTTTTTTCTTCTTCCATATCGTTGCGCATTTGCGAAAGACAGAGTTACCATTGATCTGATGATGATATTTGATGTCGATGGCATCTGGCGAAGTAGAGCTATCGTTAAGGTTACGATCGGATTGAATTAGGATCAAAGTTGATCGTGGGTTATTCCAACGTCACAAGAGCATTCTGTATTTACACTTGTTCAAGCATCATAAGTCACAAAATCCAAACCTTGCAGTCTTAGACTGCGTAATGAAGTTCTCTGGCTACCTATCCTGCTCTCAAAGCAACGTGAAGTGCAAATATTGTCCCGATCTATGATGTGCACTCTGTACTCCAAATTCCCACCACTGACAACGCGACTTGTCATCGACAGGGGCCGGAGGTTTCTTGTTCGTCAGAAACCCATCCGTGGAGAGAAACCATCCTGTCTTCAGTCCCGCAAATATAGGGGAGTCGTACTCGTTTCCCCCGTGGAACAAAACAGTCCGGAGGAAAACCAGGGCTGCAGCCAAACAAAACACTTATGTAAACACGTCGTGACAGTGTCGGAAATAAGACGAAGCCGACCATAAAAGCGTGAAGTTCATCACTATACAACTCGCGCTTCGGCTCACGATCGGTGGCCGAAAACCTGCTCCGCGCTTCGGCATAGTGGCTCTCCCATGTCAAATGCAACGAGCAGGTATATACGTGAGTTCAATACTTGGCGAACCAGTTCCCTTCGGATCTCTTCGTATGAAGAGGAAACAACGCCTGACGTCCTTATGATTAGCGAAGCATCTTTGTGAGATGTGTCAAGGAAAGATTTGTTGAAGAGAAAACTGATCAAGTGCCATCATGACAGAGTCGTCTCTTCAATGAACTTGGAAAAGTTTGCTGCCTCTTTATCCCAACAGCAACTACTAAAAGCACTGAGTGATCATTAAAGCTACCTCGTCTCTACCCCGATATCTCCATGACGATCAACACCTTCATTCATATCATCGAGCATACCGAGCTTCGGGCAAGTACCGGCATAAGGAATGACCGCAACCGAACATGGTAAGTAGATAGGTGGGTATTGATCACACAGACTCTAGTCAACTGGGCCTTCGGAGTTATGACTTCTTCAAGGAGTCTCCGTTGGCTAATACCTGATCGATAGGGACTGAATGTATCCACAACAGCATTGCAAACAAATCTTGGCATATCCATTTGTTTATTTTACCCGAGCATGGATAGTCCCTTCGAGAACCCTAAGCAGAGAAGTGAAATTATACTTAAGAAAGACCATCTCCGTTGCGAATCGTGCCCAAGTTCGATCTTGCATCATTACAATCTCAGTAGAAAGCTCCTCTGTGATCAAATCTTTGTTTGTACGCGTCACTTCAGCTGCCAGCTGTTTAAAGTCTGTACCTACTCAATAATGCGCTTCATATCGGCCCGAGGAAAATCCTTGCGTCTTGTTAGTTTCCTGCTTTACGTTAATAGCATCTTTGGCTCGACATTTGCCTCTGCAGCATTACACGATACATTCGACTACGTCGTGGTTGGCAGTGGTCCAGGCGGCGGACCCTTGGCCTGCAACCTGGCTCGCGCTGGCTTCAAGACTCTCTTACTCGAGGCTGGCGAAGACGAAAGTACGCTCGTAGCTACAAAGGCACTCTACCTGGCCAGCGCTCCCGGCAATGGCGAGCGGCTGACTTGGTCATACTGGGTCCGTCATTATGATGATATCGAAATGGACAAAAAGTATCTGCACCTAGTCTGGAAGCTCGTCAATGGAGACTTGTGGGTTGGTCCTACCGCCACCGCGCCGGCAGGAGCAAAGATGCTCGGCATTCAATATCCTCGTGGCGCCACACTTGGTGGTTCTTCAATCGTCAACGCTGGTCTGACCCTCCTTCCGGCCAACAGCGACTGGGACTATATCAAGAATATTACAGGCGATACAACCTGGAAGTAAGTCCTTGCAGAGCCCCTGATTGATCATCTGTGATCTTGCGCCTTGTAGTCCTTTCGATGGAACATGCTAACATACCGTCTTCTTTTCAGCGCGGCACATATGGCCAACTTGTTCAAGAAGCTGGAGAAGAACACTTATCTCCCGCGCGGGACTCCCGGCCACGGCTTTGATGGATACCTCGAGACGGCTCTGGGCAACGGAAGCGTGTTTCTCTCTTCACCGCAGGCAATTGAAGTGCTCCAAGCTATGGCTGCCGAAGCTGGCCAGAACCCCGCAGACATAGCAAAGATCCTGGCCATGGAGCCCAACAACCTTTTGCTTCCTAACCGAGACCAAACAACCGGGCTCTCAGGCATGACTTTCCATGCTAACAGCACCTGGGCTCGCTTTGCCGCGAGGGAGCGAGTTCTCGACACACTCAATGCCGTGGACAGAAGAGGCAACAAGAAATACCCCCTAGAGCTGCGACTCAAGTCCTTCGCCACCAAAATTCTGTTTGACAAGCCTCGGAAGGGATCATCGCCTCGCGCAATCGGCCTCGAATACCTTGAAGGAAAGAGCCTCTACCAAGGCGACCTCCGCTACAATGCATCCGTCAAGGGAACACCTCGCAGGGTCTATGCCTCCAAAGAAGTAATACTAGGTGCTGGGTCCTTCGGCTCCCCTCAGCTACTGATGCTGAGTGGCATTGGACCAGCTGCTGACCTCAAGGCACTGAACATTTCGGTCATCGCAGATCTGCCGGGTGTTGGCCGAAACATGCAAGAGCACAACGAAATCGCCGTCATCGGAGATTCTTCCCAGGTCTTTGACTTCTCCGCTGCTCCTGGCGGCCCTCGCAACCAGTGCACATTTGGGGCACCCGCAGACCCATGCATTGCACTCTTCCTTCAGGGCAAGGGACCATACTCTCAAGCTGGCCTTAATGCTGATATCACGTTCCTCAAGACCAACTTCAAGACCAACTTCACTAGCAATGGCGAGCGTGACATTGCCGTATTCAGTGGTCCTTTTGGATTCCGCGGTCTTTGGCCTGACACCCCAAACCAGACGTGGTTTGATCCCCCAACTACCTGGGGCATGCATGCTGTCCATATGCATGGCAAGAACCGCGCTGGATACCTCAAACTTCGTTCAGCGAATCCAACCGTGACACCTGAAATCAACTTTCGGTACTTCCATGATGAGGGTACCGACTCCGATATAGAAGCCCTGAAGGAGTTCATGGCCTGGAGTCGCCGTGCATTTGGCCGTGTTAATCCGCCACTTGCCCCTTTCAACTTCACTTGGCCGCCCTGCTCAGGCACTGTCGGTGTCGATGGTAGCTGCTCTGTGGCTGACGACGACGAGACCTTTATTCGCGAAAACACCTTTGGGCATCATGTTATCGGTACCTGTGCTATCGGCCCCAGCTTTGACAAGTTCGCAGTCTTGGACTCAAAATTCCGTGTTCGTGGAGTTTCTAGCCTGCGAGTAATAGACGCTAGTGCGTTTCCAATTTCTCCTGGAGCGTTTCCCGTTCTTCCAACGTATATATTGAGCGAGAAGGGAGCGGAAAGTATCTTGTCTGGACAGTAGTGTTCTATGGTATTCAGTCCACCAGCTTTTGACAGTAATCAATCATCCGGTACAAAATACAACTTTAACACACATGAAAGCAGTATATATTTTTTATCAAATGTACTCAAATGTGTCTGTAGGCTTCAGGAAGGTAGTAAGTCTTGTCTTGATGCAACCTGCTGGTACGACAAACACGAAAAAATCTGCCACTTGAATCGTAAGATACAGACATCTCAATCTCGCTTGAAGGGTGCTTCGTTCCTCGTTGCCTTGACCCAAACCTCACACATGGTGTTCTGGCCAGTCGGGTCGTGGCCAAAGTGAGGTTGTACTGGGGCAAGGTGAAATGAACCTGACGCTGAAGTGACATGAACACAATTTCATTACGTTAGGAGAAGGGCTGACGATTATTTCGGGACAGTGGGCCATTCTAACTTTGTAAAGAAACAATGGTAAGGTAGGGAAAGCGACATTACGTCTTACTTGGATGCGCGGTAGTAATGGCGGCAAGAGAAATGAGCGCGACTATCTAGCATAAGCAGAAATGGAACCCAAAATCGGTCTTGCTCAACAGGTTCCACTTGGAACCACAAACGAGGATGAAATCAGAAAATGCAGAAGGAAACGCATGATGATAAGGGCCTTGCCCAGGTTTCAACGACCGCTGAATCTCAGCGACGCATGAAAATATAGTTGAGGTCACGTGTTTCAGACCTGGCATAAGGAGGGCTTGGAACTGGCCTTCTTCGAGGCCTTCCGACGTCAACGGACTGTTTGAGAAAGAGGTCCGGATGGAGAATTTCGGATGCAAGACATATTGCCACACCGTCGCTGTGCATGATGATCTGCTGGCCGTGAATTTCAGACCGGATCACGTGGGTTAAAAACCTTCGAAAGGTTGGGAGGTTGGATAGAGGTTTGAGGATCTTCTCTGATGACAAGGGATCTTCGAAACGGTCGTTCGTCGGCCGGAAGGATGATAGTCGGGACTCTCCGTCATGCACCGGGAAAAGTCCCTCATACAAGTCAGTGTGCCCACGATCAGAAGTAAGGCTTTTGATGAAGTTCTCCCCCACGTCAACAGTTCCCAACCACCCCATTTCTTCATCCGAACTGCTCAGATGACAGCATGCAGCATGATAATGTGGAGACATATACAATGGAAAGTGAGTCAGAGCTCTCTTGAAACAGACGATCTCGAAACATTTCCAGGATGAGGGTCCAATAGCAATGGCCAACACGAGGTGACTCTTTTCAAGACGCTTTCCTGCATTTCTAGTCGTCTTCCCCATCTGCAGCGCGTGGTAGAACATCCAGGGATTCCTCGCTTGAGCTCGCGTACTGAAAAGCCAATGAAAGGGCAGAAGTCACTCTTCGCTAAACACGACCTTGACACGCGGCGCCAAAGTCAACCTCTCGACTCTCGCAACAGCACTTTCACCACCGTCCGGCAGCGGATGCCAGCAGAGGCGATAGCATAATGCAATCAAACCGGCGCTTCAATGTCGGCTGTGCGAAATGGCAGCGCTTGAGTTACGCGGTCTCTAATGAGAGTTTTATATGGGGTTCATGGTCGGAGAGGCGGCTCTCAGTTTCATTCGCAATCTGAGGAGCCGCCGGCCGCCAAAAATACACCCAGAACAGCCAAAATTGGCGTTACGAGCCTCCCCGGACTACGCAGTGAGCCGATCTGAGTGACGCGGGCGCCTCGTGAAGCCGTCGCGCAACAAGCACGGTCCAACTCGTGTACTCGTGTACCCGGCTTGTGTTGTTGACCTTGTTTTGTGGACGAGGCGAGGGCGACGAAAAAGCGCGTTGGCGCGCTGCATATTTGGCAACATTTCGATTTTCTTGCAATGAGCTACTGCTGCACTTCATATCCACATTTCGCTTCCTTGCAAGGATTCTAATTATGACTCAGAGATACTGCAGATGTAGTGCTGCCGGTTGAGTTCTTGATGGAGATGGGTGATGGCAGCGCCTGTCGAGTGGCCTACCAAACGGCCATCTGGGCCTGACCAAGAAACAAGCTTGGGTTCACACATCAGATTCTGGGTAGCCTTTTCTCTCTTCTCCGCGTTTCACCTTGATTTAGACTCGCAGGACCCTGGTGATTGCCGGAGGGGATTGGGCTGTGCAGCTTCTTGTCGTGAGGAGGATAAGTATCAGCATGTCGCCTCAGGACTTTGTTGGTTCTTGATCAATTCGATAGAGCTTCCCCTTCTGTCGACCTCATACATACTCACATCTCTTTACTTGTTCCATCATCATCATAGATTCTCCCAGACTAGACGAGCTGCGCTCACCCACGAATCTCCTAGCCTTCTTCCTGTTGTGTTGACAATCGGAGCTGGCCTCCTCATATCATAATTGATAGTGTCTAGTAGACACCGAATTCCATACTCCGACCCATCTCTCTACGTAAGTGAAACTTCTCCCAGCTCACATATGATTCATCATGGCTAACACCTGTCAGTCTGGAAGTAGTCAAGATGACTTTCGACTACTCCTTCTCATTCGGCGCTGGCCCTGCCACTCCCCCTGACTTCTCTTTCGAGGAAGCTCTCAACAGTGCTTCATTTCACATTGGCCACAGTCGATCAAGCTCTCTTGCTTCAATGTACTCTCAAGGGTCCTCACCTGAGTCTGTCAACACTCAATTGACCACACCGGCCAGATCACCCATCAGACAGCATGGACCACTATTGTTGCCCAAGATCCGTCCTCAGGATCAAGAGATCCATTCTCCACCTAAGAGAATGAAGAAGATGCCAAAGTCAAACACACTTCAGCCAACCACCAGCTTCAGACCATCTCACACTAGGAGCTACACCAATCCAGAGTCCATCTCCTTCACTGCTCAAGACAACTTTCCATCCCACACACGCTCAATGTCAACATTGTGCTCACCAATCTCATTCGCACCAAGCAACAATGAGCGCAGAGCTTCCAGTGCAGACCTTCTGGATACCCAGACCATTGGAAAGTATGGCTTCCCAACATATCGTCAGATGCCAACCTACATCCCATCAGCCACCAACAGCCAGACAGAGACGTTCAACCAACAGACATTCTATGTCCCTCAACGCACTCCATCGCCACTCCAGAACTCCATCTGTCTCGACGAGATGACACTGAGCCCCGTTGATGATGGCAACAATACGTCCATGATGGCATACCTCACTTCTCCTAACCCAGCACCAGCTTTGGTACGCCAAATCAATATTCACATCCGCGACACAAACACCAAGCACTTCTGGTGGGACATTCGCCAAATCCGACCTTGGACAACCTTCAATCCAACAACCATCAGCGCCATCCCCGGCCTCCAAGCCCTCCTCAACATCAACTTACCATCTTCCACCTTCCCCACACCCCCAAAAACATCTCTGCAGCCTGAGACTGAGCTCGACCTCCAAAACATCTACAGCTCCTTCTACGGCAGCAAGCTCAACGCCGCACTCTCCCTCTCCCTCGGCCAGCGACACCTCGTCATGCGCCCTTCCGCAAAGTCCACAACCGACCCCTCATTCATCTCAAACTACACAGACGACACATCGCAACTCATTTATGGCCGCGGTCTCGGCCGCGTCGTCGGTCTAGTCAAGTCATTCGACCGCTGGAACACAGGCATGCGCGTCGAAGGCAACCACAGGAAAGTCGAGTACCTTCGCGGCCTCGCCCATTTGCACCGCCACATGCGCGAGCATGGCTGCAGATACGGCTTCATCATCACTGAGATTGAATTGGTCGTCGTCCGCAATGGCGGAGAGTCAGTACCTCATTTCGGATACCTTGAGATCCAAACAATCCAGCTCGCTGCGCATGATAATCCCCATACTTCTACGTTTGAGGAGGTGGAAGGCAGCTTCGTTGATGCTGGTGAAGAGAATTTGGTTCCGAGGAAGACGAAGATGACTGCTCTTTTGGCGTTGTGGTATTTGCATATGTTGGCGAGGGACGATGCTTTGCCTGGACAAGTGGGCTGGAAGAGTGAGATTGGTGCTCCTGCTGAGGGGACCAGACGCAAGTGCTTGCCAAAGGATGAGTGGATTCCTGAGCCACAGCTGGCAGAGAAGAGAGAGGCCAAGAGGATCAGAGGATGGGTTTGGCCAGAGGAGGCAGTAGGAAGAAAGGAGTTGGGCAAGAGAGGTGTGAGGTATAATTGTTAGGAGGTCGGAGATGATGGAAGGATAGGCTGCTGGTCGGTCGGTCTATGTGTTGATGAGAGATGAGAGATGAGGGATGAGAAAAGCGGGATGATTGAATGAATGATGGGAGGGTATATGAGTAATGGTTATATTTACCTGGCTGATCTAATAATACATATGATTTCGAATCCATAGTTGTCTGCTATCTTTGTATTTCTCCGTGATTCAAGTCTCCAAATGGTCCTTCCAGTGAGAACATCTTCTGCTACCTTTTAGTCAACCATAACAAATCTATCAGTACAGTTTGATGCAAGTAAACCGTTGGAAATTCACGCTCCGGGTCTAATTGTAATATAGCCGAAGACTTGTAGGGTGTAAGGTCTATGTCGAGTAAAATGTTCTGCATTGCTTACTCTGAGCTCCCAAACCCAAATGCGGGGTAGTAAGGAGACGCTTGACCCCGCGCCAACCCGCCTCCACACCTCCAATAACAGCAAATCAACATCACCATCCTCAGCCATCACCCTCCTTCTGTGAAGCATGCAGCCAATCGACGCAACTCGATAACCAAAGTTAGAGAAGGAGCACGAGGACGGCAAAGCACGGGATGGATCTCTTCCAAGATGTGACCACGCCTGTCGAGCACAATTACAGCTTGAACTCAAATCTGAACCTGAAAAATGGCATTACTGGTGATGCTGCCATGTCGCCAGACAGTAGCAAGTCGAAGCTCCAGCTACCGGTGACCTGTGATCCTCCCGGACCGGGAAATCCAGCGAAGCAGATGGTGTGGGTTGTGAGTTAGTCTTCATTATCTCTGTCTTTAAGACTCCATCTGAGAGCAGACTGTCGTCGCAGTCAAAGACAACATTCAGACCCCATCCACTCACGGAATATTGTCACTAACACCTCTCCAGATCTTCGGCAGCACAGGACACATGGGCCGATCCCTCGTCCGGCACTGTCTCGAACAAGGCGACCTCGTCTGCGCCGTAGGTCGAACCTTCGAAAACACTCTCGCCTCCATGCAACACTGGCATTCCAACTGCCTAGGCACGCTCTGCGACGTGAGAGCGCGAGAGTCCGTAAACGAAGTCTTCGAGACGGCCATCTCGCACTTCGGGCACGTCGACACCGTCGTCAACTGTTCCGGGTACGGCGTCATTGGCGCTTGTGAAGACCAGGATGATCACGAGGTCCGCAATCAGTTCGAGACGAACTTCATGGGGACGTTGCATATTATCCAGTCCAGCTTGCCGTACTTTCGAGAGCAGGGTCAGGGGAGGTATCTCATCTTCAGCAGTACGAGTGGTGCGCTTGGTGTTCCTGGATTGGGTCCGTACTGTGCAACGAAGTATGCTGTTGAAGGACTCATTGAGGCAATGTTGTATGAGATTGACTCGTTCAATATCAAGGCTACGTTGGTGGAGCCTGGTCTTGTGAGGAGAGACGAGCCGGACTGGGAGTCGAATCCGCTGCCTACCTGGGGCCATTTCTTGATCAAGCCGGCGAGTGAGCCATATTCGCAAGCGACGTCGCCAGCTTTACATGCGAAGAGGATGGTGCAGTGGTTAGGAGACAAGCAGCCAACTAGTGCCATCAAGTGTGCAGAGTTGGTTTGGCAGCTGGGACATTGCTCGTACCCTCCACTCAGACTACTCCTAGGAAGTTATGCTATCGAGAGTATTCGAGATCGTATGAGGTCTATTATCGAGGAGCTGGAGGATTGGAAGCACTTGCATTTCCCCGTAGCAGCGGATGCTCCCAGTGAGGACAAAGAAGAGGAAGCCGAGAACTCGGGAAACATGGACACGGGATCATGACAGAAACATAGCTTTGGAAAAAATGGTATCTTTTGTAATAAACGCCCCAACCCAATGCTCCTTCGCAAACCTATTCCAAGCACGCATAAACAAACTGCCATTCGACAGCTCCCAGTAACTCCAAGTATGCTTTCCATTCAGTTCCCTTTCACCTAACTTCTGGTGCCGGAGCAGCCGCCACAGCAATCTCATTGTTGATTGCATCCGCAGTCTCCTCTCTCGGTCTCCCTTCGAAGATTCGTCTCCAAAACATCGGCGGGTCGAATGGTCTGGATCCTCCGTGTAGAGGCGGATACACATCACTGAAGAAGTACCACACATGACCAATCACCACACCCATAATCTCATCCTTCGGTATCATACCATGAACCACCAGACTAAACAGCATCAACACCCACGGCAGGTACGGAGCCGTGAACACCAGCAGGCCCAGGAAACTCAGTCGCGTGTCCGGGTTTCTGCGCGACCAGATGTAGACGAGTGTGGAGGAGAGAGGGTGCCCCAGGAATGGCATGGAGACGAGTGGTGAGAGGCAGATCAAGCAGGTCGTGGAATAGAGGAGTAGCCAGGAAAAGTAGGCTGGGGAGCGGCCGGACGATTCTTCTAGGAGTCGTGAGTAGCGGGTCAGGAAGAAGACGTGGAAAACGAGGTCGAGGGAGAGGGGTCCGAAGTAGAGGAATGTTGTTAGAAGTCGCCAGTACTGTTTGCACATGTCAGTAATTTGTCTTGTAACATAGAATGCCCCGACTTGGTCGCTGCATATAGAATATGTCCCCTGAACAGAGCGAAAGAAGAAGAGAGAGCTGGGGAAATGTACCTGCGACTTCGAAAACACAGCCCGGAAACTGTAGAAGAGCTGGAAAGGCGTTACGATCTGGCATTGTACCAATGCACTGGTAACTACTACGGCTGTAGTCCACCATCTTGTACAGAGTGGCATCTCCCAGAACCATTGTTCAAGTGGAAATCCAGCCGCGCCTCCCATGCCACCATCTCCTCCCATCATCTGGTCCATGTTGACTTGTATCTGTTTGCGCAACGAACTTCGAGGCGGATGGATGTGGTTGTGGTCGGGCTTGGAGGTGAGAGAGTATGCCCTCTATCCTTAATTCAAGAAAGATATTGGATAATAAAGAGAGTGGGTGAGTCTTCCTGGCAACAATGGTGTAAGAGTACGAACGCTCTTGGTGGAGTGAGGAGAGGTCAATTGAGGTGGCCTTTCAGCATTACGCTCGATAAGCCAGCTGGCGTTATCGGATGGAGGTGCCGCCACATTCTCCAGCCACTTCAGTGTGGGGCTGACAGTTGACACAGTCTTGGCACAACTGTACCAATCTTCTCGCTTCTCAGGCTTGCATATTTTCCTTGCATAAAAATCAACAACCCAATCAAACATTCAAGATGTCAACTTTCAGCTTCTCCTTCTCAGGAGACGACATAGAAGACTCTCAAGTCACGGAACCGGAACCCGTGCTACGAAGTCATGCCGCCGAAACGGGATCTCTCCAACGTTCTACCAGCTCAGCTTTCCCGATCGGGACTCAACTCTTACAGCCACAGACTCATGACTTGGAAAGTATGCTGAGAGCATTACCGTCGAAGCTTGTCTATAGTACATTGGTTATCAAGCTCGATGATGGGACACAGGTTGCGATCCCGAGAAGAGAACTTTGGGATGTCAGGGTTCAACTTATGGCTGAAGAGGATGATGAAGGTTTGGGAAATCTAGGAAGAGATGATGTTAAGACAGGGGTTTATGAGGGTGGATTCAAAAGTTGGGAGAGCTCGGTTGATGTGGTTAAGGTCTTACATGAGAGGTCGAGAAATGAAGGATTCTCAGGAAAGATTTTGGAGGTGTGTATTTACCGTGGTCAACTTGCTTCCCTCGGGTGCTGAAATTTTGAAACTTGTGTCTAAAATCTGCATTTTTAATGTCGTTAGACTTGTTATGCAGCCCCGGCTTTCAGTATGGATGATTTCTAACGTTCTAACTAGCTAGGATGTGGCACTGCACTCCCCTCCTTGGCTGTTTTCCAATGGCTCTTAGAAAGTCAAGTCTCAACAGAAACATCACACCTCGGTCTTGGAGACTACAATCCAACTGTTCTCCAACTTGTCACATTACCCAACATCCTCTTGTCCTGGGCCCAAGTCACTCGCAAGGATTCTTGGGAAGTCGAGGGCGAAGTGGATCTGAATGAAGAAGTCATCAACGAGTTTCTGGCCACTCTCGAATCCCGGCAAATCAAATTGTCGTTCTTCTCTGGAGCATGGAGTCCAGGATTTGTGGACCTCGTGAAAGAGAGCATGAATTCAAGTACATCTCGACTGACAATCATTGGTGCCGAGACTATCTATTCGCCCGTGGCATTGAAGTCCTTTGCAGAGACTCTCGTAGGTCTTTTGGCGAGTATGCCGGATGAAGAGAGAATCTCTTTGGTTGCAGCTAAGAAGGTTTACTTCGGTGTCGGGGGATCGATGGAGGACTTTTGCGATATTGTACGCTCACATGGTTGTACTGTTGAGCAGATCAGAGAGGAGTCAGATGGCGTGAGGAGAGCTGTGGTGGAAGTCAAGATCCCAAAGTCACTGTGAAACTGTTGCGAGCGCAAGTTTGCAGAGCTTCGCGCCGCAGGATAATTGTTACAGCTGGAGTCTGGTGGTTGATACGATTCGGCCTAGTGGAAAGTCTCGTGAGCATTATCTTCACAACAGCAGTCAAGGCATAGTTGTGGAAGCTGCTGGACTTTTGCCTAGAAATCATGAAGGACTGGCCGGATATCGAGCGAGTCTGGTGATGAGTATGCTATTGCAGCAATCTAAGACTGGGTATTTCTCAACGACACACCGCTGCCGGTGCTTAGTGTGTGCTAAATAAGATCAAGTGGATGGAATTTAGACAGTGAAAGCCTTCACAGCAAGACCAGGGGAGATGAATGGAGCATAGTGTTTTCAAGCAATAACAGTACTTGGAGCGGGCAAATTGCCATAATATGGATGTGGAGCCATCATAATCTATCTTTTGATTCGTCATTATATGTGACAGAACATGACGTATAAATCATCATACAATACAAACAGTCCATGCTCTGGCAGAGCCATCCAAAGGCCCCGCGCGATATATACGCAGAGACCATAAAACCAACAGTTGACGCTCTTGGCCTCTCTCACCACTGCGGTGGTCATGCTCTGAGAAGAACTCCACTCCTCCACCCACAACTCTAACCTCCTTGACTTCATCAGGAGCATTTTTGAGTTTGCACTCTTTTGTTTTCAAGCATGCTTTTTTGTATCTTTCACGAGCCCTCTCCCATCTGTAACATATGTCCCATTTTTTCGATCTGTCAGAAAAATTAGCATTCGCACTTGATATCCAGCCATAGGAACAAACCTTCGTCTTCAAATAACCCCCCACCTCTTGACTCCTGATGCCACCCTTGGCTCCTCTCCAAGCAAGCGGAATCATAGCAACCCGTTCCTTTACCACGACCTCTCTTCCTGGGCCTTCCACAGCTCGTACTTTGTCCGGATTATTCGTCAATAATCTCACATCCTTCACTCCAAGATCCACCAGCATGGCCGTAGCTAATCCGTAACTCCTCGCATCTGCCGGATGTCGAAGTAGCAGATTCGCTTCCACAGTATCCGATCCCAGATCCTGAAGGTTGTACGCCTTCAGCTTCTCCCCGAGACCGATCCCTCGCCCTTCTTGCCGCAAGTAGATAATCACACCTCCTCCAGATCCAGGCATTGACATTAACCTCGCAGCTTCATCTAGCTGCTCTCCACAATCGCAGCGCGCAGACCAGACCGTCTCTCCCGTATAACATTCGCTATGAATCCGCACCAGCGGAGGTTCTCTCTTCTCGTCTGTCGATTTTCCCCCATTCCCCTCCGCCATACTGCTCGTCGTCCTCCCAGGATATAACCGTCCCGTATACGCGCCTCTAATCAACCGATCCATCTCCGTCTCTCCCTCCCTCACCCGATCCAAGCTCTTACTCCTAATCGTATTCCCAAACACAATAGCCAAATGCTCCTTGTTATCCTCGCTGTTCTGGTACAAGTGCAAGAACATCTCCGTGCCCGTCCCGCCAATCGTAGTCGGGATTCGTGCCCTCACCACACAATTCACATCCGGTAGCTTGTCCAGCAGTTTCGGCTTCTTCTGCCCGCATCCGCCGTCTGCAGTTGTGCTGTCGACGGGCACCGATTTCGGGATGTGGACATGCGGATGCTGGCGGGCTCGAGATGGCGTCTGTGTACCTGTCCCTGGTGTCGAAGGGGGTGTGAAGGCTGGAGAGACGAGATCTGGGAGTTCTGCATCGCCCTCTGGCTCTGTGTCGGCATCTGAATCGCGCTGCGGGGTTGGCGAATGGTCGTGAGTGTGATTGTGAGCGGCGAGTGAGGGGTGAGTTAGGGAGAGAGAATTGAGGTCGAGTTCAGAGATTGCGCGCGATACGGGGATGGGTCGAGGAGAGTAGAAGGGAGGTAATTGGGGGACCTCGTCGTGTTCGTCGGTGGAAGTTTGGACATTCCATGAGGGTGTAGTGGGGGTGGAGGAATTGGTGATGTCGGGCATTGCGGGCAAGTTCGAGGATCTAATTCATAAAAAGGTAAGAGGAAGGGTATCAATAATGCGACAAAGTCATGTGAAAAGATAAATGCTGCCTCAAAATATCGTGAAGGTGGAATATTACTGCTTCATGATGGAATTGCTTTCGGATCGGGATATGTCAGCCGAGGTCGGTCTCGCTCCCGCCCGCTGACTGTACGGATTCGCCCAGTTAGTGATCATGACTCAGGCTAATAAACTTCTTCACTTCAACCATCATCCTCCCGGTTTCATCCCTCCGATGGCTCTTCCACAACACTTCGAATAATAATAGCGCTTGGTTCATTCGCGACTCTCTAAAAGATTTCTTGCCTTCAAGAGATCCATCGATAGAAGTTTCAGATCATGCGCTGGGCATGGCAATATGAAGTCGGATTTCATAATACCACTTTGGGGCTCTGTTCTATTCCTCTCATCCTTCATATCCTCTCTTCATCTATCATATTGAGTTGTATTGTTTCATTGCTCAAGTGTGAAGTTGCGCTTTTTCCGTTCTGCACTCTACCTGGCGCTGGCATCGACGGAAAATTAAGAGCAGATTGACAGCAGAAGATAAAGCGAAAAGTCAATACTCTGCATACTCTGCATGTTGACATGTCGATGTTTAACGAGAGTTGAAGAGGTCCATTACGGGACACAATGAAAACTTATTTACAAGCAACTCAGTCACAATCTCCACCTTTTTCTATGTTCACCCAGCCTAGCCTCAACTTTTGTCATTCTCCCACAATGTCTCATCCCGCTATGGCCTATAGTTGTCATTCTTTCATCCTCTCTAAGTCAAAGTCGGCACACTCCAAGAGTAGTAGTTGGCCAAGTTGACATTAGCAGTGCTCTTCGCCACAACCGGCGGGTTCGTCGCACTCCCCATCAAGAACTTCTGAATGAACGCCGTCAAGTCGGACTGCTGGCTGCTCGGGAACTGGCAGTGATTATGTCCTCCCACAAGCGAGAAGCCGAAACTCTCAGGAGCACCCCAAGCCTTGTAGATGGTCTGTCCGACCTCCATGCAGCCGGTGGTACTGACCGGGCCGAGCCAATCGATATCATTCTCGACTGGGAAGAGGCCGCGGGGAACGGTCAGAGCAGCAAGCATATGGTGGTCGAATGGCAGCTGAGTGACCTTCGAGGTCCAGCTGTTGAAGTTTGGCGAGAACCAGGCGTTCTCCCCGACGATCTGAGAGGCGGTTTGGATGTTCTTCCCAGCCTTCTTCTCCGAATCGGAGATGCGCCAGCATGCTGCTCCGCCTGAACCGGACTCTTGTGGGATGGTGAGTGCAATTCGGGGCTCGAAGGCACCGACGATGAATGCGCCCTTGCCGTTTCGCGAGCATCCTGTCACGCCGAGGCGGGTGGTATCAATATTTGCTCCTGGAGTCAACTCCAAGCCGTCAATAAGACGGCTCACTCCCCATGCCCATGCCATCAAGGCTCCTGCACTGTGGCTCTTGCCGTACAAGTTGAAGAAAAGACCGGTGCCGTGACTGCCACTGTTTTGCTGGGCAGCCATGTTATCGTTCTCGAAGTTGATGGTTGCAACGCCTGCTGGTACGGGGATGCTTGATCCTCCGATGGCAATGATGGCTGGGTATGGAGCTTTTCCTCCAGAAGGAGTTGTGATCCTGGCGTTCATCGTGATGGATTTTCCGCCATCTGTGATGGTCACCTTGAGTGCGCCGCCGGAGAATGTTGCTGTTACTTTCTCGGGCTTGGGAGGCAGGTCACCGAGTTCGTACTTTTGCATCAGAGCGCTGATCTCTTGTTGACGGCAAGGCCATTGCGATTTGCTGGTGATCTTAGTGCCGTTGAGGAAAGTGAATGGGTCTGGCAGTTTGGCATCGGTGGTCGAGGGAGTGTAACCTGAAGGAATACCGCAAGATGCTGCAGCTTGACGCTCATCGAGATATGGGTATGGAGATGCAAGGGCGGGAACCGCGAGAAGGAAGGTAGAAAGGTACTTCATGATGATGGACAATGAGGACCGACAAATGTTGACAGATGGACGGCTGAGGTGGAATTCGGAGGGAAGACGGGTAGTCTTTATTTGGTCTTATATCATGACAGCGAAAGGATACAGCTAAGTCTATAGCCGATTGTAATGGCGTCCACTTTTACCGTAAATGGAAGAAGTGTCGCTTGATTAAAAGGAGGCGGAACATCTGTCTTCCCCGCATCTGATATTCGGCAGTCTACCACATGATAAGATGTTCCTTCATGGGAAGCCCGCCCATATCCAATGATGGAGGCATTCAAGAGAAGCTCCTGTAGATGTAGATTACCTGCATAACCCCAGAAAGATCGACGGTTCTGTTCCGAGATAAAATGCTTCCGTTGGATCCGTTCTATGAACAGCCTGTGTGATCTCTGCCGGCTGGGGAGGACTATAGTTCGGAGGATGGTGGGGTACAGGGCACTGGATGTGTATTTGCCTCCACGGTAACCTTGTCTCATTTATGCTTAATCTGATGATAGAGTGGCAATGGGACGGGATCGCTAAGTCTGGATAGAAGGAGAATTGTTGTGTTTAGGCTGTATCTTAAGCGAGTCAAAACACCACAGTCGAATGTTCCACAGATGCTGCGATGTAACCCGGTTGGTTAGACACACAGCCCAAAAAGTGATTTGCCACTACCGAGACTAAGGAGTAGAAGTTTTCCAGCAGATAAAATCCAGAAGTATGTCGAAGGGCCCCACAAGCCCCACATTGTAGTTGTGGTAAGAATATCGGGCTTGCTCGGGGCAAAGGCACAATATCACCATGCCAGTATTTAGCAGGATATAAAGGGACTCGTAACCCGCCAAGAGGGGGTTATTTGTGACCTTCCGTGTTGAACGGGAATTCCTCTGCTCCGCTACTTGGCAGAGAGACGCGTGATGTTTAGATACATGTTACATTGCTTGCCAAGCAGAATCATGTTCGTGTGGACAAGTTCAGGGTGTCAAATTTCTGTCACCGGATTAAGAAGCAAACGAATAATCGGCAAGGGTACGGTCGAGAGCCTAAACTTAGAGCCAATATGTGGAAATTTCAAAGCACTGTTTCAAGCTATGGAGCTAGCTCTAGAAGAAGTGTTCAACAACTTCTGCCTGACTCTCGAAGATCGTCACTCGAGAGTAGCAAAGTACCATTCTGACTTATGTGCAGTGAAGCCACGTCAAAATGTATGACCCTGTGTTGGCGAGAGCCAGTATTGAAATTTGAATTTGACGATTTGTTAAGATTTAGTAACATATTCTTGCACAGGTGGAAATGATTGCGATGATGACACGTGAATGCCGCACCTTAATCTACCACGCAGGCAAAGTTGTTCAGTGAGTCCTTGCCGTGGTAATCTTGATATATATGCTTGAAGATTCACCGTAGTTCGATCACCGAGCTAACAAGCTTTGGATATAGGTAAGTATTTACATTCTATCATGTCTTTTTTTTTCGGTAATGAATAAACCCTGAAATGCAAACCGACTGTCTAGTCCTCTAAATAGACCGACGTATCCCACGATAACATTGCAAAAAATGGAGAGCAACACACGTCCCCGACTACTAGACCCCGTGTTACCTCGTGATCATTGCCTCTCTCCCCGGTCCAGTACCAATGTACTTAACCTTGACACCAACGAACTCCTCGATGAACTCGACGTACTCCCGAGCAGCCTTAGGCAGGTCGTAGAATGACTTCGCGCCGGTGATTGGCTTCTCCCATCCCTTCAGCTCAACGTACTTCGGCTGGACGCGACCCAGTACTTCAAGATCGGCTGGGAAAGATTCGAGCTCGGCTCCTGTCTCGGGGTCGATGTAGGCTGTTGCAACCTTGATTGTGGGGAAGGTATCTAGGATGTCGAGTTTGGTGACGTTGAGAGCCGTGTAGTGGTTGATAGCAGTTGAGTACTGCGAAAACGTCAGCGTGCAGCTAGGTCACGATTGGGTATGCGAATGCCCAAATTTTCTGCAAAGTGGTTGACAATCGAGGAGGGCTGGGGGATTACCTTGACGACGACCAGATCCAACCATCCACATCTTCTCCTTCGACCTGTTTCAGTATCAACATCTTACTCGTTTTTGAAGCCAGGCTTTTGCTGGACTTGATGTATAAGATACTGACCAGTTGTGACGCCAAATTCACGTCCGATTTCCTGAAGCTTAGTTCCAGCCTCTTCCAGATCTTCGGTTGGGAAAGGACCGCCGCCAACTCTTGTCGTGTATGCCTTCACGACACCGAAGATGTTCGAAATTTTGGTGGGGTTCAGAGCAAGCCCAGTGAAGATACCTCCTAATCCGGTGTTGGACTACATTTGTTAGCGATTGCAAGACGTTCAGAACATCCAAACACTTACAGAAGTAACGTATGGGTATGTGCCAAAATCCAAGTCCAGCATAAGCGCATTAGCACCCTCGATCAAAATAGGCGCGCCGCTCTTTTGTGCCGAGTCCATGAATGGTACTTGGTCAACGACATATGGTGCAAGCTTCTCCCGATATTCCTGCCACAATTAGCCTTTCAAGGTCCCAGATCCGGGTCCGACATTCGCATACATTATACCTCGAAATCTCCTCTTCTACATCGTAAGTCAACAAGTCACCGTATCTCTTCTTGTACCCAGCAGCCAGCTTCCGTAGCCTCTCGTTGAACGAATCGGCCTTGAATATCTCGGAAATACGAACACCACTTCTTGCGGCTTTTGTCGAGTACGATGGTCCGATGCCCTTTCTGGTTGTTCCCACGCTCTTGCCTCCCAATTCCACTTCCTCCAACCCGTCCACGATTTGATGAAGGTCGAAGACAATCTGTGCCCGGTCACTGATGAAGATTCGTGACCGTACATTCTCCAGACCTTTAGCTTCCAGATCATTCAGCTCCTTGAAGAATGCTGGGATGTGGCACACCACGCCAGCTCCGATGAGGTTTACACAATCGGGGTTGATGAGACCGGAGGGAAGGAGATGGAAATCGTAGGTAACCCCGTTGGCGACGATTGTATGCCCAGCATTGTTTCCTCCTTGGGCTCTAGCGCAGAGCTTTACTGTCGGGCACAGAATATCGACCAGCTTTCCTTTGCCCTAGAGAATGAAGTCAGTAATTGCAGCATATATAAGATGCAAATGAAAGCTGGGAAAATCCTCCACATCTGTATGCGCGAGTACACAAGTAATTCCGGCGGCAGCGGACCCAGGGAGATTTGACCTCCAGAATTGTATGATTGTCGCAGTCCCTTGTTGTCGTGACCTTGATTCCGCTGTGAAAGTGTTGCTCGGAAGCCAATATGAAGGATACAAGGAAGTGCCCCATTCCGCAGACGAGTGTTCCAAGGCCATTCCGCGACAGATATGCAAATATATCTGATGCCAAAACCAACTCAATTGTCGGAGCCAATGCTGGGTTCTCGATATCCAGAAGTGAAGCAAAGGGCATGGTCTGCCACGGTAGACAAACATGCCACCAGTGGGTTGAGACATGATTGCAGACACATATTTTCATTCGCATGTATGTGTCCACAGGTCCAATTCGACCGTAAAGCCCATCGCAGCATCTCGGTGTCCCAATTCCTCTCCGCGACATTCGCATATGATTGTACATGGGGGAGAATCGAAAACGCTCAACCGTACCTCATCGCCCCATTGGGCACCCAACACAATTGTTGCCATGTTCGAATCTGCAGAGATATGTCAGTGATACAGATAGCTGGTAGAGAAATATACGAATTGGATGCTAACCTTTTAGTGTTTTAATTGTTTGCGACGACGAAATGACTGTTCGAGGTGGGGTGAAATTATCGCATGCAAGCAAGCGACCGCGGGGTACTGGAGTCAGTCATTGGGCGTGCTGGGCTTGGTGGCAGAAAAACTTTTGAGGGCTGCGGTCACGGCCAGAAGCGGGATTGACCGATCAGGTTTGCTGGCGCAGGACAAGGGCAGTGACGTGATTAGTCAGACAAGCCAATGACAGAAGACCAAATGATAGTCGTGCTGCTTTTATCTACCTTGAGTTCTTTGGGCAGAAAGGCAAGAGCGGCGAGACAAATTGGAGGAAGGAAGATGGAAGTTCGAAGTTCGCCTCTTTTGAGCTTCCTGCTTGGCCTTCCACCTCTTCTCGGCAAAGGATTGTTTACTATTAATTCTGTGTAGCGAGCTCTGTGCCTACCTTACTTTAATGCCGTACTCATACCGTACTCATACCACGTCCGCCTTGTGCATGCTGTGCTGTCGTCCTCTACTTACGAACTTTCATGAAGAGACCGGCAAAATACTCACCCGGGCCAGATCTCTGGGCCGCCTCAAGTGCCAGATGCTGGGGCCGATCTAGTTTCCCCGCATTTCTTATCCAGTACGGCTCTTCGTTTTGCCAACGTCCCCCACCAGACCCCTCCAGATTCACGTTGGACCGGAATGTGGACGCTGACTAGAATGCCGCGAAGTCGAACCGCAGAGGTACGACTGGACTTGAGTGTCAGAAAATCATACCATTCGTGCCCGCTCCCATAGCCGCGATGAGAGACGACTGACCCGAGGGGTTGGATATAAAGGTAGGGTCTGCTCCATTCGGAGCCTAAGTATTTCATTTCACTTTGAACTTCAATCAAGATACCCTTCTTTCACTTCCATCTCTCTACTTCAGTCGACTATCTCCGAGAACTTTTTCAGACGAGACATCCAAATAACCTCACATCTTTCACTACCCGACTCATTTTTCTACCCATCACCTTCACTACTGTTCATCTCAAGCAATCACCATGGCTACAAACGGTACAAACGGCACCAATGGAGCCAGCAAAGACAAGAGCCACAGATTCGATCCTCTTTTCACACAACACGTTATCGACTTGATGTCTCCTGAGACAAAACCCAGAGACAGAGAGATTCTCAGCTGCCTGATCAAACATCTCCACGACTTCTGCAGGGAGGTTGAGCTCACACAAGAGGAATGGGTGATGGGCGTCAATTACGTCAATTCGATCGGCCAAGCATACAGGAAGAACCGAAACGAGGCCTGGAGAGTATGTGATGTATTGGGTGTAGAATCGTGAGTGCCAAACCTCTTATTGACGAATCTTCAATGGCTAATCTTATACACAGTCTCGTCGACGAAATCAACCACAAAATCGTCACCGAGCAAGGCCTCGAGCCCACCTCCTCCGCCATCCTCGGCCCCTTCTGGTCCCCCGAAACCCCCTTCCGCGACCTCGGCGCCAGCGTCGTCCAAGACATGCCTTCCGACGGCGAGCTCACCCTCTTCCACGGCGTAATCAAGGATGCCGAAACCAACAAGGGCATCCCCAATGCCGTCTTCGACATGTGGCAGGCCAGCACGAACGGCAAGTACGACGTCTTCGACCCGGAAAACCAATCCCGCCATAACCTGCGAGGCAAGTTCCGCACAGACAAGGACGGCAAGTTCTGGTTCTACTGCCTCAAGCCGACGGAGTACGCGATTGATACCTCGGGGCCTTCGGGCGACCTCCTCAAGATGATGGGCCGTCATCCTAATCGTCCTGCGCATATCCACATGATGGTTACTCATGATGATTATATTGGCGTCACGGCTCAGTTGTACCCCAATGATGACCCGTGGTTGGAGACGGATACAGTCTGTGCTGTGAAGGATGATCTATTGCTCGACTTCAAACCCGCGGCGAAGGATGACCCTCAAGGTGCTAAGCTCGATGTTGAGTACGATGTGCGGTTACTTTCGAAGAAGTACAAGCCGGAGTCAAGCATGTTGATGGCCAATGCTGCCGGAGACAGAAAAGAGTTGGAGACTGCCAATCTGTGAGCGTGGTCGTGGTCGAGGATGGTATGAATGATCTGAAACATTTGCTGCATATATTGGATGGGATGGCGCTGGAGTTTGTTATTGTATATAGTTTGTTGATAGGAAGACAATCTGCTTGTAGCTGAGCAAATGCCAGCCTTGCTTATGAAAATTCTATGACCTCGATTGGAAAATCACAAAGATGTGCAAGATCGTGATGTTGGAGGCGAAACATTCCAGAGCTGGCAATGGGTTGCTTGAGGAGACATGAATCCATTATAGGTGAGGATACACCCCACGCAATCTATGAAATTTCCACCGACAAGTCTGATGTACAAGCCGTCTAGCTGTGTATCTCTCGGTCGTTCTATAATACCATGCCGTGCTTTACCATACCCAAGTCCATTTTCCATAGCCGACTCCACTGTCCCTAGAAGCATACACTTGATGTACCATGTGCAAAGAAATATATCCATAACCTATCCTATCCCATCTAAAGCCCAATAACGAAGGGTGTCAGGCCGTAACACCATTACCCATCTCAAGAAAGCCATTCCCATCCAACAAGCTCTGACTAGCGACATAGCTGAATCCTCCAAACGGGTTCTCGTTGGCGCCAGCGGAGTTCCATGGTGCCTTTGTACTGGTCAATACAGGACTCAGAGCCAGATCCGTGAAATCGGTAGAAAAGTTCTCAGCCAGTTCAGGATCCGTGATCAGTGGCTGAATCGGCGGCTCGATCTCTCGTCTAGCGAGTTTCTTCCAGTCAATCTTGCGGAAGAAGCGATGCTTCTTGATAAGCAACATGTCCTTGGGCATATTCGAACCAAGACGCTTGTTAGGCTCCTTGCGAAGGAGGCGAGTGAGGAGGTCTTTGGCATCGGGTCCGAGAAAGTATGGCATGACCAGTTTCTGCTTGACGATTCTCTCTTGTATTTTGGCGTGATTCTGTCCTTGGAATGGTGGAGCTCCTGTGAGTAAGTCGAAACCCAGGGCGCCAAATGACCACCAGTCCACTGCCATCCCATACTTCTGGCCAAGGATAACTTCTGGTGCCATGTATTCGACAGTTCCGAGCATGCTGTTGCACTTGTCGTTTTCGTCGACCGCAACTTTGGAGAGGCCGAAGTCAGTGAGAAGCAGATGACCGTCGGTATCCAGCAGACAATTCTCGGGTTTCAAGTCACGATAAATTACGCCCAGGTTGCGATGCAAATGCTCGAGAGCCAGAGCCATCTCTGCCATGTAGAAGGACGCGACTTCTTCTGTAAACATCCGTTCCTGCGCCAGATGGGTGAACAGTTCTCCGCCCTGCGCGTATTCAAGGATGAGGTAAAGCTTCTCGTGGTCCTGGAACGCGTAGAATAGCTTGACGACAAAAGGATGCCGATTGACGCTCTCGAGGATGGATCGTTCGGTCTTGGTCTGCTCAATCAAGCGCTTGTGGACGGTCAAGGATGCCTTCTTGAATTGCTTTTGTGCATACAATTTTCCTGTAGTCTGCTGCTTGACCAGGAGCACTGTACCAAATGTTCCCTTTCCAAGACATCGCAGAGGGTCGAAATCGGCGGCCGTCATCTTCCTCGCGATGGTATCCTGGACAAGCCCTCCTTCAATGGCACCGTATAGAGTCTTCTCAGCCACGCTCTCGCTGACGAAGTCGCTCTCCAGAGGCACTTCGTAGCTGGTAATATCGGACGTGTCATCATCGCTGTATCCGTCTGAAGTGTTGGTGCCCGTACTGCTTTGAGGCTGGCTCCTCAACTGGCTCTTGCTGCGCACAAACGAGCTGTTCCGGGATCCGTTGTCCAAGTTTAAAGTCTCGAGTTGTAGCTTCATCTTGCTGATTCCTCCCATAGCAGGCGACGAGGTGGATCGCAGCATGGGACTGCTGTTCGCGCTGACCACATCATGAATCTGGTGTCTGCGAGATGGTGTTCGTGGGCCATAATCCGAATCCTCATCTCCCGATCCTAGTGCTGGTGTATTAAATCCGCGGACGGTCATCAAGGCGGGTGTTGGCGAATTCATGGTGCTCCACGGCGCCTCTCAGCATCTGCCCTGATTTGGCTACGATAGTTTCGGTGCAGCTTCTGGTGGTTCTTCGCGGTTCGCATCTGGCACTGGCCGATAAAAGAGAGAAGAATGTTCGTATTGTTTGTTTCGATATGCATTTGTTGAGCGGGTTCTGGAGGTCGTAGGTGTTCTGTCACCGGTGGTGTGAAGAGGGAAGAGAGAAAGAAAGGAGAAAAACGAAGGGATTCAGAAGTTGGCTTAGGCTTGGCTGGAACTTTGCAAGCATGTGGCTGGTTCGGCTGAGGCTGACCTGACTGTGATCGTCGCTAAACTGGAAGCGGAAGGGGCTTGACTAAATAAATGCACGTCAGGACCTTCAAGCTGAATTATTCTCAAAGTAGCTGGTAGATCAAATAACATGCTGTAAATCCAAGAAAGTCGAAGAACATAAGTGTTCAATCCAGCACCCTTTAGATTTAGAATTTCCAAGTTGTGCTCATCTGTCCACGCTGTGATCAAGATGTTCGTTCTATTCCAGGTAGCCTGTCTTAGAGATTCCCAGTGGGGGCTCCCGTCGGTCGGGGTCGGCTGGAGAATCTGGAGTAGCATGAAGTCCACTCGGATATCCGCGGCTGAGCGACCGATTGTTCATACTTCCTCCATAACAATGAGACCTTCCTCCACAAACTGGAATACAATGTGAAAGCAATTGACCACCGACTTTGCGTCGGGTCTTCTCTAAATCCGTTCAACAATCACCCAGGACTTCTCTCCAGCTTCAGTCGAGATACTCCATTCATGCATCACCTCGTCTGCTACAACCACACAAAATAAGCACAATGAAGCTCCCTCAAGTTCGCCTGGCGCGAACCTCAACGCCCTGGTCAACCTCGAGAAGAGGAATGACATCTCCCAGATTCTCCTCCTCACTATCACAAAAACCAGGAGCAACAGGTATCCGTTTCCCCGGCGCAGTGTCCAGTCAATTCGTCAACAGCCTCTCTTTCGAACACCCATCAACCTACCCCGCGCTCCCCACCTACCGATGCGTGAACCAAGATGGCGACATTGTCGACGACGCCTACAAGCCGGAGCCAGACTCTCTAGCTCTGAAGATGTATCAGGACATGCTTGCAGTATCCATCATGGATGTCATCATGTTCGATGCTCAGCGGCAGGGCAGACTCAGTTTCTACATGACGAGTCAGGGCGAAGAGGGGACATGCGTGGGCTCTGCGTCGGCACTGGAGAAGGAAGATGTTATCTTCTGCCAATATAGAGAGGCGGGTGTGTTTATGGAACGTGGATATACGTTTGACGATTTTATGAACCAGCTTTTTGCCAATGTAAAGGATGCTGGAAGGGGAAGAAATATGCCAGTGCATTATGGAAGCAAGGCTTTGAACATTGTATGTACCTCTCCTCGACTGCGCAAGTCGACTATACATGGCCTTCCCTCAAACTGTAACTAACACTTGTAAAAGCACACCATATCCTCCCCTCTTGCAACCCAAATACCACAAGCCTCGGGCGCCGCCTACGCACTTAAGATGCAGCGCCTCACCGACCCAAACATACCCCCGAGAGTCGTTGCCTGCTATTTTGGTGAAGGAGCTGCCAGTGAGGGCGATTTTCATGCCGCGCTCAATATTGCAGCTACACGATCTTGCCCCGTTATTTTCATTTGCCGGAACAACGGCTACGCAATCAGTACCCCCACATTAGAACAATACCGCGGAGACGGCATTGCAAGCCGTGGGACTGGGTACGGCATCGACACCATCCGTGTTGACGGAAATGACATCTGGGCTGTACGAGAAGCGACCAAGAAAGCGAGGGAATTAGCATTGAAGGATGGAGGACGCCCTGTCCTCATAGAAGCCATGTCATATCGAATCTCACACCACAGCACAAGTGACGATTCTTTCGCCTACCGAGCACGAGTCGAAGTCGAAGATTGGAAACGTAGAGACAACCCAATTACACGACTCAGGAAGTATCTAGAAAAGAAGGGTCTCTGGGATGAGGAGAAGGAAAGTCAGGCTAGAAGCAGACTCAGGAAGGAAGTGTTGAAGGCATTTGCCGCAGCTGAGAAAGAGAAGAAGCCGCCGATGAGAAGTATGTTTACGGATATGTACGAGGACCTTACACCGGAGTTGGAGGATCAGATGATAGAGTTGAAGAGTGTGATTGAGAGGTATCCGGATGAGTATGATGTTAGTGAGTTTGAGGGTGGCAAAGAGACCCTTGCACCTTAGAACAACCCTGCAGATAAGGAATAGTAATGGAATACAAAATAAGCGAAAGTAAACATCAACTGATGGAAATTGATATGCGAATCGCATGCTTTCTCTCAGTACTCTTTTAATACACCAGCCCAACTCTTACAAGATGTCTCGCGTATCGTATGGACAATTATTCTTGTTCCTCTGCTTCTCTCTTGGGTATTGACTGAGTTGATATACGTGACACTGACCACGGAAGCAACCAACAAAAAGAGCTTTAAATCGAGGATTCACTGGAGAGCTGCTCCTGCGATTTGAGTGGAGCACTGTTCGATGACTGAGCACCAGGAGATTTCTTGTAGTCGTAGGTCACAGTATCTCGCATGGTAAGTGCCGGTGGAAGGGTAAAACCAATGGGCAAACACAGGAGCTCCAAAGTGGAGTTAGATTCATCTATGCATTCACAACTTTTCTTTTCCATCCTCTTTCCCATGTAATTCGCAAAACGCCTTAAATGTTGTGAAATCCTCACTCTCGCTCTCCAGTACCACCTCAGCGGTTGATCCCACGAAATACACATACCCAGGTTTGACCTCCTCCACCTTCGGGCCAACACTAATCTTCCCACTTCCAGTTGTGCAGATGAAAATGCTTGGTCCTGCGATGGGCTCAAATGTTGCCTTCGCGCCCTTCTTCTTTAAGTCTGTCTTCACAACGCTGAACTCCTCAATGGGTGGATCGTACAAGATTGCGGCTGAGGCAGAGCTGTATGCTGTGGAGTTGAGGGTAACGTAGGGGTAGTCGACCGGATCCATCTTCTGCTCTTCGATGGGAGCATAGGAATATGTCAGCATATCCACCAGCGTGTCAACATCCTTGAATTTTGGTGTGAATCCAGCCCGCACGACATTGTCCGATGCAGCCATACATTCGATGATATCGCCGCTCAAGTATGCGTGGATGTCGTCCGCCTTGAGGAACATAGCCTCCCCGACTTCAAGCTTGACGTAGTTCAAAAAGAAGAGCACGAAGAGCCCAATGTCACCTGGAAACTGCTTGTCAAGTCTCACGACCAGATCTGCCAGTTCCTTTCCGGGGGTCGATTCAAGTCCACCGCCAGCGAAATCTGCCCCCTCCGCTTTTGCGGATTCAATCAATTCCTTACTAGCGTTTTCGATGTCTTCCTTCTTCGCATTCATCAATGCACCAAATGCCTTCTGCAGTGCCTTCTTGTTCTTCTCCTCGTCCTCTGGCTTATTCGACGTTTCCTGTCCTTTGATTGTTGATTGGAATGCTGCTCCTTCTTCTCCAACCAATTTCTTCAGTGTCGGCACAGTCGAGAAAAAGTGCGAGATCTCCGCCAATGGCCTGAAGCCACATAGTCCGTCAAAAGGTGTAATGGCAATTGTCATCTCGGGCTTGTGGTTGTCGTCGGGGTAATTCTTGCTGTCTTTCGCATGGAGTTTCTCTGCCAGCTTCTTATTGGGATGTGCCTGGATACTGAGCGCCTTTCCGATCGACAGGACCTTGAAGAGGAATGGAAGTTTGTGGCCGAACTTCTCGCCGATTTCTATGGACATAAGAGCTTGGTTGTCTTGGACGAGGTCGAGGAGGGTTCGCTGCGTGGAGACATCTTTCGAGGGGTTCGAGGGATGAGTTCCCATCCATAGCTAGAAAATGTGAGAGGATATACAAATAAAGGAAAAGATTGAAGTACCTCTGCGTATGGCTTGTCTTCCTGAATTGAGAAGTCGTTGGCGGGGGTCGCTGCGGCAAACTTGGCTGCTGCTGATTCCTTTCCTACCTTGCCCCAGTCGTAGCTGTTGACCCCGCATTGGAGTCTGATCAGAGGAACTTGCATGGCGAGGACGAGGATTTGGACGGATGCTCGATCAACTCAAAAGTCACAGAAGTTGAAGCTATTCAGAGACAGATAAAAGTATTAAGTATTGGGGAGGACTTGGGAGCATTTCGTCACAGCACCGAACACTACCCCGCCAGCCCGCCAAAGATCAAGGTGGGGCTTGCGGTTCAGCACAGCCAATGGCACACCTTGCCTAGAAGATTTCATAACCACACACCAAATCCTGCACACGGCCTCAACACGGCCATCTTCTGCCGCCCTCGAGGAGACAAAGATTGATACTGACGCACCACCATCGACCGACCACACCACCTGCACCGCACTGCATCCAGAATTCGCATCGCGAGGTTCGATTCAAGATGTCGTTGACGCCACAGGACAATTCCAGGGCCCAATTCCCGAATCCAAACCCAGCTGCTGCTGGCCGTCAACACGTCTTCCAGGTTCAACCCAACCTTCCAGCACAATCGCCTTCACAACAGCAGCAGGCTCAGCAGCAACGAGCTTTCAACAGACCGACACATGGTGGCATTCGTCATCCTGGACAACAACAAGGTCAACAGATACTCCAGCACAAGTCTCCGTATACGACCCCCTATGCCCAGAACAACAATCAAGTCGCAACCCCTCGTCAGAATGGCAGCGTTGGACTTGGAGTCTCGGCGGAGCAGCAGATTGCTCAAGGTGTACTGAGCAATTCCTCTGCTGGCTCTGGTACAAATACTCCGCAACGTCGCCCTCCTCCTCTGGGAACAACAATCCATATGCCTCCTCACGGTACGACTCAAGCGCAGCCCATGAGCGTCAACCATGCCATGAACCCAATGAACCCATCCACGATCCATCAAGTTCAAAGACAGTCACAAAATGCATCTCCTGCTCTTCAAAACATCAGCGCACAACGACCTACAATGACTGCTTCTCCTGTCAATGCAAGCATCGCAAGTAGACCTCAAGACGGACCTCCAGATCCCCAGGACATGTCAATGATCGATCCCCAACTTGCTCTCGACCAGCAGCTTACTGAGCAGGCCAACAACGCCATGATGGCAGGCAGCCCTAGCACTCCTCAAGTCGTCCAAGGAGATATGCTTTCGGCCCCTCCAGGTGGAAGCTTCCCAACCTTCGAGGCCCTCTTCTCCTATGCACAAGCCCACGCTCTCGCCCATGGATATGCTTTCGTCATCGGTCGATCAAAACGCGACAACAGAGGATTGAAGAAGGTCTTCTTGATCTGCGACCGTGGTGGAACGAACAAGGAGAAGGTCCCTGGAGAGCAGCGTCAACGCAAGACCAAATCTCGTAAATGCGGATGTGACTTCGGTGTCTATGGACTCGAAAATAAGACTACATGGATTCTGAGAGCTCGCATAGATGGTGAACATTTGGCCCATAACCACCCCCCAAGCGAAAGTCGGACCGAGCATCCAGGCGCACGGAAACTCGACCCAAAGGCAATTGCAGCTGTGAAGGCTCTCGAGGAGAATGGTAAGCTTTCCTATAGATCTGGCATACTCTAACATGGACTAACACACCAAGGCGTTTCTGTCAAAGAAACGCTCGAGATCTTACATCGCGAAAATCCAGATGTTCGCTACCTACCCAGAGATATTTACAACGCTCGGGCTGCCATCAAAAGAGACCCGTCTCGCGTGGAAGCCACGGCAATGGAGCAACTTCCAACATTTTACAAGAAGCCGCCGATGACTTTTGAGGAGAAGCTCCGCGCTGAACTCCGCACTGAGGTTGCCAACGCCCAAGCCGAGACGGAGAAGACCAAGGAAGCCTGGCACAAGGAAGTGGAAGAGCTAAAAGAGCAGATCCGCCAGAAGGACAAGCAGATCCAGAAATTCGAGATGTTCATTGATATCTGTAACGAGAGGGTTATGGTACAGCGCGAGCGATTGACTGCTGAGGGTGCGGAGGGAACCACGTCCGGTTAAATAAGTATTTGATTTTGTATTGCATTACATTTGTGAGCATTTTTGGCGAGGAGTTCTTGAGGGTTGCTTTCCCGGGTGGTCGGACGGTGTGCGTTGGGGCTCGGAGTTGGCTACATCTATTTACTTATTTGAGGATAGACAGCCTGGCCACTTCCAAAGTCGCTTACTGAATACATATTTATGTCTGGTGTCGTCTAGAATGTCGGTCATGGGGGTGAAAGCGTATCGATTTTGGTTGAGAAATGAACAAGCCAACAAATCCTACAAGGAGCGAACCAACAAGACAACTCTTCGACATTTCCCTCTTGACGATCCGGTCTATCAGTTTATCCTGATCTATGGCACTCGCTCAAAAGCTCTCAGACCGTCTACTACAAGTGAAGCACCAGCCAGTCAGATCCTTCGAATCCATGAGGCTGCTCAGAGCTTGCCCTTGATGATGCCATCCAAGCAGCTATCGAACTCGCTCCAATCTTTCATGACAACCACACATCCAGCATCAGTCAACACCTTCCTCATCTCCTCTTCCTTCTCTGGCTCGTAACTGCCCGTATAGCCAATCGTCTTGATCTTCGCTCTGAATGCCGCTGTCGCACCACTCTTGCTATCCTCAACAGCCACACACTCGCTCGCGTCTTTACCGAGCACCTCCATGGCATGCAAGTAGATAGCCGGATCAGGCTTACTAGTCGGCTTTGGCAACGACGTAGCAGCGGAGAAGACATCCTTTGCGAAATACTTATCCTGGCCGACCTTCTCAATACTGGCCACGACTCTCCTCAAAGCACTACTGCTCACAACAGCGAGCTTGAACTTGCCTTGCTTTGCCAGCTTCTCGAGTTCACGGTCGGCGCCGACGCAAGGCTTGAGGTCGGCCTTGAGTCTCGCGATGACCTTGTCCTCTTCCGACGAGACGTACTTCTCCAGCTCTTCGTCGCCCATCTCGTACTTGTACTTGGCCTTGAGGGAGACCATCATGCCGCGGAAGTTCTGGCCGACGAACTCATTGAGGAGTTGGGGGCCTGTGTACCGGTCGGGGATGTTGCGCGAGGCGAGGATCTCGTTGGCCAATTCGGCGCAGGCTTCGAAAGCAAGCTCTTCCGAGAGGACGAGCGTGTTATCGCAGTCGAAGAGGAGGGTGGTGATCTGTGTAATTGTGTTAGTGGTAGATGCGTTTGAAGTTATACGAAGAGAAAATGGCGGGGTAAATAAGCACTCAACAAGAGGAAAACAAACATTAGGCATCTTTGCTGAGTTACAAGTCGCGAGCCTTCAATTGAGTCTTCCGTAAAAATGTCTCTGAGAAATGGAATTGTTGCAATGGCAGATTGCTGTTTGTTACGATGAAATGTGGTGGGCTACAACATGGACGTGGGCACTTCAAGTAGTGTAAGAGGTGCGAAGAGGAAGAGGAGGGGTTGCTACAACCCACTATTCGTCCCGGGCCTCTGCCCCGACCAGCCTATGACGTGAAGGCTGCGCAGTGCAGCTTGGGTTTTAGGTTGGGTTGGGCAGCACCCGCCCGCAGCTTTGGCTTGGCCCACCTGGCCTGGCCTGGCCTCGAGAAGAGAGGGGAGGGCTGAGGGGCTAAGTAGCGAACACAACAAAGTTTTTTTGTCTTGATCACGGCGACCAACGATCTCTTTAATCATCATCAACACCCTCAGCACAGCACAGCACATATTGCACAGAGCTCGCACATTCATAACTTTACCGTCGGCTGCAAATTCAATTGCCTATCAAGCACTCCTCGTCCTCCCGATGAATCCTAATTCAATGAATCATACCCATTAAAGTTGGAATAATCTTTTCAACTTTGTCACAGGCTCAGTGTCTCGGACATTGAACTGCGACACCCCAACTTCTCTACGCCTTTTCCCATCTCCTCTATGAGCACCAAAGACCTGCTTAGATTCCTCTCCAAGCCTGCAAAGTAAGTCGAGTGGCATCTTTCTGTTTGTTACTCGGATGCGTGGGTGTTCCCGGAAGCGCGCCCCGGATATTCACTCCTGTGTCCTGCAGTTTTCGCCAACCGGTGAATGATTTAAGCAAACTGCAGGATAAGGCAATCTACTCCTGAATCCGACTGTCGGCACCCTTTTCTTCTACTTCTGGACTGCATCTACAATTTCCTGCGTCAGATACTAATCAAGTCTTCTTTTCAGGCCTCGATAGCACCAGCCACGCCCCCATATACACTTCCTTCAAATCGCAGATAATCCTCATCTGCTAGACCCGATATCCATTCACGGTATCGGAATCTATCAGAGTGAGGCCACTTCAAGAGTCAATATTCCACCAGCAAAGGACTTCTATATCCCTTTGTGCACCCGACCTCCATAACGTCCCCAAAAGACGTCCCCGATAAACTCCACTTAGCTGGCTCCGCCAGCACACAATATCTCCCACGGTTCTGTGGGCCTTCTCTTCTCAGGCGGACACCGCAAGGTTCGTCTGGGTGGCAGATAGTGCTACACAGTACTTGCCAAAGGACAATCTCTCCATACAGGCTACCAAACCAACAAAGCTACGGACGTAGTTATGGTCAACCTCGAGATACCATCCCAATACACTTTCTCGCCTTCCGAAGGTACACCACACCTGACGATCAACCGTGAAGCTACTATCGATCTTGACAGTAGCAATGCATTTGAAGGTAAGACTACCCGACTAGAGGACTAGTTCAAGCTAACATTCACAGGCCCCGAGAAACTACTAGAAGTCTGGTTCGCTCCAGCTGCGGATGCTCTACCCCCAGGAACCAAGCAGAATGGGTTGAAGGCCGTCGCCGCCGAAACATGGAAAGAGATGCTGGATCTGGTCAACTGCAAGGTCCTCTCCGTCGTGGAATCCGAACATATCGATGCCTACCTCCTATCCGAATCCAGCATGTTCGTCTTCCCGCACAAACTGATCCTCAAGACCTGCGGCACTACCACACTCCTGCTCGGTCTTCGACGCATGTTGAGAATTGCAGCTGTCGAGGCAAAGTTCCCCTTCGACAATACCAGCTCGGTGGAGGACATCAAGACTGCTGCTACTCCATACAGAGTCTTTTATAGTCGCAAGAACTTCCTGTTCCCTGACAAACAACATGGCCCTCATCGTAGCTGGAAGCACGAAGTCAAGTTCCTCGACGATATGTTCGCAGGTGGAAGCGCATACATGGTTGGCAAGATGAATGGTGACCACTGGTATCTCTACCTGACCTCACCAAACACCACTCTCACACCACCGAGAACTCCAGACAACGAACGAGCTCACACCGAGACCAAGATCCTCAAGATCCCAAGCAGCTCTGCTTATGCCGTTGGCCAGCGTGCTCTCGAAAATGATGATGAGACCCTCGAAATTCTCATGACAGACCTCGATCAGGAGAATGCCAAGCAGTTCTACCTTGAACACGCGAGTGCGGTGGCGGAGGGTAAATACTCTGAACGGGCCCAACAAGCACGCAAGGATGCAGCCAATAGTCTTGGTGATTTGAGCGAGGCCATGACGCAGTCTACCCTCAGCGGCACCACGGCTGGCAGTTCTACCACGGATGAGAAATTCGATGTGTTCAGTCAGACTTCGTCCGAGAACGGAATCTACACCCCTGAGGATGAGGCTCCCTTCCCAGAAGATCTCAGTACTGAGGGCCACGCCCTTGGCACTGTCGTCTCTGAGGTATGCGGCCTTTCAGACGTGTATCCAACTTCACGATACCCGGATGCTCGCGTTGACGCCTATCTCTTCACTCCATGCGGATTCTCGGCCAACGGTGTGATTCCTGCCCCAGGCCAAGCTGCTTCTGCCACACATTACTTCACAGTTCACGTCACGCCCGAAGCTCAGTGCTCGTATGCCTCCTTCGAGACCAATGTGCCAGGCCGACAGACCGGCCGCGAGACTTGCGAGGTCATCGAGCACGTCGTCAATATCTTTAAGCCGGGTCGCTTCAGCGTCACTCTTTTTGAGGCTAAAGCCGATTCATTTGAAGCCAGGGAGATGGGACTTGTTGCTGAGGAGAGCGTCGAGGCGGCGAAGAAAGCCTTGGTGAGAAGCGCGAAGATGGAGAAAATCAACGGGTACCGACGCATTGATCGTATTGTGCACGAGTTCGACGGGTATGATTTGGTGTTCCGATACTACGAGCGTGAGGGATGGGCTGGCGGAGGACCAAGACTTGGTGAGATTGACTGATGGAGTGAGCAAATGTTTACGTTGATGATGGGACCTGCTCGGCGTTGCTTCACTTTTCTACTCTGCTTTATTTGCTTACTTGCATGGTTTCACGTTTAGCTAGCATGGACGGTTGATGCGGATTTCTGCTATCTCATTCCTGTCCTTACCTTGAATTTTGAACAACTTGGGCAATTCTTCATGACGTCTTTGGTTGTGACAACAGTGATCTTCTGTGTGTGACTATTACGAAGTGAGAGGTTGAAATCATCGTTGTATCTGCGATATAAAGACGGAATGTCGAATGAACGGATTTGTTCTAGGGGTCCAAGAATCATGAGATGCCAATCCTCCTAAATCTCATAGCGTTCCGAAGACGCTCGGAAATTTTTATCATTCAGCCGTCACATTGAGGTCAACACATCATATTCGAAATTCTCATCCGAGCCATCCTGGGAAAATCACTGTTGTGAGCGTTGTGGCTGACGGCTGACAGCGCTGGGTGTACACAAAATACATGGCGTTGAAACTGAGAAATGCGTCGAAAGCTTGCACAAATGTTGCTTTTACCTTCGATTTTGCCTCCGATAGGGCCAACGAAATGGATGTGAAGTGTCTTGGTGTACTTGAGAGCCGTACAAGTCCACGGCGTGTGTCAGTCAGATGCCTCACGTACTCCCTTGTGCAAAGCCTTCCAACCCAAACTCCGCATGATCACTTCCACTCAACGCTCCACGTGCTCTGTCCCCTTCTGAACGGCACTACCTCCACTCCTTGGCCCTTGAACGATTCCTGAATAACCTCAGAACCCCTCTTGAGCACGACAGTCTCATTCGTCGCATCCGACACCCCATAGAATTTCCTTCCATGCCCACCCAAGAATCCCTTCAAGATATCCTCCGTAACCTCTTCCTCCGTGATGACCTTGCGCTCAATAGCTTGCTCGAACGCCCCGATCACAAGCGGCAGTAGGTAGGGCTGGGTGAAGACTCCTGCGGCAGTCTTTCCCCGTCCGCCTTTCTTGGCTCCGATGTCGTGGGGCGCGGAATCTGAGTCGGGAATCAGTCGAGGAGAACTGACAATAGCTACTCTCTAATTGGAGAAAGAAATTGCAAGCTTACCGCTTCCCAGAAAGAACTTGCCGGTCCCTCCAACAGCAGCCTTGATTAGAGCTTCGCGATCGGTGGGCCACTTGGCCACAGGTTTACTACAAAGAATCAGCGTCTTGTAAGATCGGAAAGTAGCGATGAGCTGGAGTGGAGTTAATCACCAATAGCAGAACGGGTCGTCTGCCCAGTCGTCGATTGTGAGGTACAGGTGGTGGGCTGTGATGGTTCCTACGACATTTGGACCACACTTGTTGACTGCTTCTATGGCATCGCGTGTCGTGCAGTGCTCGAGGACGATCTTGAGCTGTTCAGTGATCAGGTTAGTATTGTGTCTTGCTTGAAACAGTAATTCAGATAGTTTCCCGACTCATCCACTTAGTCCAGCACTTCACTGCAAAACTAGCTTGACCCAATGGCTAGGGGTGAATGCAGCTGATTTGGAGTGGAAGAGAGCAGCTCTAGGTTTCACGTGCCATAGAACAAGTGAGAGCTGGAAGGCAACGCACTGATCGAGCCGGCCGAAGCTGACTAAAGAATAATGGAAAAGGAGTGGAGTGAAGCTCCGAGATGGACCATATGAAGCATTTCCCTTCGTTGAGTTGAGCTGGCTGTCTGGAATTGAACACACCTTGGGGAACATAGAATGTAGTCCTTCCAAAGTTTCTAAAAACTTCGATTCTGCGTTCAAAATCGTGATGTTCTTCGCATGATCGGAAGGGCATTCGCCGTGAAGGTTGAGAACCATTCCACATTGCTCCATCGCTTTCAAATAAGATCAGCAAAGGTACTTGCAAAATATCGCCCCGGAAGCAGACGACGGATGGGGACTTCTAGCGTGTAGGCTCTGACCTTGGAAGACGGGATAGAATGGCTCATACGACGAGACACCGGACTTCGAGTTCGTGGTAACACCTGCTGGATAAACCTTAATGCCAACGATCCCTTGGGCTTTTGCTTCTCTGACCACCGCGGGAGTAATGCTCTCGTGAAGGTACAATGTCAAAAGAATGTTGAGATTTGGCTCGAGCTGTTGGATCCGATCCTTGTATGCCATTGCGTCTGATGCTGTGGTGATAGGAGGTACCAGATTGGGCATAACATAAACTGTCTGTTGTAGTGCGAAGTTCAGTATGTATCCGCAGTAAGTAGCTCAAGTGTACAGGCTCTGTCAAGAGGCAACCGGTGATTTGAAGCAGACTCACATTGACACCTCCAGCTCGTACGAGAGGCACAACGGTTTCCTGCAATTGAGATGAATAGTCAGAACTGTCCTACATAGAATTCAAATCTGATAATACAGCGGTCTTACCATCATAGCGCCATCACGAAGATGAACATGAAAGTCCGCAGCAGCTGGAAGCTCCAATCCATCGAACTTGGCAAGAGGAGACTCGGGAGACATGATAAAAGTGGCGAAATGTCCAATGAGAAGATATTCAACTCAGAAGGGGCCCAAGAATCGAGATACTGCCTTTCCGGCCGTTCTTTTGATCCTCGTCCTTGCCTTATATCCGTCTGAGGCGAAATGAATGTGCGCACTGAATTCGATGAGCAATCACGAATGTGAATCTGATTACGGAGAAACCTACATATGGAATAGGGTGAACACAACTTTCAGTTGTTCATTAAAGTCTGAATTGCTGCTTCACACCCTGATTTATGGGACTGAAATTGATTGGATGAGTGGAGGGTGATATGAAGATGCGGTCTCCCAAAATATTGAAAGTTGAAAAACAGGCGAGTCCGAAGTTCAGCCACCCGGCTGCCGACCAAACTTGGAAGTCCTATTATTGCCTCAGGCTGCAAAATTCTTCGGCAAACGAACCTGGAAGCTGTCGGGAGCTCGAGCTCGAGGTCCATGGATGCCCAGATGGAACCCCTCACCATTGGTTTTGTAAGCTGATGATCCATTGCTTCTCCACATCCGCGACTTGCATCATCTCCATCCCACCCCTCCCGTCCATTCTTCTATTTGATTCCCACAACTTCACACATAAACTTCACATCAACATCCAGTTCATTTACAAACACCACAAATAACGCCAAAATGGTCAAAGCAGGTATGTCATGCATCGATATTTCCCGAGACCCTGGTCTGGCAGTCGTTTTGGGGGTGGAAGGCAAAATGGCGGGGTCGCTAGAGACAATATGAGCAGGATTCGACCTCCATCGGGCAATCAACAATGTCACCCGGATGGCCACACCTAAGCTCAGCTCAGCCTCCATTTTCGCAGGACCCTTTACTTGTCTGCCCCTCGTGGTAGAAACTGGACTGTTGTCATGTCTTGTTCTGAAGATCCTTGCTGACTTGCTTCCGCTTTCTCCAGTTGCAACCGTCCGAGGTGACTCCAAGGTCTCCGGAACCGTCACTTTCGAGCAGGCCTCCGAATCCTCCCCAACTACCATCACTTGGGATATCTCCGGGAACGATCCTAATGCCGAGCGTGGCATGCACGTCCATCAATTCGGTGACAACACCAACGGCTGCACATCCGCTGGCCCCCACTGTGAGTGCCGAGATACATGCATACATACATATTCGATTCGGAATTTGGGCTGATATAGGACGGATAGTCAACCCTCACGGCAAGACGCACGGTGCTCCTACCGACGAGACCCGTCATGTTGGTGACTTGGGCAACTTCAAGACCGATGGACAAGGCAACGGAAAGGGCTCAACCACTGACAAGCTCATCAAGTTGATCGGCCCAGAGAGTGTCATTGGCGTAAGTCTGCACGATAGTGTGTCGAACGAGGGCCATACTGAAACATCACAGCGAACTGTCGTCGTCCACTCCGGAACTGATGATCTCGGCAAGGGCGAAAACGAGGAGTCCAAGAAGACTGGCAACGCCGGTACTCGCCCTGCTTGCGGTATGTATCATGCCCCACGTCTAAAGACACATTTACTAATTGGTACTTCAGGTGTCATTGGCATTGCTGCATAGATGTATTACGAATAACGAATCTCTGGCCAAAATTGAGAGTACACGTTGATTTGACAAACAAGCTTCATAGCTCACTCACATAGTCAGAAGGAATGAACCCCACATTCACAAAAGCATAACCAAATCGTGATGACCTGCCTGTTGAAATATGTGTGAGTGAATTGACAATTAACTGTGCCCTCGCAGTTAGCATCCTCTTGAGACGTCTGGAGAAGCTCAAATACTACAAGACGACTGTCTTGTAATGGTCTGTCACGGTCAAGGCAGAATCATATGCCCACGGGCCAGCTCTTTGTACATGGTCCGCTGGCCTACTTGAAGACTTCAAATCACGAAGGTGTGCCACATATTCACACAATTATATAAATATAGCAAAAAGTCTCATGCCGATCAAGATGCATTTGTATCAATCAATTCTATCTTTACTTCGCGACCTGGCCCTCTCTACTGAAGGCGTGGCTGTTTGATCTCTCTTCTTGATCTCCTTGACCCTCATATCAAGCCCAACACGGAACTTCTTCCCTCGCCACATGACAGTCGTTCCTCCATAGCATGCCCAGATCCAAATTGGCAATGCAAGACACTCTCTTCCCAGCCAAGCAAACACCCATTCGATGAACGGCCGTTTCCGCCCCTTAGGTGGCCGAGCGAATGATGGTGTATTTTCATCCAGCTCAAGCGATGCCCCTGAATGCACCCTGGTGTAAGCGAGCAGGTCTACGCCCATCCATAAGAGTACGATTCCGAGCCAGATGCAGCAAAAAGTATACCAAGTATGGGGCACTCCAAACCATGGAAGTGTGGAGATGGCAAACGCACCATATGCCGAGCAGAGCAGAGGCTCAACACCAGGCTCGACAAATGTTGCCAAGGTCACCGTCCACTTCCTCACCCGCAACCACCGTACTCGACGAGCAATGTATTCGCGTACCGACATGCCTGCCATAGGCTGAATGGCTAAATCCCCAAATACCAGGCCGTGTTTGTAGAATTTCTGCCCTGCTCTTTCGTCCTGCACCTTCTTCCTCCAGAGGAGATCGCCGATCAAGTGGTCTTCGCAGATGTTCTCCGAGAAGAAGTCGATGCCCGCCGAGTACTTTGGGGAGTCTGCTGTCAGGTCGTTGAGATGGGAACGGCGAAACATGTTGGACTTGCCCACGATGCAAGGAGCAACGGAGACAGTATTGATTGCCGTGTAGAACTTGGCGTGTGAAGTTGCCATGAACATCTCCTCGAATCGACCGCCACTGGTTCGTAGCAGTGTACTGATCCGGCTTTCGTTCTGTGGCGGTGTCGAAATGTTGTACGCAGAAGAGTTGGTTGTAGAGACTTCTTCTTGGCCCTGAAGCAACCCACGAGCCTCTTCGCCGACGCTTGCTCCTACACTGTCTACAACCAGAGGGAGTTGGTGTACGAACTTGTATGGGACAGCCCTCTTCCCATTTTCCATGTAGCCGCAGAGCTTGTCAACCATTCGTCCAGCTACGCCCTTGCCAACCCAGACGTTGCAGTCAATGACCCAAATCAAGTCCCCCTTTGCTTCCTTATATCCCCGACTCATGTTCCGTATCTTAGGGTTGGGTCCAAGATTGTCCGCGGCTCCATCGCCGCTCAAATTAGGATCTTCCTCCTCAATGAAGATTTTGGCGTCAAACTGTGGGAAGTCTGCCAGAAGACGTCGCAGAACAGGGAAAGCAGGATCGACAGATGAGCCTATACAGAAGTAGATGGTCAACTTCTGCAAAGGGTATGTTTGGTAGAAAGTCGAGGCAAGGCATTCATAGAGCTGGGGCTCGAGGCCTTTGACCGGCCGGAGGATGGTAATGTGCGGAACATGATCGAGCTTTAGAGTTGGGGAGACAGCTTGTTTGGGTTTGGAGGAATAATATCGGTACCTGGAATGATATACATGAGTACAAAAATGTGCAAGCGGTGAAGAGCTTGGAGTCAAGCATTACTTACAGCTGGGTTGAACCTATGGCTTGAACGACAATAATGAAGAAAAACCAGAGTCCGGCTGCCAAAGCGACCCCAAAAAGCCAATCAGACAGCTCTTGGTTTCCATCGACGAAACTTCCCACTGCGTCCAGGGGAGGGTCGCGAGTCGGGAAGGTAGATGACATGCTAGATGCGAGGATCCGAGGACAGTACGAGTGCAAAGAACATCAGAGTGAATATATTTGTGGCTTGTTCCGTCCCGTTCCCAAGTCCCAAGCCAAGGAAAATCACCGTTGGAATATGGCCTAGCTTCAGGTGATGCGATAAGATAAGCTCTCGCTTCCAGTGGGCGATTCCGATACATCAAAACAAACAGGAGTGCAGCACAAAACTGCGGGAATACAGAAGTCCGGGTGTTTCGTCCAGAGGAGGTTAATGGAACACAAGATAGCTTGAAAACAACAACCTGTCATCTCTCAGATTGGAGCACTCCAGGAGCTGGGTTAACCCGAGTGGAGATAAGATCTGAGAAGAGAATAGTTGGAGGTTGCCTAGGAAAGAGCTCAGTGTATCCAAGTAATCCACACCGTTGAAGGTTTTGTATTTCTGCATTTGCTAGAACGTCCCGGCATGCGGAATTCGATTACTTGTATCATACTCCGCCCCATCCCATACCTCGCTATGCACGTACAAACATCAGGGCCGCAAAACAAGTAAAGAGACCCCCCTCACTGAGGTAATCTTGCCGCAGTCATCCACCAAGAGATGCGATCATACAACTTATATTCTACCCAAACTTGAATCCACGATTCGGGTCCCACGTCCCCGGCCCCTGGGGCATCTTCGTCCCATCCGTTCCGCCAGTTCCAGCCATACCACTGGGCGGTAGACCACCACCGACACCACCAAACTTGATACCCATCTCAGGATTCCATGTTGCGGGTACGACTGGTGGACTCTGTCTAGCACGCTGTGGAACAGGTGCGGGAATGTGTGATTCTTCGTTGTTGTTTGGCGGCCGGGCCAGCGATTGTGTGTGTGACGGGGAATTATAGGTGCGTGGGATGGGAGGGTTGGCTTCTTGTTGTTGGCGCAGAGTAAGGGAAGAGAGGGGTGGGAGGGAGAGGTCGCTTCAGGCAAAGTCAGCCGAGCATGCCTGTGTGTTAATGTAGGTGAGGGGGAAAGAAACTTTGGGTACGTACGATTCCATCCTCATAGCCTCTTCCCTCCTCTCGTATACAAACGCTTTCACCCCATCTCTAAACCTTCCCACGATCTTCGCCAAGTCGTTGTAGAATTTCCTGCCTACCTCCAGATTACTCACTATCTCCTTGTACTTGAAGTACGCATTCTCCAGCTTCTGCAATGCCTGTTCTCGTTCCCTAGAACTCGTATCGCCTTTCCTAGCAAGTACGAAAGCTTGATTGGCAGTTTCGAGCTGGCTAGTGAGTCGATCTTGCTCGTCAGATTCGGTCTTAAGCCCGCTTATATCAGGATCGTATATTGTAAGTCGCTGCTCGAAGAAATCCTCAAAATGGGCAGGAACAACAATTTGGCTTGGATATTCCCGCTCGATGCGGGCTGCTTCGGCTAGTATGCTGTTGTTGATATCATCTTTCTTAGCCTTCTCTCGCAAAGCTTCAATTTTTCTCCTCCTCCGCGCCTCGAGACGGGAGAGCTCGTTCAGGCAATTTCGCAGGCGAGAAACCTCGCCTTCAATTTTGGGAGGGATAGTAGCACGGCGGCTACTAGGTACGAAATTCCCAATGTCCCGATCGGAGCTGGAGAGAATGCGGAGCATATCTTCGCATTCGCGGAACTTACTGATGACGAGTTGATCACTGTTGTTGGCGCTCTTGAGATAACCATCAATCTCACCGATTTGAGCAAAGAGCTTTGTCGCAGCAGACTTGGAATCTAGACGTGTCCACCTGTCGGATCCGTACTTCATGAGGAGCCGTTCATTTTCAGATTGTTCCGCTAGGAGAAGTTCCCGGCCTTCCGCAAAAATAGCATCATCTGAGGCTTTTAGTTTAGCTGTGTCCGAGAAAGACCGTTGGAGTCGGTTCAAAGCGTCTGCTTGTCGTATCTCTTCCGCGTGAGAGGTGAGAGTTGGTGGTAGGCCCAAAGGCTTCTCCAAGGCTTGAAGAGAACCAGGCAGATTGAGTGAGCTCAAAGTATCGTGGATTTTGGTAGTGAGAATCTCCAGCTCTTCGATGATGTTGGTATTGACTAGGCGATCTCTCCTTTCCTCGTAAATGCTGGCAGCAACATGAACGGCGAAAGGTACAAGTTTGGCAAATAGGGGAGGTCCAAATTCCCCTTTGTCACCAATGAATGAAGCTGGCTCTGAGATCTCCTTTGGAACTTTCGCAATTGCCATATTTGCTCGTTCAAGGGTCTTTAGTTCCGACTTGGGCGGTACAGGATCTATACCATTAGCTCTATTCGTAAGAGGAATAGGGGCACTGTAGGAACATACTGAGATAGATCAAATCATTATCCTTCTCCGCGCGCTTCAAATCTTCAGTGACCTTGTTCTTCAGCCCGTTCAAGTCCCCTAGTACCATTTTATTCAGGTACTTGGCCTCTTTCAATGCCTCGTTGACACAAGAGATGCTGTCCCTCAATCTCGCAACTTCCTCCCCGTACCGTCTTTTTTCCAAACAATCACATGCTTGTCGATACTGTGCTGCTGCAGCAAAATGGTGGTGCTTCGCTGTTGTATGGTGTATCCACTCCGAGCTGATTGCCTCGCTCTTCACTCCCCAGTCTCCCGCAGCACCATAGAAGTCGGATACCTTGGCAGCTAGCTTTGCAATCGATGCATCCTTGTATCCATCCATGACTGCCTTCTGCCAGAAGCATTCCTGCGCTTGTGCCAGAAGCAGCTGCTGCAAGGACTCCATCGTAGATTCGTCCATATCCTCTGGGGGTGTCGATCGTAGTTCGGGAATCACAGAGTTCTTGATATGCGCAATGACTCCTGCAGCCAGGCAAAAGTAATTGCAAGCTGATCTCAGCCCATCTGTAGTACCACGGTTTGAAGACATAGCCAGCTGAGAGTAAAGCGCCGCGAGGTTGTAGAGGACGTTCGCCAGTTCAAATTTGAGGTTGTTCTGGGAGATAGGCCGTTCGGTATTATATCCCAGCGCCGGATACCAGGTGAAGTCAACACCAATCTGCCAGTACATCAGCGTACGTCCTACCAGTTCTGTGAACTCAAACACCCACGTCTATGGGGAACTTCCCACCTATCCAAGACAATTGCCCTGCATACGCAGAGATCTTCTTGATGCCACTTGTATGCGGCTCCCGCACATAGACGGCATCCCTTCGTAATGCATCGATAACCTCCAGGTCCTGCTTGAACATATCTGGGTGTTGGTCATATTTGCTCGAGATGTATTGCTTGATAGCTGTTGACAGGGACAGGGAATTGGTCTTTCGAAAGGGCAGCGAGAGGATATTGCTGGACATGTGTGTTAGCTTCAGACTGCACAGACAAATGGGGATATTTCAGCGGTCTCCTTTACTCACTTCGCCATGGCGTTCAAAAGCAGCGTGTTTGCCCGCGCTTCAGCTGCTGTTGATTTTCCGCGCGTACGCGATGTCTTCAGGTATCGAGGTGTTTTGTCTTGTCCCGCGATGACTTCATCATTGATACCTGTGATACGAGGCAACAGATGATGAGTTGCCCCTCGCTAGACCACATGCGGTGCAGGCTGTCTCTGCAGCTAACGCGACCCAGGTCGGTCCAGGCTTTCTCTAGAACGGCTAAGGTACTGAAGTTCACGCGACTTCGAGGTCAACAAGTCTTCAAGTTCAACAACAACAACATCAACAGCCGCAACATTGGCCTCTGTGAGCCACGGAGCTATTTCCCCAGTTGCCTGTCTCTTAACATACAGGGACGGGATCTGTGAACGTATTATGGCTCCAGCTCAGCGTCATACCAAGTCGTCAGGCCCGGCTGCGCCTACAAAAACACTCATGGTAGACAATGGCGCCTACACGATCAAGGCCGGATTCTCGTCTCCCTCTATCGACGACCCAGCGCATGAAATAATTCCAAATTGCCTGGCGAAAGATAGAGACAGGAAAGTCTACATTGGATCCCAGATATCTGCCTGCAAAGACTTCAGTGAGATGGCATTTCGCAGACCAGTGGAGAAGGGCTACATCGTGAGCTGGGAGGCAGAGAAGGAGATATGGGAGCAGGAGTTCTTCGACTCCAAATCGAAACTTCATTGCGATCCAAAAGACACTGGACTGATACTCACGGAGGCGCCCAATGCTTTACCCGTCTTGCAGAGTCACTGCGATCAAATAGTCTTCGAGGAGTTTGGATTCGCAAGATATCTTCGGACCACTGGTATGTACGGATGGTAGATATGCCCACTTTGATGGACATGGTGGTGCCTTCGACAGGTGATCTAAGACGTGTCGCTGACAACGAACAGGGCCAGCCTTGAATGCCTACAATGACATCCAGTCTTACTTCAAAGCCCCTCCTCGTCCCGCAGACGCTGTCTCGACTCCTCCTGCGGAAATTATGATGCTCATCGACTCGGGATACTCTCATACCACCATCACACCGCTCCTTCTCGGCCGACCCCTGCAGAAATCTATCAGACGTCTCGAGGTTGGTGGAAAGCTTCTGACGAACTATCTCAATCGCCAGATCTGTGTCCGACAGTACGACCTAGCCAACGAGACTTATCTGGTCAATGAAATCAAGGAAGCCACAGTATACGTTTCCGAGGACTTCAGTGGGGATATGGAGAAGACATGGAAAGGGCCGAAAGGAGATAGACGGCCTGAGTATGACACTGGGGGAGGCATAGCCAAAGATTATGTTTTGCCGGATTACCATGCGAAGACGGAGGGATTTGTTCGGGACCATGACCCGCAAGCTGCGACGAAATTGAAGGAGTTAACAAAGGGGAAATCGATGGGCGCATCAGAAGACGTTGTGACCCTGAGAAACGAACGCTTCACAGTACCAGAGCTGCTGTTCAATCCAACCAATATCGGGTTGAGGCAAAGTGGAGTGGCTCAACAGGTTTTGGATAGTTTGTCGAGCTTGCCACCTGGCTTGTGGCCAGGATTCTTGGCGAATATTGTGGTTGTAGGGGGAAATGCAAACATCGGGGGGTTTGTAGCTAGATTGCAGACGGAAATCCGAGCACTGGCTCCTGCGGAATGTATCGTAAGAGCGGCAAAGCCTACGGATCCGATCATCAGCACATGGCAAGGGGGAGCGAATCTGGCAAAGGATGAAGACATGTTACGAAAATTGAGTGTTACCAAGGAAGAGTACGATGAATACGGTGCTGCATGGACTGCAAGGAAATTTGGAGGACGGTAGGGAGGTTGGTCGGCGTTCAGGTAAACCAGTTATGATACCCCATTCAGGCATTTTCAAATTTATACAGCTCACATGTGACTATACCTGGTACTCGTTGTTTCGAGATCATTATGATCACGTAGATTCGATATGGGGCTCTCGGTGATGACAGACAGAGGGCAGCTTTGGAACACGAGAGGATGGTTTTCGAAGACCGGATTGAACCCTTGAAAATTGGGTTAGGCGGAAGGAGAAGCTGGCTCACATATTGCTATCAACATACAGGAGCCATCTGTCGTAAACGTCCATCGAACGATCAAATACACAACACAGAATTTATCTCACTTACCAAAATCGTTATAGGCAAAAGTCTCTGACTGGAAGACCTTGGGCTGTTCTTCTGACCTCCACAGAGCAGGCCCAATATCATGGATTTCCATTTCTACTTCTCTCCCTCTCGCATCTTCTCTCTCGACTCTGGGTCTCTTCCTCTCAAGTGCCATCCGGCTCTGCGACCTGTTGCCTCTCGGCCTCCAGTCCCGTACTGTCCCCGGATATGACATCGCTGGATCAATACCTTGGACAAGCAGAATCTGTATGCTAGCTAGCCAGTGCGCCTCTCTTGACAAAGTGGCGAATGCACGACACGGCTGAAGGTATTGGGAGAGGGTTAAGCAGGGGAAAGTCCTGTCCAATAAACTACGTCCTGACCGGAACTGATTCATCACAGCTGTTGTTGGTCCGAGTCTACTAGTAGTTATTCCTTTCGGACCACAGCGGATTGAGCATCATGTTCTCCTGTTGAGTCCGCTCTTTCCTGTACTTTATGTCTCGGGCAAGGGATATCGTATGAACGATATGTGTTCGAGGCTGAAAACTGCGGTGGGTCTAGCCCTGCACGAGGCTGAGGAATTCCCAGTAAGGTGGTGATTTCTGAATTGTGGCGGGGGCATCTAGAGAACCTAAGACTCGAAATTGAGATATCCGATCTCTCCTTTATACATCCATGCTTCAACACTCCAATATCAATTGGTCATCCGGCTTCCCCAATGTCCACCGTCATTGGTCCATGTCCCACCGTCACACGCAGATAAGTCGCCGTCCTGAGTCTTTGAGAACTGATTCTGCCTCGACCACAACAGACTCTCGGCCCACAACAACAGCTTCCTGCCGCCTCTCACTCCCAAACTCACACTTCCATTCACTACATGACCAACATTACATCTCGATCCTGATTACAGACTCTATGATGAGCAATAAAAATCGCCCCTGATGACCTGCCACGTCCTCGAAACCACCACAAGCCACGAATCTCGAAGTCAAGCACTCCTGCGTTGATTCCCCTCGCATCAAATTTCGTCGGCATAACAGACAATGATGGAAGGATAGTATTATGGGCGAATAATTAGGGTCCGAATGGTGAGGATAGTGCGCATGTTGAGTTGGAAGGAGGCGTAATGGCGGTGCCGCCTGTGATCATTGCGGAGCAGGGTACGGAGGAGCAAAGTGCTATTTGTAGGTGGTTCACTCGATAATATCGAGAGAATCGAGAAAAGAAACCATTGTTGGTGGTGCCGATCGATAGGAACTTTCGGATCGAACTCTCTGGAAGTTGCTGTTTGCTACTCGGAAACATTATGGAATTATAGAATACCTTCTTTTCGGGAAGACACGATCCTGCACCTTTTTCCCTTCCTACATTCGAGTCTACGGACATGTAGACAGATCTCCCTGGAAGTTGTGGAAGTTTCGTTCTTGGTCGGAAAAATGAACACTTCCACCTCCCGTTTCTCCTCGGGTCATCCAGTTTCACGAATATGAAGGCAGCTAGACTTTTCATTGTCACAGATACACGAACATACAGCGTCATGATTTCGTCACGAGTATAGCCATGAGTGTTGTTGTTGAAGGGTTCAAGATACCATGTTCAATTGATACTGTCTGGCTTCAGACCTCATTATCAATTACTTATCCATACGCCCTGTTGTCAAATGCAACGCCATTGGAACTCCAATCAAGAATTACAGCTTTTCCATTCCCTCATTCACTTCCATTCATAATCACGAGAATCCGAGCTTCGCAAGGATTCCTTTCTTCCCCTCCCCATCACTGAACCTCCTCCCTCCCTTTTCATAGCTTCCGTCGAGTGAAGAGCCATCCGACGAGCCCTTGCCCGACTCCTCACACTGGTGCCTCTCTTCTCTGCTCCCATCCGCGTATTCGATACTGTCGCACAAGCCGGACTTCTCGAGATCTTTGGGGTTGAAACTACTTGCTTTTTGGTGTGAAGAATGCCGGCCGAGGAAGGATCGTCGAGTGTGTGTGCGGGCAAGGTCGACGTCGGGTGCTTCTATGGAGGCATTGGGTGATGTGTCGGCTTCCGGGTGTGGGAGGGTTGTGTTCCGGTCTATGCGAATGTCAATAATTGAGCAAGCACGGATGGAGGTGGGTGCAAGTAGGTGGTGGTCTGACCTTCCGACAGTGGTTCTGGAAATCCTGTGTCCTTCCCCAAAGAGTTCCTCTCCGCCGAGGGTGGATCTTGGATGTGATTGTTCATGACTGGGTGGAATGTATGTGCTCTCTTCAAGTGGCTTCTGTAGTTTGAAGGAGGAATCTGTAGGTCTTCGGAGCTGTATTCGAAGGTGACTGATCTCATGGTCAGCGATCGCTGTAGTAAGCCGTACATGGTGGTGATGCAGGTGTATAGCGGTCCTGAAGATTTGCAGCTTCCATGTCTCTCAATTGAGCAACAAGGAATTATATATTTGGATTCCCTTTGAATTCTAGACTCAGCGCGCCTACTGGGCGTCAAAGTTGACTGTGATATCTTGTGTCGATACCCGTACCAAATCATTTGGTTGCGTGTAAGTCAATCTCGCAGCGCTTAGTGACACACTAGAAGCGCCGACCACAGATGCAGCGGATTCCCAAAGAAGAGGAGCAACTTACATATATAGAAGTCGAAGGTTCAGAAGTAAGGTGATGAAGCATACGAAATACGATACCTCTGCATTCAAAAGATCGGGGAAGTGTCGGTAAATATACTTCCTCATGATGTTCCTCGAAAGGGCAGGCGTCCCAAGCCCAGCCTTAGACAGGAAAGAGTGCCACTGCCAGGCGCCAAGCCCGCAGCCTTGTCAGTCAGCAACCAATGACAGCGCAGTTGCAGCCCACTCATCAAGGGTCAGCCCAGGGTCCCCCGCAAGATGACGTACCCACAAGCCGCAAGCCACAAGCCACAGGCTGAATGAAGATGTTTGTGTGGAGGAGTCGTTGAAGGCAAGCTGCAGGCGAATATCGAGGAGGGTTGATCAGTTGGCTTGATATCAAAGATCAAGATTTGGGGAAGCGAGGAACAAGATCTTCGAATGGGAATCGAGGAAGAATCCCAGGCTGGTGTGTCTAAGTACGAGAAGGTCAAGAAGCCATCTCAGGGGGTCCATGTACTTTACATCTTCATACCGAACAATCAGCGCTCTGGTGTGATCTCTTGACACTTCGTGGTATAGTCTCGTAGACTGGTCCGCGAAACATACCCGGTTCTAGGCTCAGCTCAACAGGCAGGCAAAGAATCGCATGCTGACCGGAACCCGGCAAAGACATCGTGTCGTGCCAAACCCTTTGCAGAGCTACAACACCAAAATGCGTCCAGATATGGAGCACTGCTCAATATCAAATGGCTTGGGCAGGTACAAGTTCCACTTGTTTCGATGTGCCTATTGCTTGGGCTTGATTTTCCACGAATAACTCCCGAAGACAAGGCTGAGCTTGGTGCCGTCCGGCCCGTCGGCATGGAGATTCACTGGGCACATTTCGGGTTTGCCCATATCAAATCGACGTGTGTACCGCATGTTGGGGAGCACAAATGCCCAAGTATGTTGTACCATTGGCAGGTTTCCACACACGCATTCTCAAAGGAGCTTGTGATATCATTGATGCAAGCCGTGAATGCATGATGTGAGTTCTTGCAGTCTGGCTGGCTACTCATTTAGAGTGGGGAGAAGAACTTCATATTGTGGCAGGGCCACTTGATTTTGGTGCCTGGATCTCAAGTTACCTGATACGGCTCGGCAGAGTCCACTGTGGTATAAGAGCCGACTTTCGTTTCACTCCTTTCTATAATACTCATCGAGCCCGCCGTTCGATTTTTGTCGTTCCTCAGAACAGAATGACATTTTCGCAGGCTAACGTCCATCCCCTCGTACCGAGAAACCCTGCGTGCCGGAAAAACATGAGGTACTTTGACTTCAATCATCTCAAACTCTACACCGGGTTTATATAATTACAAAAATAAATGACAGCAGTATTACCTAGCTATTTATGAGCATTTCAACTCCTGCCGAAGGAACTTTTGTGTTTGCGTCGTCATGATTTCGCTTGACCTAAAAGAAGCCTCTATTTACAGTCTATTGCAGTCCTCTACCACAGCTTTTATAGCTAGCTCTTATCATCCTTTACATTTTTAAAAGCACTTATCTAGGCTTCAGATTTAGACTTTTCGTCTGAGACTCTCACAAGCTTTGTAGCTAGTGTGGCGCGCAAAAGGTTGCAGGGCGGCCACGCGGTTCAGTACTTTTGATCGACCAAGCTAAAGATTCTTGGCTAGGCGGCTTCGCATTACCCGCGCCTGCCGCAAAGCTTTAGTTGGAAGGAGGAAAGTCAGCTTACATAACCACGTCAGCTCGTTCTAGAAGATTCTAATAATGGACTGATAATTATCAAATTGCTATAAATTTTTGCATTCTCCTAGAACAGAGATAGAAATAAAAGGATATGTTATATTAAAGCTTTATATACTGTCCATGACAAGTACGTTCCGATTTTTATATTAGTAGGTCTCGCCCTTGTTGAATTTGAAGAAATGATAATCTCCCTGATGAGTGCCCTATAACGACAATCCTGCCCCATATAGCTTCACAAGTAGGTCGATAAATAGTGGGCAGCCAGAGATACTTAGCAGTGCCTTCTACTAGCCACTCTCCAGATACATGTAAAGTTGGAATATATTTACCGTCGGGGGAGAAGGCTACAGACCTGACCGAGTCAAAATGACCCTCGAGCGTCTGCTGCAAGGCGCCTGTTGCCGTGTCCCA